>Ga0209434_1000006_pt1 | contig 406240 bp, 373 predicted proteins | sample ETNvirnome_2_300_FD_184068 | JGI IMG/M metagenome (GOLD analysis project Ga0209434, IMG submission 184068) | Marine viral communities from the Pacific Ocean - ETNP_2_300 (SPAdes) (version 2) | ecosystem: Environmental > Aquatic > Marine > Oceanic | place: Pacific Ocean | collected 2013-06-22 | reverse complement strand
TGCCTAAGAGGGTATTCGACCGTCTGTCTCTGGTAAGCTTGCTGGATACGATGACTCGGCTTCAGAGCCGACCATGAACCGCCGTGGTACGGAACCGTATGCCCGGTGGTGTGAGAGGACGGGGGAGGTAACTCCCCCTCCTACTCGATTAACGAGGCGCGGGATATCGTTAGACTGTCGCCACACCCGAAGCGAGCCGGGTATCCAAGATCCAACAACGGTAAAACGGACCGATGACGCAAGCCCCTCCGGAACAGCCCACAAATACGCCAGACAGCAAGGCCGCCGTAAAAGCCATCATGGAGCAGCTCGATGCCTGCAACCAGTTGGAAGCCGCCCGTATTCACAAGTTGGTAGCCCGGAAAAAAGGGCGTCCGGGGCAAAAGGACCTCGAGAAGATGGCGCAATGGCTCGATCGGGGGCAAGCGCGCGTCACAGAGCGCCAGGCTATGCATAAGCCGGCCACGTTCCCGTCATCGTTGCCAGTGTCCGAACGGGTCGATGATATTCGTGAGGCCATCGAACAGAACCAGGTGGTGATCATTGCCGGCGAAACCGGTTCCGGTAAGACCACCCAGATTCCCAAGATCTGTATGAACAGCGGTCGGGGTATTCGCGGGCTGATCGGCCACACCCAGCCCCGCCGGATTGCCGCTCGTACCGTAGCCGGTCGTATTGCTGAAGAGCTTGGAGAACAGACCGGCGGCCAGGTGGGGTATCAGGTGCGTTTTACCGACACCACGTCCGACCAGTCCCGGGTGAAAGTCATGACCGACGGCATCCTGCTGTCGGAAGTCCAGCACGACCGGTTCCTGGACCGTTACGATACCCTGATTATTGATGAGGCCCACGAACGAAGCCTTAACATCGACTTTCTGATGGGCTACCTGAGGCAACTGTTGCCGAAACGGCCCGATCTGAAGGTCATCATTACCTCTGCCACCATCGAAGTGGAACGCTTCAGCGAGTTCTTTAATGGCGCGCCGGTCATTGAAGTCAGCGGGCGAACCTATCCGGTAGACGTGCGTTACCGTCCTCTCACCGGCGATGAGGACGATCGGGACCAGGGTTGGACGGATGGCGTGCTGCGTGCGATGGAGGAAATCGAGCAGCACGAACGTGCAGAAAAGCAGCCACCGGGTGACGTACTCGTGTTCCTGCCCGGAGAGCGGGAAATTCGCAGTCTCAGCAAGGTGTTGCGACACGCCGAGCTGCGCCATACCGAAGTTCTGCCGTTATATTCGCGACTCAGTAACCAGGAGCAGAACCGAATATTCCAGGGCCACCGGGGCCGTCGGATCGTGCTCTCGACCAACGTCGCGGAAACCTCCCTGACGGTGCCCGGCATACGCTATGTTATCGATACTGGTGTGGCCCGTATCAGCCGTTATAGCGTTCGTTCCAAAATTCAGCGCCTGCCCATTGAGCCGGTGTCCCAGGCCAGTGCCAACCAGCGTGCCGGGCGCTGTGGTCGGGTAGCACCGGGAATCTGCTTCCGGCTATACGACGAAACCGATTTCATCAATCGGCCCGAGTACACCGACCCGGAGATCCTGCGCACCAACCTGGCCTCCGTTATTTTGCAGATGACCACCTCGGGGCTGGGGGATATCCGCCATTTTCCGTTCCTGGAGCCGCCCGACCGTCGCCTGATCAACGATGGCTACAAGTTGCTCGAAGAGCTCGGTGCCGTGGATGACAAGCGCCGTGTGACGAACCTTGGCCGCACCATGGCGCGCCTGCCGCTGGACCCCAGGCTAGCGCGCATGCTGGTGACCTCGTCGGAACAGGGCAGTCTGGCTGAAACCTTGGTGATCATAGCCGGCCTGAGCGTCCAGGACCCGAGAGAGCGCCCCCAGGACAAACAGCAGGCTGCCGATCAGGCCCATGCGCCGTTCAACGATAAGGAATCGGATTTCCTGACCCTGCTGAATATCTGGAATTTCTACGAGGAACAGCGCCAGGAACTGTCCCAGAATCAGCTGAAGAAGGTCTGCCAGAAAAGTTTCCTGTCGTGGATGCGGATGCGGGAATGGCGCGACATTCACCGGCAACTGACGCTGATCTGTCGTGAGCAGAAACTGAAACTGAACAGAGATGCGGCCAGTTACGAGTCTTTGCACAAAGCCATTCTCGCGGGCTTACTGGGCCAGGTGGCGGTGAAACTCGAAAAGAAGGAGTATCTGGCCACCCGCAACCGTAAGGTCATGATCTTTCCGGGCTCAAAAGTGTCGAAAACCGGCCCGAAGTGGATTGTGGCGGCGGAAATTGTCGAAACCAGCCGCGTGTTTGCGCGGGTGGTGGCGAAGATTGAGCCGGAGTGGATCGAGCCCCTGGCCGGGCATGTGGTGAAGCATCACTTTTTCGAACCCCACTGGGAGCAGAAACGTGCCCAGGTTATGGGCTATGAAAAGGTCAGCCTCTACGGCCTGGACATCATTGCCAAACGCCGTATTCCCTACAGCAAGGTGGACCCGGCTGAGTGTCGCAACCTGTTCATTCGCCGTGCCCTGGTGGAAGGCGATTATCAGTCCAAAGCACCCTTTATTGCTCGCAACCGGGAACTGTTGGACACCGTCGAAAACCTGGAGCGCAAAACGCGGCGGCGGGATCTGTTGGTGGAGGACGAGGTGCTGGTGGCGTTCTATGATCAGCGCTTGCCAGCGGATATCGTCAGCGGTCGGCATTTTGAAAGCTGGTGGAAACAGCTGAGTGCCGACCAGCTCCGTGACATGGAATTGACGGAGGCCGATATCCTCCAGCGCCCGGTGGATGAGCAGGCGGGCTCACTGTATCCGGATTATCTGGAGTGGGAAGGGGTGAGATATCCCCTGAGTTATGAGTTCGAACCCACCAGCGAGCGCGACGGCGTTACGCTCCAGGCACCGGTGATGGCCCTGAAACAGCTTCCGGCACGGCGGCTTGAATGGCTTGTGCCGGGGCTCTTGAGGGAGAAGTGCATTGCACTGGTCAAAGGCCTTCCGAAGGCGTTGAGGCGCAACTTTGTACCGGTACCGGATTTCGTGGATGCGGCCCTGGAAAATCTTCAGGCTTCAAACGAGCCATTGGCGCTGCAGTTGGGCGAACAGCTCCGGCGAATGACCGGTGTCAGGATTGACGCCGATGCCTGGCCACAGGAGGATCTGCCGAAGCACCTGAGAATGAATCTTCGGGTTGTTGATGATGCGGGCAAGCCCATCGCCGAGGGGCGGGAAACCGAAAAGCTGCAAAGCGAACTGGAAGGGCGGGCAGAGGCGGCCCTGTCATCGGCAACCCGAAGGGAGTCATCGGCCGAACCAGTAAGCAAGTCAACGGGCTGGGATTTCGGATCGCTGCCCGAATCCGTCAGGACAGAAAAAGGCGGTATGGAAGTCACCGTATACCCGGCATTGGAAGACACGGGGGATTCCGTTCGCCAGACACGGTTCCTGGACCGGCTTACGGCGGAGGACGCAACTCGCAAGGCGGTGGCGCGGCTGATCCTGATTCGGCTGGGTAATACGCTGGAGGACATGGAGCGGCGGCTACCGCACTTCAAGTCATCGGCGCTGATGTTCGCGCCGGTCGGTAAGGCCCGGGTGCTGCTGGACGACCTGTTGCTGGCCACGGCGATGCAGCATTTTGTGCCCGACGACGTGCCCCGGGACGAATATGCGTTCGAGAACGCGTTTAACGCCGGAAGGGCAGAGTTCGTGCCGGCACTTGAGCTGGCTGACGAGCGGCTGCACCAGGCCATGACGGGCTATCATGGCGTGATGAAACAGCTCAAGGGCAAAATCAACCTGGCGCTCGCGAACAGTATGGCGGACTTGAAGTTTCAGCTGCAAAATCTTGTGTATCCGGGTTTTATTGTTGCCACGCCGCCGGAATGGCTTGCCCATTTTGGACGCTATTTCGAGGCAGCCAGCATCCGCTTTGAGAAAATGCCCAGGGAGCTCGGGCGGGAGCGGGAGTTCCTGCACACCATGGAGCCGCTCTGGTCCCGCTACGCCAGCAAACGCGATGAGCAGCAACGCCAGGGGGTAAGGGACCCGGAGCTATTGCTCTATCGCTGGATGCTTGAGGAATTTCGGGTCTCTTTCTTTGCACAACAGCTGGGCACGGCCGTGCCGGTATCGGTCAAGCGCCTGGACAGGCAGTGGGAGCAGACGCGCGTGTAAGCCGGTCACGTTTGCGGGCAAAACGTTTAGACTGTGTTAGTATTTGGGCAATATTGGTGCAGTTAGATTGTTTGTTTTTACAACTATGACGTGGGGTTAGCGTGATTAGAGCCGTTATCAGCGGGACCGGGTTGTACACACCGCCAGCAACCATTACCAACGAAGAGCTGGTGGAGGCATTCAATGCCTTCGTCGAACTTCACAACGCACGTCACGCTGACGATATTGCCAGTGGCGATCTTGAGCCCCTGCAGCCGTCTTCGTCCGCTTTTATTGAAAAAGCGTCTGGCATCAAGCGTCGCCACGTGATTGACAAGCAGGGCATACTCGACCCTGAACGGATGTGCCCGAACATACCGGACCGACCCAACGAAGAAGCCTCGGTGCAATGCGAGATGGCGCTCTCAGCCTGCGAAGAGGCTCTCAAACAGGCCGGCAAGACCGCGGCCGATGTCGATGCGGTTATTGTCGCCTGCTCCAACATGCAGCGCCCGTACCCGGCTATTTCCGTTGAGGTTCAGGACGCGTTGGGCATCGTGGGTTTTGCCTACGACATGAACGTGGCGTGCAGTTCCGCGACCTTTGGGCTGCAGGCGGCGGCGAACGCCGTAGAGAATGGCACGGCCAGGGCGGTGCTGGTGGTCAGCCCGGAAATCTGCTCCGGCCACCTGAATTTCCGTGACCGGGACAGCCACTTCATTTTTGGCGATGCCTGCACCGCCATCCTGGTGGAAAGAGACGCCGACGTTGCGGAAGGGCAGGGCTTTGAGGTTCTCGGAACCAGCCTGGTGACCAAGTACTCCAATAACATTCGCAACAACTTTGGTTTCCTGAATCGGGGCGATAAAGAGGGCATTAACAAGCCGGACAAGCTGTTCGTGCAACAGGGGCGCAAGGTGTTCAAGGAAGTGTCGCCGTTGGTGGCGGAGACGATCCTCAAACAGCTGTCCAGCCTGTCGTTGTCGCCGGATGATCTCAAGCGGCTGTGGCTGCACCAGGCCAACCTGAACATGAACCAATTGATTGCCCGCAAGGTGCTGGGGCGCGACGCAGACACGAAAGAGGCGCCGGTCATTCTGGATGAGTACGCCAACACCAGCTCCGCGGGCTCGATCATTGCGTTCCACAAACACAAGGACGACTTTGGCGCTGGTGAACTGGGCGTGATCTGTTCGTTTGGTGCAGGCTATTCCATCGGCAGCGTTGTGGTTCGCCGCCGATAGGGTATGGGGTGGCGATAGGCGGTCTTAACTGGCCGCCAACGCCCTGAGTTTGTCAGGCAGTGCCATCGACGTGCGTTTGGTGCGGTCAAACCAGACAATTTTCGCATAGCCTTCCGCGTAGAGTGTGCCGGTCTCGGTATCGGTCAGCGTATGATAGGTGTCGAGGCTGGTATTGCCGGCTTTGTCGGCGTATGTTCTGACCTCAACCGTTGCCGGATGGGCCAGTTCCTTCAGAAAGGTGGCGCTGGTCTTTATAATGACCGGACCGTCGGGGTCATTTTCCGCGCCCAGCTCCAGGGACGCCAGCCAGGTGATGCGGGCTTCCTCGAAAAAGCGGAAATAAACCGTATTGTTGGCATGGCCGTATGCGTCCATATCTCCCCAGCGCAAAGGCATGGAGAGTGTGCTAACCAGATTCCCGGGTACTGACATCGGGGCTACTCCTGAAGCAAGGGGTTAATAATAAAAAAGCAGAGCGCCGGTATTTTCGACGAACAGCAACAGTTTTAACAACCTCAGGTCTGACGATGAGAGACTTTTTTTTCCGGCACCCAGTAATCGGCGCCCTGATTTTTATCTGCCTGTGTTCAGGCAATGCGGTCGCGCAAACCGTGCAGCCAGTCGATCCTGACATGGCAGAACGAAAGCTTGATGCCCCTCCGGGCGAGGTCGATCCTTATGAGGACTGGAACCGGAAGGTCTATGCCTTCAACGAAACCATCGATAACTGGTTCCTCCGCCCCGTTGCGAAAGGGTACCGCACCGTCATGCCAGGCTTTGCGGACCGTGCTGTTACCAATTTCTTCAACAACCTGACTGAAATACGTAATCTAGCCAACAGTATCTTCCAATTGAAGGGGGAGTCTGCCGTCGTGGCGGTGGGGAGATTCAATTACAACACGATTTTTGGTCTGGGCGGGTTGATTGATGTGGCCACCATGTTTGGTTTGCATGAGCGCCCGGAGGACTTTGGCCAGACCCTGGGTTACTGGGGCCTGGATTCTGGACCTTACCTGATGCTGCCGTTTTTGGGGCCGTCGAATCCGCGGGACTTTGGTGGGTTTGTATCCGACAACCTGTTGTTGCCCTCAGCCTGGGACCTGGCTGAAACGCCGGATGTCTATTATGCAAGGGCGCTTCAGATTGTTGACAAGCGTGCCGATCTGATCCCTGCGGAAGGGTTCATCTCAGGTGACGGCTATACGTTCGTGAGAAACGCGTACCTGCAACGGCGGGCTTACCTGATCAACGATGGCAGAACCGTAGATGATCCTTTTGCCAGCGATGACAATGAGGATTTGATGCTCGAGGATTTCTGACGCATCGAATCGGCTGGAACAACGGAGGTTTACCAGATGGTTGATGACCGCATCCGGAAATTCCGCAAAATGCTGGCGGAGGCGCCCAATTACGAAGTCTGGAAGGCCGCGGCGCTGGAGCTGGATTTCCTTGAGGGCAATGTGGAGTGGAAAGAGGAGTTTGGCTCCGACCTTTACCATTACGAGCTCATCTACGACCGGCTCAGCAACCTCCGCACCTACCGGCAGCAGAATGATTTCGAGCGCCTGAAGCGCGCGCTCAGGGAAGGGCTGCACCACGACCTGGGGAACATGGGTAATACCGCCCTGTACACCCGCTCACGGGTCGGCACCAAGCATCTTATCGAGGAATACATTACCCAGGTCTGCGAGTCGCTCGATTTCCTGTGTGACACCAAAGTACCGGGATTCCCAGTGGCCGAGAAGCTGCAGTTCTTCCGCGATACCCTGACCAGTTACGGTCGCCCGGCCTTGCTGCTCAGCGGCGGTGCCACGCTGGGCATGTTCCATTTCGGCGTTATTAAGGCACTCTGGGAAAAAGGACTGCTGCCGCAGGTCATTGCCGGCTCCAGCATCGGCGCCATTATCGCTGGCATACTGGGTGTCCACAGCGATGCGGAAATACCGGACATGCTGGTGCCTGAAAACCACGACATGAGGGCCTGGAAATGGCGGGGGCTGTTCAGTGCCATCCGGGGTGACGGCCTGATGGATCAGGAGCAGTTGAAGGCGTGCCTGCGTGCCAATATCGGGGAATACACCTTTGAAGAGGCGTTCCAGAAGACCGGGCGTTCCATCAACGTCAGTGTGTCACCGGTCCAGACCCACCAGAAAGCCCGTTTGTTGTGTGGCTACACGTCACCCTATCTGTTGGTCTGGAGTGCCGTGCTGGCCAGCGCGGCAGTGCCGGGTATCTTCCCGCCGGTACCGCTGATGAAGAAGGACATTCAGGGCAACGTGCTGCCCTACATGTCGCGGCTGAAGTTCGTGGACGGGTCGGTGGTCAGCGACTTGCCCATCGAACGGCTGATGCACCTTTACGACGTGAACTTCACCATTGTCAGCCAGACCAATCCCCATGTGGTGCCTTTTCTGAACCGGCGAGGCCGGGATGAAAAGATCAATGTCGCCAATCTGCCGATGCACCTGCTGAAATCGGAAATCCAGTTCCATGGCCAGGGCCTGTTCGATTATCTGCGAAAACGCGTTCAGCCGGAAATGCTTCGGCAGGTAGCGGGCCAGATGTACACCATTATGGGGCAGCGCTATTCCGGGGATGTCACCATCTCGCCGACGTATCGTCTTCGTGACTACCGTCGCATGTTATCCAACCCCGATCCGGCATGGGTCCGGGAGATGATATTGCAGGGAGAACGTGCGACCTGGCCCAAGATTTCAATGATTCGCTCCCACGCCAGAATCTCCAAGACCCTGGAGCGATGCATTCGCCGCTTGAAATCCGAACAGCGCCGCTCCACAGCTGAACTGAGACTGGTAAGCAATGCGGATTCCGGCACTTCATGAGATGACAGCCCCGGGAGCCGGGCGGTATGATACCGCGATAGCCGGGGAGCCCGATGGCGGCTCCCGCAAGCTCCGCCTGAGCACCTGACTGGACACGCATGTACTACGATTTCTTCGGTTTTCGGGAGCCCCCGTTTTCGATAGCCCCGGACCCCCGCTATCTGTATCTGAGCGAACGCCATAAAGAAGCGCTGGCGCATCTGATGTATGGCGTACAGGGGCAGGGCGGTTTTATCGTGATCACCGGAGAGGTCGGCACGGGCAAGACCACTGTCAGCCGCTGTTTCATCGAGAATGTGCCGGATCATGTAGACATTGCACTGATCCTCAATCCCAGGTTGTCTGCCCGTGAGCTGTTGTCATCCATCTGCGATGAGCTTGAGATTGCCCATCCGGTCGGATCATCCATCAAGGAACTGGTGGGACTGATCAACGATGACCTGCTCAAGGCCCATGCAGCGGGCCGCCATAAGGTTCTGATGATTGATGAAGCCCAGAACCTGTCCGCCGAAGTGCTTGAACAGCTCCGATTGCTGACCAATCTTGAAACCGCTGAGAAAAAACTGCTGCAGATTGTGTTGCTGGGACAACCTGAACTGCAGGAGATTCTGGGGCTACCAGAGCTCCGCCAGTTAAATCAGCGGGTAACGGCCCGTTATCACCTCGACGCCCTGGGTCGAGCAGAGATAGAGGCTTACCTGCGTTACCGGCTCAGCGTGGCAGGCCTCCGGGGCGAGATCTTTACTGATCGCGCGATCCGGGCTTTGTACCGCGCCAGCCATGGTGTACCGAGACTGATTAACCTGATCAGTGACCGTGCACTGCTGGGCGCCTACGCCGAAGGTGAGCACCAGATCACTGCTCCCCATATCCGTAACGCTGCCCGGGAAGTGAACGGCCAGAATCTGCCCAGGCGCGCTGGGCCGTCTCGAAAGTCCCATGCGCTGATGTTGGCTGCAGCCCTGCTGATGGCCATCATCATGACCACGTGGCTGTTCATAGGGCTTCCGGGGAGCGGTGGACCCGAGCCCGATGCTGTCGCCGAAAATCAGGGAAGGTCCCTTACTGGCGCCATCGAACGGGTCGAGCTGGATATGCCTGTTGTCGAGTTGTCGGAAAAGCTTCCCGAAGCCAGTGAGCAGACCAGTGACTCACGCGAGGAGGAACCACTGCCCGAATTTGAGTTCCCGTACCAGACCATCTCTTTGCCAGTGGCTTTTCGCGAGCTGTTTGAACTATGGGGGTTGGAATACCGCGCCTCGGAAAGCCCAGTGGCGTGTGAGTTTGCCGAGGGGCAGGGACTGCGTTGCCTGCAGAACAAGGGCGCACGCCGAAGTCTGGAGTTTCTGGACCGGCCGGCGATACTTCAGCTTCGCAACGGCAATGGGGACAGTCACTATGCGGTCCTGAGCGGCCTCCAGGATAATCGCGCCACTATCGAGCTCCCGAGTGGTCGCCGGGAGGTCACCTTCTCCAGCCTGGAGCCCTATTGGTTTGGCGAATTTACCGTACTTTGGGAAGCGCCTGCCTACACGTTGGGCGATGCGTCCGGTAGCGCTCAGGGTAATGAAAGGGTGGCCGAGCAGATCTGGATGGGCTCAAGAATGATGGAACTGGCCAGCCGATACGCCGAAAGCCGGCAGGAAGAGAGCCGCGTCAACCGTATGCCGATCGAAGAACAGGTCCGCTGGTACCAGCAGCAAAGAGGCCTGACGGTCGATGGCATTGCCGGTGCCATGACCATCATCCAGATGAATAACGACCTGGAATCCGCCGTGCCCCGGCTGACGTCCGGAAGGATGGTGAACTGACATGTCCTATATCCTTGATGCTCTCCGGAAATCCGAAACTGAAAGACGGCAGGGTCGGATTCCGGACCTTGGCCAGCAGGTACAGCTGATCCACAAACCACGGAAAAAATCGATTCCGATTCTGGTGTGGGTTGCGCTGGGCCTGGTGCTCAACGCGGCTGTATTGGCCTGGATCTTTTGGCCCCAGGGGCGTCAGGCTTCCCTGACGGATCAGACAATCCCGTCGGCTGGCGTGGCTGCGCCCGCACCCACACCCACCGTTGAACCGGTTATAGTTGATGACAAGCCGGAACCTGCGGGCCAGGTATCGACGCCCGAACGTGTACAATCGCCGCCGACTAGTGACACGCTCGAGGGTGCTATCGAGATTCCAACACCGGGAGCGAATACCGACTCTCCAGCGGATGCGGTAGCGGAAACCGGTGACGAGAATGAGCGGGAGCGACCCACGGTGATTGTGCCCACGCCGCGAACGCCAAGTGCTGTCAATCTCAGCGAGCGGGGCGGTGTCACCGCACAGACGGCGCCGCACCTTGTAGAGCTTCCACTTTCCTTCCAGAAAAGGGTGCCAGACCTGATTTTTAACAGCCATATCTATGCGTCCGAGCCGTCGGCCCGCCGGGTCATGATCAATGACAACTACCTGCGCCCCGGAGAGTCGTTTTCCGGTATCACCGTCGAACGGATTACCGAGGAAGGCGTGGAGCTGAGCATGGATGGCCGTCGCTTCCGGGTGGGTGTGGTTCGCAACTGGGTGAGCCCCGACTGATGGCACTCACCGAGGACGTCAAACAGCAGATTCAGCAGACCTACCGTGACGTGTTGGCCGGCAAGGACATCCGCGCCCGTTACGGCCAGCGCCTGATGATCGCCGAGATCGCCCGCTACATGGGCGAGATCACCGAGAATGACGGCCAGCGCACGTCACCAGCCGGCACCTGCGTGGTGGAGGCGGGCACAGGCACGGGCAAGACCCTGGCCTATTTGATTGCCGCCATTCCGGTGGCCCGTGCCCTTGGCAAGACACTGGTGATATCAACAGCGACCGTTGCCCTGCAGGATCAGATCGTCCACAAAGACCTTCCGGACCTGAAAAAGCACAGCAAACTGGATTTTACCTGGACCCTTGCCAAAGGTCGTGGCCGCTACTTGTGTATGTCTCGTCTCGAAGCTCGTCTGCATGACGAGGGTAACGGCGACAGCGATACCATGCCGCTGTTCCTGCTGGATGGGCCCGGCAAGGAAGAACCCGGCACCCGGGCCTATTTTGAAGACATGCTGGCCAGTTACGGGTCCCGGAAGTGGGACGGTGATCGCGACCATTGGCCGGATCAGATACCCGATGACATCTGGCGCCAGGTCACCACCGACCATCGTCAATGTACCAATCGCCACTGTAGCTATTTCGACAGCTGTGCCTTCTTCGACGCCCGAAAAGACCTCGATGATGCCGACATCGTGGTGGCCAACCACGACCTGGTGCTGGCAGACCTTGCCCTTGGCGGTGGTGCCATTCTGCCGGAGCCGGAAAATGCATTGTTTATCTTTGATGAGGCACATCACCTGCCGGACAAGGCACTGAATCACTTTGCGGCGTCGGTGCCGCTGAATGCCACGCGGCAATGGCTCAAGCAGCTATCCCAGGCACTGGGAAAGATGCAGCCGTTCCTCACGCCCGGCACCCAGGCCGCGAAGACCATCGACAGGATCAGTTCCGCCTCCCGTGAAGTGGATATCTGTCTGACGAGGGTATACGACGAGGCCGAACAGAATACCGGTTGGGAGTTCAATGAGGAGCGACGCTCCGCCCAGTGGCGCTACCCGGAGGGCGAATTGCCCGAGGTGCTTGCCGGCCTGGCGGTGGAAACCCGGGTGGCGACGGCCACCCTGGTTCGCCAGCTTGGTGTGATGGTGGACGAATTACAGACGGCCTTCGATGAACGCAAGGCCAGCGATGTCGACCGCGATACTGCGGAATCCTGGTATCCGGTGATTGGATCGTTCCACAGCCGTGCTGAGGACCAACTGCGGTTGTGGGTCGCGTGGTGTGATAATCCGGGCCAACCGGCCAGTGAGCCGGCAGAAGGTGAGGAATCAGCGCCTGAGCCTAAGAAGCGGTCCGGGCCACCGGCCGCCCGTTGGTCGGTGCGACAGCGCTGGGAACACGCGGAAGACATTACGCTCTACAGTAGCCCGGTGCTGGCGGATAATCTGCTTTATTCCAGGCTCTGGTCGCGGGCCTATGGCGCTGTGTTGACCAGTGCAACCCTGACCGCCCTTGGGCGCTTTGATCGGCTCAAGGCCAGAGCAGGTTTGCCCGAAGCCAGCCGCTTCGTGGTGGTGCCCAGTTCCTTCCGCTATGGCGAAATGGCAACCGTGGAAGTACCGGCCATGACCGCCATGCCCACGGACGATAGCTTTACGGACCAGGTGGTATCGCGGCTACCGGCCTTGTGGGCCGGGGAGAAGGCGACCCTGGTGTTGTTTACCTCCAGGCGCCAGATGCAGTTGGTGCGGGATGCCCTGGCGCCGGAATACCCGGATCTGATCACCACTCAGGACGATATGGCCAAGGGCGAGGTCCTGCGCCGCCATTGCAGCCGTGTAGATGAGGGGCTGCCCAGTGTGTTGTTCGGTGTGGCAAGTTTTGCAGAGGGCATTGACCTGCCTGGCAAGTACCTGAGCCATGTGGTGATTACCCGACTGCCGTTTTCGGTACCGGATGATCCCATCGAAGCCAGCCTGGCGGAATGGGTGACGCACCGCGGCGGTAACCCGTTCATGGAAATAACCGTACCCGACGCCTCCATCAAACTGGTGCAGGCCGTTGGTCGCCTGCTACGGACCGAGTCGGACACCGGCCGCGTCACCATCCTTGATCGTCGCATCATCGCCCGTCGATACGGGCAGTTGTTGTTGGACGCCTTGCCGCCTTTCCGGCGAATCATAGAGCCCTGATCAATAGAGCACTGATAAAAAGAGAGCCATAAAAAAAGAGCCAACCCATGTGGGTGGCTCTTATAGAGTGGGTCCTTATCGAACCCGGGCGTCGAAACAACGCGGAACAAGAAGTCTGAAGGCCTGAAGTTTCAGAAATCTTACCGAGGTTTCCCTCAGCGTTGGGAGCATAGTAAGGGAGGAGGGGGCGTATCCGGATCGTCCAAAGGGCGTAGTGGGCGTATAAAATTCGACAAAAGCGTGATGCGCGTCACAAAAGTTGCCCGAAAGACGGCTTCAGTGAGTCAAGAGTCAGGCCAGTAGCCGAAGTTCCCTTGCTTTTGCCAACGCCTCGGTGCGGGATCCGACTGCAAGCTTGCCGTAAAGGTTGCGAATGTGGGCTTTTACGGTGGTAGGCGCCACCCCCATCGTGTTTGCGATGTCCTTGTTGGCGAGGCCCTGATTGATGAGATCCAGCACTTCCAGTTCCCGCTGACTCAGGGGTTCGGGGAGATCTGTGTTGCCCGGGGCCGCCTGCGTATCCCTCTGCGAGTCTTCCGGCTCTGTTTCAGCGGTTTCTGCCTCTGCCAGTTCCGAGAGCATGGCTGTGACCCGGCTGTTCCAGCGGCCTGGCGCCTTGAGAACCGGCAGCGCTCTACACAGCTGGCGGATGGTAGGACTCTCCTCCGCAAGCAGGCGCATGAATCCGGCCTCTGATGCCCGCTGGACGGCCTGGGCCAGCATCTGTTCCGCTTCTTTCGTTTTACCTTCGGCGAACAGCGCCTCGCTGTAGACCAACTGGATTTCCACCAGATGGCGGTAGTGCTGATCCTGCTCTGCGCTGAGTCGGAGGGGGGCCAAAGTTGCCATGGCGTCGCCCGGGCGGCCAAGCGCCACCTGAACACGGGCGATGCTGATTTGGTTCTGTTCCCGGTTCAGCGGATTGGTGAACCGGTCAGTGCTCACCTGTTGCACCCATTTTTTCGCCAGCTCCAGATGACCGGTGGCGAGATAGCAACGAGCCAGCATGGCTGAGCAGGCTGGCGGCTCGAACAGGATGTGGTCCCGACGACGTCTTGCAACGCTGGCGGCATCTTCCAATGCTTCCATCGCTTCCTGGTAGCGCCCTTCACTGAAGGCCAGGTGGCCACGCACGTACTGGATAACCACGTGCTGCCCCGGTTCGGTGCCATTGTTGACATGGTCCAGCAGCGGGGCCAGGTAGGAGGCGGCCAACTGGGGTTCGTTTCGCTCCCGGTAAATCTCGATCAGGGCGCTGTTTTGCCAGCATGAAATCAACATGGGCTGGCGTGGGTCGCTGTGGTGCTGGTCGACCCATTGCCGCACACGGGTGCAGGTATCCAGGGCTTCGTCGATATCTCCGCGGTTGTACTGAATCCATGCAAGCAGGCCGCCGCTTGAGAGTACGGTACTGGGTTTGCGCTCCAGTTCCCCATAACGCACAGCGGAGGTCAGGGCGTCCTCGGCGGCTGCCAGGTCCCCCTTACCGTAATAGTCCAGTCCGACTCCGTAATAGGTCACGGATTTCAAGGGTATGCGTGTGTGGTCAATGTCACGCAATACCTGTTGGGTCAGGTCGCTGGCGCTTTTATCGTCGCTTTTCGATCGCGCCAGATAAGAGCGGATCAGTGAAATCTCACTCTGCAGGCCCAGGGCGCCCTCGGCATCGGGGTGGGAATCGGCCACCTGTTGGTCGAGCATGTCTTCCAGTTCGCCCAGGAGTGGCTCCAGCACGTCTACCCGGTTGGCGAAAAACAGCGCCCACACTCTCAGCATCAACAGTTGTGGGCTGTCCTGCAGAGTGTTGGCGGGCAGGGAATCCAGCCAGCTCAGCACCGGAAGATGAAAACCGCCGTGGATCAGGTTGTTGCCGTGTTCAGCCAGTACCTTTGCGAGCCAGGGCCAGTCCTGATGCTGGACAATCTGGGAAATGCCTTCCTGAACGTGGCCATGGATCAGCAACCAGTGGACTGCCCGCTGCCACTGCTTTTCGGTATCTTCCGGCTTGAACTGTCTCACCCGTTGTAACAGCGCGTCCCGGAACAGGTCGTGATAACGGAACCATTCATTGTGGGTGTCCAGCGGAATCAGGAACAGGTTCTCCCGCAGCAGCTGTTCCAGCAGGACCTGACTGTTGGTGGTGCCGCGAACGGCGTCGCAGAGTGAGGCACACAGCCGGGGACAGCAGGCGGTGTCGAGCAGGAAGTCGCGCACCGGCGCAGGTTGCTGCTCCAGCACCTCTGTCAGCACATAATCACTGATGCGGCGCTCGTCCAAATCGATGCGTTGGTGACCAGCTCCGGGTTTTTGATCGTCAATGCTGCCGCCGGACAGCGCGGACAATTGCATGGCGGCAACCCAACCCTCGGTTTTACTGCAGATCCTGCGAATTTCCTGCTCGGAGAGTTCGAGCCCCATGGTGTCGTGGAAGAAGCGCTGGCACTCCTCCTCGGAGAATGCCAGCAGGCCCGGGTGTATGTCCTCCACCCAGCGGCGCACCCGCCAGCGTGAAAGCGGCAGGGCTGGTTCGGTGCGGGATGCCAGGGTCACCAGGACCCCTGGCGGCAGGTAGTCCATGAAATATGACACCTGGCGCTGTAGTTGTGGGTCGCGGATAAAATGATAGTCGTCCAGGACCAGCGACCAGGGTGCGCCATCGGCGGCGAGAACGTTAATCAGCCCGGTAATGGGGCCTTCCAGTTCCTGGAGGCTGCAATGGCTGAGTTGTTGACGGCATTGCTCCAGACCTACGAGGCCATTGTGTTCAAACGCCCCCACCACGTACTGCCAGAATCGGCGGGGCTCGTCATCATGCTCATCCAGGGATAGCCAGGCAACGGTAGACGGTGACTGGGAGCACCATTGGCTGACCAGTGTGGTCTTGCCAAAACCCGCTGGTGCCACCACCAGATTCAACCGCTTGGCACCGTCCGGCTGCAGCAGGGCGCTCAGGCGATCCCGTTGTACCGAACGGGGATCCGCGGTTGGTCTGAGGAATTTGGTGGTTAACAGCATCGTTTCCCTGAATGCCCATAAATGTTTCGATAACGGATTGTGTGCTTTGTCACAGTTAAGTCAAGGGCCGCAAAGACAAATGACGCTGTCGTCATGCTGCGTTCTGGCGTTTTTGGTCTAAACTGTGTTGGAAGGGATTCTGTATACTCAATAAGAATGAAAAATCACGTTTTTATGCGTATTCTTCTAATAAGAGCAGCGTATACATGCCCGGTCTGTACCGGGCCTTATGGGGAGCGACAGGGTAGATGAAATTACAACAGTTGCGCTATATCTGGGAAGTTGCGCACCATGATCTCAACGTATCCGCCACTGCCCAGAGTCTGTTTACCTCGCAGCCGGGAATATCCAAGCAGATCCGTCTTCTGGAAGACGAACTGGGCCTGGAAGTTTTCGCGCGCAGCGGCAAACATCTCACTCGTATTACACCTGGCGGTGAAATTATTATTCGTGAGGCGGGTGAAATACTGCGCCGTGTGGAAGGCATCAAGAAAATTGCGCAGGAGTTCAGTAACCAGCGCAAGGGCGACCTGAGCATTGCCACCACCCATACCCAGGCTCGCTACGCGCTGCCGCCCATCATCCAGGGCTTTATTGAGTCCTACCCCGAGGTGTCCCTGCACATGCACCAGGGCACCCCCATGCAGATTTCAGAAATGGCCGCCAATGGCGCGGTGGATTTCGCCATTGCCACCGAGGCCATGGAGTTGTTCAACGACCTGATCATGATGCCGTGCTACAAATGGAACCGCAGCATCATTGTGCCGAAAGATCACCCTTTGGCGCAGAAATCCGAACTGACGTTGCCGGATCTTGCCGAATTTCCGCTGGTCACCTACGTGTTTGGCTTTACCGGCCGTTCGAAGCTGGACGAGGCCTTCCAGGCCCACGGGTTGACCCCGAAAGTGGTGTTTACCGCCGCTGATGCCGATGTGATCAAGACGTATGTGCGGCTGGGTCTTGGGGTTGGCATCATCGCCAGCATGGCGTTCGACGAGCAGAATGACCCCGATCTTGTCTGCCTGGACGCCAGTCAACTCTTCCGTCCGAGCGTGACCCGGATTGGCTTCCGCAAGGGGACGTTCCTGCGCGGTTATATGTACGATTTCATCCAGCGATTTGCTCCGCATCTGACCCGTGAGAGGGTGGATGAAGCGGTGACCCACCAGGGCAGCAGGACGGAGATCGAGGAACTGTTCAACGACATCGATCTGCCGACCTACTGACCTACTGACGGGCCTGGCTGGAAGGTTTATTCGCGGGCGATCAGGTTTCCGGCGTGTAAGCCACACTCCTTCTGCGTGGCTTCTTCCCACCACCAGCGGCCCTCGCGCTCGTGCTGTCCTGGCAGGATAGGGCGTGTGCAGGGTTCGCAGCCAATGCTGACAAAGCCCTTTTCGTGCAGTTTGTTGTAGGGGGCTTCCGTCATACGGATATAGTCCCAGACTTCCTTCGAGCTCCAGTTCGCCAGCGGATTAAACTTTACCAGCGTTTTCTCGTCCGTAGAGAAGGCGTCGTCAATCTGTACCACAGGCACGTCATTGCGGGTGCCGGGGCTCTGGTCCTTGCGCTGGCCGGTAATCCACGCATCAACCGTGGCCAGTTTTCGCCGTAACGGATTGACCTTGCGGATACCGCAGCATTCGCCATGGCCGTCTTCATAGAAACTGAACATGCCCTTGCGGGTGACCAGATCCTGCACTTCCGCAGCATCGGGGAACATCACCTCAATGTTAATGCCATAGTGCTCGCGGACCCGATCAATGAACTGATAGGTTTCCGGATGAAGGCGCGCCGTATCCAGGGTGAATACCTGAAGGTTGTCTGTCAGCTTATGGGCCAACTCAATCAGTGCGACGTCTTCCGCACCGCTGAAGGAAATGGCAATGTTGTCGTACTTCGCCAGAGCGGCCTTGAGGATAGCCCTGGGGCTCGCGCCTTCAAGCTCGGCCTGTAACTGTGCAATGTCCGTCATTTGAAAGGATCACCTGGAGTGTAAATGTGTGATAAATCTACCATTAACCGGCAACAGTCTGAAGGAATGGGGGAGTATATCGTTATAGCCGCACAGATGTACGATGCATTCCGCCCCGGTTTTTCTTATCATACCGCCTGATTCCAATCCCCGGCGGCCTTCGCCGGGCTGACCAGCGTTCAACTATCAGGAGACCATTGTGGAACTCGCGTGCCTTGACCTTGAAGGAGTACTGATCCCGGAAATCTGGATCGCGTTTGCGGAAAAAACCGGCATTGAGGAGCTCAAGGCGACCACCCGCGACATTCCCGATTACGACGTACTGATGCAGCAGCGCCTGAAACTGCTGGACCAGCACGGCTATGGCCTGCCGCAGATTCAGGAAGTGATCGGCGAGCTGGACCCACTGCCCGGCGCACGGGAGTTCCTGGATTGGCTGCGGGAGCGGTTCCAGGTGGTGATTCTTTCCGACACCTTCTATGAATTCGCCATGCCGCTGATGGCCAAGCTGGGCTATCCGGCACTGCTGTGCCACAAGCTGGAAGTAAACGAAGACGGCAGGATTACCGATTATCTGCTGCGCCAGCGTGACCCCAAGCGTCAGTCAGTGCGTGCCTTCCAGCTGCTGAACTACCGTGTTATTGCGGCGGGTGATTCCTACAACGACACCACCATGCTGGGCCAGGCGGAAGCGGGCATCCTGTTTCACGCGCCGAAGAACGTGATCGAGGAGTTCCCCCAGTTCCCGGCGGTACATACGTTTGAAGAGCTTAAGGGCGAGTTTCTGAAGGCCAGCGCCATCCATAACGGATAGCGCGGACAAGAGGCCGGGGCAAGCTCTTTGTCCTGGCTTTTCCTCCTTTGCAATTTGCCCTCTATAACGCTTCCAGTACGCTCATCAGCTTCTGAACCTTGTCCACGGATTCCCGGTACTCATCATCCGGGTCTGAATCCGCGACGATGCCACATCCCGCCCAGCAGTGAATCTTTCCTTCTGAATCCGTCATCAGGGTTCGGATTGCGATATTGCTCTCCAGGTTATTGGAAAAATCCCAACGGAAGACCGAGCCGCAGTAAGGCCCGCGACGATGTGGTTCCAGGTCGTCGATGATCTCCATCGCCCTGCGTTTGGGTGCACCCGTGATAGAGCCCCCGGGGAAGGCAGAGAGAAGGGCTTTTAACGGTGTGTTCTCTGGTTGCAGCCGGCCTTCCACCGTGCTGACCAGTTGATGGACGTTTTCATAGCTTTCGATACTGAAAAGCTGTGGCACCGTGACGGAAAACGGCTCGCAGAATCGCGACAGGTCGTTGCGAATCAAGTCCACGATCATCAGGTTTTCGGCCCGGTCCTTTTCAGCGGCGGCCAGGGATTCGGCGATCCGCTGGTCGTTCGCCGGCGAGTTCAGATCCCGGGGCCGGGTACCCTTGATGGGTTTGCTGATGACCCTGTTGCCATCTTCAATACTCAGGAACAGCTCTGGTGAAATGCTGAGGACCTGATAGGAACCAGCGTTGATGTACGCAGCGTGGGGGACCGGAACGGCCTGGCACAAAGCTCGGAACGCTGTGTACGGCTCGCCCTGGTAGCCGCCGGTGTACTTGTTGGACAGGTTGACCTGATAGCAGTCCCCGGCATGGATATAGCTAAGCACCCGGGATACGCCATTGCGGTAGTGTTCGGCGGGTTGGTCGGCTGTAAATCCCGGGCTGATGTGAAAAGGAGTAGGGCGCGTCGGCTTTTCGCCGGTGAGGTTCAGCACCCGTTCACGGGTTCTATCGTCACACTCGGGATGAAAATCGAGCCTGGGCGAATTGGCACCCGAAACATCCAGCGTCAGCTGCCAGAGATAAAGCCCAATATAGCCATAATCCCTCTCACTGGCCTCGCCGGAGAATCCGGGGACCGTGTGGTTGCCAGCCTCGTAAAACAGGGTGCCCATGATGCCGCCTGCCAGTTCCCGGCTCGACGCTTCAGCCAGTCCTGCCCAAGCCTGCTCCAGCACGTCCGTCAGGCGTGAGAACGATAGCGCGTCCTTGGGGACTGGCCAATGTTTCAGCGGGAACGCCGTGACAATCCGCCGTTGCCTGCCGGCGTCGGTGTAGTCGATAAACCCATGTTGGCTGCTGATCTGTGAAACGAGGCGCTCTGCCTCTTCCGCACTTAATGTTTTCACGATGTTACATACTTAACAAAATCTTGCATGGGTTCACGGTAGCCTGTGCGGCAAGTCACCTGACTTCGGGCTCGAAAAGGCTTGGGCCGGTGCATTCTAAACAATAATCCTAAGGGCAGTAACCAGTATGAAGACTTGTAACGGCATTGGTAAGCGATTTGTCTTGGCGATGATCGCCGGATGTGCGATTTCCACCGCGGCGTTGGCGCAGGATGCGATTGATCGGGAAGATCATGTGCTATCCGATGGCAAGCTGGACGACAAAGACCTGGCCGCGGTGGTTGCGGTTGCTCAGAGGCATCTCAGGGAAATGACGGACCAGGTGGTCAATCAGGCGGGCGATGAACTCGAGGAAGCTGGCATCTTTCGTCCGATGGCTTTCATGGTCATGAAGTCTGACAAGGTTCAACAAATGAGATTGGAAGAGGAAGCTGAGCAGGCCCCTGGAAATGTAAAGGTTTTAATGTATCGCGCTGGGCTAAAGGCCATTGCGCGCCGAGGTGAAATTCATGCGGCGGTCATTGCCTACCCAGGAAGCGTTGAAAAAAATGGCGACACGATCCGAGCAATGGCTCTGGAGCATGAGCATAGGCTTGGAGTTTCTGGAATCAAGCTGATACCGGTCAGATTGGAGGATGGTGAAGCAAGTTTCGGTGAACCGATGTCTCAGGATAAGCCATTTCAGATCTTCTATGATGCAAAAAAGGAGAGTGACGAATGAGCCAAGTGCATGAATTTATAGTGAATAAGTTGCTTTTATTAAGAACTGCTTTGTTTTGTGACAATTTGTGAATGCATTCACGGAACCAGAGTGTAAAACAATCTTAAATGGAGTGGTGAGGTTGAGCCTCACAACAAAGTTAAAAAGTTCAACTGGATAACAATAAGTTCAATCAAGGAGAACAATATGAAAGGCCTGAAGAAACTTGCACTGGCAACAGCCGTTGCCGCTGCGCCCTTCGCCGCTCAAGCCGAGCTGCAGGCGATGGACGACAGCATGATGGGTAACGTCACCGGTCAGGCCGGTGTGACCATTGAGCTGGAAACTCAGGTAAACATTGGTCAGTTTACCTACACGGACGAAGGTACATTCGCCGTAAAGGACATCGCTCTCGGTGGTGCGTTGGCCAGTAGCTCTCAGTCTGCAGCTGACTATGCCGCAGCTACCGGTGCAGGCGCTTTGCTGGACCAACTGAAAATCGACATCGACATCGCTGACGATGGCGACGCTGTCATTCACGTTGGTTCCCTGCAAACCGACGGCAGTGGTAACCCTGTACCCATCGACTGGGGTTTCACCGCTGGATCCATGGAGCTTAACGGTAACGGTGGCGAAAACACCGTTCTGGTTTCGAACATGGACGCCTGGGGTCTCCTCGGTGCTCTGGATATCCGTGTAGATACGGATAACGTTACAGACGGAGCTGGAAACGAAATGGCGGGCACCGGCACCCTTAATTTGGATGCAGCGTTCACCGTTAACGAAATGAGCTTCGATGTTGACTTCCTCGGCGTTGGTGTCCGCGGAATGACCATCAATAGCTCCGAGTCTGGCGGTGAAGTGCTTGGGGCCGCTGGTCTGGCAGCTGTATTCGCGGAAGATCCTACTGCTCCGACCGCTGAAGAGCAGCGCAAGATCGGATTGGCGCAGGCTGGATTTGCAATCATCGGCCTGGACATCTACAAGGGTGACGGTCTCGGTGCTTCCACAGCGACCAACGTACTGCGTGTAGATGTTGATGACGTCCTGATGGACATCAACGTTGCCGAAACCGTTATCGGCGGTGCAAACATCGGTACTATCGGTATCGACAACCTGCACATCAGCAACACCAAGCTGGCTGTATACGGAAAATAAGCTGATCGCATAACACCTCTGGTGTGAACGCCCCGCCCTGCGGGGCGTTTCAGATTGCTGACAAACCCTCGCCATTTTGGCGGGGGTTTGCTGTAATTGGGGTATCGACTTTTCAGAGGCTGCCCCATGCTCAAAGAGCCGTCCCCGCAACAACACGAACTCGAGATGGTCAGTCTCGAATCGTTGGTCCCCGACAACCACCTTCTTCGCAACATTGATCAGTACATCGATTTCGAATTTATCCGTGACCGGGTTCGACACCTGTACTGCTCCAATAACGGTCGTCCGGCACTGGATCCGGTGGTGCTGTTCAAGATGCTGTTTCTCGGCTATCTGTTCGGCATTCGCAGTGAGCGGCAGCTGGTGCGGGAGATACAGGTCAACGTGGCCTATCGCTGGTTCTTACGCTTCAACCTGACAGACAAGATTCCGGATGCTTCCACCCTGAGCCAGAACCGCCGGCGGCGGTTCCAGGACAGCCGCATCTATCAGGAGATTTTCGATGAGATCGTGCTCCAGGCGATGGGCTATGACCTGGTGGGTGGCGAAGTGCTTTACACTGATAGCACGCACCTCAAGGCCAATGCCAACAAGAACAAGTACGACCTGAAACAGGCAGAGGAGAAGGTGGCGGCCTACCTGGACAGCCTAGAAGATGCCATTGAGGGCGATCGCAAAGCTCAGGGTAAAAAGCCTTTGAAATCGAAGCTGTCCGAGCAGCCACCGAAGACCAAAGACACCAAGATCAGCCGTACCGATCCGGACAGTGGCTATATGGTTCGGGAAGGTAAGCCCAAGGGGTTCTTCTACCTGGACCACCGAACCGTTGATGGTCGCAACGCCATCATCACGGACAGTTACGCCACGCCAGCCAACCTGCATGACAGCCGCCCTTATCTGGACAGACTGGATCGCCAATGTGAGCGCTTTGGCTTCGATGTCTGGGGCGTGGGGTTGGATGCGGGCTACTACACCGCCGGCATCTGTAAGGGGCTGGAAGACCGGGGCCTTTACGGGGTGATGGGCTACCGGCGGCCGAACAAGCCCAAGGGCTACCTTCCAAAACGGGCCTTCACTTACGACCCCGAGACCAACAGCTATCGCTGTCCGCAAGGCCAGCAACTGATCTACGCCACCACCAATCGCCTTGGCTACCGGGAGTACAAATCCAACCCCACGAACTGCAAAGACTGCCCGCTGCTGAGTCAATGCACGCGCAGCGCCAACCACGTCAAAGTACTGACCCGGCATGTCTGGCAGGACAGCAAGGACCGAACGGACAGCTACCGGTTAACCCCGTGGGGCAAGGCACTCTACAAACGACGACAGGAAACCGTGGAGCGGTCGTTCGCCGATGCCAAGCAGTTGCATGGTCACCGTTACGCTCGCTTGCGAGGGCTCTCGAAGGTGCGTGAGCAATGCCTGTTGGCCGCTGCTGCCCAGAATATGAAGAAGATCGCGCAGATCCTGGCGCGTCTTTTATGGCTCAAATCCTTTGGGATGCCGGACTTGCAGGGCCAAATTCGGAAATGGGCCCGGAAAATGGCTTGTCTGGCGTATTGGCAATCCGATCGGGAATATTGGGCTCAATCCATCGCCAATTGAATTTAAAACACCCAAATGCAACGAACCCCGGAAAACCGGGGTTCGTCAGCAATCTGGAACGCCCCGCCCTGCGGGGCGTTTTTTTTTGCCTGCTATAAAGTGCAGGCAAAAAAAGAGCGGTGACTCGCAAGGAGTTACCGCTCTTTGTGTTTCGGACCTGTAGAGATAGTTTTAGCGATCCGGCACCGCTATAGACAGATCAAACCCACCGCCAGGACGGGGTGTTAATGTGATCGGGCCTTCGTTAATGCCATGGGGCACCTGGATCGTATCAATACCCGGCGGGTTGCCTATGGTGAAGTTCAGGTTCTGGCCATCAAACCCAACGCCCAGTTGATCGTTCAGAAAGGTCTGACTGAACGGCTCATCCGGTATCTGGGCCTGCTGCCCGAAGATAATGGGCGGAATGGTGGGGGTAAACTCCGCAGGCGGCTGCGCCCGGGCAAGTTCTTCTTGTGGCAACAGCAAGGCACGACGGAGGAATTCCTCCTCCGCGCTCTCAAGGGCACCTTTCTTGCCTTCCCGTTCGAAGCGTTCAAGGGCTTCGCGATAGGCTTCCTCTTCCGCTTCCGTTAGCACCGGCTCACCCGGAGAAATGGTCAGGGAGCGGATAATCTTCTGCCGGTCCGCGTCGGGTTTCTGCCGTTCTTTAGGCACCACGATGACGGCGGAATCCTTCACGTAGGTTTCAACCATTTCGTCAGAGGTCAGGGTCTGCACCCCGGCCATCAGCGGGGAGCTAAACGAAACAGCCAGGCTGGCCGTACCAGCCAGAGCGATGTACAAGGGTGTTCGGCGGTTCATGGCGTAGCCTCTTGCCGTGTCCAAACGCGAAATGGAGGCGCTTCCGACACTAAACTGCAGTCAGTACGCTCCTTGGTAGCAGTATTCTTCTCAGAGATTCGGATTTCAAGGCGATTTTGTGGTGTTTGTGATCAGAATCGGACTATTGTCAGTATTCTTCTGTAAAACCACGCAAACGTGTTTATATAACAGGCGTAACCATCCAGTTTTTGTAACAGGACTCTTATGTTGAAGGCATTTCGTTCGCGATGGCAGCGCTGGGTCAACCAGCGGATTCCGCGAGCCGATCAGCGAATATTCGGACAGCGCAATGTTTTTATCCTGCCCACGGGTGCCGGGGTGGTGTTTGCCGGTTTACTGTTGATCATGCTGATTACCGGAATTAACTACCAGAACAGCCTGATATACATGCTCACATTTCTGTTGGGCGCAGTAGTTGTTGCGGCCATGCACCAGACCCACCGCAACCTGTCGGGGCTGGAACTGACACTCATACAGGCCGGTGATGGCTTTGCCGGCGATACGATACCCTTCCGTTTAAGGGCTGTGTCGCCCCGTCATGATTCGCTGGCGATATCCCTGTTCTGCGATGACAGTCAACTCGAAAGCCAGCACGTGCCAGCCGGGCAGCAGGAGGATATGACCCTGGCGATACCGTCCTATCAACGTGGCTACCTGCAGCCGGAACGTATCCGCGTGGAAACCCGCTTTCCTTTTGGCCTTTTCAAGGCCTGGTCCTGGCTGCGGCCGGTCACGTCCGGCATTGTCTATCCAAACCCTCTGGCCGCCCCGGATGTGACCAGCACGGTTCAGGACGGAGAGGAGCAATCGAAGGCGCGCTCGACGGATGGTAATGACCATGCCGACATTCGGCCCTGGCGGGAGGGGGATCTGAGCCAGAGGGTTCAGTGGAAACGATACGCCCGTACCGGTGAGATGGTGATTACCGATTGGGAAGGTGAACAGGGCAGCCCCCACTGGCTGGACTATGACGCCTTCAGGGGCGTGGACCGTGAGCTGCGCCTGGGTTACCTGGCTCATCAGGTGATGGAACGGGCCCGCAACAACAGCCGTTTCGGGTTGAATCTGCCGGGGCAGGTGATTGAACCGGACACCGGTGCTGTTCACGCCAACCGGTGCCTTAAGGCGCTGGCCATCTTTGGCCTTGAACAACCAAGGGAAGGTGGTCCTCTGCCCCATGGTACCCGCTCCGAAGAGGTTGGGAATCGGACCTCTGCGTCGTCTGGTTTCGGGGAGCGACGGGCATGATTCGCAGGTTCCTGAGTAATTCGCCGAGTTCACGCTCCTTACAGGCTGCGGAATTGGTATCGGGCCGCGCGTTGATATGGCTGATCGCAGGCTTTGGGTTGTTACTGATTCCCCAGTGGGACCGATTGCCGATCTGGCTGGTGGCCAGTTGCGCTGTACTTGCTGGCTGGCGGTGGCTGGCGCAATCCGGGCAGGTCAGGTTACCGGGAAGGTGGATGCGTACCGGGATCATGCTGGTACTGGTGGCCGTTTATATCGCAACTGTGCAGGGGCGTTTCACCGTTGATACTGCGGCGTCGTTTTTTGTGCTGGCGGTGGGGCTTAAATGGCTTGAGACCCGATCCACCCGGGATTTCTATGTGCTGTTTTTTATCCTGGTGTACCTGGCGACAGTCAACTTTCTGTTTCATCAGGAGATTCACTGGAGTGTCATTAACATTGCGGGCGTTGCCTTATTGTTAATCGGCCTGCAGGTGGTGAATGCGCCGGAAATTCCCGGTGCCATGAAGAAGGGATGGCGGCGCTTGGGGCTGATGCTGGTTAAGACCTTGCCGATTGTAGTGCTCCTGTTCGTGTTCTTCCCGCGCATGTCGCCGCTCTGGAGTGTGCCGCTGGTTTCCGGCGAAGCCCGAACTGGAATCAGCGACACCATGACTCCCGGTGATATCTCGAGTCTCGCCCAGAGCAGTGAGCGAGCCTTTCGCGTCACCTTTGGCGGTGAGTTACCGGCCTACCGGGACCGATATTGGCGCGGGCTTATCCTGGATCGCCTTGACGGAGACACTTGGCAACAGGGCCTTGGAAAGCCGTTTCGCCGGCTTGGCCGTGTTGACGTTGATGGTGGCGTAGGGCCGCTCGGGCCCAACCAGTACGAGGTGTTATTGGAACCCACGGACCAGACCTGGGCCTTTGCTCTGGAGAACTCCAGGGCGGTCTCCAATAATGTAAAGCAAACGGATGAGAATCTGTTCCGGTTTGACCGGCCGGCTGACAGCGCGGTCCGTTACCGGATGGAGTTGGTCGGGAACCAAACAACGGAGGATGCCAGTGCGGAGCCCGATAACCTTCAGCGTTATCTCCAGTTACCACAAAGCGGCAACCCGAGGGCAAGGGCGTTCGGGCAACAACTGGCTGGCCAACACGACAACCCTCAGGCATTGGTGCAGCAGCTTCTGACCCGTTTCCGGGAGCAGGCCTATTTCTACACCCTGCGCCCACCCGCTATGCCCGTGGATGGCATCGACAGCCTGTTATTCGATGAAAAGCGGGGTTTCTGTGCCCACTACGCCGGGGCTACCACGTTTGTGTTGCGCGCAGCGGGTATTCCGGCCCGAGTGGTGGTCGGATATCAGGGCGGGTCACCCGGCGCAGATGACGAATATCTGATTGTGCGGCAGTACGATGCCCATGCCTGGGTGGAAGCGTGGTTCCCCGGCCAGGGTTGGGTGCGGGTGGACCCGACAGCTGCCATTGCTCCCGAGCGTATTGAGTTTGGTCTACGGGAGGCGGTGGCTGAGGAAGGCTCGTTCCTTGAGAACGATTGGACATCGCCACAGCGCTACGGCGATTTGGCGATGCTGCAGTGGGCTTCCCTGCAGCTCGATAAGATTAATTACCACTGGCAGCGCTGGGTTGTCGGATATCAGGGGCAGTCACAGATGGACCTGATGTCGCGTTTGCCTGGAGGGATAGGAATGCGGGAGCTTGGCTATATTACCGCGGGCATTGTCGGTATGGCGCTGTTACTGGCGGGTTTGGTTACCGCCTGGCAGTACCGTCGCGTGGAAAGCCGGGACCCGCTTGGTCGTCTCGTCAGCCGCTGGTATCGGTTGTGTGACCGTTCGGGAGTGCCTGTACGTCACGGTGAAACACCCTCCCAACTGGCCTCAAGGCTTGCCCGGGCAAAACCCGCGGCGGCCGGCACAGCAACGGCTTTTGCCCGATTGATCAACAAACATTACTATGGCCGGGGTTCCGAAACCGGTCATCATGGCGAACTGGCGAAAATGAAGCGATTGCTGGCCACGATGAAACGACAGGCGGATCGACCGTCAACCAGTTCATCAAAGGGGTGAATACGTGAACGCATCCATAGCAACCATGGCATGGCTTGAAGACGCCTGGAGCCGACTGCTCCAACGCATCGCCGGCAACAGGATGCCCCATGCCCTGATGGTGACGGGCGAGAACGGCGTGGGAAAGCGTCTGTTTGCCAACGCACTGGCCGGGTTGCTGGTCTGTGAAAAGGCGGATATGGACGCAGGGTCCCCTTGTGGCATCTGTAAGCAGTGCGAGCTGGTTGCCGCGGGCACCCATCCGGATATCCGGATTTATGCACCGGAAAAATCACGGATGATCAAGATTGATCAGATTCGTGCGCTGTCCGCATTCGCGGTCGGCTCTCCCCAGGTGGCCTCCCGCAAGGTGGCCATTATTGATCGGGCGGACCAGTTGAACATCAATTCCGCCAACGCGTTGCTGAAAACCCTGGAAGAACCCGCCGAAGATGTGGTGCTTCTGCTGCTACAGGAGAGTGGCAGGCCGGTATTGCCGACGATCCGTTCCCGCTGCCAGAGTTTGCTGATTGCTACGCCGGACAGGGATCAGGCTGCTGGTTGGCTGGCGACGGCGGTCAAAGCGATGGATGGCGACAACAGACCAACGCCGGAGCAATGCGCCAAGGCGCTGGTACTGGCAGCCAATGCGCCGCGGCTGGCCCTGGAATATGCTACCGGAGAGTTTATTAGCCTGCGGGATGAGGCGTTGGACAACTTCCGCCATTTCATGAAGGGTCAGCTCACTCTTTCCGAGGCTGCAAAGCCGTTCAAGGCAATGGGGCTTGAAAGTGCTCTATGGCTATTTGAAGGCTGGGCTGGTGACCTGGCCCGCATCAGTGCCGGGGGGCAGCCCCGGGATGCGGAAGCGGCGGACATGTTAACGTTCCTTGCCAGAAACAATCCTTCCTGGCGGGCCCATGAACTCCTGGATGCGATCCACGAGTCCAGGTCTGCCGGCGTTTACAACGTGAACCCTGAGTTGGAAGCGGGCCGATTGCTGATCGCATGGCAGAAACTCATGCCGCGCCGCAGGCCAGCTGCGGGATAAACGGAGTGATCAATGGCGCGGCAGGATAGGGCAGTGATTAACAACTACTGCTATGATTGCGGAATATCAGGAGTTTATTGACTCCGGTTGTTATCAATCCGGTTGCTATCAATACAGAGCTATCAATACAGAGAAAGGTGTTTACTATGGGGCCTGGTTTTGGCGCACGCAGTGGCATTCTCACGCTGACCATCAAGGACAAGGCGGTACTCTACGCCGCCTACATGCCTTATATCCGGCAGGGCGGGTTGTTTATCCCCACGCAAAAACAGTATCAATTGGGCGATGAAGTGTTCCTGTTGCTCAACCTGATGGATGAGCCGGAAAAAATCCCCGTGGCGGGCAAGGTGATCTGGATTACCCCGAAGGGTGCCCAGGGCAACCGTGCAGCGGGCATTGGTGTGCAGTTCGATGGTGAAGACGAAACCGCGCGTACCAAAATCGAGTCCTACCTGGCGGGTTCATTGAGCTCGGATCGACCCACCCACACTATGTAAGCGCTTCAATGAACGACACCATTCTGGAAACCCCACCTGATACAACAATGACGTGTCGGGAAATCAACTGGTCCCTTAAACACATCGACCTGGCAGGCCTGCACTGGCCCGCTGCCACGGCCTCTGAAACCTGGCCGGTGCTGATGATCCACGGCTGGCTGGATAACGCCCTGTCATTCGCCAGATTGGCCCCGGCGTTGGCGGGCAATCGCGATGTGTACTCCCTCGATATGGCTGGGCACGGGCGTTCCGGGCACCGGCCTGAAGGCCAGGGTTACCAGTTGATGGATTATGTGGCGGACCTGGCAGAACTGGTTGAGACCCATTTCAAAGACTCGCCGAAAGGGCAGATTGATCTGGTGGGTCATTCACTCGGCGGGATTGTCAGCTTGCTCTACGCGGCGGCGTTTCCGGAACGGGTGCGTCGGTTGGTCATGATCGACAGCATTGGGCCGATCAGTCGTAAACCGGATGAGGTGATCGATCAGATGCGCAAGTCGATCATCAAACGAATGACGGGTTCAGGGAAAGCGGTCGTATACCCTGACATAGAGTTGGCAGCCAAGGCTCGGGAGGGTGGCATGATCCCCCTGTCGCCAGAAGCCGCGAGAATGCTGGTAACGCGGAGCATGAAGTCTTCCGGTGATGGTTTCGTGTGGCAAACCGATCCGCGTTTGCGCCATCCATCGATGATAATGATGGACGAAGCGCAAGTGACCGCTTGCCTGAAGAAAGTAGTCACGCCAACACGTTTCCTGCGTGCGACGCAGGGGCTCCTGGCCAGTCGCCCGGAACTTGATTCACGTTTGGATGCGATCGCGAACCTGGATGTGGTGGCCGTGCCCGGAGGCCACCATTGCCACCTGGACGGGAATGTTGAACCCGTCATTGATGCAGTCAGAGGCTTTTTAGACGATGCAGAATAAGCGCTTGTCGCAGTCAGTAGTGTGGGTCGCCGCCATGGTCATGGGGTTTTCGACCATGGTGTCGGCGCAAATGCCACCGCCGGAACCGTTTCCGGAGGCGCGCCTTGATCAGGAAATCAGCATCAAGTCGCCGGGGCACCTGGTGTTGTTCAGCCCGGTTCGTGAGGTGAACAACGAGATCCGCTCCGCGTCCATGGCCCGGCTCCCGGTCAAGGGCGTCGGGCAGTTATATGAAGTCCAGGGCGGTGCCAACCGGGAAGAGGCTCGCGATCACTATCTAAGGGAACTGCAGGCCCGTGGCGCCCAGATACTGTTTGAATGTTCCGGAAGGAATTGCGGGCGCAGTAACGTGTGGGCCAACCAGATTTTTGATCAATCCAGTCTCTATGGGCGGGACAATAATCAGGACTATCTTGTCGCCGGTTCGGTCGATGAGAATGGCCAGCCGTGGCTGACGCTGGTGTATACGGTTACCCGCGCCAACCAGCGCCAGTTTGTCTGGGTTGAACATTTGGTTGCGCCTCAGGGAACTGATATTCCGGGAATGGGCAACGAAAGCGCCAGAATCAAGGGGCCGGTGATTGTGCCCTGGCAGGGTGGCATCACCTACCGCTTTGAGTGGAGCGGTGCCGACCGGCGCATCATCAATGACTGGGCCGGCGAGGCTGAAGCCCGGGTAGTACTGACGGCCTATTCCCAGCTCAAGGATAATGAAACCCTGGAAGCGTCTATGGAGCGGGCAGAGGCTGCAGCGCAGTCACTTTCCCAGGTGTTGGCCAAAAGTGGCGTTTCCGAAAGCCGCCAGATGATCATTACGGTTGGCCCCACGGTTGTGATACCAAATCCCGATCGGCAAGGTGACCGGGTTGAAGTGATGGTGATTACGAGGTGAAGGGAATGAACAGGCCATCCGGGACAGAGCTTCAGGACGAAGATCAGAAGCCGGCAGACGATATCTCCCAGATTGTCACGAGCACCGGAATATCCGCTGCTCAGTCGGCGTCCGAGAAAGGCGATCCCCGGCCGACGGCTCCCGGCAAGGGCAAGACCGTAGCGCTGACTCTTGGCAGTGGCGGGGCCAGGGGCTATGCCCATATAGGTGCGATCGAGATACTGGTGGAAAGAGGCTACGACATTGTCGCCATTTCCGGCTGTTCTATGGGAGCCTTGATCGGGGGCGTGTTTGCAGCCGGCAAGATGAAGGATTACAAGGACTGGGTAACTGGCCTGGGCCAGTTCGATGTGCTGAAACTGCTGGATGTGACTTTTAGCTCCGTCGGCGCCATTCGTGGAGAAAAGATATTCTCCGTGGTGCGGGAAATGATTGGAAATACCCGAATTGAAGACCTTCCGATCGCCTATACGGCTGTGGCGACGGATCTCCTTGCCCATAAGGAAATCTGGTTTCAGGAAGGGCCGCTGGATCAGGCCATCCGGGCGTCGGTTGCCATACCCAGTGTGGTGACGCCTCTGGTGTTGAATGGCCGCGTGCTGGTGGACGGCGCCTTGCTCAATCCACTGCCGATCATTCCGACCATTTCCTCCCATGCCGATATGATTGTGGCCGTAAACCTCAGTGGCGAAGATGACCGCGGGCGGCGATTGCCGGATGCGGCGTTTGCAAACCCTGACGACGATGATACCGAGGAATGGGTCGAAAAAATCCGTGAAAAGGCCTCCCGCTGGTTTGACTGGGATGCCCTGAAGACCTTCAGCACCAAGAAAGAGGGTGGCTCGTCGACTTCACCGGAAGAGAAAATCAGCAAGGCGGTGGCGAAGAACGAGCACAATAAAAAGACGCCCGCGATAAAATCGGAACCGAAGAAACATCAGGATGATCACGAGACTATTGACTGGGATAAGCTGGGTATTGGTAAGTTCGATGTCATGAACCTGACCGTCGAAACCATGCAAAGCGCCTTGGTACAATACAAGATCGCTGGGTATCCACCCGATTTGCTGGTGAACATTCCCAAGAACGCCAGCCGCAGCTATGACTACCACAAGGCGCCCGAATTGATTCAGCTTGGACGGGAACGTATGGCCGCCGCGTTGGACCGGTACGAAGAGAACCAGAACAGCTCTGGCCCGATGGCGATATGACCTTGAAACCGCAATTGCGGCGGTGGGCTGCAGCCTGTGCCGGAAAGAGCGTATAATTCTGCGCCTTGATCATTTCCGAACAGGATGAGCGTGCGTGAGTAACTCCATTGATGACCTGCACACCGTCAGAGACTACCTGAGGTACGTTTCTTCTCGTTTTGCCGATTCGCCGCTTTATTTTGGCCACGGCACGGACAACGTGTGGGATGAGTCTGTGCAACTGGTTATGCGCAGCCTCCATTTGCCTCTGGAAAACAATACCCTGTTTCTGGATGCGCGGCTGACCCGTGAAGAACGTGCGCTGATCCTTGATCGCATGCAACGCCGTATTGACGACAGGGTTCCCTTGGCTTATCTGTTGGGTGAAGCCTGGTTTATGGGGCTGCCATTTCATGTGGATGAACGCGTGCTGGTGCCGCGTTCACCACTGGGAGAACTGATTCAAGGCGGGCTGCAACCTTGGCTAGGCAACAAACCCGTGGGCAGGATCCTGGACTTGTGTACTGGCAGTGGCTGTATTGGCATTGCAGCCGCGAGCGTATTCGAGGACGCCGAGGTGGACCTTGCGGATATCTCTACCGACGCCCTCGACGTGGCCGCGGTCAATATCGACTATCACGAGGTTGGTGACCGGGTAAGCACCGTAAGGTCCGATGTGTTCGACGGGCTGGAAGGTCGATACGATGTCATCCTCAGCAACCCTCCCTATGTGGACGCTGACGATATTGCGGATATGCCGGCGGAGTATGGCCACGAACCGGAACTTGGCCTTGCTGCCGGGGGAGATGGGCTGGACATCGCTCATCGGATACTCGCGAGGGCAGCCGATTACCTGAACCCGGGTGGCCTCTTGATTGTTGAGGTCGGGAATAGCTGGGTGGCGTTGCAGGAAGCCTATCCGGATATGCCGTTTACCTGGCTGGAATTTGAGAATGGCGGCGACGGTGTGTTTCTGTTGACTGCTGAAGACTTACATTAAATACCCTGGATAAGATACTGAATCATGTCGGGAAATAGCTTCGGAAAATTGTTTACGGTGACCAGCTTTGGTGAGAGCCACGGGGCTGCGCTCGGATGCATAATTGATGGTTGCCCTCCGGGGCTTGAGCTGTCCGAGGCTGATATGCAGCGGGATCTGGACCGCCGCAAGCCCGGTACCTCACGGCATACCACCCAGCGCCGGGAAGCGGACGAAGTGAAGATCCTCTCGGGGGTGTTTGAGGGTAAGACCACCGGCACCCCCATTGGGCTGGTGATCGAGAATACCGATCAGCGCTCAAAGGATTATTCGAAGATCGCGGAGCAGTTCCGTCCTGCCCACGCCGACTATACCTACATGCACAAGTACGGCGTTCGGGATTATCGGGGTGGAGGCCGGTCCTCTGCACGCGAGACAGCGATGCGGGTCGCCGCCGGTGCCGTTGCACGGAAATTTCTGGAGCAGCGCCTTGGGATCACGATCCGGGGTTATCTCTCCCAGTTGGGACCAATCCGCATTGAGAAGATCGATTGGGATCAGGTTCACCAGAATCCGTTTTTCTGCCCGGATGCCGATAAGGTGCCGGAGATGGAAGCCTATATGGATGCCCTGCGCAAAGAGGGCAATTCCATCGGTGCGCGTATCAATGTGGTCGCTGAGGGCGTTCCTCCCGGCCTGGGTGAGCCGATTTTCGACCGGCTGGACGCGGACCTGGCTCATGCGTTGATGAGCATTAACGCGGTGAAGGGTGTTGAGATAGGAGCGGGCTTTGGGTGTGTTGATCAGAAAGGCACGGAGCACAGGGATGAGTTAACCCCTGAAGGGTTCCTGTCGAACCATGCCGGTGGTGTTCTGGGCGGAATTTCGTCGGGGCAGCCGATTCTGGCCAGTATTGCGTTGAAACCGACGTCCAGTTTGCGGTTGCCGGGGCGGAGTATTGATGTTCACGGTGATCCCGTGGAGGTGATTACCACGGGGCGGCATGATCCCTGTGTGGGCATTCGTGCGACGCCGATTGCGGAGGCGATGATGGCCATTGTGTTGATGGATCATTATCTCCGCCATCGTGGTCAGAATGGGGATGTCACGGTGTCTACGCCTAATATTGGGCAGGCGTGAGCAGTATTGCGCTGGATGAAATCAGGTACTGACGGGCCTGTAGCACACGGTGGCTGCCACGTTGAGCAGAGCCTCTCAAAACACGCCGCAAGTACGTCCATGTAGGCTCGGTCGGGCCATCCCTGGCCCTCCACGGTTTTGAGAGGCTCTGCTCAACGTGGCGGTCGAACCTTTGTGATTACTCTCTGGAGCGATCCGTATTTACTGGCGACTATCCAACCTCTACTTCTGGTTTTTCGCTCTCCTCGGCGGCTTGCTGCCGTATTGGTCCCTGTATCTGGAAGGCCGGGGCTTTTCCTACCTTGAGATCGCCACGCTGATGGCGACGATTCAATTGACCAAGATTGTGGCGCCCAGCGTGTGGGGGTGGCTCGGAGATCGGACTGGGCAGCGGGTGCGGTTGGTTCGGTTCGGTGCCATTACGGGGTCGCTGTTCTTCGCCGGCGTGTTCATGGAGCCAGGGTTCTATGGGCTGTTGCTGGTCATGCTGGCGTTTACGTTCTTCTGGAACGCGATTTTGCCGCTTTATGAAGTGATCACGTTGCGGTCGCTGGGAACGCAACGTGAGAAATACGGCAAGGTGCGGTTATGGGGGTCGGTAGGGTTTATTGGCGCGGTGGCGCTGGTGGGCGGGATTCTGGAGCTGATTCCGATCACTCTGTTGCCGTGGTTGTTGCTGCCCGTGTTTGCCGGGATTGCTGTGTCGGCGTTTCTGGTGCCGTCGGAGCGGGGAGAACGTAAGCCACCGGCGCCCAAGGGTAGTCTGAAGGCGATTGTGACTCACCCGGCGGTGGTGACGTTCTTTCTGATGAACTTTCTGCTGCAGGTGTCCCACGGGGCGTACTACACGTTTTTCAGTATTCACCTGGAGCAGCACGGGTACGGTAAGTTGGCGATTGGGTTGTTGTGGTCGCTAGGGGTGCTGGCGGAGATTGGGTTGTTCCTGGTGATGCATCGGCTGACCCGCAATTTCACCGTGAGGCAGATTGCGATTGCGGCATTGGCACTGACGATGATCCGCTGGGTGCTGATCGCGGAAGTGACGGATGTGGTGGCGGTGCTGATTTTCGCGCAGTTGCTGCATGCGGCCTCTTACGGCGCCCTGCACGCTATTTCGGTGCAGTATATTCAGGGTTTCTTCGGGCAGCATCATCACGGCCAGGGGCAGGCACTCTACAGTGGGCTGACCTTTGGTGCCGGTGGCGCATTGGGCGCCTGGTTGTCGGGCTTTCTGGTGGACGGGTTCAGTACCTCCGCCGCGTTCTGGGGCGGGGCGGCGGCCATGGCCATTGCCATTGTCATCACCTGGCGGGGGCTGAGGCCGCCGCCCGAGCATTGATTGGTGTTGCTGTGGTGTTTAGCGGGTTTTATTGAAGATCTGCTGCGATATCCAGCAGGGCCTGTGCCTGAGGGCTCAGCGATCGCCCCTTCAGCCCCACGCCGCCGAGAATGCGGCTTACGGAATGGGGCACAGAAAGCACTGTAAGTGAGTCGTCGACCATGCTTACCGGCAGCACGCTCCACCCGAGCCCGACGCTGGCCATCATCTTGATGGTTTCGAGGTAGTTGGTGGGCATCTGGATTTTCAGGGGCAGGCTCGCATCGAGAAACAGTCGGCTGATGGATCGGTAGGTGGCGGTGCCAGCTTCGGGGAGCAGGGCGTCATACCGGGACAGATCCCCGAGCCCCGGGTTGTCCAGCGAGGCCAGTGGATGTTCCGGCGACACCACGAATGCCATGGCATCTTCCCAGCGCACGTGCACATCGAATGCCTGGTCCATGCTCTCGCTCAGGGTCACGAACGCGAGCTCTGCTGTACGTTTACGCATCTGCCCGAAGGCGCTTTCGGAATCCATGAACTGCAGTTCCAGAGACACCTCCGGATAATCCCGGTTCAGCCGCCGTAACCAGGCAGGGAGGTGATGCAGTCCGATGTGGTGGCTGGCGATCACTGATAGCTGTCCTGAAACCGATCCCTCTCGGTCCGACAGCGCCTGTCGGGCATTGTGCACTTCGTCCAGAATTCGCCGGGCATGGGGTAGAAGGCGTGCCCCTGCGTCCGTCAATCGGACCTGTCTGTTACTCCGGTCGATCAGCTTCGTTCCCAACTGGTTCTCCAGCGCTGCCAGGCGTTTGCTGATTGCGGGCTGAGTCAGGTGCAGCAGTTCTGCCGCTTCGGAGAACGACTCCTGGTCGACGATTGTCAGGAATGCTTTCAGGGAGTTCGCATCCATTGTCGTTACCTCTTTGACTGCGGCCCTTAGTGAAGGTCGCATGCCGGGAAGACTGCTCCAAAAAACGCCCGTTAATACGTCCCTGTAGGGCTCGGTCGCGCCATCCCTGGCGCTCCACGTTTTTGGAGCAGTCTTCCCGGCATGCTCCCCAAAATTCTGAGTTGCCTGCCATTCATCGTCTACGTGTAGGCCCGGGAAATATCAGAATAGCGTGGTGGTAAGAGCCTCCCAAAACCGTGGAGCGCCATGGACGGCGCGACCGAGCCCCATGGATGGGTTTACGGCGTGTTTTGGGAGGCTCTTACCACCATGCAACTCGCACCCAACACGCAGGCCCGGTTTTAAGGTAGGCTCGCCCAAAGCCTAATATTCCATAACGGAATGAGCAACATAAAAAACATGAATTGAGGTTATTCAAAGCTTGGCGTTAAAATGGGGCATACTGAAAAAAACAGAAACCCCCAGAGAGTGAGAGAGAACCATGGCGGGCAAGACCTTATACGACAAATTGTGGGACAACCATCTCGTCAAACAGCGGGATGACGGTTCCGCGTTGATCTACATCGACCGGCACCTGCTGCACGAAGTCACCTCGCCGCAGGCCTTTGAAGGCCTTCGCCTGGCCGGGCGTAAGCCCTGGCGGCTGGACGCCAACCTGGCGACGCCGGACCACAACGTACCCACCACCGACCGCGCCCGAGGCATTGAAGGCATTGTTGACCCGGTATCCCGGATTCAGGTGGAAACCCTGGACAAGAACTGCGACGAGTTCGGCATCCTGGAATTCAAAATCAAGGACCAACGCCAGGGCATCGTGCATGTGATCGGGCCAGAGCAGGGCGCGACACTGCCTGGCATGAGCATTGTTTGTGGCGATTCCCATACCTCCACCCACGGTGCATTCGGCTGCCTGGCTCATGGTATCGGCACGTCAGAGGTGGAACATGTGCTCGCCACCCAGTGCCTGGTTCAGCAGAAAATGAAAAACATGCTGGTGAAGGTGAATGGCAAGCTTGGGCCCGGGGTGACCGGAAAAGACGTTGTCCTCGCCATCATCGGGAAGATTGGCACTGCCGGCGGCACAGGCTGTGCGATCGAATTTGGCGGTGAAGCGATTCGCGGCCTTTCGATGGAGGCCCGAATGACCATCTGCAACATGTCCATCGAGGCCGGTGCGCGGGTGGGCATGGTCGCGGTCGACCAGACCACCATTGATTACGTCAAGGATCGGCCGTTTGCCCCCAAGGGCGAGATGCGCGAGCAAGCCATTGAATACTGGAAGACGTTGCACAGCGATGACGATGCAGTGTTCGACAAGGTTGTTGAGCTCGACGGTTCCGAAATTATGCCGCAGGTGAGCTGGGGGACGTCTCCCGAGATGGTCGCCGGCGTTGGCGGTAATGTGCCGGACCCGGAAGCGGAAGCCGATCCCATCAAGCGCGAGGGAATTGTCCGTGCCTTGAAGTACATGGGCTTGAGGCCGAACATGCCGATTACCGAGATCAAGCTGGATCGTGTGTTTATTGGCTCCTGTACCAACAGCCGTATAGAGGACCTTCGTGAAGCAGCGGCGGTCGTGAAGGGGCGGAAGGTGTCGTCATCACTCAAGCAGGCGATGGTGGTGCCCGGTTCCGGTCTGGTGAAAGTTCAGGCGGAACAGGAAGGGCTGGACAAGATCTTTATTGAAGCCGGTCTTGAGTGGCGTGATCCGGGCTGCTCCATGTGTCTGGCCATGAACGCCGACAAATTGGGGCATGGAGAGCATTGCGCCTCCACTTCCAATCGTAACTTCGAAGGCCGCCAGGGCTTCGGCGGGCGTACCCATCTGGTTAGCCCTGCCATGGCAGCGGCGGCGGCGATCAACGGCCACTTCGTTGATGTCCGCGAGATGATGAACTGATCCACAGGAGAGACACCATGCGAGCCTTAAAGCAACACCAGGGCATTGTTGCCCCCATGGACCGGTCCAATGTGGATACGGACATGATCATTCCCAAGCAGTTTCTGAAGTCCATCAAACGTACCGGCTTCGGGCCGAACCTGTTTGACGAACTGCGTTACCTTGATGAAGGCAAGCCGGACCAGGACTGCTCACAGCGACCCATCAATCCTGATTTCATGCTTAATCAGGATCGCTACAAAAATGCCAGCGTGCTCCTGGCGCGGCGCAACTTTGGTTGTGGCTCCAGCCGCGAGCACGCCCCCTGGGCGCTTGAGGATTTTGGGTTCCACGTTATCATTGCGCCCAGTTTCGCCGACATTTTCTATAATAACTGCTTTAAGAATGGCTTGTTGCCAATTGTTTTAGATGAAGAAATTGTAGATCGGCTGTTTCATGAAACCGAGGCGGAAGAGGGCTATCAGTTGGCGATAGATCTCGAAGCCAAAACCGTTACCACGCCGTCCGGCGAATCGTTCAACTTTGAAGTTGATGATTTTCGTCGACATTGCCTGCTGAACGGCCTGGACGATATCGGTGTTACGCTTGAAGACGCGGAGGTCATAAAGGCCTACGAAGCGTCGAGGCGCGAAACGGCACCCTGGTTATTTGATGCCGGTCGCTGATCCGCCCTGAATTACCACAACGAATCGACCTTCAAGGAATCACTATGTCCCGTTCTATCCTGATGCTTCCTGGCGATGGCATTGGCCCGGAAATTGTTGCCGAAGCGGAAAAGGTTCTGCGTAAGATAAACGAGCAATTCGGTCTGGAGCTGCACTTCGAGTCCGCCCTGGTTGGCGGTGCCGCCATCGACGAAACGGATACGCCACTTCCGGAGGATGCCCTGGACAAGGCGCGTAAGGCGGACGCAATCCTGCTGGGCGCCGTGGGCGGCCCCAAGTGGGACAAACGTCCGATGGCCAGTCGTCCTGAAAAAGGACTGCTTGGGCTGCGGTCCAACCTTGAGTTGTTCGCCAATCTGCGCCCGGCCATTCTGTATCCTCAGCTTGCTTCTGCATCCTCACTGAAGCCAGAGGTGGTCTCCGGCCTTGATATCATGATTGTTAGGGAGTTAACCGGCGGCATCTATTTTGGCCAGCCACGGGGCGTCCGCGAACTGGAAAGTGGGGAGCGTCAGGGCTACAACACGTACGCCTATACGGAATCGGAAATTCGTCGTATTGGCCGTGTCGCCTTTGAAGCGGCCCAGCAGCGTGGCAAGAAGCTCTGCTCTGTCGACAAAGCGAATGTGCTGGAAGTGACTGTTTTATGGCGGGAAATCATGGAAGATCTGCGCCGGGAGTACCCGGATGTCGAGCTCTCCCATATGTACGTGGATAACGCCGCCATGCAGCTGGTCAGGGCACCCAAACAGTTTGATGTGATTGTGACTGGCAACATGTTTGGTGATATTCTTTCTGACGAAGCGGCTATGCTGACGGGGTCGATCGGGATGTTGCCCTCTGCGTCTCTGAACTCTGAGAAGCAGGGTATGTACGAGCCCTGTCACGGGTCTGCACCCGATATTGCAGGCAAGGGCATAGCCAACCCGCTGGCTACGATCCTCAGTGGCGCAATGATGTTGCGGTACAGTCTTGGCGAGGAGAAAGCCGCCGAGGCGATAGAGGCGGCGGTCAGCAAAGTGCTGGATCAGGGCCTGAGGACAGCGGATATCATGTCTTCTGAGGGCCGGAAGGTATCGACCCGAGAGATGGGCGATGCCGTTCTGGCGGCACTCTGAGGCCGGCAAGTTTTGAGACCCGACGACAACGCGATGCGGTTGCCGCGGGATCATCCATCCTGTCCCTGCCAGCGATACAGGTAGAGGGCGGGCATAAAACGAGGTTCAAAGGTCGCACATGAAGCGAGTTGGACTTATTGGCTGGCGCGGTATGGTGGGCTCTGTCCTCATGCAGCGCATGCGCGAAGAAAACGATTTTGCAGATATCGAACCGATCTTCTTTACCACTTCCCAGGCCGGAAAACCGGCACCGGACGTAGGCAAAGAGGGTGTGCCTGCGCTGCAGGATGCCTTCGATATCGATACCCTGAAAACGCTGGATGTGGTGGTTACCTGCCAGGGCGGGGATTACACCGGTGCCGTGTACCAGAAACTCCGTGATGCCGGATGGCAGGGGTACTGGATTGACGCCGCTTCCACGCTGCGGATGGTCGATCATTCCGTCATCGTTCTTGATCCGGTCAACCGCAACGTGATTGACGATGCCCTGGCGAAGGGCGTGAAGGACTACGTTGGTGGGAACTGTACTGTCAGCCTGATGATGCTGGCCCTTGGTGGGCTGCTGGAGCAGGACCTGATTGAATGGGTATCGCCTATGACCTATCAGGCGGCGTCTGGTTCCGGTGCCCAGAACATGCGGGAACTGCTCAACCAGATGGGCGAGCTGAAGGGCAGCGTGAGTGACGAGCTGGCGGATCCATCCTCGGCTATCCTCGATATCGATCGCAAGGTAACCGAAACCATGCGTTCGGACGGCTTTCCCACCGAGCACTTTGAAGTGCCTCTGGCAGGCAGCCTGATTCCGTTTATCGACAAGCAGCTTGATAACGGCATGAGCAAGGAAGAATGGAAAGCGGGCGTCGAGACCAACAAGATTCTTGGTCGCAGCAGCAATCCGATTCCGATCGACGGCATCTGCGTTCGCATCGGTGCCATGCGTTCCCACAGTCAGGCCTTGACCATCAAATTGAAGAAGGACCTTCCGGTTTCCGAGATTGAGTCCATCCTGGCCAAAGCCAACGACTGGGTGAAGGTGATTCCCAATGAGCGGGATGCCACCCTTCGGGAGCTCACCCCGGCGAAGGTTACGGGTACGTTGAGTGTTCCCATTGGCCGTATCCGCAAGCTGACCATGGGGCCTGAGTACATCTCAGCGTTCACGGTTGGTGATCAGTTGCTGTGGGGTGCTGCGGAACCGCTCAGGCGGATGCTTCGCATACTGCAGGAGCAGTAACGCAGTAACGCAGTCCCGCAGCGGGCAATATTATGCCAACTGTGTCCGGTTTCAGAGAACCGGCTGGGGGCGGAGGCTGAAATACGCCTCCGCCCCTGTTATTTTCGGAAGCGTTTTGTACATGTTTGGGTTCTTGTGGGCTAGACTTTGGCTATTCGGGGGCACCGGATCATCGTTCGGTAACAATATGTTCCCGACCATTTATGAAAAAATGGTGCAAGGACTGCGGCTGATTGATTGATAAAAGAGGTTTTATCAACAATACTTGCCGGGCTGAATATTAAAAACTTTACATAATAACGATAGTAATCAAGACGGAAGTCATCCAACCTCGTCCGATTCTGTTTGTGAAAACAGTAACGAATAACGGAGACTGGTAAGGAAAAAGCATGAAGGTACGCAAGCTTGCGGTTGCTCTGGCTCTGGCGGGAGGGCTTGGTTCTGGCGTCGCACAGGCCCTGGGTCTGGGTGAGATTGAATTACAGTCCTATCTGAATGAGCCTCTGGACGCGGATATCAGTCTGCGTAAAAGCGAGGGCGTCGACCCTGGTGATGTATTTGTAAACATCGCTCCCGATTCGGCCTATGAACGGGTGGGTATCGACCGGAACTATTTCCTTACCAAACTTGATTTCCGCGTCACCACAGCCAGTGATGGCAGTCTGGTGGTGAACGTGTCGTCCCGTGAGCCATTACGGGAACCCTACCTCAATTTCCTGCTTGAAGTGACCTGGCCCAATGGGCGGCTGATGCGGGAATACGCGGTTCTGGTTGACCCCCCGGTGTATGCGGAGGAGTCCGGTGTGCGGGAAGAGGTTGCCGCTCCAACCACTCGCCAGGTTTCCGAGCCAGCGCGTCAACAGCAGGCCAGATCGACATCCCAGGAGCCCCGGCGCACAACCACTCAGCGTGCGAGGACTCTCGGGCCCACCGGGCCTTCCGATACCCTCTGGAATATTGCTGAGAGTGTTCGCCCCGACAGCAGTGTGTCCATGCAACAGGTCATGCTTGCGCTCCAGGACCTGAACCCTGACGCGTTTATTGCGGGCAATATCAACCGGCTCAAGCGTGGTGAAGTGCTGCGGGTGCCGGATATGGAACAGATTCGCAGTCGTTCCCGTGCCGAGGCTAATCGACAGGTGGCCGCACAGAACGAAGCGTTCTCGACGCCGCAGCGCACGGTGGATGCCACAGATACCGAAGTTGCTTCAGGGCAAGCGGGTGGTGAACAGACTGGCGGTGATGAGCTTCGATTGCTTGCAAGTGAAGACAGCAGCACTCGTGATGCCGAAGAGGGCGGTTCTGCCGGCGGTGACGGTGATGCCGCCGGTGGTGTAGACGCCGGCTCCGCCGTCGTCATGGAAGAGCTCGAAAGCGCCCGGCGAGAAAATGAAGAGCTGGGTGGTCGGGTTGATGATCTTCAAAATCAGGTGGAAACCCTTCAGCGTCTGCTGGAACTGAAAAATACACAGCTTGCCGAAATGCAGCAGGCTCAAGGTGACAGCGGCCAACCCGCAGATGCACCTCAGGCGGAGACATTGTCTGCGCAAGTCGCTGAAGAGGAGATGGAAACGTCCCCCGATGGCGACGCTACTGATATGGCCGCAGAAGACATGGATGCCGCGGACGGTATGGCCGCCGACGAAGATGCGGCTGATCCTGCGGCAACCGACATGGATGAAACCACCGCAGCGGGCGCCGAAGAAGGTGCTGACGCACCGGCGATGGGTGATGATGCCGATATGCCAGAGGCCGACGTTGCGTCCGATGAAATGGATGCCGGTACCGCGCCTGAGGAAGAGGCCGGTCAGCAGGAAGCCGATGTAGCATCACCGGCATCCGAGCAGCCTGCCAGCGAGGTGTCAACATCACCGGCGGAGTCTGACAAGGGCTTTCCGGATAACATCATCAGCGCGATTACCAACAACCCGATGTATCAGATAGCGCTTGGCGGTGGTCTGGTTGTTCTGTTGTTGCTTCTGCTGTTGCTGGCGCGTCGCAATGCCAATCGTGAAAAAGCGTTTTACGACCAGCTGAATAGTGAAACCGACGCGGAGACCGATACCTTCGATCTCACCCTGGATGACGAAGACGGTGCGGATGCACCGGAGAGTGACCCTCTGGCGGAAGCCGACGCCTACATTGCGTATGGGCGCATGGATCAGGCGGCACAGTCTCTGGAAACCGCAATTTCCCGTGAACCCAGTCGTACAGATCTGCGCTTGAAACTGCTTGGGGTGTACGCGGATACCCAGGACAGACAATCCTTTGAGAAGCAGCTCGGTGAGGTTGAGACCCTGGACGACGAACAGGCTATCGCCGAAGCTCACGAAATGCGCGCTCGCCTCGAAGAGGCTGAGTCAATGCCTAGCATTGACGATCTGGAATCTCAGCTGAGATCGGATTCTTTCGACACCAGCTCACGTGACGAGGATACCGTATTTGATGAGCCGGCTTTGGACAGCACATCGGAAGATGAGGCTGAAGATGAGTTTGGTAGCCTGGAGACGGATTTTTCCGATCTGGACGAAACTGACGACACCTACGCCGAGGAATCCGAAAAGGAACCGGGCCCGGATGATCTGATCGAGTATGACCTCTCTGGTATCGATACCTCGAGTGGTAAAGAAGAGGCGACCACAGAAAAATCCGATGATCTGGCTGACGACGCCTTCGACTTTTCACTAGAGGACGATTCAGCCGAGGAGCCGAAAACATCCGAGGAAGACGATGATCTGAGCCTCGATTTCGCGGAGGATGAACAGGAGTCGAGCGAAACAACGGACGACTCGGATGCGTTCGACTCACTGGAACTTGATGAGGACGATCTGGAAACAGCCGGCGCTGACGACTCTGAAGGTCAAGAGCTGGAAGTTGACAGCCTGGAAGAAGGCGACCTGGAAGAAAGCGATCTGGATTCCCTGGACGAATCCTTCCTGGACGAGCTGGATGCTGAGCTGGATAAAGTTGCCGGCGAAGATGAGACGTCTTCCGACGACGAACAAAGCGAACTTGACGACCTTGAGCTTGACGTTTCCGACGAGGACCTTGCGCTTATGGAAGAGTTTGCCGATTCCGGCGATTCCGCCGGTACAGATGCGAATAACGATCAGCAGGAGGAGGATTCTACTCCTCTGGATGAAGAGCTCGGCCTTGAGGATGCCCTTACGGGTGAGGAGCCCGCAGATCCGGAAGAGACCGTTGCAGGCGTCGAGGAAGTGGAAGAAGATCTTCCAGAACTCAGCGATGATGATCTCGCGGCTGCCGAGTCCGCGGAGGAAGAGTCAGGTGAGCCTCCCGTGGCATCTGATCCCGCATCCTCAAAGGCTGCGTCCAGCGCGGATGACATCGAAGAAGCCGATCTTGGCGACGACGATGACTTCGATTTCCTGACAGGCACCGACGAAGCGTCAACCAAGCTTGACCTTGCCAGAGCCTACGTGGAAATGGGCGACGTCGATGGAGCCAGGGATATCCTTGAGGAAGTGGCTCTGGAAGGAAATGAGGAGCAGAAAGCGGAAGCGCAGGATCTCCTTAAAAATCTGTCCTGATTCGATATAATCAGTACAGCGAATGCGAAACGCCGGTTACCGGGCCCGTCCCGGATTAAAGCCGGCGTTTTGTTTTTTATTATCAGCTTGCCAATCCGGACACTTCATTGTTTGTTACGCCACAACCACTGACCACTGACGGCGCCATCGGGGCGGGGCGGGTCGCGCTTGCCTTTGAATACGATGGCCGGGGCTTCCACGGCTGGCAATATCAGAAATCAGGCGTGCGGTCGGTTCAGGGAGAACTGACCCAGGCAGTTTCAAAGGTTGCTGACCATCCTGTTGAACTCGTATGCGCGGGCCGCACAGATGCGGGCGTGCACGCCAGTTACCAGATTGCCCATTTCGAGACGCCCTCGGTGCGTAATCCCCGGTCCTGGGTCATGGGAATCAACACTTCATTGCCGCAGGATGTTGCGGTTCATTGGGCCGGTAATGGGGTGGATGACTTCCACGCCCGTTTTTCCGCGACGTATCGCCGGTACCGTTATGTGATCTATAACCATGCGGTAAGGCCGGGCATCCTTCATGGCCAGGTTAGCTGGACGTTTCGCCCCCTGGATGCAGCGCTGATGCATCAGGCTGCCCAGTTTCTTTGCGGTGAGCACGACTTCTCCTCATTTCGTGCGGCTGGCTGCCAGTCGAGGTCACCCATTCGGTTTCTTGAAGCCATCGAGGTAACCCGAAAAGGGAACTTCGTCGTAATAGATGTGCAGGCAAATGCGTTCCTGCATCATATGGTTCGCAATATCGCCGGTGCACTGATGTCGGTGGGTGCAGGGAAGCAGCGGCCGGCCTGGATTCGTGAGATACTTGAGGCCAGAGATCGGACTGTTGCAGGCGTAACGGCACCGCCCCATGGACTGTATCTGGTGGATGTAGGGTATCCGGAAGGGTTCTCTATCCCGGCAGCTCAGTGCGGGCCAGCGTTCGTCGCACCCTGGTTTGAGGCTGATGAAAACCGACCACGCAGCCCGACTCACATACACCGAAAACAGCGATAGACGGCTTATGAGAACCCGGGTCAAGATCTGTGGTATCACCCGAAAGCAGGACGTTATTGCCGCTGCCAACGCTGGAGCGGATGCCCTGGGCTTTGTATTCTACGAGCCCAGCCCAAGGTATGTGACACCTGATGCCGCCAGGGAGCTGGTGGATGCGGTTCCTCCCTTTGTAGCGGCAACGGGGCTGTTTGTTAACCCCGAAGCGTCATACGTCCGGGAGGTGCTGTCACAGGTGCCGCTGGGGCTTCTCCAGTTTCATGGCGATGAATCTCCGGAATTTTGCAACAGTTTCGGTGTTCGCTGGATCAAAGCCGTGCGGGTGCGCGAAACTGATGATATCGAACATGCCTTTGAGCATTACCGTAACGCCAGCGGCCTGCTGGTGGATGCATGGGACCCGAAGAAATACGGCGGTACCGGACAGTCCTTTAACTGGTCATTGATACCGTCCACGCGCCCATTGCCTCTCATATTGGCCGGCGGCCTGGCTTCTGATAATGTATCCCGCGCTGTTGCGCAGGTGCGCCCCTGGGCCGTCGATGTCAGTGGTGGTGTGGAAAGCAGCAAAGGCATCAAAGACGACGAAAAGATCACTGATTTTATAAACGAGGTTCACCGTGTCGATGAAACTGACTGAAGAAATGCTCAAGGCGCTTCCGGATGCACGGGGTCACTTTGGTGCTTACGGCGGAAGATTTGTCTCCGAAACCCTGTTTGATTCGCTGATGACCCTGGAGCGTGAGTACAAAAGACTAAAGGACGATCCGGAGTTCCAGGCGGAGTTTGATCGGGATCTGGCGCATTATGTTGGCCGGCCCAGCCCGCTGTACTTTGCTGAAAGACTGAGCCGGGAAACCGGTGGTGCACAAATCTGGCTGAAGCGTGAAGATCTTAACCACACGGGCGCGCACAAGGTAAATAACACCATCGGTCAGGCACTGCTCGCGAGTTTCCTGGGTAAAAAACGGGTCATTGCGGAAACGGGTGCCGGGCAGCATGGCGTTGCTACAGCGACCGTGTGCGCGCGCCTGGGCCTTGAGTGCCACGTGTTCATGGGCGCCGAGGATGTAAAGCGACAGTCCCTGAACGTTTACCGGATGAAACTGCTTGGCGCTGAGGTTCACTCCGTTCAGAGCGGAACGCGCACACTCAAGGACGCCATGAACGACGCGATGCGTGACTGGGTGGCGAACGTTGACGACACTTTCTACATCATTGGTACGGTTGCCGGGCCTCACCCTTATCCACTGCTGGTGCGTGATTTCCAGTCAGTCATCGGGCGAGAAACCCGCGAACAGTCCCTGGCCCAGGCGGGTAAACTGCCGGATGCGCTGGTGGCCTGTGTCGGTGGTGGTTCCAACGCCATCGGCATGTTCTATCCGTTCCTGACCGACGAGAGTGTGGAGATGTACGGTGTGGAAGCCGGTGGCCTGGGTATTGAGACCGGAAAACATGCGGCGCCGCTGAGCGCGGGACGTCCGGGTGTGCTTCACGGTAACCGGACGTACCTGATGGAAGACGAGAATGGCCAGATCGCGGGCACCCATTCGGTCAGTGCCGGCCTTGATTACCCGGGCGTCGGGCCTGAGCACAGCTGGCTCAAGGACATTGGCCGGGCCCACTACGTGTCGGTGACCGATGATGAAGCTCTGGATGGCTTCCGGAAGCTGACACGGGTGGAGGGTATTATGCCCGCGCTTGAGACCGCCCATGCGGTGGCCTACGCTATCAAGCTGGCCGCTACGATGGATAAGGACCAGATGGTGGTGATCAACGTCTCCGGTCGCGGTGACAAGGACATACACACCATCGCTCAACTGGATGGCATAGAAGTTTAAGCAGTTGCCCGGTATCTGACGGCAGGTCGCCGGGCTGGTACGGACTGCAGTGCAGGAATAATCACAGGAGCAGGCATGAGTCGAATCGAAGGGGTGCTGAAAGCCCTGAAAGGGCAGGGTCGCAAGGCGCTGATTCCGTACATTACCGCTGGCGATCCACATCCGGATCTGACCGTTGACCTGATGCACACTTTGGTGTCGGCGGGTGCTGATATCATCGAACTGGGCGTACCGTTCTCCGACCCAATGGCGGACGGCCCGGTGATTCAACAGGCGTGTGAGAGAGCGTTGGTGCACGGGACGTCATTGCGTCAGGTGCTGGGAATGGTGAAAACGTTCCGTGAGAAAGACAATGCCACACCGGTCGTGCTGATGGGTTACCTCAACCCGATGGAGGCCATGGGTCAGGAGAAATTCGCTGACGCGGCTGTTGATGCCGGGGTTGACGGTATCCTGACGGTGGATTTGCCGCCGGAAGAGGCGGACGAAGTGGCGCCATTGTTCACGGCTCGGAACCTTGATGCGATTTTTCTGTTGGCACCAACCACGACGGACGACCGAATTCGTGCAATCAGTGAGCACAGTTCGGGCTATGTGTACTATGTTTCATTCAAGGGTGTTACGGGCGCCGGTAAGATCGATGTGGATGAAGTGGCCTCGAAGGTGTCCCATATTCACGAACTGACTGCGCTTCCGGTGGGTGTTGGATTTGGTATTCGTGACGCTGCAACAGCGGCAGCGGTCGGTCGGGTATCCGATGGTGTAATTGTCGGCAGTGTACTGGTCGATACAATAGCCCGAAATCAGGCGGATCCTGATCAGCTCAAACGGGCATTGTCGGATCTGCTCCACCCGATGCGAGAAGCACTGGACAGCCTGGCTTCGTGACAGTCGGGTTCCCGCAGGCATCAAAGGACAGGATGAGATCATGAGTAACTGGCTGGACAAGATCATGCCGAGCAAGATCCGCTCGGAATCCAAACAACGGACCGGTGTTCCTGAAGGTCTGTGGAAGAAATGTCCCAAGTGCGGGGCGTTTTTGTACAAGCCGGAGCTGGATAAGAATCTGGACGTGTGCCCCAAGTGCCAGCATCACCTGAGGATAACTGCCCGCCGTCGTCTGGATGTTTTCCTGGACGCCGACGGCCGCCAGGAGATCGCGGCTGATCTGGAACCTTGGGACCGCCTGAAGTTCAAGGACAGCAAGCGTTACAAGGATCGCCTGAGCCAGAACCAGAAAGCCACTGGCGAGAAAGATGCCTTGGTTGCCATGCGTGGCTCCTGCCTGGATATTCCGCTGGTTGCGGTGGCCTTTGAATTCAACTTCCTTGGCGGCTCCATGGGGCAGGTCGTGGGTGAAAAGTTCGTTCAGGCGGCCAATGTGTGCCTGGAAGAGCGGATTCCATTGGTGTGTTTCTCTGCCAGCGGTGGCGCACGGATGCAGGAGGCAATCCTGTCGCTGATGCAGATGTCCAAGACGGCCGCCGTGCTTGAGCGCATGAAGCAGGAGGGCATTCCCTATATCTCGGTCATGACCGACCCGGTATTCGGTGGCGTTTCCGCAAGTCTTGCCATGCTGGGCGATCTGAACATTGCGGAACCTTATGCGCTGATCGGTTTCGCCGGTCCTCGTGTTATCGAGCAAACTGTTCGTGAAAAGCTGCCCGAAGGTTTCCAGCGCAGCGAGTTCCTGCTGGAGCATGGCGCCATCGACATGATTCTTCATCGGCATCAGATGCGTGAGCGCATTGCTGCCTTGTTGGCCAAGTTTACCGATCTGGATAAGCCGGCCACGGAAGCGCCCATCGAGTTCGAAGTGTCGGAGCGACCGGAAACCGATGCCCCCGCAGAATAGCCCTGTCGCCCGGGGCAATGCTGTCCCGGGCGATAAAGCCACGCTTGACCAGTGGCTTGGTTACCTCGAATCGATCCACCCTTCTGAAATCGACCTTGGCCTCGACCGAGTGCTGCTGGTGTTGCGACGCCTGTTTCGCCGCAATCCGGCCGGGCGAATCATCACCATCGCAGGTACCAATGGAAAAGGCAGTGCGGTAGCGGCACTTGAGAAGCTGTTAATGGCATCGGGGCGGTCCACCGGGGCCTATACCTCTCCCCACCTCCAGAACTATAACGAGCGGGTAAGGATCAACGGGGCGGATGTTAGCGATGACCAGTTGGTCTGTGCGTTTTCCCGGGTAGAGGAAGCTCGCCGTGATACCACGCTAACGTATTTCGAGTTTGGAACCCTCGCTGCTTTTGTACTGTTCCTGGAAGCGGGTGTCGAGGACTGGGTTCTTGAAGTTGGGCTGGGCGGGCGCCTGGATGCGGTCAACGTTCTGGATCCGGATCTGGCCATTATTACCTCCGTTGATATCGATCACGTTGCCTTTCTCGGAGACAACCGTGAGGTCATCGGTTTTGAGAAAGCGGGCATCCTTCGCCCCGGCATACCCGCTGTCTACGCCGATATCGATCCACCTGAGTCGGTATTGCAGCAGGCGGCCGCCCAGAAGGTCCAGCTGGAAAGGCCTGGAGAGACGTATCAATTGGTGCCGTGCGACCCAGGCATAGCACCAGCTGGCAGTCTTTGGCTGGAGCAGCCTCGCTACGGCGACCGGGTATTGCTTCCAGACAACGGGCTTCCCGTCCACAGTCTGGCCGCAGCAGTCGTTGCTGTCAGACAGTTGGCGCCGGAATTGGCGCCCAGTGCCATTGAGCAGGTTATCGCCCGGCTGACGTTGCCGGGTCGCTATGAAGTCTTGCAGCAGCAACCTCGGGTGGTGGTTGATGTCGGCCATAATCCCCACGCCGCCAACTGGCTGGCGGCTCGAATCGGGCGGCGGGAGCCCGGGGCCGGGCGTGTTATTGCTGTCTACGCCGCCCTCGAAGACAAGGATGTGGAAGGGGTAGCGGGCGCAATGGCTCCGGTAGTCGACGAGTGGCACCTGGCTGGTCTGGACGTTCATCGTGGGTTGTCCGGTCCTGAGCTGGTTGACCGAATAGGTGGTCTGCTTCGGCTGCCTGCAGCCACAGTTTCCGTCTCGGTCTCAGCGGCCGTGGAGGAAGCTCTGGGTGGCGCCGGTCCGGAGGATATGGTGGTGATATTCGGCTCCTTCTACACGGTAGCGCAGGCCAGGGTGTCCCTGGGGAAAACGGCGCCTTAAATATCCTTCATTCCGTCGTCGAAGCTTTGAGTTCTCAGCATTGGGCGGTTAGTATCGGGCACAGAAAGTCGTCAATGATGGCGGGGCAGGAACAAACAGGGGACAACCTAACGTGGACGGACTGAAACAAAGAATCATCGGGGCTCTCGTGCTGGTGTCACTTGCCGTAATCTTTGTGCCGATGATGTTCGATGAACCACATTCCGAGCGCGAATCCACCACAATCAAGATCCCGGAAGAACCGCCGTTCCCCGAAGTGGATGCACCCGAGCCAGAACTTTCCGATGCCCCGGCGTACCGGCTTGAGGAAAGCGATGCGGCTGGCGAGCCGGACTCGGCCCCCCAGCCGTCAAACGACCAACCAACACCCGATACCGACATGGCGGGTACAGAGCCTCAACCTGTCGCCAATGCCGTCGAAGAACCTCAGAATCCTCCAGAGCCAGCGCCATCTGAAGAGCCGTCGTCATCCGCCAACACCGGCTCCGCTGATCCGGCCACTGAGACGGATTCAGCGGAGTATACCCGCTCGCTGGAAGGCGCGTGGGTTGTCCAGTTGGGCAGTTTTGGCAGTGGTGATAACGCCAGGCGGTTGCGTGACAAGGTTCGTGACAAGGGTTACAACTCCCACCTGCAGCAGGTGACACGCGGTGACACCGAGCTGACCCGTGTCTTTAGTGGTCCTTTCGCGGAAAAGGCGGAAGCTGAAAGAGCAAAACAGGCGCTCGACAAAGCCTTTGGTCTCAACAGCCTGGTGACCTCCGGCGACAAATAACCCGGGCTTCTCCGGTCACTTATGCGCACAGGGCGGTTTGGTCGGGTGACGTTTCCTGATAGAATTCGCGCTTCCTTATTTTCACCGGGTTTTCCATGGATGCGCTGATCTGGATCGACTGGGTCATCATTGCCCTGATAACTGTTTCCACCCTAATCAGCCTGAAGCGTGGCTTTGTGAAAGAGGCGCTCTCGCTGATCACGTGGGTGGGGGCGTTTATCCTTGCCCGGACATTCCATCCCCAGATGCAATCTCTCCTCGAGAGCACCGTTGAAACGCCGCTTGTGCGGCTTGTCGCTGCCTTCGCGATCCTGTTCTTTGGTACCCTTATTGTTGGTGCCATAATCAATAACATGATCGGCCATCTGGTCAGGGCGACCGGGCTTTCCGCCACTGACAGAGTGCTCGGTATGGGATTCGGCCTGTTACGGGGCGTTGTGGTGGTGATTGTCGGGATTGCACTTACCCGCTATACGCCGCTGGCACAGGACACCTGGTGGCGTACGTCCATCATGATAGACCGTCTGGCCGTGGTGGAAGATTGGTCAAGAAGAACCCTCGGAGACGAATTTGCCCGCTTTCTCGGGCCGGCAGGCGGGGAAATGGATAACCCCTCCGGTTCTCAGCAGGAAGATAACGTGGAACCCGCTTCCGCGTCCCGCTAACATTCAGTATTAACGCTTCGGAGATTACCGTATCCATGTGTGGCATTGTCGGCATAGTCAGTACTTCCAACGTGAATCAGACGCTTTACGATGCGCTGACCGTATTACAACACCGGGGCCAGGATGCGGCGGGAATTGTTACCTTTCAGGATGAGCGTTTTTACCTGCGCAAGGACAACGGCCTGGTGCGGGATGTATTTCGTACCCGTCACATGCGCCGCCTGGTGGGTAATGTTGGTATCGGCCATGTTCGGTATCCCACGGCGGGCAGTTCAAGCTCGGCGGAAGCGCAGCCGTTTTACGTCAACAGCCCCTACGGCATTACCCTGGCCCATAACGGCAACCTGACCAACGCCGACGACCTTAGCCGTGATCTGTTTCGCACCGATCTCCGCCACATCAACACCAACTCTGATTCCGAAGTCCTGTTGAACGTGTTTGCCCATGAGCTTCAGAAACTGGGCAAACTCGACCCGACCAAGGAAGAAATTTTTGCGGCTGTTCGGGCCGTGCACAAACGCTGCCGCGGCGCCTATGCGGTCATAGCCATGATCACTGGATATGGCATCGTCGGTTTCCGAGACCCCAACGGCATTCGCCCGGCCTGTTATGGCGTGCGCAAGACCGAAGAGGGTGAGGAGTACATGATTGCCTCCGAGAGCGTGGCGCTGAGTGCCGCGGGCTTCAAACTGGTGCGGGACATCGCGCCGGGTGAGGCGGTGTACATTGAAACCGATGGCACGCTTTATACCCAGCAGTGCGCTGAGGAAGCTCACCTTTACCCCTGTATATTCGAGCACGTGTATTTTGCGCGGCCAGATTCCATTATCGACAAGGTATCGGTCTACAAGGCGCGGCTGCGGATGGGGGAAACTCTGGCGGAGAAGGTGCTGCGGGAGCGTCCGGACCATGATATCGATGTGGTGATGCCGATACCGGATACCAGTCGCACCTCTGCGATGCAGATGGCGCATCGGCTGGGGGTGAAGTTCCGTGAAGGCTTTATCAAGAATCGCTATATCGGCCGTACCTTTATCATGCCGGGCCAGAAGATGCGGAAGAAGTCCGTGCGCCAGAAGCTGAACCCGATCGATCTCGAGTTCCGGGGCAAGAACGTCATGCTGGTGGACGATTCCATTGTACGGGGAACCACCTGCAAGGAAATCGTGCAGATGGCCAGAGATGCCGGTGCCCGTAAGGTTTACTTCGCGTCAGCAGCGCCCCCGGTTCGTTACCCCAATGTCTACGGCATTGATATGCCGTCGGTGAACGAGTTGATCGCCCACGACCGAAGTGTTCAGGAGATTGGCGAGCTCATCGGCGCGGACTGGTTGCTGTACCAGGATCTGGATGATCTCATTACCTGTGTGAATGACGTTAATCCGGAGATCGAGGGGTGGGAGTGTTCCGTCTTTACCGGCAATTACGTTACTGGTGATGTGGACGCAGCCTATCTCAATAAACTGGAGGCGGCCCGCAATGACGAGAACATGTCCCAAGCCGGTGCCGGGGATTCCTCCGACAACGGCATTATCGATCTGTATAACGACGAAGACTGACCCAGCATGGCCATAAACAGGAGTTTGTCATGACCTATCGCCGCGAAGAACATGTTCTGATCCCCGAGTCGGATCTTGAGGGCATGTCGGTGGACACTCTCGCGGTCCGTGCCGGTCAGATTCGCACCGGCCAACTGGAGCATAGCGACGCAATTTTCCCAACGTCGAGCTTCGTTTATGGCAGTGCCGCACAGGCAGCGGCCCGGTTTGGTGGTGAGGAGCCGGGCAATATCTATTCCCGTTTTACCAATCCCACGGTACAGGCGTTTGAATCCCGTATTGCGGCGATGGAAGGCGGAGAGCGTGCTGTAGCGACGTCGTCCGGCATGGCGGCCATCCTGGCGACCTGCATGGCGCTGCTGAAAGCGGGTGATCACGTGATTTGCTCGCGGGGCGTGTTTGGCACCACCAATGTGCTTTTTCAGAAGTACCTGGCGAAGTTCGGTGTGGACACCACCTTTGTGGGCCTGACGGATATGTCGCAATGGCAGGCTGCGGTGCGCCCTGAAACCCGGATGCTGTTCATCGAAACGCCAACGAACCCGTTGTGCGAAGTCGCCGACATGGAGGCACTGTCCGGGTTGGCCCGGGCGAATGACGCCTTGTTCGTCGTGGACAACTGTTTCTGTACACCCGTGCTGCAGCGCCCATTTGAGCATGGCGCCGATGTTATCATTCACTCTGCCACCAAGTATCTGGATGGCCAGGGCCGATGTGTCGGTGGTGTCGTTATTGGTCCCAACACACTGATGGAGGAGGTCTACGGCTTCCTTCGTTCTGCCGGTCCCACCCTGAGCCCGTTCAACGCGTGGGTTTTCCTCAAGGGTCTGGAAACCTTACCAATCCGTATGCGCGCCCATTGTGACAATGCGTTAGAGTTGGCGACATGGCTTGAAGGGCAGGGCGCGGTGGATCATGTATTCTATGCCGGTTTGCCCGATCATCCACAGCATGAATTGGCGAAGCGTCAGCAAAGCGGGTTTGGTGGAGTCCTTTCCTTTACCGTGAAAGGTGGTCGGGAAGAGGCCTGGGCGTTCATCGATGCGACGCGAATGATCTCCATTACCGCCAATCTTGGTGACGTCAAAACCACGATTACCCATCCGGCCACAACCACGCACGGTCGCCTGTCTCCGGAAGACAAGGTTCAGGCGGGTATTACCGAAAATCTGGTACGGATCTCGGTGGGTATCGAAGCTGTTGAGGACCTCAAAACCGATCTGCAACGCGGGTTTGAGGCTCTTGAAAATTACCGTCAGGGAACTGTCTGAGCATTCATGGCTGAGAGCGTAAAAGCGAAAAAATCCGGTGAGTTGACCGAAAAACAGGAGCGGTTCCGTCGCTTCCTGGCCCAGGGGGCCAGGGAAGGAGCGGTGATCGCCCTGATCGCACTGTGCATTTATCTGGGAATGGCGCTGGTTACCTTCAGCCCTTCGGATCCTGGTTGGGCCAGCATTGGCCACGACACCAGTGTGCAGAATTACGCAGGCCGAACGGGCGCCTGGTTGGCCAGTCTACTACGTGACTTTTTCGGCCATGTCGCCTTTCTGTTTCCCGTAATGATCGCCGGCTATGCGTTGATGTTGATTCGCCGCCGGAACGATCCTATCGACATGCACATGCCGCTGTTTCTGCTACGTTTTGGCGGTTTCCTGTTGATCTTGCTGTCGGCGACAAGCCTACTGTCGCTCTATTCTGTGTTCGGTCTTGGGGTAACGTCGGGCGGTGTGCTGGGCTCCGCGGTGTCTGAGGCCATGGTGCGCTTCTTTAACCTGCCGGCCACGACGCTGCTGCTCATTGCGATTTTCCTGTTTGCACTGACGGTCAGTACGGGGATGTCCTGGTTCTGGCTGATGGATCAGGTTGGCAATCTGACGCTCCGTATCGGTAATGCCATCAAAAACCTTTTCTCCTCTTCCGACAAGGAAAAGCCCAAACCGGCAGCAAAAGCCCCGGCTGCACCCGAACCCGCGAAGAAACCAGCGGAGCCGCCCACGGTGCGGGACAGGGTGGCAACCCAGAAAACCCCGGCGGCAGGCAACTCCTGGTGGCGGCGCCTGTTGGGCCTGGGTCCGCGTGCTGAAAAGGTCAAGGCACCTGCATCACGCCCAGAGCGAAAAGAACCGGGCCTGGAAGGCGTACTGCCAGTTGATGATGCCGAACCCGCTCGGCTGGAAAGCTTCAGCTCCCAGGATGACACGACACCGGTGGCCAAACCGTCGCCAAAGGGGAATTCCAAGCCGCCCGGGAAATCCCTGAAGATATCCCCGTTCAAGCGGGATGATCAGTCCGCCGGCAGCACCAATGGCGCCAAGAGCAAACAGGCGTCGTTGCTGGAAGATATTGAAAGCACCATTCCGCCCATAACCCTGCTGGACCCACCGGAGGAGCACAAGGAAAGGGGCTATTCCGAGGAGTCGCTTCAACACATGTCGCGGTTGCTGGAAGAAAAGCTCGCGGATTTCGGCGTTTCCGTGGAAGTGGTCGAGGTTAACCCCGGGCCGGTTATTACCCGGTTTGAGATTAAACCCGCGCCAGGCGTCAAGGTCAGCAAGATTTCCAACCTGGCGAAGGATCTTGCCCGTTCCCTGGCGGTCCTCAGTGTTCGCGTGGTTGAGGTGATTCCGGGCAAGTCCGTGGTGGGTATCGAGATACCGAACGAAGAGCGGGAAATGGTCCGGCTCAGTGAGGTGTTGAACGCCCGGGTGTTCCAGGACTCATCGTCTGCCTTGACCCTGGCGTTGGGTAACGACATCGGCGGTAACCCGATGGTGGCCAATCTGGCGAAGATGCCGCACCTGCTGGTGGCCGGCACAACCGGTTCCGGCAAGTCGGTGGGCGTCAACGCCATGATACTGAGCATGCTGTTGAAAGCCACTCCCGAAGAAGTTCGTTTCATCATGGTCGACCCCAAGATGCTTGAATTGAGCATCTATGATGGTATTCCGCATCTGTTGGCGCCGGTGGTCACCGATATGAAAGACGCGGCCAACGCGCTGCGTTGGTGTGTAGCGGAAATGGAGCGCCGGTATCGGCTGTTGGCGAGCCTGGGTGTACGCAACCTGGCCGGCTACAACCGCAAGGTTAAGGATGCAGCCGCCGCGGGTGAGCCACTGCTGGACCCAACGTGGAAGCCGGATGAGTACCTGGCGGATGACGAGCAGGAACGCCCGGAACTGGAAACCCTTCCGTTCATCGTGGTGGTCATCGACGAATTTGCCGACATGATGATGATCGTTGGCAAGAAGGTCGAGGAGCTCATTGCGCGGATCGCCCAGAAAGCCCGTGCCGCCGGCATTCATCTGATTTTGGCTACGCAACGGCCGTCTGTGGACGTTATCACGGGCCTGATCAAGGCCAACATTCCGACGCGGATGTCCTTCCAGGTATCGTCCAAGATCGATTCCCGCACGGTACTGGACCAGGGTGGGGCGGAGCAGTTGTTGGGGCATGGTGACATGCTCTACCTGCCCCCGGGCTCTGGACTGCCGGTACGGGTGCATGGTGCCTTCGTAGACGATGACGAAGTCCACCGGGTTGTCAGTGCCTGGAAGGCTCGTGGAGAGCCCGTTTATGTGGACGATGTACTGAACGGGGCCGAAGGCGAGAACCTGCCTGGCGTGCCTAACCTGAGTGAAGGCGGCGGTGACAGTGAGGGGGATGCTCTGTTCGACGAGGCAGTAGCCTTTGTTACTGAAGGCAGGCGGGTGTCAATTTCATCCGTACAGCGTAAATTCAAGATCGGCTATAACCGGGCCGCGAACCTGGTCGACGCCATGGAAGCATCCGGTGTGGTCAGCGCAGCCGGGCACAATGGCGCCCGGGAAGTTCTGGCACCACCGCCACCGAGAGATTAGGAGTAGCGATTCATGAGAGTTTCAGCAAAAGCCCTTTGGTTGGTCACCGCGTTTTCGGCCCTGATATCGGCGGTCACGCCGGCCATGGCGGAAGATACCAGTGCAAAGGCCGCAGCGGATCTGTCTGCGCTGCTCAAGAATTACGAATCCTTCCAGTCTGATTTTATTCAGATCGTGGTTAACGAAAACGGCAATCGCGTTCAGGAGAGCCGTGGCTCCCTGAAGGCCAAACGTCCTGGGTTGTTCTACTGGGAAACCCGGAAACCCCATTCACAGTTCGTCGTCAGTAATGGTGAAACCGTGGAAGTCTACGATCCGGACCTGGAACAGGTCACCATCCACAGCCTGGACGAGCGTGTACAGACAACACCAGCGCTTCTTTTGAGTGGTGAGGTTGATAACCTCAATGAGACCTATCGCGTGTCCTCCCGCTCTCCTGGGGAGAATACCCGTGAGTTCACCCTGGAGCCGCGAAGCGAGGATTCCCTGTTCGTCTCCCTGAGGCTGACCTTCTATAACGGTGAGCTGCAGGAAATGCGCATGCGGGATTCACTGGCGCAGCTCAGCGTTCTCAGTTTCGAGGACATTCGCCTCAACGCGCCGGTGGAGGACAAAGCGTTTACCCTGAATTACCCTGACAGCGTGGATGTGATCCGGGACGGGGCCTGATGCAGGATAGCCTGTTCGCGGAACAGCAGGGTTTCCGCCCGCTGGCTGCGCGAATGCGCCCGGCGAGCCTTGATGAATACGTCGGCCAGGCACACCTGGTGGGCGAGGGCAAGCCGCTCCGCAGGGCGGTTGAGCAGGGACAGCTCCACTCCATGATCCTGTGGGGGCCTCCGGGTGTCGGTAAGACCACCTTCGCCCGCCTGCTGGCCAATCTCAGTGACCTCAGCTTTGAGACCGTTTCGGCCGTTCTCAGCGGTGTAAAGGATATCCGCCTCATCGTGGAGCGGGCGAAAAACCGCAAGCGCAGCGAAGGGCGCGACACCCTGCTGTTTGTCGATGAAGTTCACCGTTTCAATAAAAGCCAGCAGGACGCGTTTCTTCCCCATATTGAAGACGGTACCTTCATCTTTGTCGGTGCCACCACCGAGAATCCTTCCTTTGAACTGAACAGTGCGTTGCTCTCCCGTACCCGTGTCTACGTGCTGAAGAACCTTGAAGAAACCGACATTCTGGAACTGCTTGAGCGGTCACTGTCCTCACCAGAGGGGCTGGCAGGGCGTTTCACCGTGGAAAAGAGCGTCCTGGAGCTGATGGCAACCGCATCGGGCGGCGATGGCAGGCGTGCGCTGAACATTCTGGAAGTGGCAACGGATCTTGCCGAGCCTGATGAAGACGGCGCCGCCAGAATTACCTCCGATCATCTGGAGCAGGTGCTGCAAACCAGCCTGAGGCGGTTCGATAAAGGCGGCGATGTCTTCTACGACCAGATATCGGCACTTCACAAGTCCGTGCGGGGCTCCGACCCCGATGGCTCCCTGTACTGGCTATGTCGCATGCTGGATGGCGGTTGTGATCCGTTGTATGTGGCCCGGCGTCTGGCGCGAATTGCCAGCGAGGACATAGGCAACGCCGACCCGAGGGCGCTGCAGATTGCCATGGACGCCTGGGAGGCCCAGGAGCGACTGGGTTCCCCCGAGGGCGAACTGGCGCTCGCTCAGGCAGTTACCTATCTTGCCCTTTCGCCCAAGAGTAACGCGGTCTATTCCGCCTTTAACCAGTGTATGGCCGATATCCGCAATGACCCGGACTATGAGGTGCCCGTTCACCTGCGCAACGCCCCCACCAAACTGTTGAAGTCCATGGGTCATGGTGACGAATACCGTTATGCCCATGACGAGCCGGAAGCATTCGCCGCCGGAGAATCCTATCTCCCCGAGGCCATTCACCAGCGCCGTTACTATGAGCCTGTCCATCGGGGCCTGGAAATCAAACTCGCTGAAAAGCGTGACCGGCTCGACGACTGGAACCGCAACAGCGACCGCAAACGTTACCCGCAACGCTGAAATCCGCCAGCCGCTTTCGCCCGCTGTGGTCATAGCCGGCCGCGCAGGTATAATGCCCAGTCAATCGTGAACAACAGAAACAGGATAATCATGCTCGATCCCAAACGTGTCCGCACCCAGACTGAAGAGATCGCCCGTCGCCTTGCTATCAAGGGGTACACCTTTGACAAAGCCACATTCGATCAGCTCGAGGAGCGCCGTCGCGCGATCCAGGTGAAAACGGAAACTCTGCAGGGCGAGCAGAACCGCCGGTCCAAATCCATTGGCAAGGCCAAGGCGGCCGGTGAAGACATCCAGCCACTACTGGACGAAGTGGAAGACCTGAAGAAACAGAAGTCAGAAGCGGAAGACGAGTTACGGGTGTTACAGGAAGAATTGAACGACTTCCTCGCCAGCATACCGAACCTGCCCGACGACACCGTGCCGGCCGGAGAAAGCGAAGACGATAACGTTGAGGTGCGTCGCTGGGGCACTCCCAAACACTTTGATTTTGAACCAAAGGACCACGTTGCCCTGGGCGAAGCGCTTGGTGGCCTGGACTTCGAGACCGCCACTCGTCTGGCTCATTCCCGTTTTGCTGTGATGCGCGGCCCGGTTGCCCGCCTGCATCGGGCGCTTGCCCAGTTCATGATCAACCTCCACACAGACGAGCATGCGTATACGGAAGCCTACGTGCCGTACCTGGTCAACGCAGACACGCTCTTTGGGACGGGCCAGCTTCCCAAATTTGAGGAAGACCTTTTCCGCATGGACGGGGAGAAGCCTCTTTATCTGATTCCCACGGCGGAGGTTCCGGCCACCAACCTGGTTAGCAACACCATTCTTGATGCAGCAGAACTGCCCCTGAAGCTGGTCTGCCACACTCCCTGTTTCCGTAGTGAAGCCGGCTCTTACGGCCGTGATACCCGCGGTATGATCCGCCAGCACCAGTTTGATAAGGTGGAGCTGGTGCAGGTCGTTCGCCCGGAGGACTCCGAAGCGGCGCTCGAGGCGCTGACCGGGCACGCCGAAAAGGTACTGCAGCTCCTCGAACTACCGTACCGGTTGGTTGACCTCTGTGGCGGCGACATGGGGTTTGCGGCCGCCCGTACTTATGACATCGAAGTCTGGTTACCGGGCCAGGACAAATATCGCGAAATATCTTCCTGTTCCAACGCCAGGGATTTTCAGGCACGGCGCATGCATGCACGCTGGCGTAACCCGGAAACCAATAAGCCGGAGCCCGTTCATACCTTGAACGGATCCGGGCTTGCCGTTGGCCGCGCACTGATTGCGGTGATGGAGAATTATCAACAGGAAGACGGCAGCATCCTGGTTCCCGAGGTCCTGAAACCGTATATGGGAGGCGTAGACAGAATACAATGAGTGACAGACTCGACGATGCACCATGGAAGGGCGTTGGTGCAAAGCCTGCACCAGTTCGGTACCACAAGAATCCGGTAACGGAAAATCCGAATAGCTCCGAAGGGGAGGTTGCACTCGTGGGTGCCGGCCCCGGTGATCCGGAGTTACTGACATTGAAGGCGTGGCGCCTGATCCAGTCAGCGGAAGTGGTGTTGTACGACCGCCTGGTGTCGCCGGAAATCCTGTCACTTATTCCTGAATCCGCCGAGCGTATTCATGTGGGCAAGCAGCGTGCTAACCACACCTTGCCCCAGGATCAGATCAACAGCCGCCTGGTGGAACTCGCCCGCAAGGGACGCAAAGTGGTGCGGCTCAAGGGTGGTGATCCCTTTATTTTTGGCCGTGGCGGCGAGGAGATTGAAACCCTCGCGGCGGCCGGTGTGCGCTTCCAGGTGGTGCCCGGCATTACCGCTGCTTCCGGTTGCGCCGCCTACGCCGGCATTCCGCTTACGCACCGGGACCACGCCCAGTCAGTTCGGTTTGTCACCGGCCACCTGAAGAATGACACCTGCGACCTGCCTTGGAAGGATTTCGTCCAGAACAACCAGACCCTGGTGTTCTACATGGGCCTGGTCGGGCTACCGATTATCTGCCAGCAACTGGTTGCCCACGGTATGTCTCCGGAGATGCCGGTGGCGCTCGTTTCAAGAGGGACAACGCCCCATCAGCAGGTTGTGACCGGGGACCTGACAAACATCGTGGAAAGGGTGGAGAGGAATGCGGTGCCTGCCCCCACATTGGTCATCATCGGCAACGTGGTGACCTTGAGAAGCAGGCTCGACTGGATCGGGGGCTGAAATCAGCCCCGACGCTTCGGCAGAACGTCCTTCAGTTTCTCCCGCATGTCACGCAGGGCTTTTTCAGTGGTCTCCCAGTCAATACAGGCGTCCGTCACGGACACACCGTATTTAAGATCGGCCAGGTTTTCAGGAATCGACTGATTGCCCCAATTCAGGTTGCTTTCCACCATCAAACCCTGGATGGACTGGTTGCCCTCAACGATCTGATGGGTGATGTCCTGCAATACCAGAGGCTGTATGGCCGGGTCCTTACTGGAATTGGCGTGGCTGCAGTCAACCATGATCGACTGACGGAGTTTGGATTTCTCCAGTGCCTGCTCACACAGGGCAACGTTGACTGAGTCATAGTTGGGTTTGCCACCGCCGCCACGCAGAACCACGTGACCGTAGTTGTTGCCCCGGGTACGGATGACCGCGACCTTGCCTTGCTGGTCAATGCCCAGGAAGCTGTGAGGGTGGGAGACCGACTTCATGGCATTAACCGCAACGTCCAGGCTGCCATCGGTACCGTTCTTGAAGCCAATGGCCATGGACAGGCCACTGCTCATTTCCCGGTGAGTCTGAGATTCTGTGGTGCGCGCGCCAATAGCGGACCAGGAGATTGTATCCTGCAGGTATTGCGGGGAGATAGGATCCAGTGCTTCTGTCGCCGTGGGCAGTCCCAACTCGGAGATATCCAGGAGCAGACGACGGCCGATGTGCAGGCCCTGTTCAATGTCGAAGGTGTCGTTGAGGTGGGGGTCGTTAATCAACCCTTTCCAGCCAACGGTGGTGCGAGGCTTCTCGAAATACACCCGCATGACGATCAGCAGGGTATCGCTGACTTCTTCTGCCAGCTTCTTCAGCCTGGCGGCGTATTCCCGGGCAGCTTCGACATCATGAATGGAGCAGGGGCCCACCACCACAAACAGGCGATGGTCCTTGCCGTCCATGATGTCATAGATGGCCTGGCGGCCTTTTTCCACGGTTTCCGCGGCCTTGCCGGAAAGCGGCATCTCCTGCTTGAGCGCTTCAGGGGTAATCAAAGGTTCCTGACTCGCCACATTCAGATTCTCTAGTTTGGTGCCCGACATTCTGTTGTTATCCCCGTCGCATAAAACATGACTGGCCGGCGCTTAGTTGCGGTAAACCCCGGCGAGTTGGTTATACTGCGTTATTTGATGAACCTTTTCAACGCTTCTGACGCGCGGGGAACGGATGCAGCAGAGCACGCAGAAAAAGCGCAAAGTACTGTCCCGGAAACAGGTGGTAAAGAGGATTGGGGACGTGCTTTCAGGCATTCGTGTACCCGATCTTCCCTATCCCGCGGGAAAGGTTGCTGCAGACGCAGCCAGCGACTGGCGCCCATTGTTGCTGTCCTGCTGGACGGAGCAGCGGGATGAGCCCGTGACCCGCGTTATCCGCTCGGTATCCTTGACCTGGTCGGTCAGGCAGATCAATTCCGCCTATGTGGCGGACCGAATCATGGATGTGTTTCTCAAGACCAGCGGCCTCCATCCCGAACTGGCCCTGCGAATTGCCCGCCTTCGGTTCTTTCTCGCCTGGCGAATGAACCTTGAGGGAGCTGGAGCGCTGAACGATACCATCGTGCACTGGCTTGACAGCCTGCAGGACTGCAGGGGCTGGAGTGGTTCCGGCGGGCGCTCAGGGAGGGCCCTCCTGGATCAGTTGGATTCACTGACCATAGCGGTGTCCGGCTGTTTCGATTCCGGGGACGTCGGGCCGGTTATCGAATTCTGCCGTCAGTGGGAAGAGGATGCGGGAAAGCGCGAACAGCAGAATGAGCGTTTACGTCAGCGGTTGCTGGAAACCGAGCAGGGCGCCGCCCGTCAAAGAAAGTCGGAACAGACGGCTAGGGCATTGGTGGGCCGGGCCCTCCAGAATCGTCAGCTGCCGCAAGCCGTGGTTCGGTTTATCTTTGATCACTGGTTTGCCCTGATCAAGCAGATTGTCTGGCAGGAAGGCACCGAGGGCGACAACTGGCGGCATGCCAGCAAACTGTTGGAATGGCTTGTCTGGATTGGTGATCCGGCGCTTTCCGACAAGGACAGGAACCGCCTCTATACGGTGGGGGAGCAAATTGGTGACCGGATCAGCGACGTCTGGAACCGCGTCAACGGTAAGCCCCTGGATGACTCGGCCCTGCAAGGAATCCAGTCGGTTATGGTGGCTCGTCTGAGGGGCGAAACGCCCGAGCTGGTTTCCGCGTTGCCGGAAGGCGACCGATTCTCCTGGGATCCTTCCTGGTTGTCGTTTTCCGCACCGCCCGAGGCCGAGGTTGAGCCGTTGTTGGGAAAATGGTTTGTGGAAGGTGAGGGCGCCGCGGAGCGACGTCGGTATTTCTTTGCTCTGCTACCGGATACCTGTGAAGTGCTCTGGACCAATGGTGCCGGGGTCAAACTGGGACTAATGCCCTGGCCAAGGTTCTCCACGGCTCTCGATAGCGGCACCCTGAGATTATTACCACCATTGACTCCCTTCGGTCAGGTGTTGGCGGAAACCATTACCTCGCTATCTGTGGTGCTTGAACGCCAGACGTTGCAACGGGAAGAAGCCGCCAGGGAGGCGAGAGCCCGGGCAGAAACCTTGCGTCGGGAAAAGGCGGAAGCGGAACAATTGCGCCAACAGGAGGAAGCCGCCAGGCAGGCTGAACTCGCAAGGCAGAAGAAAGCGGCAGAAGATCGACGTATCGCTGATGAAGAAGCCGAGCAGCAACGCCTGTTGCAGGAGCGGGAGACCGCTGCGAGGGAGTTGGTGGAAGGCATCAAACTGGGCGGTTGGATCGTCGAGGAAAGTAGCAGTGAGGGCAAGGATGCCGTTCGCCTGAAGCTGGCCGTACGGATCAATGCCTCCCGGAAGTTGGTTTTTGTGGACCGACTGGGGCTGAATCGCCGCGAATTCCTGGTGGATGAACTCGTGGATCACGTGGTGATGGGCCGGGTACGCGTACTTGGTAGCTCTGCAGAGTTTGATGACGCTCTGTCGCGGGTGGTTGGCCGTATCAGGGTCGGTCGAAACTGACCGGATAAAACACTATCGGATAGATGATCATGAGCGATATCGATTACAGTTTTGGCGACTATGAGGATGCTCCGGAATCTGGGGATAACCGTTCCGAGTACCGGCTGGCTGCGAGCGCAAGTGTGACCCTGGAGCTGGAATCACCGATTCCGGATGTCGAGGGGGATCAGTCCGGACGGTCTCTGGTATCACGCACCAGCGATGTCTCTGCCCGTGGTATCCGGTTGACGACCGCAGAACCGGTAACCCAGGGTGCGCTCTTACCTGCCTGGGTCAGTCTGGAGGATGACAATAAGCCGTTTGGTCTGATGGTGGAGGTTGTCTGGTGTCGTGCAAGCACTGAAACCAGTTGGCTGGTGGGACTTCAGATACTGGAGTCGGATGACACGTCCTATCTGGAGTGGGTGGAAGCTGTCGCAAAGGCGATGTCTGAGGGTTAAGTCGCCCCGGCAAGGCCCGAAAGCCCTGCCGGGAAAACCGGGAGCTTCAGTCTTCCAACTCGCCCATGCCGGTAATGTTGAAGCCGGCATCAACGTACATGATTTCACCAGTAATGCCGCTGGCCATGTCAGAACACATGAAGGCAGCCGCGTTACCCACTTCGTCGGTCGTCACGTTGCGGCGTAACGGTGCCCGCCTGGCATTCTCGGCCAGCATACGGCGGAAGCTCTTGATGCCAGAGGCCGCCAGGGTCTTGATTGGCCCTGCCGAGATGGCGTTGACCCGGATGCCATCACGCCCCAGGCTGCCGGCCATATAGCGAACGTTCGCCTCAAGGGAAGCCTTGGCCAGTCCCATGACGTTGTAGTTCTGCAGTACTTTCTCGGCACCCAGGTAGCTGAGGGTCAGCAGGGAGCTGTTTTCATGCATCATCTTGCGACCGGCCTGGGCCAGGGCAACAAAGCTGTAGGAGCTGATGTCGTGGGCGATGCGGAAGCCTTCCCGCGTGGTGACGTCCACATAGTTGCCATCCAGCTCGTTGGCCGGGGCGTAACCGACAGAGTGGACAATAATGTCGATGTCGTCCCAGTGCTTGCCCAGTTCGGTGAACACAGCTTCTATTTCGTCATCGCTGGCAACATCGCACGGGAAAATCAGCGAACTGCCCCAGCCTTCGGCGAATTTCTCTACCCGGGATTTGAGCTTTTCATTCTGGTAAGTGAATGCCAGCTCGGCGCCTTGTTTGGCAAAGGCTTCGGCGATGCCATAAGCGATCGAGTGTTTGCTTGCAACGCCGACAATCAGTGCTTTTTTGCCACTGAGTAATCCCATAACGATTCTCCCTGTGTTTCAGTTTAAGGCATTATCCATGAACCGCAGCGGTGCGGGTAACGCTCAATTGGTCGTAGTAATCGGGCGTGGCCTGTCATTGCGCTTTATTGGCTGTAGAACAGGGCCGCCCCAAGCAGTTCACGGGTGTAATCGTGCTTTGGTGTATTGAATATCCCGGCGGCATCGCCGTATTCCACGACCCGACCACTCTTCAGTACCAGCAATTTGTGGCTCAGTGCCCGGACCACGGCCAGATCGTGGCTGATAAACACATAGCTTAGACCATATTTGTCCTGGAGATCCCGCAGCAGGTTAATCACCTGTTTTTGCACCGTCCTGTCCAGGGCAGAGGTGGGCTCGTCCAGAATGATGAGTTCCGGCTGCAGCACCAGCGCCCGGGCGATGGCAATGCGTTGGCGCTGACCGCCGGAGAATTCATGGGGGTAGCGGTGACGGGCCTGTGGGTCGAGCCCGACGTCGGTGAGCGCCTGTATGACCCTTCGGTCCTGCTCTTCGGGTGTTGCCGGTACGTGTATTTCCAGGCCTTCACGCACGATCTCGGCGACTGACATCCGCGGGCTGAGGCTACCGAATGGGTCTTGGAACACAATCTGAATACGGCTGCGCCATGGCCGGAACTGCTTCTGGTCGAGCGGACCGAGTTCTTCGCCGCTGAGCCGAATACTGCCGCGACTGGAAGTGAGCTTCAGCAGGGCGTGGCCGATCGTGGTCTTGCCACTTCCGCTTTCACCAACGATACCCAGGGTTTCGCCTTCGTTGAGCGAGAAACTGACGTCATCGACCGCCTGAAACCACGATTGAGGCCGACCAAACAGGCTTTTGCGGGTGACGAAGCGCACATCTAGGTTGTTCACGTCCAGCAGCGACTTGTTGTCGACCACGGCGCCCGACGGCGAGGCCGGTGGTTCCGCGTCCAGCAAGCGACGGGTATAAGCATGCTGTGGCTCTTCAAACAGCTGCGCTGTCGGCGCTTCCTCGATCAGTTGTCCCTGCTCCATCACCACGACATGGTCTGCATAGCGCCGCACGATGGACAAGTCGTGGGTGATCAGCAAGATCGCCATGCCCAGCTTTTGTTGCAGGTCTTTTAACAATTCCAGTACCTGCTTCTGGACAGTGACGTCGAGTGCTGTTGTCGGCTCGTCTGCGATCAGCAGGTCCGGCTCGTTGGCGAGGGCCATGGCAATCATTACGCGCTGCTTCTGGCCGCCGGAGAGCTGATGAGGGTAGCTCGTCAGGCGCTCTTCAGGCGAGGGGATGCCGACCAAATCCAATAGTTCCACGCAACGGGCACGAGCCTGTGGGCCACGCATCCCCTTGTGCAGTGCCAGGGTTTCGCTGATCTGCTTTTCCACCGTGTGCAATGGATTGAGCGAGGTCATTGGCTCCTGGAAAATCATGCTGACGTGACGTCCGCGGATCTGTCGAAGGCGTTTCTGGCTGGCCTTCAGCATGTCCTCTCCCTGGAACAGGATGGCACCTGAGGGATAACTGGCGTGGCGTTCGTCGAGCAGTTGGAGGATGGACAGGGCGGATACGGATTTCCCGGAGCCGCTTTCTCCCACCAGGGCGACGGTTTCACCATTGTCGATACTCAGCGACAATCGATCCACGGCCTGAATGGTGTCGTCAAAACGTATGGACAGATCCCGGATTTCCAGCAGTTGCGACATATCAGTTTTTTCTCGGATCGAAGGCATCACGGACGGCTTCACCGACAAACACCAGCAGCGTCAACATGATGGACAGGGACACAAACGCCGATATACCCAGCCACGGGGCATGGAGGTTGGATTTACCCTGGGCGATCAGCTCACCCAGTGAGGGTGACCCGGATGGTAGGCCAAATCCCAGGAAGTCCAGTGACGTCAGGCCGGTTATGGCACCGGTCAGGATGAACGGTAGAAAGGTGAGGGTGGCCACCATCGCGTTGGGCAGGATATGGCGGAACATGATCTTGCGGTTGCCCAGACCCAGGGCTCTCGCGGCCTTAACGTATTCGAAATTGCGGGCGCGCAGGAATTCCGCGCGAACCACATCCACCAGACCCATCCAACTGAACAACAGCATGATGCCCAGCAGCCACCAGAAATTAGGTTGCACGATGCTGGACAGAATAATCAGCAGGTAGAGCACCGGAAGCCCTGACCAGACTTCGATAAACCGCTGCCCCAGCAGATCAACCTTACCACCGTAGTAGCCCTGGATAGCACCCACAACCACGCCCACGATGCAGCTGAGAATGGTCAGCACAAGCCCGAACAGGACGGAAATGCGGAACCCGTAAATCACCCGCGCAGCCACATCCCGGCCCTGGTCATCGGTGCCGATCCAGTTTTCAGCGCTGGGTGGGGCCGGAGATGGTACCTCAAGGTTATAGTTCGTGGTGTTGTAGCTAAAACGAATGGGAGGCCAGATCATCCAGCCATTTGCCTCGATTTCATCGGCGATAAACGAATCGCGGTAGTCGGCTTCGGTGGGCAGAAACCCGCCGAACGTCTCCTCGGGTACACTTTCCACGATCGGAAAGTAAACATCCCCTTTGTAGTAGGCGACCAGTGGCACGTCATTCGCAATCACCTCGGCGATGAGTGAGAGCCCAAAGAGGGCCAGAAATACCCACAGGGACCAGAAACCACGACGGTTGTTGCGGAAGTTGCGCAGTCGCCGTTGCTGGATGGGAGAGAGCGTCACCATACCTACGATCCCTCCCGGCTTTCGAAATCGATGCGGGGATCCACCAGAACGTAAGTGATATCGCTGATCAACTTCAGTACCAATCCCATCAGCGTGAAGATATAGAGGGTGCCGAATATCACCGGATAATCCCGGTTCAACGCTGCCTCAAAGCCCAGTAATCCGAGGCCATCCAGGGAGAAGATCACTTCAATCAGCAATGAGCCTGTGAAGAATAGCGACACAAGCACGCCGGGAAGGCTGGCAATGACGATCAGCATGGCGTTGCGGAACACATGCCCGTAAAGCACCTGTTTCTCTTCCAGACCCTTGGCCCTGGCGGTCACCACATACTGCTTGCTGATCTCATCGAGGAAAGAGTTCTTGGTCAGCAGGGTGAGGGTGGCAAAGCCACCGATGACATTGGCCGTTACAGGCAATGCGAGGTGCCAGAAGTAATCTCCGATTTTCTGGTACCAGGTAAGTTCATCGAAATTGGACGACGTCAGCCCCCGCAGCGGAAACCAGTCCAGATAACTGCCCCCTGCGAACAGGACGATCAACAGTATCGCAAACAGGAAGCCTGGTATGGCGTAACCCACCACGATGGCAGAACTGCTCCAGACGTCGAATCGCGATCCGTCGGTGACCGCCTTGCGGATGCCGAGGGGGATCGAGATCAGGTAGATGATCAGGGTGGACCACAACCCCAGGGAGATGGACACCGGCATCTTGTCCAGAATCAGTTCGATCACCGAACGGTCCCTAAAAAAGGACTCGCCAAAATCAAAGGTGGCGTAATCCCCGAGCATCTTCAGGAATCGCTCGTGGGCCGGCTTGTCGAAGCCGTACATAACCTCTATTTCTTTGAGCAGCTCTTCCGGCAGGCCACGGGAGCCGCGGCTGTCGCCACTTGAGGAGGTAACCTCGCCGCCGGCACCACCGCCGCTGGCCCGGGAAAGGGCGCTACCACCGTGCCCCTCGGTTTCCGCAATCAACTGCTCAACGGGACCGCCAGGGGCGGCCTGAACAATGACGAAATTGAGCAGCATGATCCCGAGGAGGGTGGGGATTATCAGCGCAAGGCGCCTGAGGATATAACTGCCCATTCAGCGGAACTCCGTCAAAGTTGTATCAGAGATCTGCGTCATTGGTCAGTGCTTTTTACCCACCAGTTGTTGATGTCCACACCGTTTTTGGGAACCGTCTCCGGCCGTTGAAGGAACGACCAGTAGGCGATCCGATCCTTGGCCAGGTACCAGTTTGGAATCACGTAGTGTCCATGCAGCAGCACACGGTCCAGCGCCCGCGTACGATGAACAAGCTCCTCCCGGGTAGGCGCCTGGATGACCAGGTTGACCAATTCATCCACCACCGGGCTATCCACCCCCATATAGTTGCGCGAGCCCTTCACATCGACATTGGAGGAATGCCAGTACTCCCGCTGCTCATTGCCAGGAGAGTCGGACTGGCCGATGCCCTGGACGGTCATGTCGTAGTCGAACTCACGAAGGCGCTGGATGTACTGGTTGGTATCCACCAGGCGTACGGACACATCAATGCCGAGTCTTTCGAGGTTGTTCTTGAAGGGCAGCACCACCCTTTCAAAGGTTTTCTGAAAGATCAGGATCTCGAAGGCCAGGGGATTACCGGTTTCCCGGTTCACCATGGTGCCATCCCTGACCTCATAGCCGGCCTCCCGTAACAACGTCAGGGCGGTACGGAAGTTATCGCGAAGCCCACCTTTACCCGCCGTCGAAGGGGGTTGATACTCTTCATTGAATACATCGTCGGGCAATTGATCGCGGTAAGGCTCAAGGATCTCCAGTTCGCGGCCTTCGGGCAGTCCTGATGACGCCAGCTCGCTGTTCTCGAAGTAGCTTGAGGTACGGGTGTATTGCCCGAAGAAAAGATTTTTGTTGGCCCATTCAAAGTCAAACGCGTAAGCCAGCGCTTCCCGTACACGAGGGTCGCTGAATACCTGGCGGCGGGTGTTCATCGCGAACGCCTGCATGCCGGCAGGGCGGCCATGTTCTACGGCTTCAGTTTTAACCTTGCCGGAGTCAAACTGGTTACCGGTGTAGGCGGTGGCCCAGTTCTTGGCCGAGGACTCTACCCGAAAATCGAAATTACCGGCACGGAAGGACTCCAGGGCGACGGTGTCATCCTTGTAGTAGTCATAGTGAATTTCATTGAAGTTATACCGCCCTTTTCGCACTCCGATGTTCCTGGCCCAGTAATCCTCCACCCGTTTGAAGGTGATGGAGCGGCCCGCCTCGAAGTCGCCAATGCGATACGGACCGCTACCAACGGGCGGTGTCAGACCGTTGTCGCCAAATTCACGATCTTTCCAGTAATGACTTGGAAGAACGGGCAGTTGGCCAAGAATCAGTGGCAGTTCACGGTTGTTGGTGTCACCAAACTCGAAGCGGATAGTCCGCTCATCTTCGATGATTACCTCGGACACGTCTGCATAATAGTTGCGATAGAAAGGATGGCCTTTGGTGGTCAGAACATCGAACGAAAACTTCACGTCCTTCGCGGTAATGGGGTTACCATCCTGGAACCGGGCTTCATCACGCAGATGAAAGGTAACGTAACTGCGGTCTTCCGGGGTTTCAATAGACTCGGCAATCAGGCCATACGCGGAAAAGGGTTCGTCCGCCGACGGTTCCATCAGCGTATCGTATAGGTATGTGTTAATGCCCGCCGCGGCTACACCGCGAATAACGAAAGGGTTAAAGGTGTCGAATCCATTGGCCACCACGGCCATTCGAAGCACGCCGCCCTTGGGCGCCCCGGGGTTAACGTAGTCAAAGTGTGGGAAGCCTTCGTCGTATTGGGGGGCGCCGTGCATGGCGATGCCGTGACGTGCGTCCGGCTCGGCTGAAGCTGATTGCCATGGAAGGAGAACCATGGCGGTAACGGTCAAAACACTGATGAGGGATGAGGCTTTCCGTGTTCTTGTCATAGATCTCGCACGTTTCGGTTCAGACTCAGGGGCTGTTTCTTATGTCGACATAGAGTACCAGACTTTGCCCGGGCTGAAGATAACGTGAGGTGTTGAGGTCGTTCCAGCTTGCGATGTCTCTCACATTAACCGCAAACCGGCTGGCGATGGTCGACAGGGAATCCCCTTTGCGGACCTGATAGCCCACCTTGCGTACCATGCCTTTGCCACGATTGGTGCTGGCCAGCATGGCGGGTTGTTTCGACTTGGACCAGATGACGAGTTTCTTGCCGGGCATCAGTGGATCACCAGGTGCCATGCCATTCCAAGACGCCAGCTGGCGGACGGACACCCGATGCTCGCGGGCAATATCCCAGAAGGTGTCCCCGGAGCGAACCTTGTAGTCAACCCGGGTGCCGTTGGCGTTCTTGCCGCTCCGTTCCTGCTTTCTGGCGAGTCGTTCACTGGCGCTCAGGGAATAGGTGCCCGCCTGTTCGGCAGCAGAGGGAATCATCAGCCGTTGGCCGATGCGAATGATGTGACTGTCGAGGTTGTTGACCTGCTGTATCACCGAGGGTGTGGTGGAGTAGCGTTTGGCAATGGTGCTCAGGGTGTCGCCGGATTCCACCTTGTAGTTCCGCCAGGAAACGCGCTTCGCCGGATCCATGCCCTTGAGGGCCGTAGCGAAGGTTTCAGCTTGGTCGCGGGGAACTAGCAGACGGTGGGGACCATCCGGTGACGTAGCCCAGCGATTGTACGAGGGGTTGAGCAGGTAAATTTCGTCGATATCGACACCGGCCAGTTCCGCTGCCTGGGCCAGATCAAGCTGCGAACCGGTGTCGACGACTTCAAAGTAGGGCTCGTCGTCCAGCGGGGGCAGTTCGATGCCGTGGGCCTGTGGATTATCAAAGATCTTCGCCAGGGCGATCAGTTTTGGGACGTAATGGCGAGTCTCCCGAGGCAGGTCGAGGGACCAGTAATCCGTTGGCTGATTGCGCTTGCGGTTGCGGCGCATAGCGCTGGAAACCGTGCCCCCACCACTGTTATAAGCCGCAAGTGCCAGCATGTAGTCGCCGTCAAATCGCGTTGCCAGTCGGTCAAGGTACGTCAGCGCCGCGTCGGTGGCAGCAATGATGTCGCGGCGATCGTCATGCCACCAGCTTTGGGTCAGGCCAAAATACTTGCCCGTGGAAGGAATGAATTGCCACAGGCCGGCAGCACGGCCGTGGGAGTACGCAAACGGATCGAAGGCACTCTCCACCACGGGCAGTAGGGCCAGTTCCGTGGGCAGCCCGCGTTTCTCGGCTTCGGATACAATATAGTGCAGGTAGCGGCTGCCACGATCGACGACTCGATCAATGTAGCGCGGGTGCTTTTTGTACCAGTTCAGTTGCGCCTGGACCCTGGGCTCGCTGGCATCGTGATCCAGCGCGAAGCCTGCCCGCAGGCGGTGCCACAGGTCCGGTGTGGCGTCATTTTCTTCCGCGATCTTCTGGTCAGGATCGTCGAGCTTTTCCCTGGCGTCTTCCGCAGTTTTCTTGAGCGTTGGGTCGATGGCGTCGTCGAGCTCCGTCCGGGACGCGCGGCCGGTTGATTCGTCACCAGGCGAGGACTCAATCGCTTCTTTAAGCTCATCGTCACCGGCGGCCACGGTCAGTTTTTCTGAGGCCAGTACGTCACTTGATGGAGACTCTGAGAAAGGATCAAGAGCGCTGCAGCCACTGGCAAGTGCGCCAAGGAGAAACAGGGTGGAAAATCGCGAGACCGTCATATGACTACTTCCGGTGGCTGGTCGACGCCGGGGTGAACTGTATGAAAACCCGGCATATTTAATGAGTTATGACACAAAAGTTTCACGGATTCTATTGGAAGGCTTTTCGGGGGGTCAACAAGACTCGCGTTACGTCATTGATAGAAATTGTTACCCGCCTCTGAGCGTATCCTTTAGGACGTGTCCTTTAGAATGTGTCTTTGCCGTGCCTTGTGGCTGCGAACACGTCGTTGTCCGATTCGACGGCCAGGCCCGCTTTCTGAGCGTATTGGTGCGCAGCTTCGATGACCGCCTTGTCGTCCCAGCGCAGGAAAGGGTTAAGTTGCTTTTCCTCACCAAGGATGGATGGAACGGTGGGCATGCCATCTTCGCGACGTTTCTGGCAGCGGGCTTCGAAATCCCTGAGCGGCTCGTCATCAGGTAGCCAATGACGGGCGAATTTAAGGTTGGCTAGTGTGTATTCGTGGGCGCAATACACGGCTGTGTCGTCTGGCAGGCCCCTAAGGCTTTCCAGCGAGCGTTTCATTTGCTCTGGAGACCCTTCAAACAGGCGTCCACAACCGCACACAAACAGGGTATCGCCACAAAACAGGACCGGACGGTCGTTGACATGAACATCGGTATAATAGGCAATGTGGTCGAGAGTGTGCCCGGGAACACCAAGGACACTGAATGTGAGCTGTTGCCAGACCACGTCATCCCCGGGGTGCACCTCACTGGTGGCGCCCTTGAAGGGAGAATTCGCCGGGCCGATGATTCTGCAGTCGGATACTGTTCCGGCGAGTTTGCTCACGCCGCCAACATGGTCAGGGTGGTGGTGGGTCACCAGGATGGTGTCCAGTTCCAGTCCGTTGTCTGCCAGGAACTCGATGACCGGCTCCGCCTGCCCGGGGTCCACGATCAATGCCTTACGGTCCTCACTGTTGGACAGGCACCAGATGTAGTTGTCATTGAAGGCTGGAATAGCGTTAATGGTCAGCATAGGCTCCACATGTGCGATACGAGTGTGACTGTTATCATAGAGTATTAATCCCGGTGCCCCAACACCGGAGAAACGAACCAGGGGAACGCAGCAATGAGCCCAACAGGTGACGTTGACTATCCCGCCCGACATGACAGCTTCGAGAGCTGGTTCCAGACGCCCCTGGGCCGTTCACTGCTGGCTGACCAGCGCGCCTGCGTTGAGCGCCATGTTCGCGCCCTCTCCGGTGCGAGACAGTTGCAGGTTGCCGTCAGTCATCGCCTGCCACTGGCCAGTGGGACGGATTTTGCCCAACGTGTTCTGACGACGCCGAACTGGCAGTCTTCCATTCCCGACGGTGTGGCGGTCTGCGATGCCGATGAGTTGCCCTTTCCCGGTGACTCCATGGACCTGGTGATTCTCCACCACACGGCGGATTTTTCGCCGCATCCCCACCAGGCTTTGCGAGAGGCCTCCAGGGTGCTTAGGGGGGAGGGCATGATGGTGCTGATCGGGTTTAACCCGTTTAGCCTTTGGGGCGTGAGGAAACTGGTTTCCAGGCACCATGAAGGCCCCTGGGGTGGTCGTTTTCTGATGAAGGGACGCATGGAGGACTGGCTCCGGCTACTGGACTTTTCTGTGGAGTCCTCGGGCTCCTCGTTTTTCCAGGTTCCGCTTCAGCGGGCGGCACTCGCAGAGCGCAGGGGCCTGATGGAAAGGGTGTGCGGCAACCGTTTCCTGCCGGTGGGGGCTTATTACTGTATCCTTGCCAAAAAACGCGTTTACTCCAGGTTACAACGGAGACCAGCCTGGCAGGGGCAGAAAGTCATTGCCTTGCCAGGACGGGGCGCAGTGGGAGCTTCCCGTGACTACCCGGCGCGCCCCGAAAACGGTCGGTGCGCCATACTGAAACACAAGCATGTCGAGGAGTATTGATGGCCGGTAAGGTTGTTCTCTATACCGATGGCGCCTGCAAGGGCAACCCTGGGCCAGGAGGCTGGGGCGTTGTTCTGAGGTACGGCGATGCCAACAAGATGTTGCACGGTGGTGAAGCGAATACCACCAATAATCGCATGGAGTTGATGGCTGCGATACAGGGTTTGAAAGCGCTCAGGCGCGCCTGCGACGTGGAACTTTATACCGATTCCCAATATGTCCGTAAGGGCATCACCGAATGGATGACGGGCTGGAAGCGAAACGGTTGGAAAACATCCGCAAAGAAGCCGGTCAAGAATGAAGATCTCTGGCGGGAGCTGGACAATGAGGTGGCCCGCCACAAGGTCAATTGGCATTGGGTGAAAGGGCACTCGGGCAATCCTGACAACGAGCTGGCAGACGAGCTGGCCAATCGCGGTGTGGAAGAACTGGCGAACGCCGGATAACAACGGCGTAACCAATGGGGTAACCATAGGAAAACCATGAGACAGATTGTACTGGATACGGAAACCACCGGTATCGACCCGACGGAAGGTCACCGGATTATCGAAATTGGCTGCGTTGAGTTGATGGAACGTCAGATTACCGGTCGGCACTATCACGTCTACATTAACCCGGAGCGGGAAGTGGAGGCGGAAGCCATAACGGTTCATGGCATCACCAACGAGTTCCTGGCGGACAAGCCAAAATTCGCCGAAATAGCCGACGAGTTCTTTGAGTTCATAAAAGGGGCCGAGCTGGTTATTCACAACGCGGCGTTCGATATTGGATTCATGGATTCCGAATTCGCCCGTCTGAAGCCTGTTCGCAGGACGACTGAACATTGCGGCGTGGTGGACTCCCTTGCCATTGCCCGCAAGAAGCATCCCGGCCAAAAAAATAATCTGGACGCCTTATGCAAGCGTTACGGGATCGACAACAGTAATCGCGAGCTGCACGGCGCTTTGCTGGATGCGGAAATCCTTGCTGACGTCTATCTTTTGCTGACTGGCGGGCAGACAGCACTCTCCCTGGATGCTGGCGGTGACGAAGCTGGCGGTGAGGGCGGTATCCGTCGCCTGGCGGATAATCGCAATCCGTTGCCGGTACCCAGGGCCAGTGACGATGAGCGCTCCGCCCACGACGAATTCATGGCATTGCTGGCAAAGCAGGCCGGTACAACTGTATGGGATAAGCTTACAGCTGAAGAATAAGCCGAGCTAAGCAGAATATTCTTTTGGCAGTGCGAACTGTGTGTCGCGCTGTACGTTTTGTTACATTCCTGCTTTCTTGAGCTACTTGAGTTTTGTGTTATAAGTAATGATAAGTTCGCGAGTTTTCGCGAACTTTTTATTTTAGCCGGGAAGGGTAAATCTGGCTCATAAAGTGATTCTTCAAACAACCGAAAAGATCACATTCCAAGAACAGGACGCGGTAGTTTCCGCATAATTTACAGGAAGCGTTTATGGTTCAATCGTCTCTGGCGACGAAATCACAGTCATTTGATCTGGTCAAAAGTGAGATTGAGCAGACCATCAGACAGGCAGAGTCCAGCCTTGAACGCTTTCAGGAAAACCGTGAAAGCGGTGAGGATCTGCAGAACTGTGTGGATTTTCTGAATCAGCTCCGCGGTATTTTCATTCTTGTCGAACTGCGTGCCGGCACTCTGTTGTGCCAGGAAGCCGTCAGTATGGCCAATGATGTTCCCGTTGGCGCCAACGATGACAAGAATATCCTCCTGACGACTCTCAACAGCGCATTGTTCATTTTGCGCCGTTATGTTGAATACTATCATCAGCAACGTGCGGACCATCCGGAGCTGCTGCTGCCGGTTATCAATGATCTGCGCGAAGCCCGCAAGGAAAAACCCTACCCGGAATCCTGTTTCTTCGATGTTGACGTCAAGGAGCGGCCGGACTTCTGCTCGGGGCTTTCTCTTCAGGCGTTTGACGGTAACGAAGCGGAATACGAGATACTGGCCCGCCGTATGCGTTTGACGTTCCAGGTAGCGCTGTTGGGTGTGCTTCGTGAAAAGAACGATGTGGTGAGTAAAAAGTTGTTTGGCCGGGCGGCGCGTGGATTTGCTCGGCTTTGCCAGGGGCAGCCCATGGGGCAGATGTGGTGTCTGGTTGCCATTGTGGCGGATACCATGCTTGATCGGGTCATGGGGTTCAGCAAAGCCCGCAAGCGCATGTTCATGCGTATCGAGAAATATTCCCGTGAAGTCGTATACGTCGGCAAGGTGGCCACGGCCAAGGATGCGCCGGATTCTCTCATTCGTGATCTGGTGTACCTGCTCTATAGAAGTGGATCGGCAAATCCCGAGGTAACCTCCGTGTTGTCAGCTTATCGACTGACGCCCGCGGAATTCCCGGACTCCATGCTTGATGCCCATGCCCGTCGTCTTTATGGCCCGGGCACCGATGTTCTCAAATCGTTGTCGACGGCGTTGCAGGACGAACTGAATCAGCTAAAGGACAAGCTGGACATTGTTGAGCGCGGCATCGAGCCGGACCTGGCGGAGTTGTCCTCCATTGCAGATGCGCTTGAGCGCCTTGCCAATACACTGGTGATGCTGGATCTCAACCAGCTGGGAACCATGGCCCGGGGTGAGGCCGTGAAGTTGCGGACCTGGGAGGAAGAGAATCGCCTGCCAGCGGACGATGAGCTCTACAAGCTGGCCGATTCCGTATTGGGTATCGAGGACGCGGTGATGCAAATCGTGGTTCGTGGCATCACCTCGGAAACCGACGCTCTTGCTGGTGGGCAGCGTACCCGTGAAGAATCTCTTTACCTTCAGGAAGCCACCTACGTGGTGGCCGACGAAGCGAAAAGTGCGCTAACCCTCGCAAAACGTGCCATAACGGCGTTCATCGAGTCCGACTACGACAAGCTCCACCTCGCCAACCTGCCTGCTACGTTGCACAGTATCTGGGGTGGTCTGCACATGCTGGACGATCCCGGCGCGGCTTCGGTGTTGGAGCGTGTGGCGGCGTCCATTCAGGAACGATTGCTGGATGCCAGGGAAGCGCCTCAGGCTCAGGTGTTGGAAGCACTGGCGGACGCACTAACGTCCCTTGAGTACTATATAGAGAGTGTAGGCAGGCGCGAAGATCGAAATGCTGACCTGTTGAAGCTGGCGGAATCCTCATTGGAGGACGTGGGGCTTTAGTCCTGTTGCGTTATTCAATGGCCATAAAAAAACCTGCCGTTTGGGCAGGTTTTTTTATGGCGTTCAAAGAGCGATCAGCCTATCGATCAGCCCATGTTGAACAGCTCGCCCAGCTTGGTTGCCAGCATCATGTCGCCTTCAGCGCGCAGCTGACCGGCCATAAAGGCTTGCATGCCATCGGTTTCGCCGGAAACGATGCCCTGCAGGGTTTCGGAGTTCATGATCAGGGTGACGGAAGGATCGTCATGGGCGCCTTCAGCCATCTTGCAGGTGCCATCCTTGATAACCAGGTGATAGGTCTTGTCGTCCTCGATGTCGAACTGGAATACCAGATCCAGGCCTTCAGCTGCGTCCGCGTTAAAATTTTGTTCGAGTTTCTCGAATATCTGAGCTACAGACATTATTTTACCCTTATTGATGGTTGTCGTGGCGTATTGACGGCTTCTGGTTCCTGGCCTTTCGCCTGCGTGGAAGCCCGGGTGAGCCGACGTAGCCATTCGACTTTAGGGTTAGACATTACTGGTGTCAAGCTCGATCGAACGCTTGTTTTAATTTGTTATTGGTTCTATGGCTTGTACCTCAGGGCACCTCGGTTACAATCGAGCGCTCAAGAATAATCCTGGAGAAGCAACTTGGAATTTCTGACAGAGTTCGGTTTGTTTATTGCGAAAACGGTCACCCTCGTGGTGGCGCTTCTGGTCATTGTCTCAGTGGTTTTATCCGCTGCCCATAAAGACAAGGACGATCAGGGGAGTGACGGTGAGCTGCGGGTTCGCAAACTCAACGAGAAATACCGCAAGCTGAGGGAGTCACTTCAGGCCAAACTGCGCAGCGATTCAGAGCGCAAGGCTTTTGAAAAAGCCCGTAAAAAAGAAGACAAGGCCAAACAGAAAGCCGAGAAGGCCAAGCGCAAATCCGGTGATGCTGAGGAAAAACCCCGTCCCAAGGTGTACGTGCTGGACTTTGACGGTGATATCAAAGCCAGCGATACGGACTCTTTGCGCCGCTCGATCACAGCGGTGCTCAGCGTTGCGGAGCCCGAAACCGATGAAGTGGTGATACGTCTCGAAAGTGGCGGCGGCCTGGTTCACTCTTACGGACTCGCGGCTGCCCAGTTAGACCGTATTCGCGCCAAGGGTATCCGGCTTACGGCCTGCGTCGATAAAGTCGCCGCAAGCGGCGGTTACATGATGGCGTGCGTGGCTGACCGGATTGTCGCGTCGCCATTTGCGATTCTCGGGTCAATTGGTGTTGTTGCCCAACTGCCCAACTTCCATCGTTTCCTCAAGAAAAACGACGTCGACTTCGAAATTCTGACCGCTGGTGAGCACAAGCGCACCATGACCGTATTCGGCGAGAACACGGATAAAGGCAGAACCAAATTCCTTGAAGACCTTGAGGATACCCACGTGTTGTTCAAAGAGTACGTGGGTGAACGCCGTCCGGAACTGGATATTGCCGCCGTTGCAAACGGCGATATCTGGTTTGGCCGCCGCGCGCTGGAGGTCAAACTGGTGGACGAGATCAAGACCTCCGACGAATATCTCATTGAGGCCTGTGACAGTGCAGACGTAATCTCGGTAGGTTTCCAGCGCAAACGCACGTTGCCGGAAAAGCTTGGCCTGGCCACCAGCGCGGCACTTGAACACACCGTATGGCGGGTACTGGGCGCATTCCGCAACCAGAAAATCCAGTAAACCTACAGTAACGGGAACAGAGTCATGACAAACGACACCGAGTTCAAGGCATGGCGCGTTCAGGAGCAGGACGGCGAATACGAGGGCTCTGAGCAGACGCTGCACGTATCCGATCTGCCCGAAAACGACGTCCTGATCAAAGTCAGTCATTCGTCCCTGAACTACAAGGATGCCTTGTCGGCCTCCGGTAATAAGGGCGTTACACGTAACTTCCCCCACACTCCTGGCATCGATGCTGCCGGGGAAGTCGTAGAAGCCTCCTCTGGCTCCTTTTCAGCCGGCGACCAGGTACTGGTAACCGGCTACGACCTGGGCATGAACACCGACGGCGGCTTCGGCGAATACATCCGGGTACCGGCCGAGTGGTGTGTGGCAATGCCCAAGGGCTGGAGCGCCCGCACCGCCATGATATACGGCACGGCCGGCCTTACGGCGGGTCTGTGTGTACAAAAGCTATTGACCATGGGTGCCAGGCCAGAGCAGGGCAAAGTCGCCGTCAGTGGTGCCAGTGGCGCTGTCGGCAGCGTAGCGGTTGAGCTGCTTGCAAGCCTCGGCTTCGAAGTCGTGGCTATCAGTGGCAAACAAGATCATGCCGACGCACTCAAAAACCTTGGTGCCACGGAAGTGCTGGGGCGCGAAGCTCTGGCAGCCGAAAAGAAGCCAATGCTGAAACCCGCCTATGCCAACGCCGTGGATACCGTTGGCGGTGGTCCACTGGCGGAATTGCTGAAGCAGATCCACCCAGGCGGGTCCGTTTCCTGCTGCGGTCTGGTCGCCGGGCCACAACTGGAAACCACCGTTCTGCCGTTTATCCTGCGGGGCAACAACCTGCTGGGCGTGGATTCGGTTGAAATTCCGCTGTCGGACAAACAGTCAGTCTGGGACAAATTTGCCGGTGACTGGGCGTGCAGGAAAACAGAAGCGTCTGCCCGCGATATCGGGCGTGGTGAACTCGATGGAGCCTTGAAGGCGTTTCTGAAAGGGGAGTCATCAGGGAAAATCGTTCTGGATCACTCCAAGTAGGCAACTACGAGGTTGATATAGAAGAGAAGGGGCTTACTTTCCAAAACTGTGCGGAGCCAGGGATGGCGGAGCCCAAGCGTCACATGGATGTGCCGCAAGGAGCGTGTTTTGGAAAGTAAGCCCCTTCTTTTCGTACTCCTGAAGCGAATGCCTCAGGTCAGGAAGCCCGACGACGAAACAACGGCTCGTCCGTATCCGTCGCCGCCTGATACCCCTGGGTAAAGAAGTTCAGGCAACGAGCTGCCTTGTTGATATCCTTGTCGGCGCGCAGTACGTACGTGTCAAAACCGCACCGCTTCATAAACTGCAGCTGATCAAGAAGCACATCACCGACCGCACGAAGTTCGTTCCGGTAGCTCAGGCGCTCCCGAAGCAGCCGCGCGATACTGTAACCGCGGCCATCGCTGAACTTGGGAAAGTTCACTGCGATAACTGGCAGCTCGTTCACCACGCCAGCCAGAGTCTCCGGCTCGTCATGGCTGTCGAGCCACACACCAATATCATCACGACCTTCAAAGTGTTCTTTGCCCGCTAACCAAAGGTCTGCGGGAATCAGGGCAGGTTGCTCCGGAACATCCAGAGACTCGCCGTCTGCTGGCCTTGGCACAACAACCCAATCGTCCTGACGGATACTTCCGTCACTGGTGATCACATCAGGCATAAACCCGCTCCTTGAATGGCTCGATGCCAATACGGCGATAAGTATCCAGGAAAGGCTCTTCCTCGGTCCGGTTATCGACGTACACATTAATGATTTTCTGCATCACTTCCGGCATATCTTCCCGGGCAAAAGAGGGCCCGAGAATCTTGCCAATCGCGGCATCGTGATGGGAGGAGCCGCCCAGGCTGATCTGGTAGAACTCCTGACCCTTCTTGTCGACGCCAAGGACGCCAATGTTGCCCACATGGTGGTGGCCACAGGCGTTCATGCAGCCGGAAATGTTCAAATCAATGTTGCCGATGTCGTACAGGTAGTCCATATCATCGAACTGGCGCTGAATGGACTCCGCCACGGGAATAGACTTCGCATTCGCCAAGGCGCAGTAATCGCCACCGGGGCAGCAGATAACATCGGTCAGCGTATTCAGGTTCGCCGTGGCAAAGTCCATCGGTGTGATTGCTTGCCACAGCTCAAACAGTTGGTCTTTCCGGACATCCGCCAGAACTACGTTCTGCTGATGAGTCACCCGTACTTCACCAAAGCTGTACTGGTCCGCCAGGTCGGCAATCTGTTCAAGTTGGCGATCACTGACATCGCCCGGCGGCGTGCCGGTTTTCTTCATGGTCAGTGTCACAATGGCGTAGCCAGGGTTCTTGTGGGTATCCACGTTGTGGCTGATCCACTGATCAAACTCGCGGTTCTCGAATCGTTGGGTTGCCAAAGCGTCCTTCACATCCGGAACCTGCTGGTAGTCCGGCTCAGTGAAATACCCTTTGAACTGCTCAATGGCTTCCTGGGTCAGGCGAGTGGGAGAGTCCTTGATGTGGGACCATTCGTCTTCCACCTTCGCCGCAAAGCCTTCGGGCGTCAGGGCCTTCACCAGAATCTTGATGCGGGCCTTGAATTTGTTGTCCCGGCGACCGTAACGGTTGTAAACACGCAGCACGGCTTCAAGATATGTGAGCAGGTCCAGCTCCGGCAGGAAGTCACGGATAACCGGGCCTACCATCGGCGTACGTCCAAGACCGCCGCCCACGTGAACACGGAAGCCGAGTTCACCCTGATCATTGCGCACCATCTGCAGGCCGATATCATGCACCTGGATAGCAGCGCGGTCGGTATGTTCGGAGGCGTTGACGGCCACTTTGAATTTGCGCGGCAGAAAAGCGAATTCCGGGTGGAAGGTAGACCACTGGCGGATGATTTCGCAGTAAGGGCGCGGGTCGGTGATCTCGTCAGCCTGCACACCGGAAAACTGATCCGTGGTGGTGTTGCGAATGCAGTTGCCGCTGGTCTGGTTGGCGTGCATTTCCACTTCCGCCAACTCGGCCAGGATATCCGGTACGTCTTCGATTTCCGGCCAGTTGAGCTGAACGTTCTGGCGGGTTGTAAAGTGCGCATAACCTTTGTCATAGTCACGGGTTATGCGTGCCAGGCGGCGAAGCTGGGTAGAACGGAGCATTCCGTACGGAACCGCGATGCGCAACATCGGGGCAAGACGCTGTACATACAATCCGTTCTGAAGTCGCAGTGGAAGAAACTCGTCTTCGCTCAGCTCGCCAGCCAATGCTCTCTCGGTCTGGTCACGGAATTGTGCAACGCGCTCGGCAGCCATCTGCCGGTCGTGTTCGTCATAAACATACATAGTGGAACGTCCTGCTGAAACGCTGGAAATACGGCTTTAGTGCCATTTCTTGCGTGGGAGAATATCACCGTGTCATTATTCTTAAAATGATTATTTCCAAATATGTTTATCGACTAAGGTGATATAGAAAGCCAGATATTGCTGGACTGATTACAATTTCCCGCCTAGATTTAAAGAGGCGTGTGCGACAAAACAGATAATAACGACATAGCGAGGAAAGAGTATGAAGAAGACCGCGAGAACCGACAGTCAGGCCGACGCCGTTGCCGCCGTTTTACTGGTAATGCTGGTCGTTGCCTTCGCCGTAGTCTGGGTATCCGGGCAGTAATCGCTACTGGCCGGCAAGCACCAGCTTGACGACCACCACGAGGGTAACAACGAAGCCGACCGTAAACAGGATGCCGGCGATGATGTACGGCCAGGGACTGTGGCTTGAGAAATCCTCCTCACGGCGCTTGTCGGACTGAACGCCGAGTGCGCCGGCAAGGATGCTCTGCATCACCTTGAGAACCCCCGGTCCTGCCTTCGCTTTCTTTGCCGATTTGGCAGGCTCAGCAGGCTTGTCGGGTGATTGCTCGTTTTCGTGTTTATCCGTCATGCTTGGCTTCCGCTGGTGTGTGAAGGCGGACACCGGCGGTGATTATTCCGCCGGGTCGTACGCAAGGCTGGGCGCCAGCCATCGCTCTGCTTCGGCCTTGGATATTCCCTTTCGTGTTGCGTAGTCTTCAACCTGATCCACGCCAATCTTACCCACCGCAAAATACTTTGATTCGGGATGGGAGAAATACCATCCGGAAACCGCCGCAGTCGGGAACATGGCAAAGTGCTCGGTCAGTTCCAGTCCAGCGTTTGCCGGTGCGTCGAGCAGGTCGAACAGGGTGGCCTTCTCCGTGTGGTCCGGGCAGGCGGGATAGCCGGGCGCTGGCCGGATGCCCCGGTACCGTTCACGGATCAGGTCGTCATTTCTGAGTGCCTCGTCTTCGGCATAACCCCAGAATTCCTTCCGTACCCTTTCGTGCAGGTGCTCGGCAAAGGCTTCCGCAAGACGGTCCGCCAGGGCCTTGACCATGATGGCGTTGTAATCGTCGTTGCGATCCTTGAATTCCAGTGAAAACTCTTCCGCGCCGATGCCAGTGGTTACAGCAAAGCCGCCCACGTAATCCACGGGGCCGTCACCTTCCGGCGCTACAAAATCCGACAACGTCATCATTGGCTTGCCCGGTGCCTTGTCATCCTGTTGGCGCAGATGGTGCAGGGTGGTGAGTTCCTTTTCCCGGGTTTCGTCGGTGTAGAGCACAATATCGTCGCCGCGACGGTTGGCTGGCCAGAAGCCGATCGCCGCCTTGGCGGAAACGCGTTTCTCGTCGATCATCTGCTGAAGGATTTTTTGACCGTCCTCAAACAGCGTTCTGGCGGCTTCACCGCGCTTTGGATCATCGAAAATGGCGGGGTACTTGCCGGACATATCCCAGGAAATAAAGAAGGGCGTCCAGTCGATGTAGTCCACCAGTTGCTTCAAATCATAGGTTTCAAAGGACCGTACGCCGGTGAAGGCTGGCTTCGGCGGCTGGTAGTCGTCGAACTGGATTTCCGGGGCGCGGGCTCGGGCCTCCTTCAATGAGACCAGCTTGGTACGTTCCCCGCGGTTTTTACGGCGTTCCCGAATTTCGTCGTACTCCGTGCGTGCACCGTCCACCAATGCGGGTTTGGCGGTCTTGCTCAGTAGCTGGGAGGCCACGTTCACGCAGCGCGAGGCATCGGATACATACAGAGCGATGTCGTTTTTGTACTGGGGTTCGATCTTTACCGCAGTGTGAGCCTTGGAAGTGGTGGCACCACCGATCATCAGCGGGATGTTGAAGTCCAGCCGCTGCATTTCCTTGGCAACGTGGACCATTTCATCCAGCGACGGCGTGATCAGGCCACTGAGGCCGATAATGTCGACGTTTTCCTTCTTTGCCACGTCAAGGATCTTGTCGCAGGGCACCATCACGCCGAGGTCGATGACCTCATAGTTGTTGCACTGCAACACCACACCCACGATGTTCTTGCCGATATCGTGTACGTCCCCTTTGACCGTCGCCATCAGGATTTTGCCCTTGGCTTGCTGATTGCCGGATTTCTCGGCCTCGATATAGGGAATCAGATGGGCCACCGCCTGCTTCATAACGCGGGCGCTTTTGACCACCTGGGGCAGGAACATCTTGCCGTCGCCAAACAGGTCGCCAACCACGTTCATGCCGTCCATCAGCGGGCCTTCAATAACCTCGATCGGGCGGGCGGCGCGCTGCCGGCAGGCTTCGGTGTCTTCAATGATGTAGTTGGTTATACCCTTGACCAGGGCATGCTCCACCCGTTTCTCAACCGGCCACTCGCGCCAGGCCAGGTCTTCTTCCTGGGTTTTGCCGCCCTTGCTGCGATAGCGCTCGGCAATTTCCAGCAAGCGGTCGGTGCCGTCGTCACGGCGATTGAGCACCACGTCTTCAACCAACTCTTTCAGTTCCGGATCGATCTCGTCGTAGATCACGAGCTGGCCGGGGTTGACGATGCCCATGTTCATGCCGGCCTTGATGGCGTGGTACAGGAACACCGAGTGGATGGCTTCGCGAACGGCATCGTTGCCGCGGAACGAGAACGACACGTTGCTGACACCGCCGGAAATGGACGCATGGGGCAGGTTGTCGCGAATCCAGCGGCTGGCGTTGATGAAATCCACCGCGTAATTGTTGTGCTCCTCGATACCAGTGGCGATGGCGAAGATATTGGGGTCGAAAATGATATCGCCGGCAGTGAAGCCGATACCGACGAGGAGATCGTAGGAGCGTTTGCAGATCTCCGTTTTGCGTTCAAAGGTATCCGCCTGGCCGTCCTCATCGAAGGCCATGACCACGACGGCGGCGCCGTAGCGCATGCAGTCACGGGCACGCTTGAGGAACTCCTCCTCGCCTTCCTTCAGGCTGATGGAGTTCACCACTGCCTTGCCCTGTATGCAGCGCAGGCCGGCTTCGATGACCTCCCATTTGGAGGAATCAATCATGATCGGAACGCGGGAGATGTCGGGTTCCGAGGCGACCAGATTGAGGAACGTCACCATGACGTCCTTCGAATCCAGCATGCCCTCATCCATGTTGATGTCGATGATCTGGGCACCGTTTTCTACCTGATCGCGGGCGACGCTGAGGGCCTCTTCGTACTGCTCCTCTTTGATCAGCCGCAGGAATCGCTTGGAGCCCGTCACGTTTGTGCGCTCGCCCACGTTGATGAACAGGGTGTTCTCGTCACCCGTAAACGGTTCAAGGCCGGACAGCCTCAGCGCGGGTTTCTGCTCTGGTATCTTTCGTGGCGGGTATTTGGAAACCGCTTCCGCGATGGCTTCGATATGGTCCGGGCGTGAGCCACAGCAACCACCGATGATGTTCAGAAACCCGTCACGGGCAAAACCTTCAATAATCTCCGCCATTTCTTCCGGCGTCTGGTCATACTCGCCGAATTCGTTCGGCAGCCCGGCATTGGGGTGGGCGCTGACGTAGGTCGTCGATTTATTGGCGAGCTCTTCCACGTAGGGGCGCAGGGCGTCGGCACCGAGGGCGCAGTTCAGACCGACTGAAACAGGCCTGGCGTGAGATACGGAATTCCAGAATGCCTCGGTGGTCTGGCCAGACAGGGTGCGGCCTGAAGCGTCGGTAATAGTGCCGGAAATCATGATTGGCAACTCAATACCACTGTCGATGAAGTACTGCTGGGTGGCGTAGATCGCAGCCTTGGCGTTCAGTGTATCGAAAATGGTTTCGATCAGGATAAGGTCAGAGCCGCCTTGAACAAGGCCTTCCACCGCTTCGTAATAATTGTCGACCAGGGTCTGGAAATCGACGTTGCGATACCCAGGGTTGTTAACATCCGGTGAAATGGATGCAGTGCGGGATGTCGGGCCAACAGCACCGGCCACGAAACGCGGCTTTTCCGGGGCGCGGGCGGTGAATTCGTCCGCAATCTGGCGCGCCAGTTTTGCCGCTTCAATATTCAATTCCTTCGCAATCGATTCGAGACCATAGTCGGCCTGCGACAGCTGGGTGGAGTTGAAGGTGTTGGTTTCAATAATGTCAGCGCCGGCGTCAAGATAGTCCGCGTGTATATTGCGGAGCAGGGCGGGCTGGGTCAGGTTCAACAGGTCATTATTGCCCTGAACCTCACGGTCATAATCGGCAAACCGGTCGCCACGGAACGCTGCCTCGTCCAGTTTCAGGTTCTGGATCATGGTGCCCATGCCGCCATCAAGGACGATGATGCGTTCTTTCAGGGCGTTGCCAAGCTGTTCCAGGCGGTCCAGGCGAGCGTTGTGGTCGGTCATATCAATTACTTCCGGAAGTCGTTTTTGTCTCAATGGCGCGCGATCATAGCAAAAATGGCGGTTGTCGTCCCACGGCCTCATGATGTTGATCAATGGACCGATTAAAGTCTGACTATTTTACTTGGTCTTTCATGTTGCAGCGATCTCACTTAAAATAAAGGAACACTTTCAAACGGGTTGCAACTATGGCATTGGTTACGGTGACAGATCCCGCTCGGGATTACCTTGCACAACTTATCGAAAAACAGGATGTGGAGGGCATGGGTGTCCGTATTTTTGTAACCCAGCCCGGCACCAAGAACGCCGAGACCTGCCTTGCCTACTGCCCGCCGAACGAAATTGTACCGACGGACGAGCAGGTTGATCTGGGCAAGTTCACGCTGTTTCTTGATCACAATTCGGTGCCGTTCCTGGAAGAAGCCTTTGTGGACTACTCCAAGGACCAGATGGGCGGGCAGCTGACCATTAAAGCGCCTAACGCCAAGGTGCCCAACGTTGATGAGAACGCGCCCTTGCCAGATCGTATCCAGTATATCCTGGCGTCGGAAATCAATCCCAACCTCGCGGCTCATGGTGGCGAAGTGTCCCTGGTGGAAGTAGCCGAGGAATCCATTGCCGTTCTGCGATTTGGCGGGGGTTGCCAGGGTTGCAGTGCGGTGAGTCTCACACTGAAGCAGGGTGTTGAATCGACGTTGAAAGAGCGTGTTCCTGAGATAACGGCCGTTCGCGACGTTACCGATCATACCTACACAGAAAATGCTTACTATCAGTAAGATAAGGCATGTTCTAAAAGTATGACATGAAGCCGGCCGATGCCGGCTTTTTTGTTTTTGGTGCGGGTGTTTGTCAGTCGCGGTTTGTCAGTATCAGGTTTGTGAGTGCCATGAGTGCCGCGCTATCGTCGTTGCTGTGGCGGAACGGCCAATGTTGGATAATTCGATTTACCTCATTATCCGTCACATAATCTGAATCGAACGATGGGTAAGATACCCGTCATACAAAATTACGGCGCGTCCTCATCACCGTGCCCGCCAATCACACACTGGGGTTTGTCTTGGTTGATGTAGCACTTTTCTCTGTGCCACTCATGGCAGCTATTGTCGGCTGGTTTACCAATTGGCTGGCGATCCAGATGTCATTCAACCCCATCCAGTTTGTGGGTATTGGCGTTATTGGCTGGCAGGGAGTGATTCCCCGCAAGGCCGAGAAAATGGCCCACATCTGTATTGACCGCACCCTGCAGCAGTTTGGTGATCTGAACGCCGTCTACCAGCAGCTGGAACCACAACGAATTGTTGAACAGGTGATTTCCCAGGTGAATCCCCGCATGGACGAATACATTGACGAAGTGATGTATGACATCCAACCGGTGCTCTGGGACAACCTCCCGCTGTTCATGAAGAATCGCATCTATCGGTGGGGGCGGGAACAGCTCCCGTCGAGGATAGAGTCCCTGGTGGAGGATTTCGGGGATGACCTCAATGATCTCGTTGACCTGAAGGCTTTGCTGAGCCGGGAGCTGAAAACCCATCCGGACCTGATGAACCGGATTTTCATGGAAGCGGGCTCAGTCGAGCTACGGTCGGTTATCAATCGAGGGGCGATCATTGGCGGCCTGCTGGGTGCCTTGTTGGCCCCTGCCTGGGTGCGCTACCCCGAACCATGGCTGTTGCCGGTCGGCGGCTTTGCAGTGGGGTTCCTGACCAACTGGATTGCCATCAACCTGATTTTTCGCCCGCTCAAACCCCGGCGCTTCCTGTTTTGGCGTTTGCAGGGTCTGTTCCTGCAGCGTCAGCCGGAGATCAGCGACGTATGGGCAAGGTTGGTGGCGGAGGAACTGATCACCGTTGAGAAAGTGGCTGACGCCATGATCAACGGTAACCGTGGGGATCGCACGCGGGCGATCATCCAGAAGCATCTGAGGCCACTGCTGGACAACTCGATGGTCATGAAGCTCGGCGCCCAGGTTACTGTTGGTATGACCGGGTACACGGAACTTAAAAAAGCCATGAACCATAAGGCGGTGCTGGCCACCCGTGATGTCTTCGGGGACCCGGCATTCAACCGAGAGAGGGCACCGGTGGTGGCCGGGGTGCTGGCCGGGCAGATGAAGTCGCTGGCGCCGGCTGAGTTTCAGGATATCCTGCGGCCGGCATTTCGAGAGGAAGAGATTCAGCTCATGCTGGTTGGGGGAATATTGGGTTCCCTGGCGGGTGCGCTTCAGTTTTTGATCATGAGCAACGTATTGAACTAGGCGCCTGGGACACGGTTCCCTGCGTAATGAGCTGACCAGGAGGGCAGTATGGAATTTGGATGGGCAGTCGCGATACAGGCCCTGGTAACAGGATGCGTCGTACTTTCAGTGCTGGCAGGCTTCTGGTTCGGCATTGTGCGACCACATCTTGATCGCAAGGTGGCGGAGCTTATCGACGCGTCGCGGGAGATAGAGCCCAGAGTCAGGCAGGGTGTACGGGAAGGCGTGGAAGAAACTCTTCGGGAGCTGCCGGAGAGTACGGTGAAAGAATCTACCCGCCAGTTCCTCCGGTTCGGTTCGGGGCTGTTCGAAAACGGCCTCAGTAGCTTTCTGGGAGAGGTATCTGACCCCGGTCGAAAGCCCCGAAACGATTCATAGACAATTCGTCGGCCTTGGCAGACCTGCTATGCGGCAGGCTGTTTTGGCCGGTGTACCGGGAAAGAGCTGCATCAGGTAAATGCTGTTGCCTTTCTCTTCGTTAAACGCCTCCCTGACCGCTTTTACAAACAGCCTGTTTGAAGGTGGTGATATTTCATGTTGTTTGTAAAATTCTCTCAGGAATTCGATGATTTCCCAGTGATTATCGGTTAACTCAATATTGTCGTCCGCCGCAATGTCACGGGCCACGTCAGGTGACCACGTCCAGGCGTCTTCCAGGAACCCTTCGTTGTTTCTCGTTGGAATCGTCATTACCAGCTGATCACTCTGGTTGCCTCGGTGGTCAGGGCCACCATTGTGTCAAAATCAATCGATTGTACGTCAAGTCCATCGACGGCGATGGCCCTGGCCTGCAGGTCAGGGGCCAACGCATAAACGGTACCCTTCAGCGTTGCTTCACGGTCCGCCAGGGCAAGCACACCTGATTCCGTCAGCAACAGGCCATCCTGGTCTGTGATGCTCGACAGGCACGCTACAAACGCCGGGTGATCCGGCCGTTTGTTGACGATGTGCAGGGTATGGATGGTTGCCATCAATGCGCTCTCCGGGTGTTTGGGTTGCCTGCTCAGCTCAGGTTGACCACGTGGGCGTAGTGTTCGAGCAGTTCGGCACACAGATCTGTCGTGGTAATGCCCGGCATCATATTCTCTTCGTTGAGGCCATACCGCTTACAGGCCTTGTGATCAGCCATCAGGGCGGAAACGCCAAAAATGGGCGCGGCTGACAGGTTCTTCTCCACCGATTTCTGCTGCACGGCGTCCGCCTGTTGGGCCTTGCGAAGCCAGTTAACGCCCTCTCCGGTGAACAGCAACGTCACCGGCTGGTCGAACGCGGCCAGGGAAAAGGCCATATCCAGCGACTCACGGCCCGTCCAGTCGCAATACGGCGCGTGGCTAATGATCACCAACGTCTCCATACCTGGCTCAACCCCCACTGTGAAAATAGATAACGCGATCAGAATGCGCCACGCTGTCAACCCACTCGCCCAAACCGGCAATGGTGAATGGTGCGGCAAGATTGCTGGCGGGCAGTTCGTAGCGCTGCTGTTCGCTCTGGTCCACAATGCCCCGCCGAAGCGCCGACGCAATACAGGCAAAGCCGGCTATGTTGTGGCTTTCCAGGAAATCATGCCACGCCCGCGACCAGTGCACCTCGTCCGAGGGTGGGCTGGTCAGTGCCGATGCCAGATGAACGCCATCGCCATAGAGGAATACCCGGTCAATTCGATGGCCGTTTGCCAGCACTGCCCTGGCGAAGGCGAGCGCTGTCTGTGGCGCCTGGGAGGAGTAGGGCGCTCCGGTAATGACCAGGGTGAAGGAGCAGGGTGTGTGCGGGCTCATATGCGCCTGTTTGCCTGTTGGAGTTCAGAGGACAGTTTACCTCATGAATGAAAAAACCCCGACCGGGGCCGGGGTTTTCTGGCAATTACCTGTCACCAGAGTGATATCGGAGTGATATCAGTCGTCGCCACTGAACGCCATCATCAGGTGAAGCAGGCTGACGAACAGGTTGTAGATGGCCACATACAGGCCAACAGTGGCGATGATGTAGTTGCGCTCTCCGCCGTTGATGATCCGGCTGGTTTCAAACAGGATCATGATGGAAGCGAAGATGGTGAAACCAGCAGACACCGCCAGGTGCAGGATGGAGCTCTGCATGAAGAACGCCAGCAGCATCGCGCCGATCAGCACGAAGGCGCCCGCTGTCAGGAAGCTGGACAGGAAGCTGAAGTCCTTCTTGGTGATAATGGCCGTTGCCGACAGACCCACAAACGCGGTCGCTGTCAGAGCCAGGGCATTCGCGACGATCTGGGAAGCGCCCGCTGCCACCATCTGGCCGATGATCGGGCCGAGGGTGAAGCCCATGAAGCCGGTAAGGGCGAACGTGGTTACGATACCCCAGGGGCTGTTCTTCAGCTTGTAGGTCGCGAACAGAAGGCCGATGTAGCCTACGATCGTGATCAGGAAGCCGGGATGCGTGCCGTTCATGTTCAGGAACGCAGTCAGTGCGGAGAATGCCAGAGTCATTCCCAGCAGCATGTAGGTATTGCGCAGCACGTTCATGGCATCTGCGCTGATACCCGTCGCCCGACCTTTTTCTGTGGTCGAATAGGCTCCCTGGTTTTGCTGGACGCCAAATCGTCTGTCTTCCATTGTCTTCTCCGTCTGTGTGTCACAACCGTTTGAATCTAACACTCATCATAATGCCAGATACACAACTTTCAATCATTTACGACAGAAAACGGCCTCGCGGATTCCATTAAATAGAGTTAATGTTGAATCGAAAGGAAGACGATGTGGCCAGGGCGTTGACAGGAAACGGAATTCCGGTATCATGCTCCCCGCTGTCGCAATGACGGCTGTGGAGAAAACGGTGGGCTGGCAGAGCGGCTGAATGCAGCGGTCTTGAAAACCGCCGAAGGTTAGTAGCCTTCCCGGGGTTCGAATCCCTGGCCCACCGCCACTTTCTCTTCCTTCCCTGATATTTCCCGTACCCTTTCAAACTGTTTCGTTAGTGCCTCTAATTCGTGGCCAATGCTTTGCGAATCGCCCGAATGCCACTCAGCGCTGCCTCATTGTCACCGTGTACGCACAGGCTGTCGGCCGGCAGTGTCAGCCAGTTACCGGATGAACTGTAGACTCCACCGTTTTTAGCGAACGATACCGCCTGATTGACGATCTTGTCTGCAGATTGATGCACGGCCCCTGGAAGGCGACGGGACACCAACTGGCCCTCATCGTCGTAGGCGCGGTCGGCAAAGGCTTCCAGCAGGATGGGGAGACCAACATAGTCCGCCAGTTTGCGGTGTTGTTCGTGTTTGACCGTCACCGGGAGCATCAGCGGCAGATCCTGCTGATAGCTTCTAACCGCGGTCATAACGGCTTCCAGGGTGCTCATGTCCCGCATCATGTCGTTGTTCAGGGCACCGTGGGGTTTTACGTAAGACAGTGTCAGGCCCTCGGCCCGACATAGTCCCTGTAGCGCGCCAAGCTGGTAGAGGATCAGAGCGTGAATTTCCTCGGGGCTGTGGCTGATGGAGCGGCGGCCAAAACCGGCGAGGTCGTGATAGGAGGGATGGGCACCGATCTCTACTCCGTGCTTCGCTGCCAGAGCCACGGTTTTCTGCATGACCGAAGGGTCCCCGGCGTGAAAGCCGCAGGCAACGTTGGCCATATCGATAAGGGGCATCACCTGATCGTCCTGGCCCATACGCCAGGCACCGTAGCTTTCCCCCAAGTCACAATTCAGTTTCATCTCACAGCTCCCGGCCCGGGTACTGGGCCTGTCTCTGTTCCTCCGCGAGCCTGACCCTCTCTGCCAGTTCTTCGGGTTCATTGCGCGGCACCTGCCAGCCCTGCAGGTTTTCCTCAATCAGCTGCGTCAGGGCATCGATATGTCCCGGTGTGGCGTTGAGGGCGGAGATATAGCTGAAACCCTCGCCGCCGGCTTCCATGAAGTATTCACGGTTTTCCTCGTCAATCTCTTCGATGGTTTCGAGGCAATCCGCCGAAAAACCGGGACAGAACACATCTATAGATGTTACGCCTTTTTGGGGCAGTGCTTTAAGGGTTTCGTCAGTATAGGGCTGCAGCCACTCTTCCCGGCCAAAACGTGACTGGAAGGTGGTCAGGTATTCATCCTTTCCAAGGCCAAGCCGTTCTGCCAGCAGGCGGGACGTCTTGTGGCACTCACAGTGGTACGGGTCGCCGCGCTCAAGGTACTTCAGGGGAACTCCGTGATAGGAGAGGATCAGTTTCTGGTTGCGCCCATGCTTGTCCCAGTGCGCCTGGATATGGCTGGCCATAGCCTCAATGTAAGGTGGGTAGTCCGGGTAGTGGGACACAAACCTCAGATCGGGCAGCCAGCGCCGACGGGTAAAATTATGGGCAATGGCATCGAACGTCGAGGCGGAGGTCGAGGCGGAATACTGCGGGTACAGGGGCAGTACCAGCAACCGGCGAACCCCCTGCGCCTGCATTTCATCAAGCACCTTCGGGATTCCCGGGTTGCCATATCGCATGGCAAATCCCACCAGGAGGTTATTGCCGTGTTTCGCCTGCAGTTGTTTGCGAATCGCTTCGGCTTGCCTGGCGGTGTGAATCAACAACGGCGATCCTTCCGGTTGCCACACGCCAGCATAGGCTTTGGCTGACCGGCTGGGACGCAGTCGCAGGATAATGCCATGGAGTATCAGCCACCAGATCGGGCGCGGCACTTCAACCACCCTGGGATCCCAGAGGAATTCCCCCAGATAACGGCGCAGGGCAGAGGTGGTTGGGGCATCCGGTGTTCCCAGATTGGTGATCAGTACTCCGGTTTTTTCGGGATGGTCATGGCGAAAATCGGCGGTACCCTTGTACGGCATGGTTCTGGATCCTGGAGAATGATGGGTGTCCGTTCAGAAAGTGGCTCAGGAGCGTTTCCCTGCCTGCTGGGCCATCCGCGGCGCCAGCCCGCCAACATCGTAACCGGCTTTACGGGCCTTGTTGACAATGTCGTGGGCCGGCTCGGTGCGTGCTGAACTCAGTGCCCAGAGCACGGTGCAGCGGGTTCCGGAGCGGCAGAAAGCAAGTACGGGCTTGTCCGCCTGACGGATCATTGCATCAAAGCGGTCAACGTCGTTGTCAAAGATATTCCCGGACTCGACCGGCAGATACACCCACTCCATCCCGTTTGCGCGAGCTGCGGCCTCTATGTCGGCCATGCCCGGCTGGCCGGGCTCTTCGGCATCGGGGCGATTGGCAACGAGTGTTTTGAAGCCGAGTTTTGCAGCTTCGCTAACGTCCTCGACAGTGAGCTGGGGCGAGACTGAAATCGTGTCGTCGATACGTCTGATGTCCATAAGCGATCCTTTTGCCGGTCACATAAATGCCTCAGCATAATGCCACAGGACATAGCCGCTGTCAGAGCCCGGGCCATGGGAAGTTTTAATCCAGGAGATAAAAAAAGCCCGGCACTGGTGGCCGGGCAGAGGCGTGCGAGTAGTATCCATGAAAGACTTCCAGACAAACCGGCATCAGCAGGGACACCGGTACAGTGAAGTATTGACCATATTTTGAACACTTCAAGCCAGTGAGCGATTCGTTTGATCACATTTTTTCATATTGAAAGTGTGCTTATACTAAAGCCGCTCGCTGTGGGCCTTTCAGGCGATTTGGTTTCAGCCCTGACGCAGAGATATTGGCCTGTTGACTGAAATTCAGTGCCCGCTGTAATACAATAATGAGCCATTGAGAGTCCAACGCCTCCGAGGTTTTGCATGTCTGACGAAAACGAAAACACGCCGGAAAACGACGAGCAGCTGGCGGGTAAAATAAAAGGGTCTGCGCGGCAGATCTGGCTGGCCGGGCTCGGTGCCTACACCAAGGCCGAGGAGGACGCTGGTCGCTTCTTTGAGCGTCTGGTTCAGGAAGGCGAGCAGTTGGAGAGTAAGACCCGCGGCGTGGTTGAAAAGCACGTACGCACAGTGGAAGACCGTGTGGACGATGTGCGGGAAAAGGCCACTGGCACCTGGGACCGCCTCGAGAACATGTTTGATGAGCGCGTGTCCGGCGCGTTACGCCGGTTGGGTATTCATCGTCGGGACGAAATCGAAGCCATGGAACGCCGGATTCAGGCCCTGGAAGCGGAACTCCAACGCCTCAGGGAGGAGACTGAGGGCCGTTCCGAAGAGGAATAATGCTCGCCACCGGCCGCTGATGTCAGAGGTAATCCCGGCTCATCAGGTAAATCTGTTCTTTTTCATCCGGGCCCAGGTAGGGCAATAGCAAGTGCATCATCTGGTAAACACCGCGGCCCGGGTCCATGGAGTCGCGGTCATCCAGATGCGACAGGCTGTCGAAGCTGCTCCAATAGCAGGCGGTGAGCGTCAACTGGTCGCAGAGTGCATCCAGCTCCCCATCGGTAATCTCCATGACGCCCTGGCGTCGAAAGCTCTCGCAGATGACCCTGAAACCATGGGTTTTCTTTTTCAGAATGCGCCGGAAGCGGGTTTGAAGCTGCTCGTATCGGGACAGGACGTTCACCAGGTCCTGATACAGGAATCGGTAGCGGGCGACGGTTTCGAACAACAGATGCAGGAAAAAACTCTGCTGGTCCAGGCTGATGGTCGCGTCTTCCGGAACCGCCAGCAGGTCGTGCATTTCGTGTTCATAGCTGGCAAACAGTTCCCCGACAATATCGCCCTTGCTCTTGAAGTGGTAATAGAGGTTGCCGGGGCTGATCTCCAGTTCGTCCGAAATCAACAGGGTGGTTACGTTGGGCTCGCCGATGCTGTTGAACAGCATCAGGCTGGCCTCAAGTATACGGTCGCGGGTTTTCATTTTTTTCATGTCGCGGCCCGGCGAGGTGGGTTCAAAGCGAGAAACGAGCCCACACCGGACAATGGTCCGAAGGCCGCTCCATGGCGCGAATATCGTAGCTGACGCCTGCTTCTTCCGCCTTGGGCAGAAGCGGGTCACTGGCCATGATCAGGTCGATCCTCAGGCCGCGGCGTGGGTCTCTGTCAAAGCCCTTGCTGCGGTAATCAAACCAGCTGAAGGTGTCAGATTCCTCGGGGTGCAGGTGTCGAAACACGTCCGTGAAACCACGACTTTCGACCTGTCCCAGCCATTCACGCTCTTCCGGAAGAAAGCTGCATTTGCCGGTTCTCAGCCAGCGCTTGGCGTTGTCGGCACCGATGCCGATGTCCTGGTCAGTAGGCGAGATATTCATATCGCCCATTACCACAACCTCACCGTTGGCGGCTTTCAGGTCGTCCAGGTAGCGCATCAGGTCCGCGTAGAATTTTTCCTTGGCGGGAAACTTTACCGGGTGGTCTCGGCTCTCGCCCTGGGGAAAATAACCGTTGATCACCGTAAGTTTGCGGCCATTCACCGTGAAGTGGCCGGTAATCAGCCTGCGTTGGGAGTCCTCTCCGTCCCACGGGTAGCCTTTCTGGACGCTGTCCGGCGCCTGGCGGGAAAGAAGAGCAACGCCGTAATGAGTCTTCTGGCCATGGAAGTGAACGTGGTAGCCGAGTTCGCGAATGGCGTCCTCCGGGAACTCCTCGTCGGTCACCTTGGTTTCCTGCAGGCCGATAAAATCCGGGTTCAGGCTATCAATCACGGCCTCAAGCTGGTGCAGCCGCGTGCGGATACTGTTGACGTTGAATGAGACAAACATCATCGGCGGAAACCTTCTGTTTTGCAGTTTTGGCGATTGTCAGGGTGTATCAGGAAACCGCAAGTCTACCACAACAGATCGGTGTGTCCGCCTTGGCTGCAAGGACGGATTCAGCGGGTCAGTTCACAATCCGGAGCGGTGTCCACGGCATAGCGGATATGGGCGGTATAGTTCGAGTCTTGGTCCTTGCGGATATTGGTCAACCCGAGGTAATCCGTCAGCGCGCCGTTGTCGTTATAGCCCAAGAGGATCGGGTCAACCAGGAAGCTCAGGATTGTGCTCGAGGGCTCTATCAGCACCGTATGTGTGGCGTTGATGCGGTCGTCCTTCGCAGGCTCCAGTACAAAGCCATAGGCTTTGCCTCGTGTGGGCGCCAGAAAGTTGAATTCGATGCGGTCACCGGAAGTGACCTCGGGCCAGTGGTTGCGGACCAGATTGTCGAAGCCCGCATCTGCCACCAGTTTCCGTGTGACCTCCACCGTCGAGTTTTCCGTGTCGCCTTCCGGAGTCTGCCACTCGATTTCCAGCGTAGCGTCATCCCGGTTGCGGATCTCCATGACTTCATTGAAGCCCGGCTGTCGGAAGGTCATCGCTGGACGCAACGTCGATTGTTCGTAAGACAGTGTCTTTTCAGCAAATGGCTCACCATTACTGCGAACGTAAGTCACGTTGTGGGAGGCGGGTCGGAAAAGGCCATCGGTGCACTTGCCTGTGACCACGTGCTGCTCTTCATAGAGCAGGTTGTCGCCGTTCAACGGCATCGCCTGGCCGGTAAAGCGCATCTCGGCGGCCGCGGCCGACAGGGGCAGGGCGCAGGCGAGCAAAAGGGCGCTGGACCTCATCGTATCAGCTCCGGATAGAGGGCCTTGCGGAGATAGAGAAGGCTCGGGAATACAACCAGCCAGCCCAATGCCAGCGCAGCCAAAGAAAGTGTGAGATTCGGAAGTTGCACGGCGCCCAGCGCGCTGGCGGACCAGTAGGCAAAAGGCCCGGCGATGGGGGCACACACAAAGGGCAGCCAGGGTTTGCTGCCAATCCATGACAGGGAATGGCTCAGGGTGGTCATGAATATGGCCCAGATGCCGACCAGCCAGACGGGTGTGATCTGTACGCTGCCAGTGCCATCATCAAGGATGCCGGTCTGGAACCAGATGCCGTCCAGTACACCGCCCAGAACCGTGCCGGCGCCGATAAACTGCAGTTCGGTGGAGCGGTGCTGGCTGACAAACAGCATGTGGAAAACCAATAGCAGGACCACGAATCCGGCAGCCATCAGGCCCGGATAGAGCACGCATACGAACCAGCCAGCCTGGAACAGGGCGAAGTTCACGACATTGCGCAGGGTATCATTGTGGATCATACGCTCAGGATGTTCTCACGCTTGTTACCTGGCTTGGCGAACAGGATCTGGGAAACTCCAATGGCACGTTCACTGAAGCCGGCCTCGCAATAGGCGAAATAGAAATGCCACAGGCGACGGAAGGCCTTGTCGTAGCCAAGGCTGTCGAGCGTATCCCGGTTCGCCATGAAGCGGTCGCACCAGTCCCGCAGCGTGCGGGCGTAATGGAAGCCGATATCTTCTGCGTGGGTCATTACCAGGTCCGAACCGGTGCGGACGGAGTCCAGCATCGCGCCAAAAGAGGGAATGAAACTGCCCGGAAAAATAAATCGTTGAATGAAATCGACGTTCTTCAGGGCGCGTTTGTAGCGCTGTTCGGGCATATTGATGGCCTGAACCAGGGCCAGGCCGTCCGGCTTCAGCAAGCGGCTGATTTGAGAAAAGTAGCTGTCCAGAAATTGCGGGCCGACCGCCTCGATCATTTCGATGGACACCAGCTTGTCGAACTGGCCTTCCAGGTCGCGGTAGTCGTCAAACAGCAGGGTGATCTGCGCTTCCAGGCCCTCGTCGCTGACCTTTTTTCTCGCCAGTTCCAGCTGCTCGGCGGATATCGTTGTGGTCGTCACATGACAGCCAAAATGTTTGGCCGCATGCACGGCGAAACCACCCCAACCGGTCCCGATTTCGATCACCTTGTCGCCCGGTTGCAGGTCCAGTTTGCGGCAGATGGTATCCAGTTTGTGAACCGCCGCTTGCTCCAGCGTGGCTTCCGGGCCTGGGTAGATGGCGGAGGAATACATCATCGTGGGGTCAAGGAAGGTTTCGAACAGGTCGTTACCCAGGTCGTAGTGGGCGCTGATGTTCTTGCGGGAACCTTCCTTCGTATTGCGATTCAGCCAGTGCAGGCCCTTCAAGGCCGGTTTGGTGACCCAACTGAATCGGTCCTCGAAGGCGTTCATCCGATCAACGTTTCGGGTAAAGAACCGCAACAGGGCCACCAGGTCCGGAGTCGACCAGTCACCTGCGACATAGGCTTCAGCGGCACCCACGCTGCCGCCTGTTAGCAGATCCTTCCAGGTGCTGTGGTCATGGATGACCAGCTCCGCCGGCGCGAATCGGCTGTCGCTGTCTCCAAAGGTCAGGGTTTCCGCCCCGGCTTCACGAATTGTCAGTGTTCCCGCTTCAAGAAGGGAAAGCTGCTGGCACACAAGGGCTTTCGCCCACCGGCTGGTGAGCGGCGCCTGGCCAGTGCCAGTGGATTCAAGCGAGGTGTTCAGGTTCTCCATGAGCTTACCTTTCCGGTTGTCTTGTTCTGGGCTGTGGGTTCGGTGACATCCTGGCCTGAGTCTTCTGCGCCGCGCCGGTGCGCCGGGTCGTTTTCAGGCAGCTTGTTTGGATGAGTAAAGAACGGCACCCCTTTGAGCTTGAGCTTCAGGGCGTGCCAGTAAATACCACCCACCACCTTCAGCGCTTCCAGTGGAAACTGTGTAAGGCTCCTGTGTAGTTCTTTACGATCCAGGGGGGTGCGTCGGACCACCAATGTGGCATCAAAATGCTTGCGTTCGTCCTGTTTCACACCCATGTGGATCCGAAGTTCAGGGCCGCGGAAACTGAACGTCCACTGGTAATGCTGATCCATGGGATTGAAGGGCGATACGTGAAAGCGTTTGCTGAAATCGAAGCGCTCAGTGCGCCAGCCGGCACTGGTTGGTTCCGCGCCTGTGGTTTCGAGGCAGTACACATGGCGATCTTTCCAGGGTGTATTGGTGATCTGAGCCATGATGACCCGGGGCACGGCTCCATGATCCGGGCGGTCGCCGGCGTGGTAGCAGAAGTAGAAACTGACCGGATTGAACACATACCCGAAATAACGGGGATGAGTAATGAGTTGCACCGCGCCGTCCGGGCGCCATCCCGTCGCCTGTTGTACCTGATCGCTCACGGCCTGCAGGAGGTTGTCGGTCTCGGGCCGGAAATAGTCACGGCGGTACAGGGACAACCAGTTGAAGCGTTCCAGGGAAAACAGGCGGCTGATATGGGTTATGGATGGCCACTCGCGCAGGTCCAGGGCCAGCATGCCGGTGCTGTAGCTGAATTCGTGGCGGACCGGTGCCTTGCGACGATGCCGAATCGTGCCCTCCAGCCATTGGCTGTGAAGCTGATTGGCGACCATGTTTTGCGGTAGGGCAGCGTTCATGGCTACAGCTCCACTCCCAAAGCCTGAGTAACGCGGAGCGCACTGTTCACACCATCTTCATGAAAGCCATTGAACCAGTAGGCGCCACAGAAGTGGCTGCGGTTGTGGCCGCCGATTTCGTCATAGCGTTTCTGGGCGGCCACGGCCTCCAGGGTGAATACGGGGTGTGCGTAGTCGAAGCGTTTTATGATGCGCTCCGGATCAATGTCCTGGCTGCGGTTGAGGGTGACACAGAAGGTTTCCGGTGCCTCATCGAAATTCTGCAGTACGTTCATGTTGTAGGTCACAGACACAGGCTCGGTGCTGTGTTGCGGTATGAAATAGTTCCACGCCGCCCACGCCCTGCGATTTGATGGCAGCACTGAACTGTCGGTGTGCAACACCACATCATTGCGTTGATAGGTAATGGCCCCAAGAATATCCAGCTCCTCGGCGGAAGGATCGGCGATCATGCCAAGGGCCTGGTCGCTGTGGCAGGCAAACACCACCTGGTCAAAGTGGTGGTGCTCATCATCGACGGTGACCACCACATGGTCCGGCTCACGGACGACGGAACTGACCGGGCTGTTCAAATGTGTGCGTTCGCCCAGGCGTTCCATCATCGCATCGACATAGCGCGCGGAGCCGCCGGAAATCACCCGCCAGGTCGGACGATCGTCTACCGACAACATGCCGTGATTATTGAAAAACTGGAGAAAGAATCGGATCGGGAACTGTTCCAGTACAATCTCCGGCGCCGACCAGATCGCGGCCCCCATGGGGACGATGTAGTATTGGCGGAAGTAGCGCGAGTAGCCGTTGCGGTTCAGGTATTCGCCCAGGGTTTCGGTGTCTGCGATGTTGCCAGCGGCCAGGTCTGCCCGGGATTCCTTATTGAAGCGCAGGATCTCCTGGATCATACGAAGGAATGGTAGATTCAGCAGGTTTCTGCGTTGGGCGAACAGGGTGTTCAGGCTGGTGCCGTTGTACTGTAGCCCGGAGGAATGACAGTCAACACTGAAACTCATGTCGCTGACCTCCGACGCAACGCCCAAGCGGTCCATCAGCTTCATGAAATTGGGGTACGTCCAGTCATTGAAGACGATAAAACCGGTGTTGACCGGCCACTCCCGACCACCGGCGGTGACCATCTCTGTGTTGGTGTGGCCTCCGGCATAGTCGCCGGCTTCAAACAGCTCTACATCGTACTTTTCGGATAAGAGCCAGGCCGTGGTCAGGCCGGAGACCCCAGCGCCAATGACTGCAATACGTTGACGTTCGTTACTCATCCACTGGTTTCCTGTTCATTCCTGCTTTTGCGGCTCATGCTGGCAGCCATGCGATCAATCAACCCCTGGGGCAGGGCGCCCAGAGCCTTCAGTGTCCAGGTGAATCGCTTCGGAAAAGCGATTTCGTTCCGGCCTTGACGCAGTCCTTTGACGATACGGCCTGCAGCGTCTTCCGCTGAGACCAGGAACGGCATCGGAAAATCGTTTCTGTCGGTCAGCGGCGTTTTCACAAACCCCGGCGAAACCACCACCACGTCGATGCCTTCGGGCGCCAGATCCGCTCGTAGCGCGTGGGCAAAGTAGGTGAGCGCGGCCTTGGAGGCTCCGTACCCCTCGGCGCGGCCGAAGGGAAACCACCACGCCGATGAGCTGACAATCACCAGCGTCGCCGGTTGGCCCTTCGCGACGGTGCGCCGCAGAGCCGGCAAGGCAATATCCAGACAGCGTGCGGTGCCCACCAGGTTGGTGTTGATGTTGTTTTCAATCACAGTGCTGTCGTAGTCGGCGATTTCCAGGTATTCACAGGTGCCGGCGTTGAGGATGGCCATATTGAGGTTGCCGTGGGTTTCCAGGGCAGAGGAAATACTCTGTAGGTCCTCCCGGCTCGTGGTGTCCGCCCGCGCCGCTACGACTCGCTCTGGCGCCAACGCGCTCAAGCCGTCCAATGCCTCCTGCCGTCGGCCGGTGATCACCAAACGGTGCCCCTGGTCTACCAGCGCGCGGGTAACGGCTTCGCCGATCCCTGAACTGGCCCCGGTAATCCAGATGTTGGATGCTGTTCCAAGCCGTTCACTCATCCCGCCTGATTCCTTATCCAACGGATCACGCCACCCAGTAACGGAAGGTTTTCGTAGAGTAACTGGCCGATGTCGAAATAATCCCGATGGGAGAGAACGCGCCCCTCACGAATAACCAACTGACTAATGCCTTCCACCGCAACCGGGTTGCCCTTCCGAATACGCTTGTGCCTGAGCTGCATCACCCAGGGAATGCACACATCCTCGCCGTTGACCACGGGCTCGCCGAAGTCGAAACCGCAGGAAATCACGTTGGCGTAGGCCCCGGAAAAGTATTCTGTCAGTTCACCAATTCCCCGCACGCTCGTGAACGGATCGGTAAATGTCACGTTTTCGCTGTACACGCTGGACAGCTCCGCCATGTTGCCGGCGCAGAGGTTGTTGAAGAGTTGCGTGAAGCGCCCAAGAGTTTCCTGGACGGATGAATTCTGGTTGCCCATTTCGATGATAGAGGCGGTACTCATGAGTGTTTCCTCCTCATGGAATCCAGTTGGCGGGTTTCTTCCTGAATGTGTTCTGGAATAGGGTTCATGTCCCATATGATGCCAAGACGCGCGAGTAGCCACAGTCCGTACCAGGTCATATCCACCTCGTACCACCGGAATCCCTGGCGCACGGATTGCGGCCAGCGATGGTGGTTGTTGTGCCAGCCTTCGCCCATGGTGATGAGCGCGAGCCAGACGTTATTCCTGCTGTCGTCGGAAGTCTCGAAACGGCGTTTTCCCCAGACGTGGGACAGGGAATTGATGGACACCGTGGCATGGAACAGCAACACCGTTGATATGAAGAAGCCCCAGGTCAGCAGCTGCAAACCATTGGTGCCCAGACCGGGCGCCCACGCCGCCAGAGCTTCACCCAAGGCATAAATACCGACCGCGGCTGCCGCCGGTACCAATGAGTCAAAGCGGTTGAGAAAGCGGAGTTCGGGAAATTTCATCCAGTCCTTCACCCGGCGCTCATCCATGGCAAAGCCCGCGTCACAGGTAAACCAGCCAACGTGGGACCACCAGAACCCGCCTTGGTGTGGTGAGTGCAAGTCCTTCTCGTCGTCCGAGTGTTGATGGTGGTGCCGATGATGGGCGGCCCACCACAACGGCCCACGTTGGGCTGCGCTGGCGCCCAGGACGCCGAAGAAAAACTGTGCAACACGGCTGGTCTTGAAGGTTTTGTGGGCAAAGTAGCGATGGTAGAAGCCGGTGATGGCAAACATGCGCACGGCGAAAAAGCCAATTGCAAAGATGACGGCAAAGGTACTGGTGCCCGTGACGATGACCAGCAAACAGGCCAGATGAAGTGCTATAAAGGGAACCACCCTGAGAAAATTGAAAGCCCGCGAGCTTGTGTCGAGGTGATCCGAACCCGCAGCGGAGTCGAACCATCTCAGAATGTTTGTCAGCCAGTGTTGCACTCGGGTCATACCCTGATTGCCCTTTCGTTCGTGGTTTAACCTGTAAAGCCTGGGCGTTGAAGAATCTCAACCAGACGCTTGACGGGTTCTACGTTCCAACAACCGAATTTGGATGCACGTTATACGATGTTTAACCAAACCGATCAGATGCCTGATATACGCCGGATTGCCATTGTTGGTTCAGGCATGGCCGGCCTGAGTGCAGCACTTCTGCTTCAGGAGCAGAACCATGAAGTGACGATCTTCGAGAAAAGCCGCGGCCCGGGCGGTCGCATGGCCGCAAAGCGTGTTGCGGGTGGCTCCGTAGACATCGGGGCGCAATACTTTACGATCAGGAATCCTGCTTTCTCCGCCTTCCTGAACCGTTATGCCGAAGGCAGTTTCAGGCCGTGGCCCGGGCGGTTTGGTTACCAGACCACCTCCGGGCAATGGGAGCCGTTCCCGCAAGAGACCCGCTACGTCGGCGCTCCCCGGATGACCGCCATCACCCGCGGGCTTTCCACCGCTGCAGACGTCCAGGCGCAAACGCGCATTGATAGCCTGGTTCGCCAGGGTCAACAGTGGTTGCTGAACGATACAGGCGGCGAGTCTTATGGGCCCTTTGACGCGGTTATCGTCACGGCACCTCCGGCTCAGACCCGGGATCTGTTCAACAACAGTGCACTCACAGCGCTCTCGGACCAGATGCAGGGCCACGTTAGCCATATCCAGCCGTGCTGGGCAACCGCTGTCTATTTTCGGCAGGCGCTGGAACAGCCCTATGACGGGATGCGGTGCCAGAACCCGATACTCGACTGGATTGCGAATAACTCGAGCAAACCGGGCAGGGACGATTCCGGCCAGTGGTGGGTTCTCCATGCAACGCCTCAATGGTCTCGGGAGCACGAAAATACCTCGGCGGACAAGGTGTCGGCTGCCATGATTGAGGCGTTTAAGAAGGTAACCGGTGTTACTGTCTGCCCTGACGACTGGATTTCGCACCGGTGGCTTTATGCGAAATCCTCGCCCACGGAGCAACCCGGTTTTCGCTGGTATGGCGACCAGCGCATCGGGCTGGCCGGGGACTGGCTGAGCGGCGGCCGCGTGGAGGGCGCGTTCAACAGTGCCAGTGGCCTGGTCGCGCATATGCTGGCGGACTAAACCCAACTTACTTGCCGGTCAGTACGGTTGGCCGAACGTAGAAGTGGGTGATGGTACCGTCGCTGAACTTGCTGAAGAAGGCGCTGATATCGGTAATCTTGCGCAGGGAACGGGCACGGTTGATCGGATCACGCACCAGTACCTTGATGCCGTTGAAATTGTCCTGGATGTTCGAGAACCGTGCCCGCATGGAGCAGGTCACAACCTCGCCCGGGTCCAGGTCCAGCTCCCGGGCCAGCCAACGGCTGTGATCCTCGATGCCGGCGACAGTGAGATCTTCTCGGGTGTCCAGGTGGTTCAGTTTGGCCCGGTCCACAATGCAGCGTGAATAACTGCCAGACTTTTTCCGCGCCACTTTGCGAAAAGCCTCCCAGAAGAAGCTGTCTGTCAGTTCTGCGAAGTAACGCATGTCGCTCAGGCAGGTATCCACCCAATCAAATATTTCCGGGTCTTCAAGCACTTCGTTGATCGCTTCCCGCAACAGCCAGTCGAAACCCAGGGCCGTCTTGTGGGCGTAGACCTTGCGGTACATCTGGTGGCGGCTGTAGACGAAGTCCTCCAAGGCGCCAAGACCCTTCTGGGTAATGGCCAGGCCGAGCCAGGGCTCGCGCACGTCCCAGCCGAAGCGCAGGTTGCTCAGCAGGTGGTCAAGGTTGAAACCACCGATGGTGACTGAGGAGTGAAAGCCGTCCCGAAGCATGTAGTCGGCCCGGTCGGCGTCGATTTCACCGGAGACAATGGACGACATCAGGTCCATCACCAGCCGGGGGGTGTCGGATTCACTCAGAATACCGGAGTCCGCGTCGTTACCGGCGATGAAATTCCAGAAGGTGCGTGCGTGGCGGCAGAACGCATCGCTGGGCCGCACATCCGTGGTCTCCATGATGCCGATCACGTCTCTTGGATCGAGGCCGGCGGTCTCAAGGTCAATGGACGACAGCACTTCGTGGGCAACCCTCACGGAATAGTGCTCGTGCTCCAGTTCTTCCGGGCGTTCACTGTGATACACGGAATAGTCGACACCGCTCCAAAGGTCATCAAACCGGTCGGGCCGCGACATCAGATCGTGAATTCGCCGCGCCTGGGTGAACTGGTGGGAGAAGCTGGAATGTCCGCTGTCGTGCAGCAGGCAGCCCAGGCGGATGGTCTTGGCGAGGTAGTCAATGGCATCAAGCTGGCTCAGGCTAAGGTCCGTCTGGTCGCTGAGCTGGCGTTCCCGCAGGTAGGCGTCGATCATCGAGCGGAACATCCGCGTGCCCACGTGCATCACGCCAATACTGTGAAGGAAGCGTGAGTGGGTCGCCCCCGGGAAAACCAGGCTGAGGATGTCGTTCTGGCAAATATTGCGCAGGCGCTGGAACAGGGGATGGTCGATAACCTTGATTTCATGCCGGTAAAGCGGAATTCCGCCATGGACCGGGTCCATGATCAGCTTGTCATAAGCCCCGAGCAGGTCATTGACGGCACTTCTCATAGATTACAACCTCCCAAAAACATCAAACATGTCTTGTTATATCACAGGGGCGTGCCAGAATAGGTATCAGAAACCCAATTTCCTGTTTACCGATGGTAGTTTAGGGCAATCGCCATGACATCGCGCACCGAGCGCATTCTTATTATCGATTCGGATGAACGTGCCCGCTCGGAACTGGGTCGATACCTTGAGGCCAGGGGATTCTACGTTACCGGTTATTCGGACCTGGCTTCCGCCCGTTCCCTGTTCGACGATAATATTCCGGACATCATTTTTGCCGACCTGTCGCCGGACGCCATTGGTGAGCTTGCCGGTCGACTGGAAGACGCGGAAACCTTCACCCCCATCGTTGCCTGCTATTCCACCGCAGATGCCTCCGAAATCGTCAATGCGCTGAGAGCGGGCGCGGCCGATATCGTGCTTAAACCCTGTTCCGATGATCGTGGCGCCCTCGATGACGTTATTGGCAAGCTGTTTGATCGGGTGCGTGTGAACCGGCTCAACCAGCTTTACCGCCAGGAACTGGAAGAAGCGAACCGGGACTTGCGGGATGGCATTGCGGAATTACGCGCCGACCAGCGCGCCGGCCGTAAGGTCCAGCTCAGAATGTTGCCAGACCGGGAACAGGTGCTTTCCGGCTTTTCCGTCAATCACCTCATCAAGCCCTCGCTGTTTCTCAGCGGGGATTTCCTGGACTATTTCCGAATAACCGAAGACAAGGTGCTGGTGTATATCGCCGATGTGTCTGGCCACGGTGCCAGCTCGGCGTTCGTAACGGTGTTGCTGAAAAACCTGACCAACCGCCTCCAGCGCAATCTCAGGCGTGGCTCCAGTGATGACATCCTGTTTCCCGATCGTTTCCTTGAGCGGATTAATTCCGAACTGCTCGATACCGGGTTGGGCAAGCATGTAACGGTGTTCGTAGGCATCATATCAACGTCTGACAGGAGCCTTCGCTATTCGGTGGGCGCCCATTTCCCGATGCCGATCCTTTCCCTGGAGGGCGGCAGGACAGAGTTCCTCGAAGGCAGTGGCTTGCCGGTAGGGCTGTTCGAGACGCCGGAATGGGAGGTTTACGAAGTTCCACTGGACAAGCCGTTCCACCTGATTCTTTTCTCAGACGGTATACTGGAGGTCATCAAGGCCAAAAGCCTGGATGAAAAGGAAAAGACACTACTTGAACTCGTCTCGGGAGGTAGTCACACTATTGCTTCCCTGGGCGACGCTCTGAATCTCGACGAGATCACAGAGTTACCTGACGATATTGCTATCGTATCAGTAACGGATACCGATCCTGATACCAATGGCCCGACGTCGACATAGTGGCAGTGGATTCAATGGCTGGTTACAAGATCCTGCAAGCTGAAAAACAGGGCATCTATGTCCTTAAGTTTATTGGAGAAATCCGGCTGAACCTGTGTTCGACGCTGGACAATCTGGTTGAGTCCATTACCCAGGATCCTGATTTCAAGACGGTGGTTATTGATCTTACCGAAACCGAGATCATCGACAGCACCACCCTGGGGCTGTTGGCCAAGATTGCCATGGCTGCCCAGAAACGCAGTAATTTCCTGCCCACGATGATATCCACCAACCCCGATATAACCCGAATCATCACCTCCATGGGTTTCGACAAGATTTTCATCATTGTTCGCGAGCCTGCGTCCCGCATCGAAGAACTGGAAGAAATCCCCGTATTGCGCGCGAGCGAGCAGCAGGTCAGGGATAAGGTGTTGGAAGCCCACCGTGTGCTGATGGGCCTGAACAGCCGTAACCGGGAAGAATTCAAGAACCTGGTGCGTGCCCTGGAATGCGAAGAGTCCGGCTGAGCCCGGGGTCATCACTGCGTTCTCCATTCCTGCCGGCCGTTTACCGGGCTGAACCATAAAACATAACGGAACGACTATGCCTGAGAAAAATAACCGTGGGCCCACCGACGTTTCCCAGACCGGCCATGATGTAGCGGTTCTCGGCGGTGGCAGTTTCGGTTCTGCCATGGCCAAAGTGCTGGGGGAGAATGGCCATACCGTCCATTTCTGGATGAGGGACGAAGCCCAGGCGGATGAAATCCGCAACACCGGTATCAACAGCCGCTATATGCCGGATGTCACCCTAACTGGTGATATTCAACCGACTACCAGCCTGCCGGAAGCCGTCGGTAAGGCTGAAATTGTCTTTGTGGCCATTCCCAGCAAAGCCTTCCGCTCCGTCATTCGTGAAAACAGCTCTGAGTTCCGGGAAGGGCAGATCGTTGTCAGCCTGACCAAGGGCATCGAAGAGCATGGCTTCAAGCTGATGAGCGAAATCCTTCAGGAAGAAATTCCGCGTTCCCGCATTGGTGTGCTCAGCGGTCCCAATCTGGCTGGTGAAATCGTCAGTCAGGACCTCACGGCAACCGTTATCGCAGCCAAGGACCCTGACGTGCGCCGCACGGTTCAGGAACTGCTTGGCTGCGAATATCTGCGGGTCTACGCCAATGTGGATGTGTATGGCGTCGAGCTGGCCGGTGCACTGAAGAATATCTACGCCATCGTTGCCGGGCTGGCGTCAGCGCGGAATCTGGGAGAAAACGCCAAAGCGATGCTGATTACCCGCGGGCTGGCGGAAATGAGCCGGTTTGCGGTCAGCCTGGGGGCCAACCCCATGACGTTTATGGGCCTTGCGGGGGTAGGGGATCTTATCGTGACCTGTACGTCTCCGAAAAGCAGGAACTACCGTGTTGGTTACGCCGTAGGTAACGGCCAGGCGCTGGATGAGGCGGTCGCGGAGTTGGGCCAGGTGGCCGAGGGCATCTATACCCTGAAACTGGTCAAGGAGAAATCCGAGGCGATTGGTATCTACATGCCTTTGGTTCGAGGGCTCTATGAGATTCTTTACGATGGCGCCTCCATCAGTGCAGTGATCAACAGTCTGATGATGTCGGTCCAGAATTCAGATGTGGAATTCATTCTTCCACGAACCATCAGTCAGTAAGGTTCGGGTTAGCCGGAGGGAAAGCCAGTGCACTTGATCGTCATGCGCCATGGTGAGGCCGGTTGGCACACTCTCGACAGGGAGCGTGAGCTGACGGAGTTTGGTCGCCACGGGGTGGCGGACGTAGCCGCTCAGATTGCGGAGTCGCCCTGGCGCCCTGAGTTTATTTGGTGCAGCCCATTGGTCAGGGCCCGGCAAACCGCTGCGATTGCATCCGAGATTCTGAATTGCCCGGTCACGGAAAAGGATTATATTACGCCGGATGATGATCCCGGCCGTTGTCTGGATGAGTTGATCGAATCCGCTCCCTCTCCGTTATTGCTGATTTCTCATATGCCCTTTGTTGGCAGCCTTTCGACACTCCTGGTGGATGGTCATCGTAAGGGCATCCCCTTTATGACCGCTCAGGCAGTGGTTCTCGAAATGCCTGTAGCAGGCCCAGGCTGCGCCGACTTGCGGGCACAATTCCTACCCTGAAATCTCTCATAAGACCTTTAAAATCGGTGCCCCAGCGCCCATAGTTTCTGTGAAACCACACAGGAATAACCTTTATGAGCCAGAAGCCCGAGACAATTGCGCAACAAGTGGAAAGTGCACAGGCTCCCGGAAAAGGCCTGCCACCGCTCGAAACATGGAACCCGGAGCTGTCCGGAGACATTGATATCGTGATTGCCCGTGACGGGCAGTGGCTGTATCAGGGCAAGCCCATCGGCCGGGACGCCATTGTTAAGCTGTTCTCGACGATTCTGCGGCAGGAAAGTGACGGGCACCATTATCTGGTGACGCCGGTTGAGAAGTGGCGGATCACTGTCGAAGATACGGCCATTCTTGCTCATTCTCTTGAAGTCTCTGGCAGTGGAAAGGATCAGGTTCTGTCAGTAACTACCAACACAGGAGAGACACTGTTAGTTGGGGACGAGCACCCTCTGCACATTGGGGTTTATGAAGGAACCAACGAGCCACGCCCGGTCATCGGTTTACGCCACGGTGTGGAGGCAAGGCTGGTAACGGCCGCTTACTACGATCTGGCCGACCGGGTGACTGAAGAAAGTTCCGGTGAAGATACCGTTATAGGTGTCTGGAGTAGCGGAAATTTCTACAAAATTGCCGATAACGGTTGAATTACCAGCCGCCGTCCCAACTAACTCACGGTAGAAAACGCAGTCTGACACTTGTTAAACTGTATTTTCGAACTTGTTACCGAGCCTGGCTCTCTAACGAGGCCCGGTGGTCGTAAGTCCCTCTGTGCAGTCTGGCTGTTCAAGATCACTTTCGATTGCCCAAATTTACATCAAACAGTCATTGCGACACGCAAGGAGATCACATGGCCCAACCTCGTGTTGTCACCATCCACTACACGCTCACCAACGACCAGGGAGAAGAGCTGGACTCCTCCCGTGTAGAAGGTCGCGAGCCTCTGTCCTATCTGGAAGGTGCTCAGAACATTATCGGCGGACTGGAAAATGCGCTGAACGAAAAGAACGCTGGCGATCAGGTGAAAGTATCTGTTGAGCCGGGTGAAGGTTACGGCGAAGTCAACGAAGAACTGGTCCAGCCGGTCCCACGTTCTGCGTTTGAAGGTGTCGACACCATCGAGCCGGGCATGCAGTTCCAGGCACAGACTCCGGGTGGCCCCCAGGTCGTTCGTGTCGTGGAAGTAGGCGACGAAACCGTCACCATCGATGCCAACCACCCGCTGGCAGGCCAAACCCTGCACTTCGACGTGGAAGTGGTTGAAGCGCGCGAAGCAACTGACGAAGAGCAAGAGCACGGTCACGCTCACTGATCTCGTCATAGTTGTTCATAAAAAAACGGCCCCTGTTGGGGCCGTTTTTTTGCTACCCGGAACTATTTACATGTTCGGATAGTTCGGACCACCGCCACCTTCCGGCGTCACCCAGGTGATGTTCTGGGCCGGGTCCTTGATGTCGCAGGTTTTGCAGTGAACGCAGTTCTGCGCGTTGATCTGGAACTTCTTGCCACTGCCGTCATCCGCTTCAACCACTTCGTACACGCCGGCCGGGCAGTAGCGCTGCGCAGGCTCGTTGTACTTCGGCAGGTTATCCTTAATTGGGATGTCCGGGTTGGACAGCTTCAGGTGAACCGGCTGATCTTCCTCATGGTTGGTGTTGGAGATAAACACCGAGGACAGCTTGTCGAAGGTCAGTTTGTTATCCGGCTTCGGATAATCGATCTTCTTGGCCTGGTCCGCAGGCTTTAGCGTGGCATAGTCGGGAGTCGTGTCGTGGAACGTAAACGGCAGGCTGCTCCGAAGAATGTTCTGCTCGAAGTAGGCAATCGCGCCGCCCACGAAGTTACCGAACTTGTGCATGCCCGGGCTGAAGTTGCGCTCGGCATACAGCTCTTTATAGAGCCAGCTATCCTTGAATCGCTCTTCGAAACTGGTGATTTCCTCACCGCTCTTGCCGTCCTTCAACGCTTCAAACACTGCCTCTGCGCCCAGCAGGCCGGATTTCATGGCGGTGTGGGAGCCCTTGATCTTGGAGCTGTTCAGGGTGCCTGCGTCACAGCCCAGCAGCAGGCCGCCCGGGAAGCTCATCTTCGGCAGGGAGTTGAAGCCACCTTTGGTGATGGCGCGGGCGCCATAGGCCACTCGCTTGCCGCCTTCCAGGTGTTTCTTGATCTCCGGATGCAGCTTCAGGCGCTGGAACTCGTCGAACGGGCTCATGTGCGGGTTGCTGTAGGACAGATCGCTGATCAGGCCAACGTATACCTGGCCGTTTTCCAGATGGTAAAGGAAGGAGCCACCGGTGGAGCCGGATTCGTTCAACGGCCAGCCAGTTGTGTGGATAACCAGGCCTGGCTCATGCTTGGCCGGATCGATGTCCCACAATTCCTTGATACCAATACCGTAGTGCTGAGGGTCTTTGCCTTCGTCAAGCTTGAAATCGTTGATCAGGCGCTTGCCCAGGTGACCACGGCAGCCTTCGGTAAACAGGGTGTACTTGGCACGTAGTTCCATGCCCGGCATGAAGCCGTCTTTTTCGGAGCCGTCACGGGCCACACCCATATCGCCGGTGATAATGCCCTTGACCTGGCCATCTTCTACGATGGTTTCGGAAGCGGCAAAACCGGGATACACCTCAACGCCCAGGCCTTCGGCCTGCTCGGCCAGCCAGCGGCACAGGTTGCCCAGGCTGATGATGTAGTTGCCGTGGTTGTGCATGTTCTTGGGCACAAAGGCGTTTGGAATCTTGGTGGCGCCTTCCTGGTTCTTCAGCAGGAAAATGTCATCACGGGTGACCGGCGTGTTCAGCGGTGCGCCTTTCTCTTTCCAGTCCGGGAACAGCTCGTTGAGGGCCGTGGGCTCAAACACTGTGCCAGCCATGATGTGGGCGCCGATCTCGGACCCCTTCTCAACGACGCAGACGGTCAGTTCCTGCTCGGCTTCCTGGGCCATCTGCATGACACGACAGGCTGCCGAGAGGCCAGCCGGCCCACCGCCGACGATCAGAACATCAAATTCCATCGATTCGCGTTCCACGTTGGTCTCCTCATCTGTTTTATAGTGATGCCAACAGGCAAATTCTTAGGGGCGTCATCATACCGGTAAAAGCTCGTATAGACGACTCCCTCAAAGCGAAAGCACCTGCCTTAATAGAGTAAAAGGATACCGCAATTGAATAATCAAACAAACGTTTGTTTGAAATTTGGGTCTACCTTTGGCATTGTTTGGTGGCACTGGGCCAAAACGTGTTTTTTGAATCGTTTTTTAGTATCGTCTCACGCTCAGGTGGAGTCAACAGGTGTTCATTGGCCATTGACGCGGCGGTGCAGCGTCTTTAGGGACTATTGACCCCGGTAGCCTTTGCCTGCAGTATTATGACGCCCTGACAGACAGCAGGTCCTGCAAGTATGTGCTGTTCTCAATTGTAAACTCATCGTAGAAGAACGAGGAATCTATGAAGGTTCTGGTCGCTGTAAAACGAGTAATCGACTACAACGTGAAGGTGCGCGTCAAGCCGGACAACACCGGCGTTGATCTCGCCAACGTCAAGATGGCAATGAACCCATTCTGCGAAATCGCTGTTGAAGAGGCGGTTCGTTTGAAGGAAAAGGGCGTTGCCAGTGAAATCGTGGTGGTATCCATCGGCCCGAAGGCCTGCCAGGAGCAAATCCGTACCGCTCTGGCACTGGGTGCTGACCGGGGTATCCACATCGAAACTGACGAAGAGGTTCAGTCTCTCGAAGCGGCCAAGCTGCTCAAGAGTGTGGTTGAGAAGGAAGAGCCAAAGCTCGTCATTCTTGGCAAACAGTCCATCGATTCCGACAACAACCAGACAGGCCAGATGCTGGCCGCGCTGACCGGTATGGGTCAGGGCACGTTCGCGTCTGAAGTGGTTGTCGAAGGTGAGAAGGTCAACGTGACCCGCGAAGTCGACGGCGGCCTGATGACCGTGGCCCTGAACCTGCCGGCGGTTGTGACTACCGATCTTCGCTTGAACGAGCCGCGCTACGCGTCCCTGCCGAACATCATGAAGGCCAAGAAAAAGCCGCTGGATGCCATGAGCCCGGCCGATCTGGGTGTTGAGCTTGCTCCGCGTCTGTCCACCCTGAAGGTTGAAGCCCCGGCTTCCCGTCAGGCGGGTGTGAAGGTCGCTGACGTAGCTGAGCTGGTCGACAAACTGAAGAACGAAGCGAAGGTGATCTAAATGAGCATCCTTGTAATTGCTGAACATGACAACAGCAGCCTGAAGCAGGCTACCCTGAACGTAGTCGCAGCTGCCAAGGCTATTGGCGGCGACATCGACGTGCTGGTTGCCGGTGAGAACTGCGGCGCTGTAGGCGAAGCGGCTGCGAAGGCCGAAGGCGTTAACAAGGTACTGGTTGCCGACAACGCTGCGTACGGTCATTTCCTGGGCGAGAACCTGGGTGAGCTGGTTGCCGAAGTGGGCAAGGGCTACAGCCATATCCTGGCCGCTGCCGGCACCACGGGTAAAGACTTCATGCCGCGCGTTGCTGCGCTGCTGGACGTTGCCCAGGTATCTGACATCATGCGTGTGGAGTCCGAAGACACCTTCGTTCGCCCGATTTACGCTGGTAACGCCATTGCCACGGTGAAATCCGCTGACAGCATCAAGGCTATCACCGTACGCCCGACCGCCTTTGATCCGGTGGCTGGTGAAGGTGGCTCCGCCGCCGTTGAGCAGCTGGACGTGGTTAAAGACGCTGGCCTGTCCACCTTTGTCGGCGAAGAGCTGGCCAAGTCTGACCGCCCGGACCTGGGAAGCGCGGGTATCGTGGTTTCCGGTGGCCGTGGCATGCAGAACGGCGACAACTTCAAGATGCTGGAGCAGGTTGCCGATCTGATGGGCGCCGCTGTTGGTGCGTCCCGTGCGGCTGTTGACGCAGGCTTCGTGCCCAACGACATGCAGGTCGGCCAGACCGGTAAGATCGTTGCACCGCAGCTGTACATCGCGGTTGGTATCTCCGGTGCCATCCAGCACCTGGCCGGTATGTCTGACTCCAAGGTGATCGTTGCGATCAACAAGGACGAAGAAGCGCCGATCTTCCAGGTGGCGGATTACGGCCTGGTCGCGGATCTGTTTGAAGCGGTTCCGCAGCTTGAGGAAGAGTTGAAGAAAGTCCTGTAACTTTCTGACTCTACTAAAAAGGCACCCTAGGGTGCCTTTTTTATTGCTCGTCTTTCGGCTTTTTTCGTGCCGTAAGCTGTTTTTCCTTCTTACCGAAAAACAGGGTGTCCGCCAGAATATGCAACGCCTTGTTGGTGGTGTGCACCGAGCGATAGATCTGGTCACTGGTCTGGTCGTGGGTTTCCCACGCCCGACGGGCGTTTTCGCGGAACTCCTCATTGCTTGAAAAGCGGTCAATCAGGCTGAACGTTGTGGTGGTAATGGCCTTGTGAACCTTCTCTACCGCGCTGGTGCCATTCTTGACGGTTTCCTCCAGCAAGCGGGCCCGGTTTCGGGTTTCCATCAGGTCCATACGGGTTTTCTGGATATGGCTGTTGGCCGAAATCCGTTGGGAGTGAAGGATACGGAGAGTTCGGGTGTTGCGGCTGTGTTGCTGGAACGCAACCGCCATAAGCCCCGTTGAGATTACGATGGCGCTTAAACTGAGCAGTGATACGATGTCCATGGCGCCTCCTATCGGTATTCGAGCTTCATTTCCACGTCGATTTCCCGTTCGGCCAGTTCCAGTTCGAGCTCTTTCATGACTTCCTGATACACCAGCCGTTTCACTATCACCGGAAGACGGTCTGCCAACATGCGGGCTGACTTCGATTCGCGTTTTGCCAGGGCAATCGGATCTTTTACTCGCAGCGTAAGTATCAGCTCCGGTTCCCGTGTATTATCAGGGCCATAGCTCTCAGCCATCGCCTTGCCAATGGATCTTTGCTGGAGACGTACCTGCCAGAATAGCCAGGCGCTGAGAGTGGCAAGTATGAGGCTCAGTACCAGAAGCAGGGTGTTCAATGGGTTAACCTCCGGGATTCGGGTTCATTGAGTCTGACAGAGTGTGCAGTATCGGTACGATGATTCGATTGGCCGATGCGACGTTTTGTTGCAACCTCCAGGGAAATAAACGAAAGGATAGTGACATGATCTGGTTAAAAGCATTTGTCAGTGGCCTTCTTGCCACCCTGATCTTTCATCAGGGGCTGTTTGCCGTGTTTTATTTCGTGGGAATGGTGCCATCCGCACCCTTTAACATGGCTGCGGTTCCGCCGCTGGGTATTCCCGCTGTTTTCTCGCTGGCTTTCTTTGGTGGACTTTGGGGGATCGTGCTCTGGGCGATCCTTGGCCGCTTTGGCGGCTTTAAGTTCTGGTTGGGTAATGTAATAGTAGGCGCCATCGGGCCGACAGCCGTCGCCATGCTGGTGGTCTTCCCGCTGAAGGGCATCGCTGTCACCGCCCAGACCTGGGTTGGCGGGCTGATACTGAACGGCTTCTGGGGCCTGGGTGTAGCACTGTTCCTGGTATTGATGGGTGCAAAAGCGTCGCGGTCGACCGCCACCAATTCATAATTGATCCAGACGGATTAAGGACATCGAATGAGCACAAAGACTGACACCACCTACGACATCGTGGTATTCGGTGCCACCAGCTTCGTGGGGCAGATCCTTACCGGTTACCTGTTGGAGTCCTATGGTATCGGCAAAGACGTTCGCTGGGCCATCGCCGGACGCTCAGAAAGCAAGCTGGCCACCCTCAAACAGGGCCTGGGCCCGTCGGCGTCTGAGCTGCCCGTCATTGTGGCAGACGCCGCCGATGAAAGCGCCCTGAAAGCCATGTGTGACCAGACACGCGTGGTGATCTCAACCGTTGGTCCCTATGCTCTGTATGGCGAACCACTGGTTAAAATCTGCGCCGAAACCGGTACGGACTATTGCGACCTTACCGGCGAAGTGCAATGGATCCGCAAGATGGTGGACACCTACGAGGACAAAGCCAAGGCCTCCGGGGCCCGCATCGTCCATTGTTGTGGCTTTGACTCCATCCCGTCAGACATGGGGGTCTGGTTCCTGCAGGAAAAAGCTGCGGAAACCCTCGGCGCTCCGTGCCAGGATGTGCGGATGCGGGTCAAAATCGCCAAGGGCGAGTTTTCCGGTGGCACCGTGGCCAGCATGATGAACATCGCCAAGGAAGCGGCCGCCGACCCGAAACTGCGCAAGGAACTGGCCAACCCGTTTTCGATCTGCCCGCCGGAACACCGCTCCAAAACCCGGCAACCGAGCCTGAAAGGCGCAGAGTTCGATAACGACTTCGGTGTCTGGCTGGCGCCGTTCGTCATGGGGGCCATCAACACCCGGATCGTCCATCGCTCCAACGCTTTGCAGAACGCTCGTTATGGCAAGGAGTTCACCTACGATGAGGCCATGATGACTGGTCGTGGTGTGAAAGGTCGTCTCGCGGCTTACGGAATTACCGGCGCGCTTGGAGGTTTCTTCACCGCGTCTGCGTTCAAGCCAACTCGTTGGGTGGTGGAAAAGTTCGTGCCCAAGCCGGGCGAGGGCCCAAGCCCGGAAGCCCAGAAAAATGGCTTCTACGATCTGCGCTTTGTGGGCAAGACGACCGACGGCAAGATCATCAAGACCAAAGTCACGGGTGACCGCGACCCCGGTTACGGTTCAACCGGCAAGATGCTGGGCGAGGCAGGTATGAGCCTGGCGTTTGATGTACCGGCCGAAAAACAGGGCGGTTTCTGGACACCATCGTCGCTTCTTGATGGCAAGCTCTATGAGCGCCTGACCAGCAAGGCTGGCCTGACCTTCGAAGTACTGGAAACCAGCTGAGGCCGCTAGGCCAGCCGGATGGTACGGTCGGAGGCGGGTAAGGCCTCCGGCGCGTGCCCCAGTGACACCACCGTTTTTCCTGCCAACCACTGCCTCATACCCATCGCAATGTTGTTCCGGGTTTCGGCGTCTACTCCGGTGAACGGTTCGTCCAGAATCAATAGCGGCGCTTTGTTCAATAGCACCCGTGCCAGTGCAATACGCCGGGCTTCACCGCCAGATAACTGGCTACCCATGGAGCCCAGCCAAGTGTTCAGCTGTGCCGGTTCGTGGACAAACCGGTCTGCCATAGCCACCAGCTCCAAAACTCGCCAGAGGTGGGCATCCGTCGCGTCTGGGCGGCCGATCAGCAGATTGGCTTTCAGGGTGTCATCGAACAGTACGGTTTTCTGTGTCAGATAGGCCAGCGGTAACGCGTGAACACGCCCGACTGCCGGCGTCTCAAGGCCTGCGATGATATCCGCCAGTGAGGATTTTCCCGCACCGGAGTGGCCAATGATTCCCACCCATTCGCCCTTAGCGACCGCCATATCGAAATGACTGAGCACCGGCGCATGGTCGCTGAAACGGATCGTCACACGCTCGAGTTCCAGGGCACAGTCACTGCGATGTGGCTGTTGTTCGTGCGCACCCTGGGAGGGTTCTGGAGCGCAGTCGCGGTTGAGCGCCGCAGCAGATGCGAGCGTGCCCCCCAGGCGCGCGAATGCATCCGGAAGCATCGAATAGATCTCCTGTAAACCGAGGAGGGCGATTGGCAGCAGCACAACCATCGGGCCTGTCACGGCGCCCGCCTGGAACAGCTCTAGCCCCATCCACAGCGCGAGCACCACCGACAGGTTCACCATGACCTGGGATAGCCCGAGGTTCCAGCCGGTGCGCGTGTCAGTGCGGGCTTCGTTGCGAGTGATCTGCCCCGCCTGGCGCAGGCACAGGGCGGCATGTTTGCCAATGCGTCCTGCGGCGGTGAGTTCCCCGAAGCCCTCGATGTGCTCGATGACGTCTGTTCTTACCCGTTCGCGGGCCGCCGTCTGCTGGTAGACCAGATGCCGGGTTCGCAGGTAAACCAGCAGCGTTGCTACCAAAAATGCCGGTACCAGCACCAGAGCAAGGCCGACGGCCAGTTCCCCGCGATACATCAACCACGCGGCGATCAGCAGTATCGCCGTTACCAAAGCAGCAAGGGCCGTAGGTGCGATCAGTCGCAGATACAGCGTGTCCAGGGCATCCACGTCATTGGTCAGGCGGGATAGCCATTGCGGGCCGCGTAAACGGGTTCTCCGGTCCCGGCCGGCGGTGGATAAACGCTCGAACAGGGCCACTCGGATATCCGTCAGCAGGCGCAGCACGGTATCGTGGTTGTACACTCGCTCGGCATACCGCGCGACCGTTCGCGACACGGCAAAGAAGCGAATGCCACCACCAGGGACATACAGATTGATGGACGCCTGCACACCGGCTGCCAACAGGATGCCGGAGAGCGCCGTGGCGGTAATAAACCAGCCCGACAATGCCAGCAGCCCCATACCCGCAAGCAGGGTGGCCAGTATGAGTAAGCCGCCGGTCACCAGGCGACCGGGGCGACGGAAAATCAATGCCAACCAGGGGCCAAGCTCACGCATCTGCAACGCCTCCTTCCGTCACCAGCAAGGTACGGTTGGCCAGTGTCAGCAGTGCCTGGTGGTGAGTGGCGAAAACCAGAGTCTTACCGGCCAGCGCCAGCTTGTGCAGCGCTTCCAGCACGTATATTTCGCTGTCACTGTCCAGCCCCGCTGTGGGCTCATCCAGCAATATCAGGTCGTAACTGGCCACAAACACCCGCGCCAGGCTCAAGCGGCGTGCCTGCCCGCCGGAGAGCCCCTGGCCGTCTTCGGTAATGGCGCTGTAGATTCCCCGTTCCCGGCCTTTGATCAGGCTTTCCAGGCCAACGTGATGCAAGGCGGTTTCTATGGCGATGTCGGTCGCGTCCGGCGTGGTCAGGCGCAGGTTATCGGCCCAGGTACCATGCACCAGGAAGGGGGACTGACCCAGCCAGCCAAAGGCTTCGTCGCCGGCACGTTCTCCAAACACTGAAATACGCCCCCGGTCTGGTCTCATGAAGCCGGCCAACAGATGCAAGAGCGAGGTTTTGCCGCCACCGGAAGGCCCGGTGAGGGCGATGACATCGCCTTTGTTGATCACCAGAGAAACGCCGTCCAACACCGGCCTGGCGGCATCGTAGGCAAGAGCGACGTCACGAATGGCCACAATATCGGGAGATTCCGGCTGGTGACGGGGCTCTGCCTGCGGTTGTGGTTTATCAACTCCCTGCAACCGATCGACGATTTCAGAACTGGCACCCATCGCCGCAGCGCGATCATGATAATGCTGGGACAACAATCGCAGAGGCTGGAAGAACTCCGGGGCAAGCAGCAGGATCAACAGCCCGGAAAACAGTGTCAGGTCGCTGGACGGCCCAAAGGTGATGTACCCCAGCAACCCGAAGCCGATGTAAATGGCCACGACGGCAATGGCTACGGAGGAAAAGAACTCCAGTACCGCCGAAGACAGGAACGCGATCTTGAGGGTTTTCATGGTGATGCGGCGGTATTCATCCGAGCGCTTGCGCAGGGTTTCCGCAGCGGGAGCGGTTTGGCCAAACAACTGCAAAGTGGTCAGCCCCCGAACTTTATCCAGAAACTGGCCGGACAAACGGCCGATGGTCTGGAAATGCTGCTGGTTGAGCTTTTCGGCGCCCATCCCGACCAGTGCCATGAACAGTGGTATCAATGGGGCGGAGAGCAGGAGGAAGATCCCCGCGAGCCAGTCCAGTGAAAACACCACCACCAGGATCATCAGCGGCACCACCACCGCGAGCATCATCTGGGGCAGGAAACGGGCGAAATACCCATGCAGGGCGTCGGTGTGGTCAAGCCATTCCCGCGCCAGGGTGCCGGCGGAGGTCTGGCTCATCGAAACCGGCCCGCTGGCCTGCCAGCACCGGTTGATACTATGGCGAACCTCGCTACGCACCTCGCGGCTGCAGCGGGCTGCGTATCGGGCCTGTAGCCCCTGAGCCACACCGCGGACCAATATGGCGACGATGGCACCGGTGAACAGCAGCGACAGCTCGGCCACCGGTATCTCATCGACAATACCCTGGTGAACAATGCCCGCCAGGAACGCCATTTGCGCGATGGTGGCAAGGGCCACCACAACGCCAGCCGAAACCGTGGCCAGGATCAGCCGCCGGCTGTGGGCGGCAAGTGCCCCCAGCCAACGTTTTGACTCGGCTTGTTCAGCCACCTAGTGGTATCCCTCGCCAGCCCGTACCTTGCCCCGGAACACCCAATAGGTCCAGGCGGTGTAGACCAGCACAATGGGAATCACGAACAGCAGCCCCAGCAGCAGGAACAACTGTGAGCCGTACGCGGAGGAGGCATCCCAGAGCGTGTATTCCGGCGGCACCACATAGGGCCAGCGGCTGACGATCAAGCCCAGGTAGGTAAAGATGAACAGCCCCACCGTGGCGACAAACGGCATGCCTTCAAACCGGTTCCGAACTGACCGGAAGATCTGAAAGGCACAGAGCAGGGCGAGCACGGGCAATATCCAGATAATGCTCAGATTGGAGAACCAGCGGTTTTTCACCGCTTCATCCACAAACGGCGTCCAGACGCTGATCATCGCGAACACGACCAACACACCCAGCAGCAGCGGAATGGTGATCCGATACGCCCAGTCCTGCAGGCGGCCCTCGGTTTTCATGATCAGCCAGGTGGAGCCCAGCAACGCATAGCCGGCCATCAGACCGAAACCGGTCAGCACCGTGAAAGGGGTCAGCCAATCCAGCGCACCGCCGGTATAGACCCGGTTGGTAATCTCAAAGCCCTGGATATAGGCACCCACCACGGCGCCCTGGGCAAACGAAGCCACCGTGGAGCCACCGGCGAAGGCCCAGTTCCAGAGATAGCGCGAGGTTCTGGCCTTGAAGCGGAACTCAAACGCCACCCCGCGAAAGATCAGACCGGCCAGCAGCAGGAATACACCAATGTACAGCGCCGGCAGAATGGTGGAGTAAACCAGTGGAAACGCCGCCAACAGGCCCGCCCCGCCAAGCACCAGCCAGGTTTCGTTGCCATCCCAGACCGGTGCCACCGTGTTCATCATGGTGTCCCGGTCTTCTTCTTTCGGCGCGAAGGGAAAGAGAATGCCAATGCCCAGGTCAAACCCGTCCATCAGCACATACATAATAATGCCGAAACCGATAATAAACGCCCAGATCAGGGCCAGATCGAACAGTTCCATAATCAGTGGCCTCCCTGGTTCAGTGGCTTTTGACGACCGTTATCATCAATCTCAAACGGCACATGGGTGGCCGAGAAGGGACGTTTCGGCCGTTCGGCTTCATGGCCTTCCTCTGCGTCTTCGTCTTCCATGCCCACGTACAGCACCCGCATCAGGTAATAGACACCGGAACTGAACACCAAAGCATAGACCACGATGTAGCCAATCAGTGAGAACAGCGCCATACCGCCGGTTAATGACGGCGTAACCGACTCGCTCTGGTTCATCAGCCCATACACCAGCCAGGGCGCGCGGCCAATTTCCGTGACAAACCAGCCGGCCAGTACCGCCACAAAGGGTGTCAGGCTCATAAAGCGCAACCCTTGCAGGAACCAGGGGGTTTGCCAGTATCGGCCACCGGCCCGCAATACCAGGCCGGCCAGGCCAAAGAGGATCATCAGCATGCCCAGGCCAACCATCACCCGGAATGACCAGAACACGATTGCGACCGGCGGCTGCTCGTCCACCGTGACTTCGTTCAGCCCGGGCACTTCGCCGTCCCACTCATGGGTGAGGATCAGGCTGGCCAGGCTGGGAATGGCTACCTCGTACCGGTTGGTCTGGTTTTCCTGGTCGGGAATCGCGAACAACAGCAGCGGCACATTACGCGAGGTTTCCCAGTTGCCTTCCATGGCGGCGACCTTCATGGGCTGGTGTTCCAGCGTGTTCAGGCCATGGAAATCCCCGATAACCGCCTGGGTGGGGGCAAGAACCAGAATCAGCCACAGGCTCATGGACAACGCGCGGCGGTTCGCCTCAACCTCACGTTTGCGAAGCAGATACCAGGCACTGACACCCGCCACCACGAACGAGCCAGTCAGGAACGAGGCCACCACCATGTGGGAAAAGCGATAAGGAAAGGATGGATTGAATATCGCCTCGCTCCAGGAGGTGACAAAGAACACCCCATCCCTGAATTCCGTACCGGCGGGGGTATGCATCCAGCTATTGGCTGACAGGATCCAGAACGATGATATAAAGGTGCCCGTGGCCACCATCACAGCCGCAAAAAGATGAACCCCGGCAGGTACCTTGTCGCGCCCGAACAGCAGCACACCCAGGAACGCCGCTTCGAGGAAAAAGGCGGTAACCACTTCATAACTCAGCATCGGCCCCAGGAAGTTGGCGGACGCTTGGGCAAAGTTGCTCCAGTTGGTGCCGAACTGGAAGGACATCACAATGCCCGATACCACGCCCATGCCAAACACCACCGCGAACACCTTGGTCCAAAAGGCAGAGAGTTTTGCCCAGGAAGGGTTGTTGGTTTTAAATGCCAGGCCCTCGAGCACTGCAATGTAGGACGCAAGCCCGATGGTAAACACCGGAAAGATAGCGTGGAAGGACACCACGAACGCAAACTGGATTCGCGACAGAAGGACGGGATCGAGTTCCATGCGGAACCTCCGGACACTACAGTGAACAGAATAAACGAGCTTGGCGCCCGCTTGGCCGCTGCCTTGGCTGGGTTGTAGTGTTGTTTTACCGGCAGATAGTAGCCATGCTACCCATAGCACAGGGAAAACCAAGGGACAGAATGTCGCACCCCTTGATTTAAAACAAGTATAGGAAGGCTCCATGGGTTTCTACGACGAGCGAATACTGCCGCACCTGATCGATTACTCCTGCTCAGTAGGACAGGTAATGAAGCTGCGCAGCCAAGTGGTGCCGCAGGCACACGGCACTGTGCTGGAAGTGGGTATGGGCTCGGGCATTAATCTGGAGTTCTACAACCCGGATACCGTTAGCCTCGTCTACGGCCTGGAGCCGTCCGAAGGCATGCGGCGAAAGGCACAGGCCAACCTGGCCAAATCCAGCGTTGCCGTGGAATGGCTGGACCTACCGGGCGAGCAAATTCCGCTACCAGACAACAGCGTCGACACGGTACTGCTTACGTTCACCCTATGCACCATCCCCGATTGGCGAGCCGCGCTGGATCAAATGAAGCGGGTACTCAAGCCCGACGGCGAATTGCTATTCCTGGAACACGGAGAATCGCCGGACGAGGGCGTGTGCAAATGGCAACACCGCATCACCCCAGGCTGGAAGAAAATCGCCGGAGGCTGCCACCTTAACCGACCGATTGCGGAACTGATCCGGGAAGCGGGGTTTGAGATCACCGAACTGGAAAACCTATACGTGCCCAAGGCCCCGAAATTCGCTGGCTATATCTACAAGGGCAGGGCGCGGAAGCCTCAGCAACCTAGCTAAAAACACCTCCACCGCAATCCCAATTGCGTTACCGGGCGCGGCCTTATACAATCCTGCCCCTCAAAAGCTCCTCACAACCCCCTCCGAATGCCCGGATGGTGGAATAGGTAGACACAAGAGACTTAAAATCTCTCGACCTTATGGTCGTGCCGGTTCGATTCCGGCTCCGGGCACCATAAATTTCAATGACCTACTGCCGTATTGAAAATTATCAATAATTGATAATGTGGCGATGTAGACGTTATGTAGACACTTTGTCTAACCGATTTCTGCTAGCGCTATCGATGCGATACACTACAAAGCATTATCTATTTATCTGTCACAGGTGACTTGCTTCCATGGCTGACTCCATCCAGTTCCTACCTGGCAGTCTTGAACTTGAACAAGACCAAAATCCCTACGCTCTCTCAATTTCTCAGATATTGAGAGAGGCTCTGTCTGATAGTACGGGCTACTTCGGTTACAAGCTAACTTCACTCGGACGCTGCAATGATGATGAGTCGCCGACTTTCCTCGTAGTTACCAAGGAACATGGTGTTGTGCTGGTTGATTTGATCACCCAGAAACTTGAGTCCATAACTCCTCAATCGGATTCTGAAATATGGGAGTTTGAAAATGAGACGAGGGCATACAGCAGAAGCTTGCTCATGGAATTGTTCGAGGAGGAAGTTGCCTCACGGCTAAAACAGGACCTGTCTCTGTACTCGCGGAAAGAGAAACGGGTAACCGTTCCGATTAGCACCGTACTGGTTTTTCTTAACAACAGCTTGGAAGAATTAGAGAAGTTTGACGAGGAGCAGTTAGCAGGTTCCGCTCAACTCGTTTCAAAAGACGAAGTATCGAATGAACTATCGGAGCTCTTTAGCGATATATTGAAAACCCATAACGGATCTGATGCAGAGCTCGACAAGGTGATCTCTCTTATAGAAGGAACCTATGTCTACGAGGATAAGTTTCAGATTGCTCAAAAGGAAGATTTGGGGTCAATGTCTTCTTTGATAAGAGCGTCTCTAGTAAAAACTTTCAAACAAGATGAAGCTCAACGAGTAATTAGTATGCAGCTACCTAATGGTCCCCAGAGAATCCGGGGATTGGCGGGAACTGGAAAGACGATCGTGCTATCGTTAAAAGCAGCTGTTACGCATAAGAGAATGAAAGACTTTAGAATATTGTATCTTTTTAATACGCAAAGTCTTTATGGGCACATTACCTCGTTAATCAGTCAATACTATGTTGCAGAAGCGAAGAAAGCGCCTGATTTCGAAAATAAGCTCGATATTCTTCATGCATGGGGCGGTAGGGCCCGGCCAGGGCTGTATTCAGAGCTTTGTCGTCAATACCAAGTTACTCCTCTTACGTTTGGGCAAGTACGGAATGCAGACGAGCCTCTTGCTTACATATATAAAAATCTGATCAAAAAACTTGGAAACAACCTCAAGCCAATTTATGACATGGTACTTATTGATGAGGCTCAAGATTTTCCAAAAGAAGTCTTTGAACTCGTTTATAAGATTACTAAAGACCCCAAAAGAATTATTTGGGCATATGATGAGTTCCAGTCATTAAAGGATACAAAGGTTAAGGGGCCGGAAGAATTGTTTGGCGAGACCGACGGTAAGCCAAATATTACATCGGCTGATCTAGAGGGCACCTACGCCGGAGGTATTAAGAAAGATTTCATACTGCCCAACTGTTACAGAACTTCCAGGCCAGTGCTTATGACTGCGCACGGGGTTGCGCTAGGTTTGTACGGTGAGCCGAGAGATATGGCTATATTCGATCATCGTGAAGATTGGGAGGCAATCGGATATAAGGTGGTTTCGCCAACTGATCACTCTAAGTTTCGGGAAGGTGACCAGATTGAATTAGAGCGCCCGGATCAATACAGCAAGAATAATCTCGAAGTTTTAGTTAGAGAGGCCGGCAAGAAAGAAACTGACCTTATTTCTATTCGCGCGAAAGAAAACTTTGTTGAAGAAGCCGAGTATATCGCAGAGAAGATAAAACGACTTGTTAAGGACGAAGGCGTAAAGCCTGAAGATATAATTATTGTTAACCTTCTCACGAGAGATAGCAAAGCTCACATGCAAAGGATTCGTCGAGAGCTTTTAACAAAAGATATTGATTCGATTATACCTGGGTATGTAGAAAGTCCCGATGTTTTTAAAGTTCCAGGTAGCGTAACTATAACGACTCCCTATAGAGCTAAAGGCAATGAGTCCAATATTGTATTTGTATGTAACAGCCAATATGCAGTCAGTGATCCAACGTTAAGAGGCCGGAATGCCTTCTTTGTTGCGGTAACGCGCTCGAGAGGATGGGTTTACATTACAGGTCACGGATCTGAGATGGACAAACTGGCTAAAGAGGTTCGGAAAATAACCGATCTCTATCCAAGGTTCATATTTCAGAGGCCCAGTGATGCACAGTTGGAGCGGACTCGAAAACTTCTCGAAAAATCAGAAGACGAGCTCGAGAAGATGGAGAAAACGTTGGAAGGGATAGGTAGCGATCCAGACTTCTTCCTAGATATGATAGCTAATGATCCAAAACTGCGTGAAATGCTCAATGAAAAGCTCAAAAAATGAATATTCACGACGTCATTCGAGATTTGGATGCGATCAAAAAGCATTTCAAAAAGATATTACAAGCAGACCAAGTCGATAGAAGTGCCCAAACTATATCTTGGCACAGATACGAGAGCGGTTTTGCAGATAGAGTATCGTATGTTCGTGAATATCAACGTCTTCTCGATCGCCAACAATACTCGTTCCTTTTTGACGACTCATCGTTTGTCCAGTTTTACTACGAGTTTGACCGAGAGGGGGAGCTTCAGAGTGCCAAACTCGCATTTTATCCCGCTCCCGTAACTTGTGATGACGAACTAGAAGATCTAATCGAGGACCTGGCGCATTGCACTCCTGATATCGAAAGTATTCTACTGGAGCATATTGAGAAGCTTGAGTCCGAGGGGGAGCGTCCGACTAACGTTTCACACATACGGTTAGACTATGATTCTTCCGCGACAACACACTGCAAAGCTCATCTTCAATTTGGTGGGATTAATAATCTACGTATTTCCTCGAATAAAGTCCTTCTTCCTCTAACTTTTATGGAGACCGTTGCAGCAGCATTTTACAAGGAACACCGCGAGCAGCTGTTGGAGAAAGAGCGATATCGAGAAGATCTAAAAAGGGCAAAAAGGAAAAGCTTGGCTTCTGATTTATCTGTAGCTTTTCAATGTTATATTTCAATCTGAGCTATCAAGATAGCGCCGTACAGTTATTGACAGAACTCCAAGGTGGCGGGTGACTCTCACTGTTCAGTTTCTCCCAGGTATAAGCGGTATCGGCAGGCAATGCGTCGATTTCCGTTTGTGTCACTTCCCGAATCTTGGTTAGTCGCGAAAGCCGCTCTTGCCAGGCATTGTTTGATGTATCGTGCAATTCCTTGGTTTGTTTGGGGCGCTGTACTTCCCACCTGAACAACCGCGTTAACCAATACCTGCCATTGGAGTAAAGGCCAAACAGTTTTCCTTTCGACGGTTCGCCGTATTGGTTCTCAGGACAATCGAGGTACTCTCCGGTCTCCTGATCAAATTCGAGCCATTTAGCGGTTTTGATTGGCTGGTCGACTCGTTTGGCACAGGGTCCATTCATAGCCTCGATAAAGCCTGCCCAGTCGCTTTTATCTGCGGCCTGCCGGGCGGCTTCGACTGTTTCATCGTCCGCATGCTGGAGTCGGCGAAGCTCACGCCAAACGGTGACAGGCGGCCCGCCAATTTGCTGAAACTGCCTGATCCCGTGAATGCTTGCCCAGGCACGGACTCGAGGTGCCACGTTTTTTGTTAGGTTGCCGTACCAATCCTCTGCATCCTCGCCATTTTCCTGAAACTCGCCGTCGATGTTCTTGCAGATGTACTTCACGATGTAGCCGGTGGCCGAGCCACGTTCATAATCAATATCAACCGCTTGAAAGCGCGCGTCTTCAGCGCCTGGCTCATTACTATCCTCGAGCAGTGCGTAGGTGCGCATAAGCTCAACCAGATGATCTTTTTGCCCAGCCTCAACAAACAGCATGAGGTGCCAGTGAGGAGTTCCGTCGTGGTGTGGCTCTGCAATTCGAAAGCCATAGGTACGGATTCCATCACGGTTCAGCTGGGCACGTATCCGAGACCAGAGGTTGGTCAGATATTTCTGGGCCTCCTGGGGTGTCGAACCGTTGTATTTTGGGTTCGGTTCGCCTGAGACCTTCACCGGATGGTATTTGCTCGGCGTGGTGAGTGTCAGGAAGACACCAATGTGGTCCAGTTGCCGCGCGATGGTTTCAAAGCCGGCAGCACGAACGATCAGTTCTGATCGTCGAATGTATGGGTTGCTGACTGTTAGCTCTGAAAGTTCAGCCAGTGTGTATTCCTGGCATTGATCGTTAACAGCGATCATTTCCTCCAGGAGAGACCGATTCCGGGTGAGTTGCTCCCGGTGGAGCTTCAGCCCCCAATCAGAGACGTACACACCTTTCTGTTTGGATACCAGGCCATAGTCGCGGGCTACGTTATCCAGGGTTTGCTTCTGGGCTTTGCGTACCAGTCGCCGCCACCAGCGCTCATCCTTCGTTCGTTCAATCCGGCTCTCGGTGGTAAGGCCTTTAGGTAAGTCGAAATCATAGCGGGCTAGTAATTTCTCGATGGCCCTGAGGGCTCGAGCAGGATCTTTGATCCGCGCATGGATCTGTCCGCAAGCTCTCGCTTTGGCTTTTGCGAAATCGATGATTTGAGCGTCGTCTACGGAAAACTTGAGGTCACGGCGCTGGAGTCTGGCACTGATTTTTTCCAAAGCGATTTCCAACGCAATGCAGTTTTGACTGTGACCTATTAGGTACAGGGCAGGTTCAAGCTTGGGGAACACCTGGGGGAATCGGTGCCCGAAATCCGTTACGGCCATTCGAGTTTGCCGGGTGCCAATGGTGTAAAGACGACCCTGGGTACGGTAGTACCGGAAATTCAGCTGGCCTGGGGAGGTCATTGAACCCTCCCGTAACGGTTCGGAGCCGTTACCGTAACGGTTCGTTGGACGGTTGGATTAACCGTTAACGTAACGGTTTCAGACTGTCTATTTGAGTCGTTAACGGGTTTTATAGGTTCGGGCAGGTTCTGTACCCGACTGTATAACCCCAGCAATTCCCAGGGGTACAGCAGGGGAGTACCGGATGTACCTATGGACCTGAACCTATAAGGGGCGAGTATTTCGATTAAACTAACGGCGCCGAATTGGCTGATCATCATCACGCGACCTCAGAGGTCGAGTGTCGAATCTGTCTCTCGATGTAACTCTCAAGATCCGATAGGCGGTAACGAACTGCCCGGCTGCCAACTTTGATAAACGGGACTCGGGCGCCGGCCCATCGATCTCTTTCAAGAAAGGCTTTGCTGACGCCTAGAAGCTCCGCGGCTTCTTTAGTGGTGCAAAGTGCTTCGTTCATTGCGTGTCTCCAACAGAGTTTGTTGCTGTCGGAGACACATTGACGTTAAGCGGGGAGGGTAAATATTCCCGTCTGGTTCAGACGGGGAGTTTCTGGCGCTAGACGGGGAGTTTTAGCTTGATCGGGGTCTGCCGCCTTTCTTGCTTCCCACTGGCCTTGGGTCCAGGTCCTTAATCCAATCCCTTAAGGTGTCGGGTTTCGTATAGTAACGTCCACCGCCAAAACGTCGGATTGCCTCATGCTTGCAGATATCGGCAATACTGAGGTTCGGGGACGCCTTCCAGAGTTCCTGGGCGATTTCCCGGCATAAAACGCGATGCTTTTGCTTGTCGGCAAGCTTGGACCAAAATTTGTCGATCTGGTTCTGTTTGATTCGCCCTGGCAGCGCATCCTTTTCATCGTCACCGGTTTCGTCATTCAGTTTGGTCTGATGCTCCTGCCGCTCAACCTCGGTAAACCAGAACGAGGGAAGTGGTAGCTTGAGAATTTCGCACAGCTCGCAAACACTGGTCTTGTTGATATGTACCCGCTCGAGTATCTGTCGCTCAAAAATGCGGTTCTTAAAGCATTGTGGGAAATCTTTCGTTGCGGCCGCATGTCGCCTTAACCATCTCTCCGAGTATTCCTGATACCGTTCCCAGCGCTCATCGTCGGTCAACGGGTTTTCTGGATCCTCATAAGTCGTCGATACCGTGACGTCAATGGGTTCTCCAGTTTTCTCATTGATCTCTTCGTGAGTTGTTTCTTCAGTGATGGATGACTCGAAATCAACGTAGTGCTCGAAATCGACGAGGGTTCTTTCATCCTTCAAGACGATTCCGTTCTGATTGCAAACCTGAATCTCGTGCCGGTATTGCATTCGTGTAATCGTCCGGAGCATGTCCTGAACAGGCAGGGGTAGAGCGCTCGGATCTGAATTATTCGGGTCCTGATCGTGCCACCGATGGGCGACTTCCCAGATGCTCAGGTGGTCAATGTCGGGATGCAGCATCGAATTGTCCTTAGAGTTCGAAGATGTGAGCAACTTGGCTAGGTCCAAACTGCAGTTGAAGGATGCGGTTACCGGCTTCTGAAATACGTAATGGATGTCGCTGCTTGACCCCGCTCCCGGCGAATATCAAAGAGCCTCGAGGTATGGAGCAGGTTTGGCCAACTGACGCACCCGTGCGCTTCGGGAGTAAGGTCGGGGTTCTGATTTTTAATAACTTCAACGGCGAGCGATAGGTCAGTCCATCCGTCTTTGCTAAGCAGGGACTCCGCGCGCTTCAATTCCTCGACGACACTGGCGCTGGGCCAGTCAATATCTTCTCCGGGGATAAAGCCAAACTTGATCCATGCGGTGAACTGCGGCGAGTAGAGGAAATCCTTCAGTGCGGACATACCTCCTAGCCTTGCTTGGTCCCAACTTTGGAGCCGTTCCATATGGGACTTGAGCATTTTTCGTACGGTTTCAAGGTGGTCGATAGCCTGCAGACAGGAATCTTGATCGTCCAAAGGAAAGCGCTGAAGGAAATGATGCACAAGCTCATTTCTCGTTTCGACCAGGTAGGTCAAATCATCTAGTAATGTCTGATAGTCGTCTCCGCCTGCGACAATGCTAAATTTTGTCTTAAAATGAACTGCATCCGTCGGAAGTAGCGAATCGTCTATTTCCGATTCCGACTCATTGCCACTCTCGGACGATATATGACTACCGGTAAAGTCACCTATCAACTGACCAAGGGTCTTACTGCTGTAATGGGATTGTCGCTTATGGAGATTTGTTTGCCAGGTCTCAGGGGTACCTTCCATCTCCAATACTGAAAGAAAACCTTTCATTCCAAGTTCGTATTTTTGAAGGTTCAGCACACACCGGCCTAAAAGCTCGAAGACTTGCGTTCTGAGTTCTTCAGTTGTTTTGTCGCACTCATCAGACATGATGTTTTCTCGCCTTCCGTTGGTTGTATCTCTATCCGTTTGGTCTGAGTTCATCAGGGAGCTGCGACAACGAATGTTGGGCTTGAGCATGATCGTCCAATTTGAACTGAGCTTCAAAAAAGTCCGTGATTTTTTGCATAGGCAAGCGTAAACGTTCTACATCAAAGATGATGTAACCGTCTGTCACGTCGTTCGGGTCTTTGTGGTTCATCAGGCGCTTGAGCGCATAGGCCGGAATGTCGAGACGTTCTGCGGCCGTAATGAAGGTGCGTCTCAGATCGTGCAGGGTGAAGGTCACACCGGACAAGGCGCACACCCGCTTGATCGCCGTACGCGGCTCGGACAGGTGGCCACGTTCGGCGTCGCTTGGGAACACATAGGGGCTTTCCTGAGCTTTATGACGGCGATCCAACAGAGCTTCGATGGCATCACTGAAGGGCAGGCGATGAACCCGCCCGTTCTTGGTGTCCGGGATGGTTAACGTCTTGTCTTTGAAGTCCACCTGATCCCAGGTGAGGGTGGCGGCCTCCGTGCGTCGAAGGCCGGTCAGCAAAACGAGGTGCAAGTAATCCCGCGTGGTTTGCCTGTTCAGTTGCATGGTCGCATCGTACCAGGCCTTGAGCTGGTGATCTTTGATGAGGCTTTGCCGGCGCTCGACCTTGTACCAGGCGCGCTGGTGACTCAGGACATTTACAGGATTCGCCACCAGAAAGGGCTTTCCGGAGGCGTCCTGGTACCGTTGCAGGGCGTGGTTGAACACCGCCCGCAGAATCCGCATCCCGTTATCGGCCCGAGCGGGACTGCGTTGACCGTATTCCGCATGGCGACTGAGCACCATATCCCGGCTGATGTCCTTGAGGGCTCTGCTCTGCCAGTCCTTGAACATCTCACGCATGGAGCGCTGGTAGTCGTTCAGGGTGTTTGGTTTGAGGCTTTTTCGGGTGGTCAGGTAGTCGTCAAAGGCGTCTTTGAGGGTAATGCGTTGGGCCCGTTTCTCGCTGACTTCCCGGATCGGATCACCGCCGCTGGCGACCTTGCCCAGAAACTTCATCGCTTCCTTGCGCGCCTGTTCGACGGTCAGGTTGCCATAACGGCCGAGGGTCTTCCGTTTGACACGGCCATCAATCCGTTTTTCGACAATGAAGGATTTGGCCCCGGCACTCGTCACCCGTAGACCAAACCCCGCGATGGCGGAATCCCGATAAAAGGCCTGGGTGCCTTTGCCATCCTTGCCAACGTCGGGCAGGGGAACCTTATCCACGAAACCCTTGGTGATCCTCACTGATGCGCCTCCGCTAGCCATCGTCTACAGTCTCTTGTGTCCTCATGTAGACACTATGTAGACAAAATCGGTCAAATTCTAACGGATTTCTTCAAACAACCGCAAACAGTAATTTCTAGGAGGGCGCTATAACGCACTGTTTTATAGTGCTTATTAGAACTTACTCCAATTTCTTAAAAGAAGGGCACAAATAACTTAAAATCTCTCGACCGTTAGGTCGTGCCGGTTCGATTCCGGCTCCGGGCACCAATTCAAAAGCAAGAAGCCGAATTGGCTTTATGCCGATCTGTTTATTGGGTGGAAAAGCGCCTTGCGAGCCACCAGCCGGCCACCATCGCCACCAGCATGGCAGCCAGGGGAGTGGTTAAACCCGCCATGGAGGCGAAGGCTGGCCCCGGACAATATCCTGATAATCCCCAGCCGATACCGAACAGCGCTGCACCGCCCATCAGTCGCCCGTCCAGATCACGGCGTGTGGGCAATTGAAATTTCTCCGTGAACAACGGATTCGATCGTTTAAAAGCCAGCTGATAACCAATAAAGGTGGTAACCACCGCACCGCCCAGGACGAATAGTAAGGTTGGATCCCAGGCGCCGGAAACATCGAGAAAATTCAGTACCCGAGCGGGGTCGGTCATGCCTCCAATCGCCAAACCAAGACCGAACAGTAGTCCGGCAAGGTAGCCTATGAGTACTTTCATACACCACCTCCTATCTGGTGACGAACCAGGTAAACCGTGGCCATGGCGACCAGAAGAAAGGTCAGGGTTGCGATCAGTGACCGGTGGGACAAGCGTGCCAAGCCGCAGACACCGTGGCCACTGGTGCAGCCACCACCGATTCCTGTGCCAATTCCGACCAGTAGCCCCGCCAGGAGCATCAACCCTACATCACCCGCAGGCGCACCAATGATCGCGTCGGGCTCGGCCGCGACATTGCCCAGATCAAGTTTCAGGATCACCAGGGCGAGCGGCCCGCTGACCAGGCCGAGCAAAAAGGCCAATCGCCAGGCGGAATCACCAGTAGGACGCTCCAACAATAAGCCAGAAACAATACCGCTTATCCCGGCGATGCGCCCGATGGTTGCCATCAGCAAAACGGCCGACAGACCGATTAATACACCGCCAGCCAATCCGGAGAGATTTGCCATCGTGTTCACATTTTGTCTCCTTTAAGGACTTCTTAGAAGCCAGTACATCACTGTTGAAAACGTCGCGCCCTTAGTGGGGTAGCCAATGCGTTATGGGGAACAACGTTTAAGCAGCTTCATTACGTGGGCAGTTAGAACACTTGGGTACTCTGATGTTCATAAAATCTCCTGACGAGTGGTTCAGAAGCGATTAATGGGTATCTTTAGATAGGCTTGATCTTCATTCTCGGTGAAGAGCATCTGGCCAGCATTCATGTTTACCTGGATTGACGGAAGGAGCAGACGCGGCATTGCGAGTGTGGCGTCACGTTCGGTGCGCATCTTTACAAACTCATCCTCACTTATCCCTTCATGGACGTGGATGTTGTTAGCGGCCTGTTCTGCAACTGTGGTTTCGTGCTGATAGTATTCGCGGTCTGGTGCCTTGTAGTCGTGACACAGAAACAGGCGTGTCTTCGGCGGCAGAGCCAAGACTCTCTGAATCGAGCGATAAAGGGCGCGTGCATTACCTCCCGGGAAGTCACACCGTGCGGTACCGTAATCCGGCATGAACAACGTATCGCCAACGAAGGCGGCATCGCCGATTACATAGGTTAGACATGCCGGGGTGTGTCCGGGGGTATGCAGTACCCTTGCTTCAAGGTTGCCGATAGCAAAGGTATCGCCATCCTCGAACAACTGGTCGAACTGACTGCCGTCGCGAGCAAATTCAGTACCGGCGTTGAATACCTTCCCGAAAATGTGCTGCACCTTTTTGATGTTCGTGCCAATGCCGATGCGGCCCCCGAATTTTTCGTTGAGGTATGGTGCGGCGGACAAGTGATCGGCGTGAACGTGGGTTTCCAGAATCCACTCTACTGTTAGTTCTTCGTGCTGGACGAAATCTGCGATAGCGTTGGCCGAGTGCACACTTGTATGTCCTGCGGCATAGTCGAAGTCTTTGACTGAATCGATGATGGCGCAGGCTGTGCTTTCCGGATCCCTCACAACGTAACTGAACGTTTTGCTCGCCTCCTCAAAAAAGGCAGTAACCATCGGTCGACGCATCGGAATGCCTCCTGATTTTCTGGTGAGAAGTCATGCCGATATCGTAACTCACAAAAAGTTATAACAATATATCAATAATGAATTAGCGGGTGTCGGTCAATGATTTGTAAGAACAATAAAGCCAGCTTCATCTTGGTTGTCTTCAGCGATGACAGGTCACTTCAAGTAATTTCACGAATGCAGGGGCGGTTTGTGGGGAGAGTTCACGGCGACCTGTAGCTGATCCACTGAGGCTGCAGGATTACTTTTCTGGGGTGAGCCATTGCCCGAAGGCTTCCATGCCTTCGGGGGTTCAATCCTGTGAATATTATTCGGCTTGTCTCAAGCCGGCCTTCACGGCGCGGGCAGCATGTAACTTCTTATAACTATCAACCAACCGCTGATGCTTCTCCAGACCTTCCAGCTTCATGCTTGTGGGTGTCAGGCCATGGAAGCGTACTTCGCCGCTGACTGAGCCAACCACGGCGGCCATGGTGTCTTCGCCGAACATGCGCTGCAGATTGGGCAGGTAGTCGGGCAGTTCAAGTTCGTCACTCAGGGTTATTTCCAGAACGGTGTTAACGGCACGGTAGAACAGGTTGCGCTCTACGGTGTTGTCGTTGAACTGCAGGAACATGTCGACAAATTCCTGGGCTTCTTCGTGCCATTGCAGGGCCAGGCAGATCAGCAGTTTCAGTTCCAGAATGGTGAGTTGGCCCCAAATTGTGTTCTCGTCGAACTCGATGCCAATCAGGCTGATGATGGTCATGTAGTTGTCGAGCTGGCTGGCTTCCAGGCGCTCGGCCAGGTCGGCCAACTGATCATCGCTGAGGGCGTGGAGGTTGAGGATATCTTCGCGGTAGTCCAGCGCCATGTTGGTGTTGTCCCACACCAGATCCTCTACCGGGTAGACCTCGGAATAGCCGGGCACCAGGATGCGGCATACCGGCGCGCCCAGGTCTTCATGGGTCGCCACGTACACTTCTTTGCCAAGGTCTTCCAGAATGCCGAACAGGGTGCTGGCTTCTTCTTCGTTGGTGCCGGAGAAGTTCCATTCGCAGAACTCCAGGTCGGATTTGGCGCTGAAGAACCGCCAGGACACCACGCCCGTGGAATCGATAAAGTGCTCAACAAAGTTGTTGGGCTCCGTCACCGCCTGGGTGCTAAAGGTGGGCGCCGGTACGTCGTTGAGGTTCTCAAAACTGCGGCCCTGCAGCAGTTCGGTCAGGCTGCGTTCCAGCGCCACCTCGAAACTCGGATGCGCGCCGAAAGAGGCGAACACGCCGCCGTTTCGCGGGTTCATCAGTGTCACGCACATAACCGGGAATTGGCCGCCCAGGGAGGCGTCTTTCACCAGGATCGGGAAACCCTGTGCTTCCAGAGCATTGATGCCTTCGACAATGTGCGGGTATTTATCCAGCACACTCTGGGGCACGTCCGGCAGCGCCATTTCCTCTTCGATGATCTGCTTCTTGACCGCGCGCTCGAAGATTTCAGACAGGCACTGTACCTGGGCTTCTGGCAGAGTGTTGCCCGCGCTCATGCCGTTGCTGAGGAACAGGTTCTCGATCAGGTTGGAGGGGAAATACACCGTTTCGCCGTCGGACTGGCGTACGAACGGTAACGACACGATGCCCCGTTCGATCTTGCCAGAATTGGTGTCGATCAGGTTGGACCCGCAGAGTTCGCCTTCCGGGTTGTAGATGGCCAGACAGTGGTCATCTAGGATGCCGTCGGGCAGCTCGTCGTCCGGCCCTGGCTTGAACCATTTTTCGTTGGGGTAGTGGACGAAATCGCTGTTGGCGATGTCTTCGCCGAAGAACTGGTCATTGTAGAAGAAGTTGCAGCTCAGGCGTTCGATGAATTCACCCAATGCCGAGCACAGTGCGCTTTCCTTGGTAGCACCCTTGCCGTTGGTGAAGCACATCGGGGAGGCGGCATCGCGAATGTGCAGCGACCATACGTGGGGCACGATGTTCCGCCAGGAGGCGATTTCGATCTTCATGCCCAAGTCCGCCAGTATACCGCTCATGTTGGCGATGGTCTGTTCCAGCGGGAGGTCCTTGCCCTCGATGTAGGTGCTGGTGTCACCTTCCGGGGCCATCAGCAGGGCCTGGGCGTCTTCGTCGAGGTTTTCGACGGTTTCAATCTGGAATTCGGGGCCGGTCTGCACCACTTTTTTCACGGTGCAGCGGTCAATCGAGCGCAGGATACCCTGGCGGTCCTTGTCGGAAATGTTTTCCGGCAGTTCCACCTCAATTCTGAAAATCTGGTTGTAGCGGTTTTCCGGGTCGACAATGTTGTTCTGCGACAGGCGGATGTTTTCCGTGGGAATGTCCCGCGCCTTGCAGTAAACCCGCACGAAGTACGCCGCACAGAGCGCCGATGACGCCAGGAAATAATCGAACGGGCTGGGGGCCGAGCCATCGCCTTTGTAGCGAATGGGCTGGTCCGTGACCACGGTGAAATCGTCAAACTTGGCTTCAAGCCTGAGGTTTTCGAGAAAATTAACTTTGATTTCCATGAACAGCGTACCGGGTTTGCAGAATTGAGCGGGCTTTCGAAAGCCGGAGGGCCATTATCCAGTTTTTGCCGCCCTGCGTCTTGGGTGGCTTACAAATCGGCGGGGAATGTCCGTACATCAACGGATGCGTCAAACCGAACGGGTTTGCCGATACCGTTGTACCTCGATCCAGCCATGGATCATCAGTGCGGAGAAGACAATGGCGCCGCCGATCAGGCTCAGGGTGGTGGGAACCTCGCCGAGGAACAGCCACACCAGGAAAGAGCCCAGTATGGTTTCCAGTAACAGCATCAGGCTGACTTCTGCGGCCGGTATGTAGCGTGGGCCAATCTGGATGAGCACGCAGGCCACCGGCAGGAAGAACAGGCAGAGCAGGGCGATGAATACGGCATCCCTGGGAGAGGGCATCACTGCACCACCCGCCAGGGCTGCGGCGCCGGCAACGAGCAGCGCGCCGAACATCAGTACAAGGCTCATATCGCTGTCCGGCTTTGAGCGTGCCACGTTGAGATTCAGCGCCAGAGCGGTCGCCGCAACGCCCGCCATAATCAGCCCTAACGGGTCACCACGGCCCCACTCGCCCAGGGCCATCAGGGTGGCGCCCGCCACGCAGACGAGGATGACCACCCAGGTTCGCCACGGCAGGGCTTCTTTCCAGACCAGCCAGGCGATGAGTGCGGCAATGACCGGTGAGGTGTTGAGGATGACCAGTACGTTGCCAGCGGCGGTGTTCTTCATGCCCATCACAAAACCCAGTTGGCTTAACCCGAAGGCGACTGCGCAGAACACCCCTTTCCAGCCGCATCGACGGATCTCCGTCCCCAGGCGGGCGCGATAGCGTACCGAACTGATCACCAGGAAGCTGAATGCAAGCAGCAGCCCGCGCCAGAACAGAAACACCACCGGCTCCACGGAGGTGATTTTCACCAGCAGGGCGTCCGGAACGATGAACAGCACACCCAGTGCGGCAATGGTCAGGCCTTTGAGTCGGGTTGTCTGCAAGCCGCTACTCCGCTGCGTTGTCGTTGGCGGCGCAGGCTTTCTCAAGCCGGGTGATGCAGTCGCTGAAGGTACGGCTGATGCGTGTCTGATCTCGAATCATGGCCATTCTCGGCCAGGTAGCCTGTTCTCCAAGCCGGATGAACATTTCCAGGTCTTCCTTGTTGGGGTTGGACAATATCTTGCGATACAGCAGCGGCTTGAACGGGAACTGTATGTTGATGTGCCCCAGGTAGGTCTGCGTGGCCATGGCGTGGGCCTGCTCCAGTAAAGGCCGCAGTACCGTTGATGACCAGCTGTTGCGGGTGAGCTGAAGCGTTGTCGCTACCTGGGCGTGCATCAGCGATGCGGCAGCCTGTTTGGCAGAGGCGCCCGGGCCGCGCTGGTGGTGATGGCTGATAAAGGGCAACACGTGGGGATTCGCCTGGCTGACAATGGTGCGATTAACGTTGTGCAGCCGCGCCATGCGCATCAGCGGCAGGTCGCCATGAACGCTGCCGTCGATCCAGCGCTCCGTGGGCATATAGGGCTTGCCCCCGTTGTCACCCCTATCCTTGTCCCTGGCCTGGAGCGTTACCGGCGGATAGATGCCAGGCACAGCACAGGATGCCAGGATGGCGGAATCCACCAGCACCTCCGGCGAAGCCAGATTGTTCAGCAGGCGGGGTTTCTGGCGAGTGCGGGTCGGCGATACGGAGATATTCAGGGTGCGGCCACTTCGTTCAGCCGCTTCCTGAAAGCTGGTACGGCCGATGTTGGTGCGAATGTGGTGGAGCAGCTGGAACTGGTCCATGGCATGACGCTTTCGCCAGATGCGTTTGGGTTCGAGCCAGCGAAAGGCATCCAGGTGGATCTCCCCGGGTTCGTTGAAAAAGCGTTCGAGCTCGCGATTGTTGCGGGTACAGATGGCGCCGGCGACAATCGCCCCCATGCTGGAGCCGGCAATCACGTCGGGAAGCAGACCTTCCTGCCAAAGTGCGCGGGTGACACCAATATGATAGATACCGAAGGCGGCGCCACCACTCAACATAAGCGCCGGGCGGCCATACACTCGCTCGGCATCCCGGAACAGGCGCAGCTTTTGCTGGTCGGATACGCCCGGCATCGGGTTGTCGCAGAGGAAGTTCATGGAACGTTCCACTTCATCAAGGAACTCACTGACCAGAACTTTGGTACCGCTCCAGGCGATGGCGTAGAGGTCAGGGTTGCCAATCTCACCCAGGTGGCGATAAAGGCTTTCCTGCAGTACCCGCGTCAGCGCTCGGGTATCGCCTTTGTCGCGGCAGCGTTTCATGGCCGTGATGTGGTCGCGAATCAGGGCTTCGTGGAGCAGTTCGCAGCCATCCTCTTCCCGCCACGCCAGTGTTCCCTCCAGTTCATCCAGGTTTGTGGCGGTGGCGAGCCAGTGCTTGTAGGAGGAGGCTTCGGTGAGTTGCTTTTCCAGTTCCCGGCGTTGTTTCTTTGTATCTCTCATGGGATAAAGGATACATCAGGAAAACGAAGTAGGGGGCATGATGACCGAGCAAACCGAGGTGTTGGTAAAGAAATACTCCGAAAACGGAATCACCACACTGACGCTGAACCAGCCGGAGCGCCGAAACAGCCTGTCCATGGCCATGCTGGAAGCGCTTTCCGCCGAACTGGAATCTGTTGCGGATGACGTGGACACGCGGGTGGTGGTCATCGCGGCTGCAGGGCAGGTGTTCTGCGCCGGGCACGACCTGCGGGAAATCCGCGACCAGTTCGACAGCCATGAGTTCCAGCTGAAACTGTTCAGCCAGTGCAGCAAGGTGATGCAGCAGATTGTGAACCTGCCGAAACCGGTGATTGCCCGTGTGGCCGGCGTGGCGACCGCTGCCGGTTGCCAACTGGTGGCCAGTTGCGACCTTGCGGTAGCGGCTGATACGGCGCGTTTTGCCACGCCCGGAGTAAACATCGGCCTGTTTTGCTCCACACCCATGGTGGCGTTGTCCCGCAACGTATCTCGCAAGCAGGCCATGGAAATGCTGTTGACCGGCGAGATGGTCGGTGCACTGAAGGCTGAGCAGATCGGTCTGGTGAACCGTGTGGTGGATGAGCAGGTTCTTGACGAAACCGTCTACCGCCTGGCCGCGACCATTGCCGGCAAATCCAGCCATACCCTGAAGATTGGCAAGGAGGCGTTCTATCAACAACTGGAGATGGGGCTGGCCGAGGCCTACGACTTTACGTCGGAAGTGATGGCAACGAACCTGCAGGCTGCAGATGCCCACGAAGGCATCTGTGCGTTTCTGGACAAGCGCAAACCGGAATGGAAAGACGAGTAGGGCGGCTAACGGCAGTCTGATGCATTCAGGGAGAGCCGATCTCCCACGCCAATCCCCTGGCTTTCGAAATAGCCCAGGTTCATTTCCAGGGCCCGATAAAACGGGACGCCGGCCTCATAGGTTGGACAGTCCCGGCCCTGGTCCGATGGGCAGGGCACCATAGGGCGAATGGCACCGATGGTGCCGTCACGGTCCAGATAGGCAATATCCAGTGGAATCAGCGTTCGGTACATCCAGAAGCCGTGGTCGGCACGGCGCTGGTTGTTATAGACAAACAGCATGCCGGCGTTTGGGGCCAGTCTCTCCCTGTCCATCAGCCCGCGGCTGCGTTCGGCCGGCGTACGTGCCACTTCAACGGTAATGGGCACCGCCTGCCCGGCGGAGATCAGGCATGCCTTCTCCATCGGCAGGTCGTCATTGTCCGGGAGTGCTGCCAGGCAACCGGAGAACAGCAGCGCCAGGCAAACCAGCAGGGCTCTCACGAACGCAGCCGGTAGCCGGTCTTGAAGATCCACCACACCGCGACCATGCACGCCGTCAGGAACAGCAGGGTCATACCCACACTGATGCCCACATGCACGTCAGACACGCCGTAGAACGCCCAGCGGAAGCCGCTGATCAGGTACACCACAGGGTTGAACAGGCTGATGGTCTGCCAGATCTCCGGCAGCATTTCGATGGAGTAGAACGTGCCCCCGAGAAACACCAGCGGTGTCACGATCATCAGCGGAACAATCTGCAGCTTTTCAAACCCGTCCGCCCAGATGCCGATGATGAAACCGAACAGGCTGAAGGTGATGGAGGTAAGCACCAGGAAGGCGAACATCCAGAAGGGGTGCAGCACGTCGTAGTCCACGAACAGTTTGGCGGTAAGCAATATGATGACGCCGAGTATGACCGACTTGGTGGCGGCGGCACCGACGTAGCCGAGAACGACCTCCAGATAGGAGACTGGTGCCGACAGGAGCTCATAAATTGTTCCGGAGAACTTCGGCATGTAGATGCCAAATGAGGCATTGGAAATGCTTTGCATCAGCAGCGACAGCATCACCAGTCCCGGAATGATGTAGGCACCGTAGCTGATGTTGTCGATGTCGCCCATCCGGCTGCCAATGGCGGAGCCAAACACCACGAAGTACAGAGAGGTGGAGATTACCGGCGAGGCGACACTCTGCATCAGGGTGCGGCGCATGCGGGCCATTTCGAAGTTGTAGATTGCTCGGACACCGTAAAGGTTCATTGCGTTACTCCCGCATACCGGTTGGTTTCATTCATGCACCAGGCCAACAAAAATCTCTTCCAGGGAGCTTTCCCTGGTCTGAAGATCCCGGTATTCGATGCCCAGGTCGCCCAGGGTTCGCAGCAGCCGCGCTACGCCAGCCTGCTCCTGTTGGGAGTCGAACGTATAGATCAGTTCATAGCCGTCGTCTGACAGGTCTACCGGCTCCAGCGTCAGTTCGCCCGGTATCTGCTCCAGCGGGCTCTGCAGGTGCAGGCGAAGTTCTTTCTTGCCCAGTTTGCTCATTAGCCGGGACTTGTCTTCAACCAGGATGATCTCACCTTGGCGGATAACGCCGATGCGGTCGGCCATCTCCTCGGCTTCTTCGATGTAGTGGGTGGTGAGGATGATGGTGACGCCGTTTTCCCGCAGCTTGCGCACCATTTCCCACATGTCCCGGCGCAGCTCCACGTCTACACCGGCGGTGGGCTCATCAAGGAAGAGGATGCGGGGTTCGTGGGACAACGCCTTGGCAATCATCACGCGACGCTTCATGCCGCCAGACAGGGACATGATGCGGCTGTTGCGCTTATCCCACAATGACAGGTCTTTCAGGACTTTTTCAATATGGTCCGGTGCAGGCGCCTTGCCGAACAGGCCCCGGCTGAAGGAAACGGCGTCCCAGACGGTTTCGAAGGCGTCGGTGTTGAGCTCCTGGGGCACCAGGCCAATGCTCTCCCGGGCTTTGCGATAATCCTTCACGATGTCGTAGCCGGCGGCGTTCACTTCGCCGTCGGAGAGGTTCACAATGCCACAGATAATGCTGATCAGTGTGGTCTTGCCGGCGCCGTTCGGGCCGAGCAGGGCGAAGATCTCTCCCCGTTCGATGTCGAGGTTGATGTCGTTGAGGGCCCTGAAACCATCCGCATAGACTTTGTTGAGGTGCTTGACGGAGATGTCCGGTTGCACTGGCTTGTCCTGTTGGTGGTGAATCAAAGCGCGGTATTTTCTCATGACCGGTGATGATTTAGAAAGCTTTGCCTTGTTAGCGATTATCCCCATAATGCCCGCTTAACCGTGGAGGAGTGGATGTGTTGAGAGCGCTTGTTGCTGTGCTTGCCATTGCTGGCGTCGTTGCGCTGGGCATTTTTGGCCCGCGTTGGTTGATGTCTGAAGATGTCGCCGAGGCCGATCAGGGCGCGGTTGAGTGCGATCTCCTCAATACTACGTGCCACTGGGCACAAAAGGGCAAGAGCTGGCATGCGCGGTTGCAAAAAAGCGGTGTTCAGGCCCAGGGCACGGAATACCATTTAACGGTAAAGGCCAACGGGAATCAGCCCCGGATGCTGGCTGTGCTGCGGGGCGAGTCCATGTACCTGGGGGAGTATCCGGTTCCCATGACCAAGGCGGGGATGTCGCCCGATGGTGAGGGCCAGCTCTGGGAAGCGCGGTTTACCGCACCTTTCTGCACCACCGACCCTAGCATGACCTGGCGGATCGACCTTCAGGCCGGGATGGATCACGCCTTCGTGATGCCCGTAAAACTGACGTTTGTAGCCAAGGGCCGCGTCTGACGATGGGATGACAGAGTGTCAGGATGGTGTAAAATCAGCAGACCACCACACATCGCCCAGGGAAGAGTATATGGATTACGGTGATAGCGTACAGAAAGTTCTGCTAAGAAAGATCCAGAAAGCGGAACAGGATCTGCTTCAGCTCAAACTGGATTATTGCCGTTTCATCTTTGGGCTCAGCCATCGCACCAGGGTCATCAGCAATGGCATAAGCTACGTAGTACGTTCCGTGGATGTGGAGTCGATGGAGCGTCTGGACGACGGGTGCTTTTCCCGGCCAGAGGTGGCTGGCAGCCCGGCCGATAACCCGGATACCACAGACCCCGTGAACCTCGGCGTTGACTGGACGCTGGAAGAGTCTGCTACCCGCCCCAAAGCCCGCGGTTGAGCGGGTCCTCCTGTAAACGTCAAATAAAGGCGTTCGACGTAACCGTTGAGTAGAGGCTGTGTTCCTGCGGAACATAGCGATGCCCGCTCCAGTGCTCTGCACCGCTTACACCACCTCTGAAAAAGGCCAACAAGGTCGAACTGCCGGTCATCGTTGATAGCGCCTGGACGGCTTCGGGTTGCCGTATGCCGATTTTTCGGCTGGCCAGTTTGCTGACCAGATCAAGCAGCGCATCTGAATGCCGTTGCGGTTTTTCACACAGGGCGCAGGCAGCGCCATACAACCAGACGACGGCGTATTCCCGAACCGCATGGGGCGCGGTTTCCAGAACCAGCCCATGTTCCCGGCAATCCCGGTCCTGGAGACTCAGCAGGATATGCATCTGGGTGATCAATCCACAGGTGTCTGAGGGAGCTGAGCGGGTTGGTTGCGGAGCGGCAACGGAGCGTTTCTGTTGAGCCTCTGGTAGTGGAGGCTGGGCCGAATGTTGGTGTCCAGCCACCATTGTCACCACGGACGCCGGCACGAACGGATCGTTCCGGACCAGGGTAAGCATGCGAAAGACCAGTAAAAGCAGCAGCGCGATCAGCCCGACTTCGAACAGCATAATAAAGCTGCTAATCATAGGTGTTCCCTCTTGCTCAAACCCTGTTCAAATCCTGGATGAGCGGTGTTCTGGTGGAGATTGTTACATCCGTTATCTGAAGTGTAACCAAATGTATTCTGAGCACGAAGGGAAGCCGGGCCAAAAGCGGCAGGAATCCATGGAACTGTGACGCGGTAGGCAGCTAGCAGGTAGGCATGGTCTGCAGGGCGAGTTTCCTGCGGATAAAGCGGCCTAATATATCGATACCAATGTTCAGGGATGCAGTGATCAGGATCAGCACCATCGCGCGATCAAACTGGATGTTCTGGATGGCGCTGTCGACGTAGAAACCCAGGGTGTAGATGCCCAGTATGCCGAGGATCGCAGTCTCCCGCATGATGATTTCCCAGCGGTAGAACAGGAACGCCAGGAATGAACGATAGACCCTGGGCACCAGTTCGTAGGTATACCGATTAAGACCAATCGGCGCATCCGGGCGTAACCGGATGGTGCTGGATTGCCGGCCAATCAGATGGCCGATGATGCCCCCGTTATGCAATGCCAGCGCAACAACGGCGGGCAGCATGGACGGGCCCCATAGCTGCAAAAGGATATACGCCAGGATGTACTCCGGCGTGGAACGCATGATCACCAGGAAGACATGCCCCGAGGTACGGCGAACAGGCCCGCCGAAGTGAGTCGATATCAACGGGAAGGCCAGTAGTGCAATGATCCCGGTTGCAACCAGGGCCACCTGGGTGAGGATTACCGTGTTCCAGATGCCCGGCATGGCCTGATTGACAAACATGTCCCCCAGCCACGCGCCCATGCCGGCCCAGCCTTCTTCTCCGCGCAGTGGTGACGGCACGATGTCCTGGGTGAAAAACCGGCCGACGTTACTCCAGACAATCGGGAGACCTTCGCCAAGAAAAAACGGTGCGCCAACGATATAAACGGGCAACAGCTTCGGCTTTACCCAGAGCGGCATGGTGGCTATCAGCACGTAGAAAAGGATCAGCATGGCGCCGGCGTCGGAATAGTGGCCTTGAGAAAAGGCCGATTCCAGGTAGAAGCCGAGGGTTGGCAAGCCAACAAAGCCAAGGATGGCACTGGAGCGCAAGCCGCATTCCAGCCGGTACGCGGTGTAGGTTCGCAGCTGCACCCAGCAATCCGGTATTTTGGTGTACAGGAAGGCCGAAACAACGCCCGTACGGGGCGGTAACAGGCGACCGGGTTCCGGGTCGGCTTCTTCCAGGATCTCCGAATAGACCTTGGCGAAGATACCGGCGTAGGGGATAGCGATGGCTAGAACGCCTGTCAGCGGATGGAAGCCGAAAAATTGCAGGAAAATAAGCGCCCAGAACAGCTCATGTATCGCCCGCACAAACGCGCACAGAATCCGAACCGGCATCCAGCGATAAACAAGCGCCAGAAGAAAGCCGCTGATACTGCCGAGAGCGACGCCAACGAAGGCAAAGGCAACCGTCCGAAGCAGGGCGGTTGCCAGCCCTTCGGTACTGAAAAAATCCGGTGTTATCACGCCCAGGAAGAACCGGCCAAGATCTTTCCAGGGATTGGCTGCCGTGATAGCGATATCGGCAAACACCAGGCCTACCAGGGCGATGGCGATAAAGATCAGGCTGGTTTTGACGGTTGGCGAAGACAGCATAGGAGTGGAATCTGGGCCGGTTGAGTCAGTAGAGTGGCGCAATGTCGGCCGGTGTGAGCTTTTCGCTCGACTCGTCCAGCGCGATCTGCCCGTCCTGGATACCCACGATACGGGTGCAGTATTCCAGTGCGAGCTCGACATCATGGAGTGCGATAACGCTGGTCTTGAAGCGCTCTCTCAATAACGTCATAACCTGGTGGGCAAGCGGCCCATCCAGGGCAGAGACAGGCTCGTCCGCCAACAAAAGTCCTGACTGCCGGTAAAGGGCACGGGCGATGGCCACGCGCTGGCGCTGTCCGCCGGACAGCGATGCGGTGGGCATCCAGGCTTTCTCGGTCATCCCCAGTTCCGACAATAGGCTTTTGACGTCACGGCTGTCCCGGGTGAAAGGCCGAACCAGGGTAACCATGTTGTACCAGTTGCCGTGGGCATCGAGGCGGCCCATGTACACGTTGTGGAATACCGGTAACGCGTTGACCAGTCCCAGGTCCTGGGGTACCAATGCTGCCAGGCGCTCCACCTGCTCATAGACAAGACGGATCAGAGTGGATTTTCCGGCGCCGCTGCGGCCCACCAGGCCAACGCGCTCTCCTTCCCTGACACTGAGGGAGAGCGGGCCAATCACCCGCTCTCCACCAAAAGACGCCGTCAGGCCGGATAGATCGAATCCCGACATTAATCGATGATTCCGATCTGCTTTCCAACTACCCGGATCGGCTCGTAAGCGTCATTGGAGACTGGGATGAAACCACTACGGGGAAAGCTTTCAAGCAATTCAGGGTCGTCCATCGCAAGCAGGGCTTCCTGAAGCCGTTTCTGGAAACCTTCACCGAACTGTTCGTTGACGTCGCCGCGAACACTCCACTGATAGTTCGGGTACGACGGCGTTGTCCAGATGACCTTCACCGCGTCTGTATCAATGTTGCCGTTTTCCATTTCCTTGTCCCACACTGAGAAGTTGATCGCGCCAACATCGTAGGTGCCCGCCTCTACGAGACGAAGGGTGCGGGTGTGATTGCCACTGAAGCCTACACGGCTGAAGACGTCGTCGGGGCTGTCATCAAAGGATTCGCGAATATAGTACTCCGGAATCAGGCGACCGGAGGTTGACCCCTTGGAACCGAAGGTAAAGGTCTTCCCCCGGAGTTCGTCGGACAGGGTTTCCATCTCGTCAAGTCCGGTACTTTTGTGGGCAATGAAATGAGTGTAGAACGCTTTGTCTTCCACGCCCTGGGCAATCGCTTCAGAGCCGGGAACCAATTCGCGGGCCTGCACGCCGGAAAGCCCGCCGAACCAGGCTAGCTGGACCTGGTTGTTGCGGAAGGCTGAAACCGCGGCGGCGTAGGATTTGACAGGGATATAGCGAACATCTACGTCCAACTCTCCTGCCAGGTAATCGGCGATACCCTTGAAGCGTTCCACCAGTTTGGTTTCGTCTTCATCGGGAATGGCCGTGAAGACGAGTGTCTGGGCTGAAACGGTTGCTGAAGAGAGCAAGGTCAGTAAGCTGGCGACAGCGAATTTCCGTATCAATTTCAAAGCCATTTGAATTTCCTTGTGTCTGGAGCTGAATTTAGCGGGGTCCACATGTCCGGACGGGAAGCCCGAAGCTATCCAGAATACCGTGATTTACTGCAACTCTGAACAGCTATACGATTCTATGAGCCAATCAGGTTAGGGGTATCCGGCAAAAAATGAAAATCTTGATGGAAACCGACACTCATGAAAATCATCCTGAATACCCCGGCGCTACCGGGCTCCAGGGCTGGTAATCGGGCCACGGCGGACCGATGGTGCCGGTTGCTTGAGCAGGCCGGACACCGGGTTTTCGTTGTGACCGAATACAACAACGAGCCCTGCGACCTGTACATTGCCCTGCACGCCTGGAGGAGCCATGAGGCCGTTCTTCGCTTCCGTGACCGTAACCCGGAAACGCCGATAATCGTTGTGCTTACGGGCACGGACATATACGACCACCAGTACCGCTACCCGGAGCAAACCCTCCATTCCATGGCCCTCGCGGATTGCCTTGTGGGGCTCCACCATCGTGTTGGCCGGGATATTCCCGAGCGTTTCGTGCCAAAGCTGGTGACGGTGTTGCAGTCCGCCGATCGGCCCGGGGGTAATGCAGGCGTCGATACCAGGCATTTCGATGTCTGTGTTATCGGACACCTGCGCGAGGAGAAGGACCCTCTGAGGGCCGCAATCGCGGCGAGGACATTGCCGCCAGGTTCGACCATCCGGGTGCTGAATGCAGGCAAGGCTCACAGCCAGGACTGGGCTCGGCGAGCCATAGCCGAACAGGAGGCCAATCCGCGTTTTCAGTGGCTCGGCGAAATTGACAGACCGTCCACCCATCAGCTTATGAACCGTTGCCGTGCCATGGTTATCAGCTCGGTGATGGAAGGAGGCGCTAATGTCGTATCCGAAGCCTGTCGTGCAGGGCTGCCGGTTATCGCGTCGGACATCTCCGGCAATATTGGCCTACTGGGTGAAGATTACCCGGGGTACTTCCGTGTAGGCGACGAGGCTGATCTTGCGAAGGTGTTACTGTGGGCGGAACAATCCCCCGAATATCTCGGGGAACTGACCGATCGCGTCACCGAACTCGCCTCTTGCTTTGTTCCTGAAGCTGAGCAAGCGGCCCTGCTCACTGCGATTGAGAAGGCCAGGGCCAAAGGCGACCGTCTCAATCCCTGAGTGTGATGGGCTCGATGGGGCCGCTCTCATCCTGCGGCAACACCCGCCCTATAATGGCAGTGTGGGGATAGCCCATTGCTTTCAGCTCACTGATACAGGCATCCGCCTGGTCAGCGGGCACGCTGGCCAGCAGTCCGCCGGCGGTCTGCGGGTCGAAGATCAATGGGTAGCGAGGATGGTTGACCCACTTTTCCTGGTCTCGAATACCACGCCGGAGACGAATGTTGGCCGGCTGCAAGGAGCTGAGGATACCTGCTCCTGCAGTTTCCTCAGCGCCAGGCAAAATCGGTATTGCCGTGAGATCGAGCTCCGCATCAACGCCAGAGGGGCGCGTCATCTCAACCAGATGGCCAAGCAAACCAAAACCCGTTACGTCGGTGCAGGCTCGTGAACCATATCGGCGCAGGCACTGGGCCGCGTCTTTGTTGGACTGCATCATTGAGGCCAGGGCAGAATCAATCCAGCGGCCTTTCGCGGCAAGTTTGGCGTGGGCAGCGAAGAGCGTCCCGGTACCGATAGGCTTGGTCAGCAGCAGAACGTCTCCGGCCCGCAGGCCGCCCTTGCTCATGACGTCATCCGGATCAATCAACCCGTTGACGGCAAAGCCCAGTGCCAGCTCCCGGCCTTCGCCCGTATGGCCGCCCACCAACGCGCAGCCAGCTTCATTCAGCACTTCCACGGCGCCGGACATCATCTGGTAAACCACGTCTTCCACCTTGGACTCTATGCCGTAGGGCACGGTCGCTACGGCGGTGGCACTCTGAGCTTCGGCGCCCATGGCAAACACGTCGCCCAGGGCGTGATTGGCGGCAACCCGGCCGAACACATAGGGGTCGTCAATAAAGGCGCGAAAGAAATCGACGGTGTGAACCACCGCCTTTCCGGGTGGGACGGTCAGTACGGCGGCGTCGTCTGGGGCGTGTAGACCAATCAGGATGTCATCCCGCTCTATTGGTCGCAGCTCGCCGAGGGCCCGTGACAGCACGGTACTGCCGACTTTGGCTCCGCAGCCACCGCAACGCATGGCCACCGCGGAGATGGCCTGGGACGCTTCCTCGGGGTTTTGTGCGGCGCCGGTGTCGGGCAGGGCGGCGTTCTCTTCCATGGCGGGAAGATCATTGAATTTCGCCATGAAGCGTCTATCAATGCTGTTTTTCCAGCGCCAGACCCAAGATCCGGCCAACGACAGGTCACCTCTGGAGGCCACTGCGAATTTGTCGCCGGTACTGATCAGCGCCAGCCATTTTTTCTGCGGCCGGAATGGCTTCGCCGGCTTTCCGAGGGCATGGCGGCGGAGGTTGTCCGCCAGTGGCCGGCCCTGACGAACGGCAAATACGCCGGCTTTTTCCCGGGGGTGATTTACAGCGTTGGCAATGTCACCCGCCGCGAAGATATCGTTGTCGGTTTCTGTCTGCAGGGTGTCCGTTACCCGGATAAAGCCACCGTCGTCCAGGGCCAGGCCGGTATCCCGCAGCCACTCGGGGCCGCCGGCACGGGTGACCCAGAGCACTTCGTCAACCGACAGGGTGTCGCCGGATTCCGTGGTCAAACGATTGGCCTCGACCTCTGAGACTGCGGATCCCAGGTGAACCTTCACCCCACGGCTTGCGAGTGTGTCAGCGAATACCGCACGCACCCTGGCGTTGTGGGTGGGCAGGATCTGCTGGTCTGCATCAAACAGATGAAAGTGCAACTGGTCCGGGTCGTGGCCGCGCTTTTCGAGCTCATTTCGTAGCCGGAACTGCATGGCCAGTGTGAGTTCAACACCACCTGCACCTGCGCCGACCACAGCAACGGTCATCGGGCCGTCATGGTTTTCCAGCCGCGACAACAATGACAGCCAGCGATTGTTGAATCCGTTGATAGGCTTGACGGGCACTGCATGTTCAGTTGCGCCGCTGACGTCACCGACCTTGGGAGCGGACCCGATATTCACCGACAGAATGTCGTAAGGCACGTCCGGCCGGGAGCGGCAGACCACACGTTTTCGACGGCGGTCGATGCCAACAACTTCATCGCGGTAGAAGCGCGCGCCCGCGAACTCGGCCAGTTTGCTGAGGTCTATATGGACGTCGTCGTAGGAATAATGCCCAGCCACGTACCCGGGAAGCATTCCGGAGTAGGGTGTATGGGTATCCCTGCAGATGAGGGTAAGGCGGACACCAGGCACTGGGTTCATGGCAAAGCGCTTGAGAACGCCTACGTGGCTGTGTCCGCCGCCAATCAGGACAATGTCCCGTAAAACAGGCTGTTCGGATTGTTGCATTAAATAACTTTCTTGGCTTCGTCGCTGAAGGTGTTAAAGCCTTTCACGCTTGAAAATGCCTGAAGCTTTTCTTTGTCCGCGTCAGACGGATTGGCGATCTGATCAACCGAGGTGATACCGGCTTCCTTCATTTTGCGGGCGGTGGCCGGCCCAATACCTTTAACCTGGGTCAGGTCGCTCTTGTCCTTCGGCTTTGGAGCGCGTGTTGCTGCAGCCGGCTTTGCCGCTGGCTTCCGCGCGGCCGTGGCGGCTTTCTTGGGAGCGGCTTTAGTGGCTGCGGCCGGACTTTTGGCGGCGGTGCTCGCCTTGGGTTTGGCGGCTTTCTTTGCAGTTGCCGCTTTTGGTGTGGCGGGCTTCTTGGCGGCCGGTTTTTTGGCCGCTGTCTTACTGGCGGTGGATTTTTTCGGAGCTGACTTGCCTTTGGCAGCAGGGCCGGCCTTCTTGGCGGCCTGGCCTGCGACCTTCTTCGCCTCTTCGCTGGCTTCCTTGCTGGCAATACCAAGGCGGTCCAGGATATTGTTTTGCAAATCGTGGAATTCACCCAAGCGACGTTCAAATTCTTCGTTGAAACGTTTCATTTCACGATCACGAAGCTCATCCACTTCCTTCAACAGTTTGCGGACGGGTTCCTGAATCTGGTTCTGCAGGCTGTCGAACTGCTTGAGGGCGTCGTTGATCAGCTTTTCGATCTGTGATGACGTTTTATCGAACTCTTTGTTCACTTTCTTGACGACTTTATCAACGCTTTGCTTGTTGGCTTTCTTCGCCATGAGGACTTTCTCCTTGAAGTGCAAGTTGATGTGGGGCGTTGGTGAGTTCAGGCCAGTTGCCGAATGCTGGAGGCGGGCCCTGAGGAACGTCTGGATTTTAGCGTCTGCTTCTTGAGCACCACCTCACGAATGCGCTTGAGTTTTTCGCTCAGGGCAGACGAGGAGTTGTCATTGAGTTCTACGAAATCAACGGAATAGAAGAAATTGCTACAGTGTTTCCTGCGTTCCGTTACCAGGCCGGTAATTCCATCCGCCCTGATGTCGTCAAACGGCATTTCCATCACGAGATCCAGAATAACCGTATCACCGGGGTTAAATATCTTGTCCGTCTTCATCACACATCCGAAGTGATCCAGCTCGAACAGAGCGGCCTGTACACGCTCCCGGCGAAAGAGGCCACGCTTGATGTGAAAATGTGCGACAAGATCCGGTAGTGCTTCGTTCATCTAAAAGTGATCTCTTTTGCACCCCGAGGGGGTCCGGACGACACCCCGAGGGCGTGTTCCTGAAAGTATATGGTTAAACAATAGCCACACTCTGTTGGTTTGGCAACGTGTTCAGTGTCATACGATAGAGCTCTCAGGCGGTTCATCAACTGTTTTTATCATTTTGGCCCGTTTGTAGCGTGTTGAGCTCGTAAATATCCGTGCGCCGGTCTTTCAGGTTGGTCACCGAGCCTTCGTTGCGCACCAGCTTCAGCTTTTCCAGATCCATATCTGAAAACATGATCATTTCCGTATTCGGTGTGGTTTCCGCCATCACCGCATCGTGGGGGAACGCAAAGTCCGACGGTGAGAATACGGAAGACTGGGCGTACTGCACGTCCAGGTTCTCAACCTTGGGAAGGTTACCCACACTACCGGTGATTACGACATAGCACTCGTTTTCAATCGCCCGTGCCTGCGCACAGTGCCGTACCCGAAGGTATCCGTTCTTGGTGTCCGTCCAGAAGGGCACCATAATAATATCCACCTCTTCGATGGCCGCCAGGCGCCCCAGTTCCGGGAACTCGATGTCGTAACAGATCATGATGGCCACGCGGCCGGCGTCGGTGTCGAACACCTGGAACTTCTCACCGCCTTCGATGACCCAGTCACGGCGTTCGTGGGGCGTGATATGAATCTTGCGCTGCTCGTCGACGCGGCCGTCGCGGTGGCACAAATAGGACACGTTGTAGACCCGATCATTTTCGAGCAGGGGCATCGAGCCGGTAATGATGTTGATGTTGTAACTGACCGCCATTTCCGACATCTGATTGCGGAATTGCTCGGTAAAGCCTGCCAGAAAGCGAATGGCCCGTGTCTGGTCCACCTGGTCCGTCAGGCCCATCAGCGGTGCGTTGAAAAATTCTGGAAACAGGGCGAAATCGCTCTTGTAATCCGAGAGCGCATCCACGAAGTACTCCACCTGTTCCAGCACTTCCTCCACAGAGGTAAATTCACGCATCTGCCACTGAACGGCACCCAGGCGTACTTGAGTCTTCTTGACGTTAAGCACCGGCGACGGCGGTGTATAGAGGATGTTCCGCCATTCCAGCAGAGTGGCGTAGCCCAGGGATTTCTCGTCTTCCGGCAGGTACTTGTGCATCAGCCGGGTGACCTGGAAGTCGTTGGACAGCTGAAAGCTGAGGATCGGGTCGTAGATGTCCTTGCGATCCACTCGCTGGATGTATTCTTCCGGGGAGTGCTGGTCTGAATACTTGTGATATCCAGGGATGCGGCCACCCGCCAGGATGGCGCGCAGGTTCATGGATCGGCAGAGTTCTTTGCGAGCTTCATAAAGCCGCCGGCCAAGGCGGTAGCCGCGATAATCCGGGTGGATAAACACATCGAGGCCGTAAAGCGAGTCGCCTTTGGCGTTGTGCCAGATTTTTTCATTGCGCAGGATCAGGTCGTCGTAGGTGTGCGGATTGCTGAATCGCTCATACTTGACGCACACCGTGAGGGCTACGGCCACCAGGTCACCGGACTCTTCGATACAGATCTGACCATCCGGAAACTGTTGCACCAGAGCTTCGATCGTGTCCTCTGGCCAGGCACCGCCAATATCATCGTAGACCCTGTCCATCAGTCGCTGGAGCTGTGGGTAATCATCACTGGTCAGGTTACGAAGGTTGAGGTGCAGTTCTTCGTGGGCCATATACGGCAGCTCCCGTTGGGTGTGGAAATGACGGCAAGAATTGTCGATTGCTTCGGTATTTTATCAGAGAGCGCTAAAGACTTCTTATCACCTAAAGCTAAAGACTTCTTATCACATAAAGTTAAAGACTTCTTATCACATAAAGTTAAAGACTTTGCAGCACACGCCGAAAACCAGTTTATGAATGATAGACAGCCGATAGGCTGTTTGACTGACCCCCCGAATAGACTGTCTCGAAAAGGACCCGGAAAATGAACCTGAGTTTCGGCCAGAAGTTGCTCGTCGCCTTTGGTATTTTGCTTTTACTTGTTATGGGGGCGTTTACGCTCAGCGGCAACCTCCGGTTACAGGACACTACGGATACTTATGTTGATGCACTGATTGAAGACACCGTGGCTCAGAGTACGTCCAGCATTGCGGATTGGCTCAACACCCGTCTTGCCATGACCGAAGCAACGGCAAAAGCGCTGGAGTCCGTGGAAACCGATGCCGAGGCGAGGGTTATCCTGGCCGCTGCGACAACCGGTGGCGGGTTCATTGACGTCTATGTTGGCCGTGATGATGGCTATATGCTGATGAAGGACGATGCCTCAGAAGCCACGCTGCCTGCGGATTTCGACCCACGCACGCGGCCCTGGTTCAAACAGGCGAAACAAAAGGGCTCAGCGTCGTTCACCGAACCCTACGTGGATGCGGGCACTGGAGGCACCATCATTTCCACGCTGGCACCGGTCAAACGTGGGGCCTACCAGGGTGTTGTCGGTGGTGATATTGCCCTGAAGACCATAGAACAGACGCTCTCCACGATTACGCTGGCCAACACTGGCTATGCGGCCCTGATCAGTGACGACGGCACCGTGTTGTTTCACCCGGACCAGAAACTGGTTGGCAAGAAGATCAGCAGTCTTTTGGGAGAATCCCCTCGGCTCAGCGGTGAAATTCACGAATATGACACCGGAGATGCCAGTTGGACTGCCGGTTTCCATCGCATCAAAGGTGCCCGTGGTGTTGAGTGGTATCTCGGCACTTTTATCAACGAAGACAAAATCAATGCGCCGGTCCACGCCGCTCGCGTAACCGGGCTGATCATCGCAGTAATTGGCTTGTTGGTGTCCCTGGTGATCCTGCGTTTTGGTATCCGCGTGCTGATGGCTCCCGTTCGCAAGCTTAATGCCGCCATGGCATCAATCGCCAGTGGCGAGGCGGACCTCACCAAGCGCCTGGACGATAGCGCCAACGACGAGTTCGGCAAGCTCGCGGCGGAGTTCAACAGCTTTGTTGAGAATATCCAGAATGTGGTCCGGGACGTCCAGCAGGGCACCGCCGAGCTTGGCGAAAACGTGTCCTCCCTGCGGGATACTGCCAGCACCAGCCGAGACAGCGTTGAAAAACAGCAGGCCGAGATTGATATGGTGGCCACGGCCATCAATGAGATGTCTGCCGCTGCCGGGGAAATTGCACAGAATGCCCAACAGACCGCGGATGCCTCCAACACCGCCGATGCAGACAGCCGTGCTTCCCTTGAAACCGTTGCCGCTTCCCGGGATGCAGTACAGAAATTGTCAAAAGAGATTAACGCCGCTGCGGAAGTCATCGATAAACTCGGCAAGGACGTTACCGACATTACCTCGGTTCTCGAGGTAATTCAGGGGATTGCTGAACAGACCAACCTGCTGGCACTGAACGCGGCGATCGAGGCCGCCAGGGCAGGGGACGCGGGCCGTGGCTTTGCGGTTGTTGCTGACGAAGTGCGCAATCTGGCTCGCCGCACCCAGGACAGCACGGAAGAGATCAACAACATGATTGAGCGCCTGCAAAGCGGTGCAAACCAGGCGGTTGACGTCATGAAGGCATCAACAGCGGTCTCGAATGTGAGCATGGAGAAAGCTCAGGATGCCATGGAGTCCCTCAACCGTATTGCTGATGCCATAACGTCGATCAGCCAGATGACCTCCCAGATCGCAACGGCTTCTGAAGAGCAAACCTCGGTGACAGAGGAGCTGAACTCCTCCATCACCCGGATTGCCGACCAGGGCCAGGAAGCCGCCAAGGCTGCCAGCGAGAACGACGTCTACAGCGGTCAGATTGAATCGGTCGGCCACACGCTTAGTAAGAACGTGTCACGATTCAGGGTTTGAGTAAGACGTTTTCTGGGGCGCGGATAGTATCTGGATTCGCCGTCGGAGTTCGAGGAGGGTTCTGGTGCCGATGGCCCGGGACTCGTCCGTTAGATAGGGATTTTCCAGAACAAGGACGTTCCGGCTGTGCAGGTTTAGCTCGTCGATGGACTGGCCGTAGTATTGGTTGAGGTACGCGCCAAAGCTGCCATCGAAAATGGCCCTTTCCATGCCCAATTGAAGCCGATGTGCCGTTTCGTGGTCGTGCCGGTTGACGAAGAAGTAAGAGGGCATCGGATAGGCCAGCAGCAGGTCTGGCTCGATGGCGAAGTCTTTGTTGTTTTCAAGCTCCAGATCGAAAAGAACCTCGTTGACTCCCCGGGCGAAGCATTCAAAACGATGATTCTCCAGCATGCGGAAAAGAATTTCGTACCGCGAGTGAGTCACCACGCTGACTCCGTTGGCCTGCAGAATCGACGAATCCGGCCAGTGTGCGCCCTGGCCGATGCGGATACCGACTTCCTCAAGATTGCCAAGGCTTCGGATGCCTTTGAACCTGGGCAATGATTCTTTAAGCACCACGCACACCCGAAGCCCCAAAAGTCCGCCATCGATAGGTATGGGGATGGCCTGCAGGCTTTCTTCCCTCTGTTTTGATGTCGCGACATTCGCGAGATCGACCAATTTTGATTGCTGGCGCTCAAGTTCGCGGACAACCCGGCCTTGGGCCATCTCCGGGGTGCGAGTGATTCGATACGAACCGTATTCCGGTGTCTTGTCGAAGGCGAGGGCAACCAGGGCACGTATGGGTGGGCTGTCGTAATTGCGGTACCACAGGCGATATTCCCTTGCCTGTGTTTCTCCAGACAGATATTCCGAAGACACACCGGTTCCCGGGCAAACCAGAAACAATGCCAGGGCCGTCAGCCAGCCACGCGCACGCCTCACTTTCATTGAAGACTTACTCCCGCGTCCATTCGAGTTTCTTGTTATCGCCCGTTTTGATATCCAAGCAGTTTAGGTGAATTTTTCTTTCCGGAAAGGGATAACCGTAAAAAATCCCGAAAACAGTTGCGATACCTTTTAAACGGCTGCAATCATGGGCATTAAATCACCAACAGGTAAGAAAACATGGCGTTCATCGACAATCTGATAGGTGCAACCGGCCATTGGGTGTCTGAATCGAATCCTGGGGCGCGAATCACCCAACCGCTGGCCTGGCTCCGTAAAACCAGTGGTTATGCGGCCGTCAACCGAATTATTGGCCTATCGATCCCGTTTGCACCACGGAATCGATTCAGTGTCGAGGAGATTCGCCCGGGGTTCGTTAAGGCAAGAATACGCCTGAAAGGCAATAAGAACCACTTTGGTAGCCTCTACGCCGGTGCCTATTTCCTGGTGGCGGAGATCCCCGGTGGTGTGTTGACGCTGTTTGATCTCGGCCCGGCTTACACGCCGATTCTCAAGGAAATGACGCTTCAGTTCCTGCAGCCGGCGAATTCCGATGTGTTTGTGGAGTTTTCACTGGACGCCGCCACGGTTGAAGCCATCAAGGCCGAGGCCGATGCTACGGGCAGGGCCGCGTTTGAGTTGGAAGGCACACTGTACGACAGTGACGGCCATCATGTGGCCACTTCGATGGCCCACTATCGTGTTCGCAAGAAAGGCTTCCAGGCGCAGTGAACTGAGGTTGATTCAAGCGCCGTCCAACTCCCGTAGGGCGGCGAGGAAAGTTTCCCCGTATTTTTCGAGCTTTGCCGCACCCACGCCGTTTATCTCAGCCATTTCGGCAAGGTTGTTCGGTTTCTTGTCCAGGATTTCAAACAGCGTGGCATCGTGGAAAATCACGTAGGGCGGCACGCCTTTCTCATCCGCCAGCGATTTTCGGCAGGCCCGCAGCGCTTCCCAGCCGGGTTTGTCAGTGATCTGGTCTGCAATCCTGCGGCGGCCGGACCCTGATGACCCACGGCCACTGGAGGGCTTCACCACGGGATCCTTGCGTAATTGGATAGCTACCTCGCCCTTAAGTAGTGGGCGGCATTGCTCCGTAAGCTGCAACGCTCCGTAGCCTTCCGGGTCAGCCCTGAGGTAACCGTTGGCCACCAGTTGACGGAACACGGACTTCCAGTCATTAGCCGATAACTCGGTACCAATGCCGTAGGTGGAAACCGTTTGATGGCCGGACTGCAGGATACGTTCGTTCTCAGAGCCGCGTAACACATCAATTAAATATGTGACCCCGAAACGTTGCCCGGTCCTGAACACGCAGGAGAGCGCCTTCTGAACGGCAACCTTGCCGTCCCAGGTTTCCGGTGGAGTCAGGCAGGTATCACAGTTCCCGCAGGGCTGTTCAAGGGTGTCGCCGAAATACCGCAGCAACACCTGTCGCCGACAGCTTGTCACTTCGCACAGGCCTAGCATGGCATCCAGTTTCTGGCGCTCAACCCGTTTGAAGTGGTCATTGCCCATGGAGCCTTCGAGCATCTGTCGCAGCTTGATCACGTCCTGCAGGCCGTAAACCATCCAGGCGGTCGAAGGCTTTCCATCACGACCGGCTCGTCCGGTTTCCTGATAGTAGGCTTCCAGGCTTTTTGGAAGGTCCAGGTGGGCGACAAATCGAACATCGGGTTTATCGATGCCCATGCCAAAAGCAATGGTGGCCACGATGATGACGCCGTCCTCGCGTAGGAAGCGCTCCTGATTCCGCGCGCGATCACCGGCATTGAGGCCCGCATGGTAGGGCAGAGCGGTGTAGCCTTTGTCACTGAGCAGCTTCGCGGTGCTGTCGACTTTGTTGCGGGACAGGCAATAAACGATGCCGCAGTCGCCATCATGTTCCGCTTTAATAAAATCCAGTAGTTGTTTGTTTGCATTGGTTTTCGGAGCAATTCTGTACTGAATATTTGGGCGATCAAAACCACTGATAAAGTGTCGGGCTTCGGTCAGGGACAGCCGTTCAGCGATCTCCTTGCGGGTGCGCTCGTCCGCGGTGGCGGTGAGGGCTATGCGGGGTACGCCCGGGAATTCATGGGCCAGCCGGCTTAGCTCCAGGTAGTCGGAGCGGAAATCGTGCCCCCACTGGGACACACAGTGGGCTTCGTCGATGGCAAACAGGGAAATAGAAGCATCATGTAACAGGTCCAGTGTGCGAGGCTGGATCAGCCGTTCCGGCGCGCAGTAGAGCAGATCCAGTTCGCCGGTCATAAGCGCGTTTTCAGTGTCCCGGGCCTGTTCGAAATCCATGGTGGAGTTCAGGAACGCGGCCTTGACGCCCAGTTCTTTCAGCGCTGCCACCTGGTCCTGCATCAGTGCAATCAGAGGTGATATGACGACAGCTGTTCCGGCGCGAACCAGGGCTGGCACCTGATAGCAGAGGGATTTACCACCACCGGTGGGCATCAGTACCAACGCATCGCCACCGTTAACCAGCTCGCGGATAATGTCGCCCTGCAAGGGCCGGAAGGTCTCGTAACCGAAAACACGATGAAGGACTTCTTCCGGGTCCTGGTCGGTAACACGGGGGCGCTCTGTGCTGAGTTGTGCAAAATCCATGACTTGGCCAGCGGTGTTGGTTGAGGGTAAAGGGTGCCGTTCTGGCAGGCAGGCCATGATACCAGAAAGCGGTCACGGAATCGGCGGAGACAAACAAACCTTATAAACGCTACAATGCGCCTTTTTTCTGCACCCAACAAACAGGAACTCCATGCAGGAATTTGACGCCATCCGACCTTACTCGGACGAGGAAACCGGAACCGCCATCAACAATCTGGTACGGGATCCGGAATTTCTGGATATGATTGGCCGCTTCAAATCGCCCACACTGGCCAAATGGGCGCCGGGAATGCTCCGGGTATGGGTCAAGCGCTGGCTGGCCAGGAACTTTGGCGGACTTACCCGTATCGACGACCTCCAGGCGCGATTGTCTGGCTACGTTGGTGAACTGGTTGATCACACAACGACCCGGGTTACCCACAGCGGGCTGGAAAATCTGGACAAGCAGAGCGCTCACCTGTTCATCTCCAACCACCGCGACATCGTGTTCGACCCGATGGTGGTCAATTACCTGCTGTTCGCGAACGGCTTCAATACCACACGTATTGCCATTGGCGACAACCTGCTGGCGAACCGCGTATTTGCTGAAATGATGCGGCTGAACAAGAGCTTTGTGGTGCGTCGCAGTATGACCAGCCCACGTGAAATGCGGGACGCCTACATCATGCTTTCGGCGTTTATCAATCATAGTATCGACAACAACGAGAGCATCTGGATTGCGCAGCGTGAAGGGCGCGCCAAAGACGGGCTGGATTTCACCGATCCCGCCATTATTAAAATGTTCTACATGAGCCAGAAGAAAAGTGGGTTGGATTTCGGCGAAGCCATGAACCGGCTGCACATCGTGCCGGTGTCCATTGCCTACGAGTATGATCCCTGCGATATGGACAAGGCCCGAGAGCTCGAAACCCGCTCCCGCACGGGCAAATACGTTAAGGCGGAAGGCGAGGATACTAACCAGATAATGCGCGGGCTCACGGGGTTCAAGGGCCACGTGCACGTGCATTTCGGAGCACCCATCGCGGATGCCGAAAACACGCCTAAGGAACTGGCTGCCCGGATCGATCGGGAGATGCATGCCAATTATCACTTGCACACGTCCAACCTGGTGGCCTATCAGCAAAGAGGCATTCATCCTGATTCACACGCCAGCAGAGACTCTGTAAGCGATGCGGTGGTGACGGCAGAGGCCTGGTCAGCGGCGGAAATAGAAGCCGCCGAGGCGGAGATGGAGCGTCGACTCGATGCCTGCGACCCGGCGATTCGGCCCTACCTGCTGGATATGTACGCCAACCCGGTGGTCACGGCGCTTGAAGCTCACAATGGCAACGGCTCGACGGATACACCAACGGAACACCCCTGATACCCGAGGTATTTTGTGCAAGAACTTCAATATATCGAATTGGAAACCAATCCCAATCCTACTGCCGCCGTTATCTGGCTGCATGGCCTTGGAGCCAGTGGCCATGATTTCGAGCCGGTAGTGCCGGAGTTGGGGTTGCCCGACAATGCAGCTGTTCGGTTCATTTTTCCTCACGCCCCCAACATGCCGGTCACCATTAACGGTGGAATGACGATGCCAGCCTGGTACGACATCAAGGCAATGGATATTGATCGAGTGGTGGACACCGATCAGTTGATGGCCTCGTCAGACGCGGTTGCAAAACTGGTGGACCGGGAAATTGAGCGTGGCGTGAAGAGCGAGAACATTGTGATTGCCGGATTTTCCCAGGGGGGCGCCGTGGCCTACGAGCTTGGGTTGAGCTATCCGAAGCGCCTGGCGGGCATTATTGCCCTGTCAACATACTTTGCCACTGCGAAGACTGTGAAGTGCTCAGAGGCGAATCGTGATATCCCGATTCGGATCTATCATGGCACCTTTGACCCCATGGTACCGGAGGCCCTGGGCCGGCAAAGCGTGGAAAAGCTGCAGGACATGGGGTTTGAACCCACGTATGAGACCTATCCGATGGAACACAGCGTGTGCATGGAAGAGATCGTGGATATCGGCAAGTTCCTTCGCGATAACGTACTGTAAAGCTCGCCTGACGTTCGATTGGCGAAGCCTAAGCAGGGCAGGTTGCCTCGCTTAGCTTCGCCAGAACGCTGGTGAAAGCACAATTACCACGCTCAGTATTTCCAGACGCCCCATCAGCATACCCACCGATAGAATCCATTTGGCAAGCTCCGGGAGCGGTGCAAAGGTGCCCGCTGGCCCAATTGTGTCGCCGAGCGCCGGGCCAACGTTGGTCAGCACGGTGAGTGCTCCGGACAGGCTGGTGATAAAGTCCAACTGCAGAGCTGCCAGCGCGACCGTTATGATCAGCAGGCACAACAGAAAGATAAAGGTGTAGGCAATCATCGAAGCGATAATTTCGTCGCTGACCGCGCGGCCATTGTAGTTGCGTGTGAATACGGCCCTGGGATGCAGCAGCCGCATCAGCTGCTCCCTCAGTACGATCAATGAGAGCTGGAAGCGGAACACTTTCATGCCCCCGGCTGTTGAGCCGGAGCACCCGCCGATAAACATCAGAAAGAAAAACAGCACAAACGCAAGTGGGCCCCACGCAGAGTAATCTTCCGAGGCATAGCCGGTTGTCGTGACCACAGACGTGACATTGAAGAGCGTCGACACGTAGCCGTTAACGAGGTCGAACTCCACTGGTGAGACGTACCAGCGGTAAAGAGTCAGTAAGGCAGGTACCACCAGCAGGATGGTCACGAACAGCCGCACCTGCTGATCCCTGAACAGCACGCCGTGCTGGCCATGCATTTCCCGGACAAAAAGAAAGAACGGCATGCTGCCGATCATCATGAACAGGGTGGCTTCCAACAGAATCAGGTTGGAGTCGAACTTGCCCATGGACAAGTCGGATGTAGAGAAGCCACCGGTCGCAATACTCGTCAGGCCATGGTTGAACGCGTCAAACAGGCTCATACCGGACAACCAATAGGTCGTTACCGCAAGCACCGAAAACGCCACGTAAACCAACAGCAGGCCACGACTGAGGGTTTTCATTCGCGGCAGGGCCTTGTCAGTCCATTCTGAAGATTCCGTTGCAAAAAGCCGCATGCCGCCCACGCGGAGGAAGGGCAGTACGGCAACGAACATGCCGATGATCCCGATGCCACCAATCCATTGCAGTACAGAGCGCCAGAGCAGTAGGTCCTGATCCATGGTGTCCAGGCCGGTAAGCACCGTGGCTCCGGTGGTGGTGATGCCGGATGTGCCTTCGAAAAAGGCCTCGCCGAGGGTGAGCCCCAGATCACTGAGATAGAACGGGAGCGAGGAGAGCAGGGCGATAATAAACCAGCTAGAGACGGTCAGCACGAACATGTAGCGGGGCTTCAGGTCTCGTGCCTGGCGGTAGGTCGCGAGAATGCCCAGCAGCCCCGTGCCAAAACAGATAGCCGCAGACTCCGCAAACGCCATGGCATTCGGCGATTCAGAAGTTACGAGAAGAAGCACAGGTAAGGTCATGAAAATACTAAGAAGTATAAAAATGACGCTCATGATAAAGATTACGGGGTTCAGGTTTCTCAAAGGACGCTCTAGCCGGCTGAACAGAGAGACGGCGTCAGAATACATGCGGCTTGGGGCTTTCGCAAGGTGGAACCCGCAGTGTGTCAGGGTCTTACAGGTACATTAAATCACTGTAAATTCCGCGTAAATAAGGATCCGAACGCTGGTGTTTGTCGTCAGCCTGATGCAACTTCGAATTGTGAGTTCGGTTTGAAACCGGAAGGAGAATTCAAATGAAAAAGTCGATTGCATTGATGCTTGGTCTTTCTGCAGCGCCGCTGATGGCGGTCTCCCAAAGCGCCTTCGCTGATGTCTACAAGTCAGGTGGTGGTAGCCTTTATGCGGGCCTGAACTACAGCTTTATCAATATCGAAAACGGCAGTGACGACGTTGACGTTGGTACGCTGTCCGCGAAGGTGGGTGGCCTGGTGTCGCCTTTCTTTGGGCTCGAAGCCCGTGCTGGGTTTGGCGTGGACGATGATCGCATTGGCGGCGTCGATTATTCGCTGGACAATTTCTTCGGCGGCTACGCCACGCTGAATCTGGCGAACGAATCACCCGCAACGCCTTACGTTATTTTCGGTGTAACCCGGGTTGAAGTGGAAGCGAAGTCGTTCCTGGGGACCACCACCGAGGATGAGTCGGACTTTTCCTACGGCGCTGGTGTGAATGTTGAGCTGGCACCGGAAGTGTCTGGCAACGTGGAATACATGCGTTACTATGACAAGGATGGCTCCACCGTTGATGGTCTGGGCCTGGGCGTCACCTTCAACTTCTGATCGGAGCGCTCTGCACAAAGAAACCTTGGCGGCGGAGGCCTGTTCGCCGCCGTTATTGGGAGCCAGTTTGAATCACCTTGCCCATCTTTTTCTCGCACCAGATTCCCCCAAGGTTCGTGTGGGCAGCCTGCTGGGGGACTTTGCGAGAGGCATTGTGCCGGACGAACTGCCCCGGGAAGTGAGGGTGGGGCTGCAGCATCACAGGGCGGTGGATGCGTTTACCGACCAGCATCCGCAAGTCATTGCCAGCAAGCGGTTGTTCTCCCCTCAGCGCCGACGTTTCTCGGGTGTGGCGCTGGATATCCTCTACGATCACTACCTGTTAAGAAACTGGCAACGCTTTAGTCATGTGAATTCCGATACCTTTATCGATCAGGTCTATCGGGAACTCGATGAAAACGCGTCGTTGATGCCTGAGAAAATGCAAAAGGTGACTCAGCAGATCGTTCTCCACGACTGGTTCCGCTCATACCAGGACATTGACAACATTGGGTATGCTCTGGACCGGGTCGCCAATCGCATACGGTTCAGGAATGCGTTCAGCGGAATCATCGAGGAGATCAAAGCCCACGACCAGGAACTCGAACACAGGTTCCTCAGCTTTTTCCCTGAACTCAAACACTTTGCCACAAAGGATTTTGAATGTTGACGGACTCCAAGAGATACGTTGTCGCTGCGCTTTTCGCGTTCCTGATCCCCTCCATCGCCATGGCTGAGAGCAGCAGTAATGAAAACGCTGTGCCCGAGCGACTTGGCTTTGTTGAATGGCTTGTGCTCGAGGGCACGGGCCTACGCATGAAGGCCCGGCTGGACACCGGGGCCAAAACCTCTTCACTGCATGCCGTCAATGTTGAGCCGTTCATGAAAGGTGATGAAGAATGGGTCAGTTTCCAGTTGCCGCTGGCTGACCACCAGGATGAGGACGACGCCGACGGCAAGAATCTGGAAGAGGTGATTCTGGAGTTCAGCCTGCCTGTTGAGCGTACGGTTAAGATCAAGCGCAAGGGCGCACCCTCGCAGCGCCGGTTTGTGGTGGTTATGGACTTCTGCATTGCCGGTACCAGTCATAAAACTGAGTTCTCACTCACGGACCGTGGGAAGTTTTCCTATCCGGCGTTGTTGGGTCGACGGTTCATGCGCGACGACAATATCCTGATTGATTCGGCGGACGCCTTCATCGCGAAGCAGGACTGCGAGTACAAAAATCTGGCCGATGTTGCTGAAGAGCACGCTGGGTGAGTTGTTTGTAAAGTCTGCGTATAGACAAAATTTAGCTATAAGTCTACAATGATACCAAGTGTTCAGTGGGCGAAAGCCTGAAAAACAGTGGTGTCCGCTATGAGTAACGCGCAGAAACTCGCAACCGTCCAAAAGAACAACGTCTCCGGCGTTGGCCTTAAAACCGTGTTTAATATTCTGGACCGTTGGGGCTGTACTCCCGAGCAGGTACAGAAAATCCTTCAGATCTCCCGCCCGGCGTACTACAAGTATCGTAAAGCGCCGGAGCAGGCGAGCCTGACCCATGACCAGATTGAACGTCTCAGTTATCTGGTCAACATCCATGGCTGCCTGCGGATGATCTTCGAGAACCCGAAGAACGTTTACGGCTTTATGGCCCTGAAAAACGACAATCCGTACTTCAACGGCAAAAGTCCCCTTGAGATTATCAGTACGGGCCAGTTTGCTGCTTTGTATGAAACGTTCAGGCGTATCGATGTATTGCGCGGGGGGCTCTGGTGAGTCAGGAACTGCCGCCAACGATCACACCCGAGAGCATTACCGGGTTTCGCCTGATCAACTCGAGGTTTCCGCCCATCAGCCTGTTTGATGATGTGGCGGACGAAGATGAGTTTGATGCGCTCTACGAACTTCAAGCGCTCACCAACCCCCGTCTTCAGACCGAGTTGGGTAATCTCAACCTGATCCGCAAAGCGGAGATCCCGTTCGGAATCCCTGGCTGCTCCTACGCCACCGGCCCGTTTACCCATGTAAACCCCGAAGGCAGCCGCTTCAGCGATGGCCAGTACGGTGTTCTGTATATGGGGGAGAGCATCGATACAGCAATAGCGGAGGTGGCCTATCACCAGTCACGCTACTGGCAGGGCGTTCACGGTTTGGACTACGACCGGCTGGTGTTCCGGGGGCTAAAGTGCAAGGTAGGGACGATGACCCTGCACGACGCCACGACCCTCTCCTTTGGGGACGCCATCTACGATGCTGACAGCTACGCTGCTTCACGGAGTTATGGTCGCAGGCTCTACAGGGCAGGCTCGGAAGGGCTTCGGTATCACTCTGTTCGAAAACCCGGCGATACCTGCTGGGGATTATTCACTCCCAGGCACGTCCGCAGTGTTATCCAGACGGCGCATTTCGAGTTTATCTGGAACGGTGAGCAAATCAGCTCGGTTAACAAATTCACCAAGGCGTGAGAATACCGTTACGGTTTCCATTCACTGACGATCAAATCGAACAGTGCCCGCAATTCTGAACGTTCATAGTTTCGCACGCCGCATATCAGATTGAGGTTGGTGATCATCTCCGGATCATCAAAAATACGCACCCCTCCGCGGCTCTGTGATTGTTCCGCGAACTCCCGCTCCACAAGCCCAAACCCCATGCCGGATTTGACCATAACCACCGTGGAATACTCGTCGTCGGAACTGGTGGCCGCGTCGGAGAGGCTTGCCTGAGGGCCAAGCAGGTCCTTCATGAAATCAAAAAACGGGCAGTCCCGGTTGGGCCAGACCCAGGGCAGGCGCCGACGTGACTCGAAGTCGGCTGGTAGGGTGTCGAGCTCCGTATCCGCAGGGCCAACAACGGAAATACGCACTGGCGTGAGTGGCACCACCTTCAACCTCGGGTCCTCGCAGTTGCCATAGACATACCCCAGATCCAGCTCTTCTGAAAGCACTTGCTCGACAATCTGGGTTGACGACCGGGTTTTCATTTCCAGGTTGAGGTGAGGGAGAGCGTCCGTCTTCCGGCGAAGCACTTCGTCTACACGAAGGTATTCAGGCGGAGAGTTCAGTCCAAGGCGGAGTGTTGCGTGGGGCACCGAACGCAAGGAAAGCGCAGTGTTACGTACATCTTCCACGGCGGTAAACACCTGGCGAACGGGCATGAGCAAGCGCTCGCCAGCCGCGGTCAGGGACATTCCCTGTTTACTGCGCTCGAACAGCAGAACCTCGAACTCTTCCTCAAGCTGGCGAAGGTGCTCGCTCACCGCAGACGGGGTCGAATGACGACGAGCGGCCGCGCGAGTCAGATTGGCCTCTTCAGCCACCAGAAGAAAAGACTTGAGCCTGTCCAGCTTTATGTTCATATTTTTCGAACACCGGGTTCAAATAATGTCGATGGACGACCTGGTACGGCGGGTCGAGAATGGTTTCATTGTAGTCATCGTTCATATTTAAAGGAAGATGAAAATGAAAGCCATCCTCGTCAATCAAACACTCAGACAAGCACCATCGATTGCATGTGTTCCCTCAAAGAGCGCTTTCATGAGGCGAGCCATCGCTGCTATCAAACGCTATGCGGGACGTTGGAGTCGCCGGTACCAATTGAGGCAGTCGCTGTATGAAATGGACACCAGACTGGTCGAAAAAGACATAGGGTTGCCTCACGGCAGTCTGGTAGAGGAAGCGCACAAGCCATTCTGGCGGGAGTAGTCGTCACGCTGAGCCCTTTCCCCAGGGCTCAGCGATGCGTCTTCCAGAACGGGCTGTGTGCCTCTCGTAGCAGCTGAGCTCTGGTTGTTCCGATGTCCCATGCCAAACGATCCAGCTCTCTCATGGGCATTCCCCGCAGGCGTCTTCTTAGGCGTGTGCGGGTTTTTTGGTTCTCAATATAGTGTTTGAGTGTGCGAAACAGGACTTTGTCGATGTTCATATTCCACCTCCGGTGCTTGATAAAATTCTATTGGACCGGTGTTGGCGGAACAGACACAGAAGGGTGCTATTGGGGGAGTACAGTTTTAAGATACAGTTGACGCCAGCGAAACGGGTGCTAACCTTCCGTAGGTGCCGGGCTCCCATATAATTCATTTTTCAACATGACTACTTGTTTCGTGGCCGACTTGTGAGGGATCACCTGAAATATTCTATTCCCCTAGTTCTCAGCCTGTGTCTCAGCCTGGCGTCGGCGCATGCTTCCATACGCTCGGAATATGAAGTCAAAGCGGCGTTCCTCTACAACTTCACACGTTTTATTACCTGGTCAAATGGAGCAACCGCTTCCGATCCTCTTGATGTGTGCATCTACGGCGATGACCCCTTCGGCAACCTGCTTGACCCCATGCAAGGTCGTAAATCCCAGGGCAGGGCGCTTCAGCTTCGATACCCCAACGTTCCGGCCGATATCGCGGGATGCGACGTACTTTATATAGGCCAGTCCCAGTCCAGAAATGTCGACGAACTGCTCGAAATGGCCGAGAGCCAGGAAGGCATACTGACAGTGAGTGATTTGCCAGACTTCATTCGCAAGGGCGGGATTGTCGGTTACGTGAAGCAGGGTAATGTTATTCGCTTCGAGATCAGCCTGAAAGCCGCAATGGAAGCGGGCCTGACCATTAACTCCAGGCTTCTGGAACTGGCGGTGAGGGTTCTGAGATGATGGGGCGGTGGCGATACTGGCGACTGAAAACCAAACTGCTATTCCTTACGTTGTTCACCAGCGCACTTGGCATCACCCTGGTCTGCGCGAGCCTCATCTTTGTTGAGAACCAGAATTACCGGAAACAGCTCGAATCCGAGCTTCATGTCATCGCCGGCATCCTGGCGGAGCAGTCCGCTGCTGCCCTGGTGTTCGAGGACAACGAGCAGCTGAGCAGTATTATCACCAGCCTCAAGCGTATCGACACTATTCGGCAGGCCTGTGTCTACAACCAGCAAGGGGACGTGATGACGTCTCTTTCAGGCCGGCCACAGGGGCAATGCCCATCGGTTGGTTCGTCGTTGGAAGTAGGGTTCGTCGGGGACGTCTATCAGTTACTGATGCCGGTCACGCTGGACAACGAAGTGGTCGGGCAGCTTTTCCTCTCATCACACCTTGAAGTTTTGCGGGGCCATATCCGGACCTTTGTATCCGTAGCCTCCGGTATCGGGGCGGTGATCCTCATCGCGCTGGTATTCCTGGCGCTCAGGTTACAGAGAATCGTCTCCGAACCCATTCTCAAGCTTTCGGAGACGGCCGAGCGCATCGCCCAGGATCACGACTATTCCATTCGTGCGCCGGTTTCCGGCACCGACGAACTCGGGCGCCTGGGTAACACCTTCAACGAGATGATCAGCACCATCCAGCAACAGAACCGCCGCATCCTGGAAAGCCGTGACAGCCTGGAGCGCATCGTCGAGGCCAGGACCTCCGAGCTGAGCATGGCCAACCGTGAACTGGAGGCGTTCAGTTACTCGGTCTCCCATGACCTCAGGCAGCCCCTGAGAGCCGTTGAAGGGTTTGGGCAAGCCCTGGAAGAGGATTGTGGCGATCAGTTGAATGAGATCGGTAAGGATTACCTGAAGCGAATCCGCGCGGCCAGTGTACGGATGGCAGGGCTGATCGATGGGTTGCTTGTTCTGTCCCGCGTCAGCCGACAGTCCATGGAAAATCAGACGATAGACTTGAGCCAGATGTTGGAAGAAATTGCGGAAGAACTGCAAGACATCAGCGATGAAGTGCCAACGGAAATTCTCATACAGCCGGGTATGTGGGTTGTAGGCGACAGCCGAATGCTGCGTGTTGCCTTCCAGAACCTGATGGCGAACGCCTGGAAATACAGCGCCAAAGAAGAAAAACGAATTGTCGAAGTGTTGTCTCGAAGAGAAGGGCGCTGGGTTGCTATTGAGGTTCGTGACAACGGTGTCGGCTTCGATATGAGGTATATCGACAAACTGTTTGTGGCATTCAATCGACTTCATACGCCGTCGGAGTTCGGCGGCACAGGTATTGGCCTGGCGACCGTATACCGCGTTGTTCGCCGGCACCATGGCGATATTTCCGCTACGTCGCAACTGGGTGAGGGGGCAAGTTTTGTCGTGAAGTTGCCTGTTTCGGGAGATCAGGACTAGACTGTAGTCAGATTCAACCTATTAATGCAATTCATTGAAAGGGCAAATAAAATCATGGATGGCCATTCAATCCTTGTGGTTGAAGACAACCCGGATGATCAGGTTCTGGCAGTGCGAGCCCTCAAGAGTGCGAGCGAAAACAGCCCTGTCATCGTAAAAGAAGACGGGCAGGAAGCCCTGGACTTCCTGTTTGGCAACGATGCCAGGCAGCCGTGTAAAGATCTGGATTCGCTCGGTCTTGTTTTGCTTGATGTGAAGCTTCCCAAGGTCAGTGGCCTGGAGGTCCTGAAAGGTATTCGGTCCTCGCCACTGACCAACTGGCTGCCAGTCGTTATGGTTACATCCTCCGATGAGCCGGCAGACCTGTTGAATGCATACCGTCTGGGTGCCAACAGCTTTATCACCAAGTCGATCAATTATCGGGAGTTTACGGAACAAATGAAGTTGCTTGCCCGCTATTGGCTTTTTGTCAATAAAGTGCCCAAGGCAGGTGCGGTTCGCTCGTTATAAAAAGGTAAGGCCATTGACAGACACAGCCAGCCCTCTACGGATGTTGATCGTCGAAGATTCAGAAGACGATGCGCTGCTTCTACTGCGAGAGATGCGCAAAGGAGGCATAGCCCCCTATCATGAGTTGGTAGACAGCGAAGACCGTCTGTCCTATGCCCTTCGCCGGGGTAAGTGGGATATCGTCATTACCGACCACAACATGCCCGGCTTCTCTTCGTTCAGGGTATTGGAGCTGACCAAGAAGTACTGCAAGGACCTGCCAGTAATCATCGTATCCGGAACGATCGGGGAGGGCGTTGCCGTTACCGCCATGAAAGCCGGTGCGCAGGATTACATCATGAAGGACAACCTGTCCCGGTTGATTCCTGCCATTGATCGGGAAGTACGTGAAGGATTCATGCGCCAGGCCAAGCGTGTTGCCGAGAATGCTCTGGAGCATATGGCTTATCATGACAGCCTGACTGATCTTGTGAACCGCCGGGAATTCGAGCGGCGGCTGGTGCAGGCGCTCGAAGACACCCATAAAACCGGCCGTCATCATGTACTGCTCTATCTTGACCTTGACCAGTTCAAGATCATAAACGACACCTGTGGTCATGTGGCTGGGGATTACTTGCTTAAGCAGGTCGCCGCATTGCTGTCACTTCAAATTCGCTCTGATGATACCCTGGCTCGCCTCGGCGGCGACGAATTTGGAGTACTGCTGCGCGGTTGCGACGCGGTTCATGCACACAAGGTCGCTGAAAAGCTGTGTGAAGAGGTCCATGAATTCCGCTTTGTTTGGCAGAACAAGCCGTTCTCGGTGTCGCTCAGCATCGGTATGGTTGTGATCAACGAAAACTACAACAGTGCTGGTGAACTTCTTAGCCATGCCGACCTGGCCTGCTACGCCGCCAAGGATCGGGGACGCAATAACGTCCAGCTTTACGAAACCGATGACAGTGATATGCAGCAACGTCAGCGGGATATGAACTGGACCAGCCGAATTCAGCAGGCTCTCCAAAATAACAGTTTCTGCCTATGGCAGCAGGAAATGGTTGCCCTTCAGCCAGAAGCCAACGACGGTTATCGAACCGAATTTCTGGTCCGCCTGAACGAAGGTGATGACATCGTGCCCCCTGGTGCCTTCATTCCTGCGGCGGAACGCTTCAACTTGATGACACGAGTTGATCGAAAGGTCATCGAACTGGCATTCGACTACCTTGATCGCACGGGGCTCGGGCGTGAGAGCACAGGAACATTCTTTATTAATCTGTCTGGAAGCTCGTTTAACGAGCCAGAACTGTTTCTGTACATCAGCCAGTTAGCGGAGCGGTACAAGCTGATTCCCGAACGTATCTGCTTTGAAATTACTGAAACTTCCGCCATTGCCAATCTGAACGCGACTCAGAGGTTCATCAATTCCGCCAAAAGAAGAGGGTTCAAATTCGCGCTTGATGATTTCGGTGCGGGCATGAGTTCGTTCTCCTATCTGAAAGCCCTGCCAGTGGACTACCTGAAAATTGATGGTGGTTTCGTCCGCAACCTGCTGGACGACCCAATCGATTTGTCGATAGTCGATGCGTGCAACCGGATTGGCCACTCCGCAGGACTCAAGACGGTTGCCGAGTTCGTGGAGAACGACGAGGTGAGAGCCCGTCTGGTTGAACTGGGGCTCGACTTCGCCCAGGGATATGGAATTTCCATGCCTCGACCGCTGGAATAGATACCTCTCCGCCTTTGTTCACACTTCAATAATGGACGTAACCTCCAAAAGGATTATCAATGCTCGAAAATGGTGACTTGATTATTCGCTATCTTGAGCGATTGGGAGTCGAGTATGTATTTGGGGTTCCAGGCGGGAGTATTGAGCCTTTTTACAATGCGCTTGCTCGCAGCGAAAAACGTGGCGGTATCAAAGCCGTCATCTCCAGACATGAAGCGGGCGCAGCTTTCATGGCAGAGGGATATGCTCGGGAAACAGGTCGACTAGGTGTGTGTTGCTCAACGGCAGGGCCTGGCGCAACGAATCTGATAACGGGTGTGGCGTCTGCCTATGCTGACAACATTCCTATACTTGTAATCTCAGCTCAGACGGCGCTTGATCGCTTTGGACAGGGATCTCTTCAGGAAAGTTCTTGCACCAGCGTCAATACCATGGAGATGTTTGCCCGTTGCACACGTTACAACACGTTTGTCTCACATACCGCCCAACTTGAAACCAAGCTGCTTCAGGCTGTTAGCTATGCGTTGGGAAACCAACCGGGTCCTTCGCACTTGGGTATTCCTTTGGATGTAATGAGACATCCTGTTTCCGATGACTCCAGCCATCATAACCTAAGGGCTTTTACTCACCATGATGTTGCACCAAGTCCAGACGCTATCCAGTTGTTATTGAAAGAGCTGTCATCAGCTTTAAAAGTAACCGTTGTACTAGGCGAAGGGGCTGCGGAGGCTGCGGATATTTTGATTAGCCTGGCAGAGTCGAGACATTGGCAGATGGTGACCACGCCTCGCGGCAAAGGGATCGTCGATAGCTATCATCCTCTATACCGGGGAGTTTTTGGGTTTGCCGGGCATGAAAGCGCAGCGGAAGCGCTCAAAACCAAAAACGCGGATTTGGTACTTGTGGTTGGGTCCGCTCTGGATGAAGTATCAACCTCAGGATGGGACACAACAGCCATACTCTCTGAGCGTTTAATACACGTATCCAGAAACCCTGAACACCTTACCCGATCCACAATGGCCCGATTGGTTATTCTGGGTTCGCCAAAGCTCACGCTTGCGTCTATTGCAGGCGCGCTTGGGGTTGAAACCGGCGGAGGCTTTGTCTCGACGACAGAACAACACTCTCAATTGCCTCTACAGATACGTCTAGACAACCGGACAGCATGTGAGAACGTCAGCGGTAGCATAAAGCCCCAGGCTTTGATGACCTATATGAGCAGGGTGTGCCCCTCAAACGCTAGGGTGCTGATGGACAGCGGCAACAGCTTCCTCTGGGGGATTCACCATTGGAATATTCGCCGCTATGAACATCAGGATCCTTCCAAGAAGTATTTCCATATTGGTATTGGATTTTCTTCAATGGGGTGGGCGATAGGGGCTTCGGTCGGAGTAGCAGCTGCTGTAAAGAACACACCGGTCATATGTTTTACAGGTGATGGTAGCTATCTAATGGCTGGTCAGGAAATCACCACTGCATTGCAGGAGAATCTGAACCTGCTCATGGTTGTACTGAATGATTCCTCACTGGGTATGGTTAGGCATGGGCAGGGACTTAGCGGAGGGGAATCCATCGGGAACAGCCTTCCGGATATTAATTTCGCTGACATGGCCAAGGCTATGGGAATTGAATCGTATCGCGTTGAAACAATGGAAGAGCTTTTCTCAGTGAATCTACATGCCATATTAGCTAAAACCGGACCTTGTTTGCTCGACGTAGTCGTCGACAGAGATGAAATACCGCCCATGGGGTCTAGGATGAAGGTATTGACTGGTTCCATATAAGAGAGCACTTATGACCTCAGATTACGTATATCACTCCAATTTTTGGATGGAAGAACCCGAGGACTCGAATCCTTTCGCAGCCAAGCACTGTTTCTGTTCTGGATACGATGTTTACGGGCAGGTCGTCCCCAATGCAAGCTGGTTTGAATATCTATTGCTCTTATTTTGTGGCGAAAGGCCAACCAGGGAAGAGGCTCTCTTGATCGAAAAGTTGGCCATTGTCCTGGCCAACCCAGGACCGAGAGAGGCCAGTGTCAGAGCGGCAATGAATGCAGGCGTAGCGGGAACAAACCACAGCTCTGCGTTAATGGCAGCACTTGCGGTAGGTGCAGGACAATACGGAGGAGCCCAGGAAGTTGCGATTTCAGTCAGGCTCTGGCGCGATTGTGGTCAGAATATCGAAAAGTGGAAAGAGCGACTATTTCACCCTGAGGAAGACGAACGGGCTGACATCTGGCTTCCGATGGAACACGCACCGGGGTTTGACCCAAATGGAGAGTCTCTTCCTACGCATCTCCGTCAAGCACTCGACTATCTCGTTAAACTTGCTCCGAGTGATGGCGCGCTTCGTTGGCTGCATGCTCATCGTCCCGAGCTTGAAGCGACCGTTGGTTATCCGCTTGCGATCAGTGGGATAGCGGCGGCCACGTTTGTTGATCTGAATCTGAATGAGGATCAAGCAAGTATGCTTTATCTTATGTTGCGGCTTCCTGGGGCTGCAGCACATGCAATTGAGCAAAAAAATATGGGTTGGAAGAAGTTTCCATTTTATGGTCCTGCTATCGAGTTAGTATCCGATCCCGGGCCAGTTACGTCCAACCCCGGCAAAGGGGGCGTAAGCTAATGGGTTACAAGCACCTACTAAATACTGAAAGTCACTGGGTAACCCGAAAAGGTAAGGCGTTTTTGTCGGACCGTGTGGTGATGCATGGCAAGGACCTGCATAAAGAATTGTGCAACTACAACTGGATACATTTGTACCTTTACGCCGTGCTCGGGCGGGATCCTGGTGAGAACGTCGCGAAAATGATTAATTATTACTGGGTTTCTTCAAGTTATGCGGACCCATCTATTTGGCCAAATCATGTTACCGCTCTAGCAGGTACCGTTAGATCGACTGCCTCATTGGCGTTAATGGCCGGCTTGAGTATTTCGGAAGCATCACTCTATGGCCGCAGACCTGAAGTGCGGGCCCTTGATTTCTTCTATAGGGCAGGGCGGTGGTGCGATGACGGTGGACAACTAATAGACTTCGTTGATCAAGAGAAAGCCAAGGGACGGATTTTGTATGGTTACGGACGCCCATTAGCAAAAACTGACGAGAGAATTTTTTACACTCTGGAAAAAGCAAAGGAACTTGGATTGGCCGATGGTCGTCATTTGAAGATGGCTCTCGACGTCCAGCGGCATCTAGAAGAAAAACATGGTTATGCTATGAATGTCGCGGCGGTCCATGCCGGACTGGCTGCTGATATGGGGTTAACCTGCCAAGAGTATCAATTGATTCTCAGCCCTGGTTTTGTTACCGGTATGGCGCCTTGCTATCAAGATGCGAGAGATAATCCAGAAGGTAGCTTTTTCCCTGTGCGCTGCAGCAGTGTCAAATATGGGGGCCCTGAAAAGAGAGATTGGTCTACGGATCAGGTGGCACCTTAGAATTGATACCTTAGTTCCGCTACGAACTGCCGGCCCGGCATTGGGAAGTCATTAGGGATTTCTGGTGCCGGGTCCGCATAAGGACTGGGATCTCTTACATCCTGATCAAACAAATTTTTCACCGCGACGGAAAATGCCCAGTCCGGCAATAGGTCAACGGCCCTTAGGTTGATATCGACGGTCGTGTAGTCATCCACCGGAGGGCGGGTATCATTTGCGGTTCTCTTTTGCTCGCCTACCCAGTTTACCTGGGTGACGAAGCGCCAGTGTGTTGTTACGTTCCAATCCAAGCGTGCATAAATTTGGTGATTTGGTGCTTCGCCTACATCATCATCACTTTGCTTATCGATTGATTTCTGGTACGCGTAGTTTGCTGAAAGCTTTACTTCGTCGAGGGGAGCGTAGGTTAGTTCGAACTCTCCACCATGCCCCTTTCTTTCTCCAGAGTTGCGATACTCTTGCGAAATTGGACCAGTGACCGGGACGGCAGTTATCAGGTCATCTATCTCATAGTAAAAGAGATTAACGCCGTATACGAATTGTGTATTTAACTGGTGGGTTAAACCGATTTCAAAGGTATCTATATTTTCCGCGTCCAAGTCACTGTTGCCTGCCGTTACAGGGTTATTCGCTACATAAAGCTCATTCAGTGATGGTGCTCGAAAAGCCCGTCCGTACAAAAATTTAGTAGTGATGGAATCGGTTGTTGCCCATATTAAAGCCGTTCGTGGGTTTATCGTGCTTCCAAAATCAGAGTAGTCGTCAAAACGGATACCACTAACCAGTTGCCAGTTTTGTGCAAACTGCCATTCGTCCTGAACAAAAACATAATAGCTAGTTCGGTCCTCTTCCGGCATCCAGACTTCACTTGGACTATCGGACACATCAACTACACTGCCACGTGGACTAAAATCTGAATTAAAGTTCTTGCTTTCCGTGACGTCGTAAAGATCAGCCCAAAGTGTACCTATACCTGTCTGTAGTCGATGGTTTTGAAGTCCACGATAAACTGCACTGAGATCTAGCCGCACCTGATGTTCTTTGTATCCCGGACTACCAATCAAACCATTGGGGAAAGCCCCGTCGAATGCACCAGGGGGGTAAAGTATGATGTTGTTCTCAGGCTCTTGAGTGATGTTGAAGTAAGAAACCCTGGCCTCCAAATCAAGGCCTTCGGTGAGATCGGCCCATCGATAGCTATAATCCGCATTCAACCTTCGCGACGAATACTCTCCTTCTGGGTCCAACGCTTGTGCAACTCCGGGACCCGTCTCGATGTTGCTCCGATCTTGTAAGCCAGCTCTAAAAGTCCATTGCTCGGCGCCCACTTCAAACCTGGCGTCGAGTCGGTCTACCCCTGTATTTACAGGGCCCGGCGCCAGGGAGGCAGACGTACCGAACGTTTCGTCGAAGTTCGTTTGAGCATCTCGTTCGATAATGTCATCCCAGCCGTCGGTTGTCTGATATTCCAGGACCATACTGACACCTAGTCCACCTACCCGATGACCTGTTTCAAGCCAGCCACCACGGGTATCGAAGCTTCCGAGTCTGCCACCTATTATTTGACCATCTATCGTTTCATGATTCTTGGTGGTGATATTGATAACACCGGAATACGCATCGGCACCATACAGAGCCGAGCCCGGCCCCCTAATCACTTCGATACGCTCGATCGCCTTAACAGGCATTCCCCCCCACGCATTACCACGATTTCCATACATCATAGTAGTGGCCTGTATTCCATTAACAAGAAGGAGCGCCTGCGGGTTGTTGCTGGAGGTAATGCCACGAAATACGTACTTCGGAGAAAAACCCTGATCAGAGTGATTCACATGGAGCCCAGGCACTGTTTCAAGTACCTGGTCCAAGTCCGTGGCGCCCATGGCTGCAATATCGTCCGCATTAATGACCGAAGTGATTGCAGCGGCCTTATCGAGAGGTGTTTCGGTTCCAGAGGCGATTGAGACAACACGAATTTGACCAAGCTCTTCCAAGGGAATGTCCCAAAGGGAATCATCCGCGGCAACAACGATGGAAGAGGTTGAATAGCAAAGAACGGCGGCTACCACCCTCGAAACCACCTTGGGGCGTAAAGCTCTGCTTAGGGGCGATAGACGTTCCTGCATGCGCAATCTCAGCACTTTGCTCTTAGCATTATTTGAAACGATTCAGTCAACGATTGCACTCCGAGACCTGCTACTGACAAACCTGGCGGTCACACTGCCAAGGATGGCACATTTCTTAGCCAAACAGCGATGAAAAATGCAAGCTGAATAGGAGTTTAGCTGCATTCATCGTATAAGCAAGTCTTAAACGGCATGGAACCTAACGATACGATCAAACTCGCATTACTCGGCAGGAGGAGGGGAGCAGGGCGCCGCCGTGGCGTCCCAGTTGACCAGTTTATCTTCCAGTATCTGCGCAGTTACTGGTGTGCTGTTCTCGGCGACCGCTTTCTCAATAATGGCTTGGTACCTCCCGTTGTTGCGCAACGTCGCTAATCCATCATTGAACGCCTGCCTGAGGCCGGCTGACTCCGCGTTAAACAGCACGTGGTAAAACGCCTTCCGGAGTGGTTTGGGATGAAACGTCAGTTGATAAGCCTGGGAAGTAAACTGGTTTCTTATCATCGCTTCACCCACAACGGGGTCCATGGGAAACAAATCAATGCGACCAAGGAGCAGCTTCTTGAAATTAGCCGCGTCAGAAGTGGTGACGTCAGCGTCGACGAGACCACTCTCAATAACATCACTGAGTGTTTCGCCGTAACTGTAATCCTGTGTCAGACCAACTTTCTTTCCTTTCAACTCTACAAGGGCTTCCCAGTCAAAAGCCTCGGCAGCGCGGTGATAGAAAACGTATTGATAGGGCAGTAAAGGAGAAGAGAACAGGAAGTCACGGCTTCTTGATTCGGTGCAAGACCAGATCGCCGAGGCCTGATATTTTCCCGATTTGGTCATTGCCAGCGCCCGCGACCAGGGAAGAAATGCAAACTCTACGTCGACACCTTCGCTTTCAAAGGATTCACGAATAATCTGGGAGACAAAACCGCCACCAGGTAGATCTTCGCTCAGGTACGGCGGCCAGTGCCCGGTGCTGATTTTGATGGTGTTCGCTCCAAGCAACGTCGGACTAAACGACATAAATATCAGAATCATTAGGTGCTGTAGGTACTGAAAGTACCGGCATCTCTTTTGGCCTTTCATTTTTCCAAAATCCCGAAATTCCTGCGTTGGAGGATCCACATTTTATACCGTCATCAAACCTCGCAAACATGACAAAGCCATGTTTCTCGCAACATTATGTAAACGACAACCTGCGAAGAACCGTCACCAAGTGTTATAGAAACGTTATGTTTGGGGAGGAACCAAAGCCGGCACCTTTTGCTCTGATCCATTAATACAGATGGCTAATCCGATGAGAGGTTCCCATGACAAAATGGTTTATTGCGTTGCTTTTCTTACTGCCGTCGTTTGCCAGCGCCGCAGAGTGGACTAGTGGAACGAGTAAAACCGACGTTGTTGAGCTGTTTACCTCAGAGGGATGCAGCAGCTGTCCTCCCGCTGATCGTTGGCTGAGCTCTTTGAAGAGCAGCCCTGAGCTGTTCAAAGAATTCGTTCCAATGGCGTTCCACGTTGACTACTGGGATTACATCGGCTGGAAAGACCCGTTCGCAAAAGCTGCTTACAGCGAACGCCAGCGGAATTATGTACGTGAAGGGCACGTTAGCCAGTCTTATACTCCGGGAATCGTTATCAACAACAAAGAATGGCGCCAATGGTTTCGAGGGCAACGAACCTGGACAGACGACACCAAACAGGTTGGGGTACTCAGGGCTAGCGCTAATGACAAACGCCGCTTTAAGGCGGAATTTGATGGCGAGAAGGCTGGCCAGTTGCATATAGCCATACTCGGTATGGGGTTAACAACATCCGTGAAAGCTGGAGAAAACCGCGGCCGGGAACTCACACACGATTTCGTGGTGTTGAAGTTAATAACAGTACCTGGAGAGAAAAGCTGGACCGTTACACTTCCAGAGTTCCCCGAAAAAGGGCAGAAACGAAATGCCATCGCGGCCTGGGTAACACCCAGCAATTCACAGACGATTCTGCAGGCAGTGGGTGGTTACGTCGATTAACGGCTAGCCGTAGTCGGTTTTTATCTTTCAGCCTGGTGATGGCTCTCTTTATAAAGCACACGAGCGAGATCTTCTGGCAAAGGCATTGGCGCAAACGGACTGACGTTCGCACGCCCGGTATTTCCAAGGGGAACCCATATGCGAGAAAACAACAATGCGGCGAACGTTCGAGTAAGCTGCCCAACGACTTCCCGCATGTCACGCGTACGCCAGCCGAGTTTGAGCATGCGAATGTGGGTCCTTGTGTGCGCCCAAGCATACTTCTGGCTCAGAATATGAGCTCGCTCAAGGTGGGCGAACGCCTTTGAAAAGTTACGCGACTCTTCAGCTTCGCACGCCGCGGTGAGTTCCACGTTATAAGCCTGTTTCAGTTCAGTTTTCATTTCAGAAATGCTCCCATTAAATCTGCGCCGTCAGTGGGTATCAAAAACCCTGTAGTAGCTGCAGAGTCAATGGTTTGAAGAAGGTGGCGTATGGGAAGAGAGGGGAATTTGACCGGGGCTGCTGTTTCTAACTTTAAAGAGCAACATACACCATTTAACATAATATACATTATGCGCAGTTGTGGTAGTGACTTTGAAACGGTATCGTCGTTTCGATTTGAGGTTTAGCACTTACGCTAAATTGAGTTCATACTAGGCGTTGAAAGCATTGGCATCAGGCAAGGCGTAATGCCAATGCACCCACAACTAAAGGTGGACAGATCCCATGAGTAAGAGTCAGGACAGAAAAAAAGACATTAAAAAGAAACCGCTTTTAACCCCCAAGGAAAAGAAAAAGGAGAAGAACGCAAAGAAAAATGAAACCGATGTACTGGGACATTGATTTCAGGAGCCGCTGAAAGCGCCTGGATCAGGGGCGCGATCACGATGAGCAGCTAAGGTGCGACGCCCCGCCAACACCAAAGAGCTCCAGCGGCTTCAGCCTATAGTATTTTCTATCTACGGCCTCTGATTGCTCGGCGTACGGCTGCGTCATCACGTCCTGCAGTTCTCGCAGCAAAGCGTAATTACCCTCTGCCGCTTGCTGATAGGCGGGCACAACGAACCACTCTCTCAAGCTGTACTTCGGGTTAACGAGCTTCATCTGACTGGAAAGCTCCTCACGCGTGCCAGGCTGAATGAGCGATTGCCAATTTGTGAGCCACGCTGACCAACGCTTGTCTAGCCCTTCGGGATCAGCAGCATAGCTCGGGCCTTTGTAGAAGCTCTTCTTGAGTGGCTCAATGTCATCTGGCAACGAGGAGAGTTCCCGGAAGAACATCGTGTAGTCAACAGACGTTTGCATCATCAGCGTTGCCAGCTCGCGGAATAAAGCCGCGTCAAACGCGTCAAGTCCGAGTTTGGCCGCCCACATCGTCTCCATTTGCGCCTGCATCACCTTTGGGAAATCACTTTGAATGTCCTTCAGCTGCTGTAGACACTCTGGATGCCCTGCCAACAAAGGCCGAACCGCCGAACAGAACGAGTAGAAATTGCGTTCGGCTGCTGCTGGTTGGTTGAGGAACGCGAAGTGATTTCCCCCGCCCGTCCATGGCTGGTACTGCGGATCAAACACATCGCAGAACCCAAAGGGTCCATAGTCGAGCGTGAAGCCGCCCGCGGCACAGTTGTCGCTGTTGAAGTTACCCTGGCAGTAGCCAACACGGATCCAGTTGGCGACAAGCGAGGTCAGTCGTCTGCGGAACTCATGTGCGAGCGACACCACTTTTTCAGCTGTGGTCCGCGACCGATCGATAACGTCATCGTACTCGCGATCAATCAGGTGCAATACGATCCTCTCGAGCTCCTCCATCGCCTGCGGGTGTTCCTGCTTGCGGGCACGACGACTAAAGAGCTCCAGCTGCCCTACCCGAATGAACGAAGGTGCAACACGTGTCGAGATGGCCACTGGCTCGGATACGAGAATATCGGGATCTACCGAGCGTGAACCCTCCGAATACCAGGGGCGCCTGACTTTCTCGGTTGTCGACACGTACAGACTCAGAGACCGTGACGTGGGCACGCCCAGCGCGTGCATATGCTCTTGGGCCAGGAACTCCCGCACACTGGAACGCAGAACTGCCCGGCCGTCTGCGCCGCGGCAGTAGGGCGTGCGCCCTGCCCCTTTTAACTGCATTTCCCAGCGCTGCTTGTTGATGACAGCCTCGAGCACGGAAATCGCGCGGCCGTCGCCGTAGCCATTGCCAGTCTGGAACGGGCATTGTTGGTAGAATTCGGTGCCGTAGATGGAAAGTGCGTAGCCACACGCCCACCCCACGTTGCGCAGAGGCTCCGGAACATGCGACAAGTCGCCGGAGAACATACGGATGAAGTCGCTGGACTGCGCCATGCTGTCGGCGAAACCCAGTTCGTGAAACAGGTTTTTCCCATGGGCGACGTATTCGGGGTTTTCGATGGGCGTGGGGCTAACCGGAACATAGTGGCCCGAGAAGACTTGTCTTGGCGCGTGATCAGCTCCGTTTGCTTTCCCCTCAGGGTCGCAGTTGAGCGTGTCCATGAGTGAATAGTCTGCCAGCGGTGCGAGATCGTCGAGGGTCGCGACCGTTGTAGGCATTTCCAAATGATGTCGCGTTAACATAATAGGGACTCCTCTTTATCTATCATACACTTCTAACTCACGGATACAGATTCAGGGACGACATTGAACCATGGGTAAACAGCGCTTTCGTTACTCTGCCAGCATTCTCAAACCCAGCCACCTGTTTGCAACAATCGGAGCCTTGCTGACGATTTTGCTTGGAAGTCTGCTGCTATTGGCACTGCCCAACCTCGGTGAACTGGACTTCAGCCAACTATACCTGGACGAACACGGTAACGTGCCTTTCGAACTGCACCTAATTGCGTTGTGTTTGCTGCTGGGTTGCGTCGTGGCGTTTGTTAATCGCCGGGTCTGGCTGGAACTGGACAGCGAGAATCTGACGATTCACATCCCGCGGTTGACCGGCCTCGGGCTAATGGGATTTACCACCGGAGACCACCGCATTCCGTTAAATACTATTCGGAAAGTTGAGCTGACCGCCGTTACGGGATTCCGGAATATGGCTCAGGCACTTCAGCAGTCAAAACTCAGTCTCGTTACCGACAGGCGGACCTATCGTCTGCAACCCTACCATTTTTTGAGAGAGGGCCACCCGGATCACCGTATCGGCATGGGCAGCGCCTTTGGAAAGCCCAAGGCGAGGTTGGAATCCATCATTACCGAGGCCCCTCTTGTCAAAGCTCTGTCCGGAATCACCGGAAACGTGGACTTTACGTCGACCCAAACTGATCGAACCGGGCCATTGGCCAACCATTTCAACTTATTGAAACACAAAGGCATGGTGCTGCAGCTAATTCTGCTGGCTGTGCTCGGCACCTATGCTCTCGTTGACTACGTACTGCTCACCAACTATCTCGTGATTGGTGACTTGCCACTTTGGCCATTCGTTTCAACCGGGCTGCTGCTCGGTGTTTTGGGGGTTCAACTGGGTAAAGGTGCTCCCCAAGCAGAGCGCTTCGGCCTTGCTGCCCTGCTCTGTGTCATCGCCCTCGCCGCCACCTACCCCGGTCTTAAGCGGTACGCGTTGGCGGTATCCCCCGAACCACTGACCGTTGCCTATGACAACACTGAAACCGGCTACTTTGAACATTCGCATTACCCTGTGATCGACCAACGGGAAAGCAATATCCCTGAATATTGGCAGAGCCTTCCCTCAGAAGTGACTTACACCTTCTTCCTGCATGAATCGGAGCTGGGCTTTGTCCTGATTGATATGGCGGCCGTTTACGAGAAAAGCCGTGCTTTCTATCGGGAGGATGGCCGCTAACGACCTTGAAATCGCGTCTCAAACCATCACAGTCAGATAATGAGGTAGCCATTTCCTTAACGAAGGAGAAACGCTATGAAGAGTATTAGCCGTGACGACCTCAAACAGATGAACGAAACTGAGCACGAAGATTTTGTGCTCATCAATGTCCTGCCGAGGGATGCCTTCAACCGAGAACATATCCGCACATCCATCAGTGTTCCTGTGGAGGAACCGTCCTTTTTGGAACAGGTCGAGGCAGTTACCGGCAGCAAAGATCGGAAAATTGTTGTCTACTGCGCGAACTTCGAATGTGATGCTTCTCCCAAGGCTGCCAAGAAGCTGGAAGATGCCGGCTTTACGGAAGTCTACGACTATGAAGGCGGCACCGAGGACTGGTTTAGCCGGAAACGTGCCGCTTGACCGGTTGTAGTAGTGGAGGATGAATCTCAAGGGCTGCTCAACAGGGGCAGCCTTTTTTATGACATACGCACATGCTTCGGCCTAATCCGACGGTGATGTCGTTCGGCGCTGGTGCATATCAGGTTTAGACAGCCTTCAGGTGCCGGCCACAGGGCGAATTGGTCATGATGTCGTGCCAGCGAGCCTGGAGCAGTCTTTCGATATGATTCCTGATCCAGATAATCCCCGGTTCTCTATCATGGCGTGCGTGCCAGATGAGGTAGAGGCTGGTTGGATCTACATCGAAGGGTAGCTCCCCCATCCATAACCCATCGACGAATCCGCAATCCTGGCTGATTAGCTCAGGAACGGCCGCTATGAGATTGGACTCCCTTAACACTTGAGGAACGGACGCAAAATGGTTCATTGTTGCGGCGATACGCCTGCTCTGCCCTTTTTGATCAAGATAACTGTCAACAGAACCGTGGGCGTCACCCGACATAGTGACCAACAGATGCCGGGCTTCCAGAAACTCTTCCATGGTGATTTGCCGGCCTGCCAGCGGGTGGTCTGCCCGCATTGCGAGAACAAATCCGCTATCAAGAAGCCAGGTACTCCGCAAACTGTAATCGTGCTGGTTAAGCACGCCAATCGCGAGGTCAACGTGAGCTGATCTCAGGTCGTCGTAGCTCCCTTCAGGTGTATAGGGAACGGCGTGTACGTCCACGCCCGGCGCCTCACGCTCAAGCAAGTCAATAAGCTGACGCCAGATCATCTCGACGATGACGTCGGTTACTGCAATGCGAAACGTCCGCCGGGCGGAGGCCGGGTCAAACTGCGTAGCGCTGACGGCGTTTGTCAGCGCGAACATAGGGTCACCCACCTGATCCCATAGACTGAGCGCATAGGAGGTGGGTTCGATGTTGCGGCCCTTTCGCACAAAGAGCGGATCATTCCAGATCTGGCGCATCCTGGAAATCGCATTTGATACCGCAGGCTGCGTCATGGCCAGGCGATCCGCCGCACGAGTCACTGAACGCTCCGTCATGATGGCATCGAAGATGTACAGCAACTGGAGCTCTTGAGTTTTCATAGTAAGTGTCTCAGCTTAACTATAAGTGCCCTTTAACGAACGTTCTCAACTGGCTGAGGCTCCCTGCCCCGGCATGTTGGGCAATCACATCGCCATCCTGAAACAGGGCCAATGTTGGAATGCCACGGATACGCATTTTTGCAGTAATCTCCGGGCTATCATCCACGTTGACCTTGGCAACGGTCAGTTGCTCACTGAACTCATCGGCGATGTCCTCAAGCAGCGGGGCTACCGTCTTGCAAGGGCCACACCAGGGTGCCCAGAAGTCAACCAGAACTGTCCGGTCGCTCTGAACAACCGCTTCTTCAAAATTCGCATCGGTTACATGAACAATGGTCGTCATAATATCTGCTCCTGAATGGAATTGCTCACTTTCAATACTGGGTCCTCCAAGCTGATAGCACTAATTTCAGTGCCATATAGATCCCATTTCTCACATTGATGGGTTGGCATAGAGCCCGTTAAAGGCGCTTACTGAATACCAGCCCACCCCACGCAAGCGTGCGGTTTCCGGTCCCGCTCTTAATTTCGGAGCTCTGGACCCGGAGCACGTAACTCAACTCGGTGCCAGCGACGAAACTGTGGGTATAGCCCGCCCAGATTTCCGCCAGGAGCACGTTAAGGTCGTTGGCACCCAGTTCGTGGTCGGAGTGCCTGAATTGGCCTTGAAGGAACGCATTGTAGGCCCGAGCTTTAACAGACACGCCGCCCCAGAAATAGTGCTCCCGGCCGCCAGGCGCCGCGACTCCCGGCGCTCGTTCGCCGTAGGCCATAAGCTCAGGGTTGAAACGATTGTCCGGGGAGGAAATGAGCCCATCCCGAAAAACAAGCGCCGCACCAAACTCAGTCAAATAACCCACCGACCCGAAATACGTGACTTTGAATTGCTGGTCCGGCCGGCTTTCATCCAGATACTGATGATAGGCAGCGGAGTATCGGAATGTTGGTTCCCCGCCATTGGAGACCTGATGGTCCCAGCCGTTGGCACGGTTACTTCCTACCACCTTGTGAACCGCATTCTGACCCGATTTAAAAACATCCAGGCCCAGCACTCCGACGGTCATCGAGGTGGTCCACCCGGAATCGTCACTCAGGGTCCTGTAACTATGGCTTGACGATAAATAAACGAGGCTGCTGTAGGGACGATCATCCCGATCGATATCCCTCGCCTTGATTTCCTCAGGGGTGAATCCGTAGATGCCAAATTCCAGGGCTGCACTTTCGGGCTCGTTAATATCTGCGCCAATACCCGACAACACGAACCTGTCCAGGTTTTGGCTGATTCCGGAAACCGGATTTTCCAGGAAGTCCTCCGAGTTTGAGGAATAGGTTATGGCCACACCTGCGGTGTAATCCCGATCGGTTTGGGTGGGTGCAAAAAGATCATTGTCCGTAGAAAGCGCAATGACAGAATCAGAGTTCTCAGCATGAGCCATCGGAGACAAAACCAGAACAGTGAGAAAAAGTACAAGCAGACGATGAGACATGGCCAACTCCGAAAGACGATAGGTCGGAAACAAGTTGGCTGCTATTTTTCAACTGAACGCCTTGCGCGACTAATCAGGGCTCAATATTGAAAACATCATGTATTTTGATGAATAGGTGTTTGTACTGCGATGTTTACATCATTGTCGGCGGGGCGCGTTCTATAAAATTATTTAAGTTAGTCGTTTAACATATTGTATTTAATTTATTTCCATGCATTTCGATAAAATCAGTCAAGATAGGAAACATCGAAGTAAGTCGCCGAAAAGCTCTATTTATCAGTTTTGGTGATGTGACTCATGTGGCCTCCTGATTATTCGTGACCTCTCTTCAAGCTCATACTCCACTCCATCTGATCTCGCGCCGATTGGCGAAACGGAGATCAGCCTTCGCTTATCAAAACTGGAGAACATGTTATGCGTACAACTGTACTGGTTGCCCTTACATCACTCTTGGCCGCTGCTGCGCTGCCTGCACACGCGACCCTGGCTGATCGGAAATCCGACGAGACTCATTTTGAAAACGCTCAACCGGCCCCGTACAGCGGCCAGCTCGTCATACGTGGTGAGATACAGGATCGTGACGCAGCAGGCCGTTCAGCAGAACCTGCCCCCTACAGCGGTCACATCGTTATCCGAGGTGAAGTGCGGCCTGAAAGCCACGGTTGAGCGAGAAGTCTTTCTTTGCGTCTTGGCACCAGGGACGGTGCGTTTTTTGTCAATCCGCTTCGGATGGCGTTACCGCCTCTCCCTCCAACCACGGTGGACGGTTACCAATCCGCTCCAACAGGAAATCAATAAAGACCCGTACCTTCGCCGTTAAAACATTAGATTTGGGATAAACCAGCCAGAGCGCCGGCTCTGCGTCCATCCGGAAGTCTCCAAGAACCTGTACCAATGTGCCCTCCGCAAGTTCACGATGAACACTCCATAGAGCATGCATGGCAATGCCAGCACCTGCCATGGTGGCGATCTTGTGACTCAGCCCATCATCAATGATCAGGCGGTTACCGGGCGCACGCGGGTTGAATTTACCCTGTTCACCATCTGGGCCAATCAGGTTGATGGTCGCCTGGGATTTAAACGCAATCAGTTGGTGGGAACAAAGGTCGCCTGGATGCTTCGGTGTGCCCCACTTCGCCAGGTATTCCGGGGAAGCGCACAACAACCGTTTGTCGTCTGCCAGTTTACGAGCCTTCAAATTACTGTCTGGAAGCACCGAGTCCCGCAATGCCAGGTCAAAACTTCCCTGGATGAGATCAAGCTCCATATCCGACAGCCGCAAGTCCAGATTGATGCCCGGGTAAAGCTCCAGAAAATCCGGCACCAGCGGTAACACGTATTGCTGGGCAAACGTGCTGGAAGCAGTCAATCTCAATGTCCCAGCCACATGTTCATTGCCGAACCCCATCGCCGCCAGGGCTGCGTTCTCCTGTGCCAGTATTTCTCTGGCGAAGGGTAAATGAGGTAACGGACCAACCCGGTAACGTCCCCGGCTAATGTGGCCTGCAATGGCGCCAAATCATTCGTCGCCCGGTAGCCTGAAATCCACTTCCTCAAGTGAGTCTGCCAGGAAGTCCAAAAATGCTCTTACCGCAGGAAGCAGCCCGCGGCGCGACGGGAAAACAGCGTGGAAAATCCCTCCGCGTGGTCGCCAGTCCGGTAAAATACTGACGAGATTGCCGTCAATCAGGTCCTGCCCACCGACGATGAGCGGCATTTTTACCACACCTAAACCACCCACAGCAGCTTTGAGCAACGTAAAGACATCATCGGTGACCAGGCGTGGCTGGTGATGGATTTTAACAGACGCACCAGCGGGCCCATCCAGGCACCAGACATGCTGTCCATCCCATTGCTCAAAATCGATACTGGGAAGTTTTGATAAATCATCGGGAGTTATTGGTTTCGGATACTGCGCAACCACCTCTGGCGCGGCCATCAAGCACTGAGGGCTTTTAGACAGCACTTTCATCGTTAAGTCACTGTCTTCGAGCGGCGGGTATCTCACTCGCAAGGCAACATCGAACCCCTCCCTGACAACGTCGATCCGTCGGCTCGTAGCCTCCATTTCGATTTTTACTTTCGGGTACTGCTGCATAAACCGGACAATCAACGGGGCCACCAGAAAGTAGATGATTCCCGGCGGGCAGCTCACCCGTATCGAACCCACTGGCTCGGAGCGGGAATGATCGATGACTTCCTGTGCCGCATCGGCCTCCACCAGCATTGCCACGCAGTGGCGATAGTACTCTTTCCCCAACTCCGTAACAGTGAAGACACGCGGTGAGCGATTAATCAGTCGGGTATCAAGCCGACTCTCGAGCTCTGCCACGCGCCGGCTCAACTTGGATTTGGGTAACCCAAGTGCCCTGCCCGCTGGCGCAAATCCGCCGTGATCTACCACCTTCACGAAGTAAAAAAGATCGTTCAGATCCTGCATATACGATCGTCCTATATATAGAACTCTGAGTATAAGAATTAGTGCCTACTCAGGCCACCCTGGCTGAACTATCGTTAAATTTATTCCCTTTTCCAGTGCCAAAGGAGAGGGGGCCAACGACGACGGTGCACTGCGCCGTCTAAGCCCAGAAAGGAGAACGTCATGAGCAAACCCTATGTTCGACTCGATAAAAACGATGCTGCGGTACTGATGGTAGATCATCAGACCGGCCTGCTCTCCCTGGTCCGCGATATTGACCCGGACAAATTCAAGAACAACGTATTGGCGATGGGTGACCTGGCTCAATACTTTGGGCTTCCGACCATTCTGACAACCAGTTTTGAGACTGGCCCTAACGGCCCATTGGTTCCGGAGCTGAAAGAACAGTTTCCCTCTGCCCCTTACATCGCCCGCCCAGGGCAGATTAACGCTTGGGACAATGAGGATTTTGTTAAGGCCGTTAAAGATACGGGAAAGAAACAACTGATCATCGCCGGCGTCGTGACAGAAGTGTGTGTTGCTTTTCCGGCGCTCTCCGCGCTGGCCGAAGGCTATGACGTATTCGTGGTGACGGACGCCTCCGGCACGTTCAACGAGCTGACCCGGCATTCCGCCTGGGACCGGATGTCGCAGGCCGGTGCCCAATTGATGACCTGGTTTGGGCTGGCGTGTGAGCTGCACCGTGACTGGCGCAACGATATTGAAGGACTGGGAGCCCTGTTCTCAAACCACATTCCTGACTACCGCAACCTGATTACCAGTTACAACAATGCCTGAAAAGCAGTGAGGCAATGGCGGGGTATTCGTTCCATAAATAGAACATTAAGTGGAAATATCGCTATCTATTCAGGGCCCGTACGCTGTTTTATCGTCACCTTGATGCAGTAAAAACGTAGGGTCGATGGACCCGTTAGGAGGTCAAAGTGAAAAAGATTCTGACAACGTACGGTCCCCCTCGCGGTCATTGGGTGGGTGATGGCTTTCCGGTTCGTTCGCTCTTCTCCTACGATCGCATGGGCGCATCGAATATCTCGCCGTTTCTGCTACTGGATTACGCCGGGCCATCGGAATTTCCTCCGGCTCAACGTCCCCGGGGGGTTGGTCAACATCCACACCGAGGCTTTGAGACCGTGACAGTGGTCTACAGCGGTGAGCTGGAACACCGGGATACCTCGGGTGCAGGTGGGCTCATTGGCGAGGGAGACGTCCAATGGATGACCGCTGGCGCGGGAATCGTGCACGAGGAGTTCCATTCACAGCAATTCACTGAACAAGGTGGTTTGCTGAACATGGTGCAGCTCTGGGTCAACTTACCTGCATCGGCAAAGGACACGCCGGCGGCTTACCAGACGTTGCTCAATAAGGATATCCCTCGTGTGTCCCTGGAAGATGATGGTGGAGCGCTGCGAGTCATTGCTGGTGAGTATCTTGAGCATAAAGGACCTGCCAACACATTCACGCCAATCAATGTGTGGGATCTTAAGCTGGAGCCTGGTGCCCGTGTGAATTTGCCGGTGCCCAAAGGCCACACCACCTTGGTGGCAGTGCTGAACGGTTCAGTTCAGATCAATGACACTGATGTGTTGCGTGAGGCAGAGCTTGCGAACCTGGACAGAGAAGGTCAAGAGATTGTGCTGGAGTCCAATAATGACGCTCGGCTGCTTGTGTTGAGTGGAGAACCCATTGATGAGCCGGTCGTGGGCTATGGACCCTTTGTGATGAATACAGAGGGAGAAATCAAACAGGCCATGCTCGACTTTCAATCAGGAAAATTCGGCGCTCTCTAGCAAGGGTAAAGAGCATGAACTGCTTTTGAGGGGCTGACAGGACGTCGCCCCCAATCATTCAAAGATTGGGAAGCACGCTATGAACGAACAAGAGGCAGACGCCGCCCCAAGCATCCACTATGACTCTGGTCGATCCATCATAATCCGGCACACCGTGAAACCCGGACACCGTGACCACTATGAAACCTGGCTTAGGCAGATTATTGCCGCCGCAGCCCAGTTTTCCGGGCACCAAGGCGTTCATGTGGTACGACCGCCCGAAGGGCATGACACCTTTGAAATCGCGGTGCGCTTTTCTCAACCCGAAGAAGCCGATACTTGGCTGAACTCTGACGTTCGGCGGGAATTGGTATCCGACATCGTTCCGGCGCTGGCCTCTGAAGAACAGGTAGAGATTCAGACCGGCATCGATTACTGGTTCACCCCACCCACGTCAAAAGCCAAACAGCCTACTCGCTGGAAGCAATGGCTCATTACTACAGCGGTTATTTGGCCACTCACGTTGATCGTACCAATCGTCTTTCAGCCCATATTTGATCAACTTCCAGTGCTTGCGTTATGGGGTGTGCGTCATGGTTTGGTGGCAGCCACTGTCGTCGCACTAGTGGTCTATTTGATCATGCCCCGAGTGGTTCGACTCGTTGCAAACTGGCTGTTTCGTTAGTCGACAGCGCTAGGGGCAGAGGTACAGATCGATTTTCTATGGCAGTTTTGCCGTACGACCGGCGGGAAGATATGGTAAAGACCTGCGGCCTTTCGCACTTGTTTGGACACTAGGGAACACAACACTGAGGGATATTGCTATGACGCTGAAACTTCAAACAATCATCTCCAGCACGCGCCCTGGAAGGGTTGGCCCATCGATCGCTAAATGGTTCAACGAATTCGCCAATGCCGACGGACGATTTGAGTCGGAGCTTGTCGACTTGGCAGATTTTGAACTACCGGTCTACAACGAACCAAACCATCCGCGTTTACAGAAATACGAGCATGATCATACCAAGGCGTGGTCAAAAAGCGTCGATGCAGCTGATGCGTACGTTTACGTTATCCCCGAGTATAACTATTGCCCTCCCCCCTCCTTCACAAACGCGCTGGATTACGTGTACACCGAGTGGAACTACAAGCCGTGCGGGTTTGTGAGCTACGGTGGCGTATCCGGTGGTCTGCGCTCGGCGCAACTCGCGAAACAGCTGGTAACGACATTGAAAATGATGCCAATGATAGAGGGCGTGATGGTTCAGATGCCCTGGAACCTCCTCGATGAGAATAAGGTGTTCCAGGCGAGCGAGCATCACGAAGGTTCCGGGAAAGCGATGCTCGAGGAGTTGGAGAAATGGGCCAGTGCCTTGCAATCGATCCGTAAGGGATGAGAGCAGACGCTGAATCTGCACCTCCATGCGCCTATCACGGCATTCCGATTGCGGACGCTAATCAATAGGTGTGCGTTGGTGCTGAGGGCGGCCCAGGTTATCCAAGCGCCCGCTTAACCCAGTCCATACGGTCCTGGCCAAAGAACATTTCGTCATTGACGAAGAAGGTGGGGGCTCCGAACACGCCCCTCTTGGCGGCGTCATCCGTCGCCTCGATCAGCGCTGTTTTTATCTGCGGTTGAGCCATTGCGTCCGCTACCTGTTCCGGATCAAAACCAGCGTTGGTTAGGATCTCCCTCAATGCCTCCGGGGATGAAAGGTCCTCACCCTGGACCCATGCGGCTGAGAACATCGCCTGGTTGTAGGATTCGATCTGTCCGTTCGATAGCGCCCAGAGGGCGCCTCTCATTGCATTGACCGTGCTGAAAATAAAGTGCGGGTTAAACCGGTACGGAATGCCATAGTGATCGGCATGGCGTTGAAAGTCGGTTTTGATCCATTCCCATTTGGCTGGGACGGTCACCGGAGACGTATTGCCTGTGGCCTTGAGGATGCCCCCGAGAAGAATCGGCTTGTAATTGATATTGGCGCCTGTCCCCTCCGTCAGTTCATTCAACCGCATCCAGGCGAAATAGGACGCGGGGCTTATGAAATCATAGTAAAAGTCGATATTCGTACTCACCATCGTTACCTCTTGTTGGAAAGGGTTTACCAAGGCTCAGAAAATGGCCGCGCATCCTGCTCGAATGTCCAGGCTGACCGGGGCTGTGTATGGAGATGCCAGTAAATGTCGGCAAGATCATCGGGCTCGATGATGCCACCCTCCCCCTTACTGGCATATAGATCAGGCAGAAACTCAGCGGTCGCCTCGTTTCGGATCAGTCCATCAACAATAACGTGACCTACGTGGATTCCTTTTGGTCCAAGCTCCCGCGCCATGCTTTGAGCCAGGGCCCGTAACGCGTGCTTGCCGCCCGCAAAGGCAGAAAAACCGGCCCCACCTCTCAGGCTTGCCGATGCACCAGTGAACAGGATGGTACCCTCGTTACGGGTCAGCATCTTCGCCGCCACCTCCCGGCCCACCAGAAAGCCCGCCAGCGCACACATCTCCCAGACTTTCTGGTACACCCGGGCGGTTGTTTCGCAGAGATCGAACCGAACGTTTCCACCCACGTTGAAGATAGCAACCCGTATAGGGCCCAACTCTGATTCCACCCGATTGATCAGCTCCGTTACTTGCGTCTCATCACGGGCGTCGGAATGAATTGCCGTTGCCGTGGACCCTATGTCGCTGATTTCACGACTGAGCTTTTCCAGATCTCCCCGGCGACGGGTTACCACGAGATGGAATCCTTCCCTGGCGAATCGGCGCGCGATCGCCGACCCTAAATGATCACCAGCCCCAACCACCAACGCGATGGGTTTGTCGGTCGTGCCCATGTTCCTTCCCCCTATTCCGTTGTGATGCTGGTAAAAGCGTATCCCACCCAATAGGGACCTTTCGCTAACCTAGTTGTGAGCCAGGCCGCTCACAACTCGACACGCGAACGCCCTCGCCTGACACGCACCATGTCCGCAACGATGGCCAGTGCAATTTCAGAAGGGGTTTTACTGCCGAGGTTGAGTCCGATGGGCATATGGATCCGCTCAACGTCTTCCTTTGACAGGCCACCAGTCCGACGAAGTCGTTCGGATCGGGCCTGGGAAGTACGAACAGAGCCCATCACACCAATGTAGCTTGCCGAGGTTTTGACAGCGGCCATCATAGCGAGGTCATCGATGCGCGGATCATGGGTTGCCGCGATTATCGCTGTGGAGGGTGTGCAAGCGCCGGCCGAAGCGATATACAGTGACGGCAGTTGGGGCACGAACTCAACACCCGGCGGCAGGCTCATGCCATTGGTGACTTCCTCTCGTGGGTCACACAGCACCACCTCATAACCAAGGCTTGAGGCGAACTGTGCACAGGCCTCTGATACCGTTGAATAGCCTGCAAGAATCAACTTGGCGACGGGGCCAATACGAACCGTCACCGTCTCTTCGGTTTCATTTTGCACCACCCGCGGCCCCGTGGGTTCAGCATCGGACAGCCACCACACTGCATCCGTCAATCTGATATGTCGTGCGATTTCATTTTGGCCGGACAGGGCCTGCTGAATCCGCTCAAGGTGATCCCGGGTCTTTGCGGTGGCAACCATACGTTCCACCAGGACGTCGAGAATGCCCCCGCACGGCAAGCGAATACGGGGGCTCTCCGGGCTGTTGCTGCCCGGGTCGCCATAACGAACAATAACAGCAGGTTGTTCGTACTCTCCGGCGGCAACGCGCTCGAGGAAGTCTTCCTCGACGCAACCACCCGAGAGCGAGCCCACATGATGTCCATCCGAGGTGGCAACCATCAGTGAGCCCGGCTCCCTGGGCGATGATCCGAAGGTGGACAACACCGTGCACAACCAGATCGTCCGGCCACTCCCCAGCCATTCGATCGCCTGCTCCACTACCCGAGCATCCAGACTTTGCATGGTCATGCACTCAACTGATCACCAACAGGAAGACGCCGGATGCGTTTCCCCGTGGCTGCATAGATGGCGTTGCACAGTGCCGGCGCGACCGGTGGCAACCCCGGCTCGCCCACACCGCCCATGGCGTCATCGGGATTATCAATCAGGTGCACCCGGACCACTTTCGGCGCGTTTGGCATTCGCGGCAACAGATATCTGTCGAAGTTACTTTGTTGAGCGACACCATCCTGGAACGTCACCTCATTTTGAAGGGCAATGCCGATTCCCATCACGCAGGAACCCTCCATCTGTGACCGGATTCGCTCCGGGTTGGCCTGCGGCCCGCAATCAAAGGCAATGTCGGCGCGGTGAATGGTCACTTGCCCGCCGTCATCCACTTCCACGTCAAAGACGACGGCGGTGTAGGAAACAAAGCTGTGGTGGAAGGCAAGCCCAAGGCCACGCCCCTTTGCTCTTTCCTTTCCCCAGCCCGCTTCTTCGGTGGCACGCTCAATAACCCGGCGCATACGGCCCACATCGATCGGGTACATCTCAGGATCTTCACCGTAGTTCCAGCCGTCGCCCACCGTGAGATTGTGAACCTCACGCCCTGGCCCCAGCAGGTCCAGTACGTAATCGCGATGGTCCTTGCCTGCGGCTACCGCCATCTCGTGGGCAAAGCTCTGGATGGCCCACGCATGCGGCAGGTTGTACACCGAGCGGAACCACCCGATGCGGACATGAGCCGGTGCCGGCGGGTTCTCCAAACGGATAGCAGGGATGCTGAATGGCATGGTGTTAAACCCCATTCCCAGCTCAAAGCCCGCCTTGTGTTTGGGGTCCGGCGCGAACAGCGATGCAATGCTGGGAGACAGAGTACGGTGGCGCCAACTGGTCGCTTTGCCATTACCGTCGAGCCCCGCTTCCAGGTGATCCACAGAAACCGCATGGAAGTAGGCATGCTGAATGTCGTCCTCACGGGACCACTGCAGTTTGATGGGCTGCCCTTCAAAGGCCTTGGCCACTTGAGCGGCCTCAATCACGAAGTCTGGCTTCGATTTACGGCCAAAACCGCCACCCAGCAGGGTTTGATGAACGGTCACGTTTTCCAGGTCGATCTCCAGAAGCCCGGCGATGCCTTCTCGCGTCGCCCTGGGGTTCTGCACTGGCGCCCAGGCCTCGGCTTTGCCCCCGTTTACGCGAACCACGGCGACGGGGGGCTCCATGGGAGCCTGAGCCATATGGGGCATGTAATAGGTGGCTGACACCCGCTTATTGGCTTCTTTCAAAGCGGCCTCAACATCACCGGACTGGCGTATAACCTTGCCCGGCGATTGCGCCGCTTTTTCCAGGGATTCACGGTAAGTATCCGATGTGTAATCGGCGTTGTTACCGGCCGGAGTATTATCCCACTCTATCTTCAAAGCTCTGCGGCCTTCCATGGCAGCCCAGGTGTTGGTGGCTACTACTGCAACACCCCCGAGCGGATTAAATGCCGCAGGCTGGCCCGTGCCATCAATGCGTACAGTTTTCTTAACACCTCTGATCTTCAGGGCCTCACTGTCATCGACACTCTTCACCGTCGCGCCATAGACCGGTGGCCTGGCCACCACCGCATAGAGGGTGTTTTCCAGATCCACATCGGCGCCAAAAATCGCCTTGCCGGTAACAATGTCTTCACCATCGATTGCTTTGGGGTGCATGGATTTTAGCTCGCCATTGATCAGGCCGGATTCCTTGCCAATGAAACGCAGCTCACTATCAGATTTCAGAACCAACCCCTCCCGGCCAGGAACGTCCAGCTCCCGTGCGGCTTCTGCAAGCTGGCCAAAGCCGAGTTCACGTCCAGTGGCAGGATGAACAACCTTATGAATATCCGCCCTTACTTGGTCGACCGATACACCCCATTGATTGGCCGCGGCCTGCTCAAGCATCAGCCTGGCAGCAGCGGCCGCACGGCGCATGGGGTCGTACCAGTGACGCATGCTGCGGGAACCATCGGTATTCTGGTTGCCAAACTTATCCTGATCGCCGTCTGCCTGTTCTGCGCGAACCCGGTCCCAGTCTGCGCCCAGTTCATCCGCGGCCACCATAACCAGGCTGGTGCGAATACCCTGTCCCATTTCGGCACGGTTGTTGACGATGGTGACAAGGCCGTTGGCGTCGATATGGATAAACACATTCGGGTTGTCTACCCAGCCCCCCGGCATGGCCCCGGCCCCGAACTGAGCCTGTTCATTGGCCAGCCCAATATCCCATCGGGCTGCGAGCAGGAGCGCAGAGGCTCCGGCCAACCCTTTGAGAAGACCGCGGCGGCTGACATTCGCAAGTAGCAGTGTGTCGTCGGATTGGCTCATGAGCTCACCTCCTTGTCCGCAGCCCGCTCAATGGCCGCCAGAATGCGATTGTAGGTGCCACACCGGCAGAGGTTGCCCGCCATGGCATCGATGATTTCCTGGGTTTCCGGTTCCGGTGTTTTCTTCAGCAGAGCTGTGGCATTCATGATCTGGCCACCCTGGCAGTAGCCACACTGGGCCACACCCAGGTCCAGCCACGCCTGCTGGACTTTGCTGCCAACCGGGTCGTCGGCCATGGCCTCTATGGTCGTAATCTCTCCCTGAGCTGCGGAGACCGGCGTTATGCATGATCGGGTGGCGACCCCATCGAGATGAACCGTACAAGCACCGCATTGGGCGATACCGCACCCGAACTTGGTGCCTTTCATGCCGACAACGTCCCGAATGGCCCAAAGCAACGGCATATTGTCGGGGACGTCCAGCTCATGCAGCTGTCCGTTTATGGTCAGGTTAATCATTGGTCTCTCCCTTCACTGTGTTCCACGCACTGTGTTGCACGATTTACGTTGCTGGGGAAGCTTGAGCTCACTGACCGGAGAAAAACGACTCGGCATAACCGGTATATTTCTTAAACAGCTCGTCTCTGAAAGCCTGCCCCCTTGATGCAAGGACTCGATCAATGTCATCGCGCAGACCGGCAAGTTCATTGCGATAACCGGCCACACTGACCGAAGAACCAAGCGCTGGTTCCAGAACGCGAAGCGCCAGATCGTGATCCTGGATCAGATTGGCGCTCCAGAAGTTGTCTTCAATGAATGCATCGGCCCGCCCGAATTCGAGCATGCGGAAAGGCACCATTCCCTCGCCATCAGCTGAATAGGTGATCTCGACAATATCCTGATGGGTCTCTGCCCAGCGCGTGATATTGTCCGGGTAAACATACCCGCTGATGATCAGCACGCTAAGGTCATCCAGCTTCTCAAGCGTCACCGGCCCCTCAATGGATAGGCTCTCAGGTACGATCGCAGCCAATGTCCAGTGAGCAAATATCGTTCGCGAGTGCAGAAGCTTGTCTCGCCCCTCTGTTATTGGTACGGCGATGTCTGAGGCGCCTGACTGAACCTCTGAAATACAGCGTTTAAACGGCAATTCCTCGTAGGCAGCGATCAGCCCCAGATCATTGAGCGCGGCATTCATCAGTTCCACGGCAATGCCGCGCATCTCTCCCTGATGATCCTTAAAGATGTATGGGTCCCAGGGTTCATAACAGATCTTTATCTTCGACGATGGTGCGGCTGCATGGCTTAAGGTTCCATAAAGCACCAGCAACACCGCGATAACCCCGTAATGTATGACAACTGATACTGCACGCTGCATGAGAGGCGCCCCACTGCGCATTTGGTACGGGAACGGTAGGCATTAGCCATTATGATCTGATCAGTATAGACAATTGTGACAGACACCGACCGAAAGGGGTGATCAACAGCGCGCAGGGCTTTTTCAGATCCCTCTATTCACATTCCTAACGTGGCAAACCACTAACGCTTGTCGGCTGTCTGACCAAACAGCAGACTCTTACCCTCTTCCGTCACGGCTGGCCGACTGGACCACGGGGCTCCCTTTTCATACGCTCTGACCACCGCCGGTCGCGCCTGCATGGCATTGAACCATCGCTTGAGATTCGGGAAATCATCAAGGTTCTGCTGTTGAGTTTCATGCGGCACAACCCAGGGATAGGTCGCCATGTCAGCAATGGAGTAGTCACCTGCAATCCAGTCGCGTCCTTCCAACTGTTTGTTGAGTACGCCATAAAGCCGATTGGTCTCATTCACGTAACGCTGAATGGCATAAGGAACTTCTTCCGGCGCGTATTTTACGAAGTGGTGGTTCTGTCCCGCCATTGGGCCAAGTCCACCCATCTGCCACATCAGCCACTGTATGACCGTGATACGAGCCCGGGGATCCGCAGGCAGAAAGCGGCCTGTTTTTTCTGCCAGGTACAACAGAATGGCGCCCGACTCGAAAACGGAAAGCGGCCCCTCGCCGGATGCCGGCGAGTGATCAACGATCGCCGGCATCCGGTTGTTGGGTGAAATTGCCAAAAACGATGCCTTGAATTGGTCCCCAGCACTGATATCCACCGGGTGGATATCATATTCAAGCCCCGCTTCTTCAAGAAAGATCGTGATCTTGTGGCCATTGGGCGTTGGCCAGTAGTGAAGATCAATCATGTTTACGCCTGCTCCGGGTAGTTTTGCGGGAAAAGGGCTCGGCGTGCTGCATCATCCATTTCGGTTTGGAATGGAACGTCCTGGCCGACGGCCCTGGCACGCGCGACTGCCGGACGATTGTTGATGCTGTCAAACCACCGCTTCAGGTTCGGGAAACCGGCCAGCTCAGCATCACCGAGCACAACTCCAGCTTTATCAACCCAGCCCCAGGCTGCAATATCCGCAATGCTGAATTCCTCGCCCACCAGATACGTGCGATCTGCCAGATGCGTATCCAGCACTTCATAGTGGCGCTGTGCTTCGCGCTGATAGCGATTAGCGGCATAAGGAATCTGTTCCGGAGCAGCATGCCGGAAATGCACTGACTGACCGGAGTACGGCCCCAGCCCAGACGCCACAAACATCATCCAGGACAGCAGTTCAGCCCGGTTTTCTGGGGTTCCGCCCAGCTTACCGCTCTTCTCCGACAGATAAAGCAAAATGGCATTGGAGTCGAATACCCGTACGCCATCATCGTCGATCGCAGGGGTTTTGCCGTTAGGGTTAATGGCCCTGAACTCCGGTTTATGCTGCTCGCCCTTGAGGGTATCGACGGGAACCAGTTCATAAGGCGTACCTGTCTCTTCGAGATACAGGGCCACTTTCATCGGGTTGGGTCTGGGGTGGAAATAGAATCTGATCATTGAGGGCCTCCGGTGGTCTGTTTCAGGAACTTACACTCTAGGCATTCTTGAGCAATCATTCAATATTAGTTATTGGAAAATAGTTGATGTGGAGGAACGGCTAATTCCGGCGCAATCTTTTCATTTTGGGGTGATAGCGACTATGTTGATAGAGAGGATGTATTAACTCACGAAACTTGCCCCACAATAATTTCAACTACTTACATGCTCCTATCGGGCAGGTTGCAAGGAGAACGACACATGTCGACAACACAAGAAGCGCCCTTATCAAATGATGTGGCCGCCTGGCTTGATCCGGAAATGGACTCTGTTAAAGGTACGGAGACCCCAAAGGATCCGAACAAAGGCTATATCGCCCTGCTTGGCTGGAGCGTCAATGCCATCAAGGCCGCACAGAAGTTCGACCGCCGCTACATCGTTGTTGCTCCGGAATGGGCTGCGGATTTTTGTACCGCTAACAAGATCCCCTTTATCCCATGGGATTTTATCCGTTTGAATGATCGGTCCCTGCAGATTGCTGAAAGGCTGAAAGAGGAAGGCGTTGATGTTGCGATACCGCTGTTCGAAGAGACCGTTGAGTGGTCTGGGGCGATCAACTCAGTGCTCCTGGACAGCCCTCGCATGTACGGGCAGTCGATTCTGTTCCGTGACAAGGCTTTGATGAAGCGCCGTGCCCAGCTTGGCGGCATTCGGGTCGGGATCTTCGAGGAGGCCCACGAGAAAGACGACATCGTCCGTTTCATGAAGCGTGTCAACCAGACCCTGTTGAAACTGGATGGCGACCCGGACGACCCCATTCACGTCAAGGCGTTTGACAAGGCTGGTTGCCTCGGCCATCGAATGATCCGTACGCTTGAGGAAATTGACAACATTCCAGCGGAAGAATATCCGTTGCTCATGGAAAGCCATCTGAGCGGCTGGGAGTTTGCCGTTGAGGCATGGATTCACGACGGCAAGATCAAGTTTCTCAATATCTCTGAGTACGTAACGCTGGGCTATTCCGTTTTCGTTCCGGCGACCGAGCAACTCGAAAGCTGGCGTAATGCCATCACCAAGCAGATCGAGTTGCTGATCAAAACGTTCGATATTAAGTTTGGCTTGATTCACCCTGAGTACTTCGTTACTGCTGATGGTGAAATGTACTTTGGTGAGGTTGCTTACCGCCCACCCGGCTTCAAGGCGTTTGAGCTGATTGAACGTGCGTATGGGTTTAACGCGTACCAGGCGTCAATGCTGGTATTTGACCCCAAGAGCACCAAAGAGGAAGTGGAAAAATTCTTCCCACGCGAAGTGGTCGATGCCAAGGGCTATGCCGGTTGCTTCGGTGTTTATCCGCGCCGCCGCGTGGTCAGCAAGCTGGAAATGCCTCCGGAATGTGTTGATCACCCCTATTTCGAGTCACATGAACTCGTTGCACCGACGGAAGAAACGGTTCCTGACCGGTCCGCCTTCGGTACTCACTGGGGCCTGGTCTTCTTCTATGGTGATGACCCCATCAAGATGCGGGACCTGTTGAAAGCTCAGGAGGACTTGGACTTCTATGTCTAGGTAGTCACCGCCCATTCAGGTGCTATTCGGATAGCGTTCCATGATTCTGACCTGCAACTCCGGAATATGGAACGCCCCTACTTCAAACTATTCCCAACTGCTTATTAACGGCATCACGAATTTCCCGATAACGATCAGGATTCGTGGCCAGGGTATCCAGATCATCTTCAGGAAAAATCTCCTTCTTCGCTTTCCTGGTTTCCTCTTTGGTAAAAATGGCCGGTAGCAGCTGTTCCAGGCACCTCAGCATTACCTCCGGCGAAACCGATGCCCCTGGCGATGCTCCCAACAAGGTTCCGTAGGTTTTGTCCTTGGACACGAGGATTTCCGTACCCATCTGCAGATCGCCGTCCTTGATAATCTGGACCCGTTGGCCGGCGTGAACCGGTTTCCAGTCAAATTTTTTGCTCAGGCCGGGCGCAAAGCTTTCAAGCTCCTCGAACATGCTCTTCTCGCCCTTGAAGGTTTCTGAAACCAGGTATTTCACCAATGGGAAGTGCTCCAGGGTGACGTTCAGCAATCCTGGGATATCATGCAGGCGCATTGCCCGGAGGTAGTCAAAAAATCCACGTCCTTTCTCCAGAACGGGCTTGAAAGAGGCAAACGGGCCGAACAACAGGTAGTGCTGGCCATCCGCCACTCGCAAATCCAGATGCGGTACCGACATGGGGGGCGCGCCTACTTTTGCTTTGCCATAGGTTTTTGCCCGGTAATGATCGGCCTGCTCTGCGCTGATCGGGGCCTGCAGGAACCGCCCGCCGACGGGAAAGCCTGTAAACCGTTTCGCAAACGGCAGGTGGCTTTTCTTCAGGATCGGGAATGCCCCCCCACCCGCACCAACAAACAGTACATCAGCCTTGTAACGAGCGTGGGCTCCATGGCGTTCGGTTTCTATAAGCCAACTCCCCGCGGGGCTCTTGTGTACTCGTTTAACATGGGTGCCGTACTCAATCTTCACACCCAGGTCCTGAGCAGCGTGTTCAGCCATTTGTTGGGTCAGAGCACCGAAATTCACGTCCGTGCCTGTTTCTATGACGGTCGCAGCCATCTTTTCATGGCGAGGACGCCCTTCCATCAAATAGGGGATCCAGCTCTTGATTTCGTCGAAATCCTCTGAGAAACGCATGCTCTCAAAAAAATGATGAGCAGACATTTCCTTGAACCGCAGTCGCAATTCGTCGATTGAGGATTCAGAGACGATGGTGCAGTGCTTGGTCTGATTGATGAACGTCTTGGGGTCCTTGATCGCGCCTTTTTTGATCAGGTGCGCCCAGAACTGCTTGGCCACGTTGAATTGCGCATGGATCTTCAAGGCCTTTTCGACCGAGATAACCTCTTCGTCCACCGGCGTGTAATTCAGCTCGCAGTTCGCCTCATGTCCCGTGCCGGCGTTGTTGAACACCCACGAGTTACCCTCTCCAGCGCTCTCCAATCTCTCCAGGATGGTGATATTCAACTCAGGAGCCAGCTCTTTTGCCAACGTGGCAAACGTGGTTCCCATAATCCCCGCGCCGATGATCATTACGTCCATAGAGTCTATCCACCCGCTTTAGTTTTCTGATATCCAACGATAAAGTCTGCTTGCCCGAAGGTACCACGCTTCCAGCGAACACTGAAAACCTGCCACATTCCTGTTTTTCCATCTGGGCACTTCATCTGGCGCCCAGTTTCTACGCCAAATGCCGAATGGTGCATCAGTATACTGTGCCAGCCGGTCAGTCTACACTGATGGCCGCGACGGATATGGAGCGCATTTATGACGTCTGGACAATTTGAGGGGGCTACCCCCATCCCTTCAAGGTTTTTGCGCAGGCTTGGCCCCGTTGCGACAATCGCCCTCGCCCAACTGTTCGGAACATCGCTGTGGTTCAGCGCCAATAGTGCTACGGATACCCTGATGACCAGTTGGCAAATCAGTGCTGCTGATATTGGCTGGCTGACCAACGCAGTTCAGGGCGGCTTTATCCTGGGCACAATGATCATGGCTTTGGGAGGCCTGGCAGAGCGGTATCGTGCCAGTCTTATTTTTGTGGTGAGTGCGGCTTGCGGTGCTTTGTTCAATGCCTGCTTCGCCTGGTTTTCGGAGGGTCTGGCCAGTGGCATTGTGTTCCGCTTCCTGGTTGGCCTGAGTTTGGCGGGCATCTACCCCGTGGGCATGAAGTTGATCGTCAGCTGGGCTCCCGAGCGGACCGGGCAGGCCCTCGCCCAGCTTGTCGCCATGCTGACGCTCGGCACCGCTCTGCCCCATGCATTGCGAGAAGCCGGTGCGGACCTGCCATGGCAGTATGTCATCCTGGCATCATCGCTACTTGCGCTATTTGGCGCCGTTCTTATCCATCTGCTTGGAGATGGCCCTCATTTACCAGGTGCAGGCCAGAAAGAACAATCATCGGGCACCGCGTCCGAGCGACCGCTGACCGTCTTTGACGCCTTCAAGGTCAATCGATTTCGTGCTGCAGCCCTGGGCTATTTCGGGCATATGTGGGAGCTTTACGCGTTCTGGACGGTCGTACCACTGCTTGTGGCCAATACGGCACTCATCAGTGAATACTCGGCCGTCGGATTATCGGGTATGGCGTTCAGTATCATTGGCATCGGCGCTTTGGGGTGTCTTGTTGGGGGATTCCTGTCACGTCGTATTGGGAGTGCAAAAGTTGCGGTCGGTGCACTGGCCTCCTCTTGTGTTTGCGCAGTGGTGTTTGCTCTCTTCTGGCGTGACTTGCCTGCCATGTGGCTGGGAATACTCCTACTCGCCTGGGGCGCGACCGTGATTGCGGATTCTCCCCAGTTCTCCGCCCTGTCCGCGCAAGCTTGCCCAAAGGAAGTAGTTGGTGCCGCGCTGGCGATTCAAAATTCCATCGGCTTTGCGATTACCGTGGTATCGATCGCTGCAACCACCGCGCTGTTCGATCGTATCGGTCTGGACGCGGCCTGGCTGCTGGTTCCCGGCCCAATTGTCGGATTACTGGGGTTCGCCTGGGCATCCCGCCGAGCCTCGACGTTCGAAACAGACGCCTGAGCCACGGAGACCGTCCCAACTTACCCTACCGAAGTCCGGATATCAGGACAGCACTGTCCGATAAATCAGACAGCTTTATCCCCATTCTGAACATTGTGTCGCTAAAACCAGACACTCAGAGCCGATGTTCCCAATCCCAACGACTACCCATTCGCAAATGCTTCTATAAAACAATGACTTAGAAAGCTGGCACGGTTCCTGTTTGGTTCAACGGAATAACGATAAAAACAAGCGCTTTCAACAAGAAAGAACGGGTGCAGACTTCACTCGGACAATAATAAGGAACACCCAATGCGTACGCTCCTCCTGGCTCTTCTGCTAGTAAGCCCCCTGTGTTTCAGCAAAACCGTGGTGATTATCGAGAGCTATCATCAAGGCTATAAATGGGACGCTGATTATATCGCCGCCGTCCAATCAGTGCTGGGCGACGACCACGACATTCACGTGCTTGCCCTCGACACTAAAAGATTGCCGAAATCAGAATGGCCCCAAAAAGTAGCCAGCCTCCAGCAATCCATTACCGAGATCCAGCCTGACATTGCCATTCTGGGAGACGACAACGCATTCTCCCTCATGGCCAACCACTTGGTTGAGCGGAAGATTCCGGTTGTATTCCTGGGTGTCAACGGCGGTCCCGCGCAGCACCCTACCCTGGAACACGATTTGGTCGCCGGTTTGCTGGAACGGCCATTTTTTGAGGAGAGCATCCGTCATCTTCAGAAAGTATTGAAAGTGGATAAACACTTTCTTGTATTAATGGACGACTCACCCACCATGCGAAACGCAGTCAATGAATACTTCGGCGACAAGAGAAGTGCCGAAATATATGGCTCCAAACTGGACATCGTCCTTACCAACGACAAAGACACCTGGTTGCAGTCGGTTGTTCGGGCTCACGAACTGTACGATGCAATCATCGTTGGCACCCACCACACCATCCGGGATTCAGAGGGCACCTACATCGCACCGGACGAGCTCATTACCAGAGCATTCAATCAAAGCCGGGTTCCCATCTTTTCCTTTTGGGATATCAACATTGGTAAGCAGCAAGCGATTGGCGGCTTCACCATTTCGGCTCACCAGGAGGGCATTACTGCCGCCCGCTTGGCATCCCTCATCCTTAATGGTGTCAAGCCCGCCCGCATTCCGAAAATGAACTCCCTGAGCGGGCACTACATCTATAGCCGAAGCGGCATGGCTCACTGGAACCTGGAGCTTTCCCCCATGATTGCGACCCAAGCAAACTTCGTTGAATAAATTGGTTGGGCGGCTCCAGATTATGCCGGAACAGCCGTTAACCAAGAGATCTCGCACGCATACACGCATAGAGGGGCAGACCAGTGGCTGTAGAAAAACTAGAATTCATTGAACGTCGGCTTGGTGTAAGCGGAAAACTCCTGATAGCACCTGTTTTCATTCTGCTTTTGTTCGCCCTCGTCACCTTTTACAGCATTCGGGAATTTCAGAGCCTTGATGCGCGAATGGATACGGTGGCAAGGGATCTGGCACCGGAAACCGCCGTTGCGACCGGTGTGCTTATCAACCTTTACACCATGAGACTGAGAGTCTTCGACTACTACGCCACCGGTAACGAAGACATCCTGGCCCGCTTCGAGCAGTTGGAGACAGATTTCTTCAGGGAGTTGTCGGCAGCGCAACAGACGATCAAAAGTGCCGACCGTGTGCAACTGGTTGCAGAGATCGAAGAGGCGACTTTGCAGTACGCGAATGTCTTCAAAAGCGAACTGGTGCCCGCCAAGCAGCAAGTAAAAAATATCATTGCCGACGAACTGGACCAGTACGGCCCCACAGCATCAGAGGCACTGCGCAGGGCCATTGATGGCGTTACCAACAGAGAACCGGATAGCCGGTTGCGCGTCGTTCTGGAACAGCTGATTCACGATACCCTCATGATGCGAATGGCCTCACAGCGCTTCTTTGCCGATGGCGACGAATCCTCGGAAACTGCATTGGGTTATGCCATGGAGGATATTTCCGATGCGCTCGAGTTTCTGGACATGGATTCGGTCCCCGACTACGTCAGGCAGTATTTCGATACCGCGATAGCGGCACTCGAGAAGTACCAGGCTTCGGTCAACGAGCTGCTGGTTCAGCAAAAGGCGATGATCCGAATAAAGGAAGACAGGCTTGACGTACTCGGCCCCCAAATCACTGACATGGCGAGGAATCTTGAGAAAGAGGTTTTTGCCTCCCTCGAAACCGTGGCCGACGAGGCGGAAGCAGAGACCGAGACGGCACTCAACCTGACACTCGCCGCATTCGTTGCGTCTGTCGTTCTGGGCCTGGTGGTCGCCCTGCTGATGAGCCGTATGATGGGTAACAGCGTCAAGCGTGCCCGGTCAGAAATTCTGGGTTACCTGGAAAACATTGGAAATAACGAAGGCGACGTTTCTACCCGGCTGACCAAGGGCCGCCCTGACGAAATTGGCGATTTCATCTCAGCGGTCAATGCCTTCCTGGAAACCCTGGAAGACATCATTTCCCGGATTGTCGCGTCGTCCCGGCGTCTCAGTACGGAATCTGAGTCATTGTCTGGCATTACAAACAGCACCACTGCCAATGCCGAACAACAACGGGACCAGGTGACTCAAGTTTCGGCGGCGATGCAGGAAATGGTCTCTACCTCCGACGAAATCGCGTCCAACACCAGTGACACGGATGAATCCGCACGCCAGGCCGCCGAGCTGGCAGGAACCGGCCAGGAAACGGTGTCGACCGCGGTTAAATCCGTTTCCCGACTCGCAGAACAGGTCGAGGCAGGGTCAAAGCGCATCCAACGGCTTGAGCAGGAATCCGGTGAGATCGGTAACGTACTGGACGTTATTCAGGCTATCGCAGAACAAACCAACCTCCTCGCCCTCAATGCTGCCATCGAAGCAGCACGTGCGGGAGACGCAGGCCGTGGGTTTTCGGTGGTTGCTGATGAGGTCCGGGGGCTTGCCAAGCGGGTTCAGGATTCAACGGTCGATATCGAGCGAATCGTCTCGAATCTGCAAAGCGGTGCCGCCGGCGCGGTGGTTGATATGAGCAAGGCCAAACAGATGGCCTCTGAAGCCAGTGAAGAAGCCGGCAAATCTGGCGCTGCCCTGTCAGAAATCCTGGCGGCCGTAAACCGGATTGTGGATATGACAACGCAGGTTGCAAGTGCCACTGAGCAACAGCGGGCGACCGCTGCTGAGATGACTCAGAACGTGGAGGCCAGTAGTAGTGCCATCGACAAGCTCACCGACGATATTGCCCACGTTAACCAATCCAGCAATTCCCTGGCGGAGATGGCGGAAGACCTTAACGGCCTGGTGCGTCGCTTTAAAACGTCAAACTAGGACCCTTTTCCGCTTGTGTTAACTGCGTCATGGGCGACATGTTCAATTACTGATACTTTCAATACTCAAACAATAGCTATAAATACAGCGTATCAGGGAGAGATTCACCCATGAGCCATTCACGTTTTACCAGGATGCCCGGCTTTCTTGCGGCGCTGACGGTGTCCTTTTGTGCAGTCGCTCAGGCCGATCCTGCCGACACCATCTTTGCGGCTGAAAATGCCCTCTACGGTGCTGGCTATGATATTGGCAAGGCCGATGGGTGGATGGACGACACCCTGCGCTCGGCCATCCGGAAGTATCAATCCGGTCGAGAGGGGTTGCAGGCCACTGGCGATCTGGACCCACAAACGTTGTCTGCCCTGGGAATCGCCGTTAAGGATGGCGATGCCGTGACTGGCAACAGCGCGCGAAGCCGTGAGGGGGCAATGGCTGACGCGGGAATCAGCAAGCAGCGTTTCGGGTCACCCAGTGCAAAACAACCCATTGCAGCTGCGCCTGAACCGGAGGTTAAGCCGGAGCCAGTGCCAGTATCGACTGAAGCGCCAACCTTGGAAGAAGAATCAGCACCTGCTCCGGAGACCATCGTAGCAACAAACGATAAGCCGGTGATTCAGCCCGAAACGGAATTAGCTCAAGATTCAAAGCCTAAACCTCAAATCGCAGAGGAACCTGAAACCGAACCCGTTGCAGTTGCGGCTGTTGAAGAGCCCTCAATTGTTGAAGAGACATCAACGGTCGAAGAGCTCTCAACCGTTGATGCAGAACCTTCCGTGGCTCTCAATGTGCCTTCCGAGGCGACCGAAGAGACATCAACGGATGTTGACTACCAGTTGCCAGAGGAACCGACGGCTTCTGGCAATCCGGAGATTTCGGAGTCATCGCAGGCAACGAGTTCGACCTCAGACAACACTTCGGAATCCACCACTGTCGCGAAAAGCAGTGGCGGTTTTTTCAGCTCGTTATTCGACTTCCTCTTCGGCTGGCTGATCTGAGGACATACGCGTATTCCGAAATGCGTTGGATTAGCTCACACTGGGCGGCCTTGTTTCAAATTTACTGACTTGCAGCCAAGGCCAACCACCCCATGCCCTCTCAATTGCAGGAAGCTCCCTACTCTCCCGCCAGGATTACACTGATCATATTCTCACTCGCCATGGGCGGGTTTGGGATAGGTACGGGAGAGTTTGCCATCATGGGGCTGATGCCCGGCGTTGCCGCGGATCTGGGGGTTACGGAACCACAGGTCGGCCACTTGATCAGTGCGTACGCGCTGGGCGTTGTCGTGGGAGCGCCGCTCCTGGCCATTGGCGGTGCCAGGCTTTATCGGCGGCACCTGCTGATCCTGTTGATGTCGTTCTACGCGCTGGGAAATATTGCCAGTGCCCTGGCGCCGGGGTACGGATCACTTCTGGTGTTCCGGTTCATCGCCGGCCTCCCCCATGGCGCCTATTTCGGTGTTGCCGCCCTGGTTGCCGCCTCACTCGTACCTTTTAACAAACGGGCCAAGGTCGTGAGCCTGGTCATGATGGGGCTTACCCTCGCGCTGTTGATCGGAAACCCACTGGCAACGATTCTTGGGCAACATCTGGATTGGCGGTATGCCTTTGGGTTTGTGGGTGCTATCGCAGCCCTTACCGGATTGATGATTGTTCTTTTCCTGCCTCTCAATCGACAAGAGGAACGGCAAAGCCCATTCTCGGAAATCCGGGCGTTCAATCGCCCGGAAATCTGGTATCCGCTCGCCATCGGCTCCATCGGGTTTGCCGGCATGTTTTGTGTATTCAGCTATATGGCTCCAACATTGTTGGAAGTCACCGGGGTCAATCCCTTCTGGATTCCAATCGCACTCGCGGTCTTCGGGCTCGGAGGATTCGTTGGCAACATCCTCGGAGGTTGGCTGTTTGATCGCCTCCAGTTCCGCAGCGTTGGCTGGATGTTGTTGTGGAGCATCAGCATGCTGCTTCTGTATCCCTACGCCACAGAAACCATCTGGACCATGCTGGTGATGTGCTTCCTGGTCGCCTTGATGGTTGGCCTTGGGCCCGCGCTGCAAACCCACCTGATGGACGTGGCGCACGGTGCCCAGACACTGGCCGCCGCCTCTCACCACGCAGCGTTCAACGTGGCCAATGCTCTTGGACCCTGGCTGGGCGGGATGGCTATCAGTGCCGGCCTAGGATGGCAGTCCACAGGGTATGTTGGTGCCACAACCGCCGTTGCCGGGCTCGCGATATTTCTATTGGCATGGCGTCAGCAGTCCGGCCCAGAGCGTGTCGACGACGACGTTGCGCTTAGCCAGGATTCCTGACCGCGTTGCAGGTTTTGCGTTCACGGGTGGCGCCGTTTGCCAGTACAACACCTATCAAGAGCAGCACCACGCCACCCCACACGGCCCAACCATAAGACTCACCAAAGAAAACGATCCCGAACAATAGGCCAGCGGGTGTAATCACGAACCCCAATTGGCTGAGAAACGTTGGCGATGTCCGCTTCTGTAAGTGAAAGAAGCCGCGATAACTGATCGCAGTCAGGACAGACTGAACGGCCACAATGGTCCAGAGATCCATCCCGCTAACAAGCAGCGAATGTGCGCCCCCAGTCACCACGACCACCAGTAAAATCAGTACGGCACCGGCGAGAAGCATTCCAGGGGCCAGCTGCTCTGGAGTAGCCCCTTTCGGCCAGTGAGACGTGCGATACACATTGCCAATAGCGAGGGACAGTGGAACCAACATACCTAACAGCAGCCATGGCAGCGAGTCCGGATTGATGCCCGCCGGATTGGGCGACAGAATCCAGACACAACCGGCAACGCCCAGACTCAGCCCAACGGACTTTTTCCTGCTCAGTGTTTCCATGCCCAGAATGACGGAGATCCCGTAGGTGGCAAGGGATGGCAGCGCATAGAGAGTCGCCGTCAGGCCGGACCCAATATTCGCAACAACAATGAAGGCCAGCGCATTGGGTACGGCAATGGCGGTCAGTCCGCTGATGCCAAAGTATTGAAACAGGGGCCTGCTGAATCGCACCGGGGAACCCCGGCGACCGCAGAGAACCAGCAGGATACCGCCACCCAAAGCCTGCCAGAAGGCGTACGCCAGTGGTGTCATGCCGACGTCCATGGCGGCCCTGGAAAGCGGCAGCATCAGGGCAATCAGTACGCCAACGCCCAATAACAGAAGCATGGACGTTACATCGGGTTGATGAGATGCGGTACTCGCATGTTGTTTCATGGTTTTTTCTCCGTTAGTTGCGAGCCCTATCATCCCGATGCGGCGACCACGGATCATCACACGTTTCGTGAAAACTGCTTTGCCGATTTGCGCATCGATTCCCCGAAACTCATCGTTTAGTGTCAGCAGTCAACCAACCACCAAAACCGACACAGGAAGACTGTTATGGATTTTCTGGAAGCCCTGGAATGGCGTTACGCCACAAAACGCATGAATGGCAAATCTCTCCCAGAAGGCACACTGGAGAGAATACTGGAGGCCACACGATTGGCGCCGTCCTCTTATGGGTTGCAACCCTACACCATCAAAGTCATCAGCGACCGCTCGCTGCTTGAGCGCATCCATGAAGACGCTGCACCGCAACCACAGGTCAAGGAATGCTCCCACCTGTTGGTGTTTGCGACCAAGACGGACCTGGATGACTCAACGGTTGATCATTACATCGAGCTGGCGGCGACAGAGAGAGGGGTTGCGATTGCCGATCTGAACGGGTTCGCTGACGCTATCAAAGGTACCATCAAGGGTTTGGAAACGGCCGCTGACAAGCAGGCCTGGGCCGCAAAACAGGCATACATTGCCCTGGGCTTTACCCTTGCCGCCGCCGCTATAGAGCGTGTCGATGCCTCGCCGATGGAAGGCTTTGATCCAGCCGCCCTCGATCGCGTCCTGCGATTGAACGAGGATAATCTGAGCAGCGTGGTCATTGCAGCATTGGGGTACCGTGATACGGCGGAGGACCGGATGGCGAACATGCCAAAGGTGCGCAGACCCCTGTCCCAACTGATTCAAAGGGTCTGATCAACAGGCCCGATAGAATTCAGCCACACACCGGCGCTTGCCTGTATAATTCCCTCATCAATCAAGATCTGATGTGGAGCGCCGGCATGGACCGCCTCAAGGGTGTGGAGTATTTCAAGCGAATTTACGAGCTGGGCTCGTTTACGGCTGCTGCCGACGAGTTCCACTGCTCGAATGCAGTTATATCCAAGTATGTCCGGTTCCTCGAATCCTGGACGGGCTCTAAGCTGATCAACCGCAATACCCGTACGATCAGCTTTACGGACGAAGGCGAGCGATTCTACACATATTGCCTTTCTATCATTGAGCAGACCAGCGAAATGCTCGATTCCGTTGCTGATACCGGCGATCTGTCGGGCGAGTTGGTTATTGCCAGCCCGGTTTCTCTGTCGATGAAAGTGATGGCCCCGTTAATTTTCCAGTTTCGGCAGGCATATCCGCAGCTGACGATTCGATTACAGATGAGCGACCAGTTGACCAGCCTGGTCGGCTCGGGTGTTGATCTTGCCATTCGCGGAATCGGATCCCCCGAGGATTCTTCGCTCATTGCGGTTAGACTGGGAGCGCTCGAAAGGGTTCTTGTTGCTTCTCCAATGTATCTGGCGTCCGCCGGCACACCGTTAACCGTAGAAGATCTCCGACAGCACCAGTGCCTTATTTACAGCCTCAGCACCGATGCGAAGAGCTGGGAATTTGTTCCAGCTGGCGCTGCAGGTAGAAGTCACGCCCCCTTTAGCGTTGCCGTATCCGGGCCCTTGGTGGCCGATAATTCGCTTGTATTGGTTGATGCGGCTGTGGCTGGCCTTGGAATCGCACTGGTCCCACGCGCATACATCAGGCAGGAGCTTGCGGACGACAAACTGCGAAAGCTCGAACTGGACGCGTTGCCTGCCCGGCGCTCCATCTATGCAGTATACTCAGACCGCCACTACCTGCCGCGTCGAGCCAGGTTGTTTATCGACTTTCTACGAGCCAGCCTCGAATCAGGATGACACGCCTTTAGCCCGCATACGTAGCAGGATCTCCTCAGCGATATCCACCCGTACTTTTCCGCCCTCAACGAGCACTCTCGCCACGGTGTCAATTTCCGGGCCTTTCGCACCGGCCATGACGGCGATATTCTTGGCATGAAGGGCCATGTGCCCCTTCTGAATGCCCGTGGTAGCGAGCGCTTTCAATGCCGAGAAATTTTGTGCGAGCCCGACAGCCGCAATCACTCTGGCCAATTTTTCAGCGGTTGTGGTATTCATAATCTCCAATGCAATGCGGGCAGTCGGATGGGATTTGGTCGCCCCACCAATCAGCCCGACAGCCATCGGCATCTCGATCATTCCGGTCAGATTACCGTCCTGATCTACTTCCCACCGGGTCAGCGAACGATACTGCCCCGACCGCGCGGCATACGCGTGAGCACCTGCTTCAACCGCACGCGTATCATTACCAGTAGCCAACACAACGGAACTCACCCCATTCATAACCCCTTTGTTGTGCGTTGCAGCCCGGTACGGATCAATATCCGCAAAATCAAACGCCGACAGAATTCCCTCTCGAACCGACTTCCCACCAATGGCGTCCAGCGACCAAGTGGCTCTGGCCCTTGCGAGGCGACGATCGGCGAGGTTAGACAGAATCCGGAGATACGTCTTGCCGCCGGTCCATTCCGCAATCAGAGGGGCCACCGCTTCGGCCATGGAATTAACGGCATTTGCGCCCATCGCATCGCGGGTGTCGACGATCAGATGGGTAATGACCATGGGTCCGTTGCGCCCCCCTTCGAGCACCCGTACCTCCAGATCTCGATAGCCGCCGCCATGTTTCAGCAATACCGGGTCGGTCTGGTCACAGATTTCTCGAATCCTCTCTTTGTTCTCAAGAATCTGAAGTCGCGCGAATTCGGGATTACTGACATCAATGAGCTGTACCTGGGCAATCATTAACGAGCCTGACAGGGATGTAGTAAACCCACCGGAATCGCGACATTGCCTTGCCGCGTTGCAAACGGCGGCAACGACGGATGATTCCTCAGTTGCCATCGGAATGAGGACGTCCTCACCGTCAACAACCATGTTCGTCGCAACGCCCAGAGGAATATTCATGGTACCGACAGCGTTCTCGATCATTGAGTCCACAACAGACGCTTCGAGATTACCGGTATTCGAGAGTTGTGCCTCTACACTCCGATCAAGGCCAGCAACCTCCATGACCTTGTTGAGCCTTTCTGACATTGAAAGCTTGTGAAAGCCGGATATACGGGAGTTTTGAGTGTGCATTTAAAGAATCTCCATTACATTTGTCAGGAAGCCAGGCGTTGGGATAGCTGGTTAGGCAACCAGGTCACCAAATCCGGGAATACCATAAACAGGACCAGCGCTATCATCTGAAGCAACAGGAAAGGAACAATGGCGCGATAGACCGTTTCCATCCCGATACCGTCAGGAAGCACCCCTTTGATGTAGAACAGGGTGTATCCGAACGGCGGGGTGATATAAGCCATCTGCGCGGTGATCAGGAACAACACGCCAAACCAGATCGGGTCAAAATCGAAGGCGTTAATAATGGGAAGGAACACCGGTACACAAAGCAGAATGATGCCGATCTCATCCAGGAATAGTCCTAGCAGCACCAGGATGCCCATCATTGCAAGTAACACCAGCCAACGGTTCAGTTCCAGATCCTGGATAAACGTCAACAAGGAGTCCGCGCCACCAGTACCGGTGAAGATCGATACAAATATTTTGGCGCCGATGGTGATCCACATGATCATGGTGGTCACGCGCAGCGTATCCATTGCAGCGGCACTCAGGTTGGCGGGCGTGAAGGTACGCTGCAAAGCCGCTGAAACCATGGCGCCCACCACGCCAACGGCGGCTGCCTCGGTCGGTGTAGCAATACCCGCATAAATACTCCCAAGCACACTGAAGACAATCAGCGTCGGAAGAATCAGGGACTTAAGCGACGCAAACATGTCACGTACCGATACTTCCACCTGCTCCGGACGTGGCGCCACACTCGGCTTCAACAGGGTGCGGATCACTACATAGGCAATGTACAGCCCTGCCAACACCATGCCCGGAATGATCCCCGCCGCAAACATTTTGCCCACGGACACCTGCGCGGTTGCCGCGTAAACAATGGTGATGATTGACGGTGGGATCAGAATGCCCAAGGTGCCACCGGCACAAATGGTGCCCAGTGCGAGTTTTTCGTCGTAGCCTCGGCGGAGCATGGATGGCAGTGCCAGAATACCCATTGCCGCAACGGCCGCCCCAACGATGCCGGTCATCGCCGCCATCACAGTGCATATTGCGATGGTGCCCACCGCTAGCCCACCGGGTAGCCGTCGGAACCAGAGTTCCATGGCCTTGTACAAGGCTTCAATGATTCCCGACCGCTGCAGGATACTGGCCATGAGCACGTAAAGTGGTATTGCGAGGAGCACATCGGATGTCATGACATCGAACGTTTGCAAAACCGAAAGAACAAGAGCATCTGTTCCCCAGAGCGTTACGGTAAAAAGCACAGCCAGAGATATAAGAACGAACGCAAGTGGCATCCCGCTGAGCAGCAGCACCAGCAGGGAGATAAACATCGCGGACAGAACAAAGGTCGAGCTCATGACGCGCTCCCCCCGCCCGTCCGGATTCGGACGATTGCCTGCAACGTTTCCGCAATCGACTGAAGCAAGAGCAGCGTAAAGGCGACCGGTATCAAGGTTTTTGCCGGCCATATCGCCGGATTCCATGACGAGAACGACGTTTCACCGGATTCAATTGAGTTAACCGCAACCGGAATGCTCTGGTAGATCAGCACACAGGCAATCAACCCGATGACGGGGTAGATGCCCGTATCCACGATGGCAGCTGCCCTTGCAGACAATTTGCCATAAACAATATCGACATTGACGTGTCCGGCTGTGTGCAGAAGATAAGGGCCAGCCAACATAAAGTAGGGGCCAAGCAATAACGTGGACAACTCCAGCGCCCAGACAGTGGGCGCATCGAAAAAGTAACGGGCAACCACCTCATAGGAGATGACGGCAACCATGATGAACACCAACAACGATGCCAACACTGCCAGCCACCGATTCAGACCAGTGACGGCCTTGCAGTAGCCCTGAACAATAGACATAACTACTCCTCACTCTGCGGTATCAGCCCGGCGAACCGGGCTGGTTCTGATTAATGGCAGGGTGGGTTTTATTCCAGCAGTCCCAGTTCCTTCATGAACTCGACCTGACTGTCCAGGACCTTGTTGGCCAGTTCATCGTCGCCAGCCGCTTTTTCCCAGGCTTTCATGGCGGTTGGGCGGCCTTGCGCCACGGTATTGGCGTCCAGGTGGATGATTTCGGCTCCCTGCTCTTCAAATTTCTTCAGAGCAACTGCGTCCTGAGCCACGTTGTGCTGGCGAAGGGCTGCGGATACTTCACGGGCAGCACTTTCCAGCGCAGCCTTGTAGGAATCCGGCAATTTATCGTAGGCACGCTGGTTGGCAACATAGCTGGTAGCAGTGGTAGGTTGGTGAAACCCCGGCACGATAACGTACTTGGCCACTTCGCCAAGGCCTGCTTCCAGGTTGGCAGTCAGATCCCCCCTGTCAGCAAAGTCGATCACGCCTTTTTCAAGTGCTTGATAGACTTCAGCGGTCGGCAACGGCGTGGTCGATACACCGAATTCCGCCATTACAGTGCTGGCCAGGCCGACAAAACGACCTTTTTTGCCTTCAACGTCGTCCAGTGTGTTTATCGGAAACTTGGAGTGAATGGGTTCCTGGCCGTAAACGGTGGGTGCGATATAAAAAAGCCCTGCCTTTGCATAAGCTTCGCGGGCAAACTCAAGGCCGCCACGCTCATAGAACCAGGCTTCATATTGGTCCGACTCAGGAAACCCGAACGGAATCGTGCTTGTGAATGCAAACGCGGGAATCGAGCCTGCCTCGTAACCATCAAACGTTTTCATCATTTCAAAGGCACCACCCCTCACGGCTTCAAAGGCCTGCGCCGAAGGAGCCAGTTGGCCGCCAGCAAAAAGCCGGATAGTAAATTGACCTTCGGTCAGTTCCGAAACACGGCTGACAAATCGTTTCTCAAATTCGTAGGGAGTGGTTCCTGCATCCCACAATGCCTGCATTCGCCAGTTCACCTCAGGCAGCTCTGCGGCCGACGTCACACCGGTAAACATCGCGGCGGCAGCAACCAAACCTTTGCAGGCATGACGAAGACCGACAACGGTCTTCTGGCGTATCGATTCGTTCATAGTGTTCTCCATCGTACTGGTGGTTATTGTGTTTATTATTGCCGCGTACACCTGCATGGCGCACCTGTACAAACTAGGACAGCTGACTAAAATGGACAAGTGACACTTAATGCATGTGTACCACGGACTGTACCAGTCTATTTACTGGTACAATTTGGAGTTGATATGGCAAGTGAAGTATCCCGGGCGCAACACATCGCGGACACATTGATTCAACAGATCGACTCAGGACAGCTAATGCCCGGGTCTCGGCTGCCGTCCATCCGGGTGGCGGCCGAAAGCCATGGGGTTTCAAAGAACACGGTAACGGATGCCTACGATCGCCTGGTGGCAACCGGTTATATCAGCCCTCGGCGGGGTTCCGGATTCTACGTGCAGGCAGCTAACCCGACACAACCTGTCCCCTATTCCGAACACGTCACAGAAGCCCTGGATCTTGTGTCACTCTTGCGCGAGCAATTGAACCAACACTATGAAATCCGTGCAGGTGACGGCCGCCTACCCGCGACCTGGATGGAGAGTTCGGAGATCGGCAGATACCTCAAGCGCAACGCCAGTGCTTCCGGCCTTGCCGACGACTTCGAGTATGGCAGACCACAAGGCCTTCAGGCTTTGCGGGAAGACATTGCCCGTGCTTTGACAGACCGAGCAATCAGCGCAAGCCCCGACCAGATTCTGATGACGTTTGGCGCCAACCATGCGCTCGACCTGATCGTTCGGCATTTCGTGCGGCCCAACGACCCTGTTCTGGTCGAAACGCCAGGATATTACCCAATGTTTGGCAAACTCAAACTTCAGAAAGCCAACGTCATTGGCGTAAAGCGGGAATCGGACGGGCCGGACCTGGAAATGCTGGAGGAAAAGATACGGCAGTTCAGGCCAAAGCTGTTTTTCGTGCAACCGATGGCTCACAATCCAACGGGCACATCCATGTCGCTCCAGAAGATGCATCGACTACTTACTATAGCGGAACGGCATGATCTGGTTTTAATCGAAGACGATCCCTTTGCCGATATACTGCCAAAGGCAACACCCCACCTCGCGTCACTGGATGCGCTGAACCGAGTAATCTACGTGGGAACGTTTTCGAAAACCTTGTCGGCCAGCCTGCGTTGCGGGTATATCGCGGCGAATCCCGCGTTGATTACGTCGCTGACGGACATCAAGATGCTAACGGTGGTTAACAGCTCCAGCACCACGGAACGCATTGTTCACGAGATGATCGTTAAAGGTCGGTATCGTCGTCATTTGAAGAGGCTACGGGATCGGGTGGCCAATGCGAGTGTCGACGCGGTGTCTGCGTTGAGAGACATCGGCCTGGACAACATCGAAAGCCCGGCGGGAGGGTATTACCTATGGTGCCCGCTTCCACACGGTGTGGACGTCATGGCACTAAGCAGGCGGGCTGCAGGAGAGGGTATTTTTCTGGCGCCCAGCCAACTTTTTGAGTTGGCTGACCAAAACGGGGAGTCCGCTCTGCGAATTAACATTGCCCATGCGAACAACCACAAACTACTGCGATTCCTACAGGCAGCCGTGCTGAAATAACCGCCTCAACTCGCTTTTCAGAACTTCCAGAACGGTGTATCCAGACGCTGTGCAACAAGCTCAGGTGGGTAACCAACGTCCTTCAGAAGACGGGGTTCCATGGTCAGGACCAGGTGGAGGAAGTTACGCTTCATTCTCCACCCTTTGTACAGTGATGCGGCTCTTTTCATTTCAATCATCCATCTATCGATAACAACAAAGGGTTAAACCGTAATCGGTTTTAAGTAGTTACCTATTTTATGGATGATTCCTGTCCGGCCCCATACTTGGAAACCACTACGAGGCCTTGTTTTGGGGCCTTTGAGCCTAGCAACTTGTACCTATGCCGCCCCGTTCGACTTCTTTACAAGCGTCTTATACAGATCATCTTTCAGTTGCAGTCGCTGTTGTTTCATCTGGTGCAACTGATCGTCTCCGATCGGGGCATCCCTGCGTTCCAGGCCTTCGATTTCCTGGTCCAGCTCTGCGTACTGCCGAAAATGGTGCTGGAACGTCGGGTCGTTCTTTCTCAGTTCGTCGATCAATTCGCCAAACTGGGGGAATTCGTTATGAAGTTCGTGGTTGGAAATGCCCATTACCTCGTCTCCTTCTTTTCGCAGAGTGGTTAGTCAGGATGCCATTCATCATCGGGAGTTGTGAACCGTTAAAACGTTATAAAGCAGCTCCCTATAAATCCGAATCAAGCCGCTCCAATCCGAGAGTAGCTTTAAACTCAAGATACTCGTCACGATAGACAATGGCACCGAGAGCCATCGCAGCCTTGGTGGCCATGCGATCAAAGCTCTCCCGGATCAGTCGTGGGATCCTGGCTTTTGGTCTCACGCTGGCCGTTTCAATCAGCACGGCGCCCATAACGAGCAGTGCATCAATTCGACGGTTATCACGGTCGCCATCCATTATGTGGCGGGCGACCGATTGCGCATCATTCAATATCACCTTCTCGTCGTCGTTCAGTGTGGCGCCGTCGAACGCCATAAAGCTTTGAAAACGACGTGCCCGCTTCAGCATGAAGGCCTCGCGCACTGCAGGGTCCGGTTTGCCGGAATCCGGTTTGGTGTTGAGAAGTCCGTGAAGACGGAAATCCACCTCCCCCGCTTCCCGTTTTTGTTCGAAGACGTGCTTGATATCTGCTCGCGCGATATCGGACGTGGTTTCCAGGGCCTCGGCGATCACGGCATCGAACGTGGTTTTCTCGACCACATCCAGGACGCGCCGAATGGTATGGATAGATTTCATAAGCTCCGGCCACAGGCGCGGGTCCGCCTGACCAGGTTCGTCCGGCATCCTGCTTTCGAGGGCCCGGGCGCAGAAAAACGCCTTTTCAACGTCACGAATCGCAATGCCCGGTTCGTTCGCAATCCATTTGACGCCATAGTCATTGAGGTCTTCAATCAGGCTTGAGGTGAGAATAAGCAGGTAATACTTCATACCAAGGGGAAGGTCTGTCATCAGCAGCACTCCTTCACAACAAGAGTTCCTGTCTACAGGTATAGCTGATTACAGGCTGAGTACCAGCTTTTCCGGGGTATCTCCCGCTCATCTTTGACAAAACGCTAATAGCTGGGGGCGATCAATAGGGTATAGGATGATTGAAAGAATCTGAGTATTGATCCGTTCACCTGAGGAAACTAGCACATGACGTACGCGCGAATTGTCGGCACGGGCTCCTATCTGCCCGAGAATGTCATGACAAACGAAGACATGGAGAAAATCGTCGACACCAGCGACCAGTGGATTCGTGAGCGTACCGGCATTGAGCAGCGACACATCGCTGTAGAAGGTGAAACCACCGTCGATCTTGCTGAAAAAGCATCCCGCAGGGCCATTGAAGCCGCCGGACTTCAGCCTGCCGACATTGACCTGATTGTGTTCGCCACATCCACCCCTGACAAGATCTTTCCCAGCTCGGCGTGCATTCTACAGGCGAGACTCGATATCCATGGCTGCCCGGCTTTCGATATCCAGGCTGTTTGCAGCGGGTTTGTCTATGCGTTATCGGTTGCTGACAAGTTCATTAAAACCGGCAGCAGCAAGAAGGTTCTGGTGGTTGGCGCAGAGCTGTTCTCCCGCATTCTGGACTGGGAAGACCGAGGCACCTGTGTGCTGTTCGGTGACGGTGCCGGCGCCGTAGTGTTGGAGGCCAGCGAGGAAACCGGCATTCTCTCGACCCACATCCATGCTGACGGCAAATACGAAGACCTGCTCCACGTACCCTTTGGTATTGGCGATGGCTTCGACCAGGTTCGGGCCGGCAAAGGCCATGTTCACATGAAGGGCAATGAAGTGTTCAAGATTGCCGTGAACACCCTGGGCAGAATTGTGGACGAAACCCTTGAAGCCAACCAGATGAAGAAATCCGATGTGGACTGGCTGGTACCGCACCAGGCGAATTTGAGGATTATCGCGGCCACGGCTCGCAAGCTGAACATGTCCATGGACCAGGTGGTGGTGACCGTCAACAAGCACGGTAACACCTCTGCTGCGTCAATTCCGCTGGCGCTGGACGTTGCCGTTCGCGATGGTCGCATCCAGAAAAATGAGGTGCTTCTGCTGGAAGCCTTTGGCGGCGGGTTTACATGGGGTTCTGCGTTAATCCGGTTCTGACCATCTACCGCAATTCGCGTCAGACGTATACTCTACCCGGTATCCGAATTCCCATAATAACGTCAAAGGGAAGATTCCGTGAACGAGAGTGTCCGCAGTACCACACCGTCTGTGATCATCATTGGCACCGGTTTTGGCGGCCTGTGCATGGCCATCCAGCTCCAGAATGCCGGAATAGAAACCTTTACCCTCCTGGAAAAGGCGTCCGGGGTTGGAGGCACCTGGCGAGATAGTACCTACCCCGGTGCGGCCTGTGATGTTCAGTCTCACTTGTACTCCTTCTCCTTTGAGCCCAAACACGACTGGTCAAGAAAGTTCGGATTGCAGCCGGAAATTCTTGATTATATGCAGCACTGCGTTGAGAAATATGATTTGGCGGGGCATATTCAGTTTAATAAGGAAGTCGCCAGCGCGGTTTTCAACGAAGCCACCAACACCTGGACCGTCACCACTACCGACGGAGAGTCTCAGACAGCCGATATCATTGTTACCGCTACCGGCCAGTTGAATCAGCCAGCATGGCCAAATATTCCCGGCCTGGATACCTTTGCAGGCACGACGTTCCATTCCGCCCGTTGGGACCATAACCACGACCTGAGTGGCAAGAATGTTGGCGTGATTGGCACCGGTGCCAGCGCCATTCAATTCGTGCCGGAAATAGTGCCAAAGGTAAGAGCTCTCAGCCTTTTCCAGCGCTCCGCTGCCTGGGTGCTGCCGAAACCCGACCGACCGTTCTATAAATGGGAGCAGGCACTGTTCCAGAAGATTCCGGCCTGGGACCGCATCTACCGCTCCCTGATCTATTGGAAGAATGAAAGCCGCGCCCTGGCGTTCACCCGCTTTAACAGCTTGCTCGAGCTTTTTGCCTGGCAGGCAAAGCGCTTTGCCAAACATCAGGTGCGCGATCCCGAGAAGTTCAGGCACCTGATTCCGGACTATAAGATCGGCTGCAAACGGATACTGATCTCCAACGACTGGTATTCAGCCGTTGATCAGTCTCACGTCGAGCTCGTCACTACTGGTATCGAGCGTGTCGTGGAGGAAGGCCTGATTACCACCGACGGCGCTCTGCACCGGTTGGACACGATAGTCCTGGGGACCGGATTTGCGGCTTCGGATTTCCTGTCACCGATGGAGATCACCGGCCGCAACGGCGCGTCGCTCAACCAGGCCTGGGCCACTGGATCGGAGGCCTACAAGGGCATTACGGTGTCCGGGTTTCCCAACCTTTTCATGCTCTACGGGCCCAACACAAACCTCGCCCACAACAGCATTGTGTACATGCTGGAGTCCCAGGTCCGGTATGTGCTGGGTTGTATCAATACATTGAGCGCAACACCCGGCACGGCTATGGATGTAAAACCAGATCGGCTTAAAACGTTCTCGGAGGGCGTTCAGACAAAGCTTAAAGACAGCGTTTGGGAATCCGGTTGCCATTCCTGGTACCTGGACAGCGATGGCAAGAACACGGTGAACTGGCCCGGTTTCACCTTCACTTACCGCAAGGCCACGCGGGAGGTGAACCCGGACGACTACGAGTTCCTGCAACCTTCCGTTTAGCCTCTCTTTGCTCCCTCCAGGTTTGTCCATTTGACAGCCCGGACATATTCATAGGATGATTGGGTCATCATTTATCAGGATCTTAAACATGCTGCTCGCCAGAATCTCCAAGGGCTCTCTCGTCGAAACCGCCATAGAAAGCCTGCGCCAGGCCATTGAAAAAGGCCACTGGGCGATTGGCGAACGGCTGCCCGTTGAAGCGCAACTGTCGGAGTCTCTCGGCGTGAGCCGTAACACCGTTCGTGAAGCGGTCAGGGTCCTGGTGCATGTCGGCATGCTGGAGACACGTCAGGGGGATGGCACCTACGTTCGAGCCACAAAGGATGCAGGCGAAACCCTGCGGAGAATCAACCGGGCCCAGTTAAGAGACAAGCTCGAAGTACGGATCATGCTGGAAACCGAGGCTGCGAAGCTCGCTGCGGAACGCCGGGACGCCAAGGACCTGGAGAGAATGACGCTCGCCCTGGATGAGCGGGCGAAAGCCGGTGACGATGTTGAAAGCCGAATCCGTCACGATCATGCGTTTCATACATCCCTGGTCGCAGCGTCACACAACCCTGCCCTGTCGGAGCTGTACGACTATTTTGCCAATTCGGTGGCACAGACCATTGAACTGACCGAGCTCGATTCAGGACTTCCTGAACCTTCCCAGGAGGATCATGAACTGCTACTCGCCGCGATCCGACGACAGGACTCCGTTAAGGCGGAAACTCTGTCGAGGGCGCTGCTCCAGCCGAGCCTTAAAGCCTTGGGGAAGAAGCATCCATGAAATTCAGGCTCGATACCTTCACGCTATTGCTGTTAGGTGCGATTGTCCTTGCCACGTTCCTGCCGGTGCGTGGTGATGCCGCCAACGCCCTGGCAACTGCAGGCACTGTGGCCGTGGCACTCCTGTTTTTCCTTCATGGCGCGGCGCTTTCACGTGAACAGATCGTAGCCGGGGCCACCCATTGGCGCCTGCACATCATCATTACCGCTTTCACCTTTGTTTTCTTTCCCCTCGTGGCATTACCCATCAATGAAATCAGTCGTTTTGCGCCTCAGTGGATGCCGCCTGATCTGGGGCTGGGATTCCTCTACCTGGGTGTGCTGCCGTCGGCCGTTTCTTCCTCGATTGCCTATACCGCCATGGCCAAGGGCAATGTGCCTGCCGCCATCTGCAGCGCTGCTGCATCCAATGTCTTTGGCATGATGCTGACACCATTTCTGCTGTTACTGTTGGTGAGCACGTCGGGCGACGGTGGCTTTTCGGTGGCGGAGGCGCTTAAAGACATTGTGCTACAACTGCTTCTTCCGTTTGCGGTTGGCCACGGCCTGCGCCCCTTGTTGGGTGGTTTCCTGGCTCGGAATGAAACGCTCACCTCCCGCTATGACCAGTGTGTGATCTGGCTGATCGTGTATTCCGCCTTTTCCCATTCGGTCGCAAGTGGCCTGTGGCAGAACCTGCCGTTGAAGGCGATTCTGCTGGCCATCGTGCTGTGCTTCGCGCTGCTGGGATTTTTTATGGTACTGGCGATGTTTGTGGTTCGCCGGCTTGGATTCAGCCTGGAAGACGAGGCCGCCGTGGTATTCTGCGGCTCAAAGAAGAGCCTGGCGTCCGGCCTGCCCATGGCCAAGGTGCTGTTCTCCGGGCACCCCGGGTTTGGCATGATCGTGCTGCCGATCATGTGCTACAACCAGATTCAGGTCATTGTGGGAGCCATGCTGGCTCAGGCGTATCGCCGCAGGATTGAGGCCGCGTCAGCCGCCGCCCCCCATACCACTGAATAAGGTAGCCAATACAGCCAGGCCGACGATCCAGCCGATGACCGCTGGCCAGAAGTTAACCATCTGGGGCGGCAGTTCTTCCTGCGGCTCTTGATCCCCCGCTGACTTTTCCGCCTCCATGTCGTCCTCGTCAGCGTCGTGGGCATGTGCATCCCGCAAGCTATACCAGTCGAACCACCCCGCCAGAAACTGCACAACCGGCGCCGGGAAGCTGCCGTTTTCCGCCATCGGCCGAACCTGAGGTTCCAGCGCGTCGGCAATTTCCTTGCGAACATGAGGCTGATCTGCAGGAGGCTCTCCAAGAATGGCTTTCCAGATCTGCGCGTCCTTGCTGCGACTTGAATCATTCAGCAAGGCTCGGACCTGGATAACCACCTCTCGTACCACCTGTCGTTCCGAGGCATCCAACTCCTGGTCCTCCCGCCTCACTGCCGCAGGGGTCTCAGCAACCTGAGGCTGTCTTTCATTACCGGCATCGGATGGACTGTTGTCCGTTTGCGGTTCTCCGCCCGTTGCTTCCTTGAAAGCCCGCCGCAGTCGTTCAAGCTCCTCACCGGAGGCGAACTTTTCCTGCCGCTCATAAGCCGCCCGGATACGGGCATGATCACCGGTGGGCTCGATACCCAATACTTCCCAACAATTCATAGAGTTGTAACTCATTCATCAGACTTTCATTAAATTTTAGAGAGACAAATGTAATCTGGTCACCTAGGATATGAAAAAAGCGTTCATCATAAAAAAATCCCACACTCGGCAAAGTATAAAACGACACTCATGTCCGTTACGACCTATCTCATTAAAATTCCGGGGCTTGTTCGTCCTGACACCTATCGCAATCGCCTGATGTCGGTGTTTGCGGGCACGTTCATCGCCATTGTTCCGGTGGTAGCGGCGGTGGCGGAGGAAAGCAACGAACAAACCTTCGAGCTGGCAGCGCTTGGCGATTCACCGGAAGCCTTTGAAATGGATTCCAGAGTTCCAGAGGTACTGACCACAACCCGCCTCAGGCAACCGAAGTCACGTGTGCCCGGCACGACCACCATCATCACCGGCGAAATGATCCGGGATCTCGGTATCATGAACCTGGTAGAGGTGTTTCGCCTGGTTCCTGGCATGACCGTCGCCGAAGTCGGGAGCAACAACCCGGTAACCAGCTACCACGGCACTGTACATTATGAGCAGCGTCGATTGCAGGTTCAGGTTGATGGCCGTACGTCATACCGCCCTAACCTGTCCGACATGGACTGGAATACCATGCCAGTACCGCTGGAACTGATAGAACGAATTGAGGTCAGCCGCGGCCCGAACAGCGCCGCGTATGGTATCAATGCCTTCCTCGGAACCATCAACATCATAACCCGCGCGCCGGAGGATACGGCTGGTGTTGAAGCTCGCGCTATTACTGGTTCCAGAGGCTATAAGCGGGTTTTTGGTTCTGCCGGTAATGCCTCTGGCGACTACAACTGGCGCCTGGCCTATGAGAAGCGTAAATCGGACGGCTTTGATGAGCAGGAAGACGATGACATCTACTACCCTTTTCATGATGGCTATGACATCAACACCTTTAACTACGACAGCAGTTTGTTCCTGAACAGCCAATACAGTTTGGACCTGCGCGGTGGTGTGGTGGATGGCGTTAACGAGGAGGATCAGATCAAGAACGGCAAGCTCGGCGCCGATGACCATCCTGATATCATCGTCGACGACTACTATCTGCAAACCCGCCTGAACGTGACGACCTCCGAAAACCATTTCTATCATGTACAGGCCAGCTTCCAGAACTATGATCGACGGCAGCGCTGGAGCATATGCATTCCCGGGGATACTTTTGACAATATTCTTCAGGGAAACAGCTTTGATCTCGAGTCCTGTACTGCCAACGAAGTAGACCCTTTCAGGGCATACCTGAATGAAGACATCGAGGAATCCCGCCTGGAGTTCGAAATCCAGGATACCCTGTTGTTCAGTCGGGACCTGAAGCTGGTATCGGGTCTTGGTTATCGTAAGGATACCTATCGGTCTGAAACCTATTTCAATGGCCGCGGCAACAACTACCAGTCACAGGTTTTTGCGAATCTTGAGTACACACCTCTACGCTGGCTTACCCTGAATGCCGGCGGCAACTGGGAAAAAACCACCACCACGGATGAAGGCTACTTTTCACCAAGGGTGGCTGCCAACTTCATCCTGGCTAACAACCACACGCTCCGATTTGTTTACTCCGAGGCGGTACGCACACCAGATGCATTCGAACAGAACCCGGACTGGTCCTATCGCCCCAGGAATGTTCAGCCACCATACGCCTTTCTTGAAGGACAACGATTCCTGGTCGAAAATCTGGTCGACCCAGCCACGTCGACGTATGGCAAAACACTTGAAGAAGAGCGCATAACCTCTCGGGAAATAAGCTATTTTGGCCAGTATTATCTGGATAGTTCCACCTTGTCACTGGAAGTTCGCTATTTCAACGACAAGCTTCGGGACATGATCAGCGGTATCATCAACGAAGAAGACTGGACCATCGACAACAATGTCGCGCTCGATCAGAAAGGCTTTGAGGTAGAGGCGTCACTGGACTTTCCCGGTACAAAACTGAGGATGAGCTATGCTTATCTGGATCAGGATGGCCGCTATACCGGCGCCAATGATCGCGATGCCGGCGACAAACAATACGCCATTGACCTGTTGGGGCGGTTGTCGGTCAGGCATTCAGGAAGTTTTGCGTGGATACAGGATCTGCCTTTCAACCTGACCTCGTCAGCGGCGTTCTATTTTGCGGATGAGTTCCGGCGCTCACATTTCGAACGTCTGGACCTGAGGCTGGCAAGGCACATTTTCAAAACCGGCTACAGCTATGAGTTTGCCGTTACCATGCAGCACTACCTGGACCGCGACGTGGATCTGAGTCCAGATAACGTCATCAAGGACCATAACCAGTTCTTCGCTGAAGTCGGCGTAAGATTCTAAAGGCACCACACGGACGATACCCGACCCTGGACGGTATGAAACCAACGTACAACACCAAAGTGGGGAATGAATCAGGCGGCCATGCCAGTCGGTGCGTCCTGGCCAGTGCCGTACTGTTCCTGCTTTTCGTGTTGTCCATGCCTTTGCAGCCTGTTTACGCGCAATCCTCTTCGGGGACCCAGGTGTACCTGGCCGGTTCCGAGAACTCCGCACTGAACCGCCGCATGCTCTCCCTTCTTAAGGAGGCCCTGGGTAGTGGTATCAACATTCGCTCCTTCAATAGCGGCCAGGCGTCTCAGGACAAAACCACACCCGTTATTACGCTCGGACCAGAAGCCTTTACCCGAGTCCGGCAAGGGAATCGTGACGTACCCATCCTGGCTCTGCTTGTGGATCAATCATTCATCAAAGGTTATGCAGAGCGCTCTGAAGGTTCGGTTTCCGGCATATTGTACAATCCCCCTTTAATCAGGCAGGCCGTCGCTGGACAGGAAATCCTGCCTCATGCCACCCGGGTGGCGATGCTTGCCCGCCCCGAGACCGTCGAAATCTACGAATCCCTGGTTGAAAAACTTCCAGCTTACGGGCTCCAGGCACGAGTATTTGTCGTCAGTTCCGACAACGACCTGATACCAACGCTCATTCACGCGCTGAACTACGGCGACTTTATTCTGGCCGCACCGGACAGTGGTATATACAACCCCCGAACCATCAAGCACATCTTGTTGACGGCCTATCGTCGTAACCGGATTGTCATCGGCCCGAGTCAGGCTTATGTCAAAGCGGGATCGCTGGCGTCTACCTATACCCCTTTAACCGAGATTGCCAAACTGGCAGCGAATTACATAGAACAATACCGCCGCGATGGTCAGTTCCCCCCGCCCGCCTATCCCGATGTCTTCAGGATTGAGCTCAACGACCAGGTTGCGCGTTCCCTGAACATTCCGCTGCCCGACCGTCAGGAGATCATCAACTCTATTAGCGAGCGGTTAGCCGGTTCTGAGGAGGCGTCTGATGAGTAAGCGTATGGGCAGGCCAGTCTCCCTCACGCGGAAGCTTCTGCTACTGGGTGCGGCACCAGCGATCGTCATGTTTATCGTATTGATGGTGTTCTTTACGTCTGCTCGGCTTGATGACGCCCGCAAGGACCTGGCTGACAGCAGTCAGATGCTGGCTGACAGCCTGGCGCCGGCGGTTGAATACGCCGTCGTTTCGGGGAACACGGCGTCCCTGGAACAGATACTGTCGCAATCGCTGCGGCGCAGCCGCGCCCAATGGATACGCGTCTCCAACGTGGTGGGCGAAGAGGTTGGCTTTGTGTCCACGGACGACCCAGGCAATATCAGTGCCGAGGAGACCTTCGACGTCTTCGAATCTGAGATATTGCAGCAACCACTTGATCTGGGGGAGGATCGCCAGACCGAATGGTTCGAACCCAACTACGGGTTCGGGTCAGGAGCGCTTCGCGTCGGTACTGTTCAGGTGGGCGTCAACAAAGCCCAACTCGCAGCACGCCGGCAGGACATCCTCTGGACATCATTGGCGGTTGGGTTTTCGTTGCTGCTGTTTACGCTACTAATCGTCAAACACTCGCTGAACAGTATCGTCTCACCGATCCATGGCCTGTCCCGTCGGGTTGCAAAACTGATTAATCGGGAATACGAGGAAGTTGAGGTAGGCCTTGCCGGCGCTACCCGCGAAACCCGGGAGCTGGAGGAAAGCCTCAATGCTCTCTCCAGGCACCTGAGGAACCTTAAGGCATCCCGGGACGAGACCCTGGCCTCTTCTGAAAAAGCCCGGGAACGGGCGGAAATGGCGAATCGAGCCAAATCCGAGTTTCTTGCCACCATGAGCCATGAGTTACGGACACCGCTCAATGGTGTTCTGGGGATGATTGAACTCGTGACCGATGAGGCCCTGAGCGCTCGGCAAAAGGACTATCTCCAGACGGCGCGGCAGTCCACTGAGGACTTGCTGACGGTCATCAATGACATCCTGGACTATTCCCATATTGACCGGGGTACGCTGGAACTGGATAACCGCGAGTTTGACCTGAAAGAGCTCATCACCAACTGCACCGCCAGCTACCGTCATGTCGCCGAGCAGCAGGGTTTGGCGCTGTCCACCAAGTTTATCGGAGACTGGCCGGATCGTCTGCTTGTGCTGGGAGACTCCCCGCGCCTGCGCCAGATCCTGGCGGGCCTTATCGATAATGCAATCAAGTTCACGGGCGACGGCTTCATCAAAGTACAGGCCAGCTTTTTCTCTCTTGAGGATAACTGCCTGGTGCTCAACTGCACTGTCAGTGATTCCGGCTGCGGCATTCCTGTTGAACGAATTCACGATATCTTTAACTCATTTGAGCAGCTTGATACGGGTGATTCACGCAGTTATGGCGGAACCGGCATGGGGCTTTCGCTGGTCCAGAGGCTGGTTGAGCTGATGGGCGGTCACGTCAAAGTCGAGACCGACATTGGGAAAGGGTCGCAGTTCCGCTTCGAGCTGCCCTTTGAATTGGCAAACCGCGTCGATCATGTTGAGGCCGCGGAACAGGGCCCTGTCAAAACCGGCGGCGAGCAAGCCCGTGCTCTGGTGGTGGAGGACAACATGGTGAACCAGAGGGTCGCCACTGCCCTGCTCCGGCGGCTGGGCTTTGAGACAGACGCAGCGGCCAATGGTGAGGAGGCACTGGACCTGGTTCGAACCAATCACTCTGGCTACGACGTTATCCTGATGGATTGCCAGATGCCGGTGATGGACGGCTACGAAACCACCCGCTGCATCCGGGAATGGGAAAAGAGCAACGGCCAGGGCGGAACCCCGATTATCGCACTGACAGCGGACGCCCTTCCGGGAACCGAGACCAGCTGTCGAGAGGCGGGCATGAACGATTACCTCGCCAAGCCTGTGAGAAAAGAACACCTGAGAACGGTACTCAGCCGCTGGATACGGGTGTAACCAACGACTTTTAGCAAGATTACGCGACGGGCTCGCGCATGGTGACGAACTCTTCAGCGGAGGTCGGATGAATACCAATCGTGCTGTCGAACTGCGCTTTGGTCGCGCCAGCTTTCAGGGCAACCGCTATCCCCTGGGTTATTTCTCCGGCATCGGGACCAACCATATGAGCACCCAGCACCCGGTCAGTGTCAGCGTGCACCACCAGTTTCATCAGTGACCGCTCATCCCGCCCACTCAGGGTATGTTTCATCGGTTTGAACTCCGACCGGTAGATACGGAGCTTATGCCCTGCTTCCCGCGCCTCTGCTTCCGTCAGGCCGACCGTTCCGATATTGGGCTGGCAGAAGACTGCCGTAGGAATGCAGGTATAGTCCATCTCGCCCTGGCCGTCTCCGAACAGTCGGCGGGACAGTACCATGCCCTGGGCAAGCGCCACCGGCGTCAGTTGCGGGGTGCCGATAACATCGCCAAGAGCTGTAATCGAGGGCACGGCGGACTGAAAGTGATCGTCCACAACCACATGGCCCGAGGCACTGAGCTGAACCCCAAGCGCCTCAAGTCCGAGGCCATCCACCAACGCACGGCGCCCGGTCGCCGCCATCACAAGACCGGTATTCAGCCGGGAGCCATCGGTCAGGTTGACGTTGTAGTGAGTGTCCTCGCTCTCGATGGATTCGATATTGACGCCAAAGCGCAGGTCCACGCCCTTTTTCCGCATTTCCTGAGCGGTAAACTCACGAACGTCGTCATCGAAGCCCCGGAGGAACAGATCACCGCGATAGAGAAGTGTTGTCTCAACGCCAAGCCCGGCAAGAATACCGGCAAACTCCACCGCGATGTAGCCACCGCCCCAGACCACTGCCTGCCGCGGCAGTTGCGGCAGATAGAACATCTCGTTCGAGGTAAGAACACATTCCTTGCCTGGCACATCCGGGACCACGGGCCAACTGCCGGTGGCAATAGTGATATGCTTCGCGGTATAGGATCGCTCTCCCACTACCACCGTATGGGCATCGCTCAATGTCGCGGTGCCTTCGATAACCGTGACGCCGGCATTGGCCAGCATGCGCCCATAGATACCGTTAAGACGTTCGATTTCGGCGTTTTTGTTGGCAACCAGCCTGGTCCAGTCAAAACTGACCTGATCCCCTGGCACGTTCCAGCCATAGCCCGCAGCGTCCTCAATGTCTTCACCCGCGTGAGAACCATAGACAAACAGTTTCTTCGGCACGCAGCCCACATTCACGCAGGTTCCACCGAGATAGCGCGATTCCACCACAGCCACACGAGCGCCCTTGGCAGCGGACATGCGTGCCAGCCTGACACCACCGGAACCGGCACCCACAATAATAAGATCAAAATCCTGTCTGTCAGACACAGCGTCTCCTGTCTTTTTCGACAATCTGTTCGTTCAACCGGAAACCGCCGCCTGTTCGTCGGGGCGGACCTCACGGAATAGTATGTGGTCCTCAAAGCTTCCCAGGCGAATGGTGCCAAGGCTTCGGAACCCTTCGGACTCGTAGAACGGAAGGTAACGGCTGTTGCCTGTATCCAGGACAAGCCCGCTTCCCCGGGGATTTTCCGCACAGAGCTTCTCAACCGTGGATAACAGCAGTCGCCCATACCCCTTGTTCTGATAGTTCGGGTTCACTCCCATCAATGGCAACTGGTGAGCCAGAGGCTGGGGGAGCATTTCCCGAATTTTCTCATGGTAATCCAGGTAACGACGGGTAGAGGCAAACCCGGCTGTCAGAACCATGCGAATGCGCCAGCTAAGCTGCTCCGCAAGGTTCAGCCGGAGCTCCGGCTCGCCAATGAAGGCAACGGCAACAAGTGTATCGTTCACCAGCACACCCACCGCATCCTGATTCAGACCAAAATAGAGATCAATCAGTTCCCGCACCGTGGCACGCACGCGCTGCTGATAGCCAGGCCGACGATGATCAAACAGGTACTGGAACGTCGGTTCATCCCGGTACGCATGGACTAATATGGAAATCGCCTCATTTCGGGCACTTCCATCGAGTCGAACAATGACTGGCTCCTGGCTATTCTTGTTCTGTGTGCCGTCACTCATCACATATTCTCCAGTGTCTGCCTCAAATCGTTAACGTCAGACGTACGGATACGATCCCTGGATCGTTCTGTCGGTCCATGGACGCTTGATCTATCTGAACACCGTGGCTGGTGTTCAGACGTTCCAGCCAGCTGGCCACCTCAGTGAACGGTGCACCCTCGAGCCAGACGCGAATGGCGTTCTCACCACTGGGCTCGAAGCGCTGAAGCGAAAGGCCCGATTCGCTGGCACTACGCGTCACCAGCGCCATAAGTGCCCTACCGTCTACCGGCGTATCAGAACCAGCGCCCCCCTGAGGCGAACTGGCACTGGACAGACGCTCCAATGACTGACGATTAGCCTCAAGCCACGCCAACAGTTCAGTGGCACGCTCCCTAGACTCGACAGCTTCGTTGTGGAAACCCGTGGCAGGGCGCCAGACTCCGAAGTAGAGAATGCCGAGGAGAACGGCCACCGCAAGAACAGACAGAGCCTGCTGGTCCCTGCGAGGCAACTGGTCATACTGGGCGATGAGCTTTCCGACGGCTGGCTGCTCCTTGATCCTGTTTAACATGCCATTATCCTCCGGAAACCGTCAGGCGTCCGCGGGCGCCATTGGATTCATTTACCACCGAGCCGATCTTCGCTTCCAATCCGCGACTGGTCAGGCCGTTTCTCAGGGTGCTGAGCTTGTCATAGCTGTCTGCGCGCACATCGACCACAAGTTCCCCGCGATTCTGGCTGTAGTTCACCGAATTGAAGGTGACAGCGCGTGAATCGGGAATCTTCGAGTACTGTTCACCCGTGTACTTCATCAACGTGAGAAAACCGGCGTTTGGCCCTTCCGCCTGAAGTTGACGCAACTGCCCTTCAACAACCCGGCGCACGTTACCGGAATGGGTCCTGGTATCCCCCGGGAAGGCCTCACGATAAACCGCCATCGCCTGCTCCCGGATCTCGTCGGCTTGCTGCTGATAGTAGAATCCCATGCCCACTTCCACGCCAATCTGGATCACAAACCATACGCAGGCCACGGCAACCAGCGGCTTCCATGCGCCCAACGCACTCGATTTGCCAGTGCGGATGCTGTAGGTCCCCTGGCACAGGTTGATCGGCTGGCAAAGGTGATGATGGTGGGAATGTGCCAGCAGTTCCAGCGGCATCAGTTCCAGCGTTTCCTCGCGAACCACCAGGCGCCCTGACGATTTCAGCTCGCTCAGGTCCGCCTGCTGGTGTTCAAATTCCTGCTCAGTTCCATAAATCGTCACCGGAACCTCGGCAACGACTTCATCAGAAGGCGGAAGCGCCAGCGTCTGTGCAAACATCGCGAGATTTCGCGCATGAACACTGAGCCACTCCCCCTGATCACTGGAGAGCATGGCGGAATCGCCATCCAGGCACACCGACCAGCCGCCCTCAGTCAACGGTAGCAAGCTTGAATCCGGGTAGATCGCATCCAGCTTAAGGTGATTCCAACCACTGAACATCATCACCCATTCGGCCATTTGCCCGTGATCTATGGCCGCCACCCGAAAACCTTTCTCCGTGCGGTTACCCAGGGCCAGATGAACACTTTCGATGTCCTGGGCAACCTGCTCCTCAACCGCGTAAGGGAGCGCCTGATGAACAAATCGCGTCTGTTTGGCGGGAATGTCCGCTACGCAGAAAAGCGCCTCGTCGCCGGGAATGAGCCCCACCAACAACACGTTATCGAGATCGTTCTGGGTCAGAGTCTGCTCGATGGTGTCTCGTGAATCCGCGGTTCCCCGGGCCTGGGCATCTCCACTGGCATCCACCAGCACCCAATTGTACAACTGGGCTTCCGGGTTGGCGTCGGGGTCCGCGAACGGTGGCCGTGGCCTGACGTAGAGGCGATATGACATTCTGAACAGTTTCCTTTTTCGAAACCCTCTGGGGGTTATCGGTTCTTTTTGTAACGGTTTTCCGGCTCCGGACTTCCCTATTCCCCGGAGATCGTGAACGGTTCCTTGGTAATACGATTCTTTTGCCCGGTGTCACGAGACACGGTCTGCATCTCGCCTTCCGGGCTTCGATAAACCGTGCTGACCAGGTTGGCAACCCGGTTATCGTAGGTAATCCGCGATACTACTTCAAAAAAACGGGTTTGCAGACCGAGGCCCGTGGGTTTCATCCCCCTCCCCGCAAATTCATCCAGTGCCAGGAAGTCCTGTACATTCTCGAAGCGCTCTTCCGTGCGTCTTTCCAGAATAGCGTCTGCCTGAGCCTGTGTCAGTTCCTCATGGAGAGACCTGAGCACTGGTGCCGTCGCAGTGTTGACGTTGATGCCCAACCCCGTCACCGGTAACGCCGTTACGTGTGGTCTCAGTGCCCGATAAGCTTCCTCGGTCATACCATCAATCAGGCGAAGCTCGGAAACATCAACAAAGGGTTGATTGCCGGCCCGGTAGGCCGGATCCGCGGAAAGGTACTGACCGTCCTCGGCCCCATACGCGCTGACGGTCTGGTCGTTCGGGTCGATCCAATCCACCAGCGCATCGACATTGACAGTGGTGATTTCGAGAACCTGGAGCAAACGGGCGATTCGATCACGAACAATGGGGTCGACCTGCCCGTTGGCGCTTACCAGGTCGTTGAGATTGATCCTGCCACCGAGATCATCAATCTGGACCTCCGCCACGCCGTTGTCGTCCAGCGGGAGGATGGCGGCATTCTTTGCCCAGAATTCGTCCAGGCTGTCGACCATGAGGTTGTTCTCCTTGTCGTCCTCAAAGTCGCGCACCAGAATCTGGCGGGCAAAGGCTTCCGCACCCAGGGCCACGCTGTGCCCCTGCTGCTGGGCAAGGTAGTGGCTGGCTCGGAATACCCGCACGCTTTGCTGCTGGGTCATGCCTGTTGCCAGCATGACCACCAGCGCCATGGCGAGGAGCACCATGATCAGTGCAACGCCACTCTGGCGACCACCGTGCCTACCAATGAATGGATGCTTAGCCACCCGTCACTCCTGTCCCCGATGAGTCCTGGCCAGGGTTTGGATTCTGATCCTGATCCTGTTGTTGATCATCGTCCTGATCGTCTGCGGCATCGTTGACGCTATTCACCACACCCTGGGCAACGTCGTTGTCAAAATCAGGAAGCGTGAAGGTTCTTACCAGCTCTCCAAAACGTTCATGCTCAATGGTGACCTCAATACCCAGCGGTAAGGGAATATCGGGGCGCGTACCCGGTGTCATATTGGCCATACTCTCTTCATCAGGCCATTCATCCCGCCAGTTTCGCTGATCATCGAGAAAGCGAACCGTGAATTCAGTGACGTTGGACAGCAGAAGAAGGTCCTGGCTGTTGTCTTCCTGCCCCCTGTCGACGGTTACCCAGTACCGCCGGCGCAATTCATCCCCGGTGTATTCCCAGCCCACCCGCTGCAGACTGCTGCGGCGAGTGCCCAGTGGGTTGCGCCAGCCCTGGCGGGTAAGAATCAATGAAAACTCTTCTTCACGGCTGGTCAGCGCTGGACGGAAATCGCCGTAGATGTCCCGGGCGGACCGGTTCACCACCTGGGTAATGTCCCGCTCCAGCAAGAGCATGGTGCGTTGAATATCATCAAACTGTTCCGCGACTTCGTTGACCCGGTCCCTGGACGAGACCACATTGCCCAACACCTGCCATACCCCGAGGCCGATAACTGCGGTGATGGTAACCGCGATAAGCACTTCCATCAGGGTAAAGCCAGCTTGAACGGAGGGACGAGACCTGTGTTGGGCAATGATCATGGGGGCCGACATCAGTTCTCACCAATAAACGCAGACAGCGTGTGGATCGGGGCGGGCTCAGGTCTGTTGCCGCGATACTGAGCCACGGTCACCTCAACACGGAGAATGGACGGGTCTTCGGTGGCAAGGACAGCAGTGGTTACCTGCCATTGATACGAGCCGTATTCGATGTCTTCCGAGTTCTCTGAAATAGAGGGCAGGTTTTCCTGAAGCCGGATTTCGTTGATGCGATTGTCCGCCACCCAGCCAGCCAGTGTTTTGTCCCGAATCCGCTCATAGCTGGAAATATACTGGCTACCCACCTCAGCGGCTGCGGTGGCAATCAGGCCGAAAACCAGCAGAGCCACCAAGACCTCAATCAGTGTGAAACCGCGCTGGCCCTTCATTCTTCCTCGACCTCCTCGCTTCCGGGATGGCGCCATTCCAAGGGAGAAACGCCATCAGACGCAATGGTATGCATCCGGGAATCGTCGCGGCCAACAAGGAACTCAATCTCAAAGGGCGTGGTTTCACCGCTGGAGAAAAACACCACATCCGGCCTCAGTTCATCTTCGTCAGACGCCAGGCGTGGGGTATCGCTTTCGATGTATTCAGTCACCGAGATCCATTCCGGAAAGCTCCGTGTCCGGAACATCCGCTCGGCTGGTTGCTTCCATTCGCCACTCACCTCTTCCCAGGCGACGAAACGATAGCTGTCTTCCTCGAGGATCAGGCCCAGCTCAGTATTGTTCAGTATCGCCTGCTCCGAGGCGGTCTGCATTAGCAGGTAGAGCTCGCGGACTTCATTTTCCATCTCGCGATCACGCGAGCTGCCACCCATCGACATAACCGCAAGCGCCGCGAGCAGTCCAACCACCACCAGAACAACGAGTATTTCGATCAGTGTGAAGCCCGACTGTCGCGTCCTGGAGAGCACAATCAGTCCCTGACCTTCCATACACTGATGTCGGCGTTATCACCGTCGCCGCCCTCACGGCCATCGGCACCGTACGAGTACAGATCATAAGGGCCTTCCCTGCCTGGGTTCACATACTGGTATGGCGCACCCCAGGGATCTTCGGGAACGCTGTTCAGGTACCCCTCCGGATTCCAGTTCTTCGGCTCGGGGCTGCCACTGGGTTTGGACACCAGTGCCTCAAGGCCCTGCTGGGTTGACGGGTAATGGCTGTTATCAAGGCGGTAAAGGTCCAGCGCGTTCGCGATGTTGCTCATCTGGGTTTCGGCGACGGTCACTCGGGCCTGGTCACTTCGTCCCATGATGTTGGGTGCCACAATGGCTACCAGCAAGCCCAGAATAACCATGACCACCATGATTTCGATCAGGGTAAAACCCCGTTGTGCCACTTGATGTTTCATTGTTTCGCTCTTCATCTGTCCCTATCTCTGGGTTTGGAAATGGGGTTGGCCTGCCGGTCCTGGCCTAGCCAACCAGGTTGCTCATATTCAGGATCGGAAGCATGATTGCCAGCACGATAATCAACACAACCACGCCCATCAACAGCAGCATCATCGGCTCGAACAGGCCCACGATGGCGGCAATCTTGGATTGCAGGGTGTTCTCCTGCATCGTCGCTGTCCGCTCCAGCATGCTGTCCAGCTCGCCGCTGGCTTCACCGCTGGCGATCATGTGCAGCATCATCGGTGGGAAGTACCCCGTCTGGTCGAGTGAGCGATGCAGGGAGCCGCCTTCACTCACCTTTCTTGCTGCATCCCGCAGTTCCTGACGCAGGTGGTCATTTGAGAGCACCTCACCGGCAATACGCATGGCTTCCACCAACGGCACACCGCTGGTGGTCAGAATGCTCAGTGTACTGGCATAGCGTGCGGTGTTGACACCGCGAACCATGCCTGAAAACAGCGGCATATTCAGTAGGCTTTTATGGAAGCGGAGCCGGAACGAGGGTTTCTTCAATGACCACCGGAAAACAACCAGTGCGATAATGATCAGTATCAGCAGATAGATACCGTAGTTACCCAGAAAATCAGAGACTGCCAGCATGGCGGCCGTCAGCGCCGGAAGCTCCTGCCCCTGCTTTACAAACACCTCGATGATGTCCGGCACAACATAGGTCAGCAGGAACACCACAATGGCGATGGCCACAACACTGAGAATAATCGGGTAAATGGCCGCCAACTGGATTTTCTGACGGGCCTCCTGCCGGGCCTCGGTATAGTCCGCCAATCGGTTAAGCACCAAATCCAGATGGCCCGCGTGCTCACCCGCCGCCACGGTGGAGCGATAGAGCCGTGGAAATGCCCGTGGGAACTCACCCAGGCTGTCCGCCAGGCTGTAACCCTCCATGACTTTTGCACGTATGGCGATCAGCATGCTGCGAATGCGCGGCCTGGAAGACTGCTGGGCGGCCGCCGAAAGCGCCTGTTCAATGGGGATGCCGGACTGGATAAGCGTCGCTAACTGACGGGTCACCAGAGCCAGGTCCGCCGTTGCCAGGCTGCCCCGGCTGCTCAGTGGGTTGCTCCGGGCCTGCTTCTCCGAGGCGGGCTCCACCGCCAGGGGCGTCAGGCCCCGTTCACGTAACTGTTGGCGAACCGCCCTTGGTGCATCGGCCTCGACAACACCCTGTTTCTGTTTGCCGCGACTGTCGAGTGCCTTGTAATCGAATGCTGGCATGGAGTTACCTGCTCCGGTGGGTCACGCGAAGGACCTCTTCAACCGTGGTCACCCCATCCAGAATTTTCTGAACGCCATCGGCATGGATGCTGGGGCCATGGAGCCTGGCCTCGTGTTCGAGATCCAGCTCCCCTGCCCGTTTATGAATCAATGAGCTGATCTCCTCGTTGACCTCGACCACCTCGTAGATACCAATACGGCCCCGATACCCCAAATGGTTGCAATGTTCGCAGCCCTTGGCGCGATGAATCGTCGGCGGATTGGCCGGGTCCTGCTGCAGGAATTCGCAATGCTCTTCGCTCGGTGTGTAGGGTTCACAACAGTCCTTGCAGAGCACGCGCACCAATCGCTGGGCCACGATGCCCACCAGACTGGAAGAAATCAGGAACGGCTCAATGCCCATGTCCATCAAGCGGGTTATCGCGCCCACGGCGGTGTTGGTGTGGAGAGTCGACAACACCAGGTGACCGGTCAAACTGGCCTGAACAGCGATTTCCGCCGTTTCCAGGTCACGGATTTCACCGATCATGACCACATCCGGGTCCTGACGCAGAATGGCCCGGAGCCCTCGGGCGAAGGTCATATCCACCTTGGTGTTGACCTGGGTCTGGCCGATACCGGGCAGGTTGTACTCGATCGGGTCCTCAACGGTCAGTATGTTCCGGCTACGATCGTTGATTTCCTGCAGCGACGCATACAATGTTGTGGATTTGCCGGAACCGGTGGGACCGGTTACCAGCAGGATGCCATAGGGCCGATAGATCAGCCGGCGCAGTATTTTAAGATCGCCGCCCGCCATACCAAGGGATTCCAGGCGAATGCTCCCGGCCTGTTTGTCCAGAAGACGCAATACCACCCGTTCACCGCTGGATGAGGGCATGGTGGACACACGAATGTCGACTTCACGTCCGGCAACCCGCAGGGCGATACGACCATCCTGTGGCACCCGTTTCTCCGCGATGTCCAGCTTGGCCATAACCTTGATCCGCGACACCAGCAAGGGCGCCAGCGCTCGCTTGGGCTGTACCACTTCCCGCAGAACACCATCCACCCGGAAGCGAACCACAAGTCGTGTTTCGTAGGTTTCAATATGAACATCAGAGGCGCTGGTTTTGACCGCCTCGGTAAGAATGGCGTTGATAAGCCGAATGATCGGGGCGTCGTCTTCCTGCTCCAGCAGATCTTCGGTTTCGGGCACCGAATCCGCCAGCGACGCCAGGTCCATATCATCGCCAATACCTTCCACCATCTGCATGGCTTCGGCGGAATCATTCTGGTAAGCGGCGTTCAGCGCGGCGTCGAACCGGGCCGGATCAATGGGAGAAAACCTTGCACGCCCCCCGCTGATGCGGTTGGCTTCCGCCAGCGCTGAGTGGCCCGCCCCGGGCCGTACCAGGATTACAGGGTCGCCATCGTCGTCACGGGTCAGAATCACACCGTTGCGTTTGGCGAACGTGAAAGGTAGACGGCCCAGCGGAGCATCCTGCGGCTGAAGTTCTGTGTCTGTATCCACGGTCGTCCTCGTTTTGTTGCCGGGGCGGGAAGAAAAAAGTTCCAGAATCCCTTTCTATTCAATTAATTCAGAAAGGCTACCATAGGATATGGAACCGCTGAATAACTCTATACACTATACTGCCAATAAATCGTTGCAGTCTGATAACCTGTGGGCCTTTTGCCGGCCCACACCTGCTCTTTTCGGGACATTCAATGCTTTTTACCAGTTCAAGGTTACCACTGATACTCACCATCGTCGCAGGCATTGCCATGATCACTGTGACAGCGTGGCAGGGTGTTCGTTTCTGGCAGAATGAAACCAGTGCCGGCGCCACCACTTCCACCGCAGACATGACAATGGCGGAAACCGACACCCGCAAGGTGCCAGAGGTAAACCTGGCCTCTTTTGCCTTGTTTGGAGAACCCGGCAAAGAGGCTCCCCAAACGGAACCCGATACTGAAAACCTGCCGGAAACCAATCTGCGGCTCTTTCTTCGCGGTGTGCTGGCCGCCTCGGGCGATTTTCCTGGTAGCGCATTGATTGAAGACGACAAGCGCAACACCGAAGCCTACCTGGTGGGTGATGAGTTGCCTGGCAATGCGACCCTTCGTTCTGTTCGCCCCAATCGCATCATCATTGAGCGCAGCGGCAAACTCGAGAACCTCTATTTTCCCGAAGATGAAGACAGAACGGGGCTCTCCATGGCTTCCACGCAAACCTCCAACGAGCAGGAGGAACCCAGTGGCACGCAAATTCGTTCAACTGGTGTGGACAGACGATCTACCTCCACCAACACAGACACCAGCGACCAACGCCGCGAGGAAATCCGGCAGCGCCTGGAACAACTTCGCGAACGCCTGAGAACCAACAACTGAGGACAGCCATGGAGACGGCCGCATCGAATCCTCGCCGCAGCGGCTCCCTGCTTTCCATGCTACTCATGGTCATCACGTTAACGGTGGCCGCCTTCGAACTCAGCGAACGGCTCATGACCTACGTGCGTTCGGAATTCGGCCAGGAGGCCCAGGACCGGCTGGAAACCTGGCAAAACCTTCACGATATGGCTTCCCGGGCAGCGGTCGACCGCCAGCTCCGGCTCGTGAATTCCTTCTTTAACCGGGTCCGGTTTGTCAGCGACATTGCCCACTGGGGCGAGGAAGACTACTGGGCGACGCCTGTTGAACTGCTGACCACCAATGGCGGCGATTGCGAGGACTTCTCCATCGCAAAATACCTCACCCTTAAATCCATGGGCGTTCCCGACGAGCAACTCCGCATCGTTTATGTCAAAGCTCTCAAGCTGAACCAGGCACACATGGTATTGGCGTGGTATCCAGAGCCCGACGCTGATCCATTGATCCTCGACAACCTTATCAACGAGATCAAACCCGCGTCCCAGAGGCAGGACCTGGAACCGGTCTACAGTTTTAACGGTGACGGTCTGTGGCTGAACCGTTCCAGTGGTGACTCCGAACGAATCGGAGAAGCTAGAAAACTGGAGCACTGGCAAAGCCTCAATGATCGCATGGTGGACAGCCTTCGCTAGACTCACCGCTGTCGGCATAAGACACAAGACTTGTCGCCAGGCGACACTGCGTTAACAGTACCCGGCGGTACAATCTGCCCCACGAGTATTCACACGCACACACATTTACCAACAAGGAACGGCCAACATGCGACGCTGGAACGGCTGGGGAGATGACCAGTTCAATCTTGAATTACCCAAAGAGGGGCGGCGGTTTCTGGACGAGCGCATAGGAAGCGCCACTCCGTTGGCGGATGTATCTCTGGAACATGTTTGTGCCCAGGTGCCAGACAGTAGGCTGCCGCCAAACCCGGCCTGTATCGACACGGCCGAAGATCGGGTGCGTCACGCCCGCGGCCAAAGCCTCGCAGACTGGCTCGCCATGCGCAGCGGCGACTTTGGCGTATTTCCCGATGGTGTTGCCTATCCGGAGTCGTCCCTGGATGTCCAGGCCCTGCTTCAGTATGCCGAAGAGAACGATGTTGCCCTCATTCCCTATGGCGGCGGCACCAGCGTGGCCGGCCACATCAACCCCGTGGCCAGTGATCAGCCGGTGCTGACCGTTGATATGGGGCGGATGAACCGCCTGACAGACCTGGACAGGGAAAGCCAGATCGCCACCTTTGGGGCTGGCACCCCGGGCCCCTTGGTGGAGTCACAGTTACGGGCGCTGGGTTATACCCTGGGGCACTTTCCGCAGTCTTTCGAACTGTCCACCATTGGCGGCTGGGTCGCCAGCCGGTCCAGTGGTCAGCAATCACTCCGTTACGGTCGTATTGAGCAGCTGTTTGCCGGGGGCCGCATCGAAACCCTGAAAGGCACGCTGGACATCCCCACGATTCCCGCCTCCAGTGCCGGCCCGGACATCCGCGAGATGATCCTGGGCTCCGAGGGTAGGATCGGCCTGATCACCGAAGTGAAAGTGCGCGTCACGCCCCTGCCTGCCCATGAAAGCTTCCATGTCATGTTCTTCCCTTCGTGGGACAAGGCTCGAACAGCCTGTCGCAAGCTGGTGCAGAACCGCACCCAGCTCTCGATGCTTCGCCTGAGCAACGCCACCGAAACCGAAACCCAGCTCGCCCTTGCGGGACACCCCGGAATGATTGGCCTACTGGAGTCCTATCTGGGTCTTCGGGGCGCAAAAGACGGCAAATGCATGATGACGTTTGGCCTCACAGGCAGCACACGCCAATGCCGGAACGCCCTCAAGGAAACCCGGGAACTCTGCCGCGAGTTTGGTGGGATCTACACCGGTAAAAAACTGGGCGACAAATGGGCCGCCAAACGCTTCACCATGCCCTACCTGCGAGAAGCCCTCTGGAAACTCGGGTACGTCGTCGACACCCTGGAAACCGCCACCGACTGGGACAACGTCGACAAACTCTTAAACCAGATTGAAGAAAACCTACGTAACCAGCTGAATGAAAAGAAAGAGATGGTTCACGTTTTCACCCATCTTTCGCATTTTTATACCCAGGGCTGCAGCCTCTACACCACCTATGTGTTCCGGGTGGCCGACAGCTACGAGGAAACCCTGGCCCGCTGGAAAGCCCTGAAAACCAGCACATCGGACATTATCGTTAACAACCGGGGCACCATTAGCCATCAACATGGCGTTGGCAAGGATCACGCGCCCTTCCTGCCGGTCGAAAAAGGCGAGCTGGGCATGCTGGCCATCGGATCTCTTTGCCACACATTCGATCCGTCCGGCTTGATGAACCCACAAACACTGGTTCAGAAGTAATGCCACTAACGCGCGAACAAAAGCTTGCACAGCTGGCCCGTGGCGACGCCGCCTTCGATGTGGTTGTGATCGGCGGGGGCATCACCGGAGCGGGCATCGCTCGCGAAGCTGCCGGCAGCGGCTTGAGCACCTTACTGGTGGAACAACGGGACTTCTCCTGGGGGACCTCCAGTCGCTCTTCGAAAATGATCCACGGTGGCCTGCGCTACCTCGGCAGCGGGCACTTTCGCCTGACACGGGACGCGGTAAGGGAACGGGAGCGCCTGCTGGCAGAGGCGCCGGGGCTAATCGACCCCCTGCGTTTCGTAATGCCTCACTACCAGAAACAGTTCCCCGGCCCGAAGCTGTTCCAGCTGCTGCTGCGTCTGTACGACCGACTTGCAGGCAAGCCATCCAGACAGCGACTCAGCCCGGCAGAAACATTGCAGTGGGTGCCGGGCCTCTCCACCAACCATCTGACCGGTGCCAGCGGCTTCACCGATGCCGTTACCGACGATGCGCGTCTGGTGCAACGTGTACTCGAAGAAGCCGAGGCCGATGGCGCTATCTGCCTGAACTATATGGAGGCGCAGGCAGTTCTCCGCAACAGTGAGACCAACGCCGTCACAGGCGTTCACCTTCTGGACACCAGCGCGGATTCCCAAACGCCGGAAATGACCGTCTGCACCCCACTGGTTATTAACGCCACGGGTGCCTGGGCGGGCCAGCTGAAGCAGACCGACAGTACTAACACCCGAATACGTCCCCTGAGGGGAAGCCACCTGGTTGTTCCCTATTCGCGGCTTCCGGTGTCCTGTTCGGTGTCGCTGTTTCATCCGGAGGACCATCGGCCTGTATTTGCCTTCCCATGGCAAGGCACGACGGTGTTGGGGACCACGGACCTCGACCACACGGAGTCGCTGTCCCGTGAGCCGGCCATCAATCGGGAGGAGCTCGACTACCTGCTGCAGATTTCTTCAAGGCTGTTTCCCGCCAGTGCCATCACCGAGCGTGACGTGATCGCAACCTGGGCGGGAGTGCGCCCCGTCGTCACCCAATCACCCGTGGTCACTCAAAATAAGGGAACGCGAAAACCCTCAAAGGAAAATCGGGAACATGTAATCTGGTCCGACAATGGTCTGGTCAGTGTCGCCGGTGGCAAGTTAACCACCTTCCGGTTGATTGCCCGGGAAGTACTCGAACGGGGGCAAATGCCGGGTTTTCATCTCAGAAACGATGCGCTGCCGGTATTTGCTTCGCCCCCCGACCTCGAACGTCCTGACGCCATCAGCCATCAGAACTGGCATCGTTTGCGGGGCTTCTACGGCCCTGCTCTGGCAGAGGTCCTGCGCGCCGGCGCTCATGAAACCGTTGCCGGCACCGACACCCTGTGGGCGGAGTTGGCCTGGGCGGCCGCCAATACCGGCGTGATCCACCTGGATGACCTGATGTTGCGCCGTACCCGGCTCGGTCTGGTGCTTCCAAAAGGCGGTGAAGAACTGCTCCCGGACATACATTGCCTGTGCAAACCCATCCTGGCCTGGGACGACACCACCTGGGAACGGGAAGAGGCACGTTATCTGGAGCTCTGGCGATCTTGCTACTCGCTTCCGGCCACATTTCCGGCCAAACCGGAGGCCACTGGATGAACACGACCAAACCGCTCATCCTGGCCATCGACAACGGCACCCAGAGCGTGCGGGCCCTGCTGTTCGACACTCAGGGCAACCTCGTCGGCAAGGGCAAACAGGAGATTGAACCCTACTTCTCCGAGCAGCCGGGCTGGGCGGAACAACATCCGGAGTACTTTTGGGAAAACCTCGGTAAAGCGTGCCAACTGCTCTGGAAAAACACCGATGCCTTGCCGGCGCAAGTGGCCGGGGTAACGCTGACCACCCAGCGTGGCACCGTTGTAAATCTGGACGAACATGGCAAGCCACTCCGGCCAGCCATCATCTGGCTCGACCAACGTCACGCCCGTGTTGAAGGGCCTGTGCCCGGTTTATGGGGCTGGTTGTTCAAACTGCTTCGTCTGGAATCCACCGTTGACCGCTTCCGAGAAAAAACCCAGGCCAACTGGATTGCCCAGAACCAACCCGAGATCTGGGCGGCCACCCGGCATTACCTGCTGCTATCGGGCTACCTGAACTACCGTCTGACAGGCCAGTTCAGAGACTCTGTGGGCAGCCAGGTGGGGTATATTCCGTTCGACTACAAACGCCACCAGTGGGCCGGCCAACGTGATTTCAAGTGGCTCACCATGCCCGTTCGCCGTGAGATGTTGCCGGAGCTGGTTAAGCCCGGCGATAAGATCGGCAACCTCACCGAAGACGCGACCAGGCACCTTGGCCTGCCGGCGCCACTGCCAGTGATTGCTGCGGCATCGGACAAGGCCTGCGAAATACTCGGCTCCGGCGGCCTGACACCAGAGGTCGGCTGCATGAGCTACGGCACTACCGCTACCATCAACACCACCAGCAAGCGTTACCTGGAACCGGTTCGCATGATGCCGCCCTATCCCTCCGCCCTCCCCGGTCACTTTTCCACCGAGGTGATGATCTACCGGGGCTTCTGGATGGTGAGTTGGTTCAAGCGCGAGTTCGGTCTGCGGGAACAGAAACTGGCGGAGCAGAAAGGCGTGGAGCCGGAAGCCCTGTTCGATGAACTGGTTCGGGCCGTTCCGGCCGGTTCCATGGGCTTAATGCTGCAACCCTACTGGTCACCCGGCGTGCGCCAGCCCGGGCCGGAAGCCAAGGGGTCCATCATCGGCTTTGGCGACGTCCACACCCGATCCCATATTTACCGCGCAATACTGGAAGGTTTGGCCTACGCCCTGCGCGAAGGCAAGGAACGGATCGAGAAACGCAGCGGCGTCCCCATCCGCAGGCTGAGAGTCGCCGGGGGTGGTTCCCAGAGTGACGCCGCCATGCAACTGACCGCCGATGTCTTCGGCCTGCCCGCAGAGCGGCCCCATACCTACGAAACCTCCGGGCTTGGTGCCGCTATCGACGCCGCCGTTGGCCTGGGGCTTCATCCGGATTTTGAAACGGCGGTGAACGCGATGACCCGAGTGGGTGATGTCTTCCATCCGCAGGCCGACACCCAGAAACTCTACGAGCGCCTGTATCGTGAGGTGTACCTGAAGATGTATCCCCAGCTTCAGCCGCTGTACCGTAAAATTCGGGATATTACGGGGTACCCCGATTAACACAGCAAACCCAACAATCTCTTGAATTTAGCCGTCACTCCGGTAAAACTCTGGATCAGTCACAACAACAATCACCCGGTTCCACCCCCAGAGCACAAAGGCAAGCCCGATGTCGGCCTTAGACTACCTTGTACCCTATGACTTCTCGCCGCTCACCATATTGAGTTTCGTGCTCGTTCTGGCGTTCTACGGGTACGGCCTGGTCAGGATGCCTGCTGACGACCGGCCTGGAAGCGGCCGGATACTGGTATTTGTGGTGGGCGTTATGCTTTGCTACGGCGTGATGCAAACCCGTTTCGATTACTACTCCCAGTACATGTTCTTCGTTCACCGGGGCCAGCATCTGATACTGCACCACCTGGGGCCGATCCTGATTGCCCTGTCCAATCCCCTTCCGGTGATTCGATTCCTCTACAGCCTGATCAATCCAGGCATACGGCGGGCATTAACACCGCTGGGATGGGTGTACCGTTTTCTCCAGCACCCGGCGATTGCCTCATTCCTGTTTGTGGGGCTCATCTACTTCTGGCTGTGGCCGCCAATCCACTTCGACGCCATGCTCAGCCGGGATCTGTACTGGATCATGAACTGGAGCATGCTACTGGACGGCATGCTGTTCTGGTGGTTGATCTTTGACCCACGTTCACCCGTCATCAGCGACGCTCTGGGCTACGGCAAACGCATCCTTCTTCTGGCCCTGGTTGCCATCCCCCAAATGATTCTGGGCGCCACCATCGTGTTCTCAAGGGGCATGGTGTATGACGTGTACGAAGTCTGCGGTCGCGCCTGGCCAATGCCACCAGAAACGGACCAGTTGCTGGGCGGATTGCTGACCTGGATTCCCCCGGCGATGATGAGCATCCTCGGCATTCTGATTATCCTTCGACGTGCCATGCGTGAAGATGGCAAGGTGTCGCCCTATAACGAAAAGCTGAAGGCCAGCCATTCATGAAAAACCGGTTCCTACCCTGCAGTCATAAAGCGATCTCTGCCATGGCACTTTTGGCGTCCCTGGTGGTGCTCGGTGGGTGCTTTGGCGACGATGAAAACTGGAATGGCAAAGACATCAGCGGCCTGATGCCGGAATTGGCCTTCGAGCTGACAGGAACCTCTGGCGACACCATCACCGCAGAACAAACCGATGGTCAGATCCGCCTTCTGTTCTTCGGCTTCACCTCCTGCCCCGATATCTGCCCCGCCACACTCCAGAAGTTGTCCAGAGCGGTAAAAGATTTACCGGAAGCGTTGCGGACGGACACGCAGATTGTCTTTGTCAGCGTGGACCCGCAACGGGACACCCCCGAACGCATCGACAGCTACGTAAGCTTTTTCAGCGACCGGGCCATCGGCCTGACCGGCGAGGAACCAGCGCTCAGGGAACTCAGTAAGCGTTACCGCACCACCTTTGGTTACGACGAGCCAGATGCGGAAGGCAACTACAACGTCTCACACAGCGGCGCCGTGTATGTGTTCGACCGCGAAGGAAAGGCCCGTCTGTTGATCCGTCCAGAGCTGAGCGTGGAGGATATACGTACGGATCTGGTGGCGTTGGCTGAGGAAAGCTAACGCAACACGAGATCACGAGACTATGCCGCGCTCCCTTAGGCTCTCTATTTCGCCAGAAGAGAGGCCAACAATAGTCTCAAGGACTTGTTTTGATTGCTCCCCCAACAGCGGAGGCGCCGTCCTGTAACTTACCGGTGTCAGCTTCAGCCTGATCGGATTGCCAACCGTCGGGACATCGCCCAGCGATGGATGTTGAACAGACTGTTTCATTCCCCGCGCAAGAACCTGTGGGTCTTCAAATACCTGATCCAGGGTGTTAACCGGCCCACAGGGCACCCCTGAACGCTCCAGAATCTGCACCCATTCCTGGGTTGACCGCATCACCGTGGCCTGCCTTAACCTGGGAATCAATTCCTTCCGATTCGCCACGCGAGCCCGATTTGTCGCAAAACGATCATCGCTTGCCCACTCCGGATGCTCAAGAACATCGCACAACCGGGTGAACTGCTCATCGTTACCGACCGTTAGCACCATGTTGCCATCTGCGGTAGGAAAATCCTGGTAAGGCACAATATTCGGATGGGCATTACCCATCCGCCCCGGCGCCTGGCCCGTGGTCAGGTAATTCATGGCCTGATTCGCCAGACAGGCTACCTGCACATCCAGCAGCGCCGCCTCCACATACTGCCCCTCTCCCGTACGGTCACGGTGACTCAGCGCAGCGAGCACACCAATGGTGGCATACAGCCCGGTCATGATGTCCGTCAGTGCTACACCGACCTTCATCGGCCCAGCGCCGGGCTCACCGTCCGGTTGCCCGGTGATACTCATAAGCCCACCCATGGCCTGAATTAGGAAATCATAACCGGGCCGGTTCGCGTAAGGGCCATCCTGGCCAAATCCGGTGATCGAGCAGTAGATGAGTTTGGGGTTGATTTGCTTCAGGTTGTCATAATCCAGGCCATAGCGTTTGAGGCCCCCGACCTTGAAGTTTTCAAGGATGACATCCGACTCTGCGACCAGTTTTCGGATCAGTTCCTGCCCTTCGGGATGCGCGATATCGACCGCAAGGGATTGCTTGTTTCGATTGGCAGTCAGGAAATAGGCAGAGAGATCTGCGTTGCCATCGGCCCCCTGAAGATAAGGCGGCCCCCAGGACCGGGTGTCGTCCCCGGATTTGGGGCGCTCAATCTTGATAACCTCTGCGCCGAGATCCCCAAGGATCTGCCCTGCCCAGGGACCAGCCAGCACTCTGGAAAGATCCAGGACACGCAAATGAGATAGGGAGCCAGACATTCAATTCTCCTTGGAAAAGGGGCTCAGCGCATTCCACCGAGGCAGAGGTATTTGAGTTCCATGAACTCGTCCAGGCCATGCCGTGACCCTTCACGACCCAAGCCGCTTTCCTTGACCCCGCCAAAGGGAGCGGCCTCGGTTGAAATGATGCCATCGTTGATGCCGATCATGCCGGTTTCGAGGGCCTCTGCCACGTGCCAGATGCGCCGGATGTCATTACTGTAGAAGTATGCCGCCAGACCGAATTCCGAATCGTTGGCCATGGTGATGGCCTGCTCCTCGGTCTCAAACCGGAACAGCGGTGCCACCGGGCCAAAGGTCTCCTCACTGGCCACCAGCATGTCCTGGGTGACGTCCGTGAGAATGGTGGGCTCGAAAAAAGTGCCGCCGAGAGCGTGTGCCTGCCCCCCCATCACCACTTTTGCGCCCCGTTCTGTCGCATCGGCGATGTGCCGCCTGACTTTGTCCAGCGCAGCCTGATTGATCAGTGGACCCTGGTGGGTCTCGCCTTCCAGGCCAGCCCCCACGACCAACTTGCCAACCGCAGTCTTAAGCTTCTCAACAAATTCATCATACACGCCAGATTGCACATAAATGCGGTTGGCGCATACACACGTTTGCCCGGTATTTCGGTACTTGGAGGCCATTAATCCGGTTACCGCGGCATCGAGATCGGCATCGTCAAACACGATAAACGGCGCATTGCCGCCCAATTCCAGGCTCACTTTCTTGACCGTGCCACTGGCCTGGCGCATCAGGAGTTTGCCCACGGGCGTGGACCCGGTAAACGACACCTTGCGAACCGCAGGGCTGGTGGTCAGTTCCTCACCCACCTGCGGCGCCCGGTCTTTCGAGCAGGTAACGATGTTGAAGATCCCCGGTGGAACTCCGGCCTCCTCGGCCAGCACCGCCAGAGCGAGCGCGCACAACGGCGTGTCTTCCGCCGGTTTGACCACCACCGGGCAACCGGCAGCCAGAGCCGGGGCAACCTTACGGGTGATCATGGCCACCGGGAAATTCCAGGGCGTGATTGCCGCCACTACCCCGATCGGCTGTTTGATAACCACAATCCTCTTGTCACGACCGTGGCCAGGAATGACGTCACCATAGGCCCGCTTGGCTTCCTCGGCAAACCACTCGATAAAGCTGGCGCCGTACGCAACCTCACCGCGTGCCTCGGCCAACGGCTTGCCCTGCTCTGCCGTCATCAGACAAGCCAGGTCCTCCTGATGTTGCATCACCAGATCGAACCACCGACGCAAAACACCCGCTCGCTCCTTGGCCGGACGAGCGCGCCATTCCGGCCACGCTGCCTCAGCCGCCCGAATGGCCTGCCGGGTATCTTCGGCGTCCATATCCGGCACATAGGCAAGATGCTCTCCATTGGCTGGATTGGTTATCGCGAGCCGATTACCCGAACGGGCCTGGACCCATTCGCCGTTGATATGGGCGCTTTCGCGCAACAGTGCCGGGTTTGTCAGTCTGATAGTCATCACATTCCTCACAGAAGAGAGTCAACGCTCTCCAAGCAGATAGCTTTCAATCACATCCCTGACAAACGCAGCATAGTCGTCGACCGCAACATTCTGGTCGCGGTATTTCCGGCGTTTCAGGTACCAGTCCTGCAATAGGGCCTTGATCATGGAGGCGACAAGGCGGGCATTTCTCGAGCGGTAAACCTTGGCCTCTATGCCATCCTCAATAAGCCGCAGAAAGATCTCCTCAATCTCCAGCTCAATGGCGACAGCGTCCCGTTTTTCCTCGGCCGGCAGGCTCTTCGCTTCCATGTAGGAAAAGTAGAACCAGGCCCGCATCAGCTCGCTCAGATACAGGTGTGCCTTGATCGCAGAGAACATTCTGTCCCGGACATCCTCGACGTCTTCCGTGTAATGGATCAGAGTCCGACGCGTGATAATGAATCCGTGGCTCTGGATCAGGTGGATCAGGTCATCCTTGTTGCGGATATACGCATAGAGCCCACCCATGCTCATGCCGGAATCTCCGCACAGGTCCCTCAGCGTCATCGCATGAAACCCCTTGGAGTTGGCCAGCCGCAGGGTCGAGTCGATGATTCGGGTCAGATTCTTGACCGCCGTCGCCTCCTTTTTAATACTGATGCGTTCCTTGTTCTGGCGGTACACATCGCGGATCACATCCTCCTTGGACATGCGGAGTTCACCGCGGAATGCTTCGTAATTTTCGATCATAACTGCCACGTCCATTTGCCTCTGCGGCGGGGATTATAAGCCACGCTATGCCACGGACAAGAATCGGTCCTGGGTGGCCTGGTCCGCCTTCAGGTCCTGACTGCTCGCCTCGTGCACAACCTGGCCCTTTTCCAGAATGTAGGCTCTTTGAGCATGCTTTAGTGCGAATCGCACGCTTTGGTCGGTAAACAGAATGGTGGTGGTCTGGCTGAGATCGTCAATCAGCTCACCGATCTGCTGCACGATAACCGGGGCCAGCCCCTCGTTGGGCTCATCCAGCAACAACAGTCGTGGCTGAATCATCAGGGACCTTGCCACCGCCAGCATCTGTTGCTGGCCACCGGACAGGGTCGCGCCGTCCTGGTCCGCCCGTTCTCCCAGCATCTCGTATTTCTTGAGGATGCCATCCACCGTCCAACGCGCGGCACTGCCCTTGCGTTGATAGGAAGCTACATCCAGGTTATCCCGCACCGTCAGACCGGGAAATATCCGGCGGTCTTCCGGTACATACCCGATGCCCGCGCGGGCGATGCGGTGTGCCGGCCAGCCCTGGACTGGCTTGCCTTCATAGACGACCTCTCCGGATCTCGGAGGCGTCAGCCCCATGATGCTTTTCAGGGTGGTGCTCTTTCCCGCCCCGTTCCGGCCGAGGATGCAAACCGTCTCACCGGCTTCGAGCTGAAGGGTCACACCCTGGAGCGCCTGACTCTCGCCGTAGAACGTTTGAATGTTGCGAACATCAAGAATCATGGGTTGGCCTCCTCGACCGCTTCGTCGTCTTCTTCGCCCAGGTAGGCAACACGCACCTCCGGGTGGTTCTTGACTTCCTCGGGTGTGCCGGCAAAAAGCTTCTCGCCACGGTGCATGACCAGAATCCGATCCGCCAGATTGAAGACCACATCCATATCGTGCTCGGTGATCATGAAGGTGTAGTCACCGCTACCGGCAAGTTGTTTGATCAGTTGGGTGGTGCGCCGGGTTTCATCCGGAGTCATCCCGGCAGTTGGCTCGTCCAGCAGTACCAGCTTGGGTTGCGTTGCCAGCACCATGGCGATCTCCAGCAATCGCTTGTCGCCGTAGCTGATCACTTCTGCACGCTGTGCTTTCAGGCTGTCGATGCCCAGACGCTTCAGAAACCCAACCGCCTCGTGCTGGATTGCGGTATTGCGGGACGCGATATTGAACAGCTTGCGACTGTGGCCATGATAGGCCGACAGCACCACTTCCACGTTCTCCTGCACCGTCATTTCCGGGAAAATATTATTGATCTGGAACGATCGCGATACGCCCAGCCGGCTGATCTTGTGGGGAGGCAAGCCGGTGATATCCTTGCCGTCCAGCGTGATCGTGCCTTCCGTCGGCTGCATCCGGCCGGACACCATGTTGTAGAAGGTGGTCTTGCCGGCACCGTTGGGGCCGATAATCGCGATGGTTTCCTTGGGCATGACCTCCAGGTTGATATCAGAGACCGCCGTGACGCCGCCAAAACGCTTGGTCAGGTTAGCAATGGTAAGGACCGGGTTAGTCATTTTTTCACCTCCATCCACCAGTCAATGGCGGTGCCCAACAGCCCTTTTCGGAAGAAGATCACCATCATTGCCAGGATGATACCCAGAACCAACATCCAGGACTCTGTGTAAGTGGTGATCCAGGTTTCCAGCAATACGAACGCCGCAGAGCCGATGAACGGGCCCAGGAAGAACCCGGTGCCACCAAGGATGGCCATCAGTATCGGTTCGGCGGACATGGACCAGTGCAGAAGTTCCGGGCTCGCCACCCGCAGGAACGGAGCGATCAGACCGCCGGCCAGACCCGCGAACGTTCCGGCAATGACAAAGGCCACAAGACGATACGTCCGCACGTTCAGCCCGGCGAAGGATACCCGCTCGGGATTCTGACGGATTGCCTTCAGGATCATGCCAAACGAACTGCGGCAGATCAGGTAAAGCACTATCGCGGCGATGGCCACAATACCCAGCACCACATGGTAATAGACCGAGGGATTCGCCAGAGTGAGGTCAAGCCCCAGCCCGAAGGAGCCCAGGGTAAACCCGGCGAGGCCGTCACTGCCGTTGGTCACCGAGCGCCACTGGTAGGCGATAGCAAAGACCATCATGCCAAAAGCCAGGGTCAGCATGGCAAAGTACACCTCATTGAGGCGGACGCTCAGGAAGCCGATCATCAAAGCCAGTAGTGCAGAGGCCCCCATGGAGACCAGCAGACAGACCAGGAACGGCCACTCCAGGTGGATCAGCACTAGGGCCGTGGCGTAAGCGCCAATACCGAAGAACGCCGCATGCCCGAAGCTCAGCATGCCGGTATAACCGAAAATCAGGTTGAAGCTGGCCGCGAACAGACCCAGGATCAGGATTTCGGTAAAAATAAACACATAGAAATAGGAAGCAATCCAGGGCACCGCAATCAGCCCGGCAATCACCACAGCCAGAATGGCCATCAGAACCTTGGTTTTCATGCATTTGCCCCTTTGCCCATAATGCCGTGTGGTTTGAACAACAGAACCAGCGCCATGCCGACGAACGGCAACAGCAGGTTCACTTCCGGCAGGTAGCGGCCACCGAAGCCGTGAATCAGGCCCAGGATGATGGCTCCAAGCAAGGCGCCCGGAAAGCTGCCCAGCCCTCCGATCACCACCACAATGAACGACTCGATAATGATCTTGTCCCCCATGCCGGGATCCAGCGCACGCATGGGTGCCGCCATGACGCCACCGACGGCGGCCAGCCAGGCGCCAAAGGCAAACACGCCGGTCACCACCAGCCGGGTGTTGATGCACAGCGCCTCGGCCATATCGCGATCCAGTGCCGCGGCTCGCATGATGCGCCCGACGCGGGTGCGGTTGAACAGGTACCAGAGACCAGCCAGCAATAGTAGGCCGATGACGATCACGAACAGGCTGTAGGTGGCAACGGAACTGCCTAACAGCCGCACCGAACCTGACAGCAGATCCGGCGGCTGGACCACATGGATGCCACTCCCCCAGATCATCCTCACACTCTCGTTAATGATCAGCAGGATAGCGAATGTCAGAAGCAGGCTGTCTGCTACGTCACGGGAATAGATAAAGCGCAACAGCAACCGGTCGATGATGACGGCCAGAATAGCGACGCCAATAGGCGCCAAGATCAGGGCCGCCCAGAAAGGCATGCCCGCGATATTGATCAGTGTGAAGGCCAGATAGGCCCCCAGCATGTAAAGTGCCCCGTGGGCAAAGTTGATGATGTTCAGCACACCGAACACGATATTGAGACCCACTGCGATAATGAACAGCAGCAACCCTATATCGAGACTATTCAGCAACGCCGCTCCGATGCCAGACATGTATTACCTCATTACGTTAGGGCCGGATTCGTGGCGCCCCTGAGGGCGCCACGGCAAGCAAAAGAACAATCGTCAGATCAAAGCTTGCAACCGGTCTCTTCGACGGTGCGGGCTACTTTCTCGCCGTCAAAAATCTGCAGGTTGTTCAGCGTGCGGATGCCATGCTCTGGATGCATGGAGCCGGAAACACCCCAGTTCGGGCTGACCATGGCCTGGTTATCGCCTTTGCGGAACGTCACCGTGCCGTTCGGGGCTTCCATGCTCATGCCGCTGAGCGCCTTGGCAACAGCCGGCCCCTCGGTGCTGCCAGCCGCTTCCATCGCCTGCTTATAGGCGTAGATGGCAGCGTACGCACCCTCAGCGTTATAGCTGGGAGGGTTGCCATAGGCGTCAAGGTAGGCTTTCACGAAGCGGTCGTTAATGTCGTTGTCGTAGGCCTCGTACCAGTACCGAGTAGACAGATGCACTCCCTCGGGCATTTCCTCGCCCAGTGCGGTCAGTACTTCGGTCGCGGCGCCAACGGTAAACATCACCTCCAGGTCCTCGTCGAAGAACCCGCGGGTGTTTGCCTGGCGGACAAAATTGACCAGGTCACCACCCCAGACAGAGATCAGAACGCCCTCGGCGTCAGAGTCCATGACCCTGTCAATGAACGGGGTGAAGTCCTCGGCGCCGAAGCGTGGGAAGTTGGTCTCCGACATCAGGTTGACGTCCGGATTGATCTCTTTGAGGTAGTTTCCGAAGAATTCCCAGGACTGATGGCCGAAGGCATAGTCCGGACCGATGGTGGTCCAGTTGGTGGCATCGGTTTCTGCAGCCACCAGCGCGGCGGCCTTCATATTCTGGGCCACGTTGACACTGATACGGTAGGTGAACGAATTACACAACTTGCCGGTGACATCCGGCGTGGCAGCGTGGGTAATGATCAGGGGTTTCTGTAACTCCGGCATGGTTGGAACCATACCCTGGGCCACGCCAGAGCTGTCCAGGCCCACGAGGGCGTCCACACCCTCCGAGTAGACCAGTTTGCGAGCGGCCTGGATGGCTACCGAAGCCTTCCCCTGGGTGTCCTCATAAACCATTTCGACCTGGCGACCCAGAATGCCGCCGGAGCTGTTGATTTCATCCACTGCCAGGTTGATGCCCTTCTGGGCAAACTCACCATAGGTGGCAGCACTGCCGGAAAGAATGTAGAGGCCTCCAATCCGGATCGGGTCCTCAGCATAACTGATACCTGCGGTACCAAGCGTAGCGGTTGCGGTCATCGCAACCAGGAGTTTCTTCATGCTTGATGTTTTCATCGTAATGCTCCTGTGTTCTTGTCGTTGTTGTCACTGGAACTTCCAGGCCTGTTCGATCAGGCCGGGGCTTCATTGTTGTCACTTCGTCATTCGCGTTATCGCAACCTCCTGCTGACCATGGTCAGCACAGTCATTGGGACAACGTGTCCCTTAGAATGTTTTTACGGATCTTGCCAGTGGCGGTCTTGGGCAACTCACCCAGCACCACCTTCCGGGGCGCTTTAAAGTGCGCCATTTGCTCCCGACAAAAGGCGATAATTTCCTCGGGCGTGAGTTCCTCACCATCATCGATCGGATTGATAAAAGCGCAGGGAACCTCCCCCCATTTTTCGTCGGCCATGGCCACCACTGCCGCCTCAGACACTTTCGGGTGCCGGTATAGCACCTCCTCCACTTCCAGGCTGGAGATGTTTTCGCCGCCGGAGATAATCACATCCTTGGCCCGGTCGCGGATTTCGACATAATGATCCGGATGCATGACGGCCAGGTCACCGGTGTGGAACCAGCCGTCGCTGAAGGCCTTTTCGGTGGCTTCCTCATTTTTCAGGTAGCCCTTCATCACCGTGTTGCCACGAATACAGATCTCGCCCATGGCTTTTCCGTCTGCAGGTACCGCCTCCCCGCTGACCATATCCAGCACCGCAACTTCATCCAGGCCGTGCGTGGAAACGCCCTGGCGGGACATTTTTAACGCCCGTTCTTCCAGCGGCAATTGCGCCCATTCCGGCTGAGGCACACAGAGCGTTGATGGTCCAAACGTTTCGGTCAGGCCATACAGGTGGGTGATCTGGAAGCCGATTTCCTCAGCCTTGCGAATCACACTACTCGGCGGCGCTGCGCCGCCCAGGGCAAACTGGGCTGGCCGGGAAAGTGTCAGGCTCGCGCGCCCCAGGTCCTGTATCAGCAGGTTCATCACCACCGGCGCTCCGCACATGTGGGTGACACCGTAGTCTTCGATGCGTCGGTAGATCTCCCTGCTATCCACCTCCCGAAGACACACATGAGTGCCGCCAACGGCGGTGATTGCCCAGGTATAAGCCCAGCCATTGCAGTGGAACATTGGCAGGGTCCACAGGTAGACGGTCTCGGCCGTCATGTCGAAAGCCATGGCGTTGGTCATGGCCGCCAGGTAGGCACCGCGATGATGGTAAACCACGCCTTTGGGATTGCCGGTGGTTCCAGATGTGTAGTTCAGGGAAATGGCATCCCACTCGTCTGTGGCATGCTGCCAGCCAGCTTCCGCATCGCCTTCCTGCAGCAAAGTTTCGTAATCAAGCTCCGCCAGCCCCTGGCTCGTCCCTGCCTTACTATCGATGGCCACCAACAAGGGATTAACCTCAAGCTCGGCTAAGGCTGCCCGGACCTGCTCTTCCCACTGGGTGTCGTAAAACAGAACCCGTGCCTCACCATGGGCCAGGATAAATGACAGGGCCCCGGCATCCAGACGGATATTGATGGCGTTAAGCACCGCACCCGACATTGGCACGGAGTAATGGGCCTCAAGCATTTCATGGGAGTTCGGACACAGGATTGCTACCGTGTCGCCGGTCTCGATACCGCGTCGACTCAGGGCACTTGCCATCTGGCGGCAGCGAGCGTAAAGCTCCCGATAGGACAGGTTCATGTCATCATCAATCACCGCCAGCTTGTCCGGGTACACCCGAGCGGACCGCTGCAGCAGCGTGAGCGGGGTCAGTGGCGAATGGTTTGCGGTGGTCTTGTTCAGGTTCTTGTACTTGTTCATGTCGCACCTATGTCACATCCAAATCACACCCAAATCACACCATCCGGGATTGTTCGGGTTATTTCAGGTAGCCCGGATTGTTTACTTTCAGCCGTGTCTCCGTCATTGCGCGAAGGACCGCCCGCAACTCACGGTCGCTGCCGTCGACAACGCGTTCACGAAGCGCCCTGGCCAGGGTCTGTTCACCCTGCTCCGACTCCTCCGGCAACGCGTGACCGGCCAGAAAACGGGAGAGCATGACGTCGGTTGATTCAGGCTCTCCCGCCTCTTGCTGTTCCTGTTCGCGGATGGCCATGCCCATGGCATTGGCGATCATTAATGCCTCGTATTTGCGCTCCCCGCCAAGTTCAGGGACCAGCGAATCGAGCAACACCTGGCGAGCCTCGGCAAGCAGGTCACGAGTCTCAGGTCGATTGAGCATTGCCATCCTCCAGTTCCTGAATCTGGTTCAACAGGTCATATTCCATCTGAGCGACCATGCGGCCGGTCAACGCCAGCTCGAGCGAGCGCTGCTCACCCGACATGTGACGGCGCGCCTGTTGCAGGGCAATGGCAGCCCAGCGCACCAGTGCCATGACCTCCCAGTAGTTGACCCTTGCCGGACTAATGCTGGCTCCGGTTACCTCCCGGTAGCCGTCCAGAAGATCCTGTTTATCTCCAATTCCGCCCACTTCCCGTTCATCAGCACCGAAACGCCAACTGCGACTACAGAGCCACCCCAGATCCTCGCAAGGGTCGCTCCAGGCGGCGAATTCCCAATCCAGAATGGCCGTCAGTCTGTCGCCGCTTATCATGTAATTGCCGGTTCGGAAATCGCAGTGACATAGAACGGTGGGACCTGGTTCCGGCGCGTTATCCTCAAGCCAGTTCAGTGCCCATTCCAGCACCGGGTGTGGCTCACCAATCTCTTCCAGATAGCGGCGGTAAAGTGCAACCCGGCTAAGGGCCGGATTATCCGGGTTGGGCATCGCCAGAAAGTCCAGCGAATCGTACGGCGGCCTGATGCTGTGAAGTCTCGCAAGCTCTGCGCCAAACGTTCGAACAAGAGCGCGGCGCTGCTCGTCAGTAAACTCCGACTTGACCAGTTTGCGTGGCGACGCACTCCCGGCAGCCCGAGCCATGACATAAAACACCTGCCCGGTGACCGCAGTATCCTCGCACAGCCAGAGAGGTTCAGGAGCCGTCACCCCGGCACCGAAAGCGGCCTGCAACACTCGAAATTCCTGCGGCCTGGTCAAGCTCTCGGCCACTCCGGACGGTGCGTCCTGTCGCACCACAAATTCGTGGCGCCCGGGCCTGTTACCGCCCTCCAAATCCAGCGTGAGCCCGAAGTTATCCTGGATCGCCCCTCCGGAAAGCCTGTCGAAAGACACGACCGTTGCGTCGGAGGCTCCAGTCTGCCGCGCTATAAAAGCGGCAAAGGTATCCTCAAGTGCAGACATCAGGCTTCGACTCCCCAGTGCCAGAAGTCTGTACGCTCAGCCAGGAGTGTTCTCGAGAACACCATCTTGTGCACTTCCGACGCTCCATCCACCAGCCTCGCCTGGCGGGCATAGCGATAGATCCACTCCAGCGGGGTATCCTTGGAGTACCCCCTGGCGCCGCAGAGCTGGATTGCCGTGTCTACCGCCTTGTGCAAGGTATCGGCCACCGACACTTTGGCCATGGAAACCTCTTTTCGGGCAAAGTCACCCTGGTCCAGTTTCCAGGCAGCGTGCATGGTCAGTAATCGGCCGATCTGAATCTCCATTGCTGCCTCACCAAGCAGCCATTGCACTCCTTCCCGTTGCGCCAGGGGCTGCCCAAAGGATTCCCGGTTATCCACATAGTCAGTGGCAATCTCCAGGGAGCGTCTCGCCAGGCCCAGCCAGCGCATGCAGTGGGTAAGACGGGCCGTGCCCAGGCGAATCTGGGTCAGCTTAAGCCCGTCTCCCACCTCCATCAGCCGATTTTCGTCCGGGATTTCCAGGCCATCAAAGCGCAGCTCGCAGTGGCCGCCGTGTTCTTCCGGCCCCATGATTGGAATACGCCGGATGATCTCCCAGCCCGGATCGTCTTTGTGAAACAGGAAAGCACTCAGACCTTTGCGAGTATCTTCAGACGTGCGCGCAATCAGAATGAAATGGGAGGCTTCTGCTGCTCCGGTGATGAAGTGCTTGTGGCCATGAATCACCCAACGATCGCCCTTGCGCGTCGCGGTAGTCTGCATCATGCCGGGGTCCGAGCCACAACCGGGAGGTGGCTCGGTCATGACGAAAGACGAACGCACCCTGCCCTCAACGATGGGTTTGAGCCAACGCTCCTGTTGGGCCTCTGTCCCGACTTTCGCAAGCACGGTCATGTTGCCGTCGTCCGGTGCCGCGGAATTGAACACCACCGGCCCGAAAATCGAACGGTTCATTTCCTCGTAACAGGCAGCCATACCCGAGATATCGAGCCCCTGACCGCCCAGGCGCTCGGGAATCTGCAAGCACCACAGGCCTTGCTGCTTTGCCTTTGCACGCATCTTCTCAAGATAGTCTGTCGCAATGTTCTCGTGCTCATCGTAGGCTTCCGGGTTCTGCTCCAGCGGCAATAGCTCCTGTTCGACGAAATCCCGGATGCGTTTCCGGAACGACTCGTTCCTGGGGTCCAAATTGAAATCCACAGCCCACTCCTTACAACGAGGATTGAAGATGACCGCCATCCACCACAAGGGTGCTGCCGGTCATATAGTCGGAAAGTCCGGAAGCCAGTAGCAACAACGGACCACTCAAGTCATCAGCCTGCCCCAATCGACGCTGAGGAATACGGCGGATCATTTTCTGGCCGGGTTCACTGTTAAAAAAATCGCGGTTCAGATCGGTTTCTATGTAACCCGGGGCCAGTGCGTTAACGCGAATTCCGTAACGGGCCCATTCCAGCGCAAGGGCACGAGTCAGTTGTTCGACACCAGCTTTGGCAGCGGCATAAGGCGCTACGTTACCGGCCACGCGATGACCAAGAATGGAAGAAATCATGATGATGCTCCCGCCCCGATTAATTGCCGATAGACGACGGGCGGCTTCGTTGCCGACCAGCCAGCATCCCTTGAGGTTTGTGTCGATAACCCGGTCCCAATCCTGACCGTTAAGATCCAGAGCCTTCTTGCTCGTTGCCACACCGGCATTGGAAACGACGACGTCCGGAATGGCGATCTCATCAGCCATGGTATTGAAGGCTTCAGCGACACTGGACTCGTTGGTGACATCCATAGTGACAACGTGGATACGATCAGCATGTTCCGAAAATTCGGCCTTGAGGGATTCAAGTGCCTCTCGGCGACGGCCACTGACAATGACGCTGGCGCCTGCTTCAACGAGACAACGAGTAAAGCTCTGACCCAAGCCGCCAGCAGCACCCGTTACCAGAGCAGTCTTGCCGTCTAGCCGCAGAGACCCATTTGCGTTGTCTGACTTCGTTTGATTGGAATTATTCATATCGCGACCTCCGCCAACAAAAATAGAACGAGCGCTCGTTTTATTCAACCATTAAATTGAATTGTTAATAAACTGGAGGCGGAAGTGCGTCGCAAAGACAAGGCTCTGACTGAGACCATCTTTCTTCTGGTGTGAAAAAACTGGACCAACAACGCCGTTAGATTCAGGCGACAATGTACTATAGGCGTCACTGCCACCCTCCCTTTTTGGGAGGTCTGGCATCAAACCAAAGGACATCTATTATGACGAAACATGCCCTGGTAAGCGGTGCCAGCGTCGGAATTGGCCGTGAGACCTGTGCTCTCTTTGCCCGCAAAGGTTATAGGGTTATCGCCCTGTCCCGACAGCCAGGTGGTGTTGAATTCGCAGATCTGGAGATGACGCTGGATCTTGAGTCCTTTGAGAAAATCGAGGGGCTTGCGGGCGAGCTGGAAACCGAAATTGCAGCAGCCGAGCGGGTTATTCTGGTCAACAACTCGGGTTACGGGCAATTCGGTGCGCTTCGCGATCTGTCCGAATCCATGTGGCAAAGGCAGTTCAGCACCCACGTATTCGGCCCGATCAAGTTGGCCGCTGTCTGTCTGAGGCTCTGCGAAGAACACGGCATACCTCTGCGGGTCATCGCGGTGAGCTCCGTCTTATCCATCGCGCCCCAGAAAATGAAAGGCGCCTACTGTGCCGCCAAATCCGCAATGAACACGGCCCATGAAAGCTTCTGGTTTGATGAGCGAGAGAGCAACAGCCTGGAAAGTGTTTCGCTTGTGCTTCCCGGGCCCGTGGCGCTCCTGTCGGAGCGGCTTAGGCAAAGACATTTTTGGCTTACAGGGATCGCCGCTTTTTTTCATAGTATTGCAGTTTTGGCGAGGCACAGTGCTTCGAGATGAAGCTGTCCCAGCTAATCGCACCCAGTAGGCAATTGTATCTTCAGTAGCCGGTCGCTATCATTAAAAAGCTTTTTTAATTTAGGGTTTTAGTGAATGTCATATGATGTCAACCAAACACCAGAGCAGGTCGCCCGGGACCGTATCGATGAACGCCTACGGGCATCTGGTTGGCATGTTCAGGACAAGGACGCACTCGATTTCAATGTGGGCCTTGGCGTGGCCGTCCGCGAGTACCAGACAGATATCGGGCCCGCCGACTACGTCCTATTCGCCGACAGGCAAGCGGTAGGTGTGGTTGAAGCCAAGCCTGACAACTGCGGAGTCCGCCTGACCTCTGTTGAGGAACAATCCGAGGGTTACGCCAACGCCAAGCTGAAATGGGTCACCAACGCCGAACCGCTTCCGTTCCTCTACGAGAGCACGGGGCAAGTCACCCGCTTCACCAACGCCCGCGATCCGAATCCGCGCTCGCGCGAGGTCTTCACCTTTCACCGGCCAGAAACCCTGAAATCCAAGGCACAGGCGCCCAAGAGCCTGCGCACGGGCATCGCGGCCCTGCCGGATCTCAACCCGGATGGCCTGCGCGAGTGTCAGATCAAGGCAATCACGAACCTCGAAGCCTCACTCAAGACGGACAAGCCACGCGCCCTCGTCCAGATGGCGACCGGGTCGGGCAAGACCTTCACCGCGATCACACAAGTATATCGATTGCTCAAACACGCGGGCGCGCGCCGTATCCTGTTCCTCGTCGACACAAAGAATCTCGGCGAGCAGGCCGAGCAGGAGTTCATGGCCTTCATCCCGAACGACGACAACCGCAAGTTCACCGAACTCTACAACGTCCAGCGGCTGACCTCGCCCTCCATCGCGAACGACAGCCAGGTCGTCATCTCGACGATCCAGCGCATGTACGCCACGCTCAAGGGCGAGGAACTGAGCGAAGGTGCAGAAGACGAAAACCCGGCCGAGCAGAAATGGCGCCGCAAGGAACCCCTGCCGGTCGTCTACAACTCCAAGCTGCCGCCGGAATACTTCGACGTGGTTGTTATCGATGAATGCCACCGCTCCATCTACAACCTCTGGCGCCAGGTCATCGAGTATTTCGACGCCTACTTGGTCGGCCTGACCGCCACGCCCGACAACCGCACCTATGGGTTCTTCCAAAAAAACGTCGTCAGCGAATACACTCACGAGAACGCCGTCGCCGACAGGGTTAACGTCGGCAACGAAATCTACCTGATCGAGACCGAGATCAGTCAGGGAGGAGAGACGCTGAACGCCGAGCAACTGGTCGAGAAACGTGAGCGCGAAACTCGCGCCCGCCGCTGGGAGACCCAGGATGAGGAACGGGCCTATGCCGCGACCCAGCTCGACCGCTCTGTCGTGAACCCCGACCAGATTCGCACTGTGATCCGCGCCTTCCGTGACAAATGGCCGGAGATCTTCCCCGGCCGGAAAGAACTGCCTAAAACTCTGATCTTCGCCAAGACCGATAGCCACGCCGACGACATCATCCAAACCGTCCGGCAAGAGTTCGGCGAGGGCAACGATTTTTGCCGCAAGATCACCAACGGCGCGAAGAATCCGAAATCCTCACTCTCGGCCTTCCGCAACGATTACTACCCGCGCATCGCCGTGACCGTGGACATGATTGCTACCGGCACCGACGTCAAACCACTCGAATGCTTGATCTTCATGCGCGACGTGAAGTCGAAGACTTACTTCGAGCAGATGAAGGGCCGTGGCACCCGTGTTCTGAAACACGATGACCTGAAAAAGGTCTCCCCCTCTGCCGAGGCCAAGACCCATTACGTCATCGTCGACGCGGTCGGCGTGACCAAATCGCTCAAGACGGCCAGCCAACCGCTCGACACCAAACCGTCGATTCCGTTCAAAGATCTCGCCATGGGGTTGATGATGGGCGACCGGTCGGAGGAGTCCGTCAGTTCTCTCGCCGCCCGCCTCTCAAGGCTTGACAACAAGCTCGGAGCCGAGGATCAGGAGAAGATCGCGACCGAGGCGGGCAAGCCTCTCACAGCTATCGTTCGCGACCTCTTCGATTCCATAGACCCCGACAAGGTGGAGGCCGACGCCAAGGCCGCGGGCCACCCAGAGCCGGACGATGCCGCCATGCAGGCCGCGCGCGAAGAACGCATCAAACAGGCCGCCAACATCTTCACCGGCCCGCTCATCAATCTGATGGACACGATCCGGCGCGACAACGAACAGACTATTGACCATGACAACCTCGACACACTCCTGCGCGCCGAGTGGGCGGGCGACGTGGCCGAGAACGCCAAGCAGATCGCGCATGAATTCGAAGAGTACCTGACCGAGAACCGCGATGAGATCGAGGCGCTGTCGATCTACTTCAACACCCCCGCCCGTCGGGCCGAGGTCACCTACGCCATGGTCAAGGACGTGCTGAAGAAACTGACCGAGGATCGTCCGCGCCTCGCTCCGCTTACCGTCTGGCGCGCCTATGCGCATCTTGACGACTACAAGGGCAACAACCCCGCCAGCGATCTGACAGCCCTCGTGGCGCTGATCCGCCGGGTCACAGGGCTGGATGCAACGCTCACCCGCCATTCCGAGCGCGTGCGGCGGAACTTCCAGAACTGGGTGCTGAATCGCCACTCAGGCGCGGGCGAGAAATTCACCGAGCAACAAATGGACTGGCTACGCATGATCCGCGACCACCTCGCCACCTCTTTCACCATCGAGCCCGAAGATCTGGAAATGGCGCCCTTTGACGGCAAGGGCGGTATGGGGCAAATGTACGCGCTCTTCGGAGACAGCACAGACGCTATGATGACTGAGATGAATGAGGCGCTTTCAGCATGACAGATTTACCGCGCGGATGGGCTGCAGCGATACTTGACGATTTGTTTCTCACCGTTCTAGGTGGCGATTGGGGCAAGGATCCAAATGAAAACCTGGAGGACAGTTATCTCGTTCGGTGTATACGCGCTTCCGAGCTACGAAAATGGCAAGACGAATATGGCAAAAGCGCGGCAATTCGCCGACTGAAATACTCCAGTCTTGAGAAGCGGAGATTGCAGGAAGGTGATATTTTGGTGGAGGTTTCGGGAGGCGGTCCAGATCAGGCTGTCGGTCGCACCGTCCTTATCACAAACACGGTTCTCAGCAACGATCCCGAGCTGGACTACGTTTGCACTAACTTCTTTAGGTTCTGCCGCCCAAGCAAGGAGATACAGGCGAAGTTTCTCAACTGGTATTTGACCTACTTCTATCGATCGGGCGGCACAGAGGAACTCCAAGGCGGTAGTAACAATCTCCGCAACCTGCGTTTTCCCGATTTTGTCGCACAGAAAGTTCCTATTCCGCCCCTCAACGAACAACGCCGCATCGTGGAGAAGATCGAGGCGATGTTCGACGAGATCGACAAGGGAGTCGAAAGCCTGCGAACGGCGCGCAACAGCCTCGGCCTCTACGGCCAGTCGCTGCTGAAATCCGCCTTCGAAGGCCGTCTCACCGCGGACTGGCGCGTGCAGAACGCTGACAAGCTGGAAGCCCCCAAAACGCTCCTCGCTCGCCTTGAGGAAGACCGAGACGCATGGTATGAGTGCGAATTTCAACGCTGGCAAGATGATGTGGCCAAGTGGGAGAGCGACGGTTCGAAAGGGCCAAAGCCACGGAAACCCGAGACATTCAAGCCCATTGGCACGTTGACTGGAGCAGAGCGTGCCGTGCTGCCGAAGATGCCAAGTAGTTGGGTTTACGTCCGCTTGAATGACATCGCGCATATTGGCTCCGGCATGTCGGTCAGCAAAGCGCGCAAACTCGAGGAACCCGTTGAGACCCCTTACCTTCGCGTCGCCAACGTCCAGCGCGGTCATTTAGACCTTGCCGAGATCAAGACGATGCCGGTCGAAAAGTCACAACTTTCTGCGCTCTGTCTGCGCACCTGGGACATCTTATTCAACGAAGGTGGAGACCGCGATAAACTTGGCCGTGGTTGGATTTGGGAAGATCAGGTCGAGACTTGCATCACTCAGAACCATGTGTTCCGCGCTACGCCATTTCGTCACGACAAGGGATGGTCCGAATTCGTCTCGCAATGGGGCAACAGCTATGGCCGTGATTACTTCGAAGCGGGCGGCAAACAGACTACAAACCTCGCCTCAATCAACAAAACAGTTTTGAAGGCGCTCCCCGTCCCGATCTGCTCTCCTGCCGAACAAGCCGAAATCACCCGTCTCCTCAACGCCCGGCTTGAAGCCGCCGACGCGCTGGAGGCCGAGATCGACGCCGCCCTCACCCGCGCCGACGCCTTGCGCCAATCCATCCTGAAAAAAGCCTTCTCGGGCCAGCTCGTCCCCCAGGACCCCGCGGACGAACCCGCCTCGGCGCTTCTGGAACGGATCAAGACCGAGAAGGCCGAAAGAGACCAAGCTGCCAAACGCGACCGAAAATCCGCGCCACCCCCCAAGTCTAAAGCAAGGAGGCCGACATTGACCGACCTGATCGTAGTGCTCGAAAAGCAGAAAGGCTGGATCTCGGCCGCGAAGGCGGCCCAGGAGTTGGGGATCGGAGATGGCTCGACTTCAGACGACGTCGAGGCTTTCTTCCGCCAGCTCAAAGACTTTGTCGACGACGGTGCCATCGAAGTCGAAAGGCGCGGTAACGAGGATTGGCTGCACCTTGCGACGGCCGAGGTGAGCTGATGCGCATCGATTGGCTTTGGGTGGACGAGTACAAGAACCTTAAGGACCTGACGATTGATTTCTCTCAGGAGCACCTGATTACCGTGCTTATCGGCCGAAACGGTACCGGTAAGTCCAATGTGCTTGAGGCCTTAACGGAGATCTTCCGCGATCTGCTAATGGGGGCGGACCGGCACGGAAAGAAAAACGTACCGTCGATCAAATATCGCATCGCCTACGAAATCCATGATCGATGGGTCTACATCGACGCTGACCCCGAACGAAAGGAAGCCTACCAAGCAAAGACCGTCAGTAAAGACAAGCATCCAGAGCCCTTTCCGGTTGCCGCCTCATTTAATGATGTAGAGGGAGCATCGATCAGCAGAACAAAGCTGGTCGGCGAAGACTCGGAGCATCTGCCGCGCTTTCTGTTCGGCTACTACTCTGGCGAAAGCGATCGGATGAAGGAGGTCTTTCGCGCTTACCTCAAGACTTACGACGACAAGCTGATCAAGAATAATGATCCTGGCCTGAAGCGCATGTTCTTTGCTGAGCCGGTGCATAGCAACTTCGTGCTTCTGTCGTTCCTCGTGAACAACAAAGAGCGGACCAATGAATTCCTTCAAAGACAGTTGGGTCTTGAGGAAGGGGGTATAGAATCCGTTCTGTTCGTTCTAAAGCAGCCGTACTGGCACAACAAGAAGTCGACAGGCGGAGACCGTAGATTCTGGAATTCAAAAGGGATAGTCCGCGATTTCCTCGCCAAGCTTTATGAGATTTCGCTCGCCCCGATCCGCATCAAGCGTCGAGAAATGTATGGTGTCCGACAGTCCAGGACTCTTGAGTACCTTTATCTCTATGCGAAGGACATCGATGCCCTGCGCGAGCTGGCGGAAGGAAAGACATCAGCCGAATTTTTCCGTGATCTGGAAAGCACGCATGTATCCGACTTGATCGACGAAGTGCGAATCAGAGTCAAACTTAAGAAAAATGATGGATCGGTGACTTTCCGCGAATTGAGCGAGGGGGAACAACAACTTCTCACGGTTCTAGGTCTGCTGCAATTCACCTCCGCTGAGGAAAGTCTTTTCTTGCTCGACGAGCCTGATACCCATCTGAACCCACGTTGGAGCGTCGAGTACATCCAGCATATTCGAGATTTTCTCAAGGACGATGAAGACAATACTCAGTCCAGCCATGTCCTTCTAGCGACGCATAACCCGATCGCTGTTGCGGAGCTTCTCAAAGAGCAAGTGCAGATCTTAAGACGCGACGAGGAAACACTCAGTATTTCTGCTGAGGAGCCAAGCGTCGATCCAATGGGAATGGGGTACTCAGGCGTGATAACGAGCGAGATGTTTGACCTTAATGCTGCAGTGGATACCACCACCCGAAAGCTGCTCGAGACCCAGCGATTTCTGTCGGCCAAAACTCAATTGAGTGAAGCTGAAAAAGACGAGCTTGAAAGAGCAACCAGTAAGCTGGAAGAGTTTGGGTTTCGCTACCAAATGAGGGACCCGGTCTACACGGAATATCTGCGAGCGCGCGCTGAGAGAACTCTAATGTCCAAGCTTGAAAGCGATCAGGATGCGGACAAGTTGGATCCGGAGGAAGCTCGCCGTTTGGTTCAGGAAGCCCTGGATGACGGGGGTGGAGAGAACGCATCATGAGGTTTATCGATATTGCATTTGTGCGTCCTCCAGAGAACTTCGACCAGAAGGCCGCTGAAGCTCAAGCGGATGGCGAAGAAAATATAGGAAGTCATTCGGATGTTTGGCGCGACTGTAAAGCAAGCCTGAAGCAAGCTTCTTTTGACAAGTGCTACTACTGCGAAATGAAGGACATTCGATCCGACGGTGCGGTAGACCATTACAGACCAAAATCAAAATACAAGTGGGCGGCTTTCCACTTTGATAATTTTCGCTTTGCCTGTACGTATTGCAATAGCCGACGTAAGGATCAAAAAACCGGCGAAATAGGGGGTAAGGGGGCTGGCTTTCCGCTATTTGAAGGCTGCGCGCGTGCTACTTGTCACGAAGAAATCGGAAATGAGCTCCCGTTACTTTTGGACCCCTGTAATGCGGCTGATCCAGGTGCTTTGGATTATCGCACCGACGGAATGGCGGTCTCTGCGAGCTCAGAAGACGCGAATCCGCAGAAGATACGAGCTCTAACCTCAATAGAAGCTTATCACCTTAATCACTCAGACTTGCATGAAGCGCGACGACGCGTGGCAATCGAAATTCAAGAAAAAATCTTAGAGGCCGAGACTTTCATGAAACGATTCATCGATGGCGACCTTGAGGCCAAACAGGCTTACACATCTGCTGTCCGAGATATAAAACGGCGTTTGGATCAACGCGCAGAGCTTTCCGCGTTTTCCAAACGAGTTTTACAATCGTACAAAAATAAACCGCTTGTTGAACAAATCTTAGCTGCTGCGTAGGAATCATCATGAATACTGCACCAATCATTTCAAAGGTCTGGAGTTTTTGCACTACGCTTCGCGACGATGGCGTTGGCTATGGCGACTACCTTGAGCAACTGACTTACCTTATCTTTCTCAAGATGGCTGACGAATACGCTAAGCCCCCATACAACCGCGATGTAGGGGTTCCTGAAGGATTCGACTGGGCGAGCCTGACAAGCCGGCGTGGGGCCGAGCTTGAGGTGCATTATGTCACGCTCCTGCGCAAGCTTGGTGAGCAGAAAGGTATGCTTGGCCAAATCTTTACTAAGGCGCAGAACAAGATCACTGACCCGGCCAAGCTATCTCGCTTGATCGACATGGTGGACGGCACGAAGTGGGTAATGCTGGGTGCCGACGTAAAGGGAGACATATACGAGGGCCTACTGGAGCGCAACGCTGAGGATACGAAGTCGGGTGCCGGTCAGTATTTTACTCCACGCCCCCTAATCCGCGCGATGGTCGAATGCGTCCGTCCCGAGCCTGGCAAGACCATTGCTGATCCAGCCTGTGGGACCGGGGGTTTCTTCCTTGCCACCCATGATTTTCTGACAGCCCCGGACAACTATGCCCTCGATAAGGACCAAAAGACTTTCCTGAAGCATGAGACTTTTTTCGGCAACGAAATTGTCGCCGGAACACGTCGCCTCTGCCTGATGAACATGTTCTTACACGGAATCGGCGAAATAACTGGCGATACATTGGTGTCGCCAGCCGATGCGCTGATCTCGCCACCTTCCGAGACTTTTGACTACGTTCTGGCAAATCCGCCCTTCGGTAAGAAGAGTTCAATGAGCTTTACCAATGCGGAAGGGGAGCAGGAATCGGAAGAGCTGACCTACAACCGCCAAGATTTCTGGGCGACTACCTCGAACAAACAGCTCAATTTTGTTCAGCACATTAGGACCATGTTGAAGTCGACAGGCAAGGCGGCAGTGGTTGTGCCTGACAACGTGCTGTTTGAAGGCGGAGCAGGCGAAATAATTCGACGCAAGCTTTTGCAGAATACTGACCTTCATACCATCTTGCGTCTGCCAACCGGCATTTTTTACGCCCAGGGCGTCAAGGCCAACGTCATCTTTTTCGATAACCGGGCTGCTAGCCCCGAACCGCAAACTTCTAAGGTGTGGTACTACGATTATCGCACCAACGTGCACCACACGTTGAAGCAAAAGCCTTTAACTTATTCTCATCTCGAGGAATTTATTACTTGCTACAATCCAAGTAATCGCCATGAGCGCGTGGCCACATGGAGTGAAGATGCGCCCGATGGAAGATGGCGAGCCTTTGAGCGCGAAGAACTCCTTGCGCGCGACAAAGCGAGCTTAGATATTTTCTGGCTCCGAGACGCGGCGATGTCTGACCTGGAAAACCTTCCAGAACCGGACGTGTTGGCAGAAGAAATAATGGAAAATCTTCGCTCGGCACTTTCAAGCTTTGAAGCTGTGAGTACAAGCTAAGTTTGGCAAGCCCCCCCAATAAAGTAAACGCCTGGCAGCGTTAGGCTAAACGCAGACCTACAGGTGTTGAGAATGAGCCGAAATCATTCCGCAGAAGAGTTCGAAACCGAGGCGGCAAAATGGTTCACAAAGCGTGGCTACAAGGTGACCGATGCGTGCCAGAAACGGTGATTACCACAGCCAGCACGTACAAATGGATTGAACTTACCATAGTGGACTAGACACTACTGGCCCATGACGGAGAAGCCCTGGCTAATTTTTGCTATGGCAACTGAATGCTTTGCTCCTTAGTTGCCTGAATATCCACAGGCGGCACACCCAAGTCCTGCCACTTCTCCGGATGGCAGGTGAACAGCAGTATCTGATGCCGGCTGGCCGCATCGAACAGGATGCGTTTCATGTCTTCCAGGCGGTCGCTGTCACTGTGCACCAGGGTGTCGTCCAGGATGACTAAGGTCGGCCTACCTGCTTCCCGCAGCAGATCGGCATAGGCCAGGCGGCTGATCAGGCCCATCTGTTCCCGGGCGCCAAAGCTCAGTTCAGTGATCTGCCCCAATTCGCTCCCCCGGCTGAAAGTGCCCGGGCGTAGCTGTTCGTCCACTTCCAGCGACGCTTCCGGAAACAGCACTGAAAGGTAGTGATTCAGGTGTTTTTGCAGCGGCGCCTGGAGTCGACGTGTCAGGGCCTGGCGCTTTTCGGTGAGCAGGTTCAGCAGCAGATCCAGCGCCTGGGCGCGGCGGTGCAGTTCCTGATAGCGGCGATTGCATTGGTCGAGGTCTGCTTCTTTTTCATTGAGCTGTTCTTCCAGCCCTTCCGCACCCCAGGCTTCCAGCCGGACTTTGATATCCCTGAGCTCACGCCCGCGGCTTTCCTGGGTCTGGCGCAGGTTATTAACCGCGTTCTGGTAGCGTTCGATGTCCTGTTTGAGAAAGTCCGGGCGGGCTTCGCGGATTTCCCGTTCGCGGCGTTCGAGGCTGGCTTCCAGTTCGGTCTGTTGTTTTTCGATGTTCGCCAGGTCGGTGGTTATCTGCTGAAGTTGCTTTTGCCGTTCCGGGCTCTTTTCTTCATCCGCCAGCCGCTGCCATTCGGTTTTGGCGTTATCCCGAGCCTGTTTCAGGGCAGACAGACTGGACTGATGCGTGCGCTCATCGGATTCGGCCTTGTCCAATGCGGTGCCAGCCCGGGTGAACGCCGCCTCAGCTTCTTCCAGCGCCGGCACACCCTCTTTTGGATCCGGTTTGGGAGTGGCTTCCAGTTGTGTTTTGGCTTTCTCCAGCTCGCCGTCCGCCTCTTTCTGGTCGGAGACAAGTTGCTCTAGGCCTGCGGGCGCCAGAGATTTGAACAGCTCGTCGGCATGCTTCACGGCGCGTCCAGCACTTTCAAAGGCGGAAAGACGGTCCTCTGCTTGCTGCACGGATTCCACGCCAAGGGTCTGCAGCTTTTCTTCCAGGTTTTCCTCTAGGGTCTTGAGCTTCCTCCGGGTGCTGGCCAGCTCTTCCCCGCCTGGCGTTATGCCCAGGGTACCCACGCCCGGAATAACCAGGGTCGATTCTTCCAGAAGCTGCTGCTCGCCTTGCCCGGTGAGCGATTCATCGTTCAGCGTGAGTGATGCGCCAGTATCCAGCTGCCAGCTTAATCGGGTGGCGATGGTCCGTGAGCGAATGGTCTCTTCGTTCAGCTGGTTCCCCGTTGCTCGCAGTTTCGTGACCAACTCTGCCTCAATGCGGTTTTCCCGGGCCTTTTGCCTGGCCTGCTCCAGCTGCTGGTGGTATTCCTTTGCTTTGGCAAGGTTCTGGGTCAGCACTTGTTTTTGCTGTTCAAGCCGGCGGACATCTTGCTCCAGCCGCTCCCGGGTTTGCAGAAGACCCGCCAGTTTGCGTTGCTTTTCAGCTTGCTCATAGGCGGTTCTGGCTTCGGTTAAACGGCCTGTGACCGAGGGTGTTTGTGCTTCTGCCACGGAAAGGTCGCGCTCGGCACGATCCAGTTCTGCCTTTCTGCCTTCAAGCTGGCGACTGAGCCCTTCCAAGTGTTCTTTGTTCTGCTGCAACAGGTGGTGATTTTGCTGCAGCTGGCTGAGTGTGGCTTTCTCCTGGTTCTGTTGCTGCTCCAGGCGCTCAACCAGCTGATGACGCACCCGGGCTTCCTCCAGCTGGCGCTGGGCGTCTTCCCAGGGGCGCTCGGCTTCGGCCTGATCGTAGTCCTGGGCCAGTTTGCCAAGCCGGTCGACCTGCTCCTGATATTTATGCACCCGCTCCTTTAATTCTTCAATTTCAAGTTCATATTGGGAGCGGTCTTTTTCCAGTTTCAGGTAATCGCCCCGGGGCTTGCCGGTTCCGGTCAGCAGGGTGTCCCGTTGACTGCGAACCATCTCGATCAGGTCGTCGCCCCCGGAACTTGCCACCTCTCCGACCATGGAATTCAGGGCAGACTTTAGATGATCACCGGCATGTTCGATGGCCTGTTCGATGTCCTGCCCGGTGCCCTGCTCCACCCACAGCAGTCCCGGTATGCCCCAGTGTTCGGCTTTTCTGGCGCCCCGTTTCGGGTACTGGTAGCCCAGTAATTCAGCGAGTTTTTCTTCGGCGTCGTCTTCACTGTAGGTCTCGGTGCCAACAACCAGGTCGCACCGTTTGCGCTGGAGAAAGCTTTTGGTTAGACGCCAGACACGGTTGTCGTGCTCAAAATCCAGCTCAATGGTGGGCGCCGCGGCGGAGTCGCCCCACGGGCGCAAATCGTCTACGGCCGTTGAACGGTAGCGTTCGAAAAACGCGGCACGGATGGCACGTACCAGCGTGCTTTTGCCGGACTCATTGGGGCCGTGGATCAGGTTGAGGCCGGGTTGCAGGTTGTCCAGAACAAAGGGTTTTCGGAACTGGCGCAGCTGTTCAATGCGCATACGCTGCAGCTTCATCGCTCCACCTCCTGTTCCCGCTCCCTGAGCAGACCCGTCAGAATCGCCAGGGCATCCCGGGCGACATCATCCTGGGCCCCTTCTTGCCTCTCCCGCAGGCTTTCAACCACCTCGCCCACGTAGCCATCCGCTCTCAGGGCCGCGATGTCCTCATCGGTCGGTGCAAGCTGAAGCCCGCTACGCTCGCAGCGAAGGCTGCGGAATCCCGCTTCGGCAACCGACAAAGCCTTCAACAGGGTTTCTTCGCCGGCCAGGGTCACCGAGCCTTCGAGGCGCAGATCGACAACGGCGGATTCCGGCAAGGTGTTCAGGCGTTCCAGCAATTGCTCGAGATCGGAGTGGACTGCCAGGGTTTCCCGCCACTGGTGCCACTGATATCGCCCTGTTGGGAGCGAGGTTACTTTCGGGGTTGCCCCGAGTTCGGACACTTCAACGATCAGGGCATTGCCCGCTTCGTTGTTCCGGAACCGTTCCGGCTCGGGGGTGCCGCTGTACCAGGTGCGGTCATTGATCTGTTTGGTGCCGTGCCAGTCACCCAGCGCGAGGTAATCAAGCCTGCTGGATTCGGCACGGTCTGGTGCGATGGGGTTGGTGGAGTCAATCTCCTCAGATAACAGACCCTGGACACTGCCGTGGGCCAGGCCGATTCTGGGGAAGCCTTCCGGCGACTCGTAGCCGCTGAAGGGTTCGGTCAGATCGCCGTAGGTATTGCGCTGAGTCAGAGGCGCGCAGAGTATGCTCAGGCGTTGAGGTTCCAGATCAATGACGCCGGGCTGAAGTGCAAGCTGAACGTTCTCAGGCACCGCACCCAGGCGCTGGGCTCGCGTCCAGACACTCTCTGCCAGGGCGGCATCGTGGTTGCCGGGCAGCATAACCCAGGGGCCAGCAAAGCCCTTAGTTGCGTTGAATACCCGCCGGATAGTGCGATCGGACACCGTTTGCGCATCAAACACATCACCGGCCACCAATACCGCATCGCACTGATGTTCATTGGCCAGTTGAGCAAGCGTTTCAATGGCCTCAAACCGGGCCTCGACCAGGGCTGCGCCGTCTTCGGTTTCAAAACAGGTAAACGCCCGGCCCATCTGCCAGTCTGCGGTATGCAAAAACTTTGGCATTTTATGGTCCTGAGAGATCTGGGAATTTTGGCGCTATTCTAGACTACCTGCGAACACTTTACAGAAGTGATGCGACAGACCAAGTGGTGAACGTCACAGGAAAATAGCTCAAGATCGAACCAAGCGTCGACGGACGCGAGCAAATGAAGGTGTGTTTGGGTGTTGTAAGTAACTAAGAGAAATAATGGAGGCGCGGGTCGGAATCGAACCGGCGTACACGGAGTTGCAGTCCGCTGCATAACCACTCTGCCACCGCGCCGGGAAAAGTTCGAAGGGGATTCGATACTTTTATGCTCTCAGGTGGGCATTGAGAGACTGTGTTAATTGGAGCGGGAAACGAGATTCGAACTCGCGACCCCAACCTTGGCAAGGTTGTGCTCTACCAACTGAGCTATTCCCGCTTGATCAACGAGGGCGTATTCTACGGATTAGGCCGTTTGCGTCAACCACTTTTTTCAACTTTCTGTTTTAGTTCAGATTCTGATCGATTGCCCTCGAACGCATCAACACCCAACACGCGAATTTGAGCTAGTATCAAGGAACACCCATCGCCAATCCTCAACAAAGGAGACGGGATTTCCAGATGCCCTCCCCTGGCAAGCTTGCATTCCAGAACGGCCAATTGACCGTCTCGGGCGACTGGACGCTTCCGAACTACGGCAGCTTGAAGCGGGATGTCCAAAAAGCCGCCGCAATGGAGTCACCTAACGGGTATTCCGTCAATCTGGCAACCATCAATGCGCTAGATACCGCCGGCGCATCCCTGCTGGTGGACCTTCTGGGTGCCCGTCAACTCCATGAGCTTACCGAGCAAACCCCCGGGCTTTCCAGCGAACGTCAGGAACTGCTGCGCCTGGTTGCCAACGCGATGGCCAGCCCTGAAGGCGAAACATCCCTCCGATCCAACCCGATCACGGAGTTCCTGGCGGGTGTTGGCGAAAAAATCGAAGACTTCTGGCATCAACAACGGCTTTTGATCGGATTTACCGGTCAGATACTGGCGACATTGGCGAGCATCCTTGTAACACCCTGGCGATGGCGGATCACATCACTGGTGGCCCATGTCCATCAGACCGGGCTCAATGCCCTTCCCATCGTGGCGCTGCTGACGTTTCTGGTGGGCGCGGTGGTTGCGTTTCTGGGCGCCACCATTCTCGATGATTTCGGCGCCACCATTTACACCGTGAACCTGGTGGCCTTCTCGTTCCTACGGGAATTCGGTGTTCTGCTGGCCGCTATCCTTCTGGCCGGCCGCACAGCCAGCGCCTTTACCGCGCAACTGGGCTCTATGAAAGCCAATGAGGAGATTGACGCCCTACGCACCTTCGGCCTGAGCCCCGTGGAACTGTTGGTTATCCCCCGGGTGCTGGCGATGGTGATTTCGCTTCCCATATTGACCTTCGTCGGCATGATCAGCGGCATTGTTGGTGGTTCGCTGGTGTGCGTCGTGGCGCTGGATATCTCGGTTCCGCAAATCCTGAATATCCTCGAAACCAAGGTAAGGGTCGTCCACCTTCTGGTTGGGCTGGGCAAAGCCCCGATCTTTGCGTTTGTGATTGCCGTTATCGGTTGCCTTGAGGGCTTCAAGGCCAGTGGAAGTGCCCAGTCCGTCGGTGAGCACACCACCTCCGCCGTGGTACAGTCGATCTTTATGGTGATTCTGCTGGATTCCATAGCAGCGATATTCTTCATGGAGATGGGCTGGTGAGAAAAGAGGCCGCGCACCAGGATGTGGTTATCAGCGTGAAGGGCCTTTGTAACCGCTTCGGTAGTCATGAGGTACATACGGATCTCAATCTTGACCTTTATCACCGGGAAATACTGGGGGTGGTTGGCGGCTCGGGAACCGGCAAGTCGGTGCTGCTGAGGAGCATTGTCGGGCTGCATACGCCGGATTCCGGGACCATTGAAGTCTTTGGTGAGCAGTTGCAGGCTCTTTCTCAACAACAACGCTCCCGTGTAGAACGGCGCTTTGGCGTGCTGTTTCAGAGCGGTGCCCTGTTCAGCTCCCTGACTCTCCAGGAAAACGTTGCCCTGCCGCTGATTGAGCATGCCAAACTGTCCCGTACTGACGCGGAACACTTGGCCCGGGTGAAGCTCGCGCTGGTCGGCCTGCCAGCCAACGCGGCCGGAAAGTACCCCGCCCAGTTGTCAGGTGGCATGGTCAAAAGAGCCTCGCTCGCAAGGGCCCTGGCGCTGGACCCGGAGGTGTTGTTTCTGGACGAGCCCACGGCCGGGCTCGATCCGATTGGCGCCGCTGCCTTTGACCGACTGATTGTTACGCTTCGGGACGCCCTTGGCTTCAGCGTGTTTCTGGTGACCCATGATCTGGACACGCTTTACACCACCTGTGACCGGGTGGCCGTGTTAGCCTCACGGAGCGTACTGGTGGCAGACCGGCTGGCGGTGGTTGAAGCCACTGACGACCCCTGGATTCGCGATTACTTCCATGGGCCCAGAGGCCGCGCCGTCAATCGCATCCGGCCGGCCACGGGGCAATAAACATAAACAACCGGAAAGTAGCAAGGAAGTCGGGAGAGGCACGCTGTTATGGAACCCAGAGCACATCACGTCCTGATTGGGCTGTTCACATTGGTTGCGCTTGCCAGTGCGCTCGCGTTCGCCTTGTGGCTGGGCCAGGCGGGCAACGACCGCGATTATGCCTGGTACGAAATAATTTTTGATCGGGGCGTCAGCGGGCTCTCGGAGGGCAGCCCGGTCAAATACAGCGGCATTGAGGTGGGCGACGTGGCCGAGCTGAGCCTCGACCCAAATGACCCGCGCAACGTCAGGGTGCTCATTCGGGTATACGACGATGTGCCCATTAAGGAAGACACCCGGGCTGGCCTGGCGTTAACCAACATTACCGGCAGCATGAACATCGAACTGAAGGGCGGCACCCCCGGAAGCCAGAAGCTGACAGGAAGCCGTGAATCCCCACCGACCATCCAGGCCGAACCCTCGGCCTTTACCACCCTGATGGCTTCCAGTGAGGAACTGTTTGCCAAGCTTGATAAATTTCTCACCAACGCAAATGCCATGGTGTCCAAGGAAAACTCCCGCAACCTCACCCGCAGCCTCAAGAACATCGAGGCCGTGTCGTCTGGGTTGATGGATCAACGCAGCGAACTGAGCAATCTGGTGACGAGTTTCGATCAACTCAGTGTACAAACCGAGGCCACACTGAAAACCTTCCGTCAATTTGGCAGCACAGCGAACACTTTGCTCGACAAGGAAGGCCGTCAGTTGATGGCCACTGCCCAGAGCGCCATGGATTCACTGGAAACCGCTACCGCGCGGCTTGAAGCACTCACCGCCCGCAACGAGGGCTCCCTGGACCAGGGAATGCAGGGCATCGGTGAACTGGCGCCCGCCATGCGGGAACTGAGATCAACGCTGCAAAACATGGACAGTCTTATCCACCGCCTGGAGGACGACCCGGCCGGCCTTCTGCTGGGCCGCGAGCCGATACAGGAGTTTAATCCATGACACTGACTGCATCACGGGCACTGCTCTGCATGGTCGTTGCCGCCACGTTATCCGCTTGTACTCTGTTCCCGGATCGACCGGCCAATCGAATATTCCAGTTACCTGCTTCCACGGTTGAGGAATCCATCACTGACAACAAACCATTCAGCACAACCCTTCGGTTCGTAACGCCCCTGGCCGAAGGCCCTGTTGATAGCTCGCGTATTCTGGTGAAACCGGAGGGCAACGAAATAAAGGCCTATCAGGGGGCGCGCTGGAGCAACAAGTCCCCCATCCTGGTTCGGGACCAACTGGTCGATGCCTTTCGCCGGGATGGCCGCTTTGCTGGCGTTTTAACTGGAACCAGTCCTGCACGCAGCGATCTGACCATAGCCGGAGAACTGAATGCGTTCCAGAGCGAGTATCAGGACGGTATGCCTGTCGCGCTGATACAGCTGGACCTGCACCTCATCAACGAGCGCACCCGCAATACCCTTGCCAGCAAACGCTTTGAGTACCACCATCCGGCGACAGGGGAACAAGTTGAAGAAATCGTGGAGGCATTTGGCGAGGCCAGTAACGCACTGGCCCGCGAGGTGATTCGCTGGACGGTCGAACAGCGCCCCTAACCCGTTAACCCTGGTGTTTTTCCGGAAAAAGGTCCGGCCAGGCGGCCTTGAGATAGAGAATCATCGACCAGAACGTCAGTACCGCTGCCACGTACAACAGGGCCGTACCGGCCTGGGCCCAGACGACACCAGGAGGAAATGCCAGCAGCATGATAATGGCCACCATCTGCGCTGTTGTCTTGATCTTGCCAATGTAGGATACCGCCACACTCGCACGGCTGCCAATTTCCGCCATCCACTCCCGCAATGCTGAAATCACGATCTCACGACCGATAATCACCGTGGCGGGAATCGTAAGAATGAAACTCGCGTGGGCTTCAATCAGTACGGTCAGTGCTACCGCCACCATGAGTTTGTCCGCAACGGGGTCCAGGAAGGCACCAAAAGGTGTGCTCTGGTTCAGTTTCCGGGCCAGGTAACCATCCAACCAGTCCGTCGCCGCCGCCAGCGCAAACAGGCCGGCACTGACGAGGTAGCTCCATTGCGCCGGCAGGTAGTAGATAATCACGAAAACCGGGATCATCAGAATCCGGGAAAGGGTGAGAATGTTCGGTAAATTCATGCTATCCCTACTCGTCATGCAGTACTGCGTAGATGGTTTCTGCCAGGTTCCTGCTGATTCCCTGAACCTTGGACATTTCGTCGATACTCGCCTTGCGTAGCTCCTGGATGCCGCCAAAATAACGTATCAGATCGCGGCGGCGTTTGGGCCCTACACCTTCGATTCCCTCAAGGGTGGATTGCCGGCGTTTCTTGTCACGCCGGGCCCGATGGCCAGTGATGGCGAAACGGTGCGACTCGTCTCGGATATGCTGGATCAGGTGCAGTGCCGGCGAGTCTGCGGGGACCCGATAGAGGTCGCCGGTCATGGCATCAATCAACTGTTCCATACCCGCACGCCGGGTGACACCCTTGGCAACACCAATCAGCGGAATGTCCGTAACACCAAGTTCATCAAACACTTCGCGGGCAATGTTCAACTGGCCCTTACCACCGTCGATGAACACCAGGTCCGGGCGTTTGCCCTCACCTGCCACCATGCGTTTATATCGGCGCGTCAGAACCTGGCGCATGGCTCCATAGTCATCACCGCCGGTGACACCCTCGATATTGTAGAGCCGGTAGTCGCTTTTCAGCGGCCCATTCTCGTCGAAAACCACGCAGGATGCGACCGTGTTTTCACCATGGCTATGACTGATGTCAAAGCACTCCATACGTGACGGCGTTTCAGCGAGATCCAGCAGGTCGCGCAGGGCCAGCAGGCGGCGATAGACCGTTTCCTTGCTGGCCAGGTGGGTCAGCAATGTCTGCCTGGCATTCGTCATGGCCAGATCCAGCCAGCGCCGGCGTTCTCCACGCACATTCTTGCGTACCCGGGTGTCACGACCGGCGGATTCTGTCAGCGCCTGGGACAGCAGTTCCTGGCCGTCGACGTCCACCGGCACCAGGATGTCCGGTGGAATTTCCCGGCGGGTGCTACCGCCGAAATAATACTGCCCCAGAAAAGCACTTAACAACTCAGCTTCAGACTGCTCAATACTGTATCGCGGAAAATAGTCCTTGGTACCGAGCACGCGCCCACCGCGCACGATGATCACCACGATGCACACCACTCCAGCATCCTGGGCAATGGCCACCACGTCCGCATCACCCCCTTCGCCGTCCACGCTTTGCTGCTCCTGAACGTGCCGCAGGTGATTTATCTGGTCGCGGTAGACACCGGCTTTCTCAAATTCCAGATTCTTCGCCGCGGTTTCCATGGCCGCCATCAGATCCCGCAGGATCGCGGGGTTCTTGCCTTCGAGGAACATGGTGGCGTGGCGCATGTCTTCCCGATAATCCTCGGGGGAAATATAACCGACACAGGGTGCCGTGCAACGGTTGATCTGATACTGAAGACAAGGACGTGTGCGGTTTCGGAAATAGCTTTCACTACAGGATCTTATACGGAAAATCTTTTGTAGAATATTAAGACTTTCCTTGACCGCTCCAGAGCTCGGAAATGGTCCATACCAGGTACCGCTGCCTTTCTTCGTGCGCCCCCTGCGAAACGTCAGGGAGGGATAATCGTCGTGTGAGGAAAGGTAGATATAGGGATAGGATTTATCATCCCGCAGCAGGATATTGTAAGGCGGCCGCAGGGATTTGATCAGGTTCTGTTCAAGCAGGAGGGCTTCGGTTTCACTGCTGGTGATGGTGACTTCGATGGAGTCAATTCGGGAGACCAGGGCTTCGGTCTTGGGCGCCAGGCCGGACTTGCGGAAGTAGCTGGTCACCCGTTTCTTGAGGTTGCGGGCCTTACCCACATACAGCACATTGCCAGCGGCGTCGTACATGCGGTAAACGCCGGGCCGCTCGGTTAACTGTTTCAGGAAGCTTTTGGTGTCGAACTCCCTGTTGTTCCCTGCCTCGGCAGAATCAGCCGGTGCGTCAGACCTTGTCGGCATCGAGCAACCCGAGCCTGACCGCCATCAGCGCCAACTCAACGTCACTGGAAATTTCCAGCTTCTCGAAAATGCGGTAGCGGTAACTGTTTACAGTTTTTGGGCTGAGGCAAAGCTTGTCGGAAATGTCCTGCACTTTCTGGCAGTCCACCACCATCATGGCAATCTGCATTTCGCGCTCGGACAACCGGTCGAACAGGGATAGCTCGCCGTCTTCGTCTCGTGCGTCGCCACCAAGCTGCTTGAGCGCCATTTTCTGGGCAATTTCCGGGCTGATGTAACGCTGTCCGGAATGCGCCATGCGGATGGCACGCACCATTTCCCTGATGTCGGCGCCCTTGGTGATATAAGCCGATGCGCCGGCCTGCATCACCCTCGTTGGATAGGGGTCATCAGCACAGGCAGTCACTACGATCACCCGCACAGCGTCGTCAATGCGCAGGATTCGCCGTGTCGCTTCCAGCCCCCCGATACCAGGCATGCGGATGTCCATCAACACGATGTCCGGGCTGTCTTTACGCACAGAATCAATAGCATCCTCGCCTGAAGATGCTTCGCCGATGACTTCAATATCGGGGTTGTCCGCCAGCATCCGGGTAATACCGGACCTGACCAGTTCATGGTCGTCAACAACCAATACCCTGATCAAAACTCACCTCGCACGCGGCTTTTATGGGAATTTACGAATTGTACCGGTTAAGGGTTCCCGACGGTAGATGCATCCATCAATACCGGGACCCACTGCTCAGGACACAATCATCAGCGGGGCACGCCCAGGCTTGCGGTATTCTCTACCGGATCGAACCAGACCACCAGATCCCCCCGCCGAGCCGCCGATTTTACCCGCTCACGCTCTGCCATGGGGTTCTCAGTGTCGTTCAGGCCGTGGTACCGAGTGCAGTATTCGTCAACCAGCCCGTCAAGCTGGTCCTCTGAAAGCAGCCCCACATCCACTACGAATTTCTCTTCACGTGGGTCCGGCTGGGGCTCGTGGCCTGCTTCGTCGGTCATTTTCAACTCCACCTCAAAGCAGCCATGGTAATGGGTTTGGCGAGGCTGTAGAAGACCGATTATCAGGCTTTTTTTCACCACTTGGCGTTGACCGCTCGGTCAGGCTGCCTTAAACCGGGAAATCAGTTGACGCATGGTGACCGATTCCTGTCTCAGGTATTCACTGATCTGGCGGGTGTTATCAACACTGGTGATCAGGGAACCCGAACTGTCATCAAGCGCCCTTGACCGCCGCCCGACACGGTCAATCTCTTCCCTCTGAACCGCAACCGCATCCCCAATTTCAGCACTGCGAAGCTCCAACTCCGTGAACTGACTCGCAAGACGCTCCAGGTGGTCTTTCAGGGCATCAAGGTTCCGCCGGTTCATACCACCGGCGTCGCGCATTTCGTCCAGCAGGCCCTCAACGCCGGAAACCCCGGTTACCAGGTCGGTCACCCATTGGCGAATTTCCCTGGTGGAGTCCGACGTACGCTTCGACAGGGTGCGCACTTCGTCTGCCACCACGGCAAATCCCCGACCGTGTTCGCCGGCACGGGCCGCTTCAATCGCTGCATTCAATGCCAGCAAATTGGTCTGCTCCGCGATATCGGCAATGACGCCGATCACGCTCTCGATTTTGCCCGAGGATTCACTCAATGCCTGGATAGATAGGGACACCCGCCCAATTACCTCCACCGTGTGTTCAGCTGCCTGCTCACTGTTTCTGAGCCCTTCCTGAACCACCGCATTGGCCGCCACGGCATCTCGTACCGTAGTGGCTGAGTTCTCGGTGGCTAAATCAATGGCCGACGCCTGGTTCGCAATGGCCGCCATTGACTGGCTGACATCATGAATCTGCCGGCGGGTAGTATCAGTGGACGCCTGGACGTCCTCTGCCTGAGAGTCCAACGATGTGGACCGGTCATTGATGCTGTGGGCAGCCGTCCTCACTTCTCCGATAAAGAGCTCAAACCGGCTAACCAACCCTACCAGCGCGCGCGTCACACCAGCCACTTCATCGTGTCCGGTAATAACCGGGCGCCGGGAAAGATCTGAGGTCTCGTCCATTTCCCGGAGGCCGGACTCCAGCAACTGCAGGCGGCCAATCACCGAGCGCCGAAGCCAGAGCGTCATCAAGACCACAGACATCAGGAATACAGCAGAGCCGGCCAACAGCCAGATTTTCTGGGTATCCAGAAAGGCCAGCAGGTCCTGACTACGAACTTCAATGATGTTGCGGCTGGCTTCCTTACGGTTGTTGATCGCCTTGAGCATCGGGCCGAGGGCCGGGAACAAGTCAAAATCCACCACTTGCCCTACTCGATAGTAGCTCCGCCCTTCGATACCCGGTCTCATGGATTCGATGAGCGCCAGCACGCTCTCAAACAACGCTCGATTATCCGTCGCCCACTCGCTCAGCCCGGCATTGTCCTCGATTGCACGCCAGTGCTCCGGCAGCACCTCGGTCAATGCCTGGAATTCCGCATCGATTTCATCCCAGAGCATCAACTGCGCCTTGATCTTGTAGGCGAGGTCCTGCAGCCGGCGATGGTCCTGCTCAAGATCTTCCAGCAGCCACGACTCCATAAGACTTTCCCGAACCAATGCCTCTGAAGCGGACTCCGCACGGGTCATAATGCTCGATGACAGGGCCGCCAATGCGGCCAAAGCAAACACCGATAGAAAGGAAAAGAACAGAATACGGCTGCGGACAGTTCTGAGCATGGTATCTCCACTGGGGGTATCGTCCAATGGAGCTTATGCCTGTTTTGTGACACTTTTATGTCGCGAAAGGCGCCATTTTCCAGTCGGGAAGCCTCCGATAGACCATCATCGAATGTCGAATACGCGGGAAATCCCCTACGCTCATTCTTTTACCCATTGCGCCCAGCGCGATATTCTCTAGGTTGGCATTGATTCCGAACAGGCGTAAACGATGGTCCACAGCAAGCCTTTCTCACAGGCCTGTGTAAATAACAGGCAACCAATACTGGAATGCATCAAAACGGTGTTCACCGAGCCGGCCACCATATTGGAAATTGGAACGGGAACGGGGCAACACGCTGTTTATTTTGCAGCAGAGCTCCCCCACCTGACGTGGCAGCCCAGTGATCGGCCTGGAGGCGCCGATCATTCCCTCGGCTGGATCCAGGAGGCTGACCTTGCCAATATTCGCCCACCTCTAGAACTGGACGTTTCCCTGGGAAGCTGGCCGGTAGACACCATTGATGGCGCCTATTCCGCCAACACGGCTCACATCATGTCGTGGGAAGAGGTAGAGGCAATGTTCGCCGGGCTGGCTAAACGCCTCATTGCCGGCGGCCTGTTCTGCCTCTATGGGCCGTTTAATTATGAGGGGCAATTTACCAGCGACAGCAATCGACAGTTCGATCACCACCTGCGGAGTCAGGCCCCGCACATGGGCATCAGGAACATGGATGACATGCTGGAACTGGCGGGCCGAGTTCGGTTCGGGCTTGAAAGCGATTTCGAAATGCCTGCCAACAATCGACTGCTGGTATGGCGCAAACTGTAAAAAGCCACTCTATGTCAGGAGGGATCACGCAATGAGCCACCAGAGACTCACAATGCTGATCAGCGGCAAGGTCCAGGGCGTTTGCTATCGCGCCTCCGCGGCCGACATGGCCAACAGCCTGGGAGTTACCGGCTACGCCAGAAACCTGCCGGATGGCCGCGTAGAAATCGTTGCAGAGGGCTCACCGGCGTCACTGGTTTCGCTCAGACAATGGTGCCGGGACGGCCCTCCCTCGGCAATCGTCGACAAAATTAACACCACCGAAGACTCTGCAACCGGTGAGTTCACTAACTTTGGAGTTCGGTAACCACCGGCTGGATGACACTACTCGGAACATTTCTTCACACCCTTGAGACCACGCTGCCGGTATTCGCCATGGTGTTTATCGGCCTTGGTCTCAGGCGGCTCGGCTGGATCGATACCAACTTTATCAACACGGCGTCGGCACTGGTCTTCCGCGCGACTCTGCCAACCCTGGTATTCCTCAGTATTGTGCGCGCGGACCTGGATACCACCCTCAACCCCGCACTGCTTGGATTCTTCGTAGCCGCCACCCTCGCCAGCTTCCTCTTCTGCTGGCTTTGGGCCATACGTGCCGCACCAACGATTGACCGGGGCGTGTATGTGCAGGGCGCTTTCAGGGGCAACTGCGGTATTGTGGGCCTCGCCCTGGCGGCAAGCCTCTATGGCGACTTTGGGCTTTCCGCCGGGGGCCTTCTCCTGGGCGTGGTCATCATTTCCTACAACGCGCTCTCTGTGGTTGTCCTGACAGCCTACCAGCCGGGTCAGACGGCCAGCTGGGGGCGCATTCTCGGTGATATCGGGCGCAACCCGCTCATTCTGGCGGTGGTCATCGCCGTTCCCTTCGCCTGGTCCGGGTTACAACTGCCGAACTGGCTGATGACCAGCGGTGACTATTTCGCCTCACTTACCTTGCCCCTGGCGCTGATGTGCATTGGCGGCACGCTCTCCTTGAGCGCCATGCGTACCGATCACAAGCTGGCGATCAGTGCCAGTGTGATGAAGATGGTGACGTTACCGGTATTGTGTACATTCGCTGCCTGGCTGGCCGGGTTTGAAGGGCGCGAACTTGGGCTGATGTTCCTGTTCTTCGCCAGCCCGACAGCCGCCGCCAGTTTTGTCATGGTCAAGGCGCTGGGCGGCAACGACCGCCTGGCAGCCAATATCGTGGCTTTGACCACGTTAATGGCCAGTGTAACGGTTACGGCGGGGGTGTTTGTGTTGCGGACGGCAGGGGTGGCTTAAGTGACATGCAATAAAAAACCCCAGCATCTCTGCTGGGGTTTTGTATTGGCGGAGAGGGAGGGATTCGAACCCTCGATACGCTATTAACGTATACACACTTTCCAGGCGTGCGCCTTCAGCCACTCGGCCACCTCTCCAATACTCTTTAAATAATTCGTTCCAAATCAGCAACGTCGTCGCTCATTTGAGGGCGCAAACTCTAATGGTTTTGTTCCGGTTTGGCAACTCCAATTTTCAAATCCTTTTCTGACCAACCACAGCGACCACAGAAACCTGATGGCCGCCTGTGCGATACTGGCATAGTTACCCAATACCCTAAACACCGCTCGGGGGCGACCCGTTATGATGATGAAAGCCGACGAATCCACGCTGGTACTGATTGACCTCCAGAAAAAACTCATGCCTGTCATCAGCCACGGAAATTTAATGCTGGCAGAGAGCGTTAGACTTGCGCAGATTGCCAAGCTGCTTGATGTGCCGGTGATTGCCACGGAACAGATCCCGGAGAAGCTTGGACGCAACGACGAACAGATCAGTGCTCTAGCTGATCAAACCTTATCCAAGACTCACTTTGATGCCTGCGGTGGAGGGCTGGTGGAGGCCATTGCCGATAACCGGAAACAGGTGGTTATTGGCGGTTGCGAAGCGCATGTATGCCTGTTGCAAACCGCCCTATCCCTCCTCGCTGCGGGTTTTCGTGTATGGGTGGTGGAAAACGCGACCGGCTCACGCCATGACAACGACCGGGATGCTGCCCTGGAACGAATGCAGCAGGCCGGGGCCGTTATCGTAACGCTTGAGATGGTGGCTTTTGAGTGGATGCGGGACTGCGAGCACCCACGTTTCCGGGAAGTTCAGAAACTGATCAAGTGACGAAGCGAATATCACCAATGCTGTCACTGGAATCACATCAGGGTTCCAGTGAGACACATTAGGGAAACTGTTGCTGAATTGGGGCGCCCCAAATATTTACGTTTACGTAAAGTAGATGTATCTGCCTGTTACCGCTGGAATTTTCAAAATCACCAAAAAATGCATGAATTTCAACCATTGACGACGATGTAAAAGCTATCTAGTCTTCTCTCGTTGAGCCCCAAAAGGGTATCAACACATGAAATCATGCCAACCGGCCTATCTGCCGGGGCACAACAACAATATTGACCACGGAAGCCGTGATCCGGCCTGGTGGAAGAGGATTTCAGCATGTCACTGGTAAAACAGTCCCTGAGCATGGGCCCATGCGCCCAGACCCTGCAACACCCTACAGCTCCTTTCCTTTCTCTGACGTTTTGTGCATCCCGATCGCTCCGGCCGGATCTTTCACGACTATCCACACTCGTGCAATTACCAAATCTGACCGGCAGTTAATCGCGTCCAACACCCGATAGCGATTGAGTTTCGGTAGCGCCCGCAATCTACCCGCCGGCCTCCGTAACTAAGGGCGACCCCCTGTGCAAGAACAACCCGGAGCAAAAGGAATCCAAACAATGACTGTATTTACCCATCCTGAATTCGACCACCACGAACATCTGACGTTTTGCTGCGATCCGGAGACCGGGCTGCGCGCCATTATCGCCGTACACAATACCTCTCGTGGACCCGCTCTAGGCGGATGCCGCATGTACCCCTATGCCAGCGACGACGAGGCTCTGACAGACGTGCTCCGCCTGTCACGAGGAATGACCTACAAGTCGGCACTGGCCAACCTTGATCTCGGCGGCGGCAAGTCCGTCATCATCGGCGATCCACGCCAGCACAAAACCGAAGCCTTGCTCGAATCCATGGGCCGCTTCCTGGAACAGCTCGGCGGACTTTATATCGCTGCCGAGGATTCGGGCACCAGCGTAGCCGACCTCCAGGTTATGGGCCGCAAAACATCCAATGTGGCCGGCATCAGCGAACGCCCGGGGTTTGATGGCAGGCCCAGCAACGGCGACCCCTCTCCCGCTACCGCCTGGGGCACCTTCGTGGGCATTAATGCTGCCGTTAAACACAAGCTCGGCCGCAGCGACCTGGAGGGGTTGAATGTGGCGGTACAGGGCATTGGCAACGTTGGTTACCGCCTGGCCCGACACCTCAAAGAAGCAGGCGCGAAGCTTTGGGTCTACGACGTCCACCAGGATCAGATGGATCGCGCAGTGGCAGAGTTGGGCGCCACCCCGGCTACCGCCGACGAAATCCTCTACCTGCCGGTAGACGTGGTTGCGCCCTGCGCCATGGGCGCCGTCCTGAATGATCACTCCATTCGTAAGCTACAGGCCACCATCGTGGCCGGCGCCGCTAACAATCAGTTGGCTACCCCGGCTCATGACCAGGCACTGTTCGAACGTGGAGTGCTCTATGCCCCAGACTTTGTAATCAACGCTGGCGGCATTATCGACGTGTGTTACGAGCGCAAGGGCCCCGACCCCCAGGCCGTCCGCAAACACGTTGATTCCATAGCCAATACCCTGGAGGAGATCTTCCAGCGCTCGGATCGCGATGGCCTGCCCACCGGGCAGATCGCCGATCAACTCGCAGAGGAGCGATTCCGGCATAAATCCCGTTGATGGCGGCTAAACCGCCGCCACTCACTCCCCCGAAAACAAAAACAGTAAGCAGGAGAATACAATGAGTAATGCTTCTTCATCCGCTGAAGGCGGTGCCATGGGCCAGGCGACAGCGAAGCGTGGGCTGTGGTCTTCGCGCCTGGCATTCATACTTGCCGCAACAGGCTCAGCGGTGGGCCTGGGTAATATCTGGAAATTCCCCTACATCACCGGTGAAAACGGCGGTGGTGCCTTTGTTCTGGTTTACCTGCTGTGCATTGCAGCGGTGGGTCTACCGATCATGATGGCTGAAGTACTAGTCGGTCGCCGTGGTGGTCTCAGCCCCGTCAACAGCATGCGGGCCATAACTAGCCAGGAAGGCCTGAAACCAGCCTGGCGCTGGGTGGCTGCCGTCGGGGTTCTGGCGGGGTTCCTGATTCTATCGTTCTATTCTGTGATCGGCGGATGGGCGATTTCCTATGTGGGCACCGCCGCCACGGGCCAGTTGGCTGGCCAGTCGGCAGAGTCCATAGGTGCCATCTTCTCCGGCCTGTTGGGCGACCCGATGAAGCTGCTTCTATGGCACACCCTGTTCATGGCGCTGGTCATGGTTGTGGTTGCACGAGGCGTACGTTCCGGGCTTGAGCGCGCTGTCAGTATTCTGATGCCAGCCCTGTTCGTGCTCCTGCTGATTGTCGTGGGCTATGCGATGACCACTGGCCACTTTGGTCAGGCCGTCGCCTTCCTGTTCCAGCCTGACTTCTCAAAGCTCACCACTTCGGGCGTTTTGGTTGCCCTGGGCCACGCGTTTTTCACGCTCAGCCTCGGCATGGGTGTCATGATGGCCTACGGCTCCTATCTGCCAAAAAACATCTCCATCGCCAAAACCTCCGTGACTGTCTCAATCATGGATACCGCCGTGGCCTTGCTGGCCGGACTGGCTATCTTCCCGATCGTATTCGCCAATGGCCTTGAGCCAGGTGCCGGCCCCGGCCTGATTTTCCAAACCCTGCCACTGGCGTTCGGACAAATGCCCATGGGCAGCCTCTTCGGTACGCTGTTCTTCGTGTTGCTGATCTTTGCCGCCTGGACATCCGGCATTTCCCTGCTGGAGCCGATTGTTGAATGGCTTGAGGAACAGAAAGGTATGAACCGCACGGTGAGTACCGTCGGGGCAGGCATCGTGTGCTGGTTATTGGGTGTGGCCTCCGTGCTTTCGCTAAACCTGTGGTCGGACGTGACACCGCTGGGCATGTTTGCGATGTTCGAAGGCAAAACCATCTTCGACCTTCTGGACTTCCTGACCGCTAATATCCTGTTGCCCCTGGGCGGACTGCTGGTCGCCGTGTTTGTCGGCTGGACAATGTCTCGACAGGCGCTGGAAAGCGAACTGGGCATGTCAGCGGGCACATTCTCGCTCTGGTATCGCGTACTGCGTTACTTCACACCCGTTGCTGTAGCCATCGTCTTCGTCTACAACCTGGTATAAACATTCAAGCGGGATGCCGGCCCCTGTTCTGGGGCCGGCTCATCAGCCAAACGGCCATCAAGACACCGTGTAACACCAGGAACGGTATGGCAATCAGCAACAATCCATTCCAATCAAACGCCGCCAATACCGCACCAGCACTCAGTGCAGCTGTCGCCTGCGAGCCGAATACCATCAGGTCGTTGAGCCCCTGAACACGGAACCGCTCCTCATCGCGATATCCCTGCGGTAATAGCGTGGTGCCGCCGACAAACAGGAAGTTCCAGCCAACCCCCAACAGGATGAGTGCAAACAGGTAATGGTGAAAGCTGATACCGCTGAACGCCAGGGCCACACACCCCAGATAGGCCAGCAATCCCAGCCCCATCATCCTTGGAATACCCACCACACGAATGAACCAGCCACTTATCAGCGACGGCAGATACATGGCCATGATGTGAATCTGAATGACCCACTTGGCATCTTCAAGCGGGTGGTCGGCCACTTCCGTCATACTCAGTGGTGTTGCCGTCATGATAAAGCTCATGAGGGCATAACCGATGGCCGCGGAACTGATCGCCGCCCAAATGACCGGTTGCCTCAGGATGTTGGCCATTGGACGACCGCCCTCCCCCAAGGCTTCCCGTACTCGCTCCCCGCTGGCGCGGTACCCGAAAACCAGTACGACCATGGCAACTACCTGCACGGCACTCAATGCAAGCCAGCCGCCCATGAAAGGGTGCTCGGCTTGGCCTCCACCGCCCAAAAGCGCAATTTCCGGCCCCAGCCACGCCGCTACGAGGCCGCCTAGAAGCACCCTGGCTGCTGCGGAGCCAGCCATCTCGGGCGCTACCGACTCCATGGCCGCAAAGCGGTATTGGTGAACCACCGCCAGCCCGGTTCCGCCCACAACCGCCGCAGCGCACAAGAACGGGAAACTCGCACTCCAGGCTGCCAGCGCACCGAACAACCCGGACACCACACCCGCCAGCGTGCCAAGCAACATAACCGGCTTGCGCCCCAGGCGTTCCATCAGCCACGTAGCAGGCTTTATAGCCAGGACCGTTCCAACTACCACAAGGCCCACGGGCAAGGTTGCCCACTCAGGTGATGGCGCCAGAAGACGTCCGTGAATGCTTCCGATAAAGACGATGAAAGGCGCTGTACACATGGCAAGCGCCTGGGCGGCGACCAGTATCCATACATTGATCGGCATTGGGTGGGCCTATTTCTTGCGGTAGATGATCCCTGGGTGGCACTGCACCATTTCGTAAAGATGAGGCAACCCGTTCAGCGATTCCGATGCTCCCAGTATCAGGTAACCACCGGGATTGAGAGTGGCATGGATACGGGTCAGGATGTCCTTTTTAAGCTCTGCCGAGAAGTAGATCAGTACGTTCCGGCACATAACAATGTCAAACTTCCCGAGCATGTAGCGTTCAAGCAGATTCAGCTCCCTGAACTCCACCATGCTCTTGATCTGTGGTCGGATCTGCCAACTGCCGTTCATCGCGGGGGTGAAAAACTGCTTTTGCCGCTCGGGTGACAGGCCCCGGCCAATGGCGATCATCTCGTACTCGCCACGGCGCGCAACCTCAAGAACACTTTTAGAAATGTCGGTGGCGGTGATCTTCACATCCCGCAGCCTACCCGGCCGCTGGCGACGAAATTCTTCGATAATCATCGCTACCGAATAGGGCTCCTGGCCTGTCGAACAGGCGGCAGACCAGATACGAAGTGACTGCGCTGATTTTCTGTCGCCGAATTCGGGCAGCAGCTTTTCCTGCAGGATGCGGAACGGGTGATTGTCCCGAAACCAGAGGGTTTCATTCGTCGTCATCGCGTCGATCACGACTTCCTTCAAACTGCTGCGACCGGTTCGCTTCACACGATCCAGCAGATCACCCAGGGTGCTCAGCTTGTTCTCTTCCATGATCCGCCGTAAACGGCTTTTTACCAGGTACTGCTTGTTATCCCCGAGCAAAATGCCACACGCATCCTGCAGGAATGATTTAAAGGCCTCGTATTCCTGTGGCGTTATTTCAGCTTTCATTGGATCTCATTATCGAGTGAGTCGGGAGTAACGGAGGAGCGTCACTGCTCGCGGTCGACAATTTCCATGACCCTTTCGGCCAGCTCATCAGGGCTGAATTTAGCCATGAAATCGTCAGCGCCTACTTTCTGCACCATCGCCTTGTTGAACACGCCACTCAGGGATGTGTGCAGCATGATAAATACATCCTTGATTGCAGGCTCATTTTTACACTTGGTGACCAGAGTGTACCCGTCCATTTCCGGCATTTCGACATCGGATATGATCAAACACAGGTGATCGACGGCGCGAGAGCCATCTGCCGTAACTTCTTTTAGGTAATCCAGGGCCTGCTTGCCATCATTTTTTGTCACCACTTCCATACCGATGGCCGTGAGGCAACGCTCGATCTGACGTCGGGCCACTGCGGAGTCATCCACGACAAGCACTGGCAGATGGCCGGGCACCCGCTCTGAACTGCGGTTGCGAACGTCTTCGGTGACATCCTCCTCAAACGGAGAAACCTCGGAGAGTATCTTTTCAACATCGATAATCTCAATCAGCTTGTCTTCAAAGTGGGTTACCGCCGTCAAGTAAACGTCTTTGCCCGCACCCTTGGGTGGCGGCAGGATATCTTCCCAGTTCATATTCACGATGCGGTCGACGCCGGCCACCAGGAAACCCTGGGTTTTGCGGTTGTATTCAGTAATGATCACGAAGCTGGTGGCCATCTCTTCCTTGGGAATACCGGGAAGCCGGATTGACATGCCAAGGTCAATGATAGGGATGGTCTCGCCACGAATATGGGCCACGCCCCGAACCATGGGGCGACTGTTCGGCAACGATGACAGCCTGGGGCACTGCAACACTTCCTTGACCTTGAAGACGTTGATGCCGTACATCTGCCGGCCACGAAGGCGAAATAACAGAAGCTCCAGACGATTCTGGCCCACCAGCTGGGTGCGCTGATTTACACTGTCCAATACCCCTGCCATCGTTTATATCTCCCACTCGAAACGTCTTGCTGCCGGCACGCATTTTGCTGCGTTATTCTAAAAAGTCGCGTGGAACCGGCTATGTGCCGGTTTGTTGACTCACTCGATAGGCTTAACGGCCGAATCCGGAAATCATTAGGATATTCCTGAACTCGGGGCTTTACCCGGTTAATGACAGCATAGGACAAACTGCCGCGTATGCGCATTACCAATTTCGCCATCATATTGTTATTCGCCGTAACAGCCGGCCCGGCAATGGCCTCCACGACCACGGCCGAACAAATTCAAAGCAGCGCGGAACAATTTCTGGAGGCATTTTCAGAGGCTCAGGCAAACGAAGGCTTTACGGTTTCCCACGATACCGGCCAACTCGACGCACGCCTCTCGCTCGCAACCTGTGATACCCCACTCAGCGTATCGTTCAGCGGCGACCCCTGGAGGACCACCCAACCCTCGCTACTGGTTTCCTGCGAGGGCGAGCGCCCCTGGCGCATGTTCCTTCCGGTATCCGTCACGATAACCGGTGAAGCCATGGTCGCCGCCCGCCCCCTGGGGCGCGGCGAACGACTGACAAAAGCAGCAATACAGTCGGATAACGTGGTGGTGAATTCGATTCGACGGGGCGCAATAACCAATGTCGACCAGTTAGTGGGCATGGAAATGCGCCGCGGCGTGAACGCCGGTACCGTATTTACACCGGATTTGGTGCTGGCTCCGGCAGCGATCGAACGCGGAGACCATGTTATCATCAGCGCCCGCAGCGGCAATTTTTCGGTAAACTCAAGGGGTAAGGCCCTGGCCAGTGCCGGGATTGGAGAACAGGTTCTGGTTGAGAACCTCTCGTCCTCCCGCACCGTGCGTGCCCGTGTGACTGCTCCCGGGCATGTCGAGATTCCCATGTAACCTCGTTCCCGGCATTGATTCACCGGAAACGGCAATTTGTTGCCGGTTTTTTGGAAAGATGACAAGAGTGTCATTTAACTCTTGCAAAAATCGCTAAAGAAACGTCAGGCCATGCCGATAGACAGGTATGAAATTTTGGAGCCGCCCAACGCGGCCGACCAGTTAAGCAGGTAACGTTATGTCAGTTGACTTTAATGGAATAGGCCCAGGCCAGGTCAACACCCAGAAAACCACGGCCGATAAATCTTCCGCTACCCAGAGCACTCAGCCCTCTACAGCTGAGCAGGCAAAGACCCAGGCGCAAGGCGCCCGTGGTGAAAATGTCAATTTGAGCAGCCAGGCGAAGAACCTGAAACAGCTCGAACAAAAGCTCGGCAGTTATCCGGAAATGGACGATGACCGTATCGAGCAGATCCGCTCTGCCCTTGAAAGCGGCTCCTACAAGGTTGATGCAGAGAAACTGGCCCAGAAAATGCTTGAGATGGATGAAAGCATTTTCGGGTGAGTAGATCATGGCCGCAATTGATGAACTGAAAGACCTTTTATCTCAGGATATCCGTCAACTCGAATCCCTGACGGACGTCCTGCAGCAGGAAAAAGCCTGCCTTTCCACATCTGATATCCGTAAACTCGAATCACTGACTGGCGAGAAAAACACTCTGTTGGGTCAGATTCGTGAACGGGCCAAACTCAAAATCCGCCTTCTGGTGTCGATGGGGTTTCGACCTGAAAGCGGAGCACCCTCACGGTTTATTCTCAGCGCCGGCCTGTCAGATGTTTACGACTTGTGGCGGGAGGCCGACGAACGCCTTAAGACCTGTCACCAGTTGAATAGCAATAATGGGCGGGTTGTCAGTCACCTTCAGAAGCGCCTTTCACGTCTTACTGATATATTCCGCGGCGTTTCCGGGCACCAGACCCTCTACGGTGCTCAGGGCGAGCAAAAGGCCGTATCACACCGTACCGTTCTGGCGAGCGCCTGACGGCTTCTGGGCTCCGCAAACGTCGGAGCCCAACGCATCCCATCAGCGAGTATAGATCGTCATCTGTGAATCGGGATGGAAGCGGATATTGTCGAGTGCAATGTTCCCCATGGACGGTCCCTGACTGCCGCTGACCCGTATATTGTCCATGCGGATCTGTTCGATCCTTTCCGGGAACGCCAGGCTGAGTCCGCCATCGTCACGAACCGTGTAACGGGGAACATCATCCCGATAATGCACACCGGATATCGTAAGATCAGAATCCAGGAAGTTCAGCACCGGCACGAAAATGTTCGCTGTTAGTTTCAGGCCTTCGATGACATCCGGATCAACCTCTCCTGTTCCGTCGTTACTTCCGGTCATGGCAGATACCGTGGCGATACGATCCAACAAGGATTGATCACCCTGCCCCGACACGCCGGCCATCTCGTCATCATTAAGCGGCGCCAAACCGGCACGCTCGTACAATTGCGCGGCGTCCGTAACGTCCCGTGAATCATTCGTGGTGCTGCCAGCGGCAAAACTGACCAATGGCTGAAAAGGCAATACCGCCATGGTGACCAGTGCAGCCGCGTTGCGGTAACGGGATTGGTGCTTGAGAACCCGATGCAACTCGCGCTCGGTAATCCAGCCGGACTGTATAAACACCTCGCCGAGCCGTTGACCGGTCTCATGCTGTAGGCGCAAGCCCTCTTCCAACTGAATTTCGGAAAGGTATCCCCGGTTTATCAGCAACCGACCGAGACGGGATTTTTCTTCGAAGCCCTGACGGATTTTCAAGGTATGCCTCCAATAGCTTCACAGTGATTGCCGTACAACCTGGCCCGGTCAGAGTGCATCAATGCCACTGATGCGATAAAGGTTAGCTGATAGTCATGAACTCCGCAGGGAATATGCCCGACTTGACAAGTATTATCTGCTAACATCCTGCAACAGACTGGATTCATGGGAACAGTATCGCAGCAAACATTCCCGAAGCTACCTACTATTCCCTGAACTAACTACGTGAGCCATTATAGAATGACAAATTTCGTAAAACCGTTTCGTTATGTGATGCAAATCGCTCTATCTGTAACCTTCATGCTGGGTATCGGCAACTGCCTGGCGGCAGAAGGGCAACAGAATGAGCTGCCCCAGGTGATTATTGAAACCAGCGAAGGTGCCATTGAGGTGACTCTGCGCCCGGACATCGCTCCCGAGACCGTTGATAATTTTATTACCTATGCCAAAAACGGGTTCTACGAGGGTACGCTGTTCCATAGGGTCATTCCTAGTTTCATGATCCAGGGCGGCGGTTTTGATCAGGATCTAAACCAGAAGCAGACCCGTAGCCCCATCCGGAACGAAGCCAGGCCAACCGCCAAAAACCTTCGCGGAACCATCGCCATGGCCCGCACAAGCTCACCGGACTCCGCCACGTCCCAGTTTTTTATCAACCTGACCGACAACGATTTCCTGAACGCAGGTGTCCGCGGCCCGGGCTACGCGGTATTTGGCAAGGTGACAGGGGGAATGGGTGTTGTGGATGCCATCGCCAGCAAGAAAACGGTGAGATCCCGAGGCATGGCGGATGTACCCCAGGAACCAGTCATTATTCGTAGCGTTTCGGTCCGGAAAACCGATACCGCGGCAGAGTAGCCCATCAAGCCTACTGACCGGATACGATGATTGTGACTGACCCCAGGCTACCGTCCATTGAAACCGCCGACATTGATTGGAGCAGTGGCGCACCCCGCTGTCGCCGCTTTGGCGATGTTTACTTCTGCAGCGAGAACGGCCTTGAAGAAGCGCGGTATGTGTTTATCGGCCAGAACCGGCTTCGCGAACGTTTCTCCTTATTGCCCGCAGCCTCCTCCTTCGTCATCGCGGAAACTGGGTTTGGCACTGGCCTGAATTTCCTCGCAGCCTGGCAAGCCTGGAATGAAACAGCCACACCACGCAACGGCTGCCTGCATTTCGTCTCCGCCGAACGCCACCCGTTGACTCCGGAGGACCTTGCCCGAGCACTTACGATGTGGCCGGAGCTCAAGGTTTACGCTGACCAACTGCTTGAACAATATCCTGCCCCCATCACCGGCACCCATCGCCTGGTACTCGCCGGCGGTCACGTCAGGCTGACCCTGTTTTTCGGCGACGTAGCCGATGCCTGGCGTGAGCTGGATTTTCAGGCGGATGCCTGGTTCCTGGACGGTTTCGCGCCCGCTAAAAATCCGGGCATGTGGACGAGTGAAGTCATCGACGCGATGCCGGGCCACAGCAAGCCCGGCGCGACGGTCGCCACCTTTACATCCGTTGGCGAGGTGCGGAGACGGCTGATTGCTGCTGGCTTCGCCATGCGAAAAGCACCCGGATTTGGCCAGAAATGGGAAATGTTGACCGGCACACTGGGTGATGCCACCAGCCCCGGAACACCACCAGCCGCGAATGATGTTGAATCCATTGCCATCATCGGCGCCGGGGTTGCCGGCAGCCTGCTCGCCCGGAATCTGGCGGAGCGGGGATTGCATGTCACGGTGATTGACCAGGCTCAAGAGGCTGGAACAGCCGCCTCTGGCAATATCCAGGGTGCGCTGTATGTCAAACTGGGCATTGAGTTCAACGATCAGGCAAAGCTCGGTCTCTCATCGTTGCTGTTCAGTCAACGTTACTATCAACAGTTCGGCGGGGAGCACTGGCATCCTTCCGGGCTTGTTCAACTGGCGCACAGTGATAGCGAGCAAGACCGTCAGAACCGCTTCATCGCCCGCAACGACTATCCAAGCGCCGTATTGCAGCAGATCAGCCCGGAACAGGCGTCTGAGCTTGCCGGCATTCCGCTGACTCGGGGAGGCCTCTGGTTTCCTCGCAGTGGATGGCTTGAACCCGGCGGCCTTTGCCGGGATTTGATAGAGCACGAGCGGATCTTTCAATGTTTTGGGTTTGACGTCCACCGACTTACTCCCTGCAACGGCAAATGGCATATCGCAGGTAACGGCGAGCAGGATGTTGTGGTCGACCGGGTGGTGATATGCGCCGGCCATCAGACACCGGACCTGATTCCGTTGAAGGGCGGCTTCCGTTTTCGTGCGATTAGAGGGCAAGTAACCCACTTGCCTGCGAAGGCGGTCAATTGCCCTGATGTAGTGGTATGTGGATCAGGGTATCTCAATCCCGCCCACGGTGGCATGACACTGGCGGGTGCCACCTTCGATCTTCATGACTCATCGCCAACCCTTTCCACCGAAAGCCACCGGGATAACCTTTCAATGCTGGATGCGATGGTTCCGGGCTCGGTAAACAGGGATTCAGGCGACGTTGATCCGGCGAAACTCGATGGCAAAGTCGGGTTTCGATGCACAACCCATGATTATCAGCCGGTCGCTGGTCCACTAGTGGACGCTTATGGGCAACCATTGGAAGGCATCAACCTGTTTACCGGCTTGGGCAGCAAGGGGTTGAGTTACGCTCCCCTGCTCGCAGAGTACCTTGCCGACCGGCTCTCCGGGCAGCCTGTCTGCCTCCCCGGATCCCTGGCAAAACGGGTCGCGACGGGCCGCTGCCACCGCGTGGAAATAACAGAGCAGGAAACTATTAGCGCCTGAAGAAATCAAATTGTCTGCCGATAACCGGAGAAGGCCCTGTTGTAACCGGAGCAGATCATTATGTCCATTCATGTCAGTGAACCCGGCAGACCCGTTGGGACACGCCTGCCGGAGATATTCCGGGGCCGCCGCGTAGGTGACGTTACAGAACTGAGCGAATCCCACAATATCGATGTTCAGCACAGTGAGGCAACCGACGCCGAGTTCCAGCTTGCCGCCCGCTCCGGACGGCAGCGTGCCATTGAGGAATACGGTGCCGCAGCGTCCGGTGAACCCAAAGAGCGGCGGGCCTACCTGCCGGTATCCCAGATCTGCACCCCCGCCCTGCACTCTCTGCCAGCCACCGCAAGCGTTGCTGACGCGATGGAAGCCATGGATGAAAACGGCGTCAACCATCTCGTGATTACCGCAGACGGTAACGTAGCAGGGCTTGTGGATCTACGCTGGTTGCTAGCCTGGCTCCACGAAACCGATGCAAACGCCATGAGCGCGAGCTTCGTGAATATCGAACTACCCGCCTTCCTGACCTCGTCGCCCGAGACCGATGCCCACCAGTTGGCAAGGCTGATGCTCGCTCACCAACTGAATGCGGCCCTGGTGGTTGATGAGAGGGGCCAGTCAGCAGGTATCGTCACCAGCACCGATTACCTGAAGTTGTACGCCAACGCCAGCCGGCACGAGGGTAGCGTATAGCAGTGGGCACATCGCCCGCATTCGATTAATGCAACGGCAGCCCCTCTCCAGTAAACAGCCGAACCTCCCAGGTCTCAGAGGCACCACTGACGATTTTGACCAGGGCTGTTATTTCGTCATCGCGGTAGTTTTCAAGCCGTTCTATTTCACCCTCAGCACCCACCAGTGGCAACTGAGTTCTCCATTCCCGGCTGCTGTCAGTGTCATCATCGCTGTTTTCTTCCAGTGAAATTCTCGCCAGGATCGGCTGAGTCTGGCTGTTTCCCTCGCTTTCGCTGAAATTACCGTTGGTACTTCCTGCAACCAGAATGTCCCGGTCGTAAGTGCGCACCGCACGTAAAGACTCAGTGGATGCATCATCCAAGTCATTGAACGTAAAGGCGCGAGTGACATCTCCCAACGCCGTATAGGACAATGCAAACCCGGCCTGGCTGTTGATCTGACGGCGCTTCAGTGAGCGGTTCCCATCGCCAGACTCGACGCTATAGTTGCCGGTACTCTGGCCCACCAACCAGACATTGTTGGTCCCGTAGATGCCGCCGGAGAGATCTTCGTTGCCAGCGGTTCCACGCTGCCTGACGTTAATTGTACTGTCTGCGCTGGAGGCAATATAAAAGAACGCGTCTTTTCCGCCAAGTTGGGGTTGGCCACTCACCGCGCCTGAGGAATCCCCGATCAGCAGCGGACTGCTGGTGGACGTACTGCCTCCTACAACCGACTCATCATGCCCTGCCGACCCGACCTGTCGTATCCAGGCAACCACCGGCACAACCGAGTTGCCGTCAACGGTAGTGTCAATTCTCTGGAGAAAACTGTCCACACCACCAGCAGCGTTTTCGTTCGTCCACTGGCCATTGGTTTCGCCGGCGTTTACAACGTAACCACCGTCTTCATCAATCCCGGTCCACCGGGGAAAATCATCACCGGATGTGCCGGTCACGATGCCCCAAACCGGTACATAACTGTCCGGATCCTGAGCGGTGTCAAAAAAGTACAGCAAGGTATGAACATCCACACCATTGCCGCCAGGGGCACCGTCCGGTGTCTGTTCACTGCCGAACGACACGACGAATTCGTAGCGGGTAACGTCGTCATCTCCTTCCTTAAAGTTACGTTCGACAAAACCGATAACCGGTTCCCCACCCTGGGCAATAGCGGCCTCTGACAACGGCTGCTCCGTTACTGCCCCTTTCTGCGTGACGATACGCACCCAGGGACGGTCACCATCATCGATACGATAGCCTGCAATGAAAAGACGACCGTTGTGCCCGAAGGCCGTGTCGGTGGGAACAAAGGCCGCACTGTTGCCCACCTCAATCGGTGAAGTCAGTTCGTTGATGTTCACCCGCAGTTTGTCCGCATCCGCCGAGGCCGCGAAATTCTCCCTTCCGGACTGATAACGTTCGTCCAGACCCAAAAGAAGGAAACGATCGTTTTCCAGCTGGCCGTTGGTGTAGTCGTCGGGAATGCGGATACGAAAGCGCATTTCCTCAACGCCCTCGGCAAAGGTCAGAAGATCCCCTTCCACCCACTCGCCATTCCCGTCCCGGACTTCCACAAGGAAATCCTCGCCCAGAATCACATCGGAGTCATCATCCTCTCCAAGTTTCACGCTATAAGCACCGGCTCGTTCACCGCTGATTAAAGCAACATACTCGCGAACTTCGCCGACATTAAGCGCATCGCGGGTACCGCCGGCCTCGGTTTCCAGGCGCACTGTTGGCTCATTGTCCGCAATCCGCAGTAATTCCCTGACACCGGAATTGGAACTGCCAAGCCCGGCGAGGCCGGACCGCACCTCGGTCAGTCGGATGTTCAGGGTTTCCAGGGGTTCGGCCTCGGTGTCCTCGATAACTTCCAGGCGGATGTAACATTCGGTGATTCCGGGCTCCAGAGTAATCACCCCCTTGGACAGGAACCCATCATCGTCTGGCTGATACTGAAGATAGGAAGGCACTGGTAAGGTCGGTTCGCTCTGCGTCCCCAAACCAACAATGTCCTTGCCGATGATCGCCTCGTTGTCGTTGGCGGCGCCATTTTCACAACGCTGATGAGGGGGATCAATATCCTCGTCACAGCGTTGTGGATTAAAGCTGGAGTCCAGCTCAAAGGCCACCGACACACGGGTGACAGAAGGCTGATCAAGCAGTACCCGCACAAGAACGGGATAGGTGGCGCTGGTGCGTTGAACGGTTTTAACGACGGCGCCATCATCGTCGTACTCGTTCACCTCATATGTCTGTCGACCGATTTCTCCGATCTCCGGAGCCTCGCACCGATTATCCCGTTCCTCCGGCGCCTCGAACGCCTCTCCCTCGGTAAAATCGTCGATGGCCAGGCTGAGCACGTTTTCCCGGACCTCAATGTCAAATGGCTGTGTACCGGCCGCACGGCCATCATTGCCAACCAGAGTGATGTTCTCCGTAGTGCCGAGGTCATCACGGCCTCTCGAGCCACCGGTCAGCCCCGGAACGCCCCGCATGATGACGCCCTGGCGTGCCTTGTTGCTGGTGTCTTCCAGCGCCAGCCAGGACGGTGCATTGGTGAGTGAATAATCGAGAATATCGTCGCTGTCGAAAGCGCCAAAATTGTAGGCGTATTCAACGCCCAGATAAGCTTCGTCCGGCGGTGTTCCCAGAATGTAGGGGTCTTCGGCGTCCTGTTCGGTCTTGCAACCGCCAATGACAACCAGGATCAGTGACAGCAGGGCAAGACAGCCCCCGCGAGGAAAACAGCGAAGAGCACAGGAGAGGCAAGAGAGCGAATCGGCGCGCATGAAAAAGTCCGTTTCAGAGCATTGTTTTTATAGGTGCTTTACACACCGTTACAGAACAAGCTCATGGTAATCAATTTCACGGAGGCAGGATCTGCGCGAGTTCTCAGATTCTGGCCACGGACGAACCATCGTGTGCGCCGTGGCCAGAGGTTTATTCCAGGCCGTGGGTGCCAAGAAAATCGACGAAGGCGGACTCGTCCATTACCGGGACTCCCAAATTCTCGGCCTTCGTCAGCTTCGAACCGGCGGCTTCGCCGGCAACAACACAGGAGGTCTTGCCGGAGACGCTTCCCGCTACTTTGGCCCCAAGGGACTCCAATTTTGCCTTGGCGTCATCCCTCGTCATGTCGGACAGTGACCCCGTCAGTACCCAAGTCTCTCCCTTCAGCGGCTTTTCACTGGCGGTGATCTCTTCGGTCTGCCATTGAACCCCAGCGTCTTTCAGGGCCTGAATGGTTTCCTGGTTGTGGGTCTGGTCGAAGAAACTACGAATGTGGCCGGCGACAATGGGCCCAACGTCAGACACCGACTGCAGGGCATCCTCGTCAGCCTCACCAATGGCTTCCAGGGTGCCAAAGTGGCTGGCCAGGGCCTTGGCGGTTGCCTCGCCCACCTCCCGAATACCAAGGGCATACAGGAATTTCCAAAGGACCGGGTGGCGGGAGCGATCAATGGCATCGATCAGATTACCCGCGGATTTATCACCCATACGTTCAAGACCCGTCAAATCGGCTTTCTTTAACAGGTAAAGATCCGCAACCGTGGTGACCAGTTCCCTGTCCACCAGAATATCAATCCACTTGTCCCCCAGCCCTTCTATGTCCAGCGCCTTTCGGGATGCATAGTGCCGGATGGCCTCCTTACGCTGTGCCGGACAGAACAGCCCGCCGGAACAGCGGGCCACTACCTCGCCCTCGATCTGCACAATGTCAGACTGGCATACCGGGCAGGCGTCCGGAAGCTGGACCTCACGGGCATTGTCAGGGCGCCGTTCGGTCACAACCTTGACCACTTGGGGAATCACATCCCCCGCCCGTCGAACGAACACGGTGTCTCCGATACGGACACCCAGTCGCTGGATTTCGTCCATATTATGCAGAGTGGCATTGCTTACGGTGACGCCTCCCACAAATACCGGCTTGAGCCGGGCGACTGGTGTGATCGCGCCAGTACGGCCGACCTGGAATTCCACGTCTTCAATGACCGTCAGTTCTTCCTGCGCCGGAAATTTCTGGGCAATGGCCCATCGGGGGGCACGGGAGACGAACCCCAACTGCCGCTGCAATGCCAGGCTGTTTACCTTGAAGACAATGCCATCGATTTCATAAGGTAGGCTGGCACGCTTATCCATCAGCTCATTGTAAGCCTGCAGACAGTCCCCCGCGCCGGTCGCCCGACGCATCTCAGGGTTGATCCGGAAACCCCAGGCACCAACCTGTTGCAGCCCTTCCCAATGGGTGGCGGGCAGCCGGCTTTCGTCCTCAAGCGCGACACTGTAGGCGCACAATTCGAGTGGACGTCGGGCCGTCACGGTGGGCTTTTTCTGTCTCAGACTGCCGGCGGCAGCATTACGGGGGTTAACAAACGTCTTCTCTCCCTTGTCCGCCAGACGTTTGTTCAGGGTTTCGAACCCTTCCCGGGGCATATACACCTCTCCCCGGACCTCCACCAGCTCAGGGATGTTGTCACCACGAAGTCTCAGGGGCACCGACGGGATGGTACGGATGTTGGCGGTGATATCCTCACCTGTATAGCCATCACCGCGTGTAGCGGCCCGGGTCAGCACGCCAGATTCGTAATGAAGACTAACCGCCAGCCCATCCAGCTTGGGCTCGCAGACATACTCAATGTCTTCTTCGGTCTTGAGCCGATCTCTCACCCGGCGGTCAAAGTCCCTCAGTTCTTCATCACTGAACGCATTGTCCAGGGAAAGCATGGGGATACGATGGACAACTTCCTCAAAGGTGGTTTCCACCGATGCCCCCACCCGGCGAGTGGGGGTATCAGGCGTCACAATATCGGGGTATTGCGCTTCGAGGCCCTGTAATTCCCGAAACAGGCGGTCGTACTCGGCATCCGGAACCCGGGGATCGTCCAGAACATAGTACTGATAGTTATGCTCAGTGATGATATCCCGGAGTTCTCCGGCCCGGCTGATAACGTCGGGAGAGGCTTTGGTCATTGTCTGGGGGATCGTTGTTTACGTTCAAATTCGCGGATGCGTTGGCGGCAGTGTTCAATGGTTTGCGGGGTCATCACGCTGCGGCGCTCGTCCTTCAGTTCACCGCCAAGATTGCGCACCACGCACTGCGCCGTTTCCAGCATGAACTCAAAGGCCTGCATGGAATTGGTAGGCCCGGGCATGCTCATAAAGAAGCTGATACCCGGCGTCGACAGGGCTGGCATATCCTCGGGCTTGAAGGTACCGGGCTCAACAGCACTGGCCACGCTGAACTGCACCGGACTGGTGGTATCTGACTGTTCGTGGCGATGGTAGATATCCATGTCGCCATGTTCCAGGCCACAAGCTTCGAACAGCGCCTTGAGTTTGGTGCCCTCAAAATTCTGCTCACTTTTCGCCAACACATTGATAACCACCACTTCCCGGGCCTCCGGCCGGTTGGCTCCGGCGAGGGGCTGCCCGGATTGCCGTGATGTGGCTTCCCGCCTTGCCGTGTCTTCCTCGACCTCGGTGGTTACCGTGGGGGGAACCTCTTCGTGGTCCGGGCCAGAATCCGCTATGTCGGCTTCCGGCTCCTCGTCTACGGCCCCCCAACCGATGTCAGAATCGTAGTCAACGTCACTGGGTTCACTGGCGGCCAGGTTTTCCGGTTCCGATTCACGTTCTGCAGTCAGCTCTTGGGAGTCATCCTTACCCGTCGCGCCGGCGCTGCTGACCACCGGCCTGGTCGGTTTGGGCTCGGGCTTGGCGAAACGGCTCTTTTCCGGTTTGACGTAGCCGCGCTCTTCCAGCGTGTCACGTGAAATGGTTCGCGCCCCACCATTTGGGAGTTCAGGGTTGTAGTCCTGGTCCAACGGGGAATCGTCGAGATCGTCCGCGCCCATGCCAGAGGATATCGCGATTGATTCCTTACGGGCGCGCCTCATCCGGCGCAGGCCATCAATCACAATACCGAGTATAACCAGGGTACCGATGGCAATTAACCATTCCCTAAGAGACATAGTGGTGCTGTCCTGTTTGCAGATCAGATATCGTTGCTACTCTAAGAAAAGCCTGTAATGAATACAACGCAAACACAGGCCAGATGGCAGTTTTGTCATTTTTGCACGAACCTTGACCGCCTGTCCGCCAGCGACATGTCATCATGCTTCAGCCAACGCGGCAGCCTCGTCAACATCTACCGATACCAGCCGTGAGCATCCTGGCTCATGCATCGTGACCCCCATCAGTTGGTCGGCCATTTCCATGGCGATCTTGTTGTGGGTAATGTAGATGAACTGTACCTGTTTTGACATTTCCTTGACCATGTTGGCGTACCGCCCCACGTTGGCGTCGTCCAACGGAGCATCCACCTCATCCAGCATACAGAACGGGGCCGGATTAAGCTGGAAGATGGAGAACACCAATGCAATGGCCGTCAGTGCTTTCTCCCCGCCGGAGAGCAAATGAATGGTGCTGTTTTTCTTGCCCGGCGGCCTTGCCATGATGGCAACCCCCGTTTCCAGCAGGTCCTCCCCCGTAAGCTCAAGGTACGCATTGCCGCCGCCGAACACTTTCGGGAACAGCGCCTGGAGCCCCCCATTGACCTGATCGAACGTCTCCTTGAAGCGCTGCCGGGTTTCGCGATCGATCTTGCGTATGGCGTTGTCCAGGGTCTCCAGCGCTTCCATCAGATCTTCATGCTGACTATCCAGATAGGTCTTACGCTCACTCTGAACCTGATACTCCTCGATGGCCGCAAGGTTGATGGCACCCAGACGCTGAATCCGGGACCCGATTTTCTCGAGGTCTTCGGCCCAGGCTTGCTCGCTGGCATCTTCAGGCAACGTGGACAGCACTTCCTGCAGGCGGACATCCAGTTCCTCGAGCTGCTCCAGGTGATTGCCTGCACGAATCTCCAGGGCCTGGGATTCCATTTTCAGCTTCTCGAGGCTGGCACGGACGTCCTGGATGGTATGTTCTATGCGGCTGCGACTTTGCTCCCGATCACGCACCTCCTGATCAATTTCTTCAAGCGCGTCTCGGGCAGCACCCAACTTTTCCTCTTCAGCCAAGCGCCTGTCCAGCAGGCCTTCCAGCTGCATTTTCAGATCTTCAATGGGCTCTTCGGCGTTTTCGCGGCTTTCACGGAGAATGTCGAGTCGCTCGTCCAGACGCTCTTTCTGCAATTGCATTCGATCAATGGTCTGACGCAAGCCATCGCGCTGGCTGTTCAAAGACTGAAGCTGGAGTTGTAACTGGTGGGCGTGATCGCGATCGTGCCGAGCCTCCTGGCGAAGCCGGTCAAGGTTTTCACGCAGCACGTCCCGACGCTCAAGCAGCCGCTCCTTCTCTTCATCGCTGTCTTCCGTCGATGCCAGGGCCTGCTGCCACTCCTCGCGGGTTTCCAGCAGTTGTCCCTGCTGCTCCTCGAGATTCATGGACACGTCAGCAAGATCGTCACGAATGCGTTGAAGCCTCGCATCAATCTGTTCCGCACGCGCCTTCAGACCACTGATCTTGGATGACAGGGTGGCGAGTTCCCGATCAGCATCCGCCAGCCGGCCCTGGGCATCGTCCCTGGCAGCTTCCGCCCGTTCTGACTGTTCCAGCAACCGGTCCAGATTATCGGTGGCGGCTTCCAGGGAGGCTTCCGCCTGCTCCAGCTCTGCTGTCAGTGCGGTGACTTTCTTCTGGCGTTCGATTACGCCAATCTGGGCCGCGTCGGAATCGGGCATCAACACCCAGTCAGCGGACAACCAGGCACCCTCGGGGGTAATGACACTCCTGCCCGGCGCCAAACCTTTCTGCCGTTCCAGTGCGTCCTCCATGGACTCCGCGGTATCAACAAGCGCCAGCAAGGATGCCATGCCCCCGGCACCGGATACTTTGCTTGCGAGCCCCGTTAATGGACCATTGGCGCTAGAGTCACTATTCACCAGGGCCAAACCTCGGGGAGCATCAGCCATGTTGGCATGCACTGCTCCCAGCCCCGGTACGCTCAGCCCCTGGCTGAAACGCCCAATTACCTGCTCTACCGCAAATTCCCAGCCATCGTCGATACGAAGCTGCGTGGCCAGTCGTGGGCTGTCGCTAAGGCTGTGTTCATTGAGCCAGGCCTGCAGGGTGTCGTCCTGGCTGCCCATCTGTTCATCCAACAAGGCCTGCTGGGATTCAAGCGAAGCCCTCAGACTCTGGACCTGCTGGCGCGCCTCTGTGGCAGCTTGCTCTGCGTCCCGCTGGTGGTGGCGTGCCTCCTGGAGTTCGTCCTGGACAACGTTGATTCGCTCCGAGGCTTCCTCCCTCTGAAGCTCCAGGGTTTCCTGCTGCTCCAGCAGGTCGTCCAGTTCCGCCCGATCAACCTGCCCTTCAAGCAAATCCTGTTCTTCACGAAGCCGTTGTTGACGGGTGCGCAGTTGTTCAATGGCATTTTCCTGGGAACGGATACTGGACTGGGCCAGTTCCGCCTGTCGGCGCGCATCCGCTGAACGGGAACTGAAATCCTCCCAGTTGTGCTGCCATTCGCTCATGGCATCCTCGGCACTCTGGAGCTTTTCTCCGGATTCCTCCGACTTCAGGACCAGCGCCTCCTGTTCGGGCTCCAACATATCCAGTTCTTCCTGAATGCCCGCCAGTTTCTCTTCATCCTGTTCCAGTTCCCGAGCCAGTTCGCGCTGATTGACCATGGCCTGGTCCAGTTCCGCGGCCGTCTGGCGGCTGCGCTCTCGTTGGTGCTCAAGGCTCTGCTCAATGCGGGCAATATCGGCACCGGCTTCGTAGTAACGCGCCTGCGCCCGACTGAAATGTTCGTTACGTTCCTGATGCCCGTCCCGCAGGGATTCAAGAGCTGTTTCCAGGCTGACACGTTCAGACAGCTGCTTCTCGAGCTCGAGCTCGGTATCCCGGATGCGAGTGCGCCAAGTCTGAAGATCGGTGTCCAGGGACTGCCAACGCAACACCGTCAGCTCGGCCTTTTTCTGGCGTTCTTCCTGCTTGTACGCTTTGTACTTTTCCGCCGACTGAGCCTGACGCTCAAGGTGTTGCAGCTGCCTGCCGAGCTCGTCCCGAAGATCCGTCAGGCGTTCCAGGTTCTCCTGGGTCCGGCGGATGCGGCTTTCGGTTTCCTTGCGACGTTCCTTGTACTTGGAGATACCCGCCGCTTCCTCGATATACACCCGCAACTCTTCCGGCTTGGCCTCGATCAACCGCGAGATCATTCCCTGCTCGATGATGGCGTAGCTGCGGGGGCCCAGCCCGGTCCCGAGGAAAAGATCGGTAATGTCACGCCTCCGGCATTTGGAGCCGTTCAGAAAGTATTCCGACTGCCCCTCACGGGAAACACGGCGGCGTACCGAAATTTCATTGAAACGTACGAACTCGCCGGGCGCCGAACCGTCGCTGTTGTCGAAAACCAGTTCTATGGACGCCTGGCCAACCGGTTTACGCGCACTGGAACCGTTGAAGATAACGTCCGACATGGACTCGCCACGCAGATATTTGGCCGAGCTTTCCCCCATCACCCAGCGAACCGCATCGATGATATTGGACTTGCCACAACCGTTAGGGCCCACGACTGCTGTCATGTTGGACGGAAACGGCACCGTGGTCGGGTCAACGAAAGATTTGAAACCGGATAACTTGATGGACTTCAGGCGCATATCAGGCGCTCACCTCTTCCCTGAGAATACTCAGTACCTGTTCACGCTGATGTTCGCCAAACTCACAGATGGCGGTTTCAAGGCCGGCGGCGTCGTCACGCACCGCTGCGTCCGCAAGTTGCCGGAAAAACCGCCCGGTTTCCGCCAGTTCATCGCGGAAGTTCTCCAGTGCGACGAAATAGGTCCGGCTGATCGCAGGCCGGAAGTTTTCCAGGGTTTCCTCAAGGAACGGATTTTCCACCAACCCATAGGCGTAGCGCATTACTCCGAATCCGGCATCAATGACCTGCTCGGCAGCATCTCCGCCGGAGGAATTGAGTGCATCAATGACCGCCTGAAGCTCCCGCACCTGACCCATAACGCCAGACAGTTCACTGCCGGACCAACGCTCAAGTACCTTCCGCCCCAGCATGCACAGCAAATCAATGTAGATATCATAGAGGCTGTTGACCAGCTCCGGAGTCAAACGGGACACCACGGCACCACGCCGAGGAAAGATATCCACCAGATGACGGCGTTGGAGAATCAACAACGCCTCGCGCACGGAACCGCGACTGACATTCAGCTCACCGGCAACCTTGAGTTCCTGGATCCGCTCGCCCGGCCTCAGGTCGCCGGTCACAATGCGCTGCCCCAGGTGCTGGGCTATCTGTTCGGAAAGACTTTCGGGGGCCTGAAACCTCATAAAGTTGGTCGCTCACTCGCTACTGGCAGCAAAGAATAAGCGCAGAAGTTTACCACAGGCACCCGTGAGCCCAATCCCCTTGTCGGACATTTTAACGATCTGGTCATGCCGGCAAACGTATGCCGGAAATTTGACGTGCTCGCCATCAAGTCTGTTTTAATCCTTGGAAAATCGAGAACAAAATCGCTATATCTGACTGTTATTGGGCATTAATTTATTTTTGGCCCCAATTATGCTTAACCAGAGAAAATACCTTTACAGGCAGCTTTAAGTGAAACAGATTCCGTCGATCAACAAGTCTGGACCACAACCTCAGAAACTCGCGGCCCTGAGACAGGCGCATCGCGACTGGAATGAATCTCCGGATGTGCTCACAAGGCTGACCCGAAGACTGTCCACGACACTCAGCCTGGAAACCCAACTGGCGATTCTGGCTGAAGAGATCGCCAGCGTAGTTCCTTACGACTGCCTGACTTATCGGCATACCATCGGTTCAAGGGATTTTGTCTATGTGACTGGCAAAGGCGGCCCCCACAGCTGTGATTATCGGCTCAATCTCGAAGGCGGTTTCTATGGCACGCTCTCTCTCAGCCGTCGACAGAAATTCACGGAACAGGAGCTCGAAGGCATAGAGCTGATGCTTGCGGCCACCATCTGCCCCATTCGCAATGCCTGCCAGTTTATTGCCATCGAACAGGCGTCACTGACGGATTGTCTGACCGGTGTTCCCAACAAGCGTGCTATGGACGAGGCGCTGTCGCGTGCCAGTTGTCTTGGCGACAGGCATGGAGAGCAGTATTCACTGATCCTGTGCGATCTGGATCATTTCAAGCAGGTGAATGACCAGTACGGCCATGTCGTGGGTGATCACATGCTGAAACTGGCGGCCGCCGAACTCGAGAAGGCTGTCAGAAACTCCGACAGTGTGTACCGCTTTGGAGGGGAAGAGTTCGCCATCCTGCTGGCCCATACCGACGAGGCGAACGCTCGTGACGTTGGCGACCGTATTCGCGAATTCATCAACACCATTGTGGTGAACTGCGGGGATACCAATGTAACGGTTACAGCGAGCTGCGGCGTAGCCATGAGACTGGCAGACGAGACCGCCGACCAGTGGCTCGCCCGCGCCGACGAAGCGTTGTATCGGGCGAAAGCCCATGGCCGCAATTGCACACGGGTTTTCGCCGCAATCAGCAACTGATCAGCGTTTTCCAGACTTTGCCGGTGGCTTGCCTGATGACTTCCGGCCCATCGACGGGCCAGTACTATCAACCTGCCATCGCGCGCCGCCTGATTTACGCGGACCTGCCCCGGCCTGCTTACGACGCTTACGATCAAGAGTCTTTTGCTCAGACGGCGTCTTGGCCGGAATGTCCACAGGCTTCAAATCGACGGCTTTGCTCAGCGAATCCACGGCTTTCTGATCCAGCTCTTCCCACTTACCAACCGTCAGGCGGCTTGGCAGGAAAATCGGCCCGTAGCGCACACGCTTCAAGCGGCTGACCCTCACACCCTGGGATTCCCAAAGCCTGCGTACTTCACGATTACGGCCTTCCAGAAGCGTCACATGGAACCATTGGTTGATTCCCTTTCCTCCGGCCTCGCTGATATCCGAAAACTTCGCCATACCGTCGTCGAGCAGCACGCCCTCAGACAATCTTTTGATCATCGCCTCATCCACTTCGCCAAATACCCTGACCGCGTACTCTCGATCAATCTGGCGCGACGGATGCATCAGACGGTTGGCAAGTTCCCCGTCGGTGGTGAACAGCACCAGACCGGTGGTATTGATGTCGAGTCGCCCAATGGCAATCCAACGGTGATCGCGGAGCCGGGGAAGACTGTCGAATACCGTCGGTCGTCCTTCCGGGTCGCGTCGCGTGGTAACCTCACCTTCCGGTTTGTTGTAGATGAGTACACGCCTGACCACCTCGGCCCCGGCCGCAATGTCCAGGCGCTTGCCATCCAGCTCAATGCGATCATCAACCGTAACTTTCTGCCCCGGCTCAACCGGATTCCCATTGATGCTCAGGCGACCGGCTTCGATCCAGGACTCGACTTCCCGACGCGATCCCACACCGGCTCGTGCCAGTAGCTTCTGTATGCGCTCCGGGCCGGAAACGGTGGTTTCATCCGGCTGCCGCTGTTCGGGTTTTCTGGGGCGATTGGCCGCCATGGATCTATCCTTAAAGAGTGACTGACGCCGGTGGCATCAGTGAAGTGTTTGTCCTGGCGCGTTATCGGGATTGGAGTCATCCCCATCGTCACCAGTATTCCGGGCCGGAGATTCAAATTCGATCTCGGCCTGCATGTTCTTTTCGATTTCCCGACCGATCTCTTCCAGATCCCGGATTTCTGACAAGGGCGGCATCTGGTCCAGACCTTCCAGATTGAAATAGTCCAGAAACTGACGGGTGGTGGCATACATAGCAGGCCTACCCGGCACGTCGCGGTGCCCGACTACCCTCACCCACTCCCGCTCAAGCAGCGTACGGACAATGTTGCTGCTGACGGTGACGCCCCGAATATCCTCAATCTCACCGCGGGTTATGGGCTGGCGATAGGCAACCAGCGCCAACGTCTCCAGCAGTGCTCGGGAGTACCTCTGGGGCTTTTCTTCGAATAAACGCCCCACCCACGGAGCAAACTCTTCCCGCACCTGAAGACGGTAACCACTGGCGGTTTTCTTCAGCTCGAATCCCCGCCCCTGGCAAGACTGCTCCAGCAAGACCAGTACATGCTCCATTATCTGACGGGCCGGGCGCTCACCTTCTTCGAAAAGATCCCGTAACTGGTCGACCGATAAGGGTTTTCCCGCTGCCAGCAATGCAGCTTCGGTTATGGCCTGTATTTTCCGGAGATTGTCCTCGTTCATACCGCTCTCGCCCTGACATGGATCGGCCCCAGCACCTCGGCCTGGACCACTTCGATCAATTGCTCCTTGACCAGTTCCAGGGTCGCCAGAAAACTCACCACGACCCCCAATCGTCCCTCCTCTGGAGTGAACAGACTTTCGAATGTCACGAACTGGTCATCCCGCAGGACCGACAATATTGCCGACATACGTTCACGGGTGGATAAACGCTCCCTCTCCACGTGGTGGCTGGTAAACAGGTCTGCACGCTTGAGCACGCCCTGCAACGCAAACAGTATTTCCCGCAGTTCCACGTCCGGATGGGGCTGACTGGAAGGCATCCGGGGCAACGCTGCAGAGGCAACGAAATTGTCCCGTTCAAGCCGTGGCAAGTCGTCAATATCTTCCGCGGCCTGCTTGAAGCGCTCATACTGCTGGAGCCTGCGTATCAGCTCCGCTCGCGGATCGATGTCCTCTTCGTCCTCGGATTCCTGTCGCGGCAGCAGCATCCTGGATTTTATCTCCGCCAGGGTCGCTGCCATAACCAGATACTCTGCGGCCAGCTCGAACCGCATGGCTTCAACGGCGCCGATGTAATCCATGTACTGCTTGGTAATCTCACTGACATCAATGTCGAGGATGTCCATGTTCTGACGTCGGATCAGATACAGCAACAGATCCAATGGCCCCTCAAAGGCCTCAAGGAAGACCGCAAGAGCATCGGGAGGTATATACAGATCACGAGGCAGATCAACCACCGGCTTACCGGAGACACGGGCAAGTGGCGCCTGCTCAACGGGCGCCTCAGCCCCCTCATCCGCCGTCGTATTGCCTGTGGTGTCCTCTGTCATGGTCTCTCCGGAATTGTCAGCGTCGGGGCTCAGCGGTAGTTCAGGCCCATGGCTGTCCGAACTTCCTCAAGGGTATCCCTCGCGGCATCCCTGGCATGCTCGCAGCCTTCTTCAATAATGGCGTGAACCAGGTCCGGATTGCCTTCATATTCACGAGCACGTTCATGCAGGGGCCGCTGCTCTTCAATAATCGAGTCAATCAGCGGCTTCTTGCATTCCAGGCAACCAATGCCCGCCGAGCGGCAGCCGGTTTGCACCCATTCCTGGGTATCCGCATCGGAATAAACCTGATGAAGCCCCCAAACCGGACACTTCTCCGGTTCGCCCGGATCGGTACGCCGTACCCGCTGGGGGTCGGTCTGCATGGTGCGGATTTTCTGGGCGACGCTGTCAGGCTCTTCGCGCAAACCGATATAGTTGTTGTAGGACTTGGACATTTTCTGGCCGTCCAGTCCTGGCATCTTCGATTCCGGAGTCAACAGGGGCTGGGGCTCTGGAAGGATCACCTTACCGCCACCTTCGATATAACCGTACAGCCGCTCACGATCGCCCAGGGAGATGTTCTGCTGCTCCTTGAGCAATGCCCGCGCCGTTTCCAGGGCTTCCATATCGCCCTCTTCCTGGTAACGCTTCTTCAGGGTGCGGTAAAGCTTTGCGTTTTTCTTGCCCATCTTGACGATGGCGCCCTCTGCCTGCTCTTCAAATCCCGGCTCACGGCCGTAGATGTGATTGAAGCGGCGAGCGACTTCGCGCGTGATTTCCACGTGGGACACCTGGTCTGCACCCACGGGTACCCGACCGGCCCGATACATCAGAATGTCCGCGCTCTGCAGCAGCGGATAGCCGAGAAAGCCGTAGGTAGCCAGGTCTTTCTCGCGGAGTTTTTCCTGCTGATCCTTGTACGTGGGTACACGCTCAAGCCAGCCCAATGGGGTAATCATCGACAGTAAAAGATGAAGCTCCGCGTGTTCCGGCACCTTGGACTGGATGAACATCGTTGAGGACCCGGGATTGACGCCTGCCGCGAGCCAGTCGATCACCATATCCCAGACGCTATCCTCAATGCCGCTGGGATCATCATAGTTGGTGGTTAACGCGTGCCAGTCGGCAACGAAGAAGAAGCATTCGAATTCATGCTGGAGTTTCACCCAGTTCTTCAGAACACCGTGATAATGGCCGAGGTGCAACTTGCCGGTGGGACGCATGCCGGACAAAATCCGTTGCTGGGAATCGACAGAACTCAAAGCATGAACTCCTTTTATTTATAGGGAACAGCCATCATATTGCAGGCTGACCGGGCATTATAGTCTTATGTGTGGCCCGCGTTAAGAAGGCATTGAAAAACCTGCGCTGACGCCAGAAAACAAAAAGCCCCCGGCAGTCCACAAAACAGACCCGGGGGCTTTCATTCACCGGCGGTAGTTTACCAGCCAGTCACTTCCTTCAGCGCCTTGCCGATTTCAGCCAGGCTGCGCACAGTTTTGACACCGGCGTCGTTCAGAGCCGCGAATTTCTCATCCGCCGTACCCTTACCACCGGAGATAATCGCACCGGCGTGGCCCATACGCTTACCAGGAGGCGCCGTCACACCCGCGATGTAAGACACCACCGGCTTGCTGACGTTGTCCTTGATGAACGCAGCCGCTTCTTCCTCAGCGGTTCCGCCGATCTCGCCGATCATCACGATGGCTTCTGTCTGCGGATCGTCCTGTAGCAGCTGCAGGATATCGATGAAGTTGGAGCCCGGAATCGGGTCACCACCGATGCCAACGCAGGTAGACTGGCCGTAACCGAAGTCGGTGGTTTGCTTGACCGCTTCGTACGTCAGGGTACCAGAGCGGGACACGATGCCCACTTTGCCCGGCTTGTGGATGTGGCCCGGCATGATACCGATCTTGCTCTCGCCTGGCGTGATCACACCCGGGCAGTTCGGCCCGATCATGCGAACACCCTTGCGATCAACGTACTCTTTTGCGTAGAGCATGTCGATGGTCGGGATGCCTTCGGTGATGCAGACGATCAGCTGGATGCCAGCGTCAGCGGCTTCAACGATGGCGTCTTTACAGAACGGCGCCGGAACGTAGATAACCGTGGCTTCGGCGCCCGTCTTCTCGACCGCTTCACGCACGGTGTTGAACACCGGCAGGCCCAGGTGTTCGGTGCCACCCTTACCGGGGCTTACGCCACCAACCATTTTGGTGCCATATTCGATGGCCTGCTCAGAGTGGAACGTACCCTGTGCGCCGGTAAAGCCCTGGCAGATAACCTTGGTGTCTTTGTTGATCAGGATGCTCATTATTTACCCCCCGCGGCTTTAACGACTTGCTCTGCCGCATTCGACAGACTGGTGGCGGCAATGATGTTCAGGCCACTGTCAGCGAGTACTTTAGTGCCCTTCTCGGCGTTGTTGCCTTCCAGACGCACAACCACAGGAACCTTGACGCCAACATCTTTTACGGCGCCGATGATGCCTTCGGCAATCATGTCACAGCGAACAATGCCGCCGAAGATATTGACCAGTACCGCTTTCACGTTGTCGTCAGACAGGATGATCTTGAACGCTTCGGAAACACGTTCCTTGGTGGCACCGCCGCCAACGTCCAGAAAGTTCGCAGGCTGGCCGCCAGACAGCTTGATGATGTCCATGGTACCCATGGCCAATCCAGCGCCGTTAACCATGCAGCCGATGTTGCCATCCAGCGCCACGTAGTTGAGTTCCCACTTGGCAGCTTCCGCTTCCCGGGAATCTTCCTGGGAGGGATCGTGCATCTCGTGGATCTTCTTCTGACGGTACAGCGCGTTACCATCAACGCCAATCTTGGCGTCCAGGCAGTGCAGGTCACCGGCTGGAGTGATAACCAGTGGGTTAATCTCAACCAGCGCCAGATCGCACTCCTCGAACAGTTTCGCCAGGCCCAGGAAAATCTTGGTGAACTGACCAATTTGCTTGCCTTCCAGGCCTAGCTTGAACGCCAGTTCGCGCCCCTGGAATGGCTGTGCTCCGACCAGTGGGTCAACTTCGGCCTTCAGGATCTTTTCCGGGGTTTCTTCGGCAACCTTTTCGATTTCAACACCACCTTCGGTGGAAGCCATGAACACGATACGACGGGTACCGCGATCAACAACCGCGCCCAGGTAGAGTTCCTGGTCGATATCGGTAAGGGACTCAACAAGAATCTTGCTGACTGGCTGGCCGTTTTCGTCGGTCTGGTAGGTCACCAGATTCTTGCCAAGCCAGTTCTCAGCGAAGGCGCGGATATCGTCCTTGCTCTTGACCAGTTTTACACCGCCGGCCTTGCCGCGGCCACCAGCGTGAACCTGAGCTTTTACTACCCAGGCGTCGCCGCCGATTTCGTCAGCAGCGGCCACTGCGTCTTTGGGGGTATCGCAGGCAATGCCCTTGGATACTGGCAGGCCATATTCAGCGAAAAGCTGTTTGCCCTGATATTCATGCAAATTCATAGTTAATGTCCCGCTTTCTGATGGAGGATAACCACATACGGAAATTGAACCCGCGCAGTGCGAATTCGGTTTGATGCGCCGGGGATCACCTCAGCGCATCCTTAACGCGACCGAAAACCAGCCGTTTTAATAGCAGCGGGGCGCCGTCATTGGCGCCCCTGTTTCCTGGCTCGCGTTACTTCTTTTTGCGACGGTTGGCGATGTGAATCGCTCCGCCGGCAACACCCAGAGCCGCTTCATGCACGGACTCGGACAGAGTCGGATGTGCAAAACAGGTCAGGGCGAGATCTTCGGCACTGGAACCAAACTCCATGGCGATAACGCCCTGAGCAACGATTTCAGAGGCCTGGGGACCCACCACGTGGAAACCGACAATACGATCGGTTTTCGCGTCGGCGATGATCTTGACCATGCCGGACGCCGCATTCGCTGCCATGGCTCGACCATTGGCGGCGAATGGGAAAGTACCCACATTGTACTCCTCACCTTCCGCTTTCATCTCCTGCTCGGTCTTCCCGACCCAGGCAACTTCCGGCGACGTGTAGATCACGTTCGGGATGCAGTCGTAGTTAACCTGCGGCTTGTGCCCGGCAATACGCTCAGCAACCATAACGCCTTCTTCGGATGCCTTGTGGGCCAGCATCGGACCACGAACCACGTCACCAACCGCCCAGACACCGGGCGCTTCGGTTTTACAGTTGTCATCCACGAAGATGAAACCGCGTTCGTCCAACTTAACACCGGAGTCTTCAGACAGCAGGTTATCGGTATATGGGCGACGGCCAACGGCGACGATCAGCTTGTCAAACTTGGCTTCCTGCTTACCCTTCGAATCTTCATAGGTCACATTAACCAGTTTGCGCTTGACTTCCGCACCGGTCATACGTGCGCCCAGCACAACGTTAAGCCCCTGCTTCTGGAACTGTTTCAGTGCATCCTTGGCAACCTGCTGGTCAACGACTGGCAGGAAGGTGTCAACCGCTTCAAGTACGGTTACCTCTGCCCCCAGGCGAGCCCATACGCTGCCCAGCTCGAGACCGATAACACCTGCCCCGATAACGCCGAGACGCTTGGGAACCTCAGTGAATTCCAGAGCGCCCTCAGAGTCCACGATGTGCGTGCCATCGAACGGCGCAGGTGGAATCTGGATGGGACGTGAACCCGTGGCGATAATCACGTTCTCCGCCTCGTAGGTTTTTTTCTTGCCATCCTTGTCGGTCACTTCCACGTTACGGTTGGCCAACAGTTTCCCGTGGCCATAGATCGGTGTAACGCCGTTGGACTTGAACAGGCCGCCGATGCCACCGGTCAACTGGTCCACGATGCCTTCTTTGCGCTTCATCATCTTGGCGATGTCGAAGCCGACTTCCTTGGCGATAATGCCCTGCTCGGCAAAATCGTGGCTGGCTTCCTCATATTTATGGGAAATCTCCAGCAACGCCTTGGATGGAATGCAGCCCACATTCAGGCAGGTACCGCCTAGACGGTTCTTGCCTTCTTTATCGGTCCAGGACTCGATGCACGCGGTTTTCAGGCCCAGCTGAGCCGCTTTGATGGCGGCAACATAGCCGCCCGGGCCAGCGCCAATGACGATTACGTCGTACTTGTCAGACATGTTTTATCCCGTTTTCCAATTCGTTAAGTGTCAGCTCAGACGTCCAGCAGAATACGCGCTGGGTCTTCAAGCATTTCCTTGATAGCCACCAGGAACTGCACTGCTTCCTTGCCATCGATCATGCGGTGGTCGTAGGAAAGCGCCAGATACATCATCGGCTGAATCTCGACCTTGCCGTTCACTGCCATCGGACGCTCCTGGATCTTGTGCATACCCAGAATGGCCGTCTGTGGCGGGTTGAGGATCGGCGTGGAGATCAGTGAACCGAAGATACCACCGTTGGTGATGGTAAAGGTGCCACCGGTCATATCCTCGATACCGAGCTTGCCGTCTTTGGCCTTGGTTCCGTACTCGACGATTTTCTTCTCAATGTCGGCCAGGCCGAGCGCGTCGGTGTCACGAACCACAGGCACAACGAGGCCGCGATCACTTGACACAGCAATACCGATATCCTGGTAACCATGGTAAACCATGTCGTTACCGTCGATGGAGGCGTTAACCGCAGGGAAGCGTTTCAGCGCTTCGGTCGCTGCCTTGGTAAAGAAGGACATGAAACCGAGCTTGACCCCATGGCGCTTCTCGAAGCTTTCCTTGTATTGCTTGCGCAGCTCCATGACCGGCCCCATGTTCACTTCGTTGAACGTGGTGAGCATGGCCGCGGTCTGCTGAGCATTGACCAGTCGTTTCGCGATACTGGCACGCAGACGCGTCATGGGAACCCGCTTCTCCGGACGCTCGCCGGAACCAACATCCACCTGCGGCATATCGCCGGCCGGCTTCGATGCAGGAGTTGAAGAAGACCCTGAAGATTTACCAGCATCTATATGATTTTGAACATCTTCTTTTGTTACACGACCGTCTTTTCCGGTACCTTCGACGGCGTCCGGATCAACGCTATTCTCTTCCGCCAGCTTCCGCGCTGCCGGGCTGAGGATGGCTTCGCCAGATGACCTGGCTGGTGCTTCGGAGGACTTTTCCGAAGTCGCTTCGGGCTTACTTTCTTCTTTCTTGCTGTCATCTTTGGCTGCAGGCTTGGAATCACCAGCCGCGCCTTCCTTGAACTTACCGACGACTTCACCACTTTCTACTGTGTCGCCTTCGCCCTTGAGTACTTCCTCGATAACACCATCCGCCGGAGCTACCACCTCGAGTACGACCTTGTCGGTTTCAATATCGACAATCAGTTCGTCACGTGAACAGGCTTCGCCAGGCTGCTTATGCCAGGTCGCGACTGTCCCTTCTGCGACCGACTCTGGGAATACGGGGGCTTTTATTTCAGTTGACATCTCGGATCCTTAGTTCGGTAGCTCGTCAGATTTCAAACGCGTCGTTAACCAGTTTTTTCTGCTCTTCAATGTGAACCGACATATGGCCACAAGCCGGAGCAGCGGAGGCGTCACGACCGGCATACTGAAGATACAGCTTGGGATTATGACGATGCAGCGCATTACGCATATGATGCTGGCTGCAATACCAGGCCCCCTGGTTCATGGGCTCTTCCTGGCACCAGACCACGTGCTTGAGCTTGCTGTGCTGGCTCAGGAGCTCGTCCAGATCGTCACCCGGGAATGGGTATAGCTGTTCGATACGAACAATAGCAACGTCATCCCGCTCGTCCGCTTTCTTGCGCTCCAACAGGTCGAAGTAGACCTTACCGCTGCACAGAATCAGACGAGTGACCTTTTTCGGGTCGGAGGGTTCTTTCTCCGGCAGTACCGTCTTGAAGGTACCCGATGTCAGGTCGTCCAGTTCCGAGGTAGCTTCCTTATGACGCAACAGGCTCTTTGGCGTAATCGCAACCAAAGGTTTACGCAGCGGACGTTTGACCTGACGACGCAGCATGTGGAACACCTGGGATGGCGTGGTTGGCACGCAAACCTGGATGTTGTGTTCCGCGGACAACTGCAGGAAACGCTCCAGCCTTGCCGAACTGTGCTCCGGACCCTGGCCTTCATAGCCATGTGGCAACAGCAGCGTGAGGCCGCACAGACGCCCCCACTTGTGCTCACCACTGGTCAGGAACTGGTCAATCACCACCTGGGCGCCATTGGCGAAGTCACCAAACTGGGCTTCCCAGACCACAAGACCATTGGGTGCCGTGGTGGAATAACCATACTCGAACGCCATCACCGCCTCTTCTGAGAGCAGTGAGTCGTAGATTTCAAACTTCGGCTGGTTCTCGGCAATGTGCTCCAGCGCAATATGGTGGGCACCGTCCTTCTGGTTGTGCAGTACCGCATGGCGGTGAGAGAAGGTGCCGCGACCAACGTCCTGGCCGGTAATCCGGATGGGATGCCCTTCGTTCAGAAGCGTGGCGTAGGCCATCACTTCACCGTAGCCCCAGTTGATTGGTAGCGCGCCGGCGGTCATTTTTTCCCGGTCGCTGACAATCTTGGACACCTGGCGCTGAACACTGAAGCCTTCCGGCACGTGAGTCAGTTTCTTACCCAGTTTCTGGATCGTCTTGAGGGCGACACTGGATTTGCACTTGGCAGTCCACTCATGCCCCAGGTACGGCGTCCAGTCGACATACAGATCCTTGTTGGGCTCCTTGACCAGGGACTTGACCACGTGGTCGCCCTTATCCAACTCGTCCCGGTAGTCCAGTTCGATCTGTTTGGCTTCGTCCTCAGTGATCACACCGTCAGCAACAAGTTTTTCCGCATAGAGGTTGCGGGTGGTTGTCAGCTTGCGAATCTTTTCGTACATCACCGGCTGTGTTGCGGCCGGCTCATCTGCCTCATTGTGTCCGCGGCGGCGATAGCACACCAGATCGATCACCACATCGTTCTTGAACTCGTGGCGGTAATCCATGGCCATCTGGGTCACGAACATGACCGCCTCGGGATCGTCCGCGTTCACGTGCAGGATCGGGGCCTGAATCATCTTGGCCACATCGGTGCAGTATTCCGTGGAACGGGCATCTTCCTGCTTGCTGGTGGTAAAACCGACCTGGTTGTTGATGACGATATGAATAGTACCGCCAACACCATAGCCCCGGGTCTGGGACATCTGGAAGGTTTCCATAACCACACCCTGCCCGGCGAACGCTGCGTCACCGTGCATGATGATGGGCACACACTGGGTGCCGTTAGGGTCGTTGCGCCGGGTCTGGCGGGCACGGACTGAGCCTTCAACCACCGGAGACACGATCTCAAGGTGCGACGGGTTAAACGCCAGCGCAAGGTGGATTTCGCCACCTTCGGTCATCACGTTGGAAGAGAAACCCTGATGGTATTTAACGTCACCAGAACCGGAATCAGCGAGTTTCTTGCCTTCAAACTCGTCAAACAGTTCTTTCGGGTTCTTGCCGAGTGTATTAACCAGAACATTCAACCTGCCCCGGTGGGCCATGCCCAACACAATTTCCTTCGCGCCGTAGCTGCCTGCCCGCTGGATCAGCTCATCCAGACAGGGAATCAGGCTCTCGCCACCTTCAAGCCCAAACCGTTTTACGCCCGGATAGCGGGAACCCAGATACTTTTCGAGGCCTTCCGCTGCGGTTAACCGTTCCAGCAAATGCTTACGGGTTCCAGACTCGTAGTTGGGACGCGAGCGTACCGGCTCCATGCGTTGCTGGAACCAGCGTTTGATACGAGTGTCCACAACGTGCATATATTCCGCACCGATGCTTTCACAGTACGTCTGCCGAAGACCACCAACGATGTCCCGAAGCTTCATTGTCTCGGAGCCAAAGTTCAGCGAGCCGGTCTGAAACTCGAGGTCGTAGTCCGCTTCCGATAGTTCGTGAAAGGATGGATCGAGATCTTCAACCTGTGGACGGTTCCATACACCGAGGGGATCCAGCTTTGCTTCCTGGTGGCCACGAAAACGGAAGGCATTGATCAACTGGAGGACACGGATCTGCTTTTTGTCGGCATCAACCGTTGCACTGGCAGGCACGCCGCTGCTGGCTAGAAAGCGCTGGTTACGGGATATGTGTTCAAACTGCTGGCGGATGGACGAATGATCTATATCACGGCCTTTGTAGCCATCCACACTGGGAAGTTTATCGAAATAGCTGCGCCATTCTTCGGGAACGGCATTGGGGTCTGTCAGGTAGGTTTCGAAAAGCTGTTCAACATAGGCGAGATTCCCTCCTTGTAGGTGGGAAGTCTGCCACAACTGCTCCATTATGCTTTCGTGCATTTTGAATAGCTCACCTTGGGCTGGTGCGGGGAGCTGGCTATGGTCGGCCAGGGGTATATCTGAGTCAATACGGGTTTTTACGGGATCGACTTTGGCCACCACATCCAACAAGGATGTTTTCCGTTCCCCGGTGGTTATTATACTCAGCAATCCGTCAGGAACCTTTTAAGCTCCCGTGACGGCCTGCGTAGTGTGCACCCTGCTAAGACTTTTGACTATAAGCCTTTGGTTGAAGGGCCCGCGTCGTTGCGGGCCCTTCCGGGTGCGAGCCTTGTCAGCACAGTATAGCGTTTGTTTCAGATTCTGCTTACGTCGCCCGCTGAAGCAGAAGGTTCCGAATGTGGCCGATCGCCCGTGTTGGGTTAAGGCCTTTCGGACAAACGCTGACACAGTTCATGATGCCCCGACAGCGGAATACGCTGAACGGATCATCCAGATTGGCAAGACGCTCCTCCTGTGCAGTATCCCGGCTGTCGGCCAGGAACCGGTAGGCTTGCAGCAATCCGGCCGGGCCAACGAACTTGTCCGGATTCCACCAGAATGAGGGGCAAGCCGTGGAACAGCAGGCACAGAGAATACACTCGTACAGGCCGTCCAGCTTTTCCCGGTCTTCCGGTGACTGGTAACGCTCAATGGCGGGCGCCGGATTGTCGTTGACCAGGTACGGCATAACCTTCTCGTACTGCTTGTAGAACAGGCTCATGTCCACAACCAGGTCACGAATCACCGGCAGGCCCGGAAGTGGGCGAACAACCAGCTTGTTGTTCTTGAGCACTTCCGACAGCGGCGTGATGCAGGCAAGACCGTTCTTGCCATTCATGTTCATACCATCGGACCCACAGACGCCTTCCCGACAGGAACGGCGATAGGCCATTGAGGGGTCTTGCTCCTTGACCAGGTTAAGGACATCCAGAACCATCAGGTCCTTTCCTTCCGGTATATCCAGCTCTACGTCCTGCATATAGGGCGCATTGTCGGTTTCCGGGTTGTAGCGGTACAGGCTTACTAACATTGCACAATCCCCCTTAGTAAGTCCGGATCTTCGGCTGGAATGTATCCACCGTTTTCGGAGCGAAGTTTACATCACGCTTTCCAACACGCTTGTCCAGCGGGAAGTACAGCGAATGCTTCAGCCAGTTTTCATCATCACGCTCGGTAAAATCGTTACGGGCATGAGCACCGCGACTTTCCTTGCGCTCGTAGGCTGAAACAGCCGTTGCAAGTGCAACTTCATAAAGGTTATCAAGCTCAAGGGCTTCGATACGCGCGGTGTTGAAGGCATTGCTGGTATCCGCGAGCCTGGTATTGCGTACGCGCTTACCAATCGCTTCCAGCTTCTCAAGACCTTCTTCCATGCTCTTGCCGTCACGGAACACACCGAAGTAAAGCTGCATGCAGTTCTGCAGATCCTTGCGCACTTCGGCAACGCTCTCGCCTTCCGAGGCGCTGTTCAGGCGATCAAGGCGCGCCATCGCGTTCTTGATGTCTTCCTCACTGGCGCCGTCCACCTCAAAGCCGCCGCGAAGCTGCTCTTCAATGTGCAAGCCAGCGGCACGGCCGAAGACGACCAGATCCAGCAGGGAGTTACCGCCAAGACGGTTGGCACCATGAACGGACACACAAGCTGCTTCACCGCAGGCAAACAACCCGGGAATGGGCGTGTCGTTACCGCTCTCATCCTGAGTCAGGGCCTGACCACCTACGTTGGTGGGAATCCCGCCCATCATGTAGTGACAGGTTGGCACAACCGGCACCGGCTCTTTAACCGGGTCCACGTGCGCAAAGGTGCGTGAAAGCTCACAAATACCCGGCAGGCGCAGGTTCAGTGTTTCTTCACCAAGGTGGTCCAGCTTCAATAGAACGTGATCCTTGTCCGGACCGCATCCACGGCCTTCCAGGATCTCAATCACCATGGAGCGGGCAACCACGTCGCGACCAGCCAGGTCTTTGGCGTTCGGAGCGTAACGCTCCATGAAACGTTCACCCTCGGAATTGATCAGATAACCGCCCTCACCTCGACAACCTTCTGTTACCAGAGTACCGGCGCCATGAATGCCCGTGGGGTGGAACTGCCACATCTCCATGTCCTGCATCGGGAAACCGGCACGGAGCGCCATACCAATACCGTCGCCGGTATTGATCAGGGCGTTGGTGGTGGAGGCGTAGATACGACCTGCACCGCCAGTGGCAAGAACGGTTGCCTTGGACTTGATGTAAGCCACTTCGCCAGTCTCGATTTCGATGGCGACGACACCAACCACTTCGTTTTTACTGTTCTTCACCAGATCAACGGCGTACCACTCGTTCAGGAAGGTGGTTCCGCCCTTGAGGTTCGCCTGATAGAGCGTGTGCAGGAGCGCGTGACCGGTACGGTCCGCAGCAGCACAGGTACGCGCCGCCTGGGCAGGATTGTCCGGCCCCTTGGACTGACCACCAAACGGACGCTGATAAATACGGCCCTGCTCGGTACGGGAGAACGGCAGCCCCATGTGTTCCAGCTCGAACACAGCCTGCGGGCCCACGGAACACATGTACTCAATCGCGTCCTGGTCACCGATATAGTCGGAACCCTTGACGGTGTCGTACATGTGCCAGCGCCAGTCATCATTGGGGTCGGCACTGGCGATGGCGCAGGTAATACCGCCCTGGGCAGATACAGTGTGGGAACGGGTCGGAAATACCTTGGTGATACATGCGGTATTGACGCCGGATTCTGTCAACTGAAGGGCGGCACGCATACCGGCACCGCCGCCACCGATAACAATCGCGTCATAAGACATGGTCTTGATATTAGCCATTAATTAAAGCCCCCAAAGAATCTGAATGCCCCAGACCAAATACACGAACATGGCCAGACCGCAAAGTGCCTGTACCAGGAAGCGCGGCAGGGTCGCCTTGATGTAATCCGTTGTCACTGTCCAGAGCCCAACCCAGGCGTGCGCGCCGATTGAGAGCAGTGCAAGCAGGGTGAAGATGCGGAACCAGGTCTGGTCGAAAAGCGCCGACCAGCTGTCGTAATTAACGTCAGTGGTCAGGATGAACCCGAAAAGAAAAACTGTATACAGAGCAAGCACGTAGGCGGTAACACGCTGGATCATCCAGTCGAAAACACCGCTACGCCCGAGATTCGTGACGCTGTTTACCATACCCAGACTCCTGCCAGAAGGATGAGAATAACGGAGATGACGACTGTGGCTTTCGCCGCGAGCCGGCCACTTTCCAGCTCTTCGCCGATGCCCATATCCATCAGCAGGTGCTTGATACCCGCAACCAGGTGGTACAGCAAGGCAGACAGAATGCCCCAGGTAATCAGCTTCGCAAGGAAGCTGTCCAGCAAGCCACTAACCCGACTGAAGCCTTCTTCCCCGGAAAGGGAAAGCTGAAGCCCGTACAACATGAAAGCAACACCCACAAAAATGATGATGCCACTGACGCGATGCAGTATGGACGTGATGGCTGGCAGCGGAAAATGAAACTTGCCGAGATCGAGATTTACTGGTCGTTTGCTATTCACAGCGCTCTCACACTCTCTCTTGGTTCCGCGGGGCCGGAAAAAACCGGATGCGGATGGTTGGTATGTAAGGATCGGTATGCTGAACGGATCCGGCACACGATATGTTCAGGAGGGAGAAAAACCGGCATGCGCTCTTTTGATATCTGACGCTGCGGCCTGTTATATCCCCGATTCCGGGCTACGGATTATAAGGAGTACCCTTTTCAATTACAAACGCGCAACTCTGTCAGGGCCCGTTAAATCAGGCCCTGGGACTCGCTATAAAGAGGATTGACAAAATCAATTAAACCTCGAAAGCAGCCGTATTCCGGATTTCCCTGATTTACAGCAGGCGTCAAATAATGGGTTTTATTGCCTCTTCCATTGACAAAAAAAGCCAACGCCCTATATTTTGCCGCCAGTTTTGCGATAATACGCGCCTTCTAGCGCTTCCAAATGCTGATAAATAGGAGAGCACCATGACCGACAGGAAAGCCACGCTTTCGGTGGGTGACAAGTCCATTGAGCTACCGGTTTACTCAGGCACCGTCGGCCCTGACGTCATTGACGTGAGAAGCCTCGTCCAGGAAGGCGTCTTTACGTACGACCCTGGATTTGTATCCACCGCAGCCTGCGAATCCCAGATCACCTACATCGACGGAGCCAAGGGCGTTCTCCTGCACCGAGGCTACCCAATCGAGGAATTGGCAGAAAACTCCGACTACCTGGAAGTCTGCTACCTCCTGCTTAACGGCGAGCTTCCGACAGCGGAAGAGAACAAGCGCTTCCACGACACCATCAAAAACCACACGATGTTGCACGACCAGATGCGCAACTTCTTCCAGGGTTTCCGCCGTGATGCGCATCCGATGGCCATTATGTGCGGCGTCGTTGGAGCCCTGTCGGCTTTCTATCACGACCAGATGGATGTCACCAACGTCGAGCAGCGTGAAATCACTGCTCACCGACTGATCGCCAAAATGCCGACCATTGCGGCCTGGTGTTACAAGTACAGCATTGGTCAGCCGTTCATGTATCCCCGCAACGACCTGACCTATTCTGAGAATTTCCTGCAGATGATGTTTGGTGTTCCCTGTGAGGAATACAAGCCAAACCCGATCCTCGCCAAGGCGATGGACAAGATTTTCATCCTGCATGCCGATCACGAACAAAACGCGTCCACCTCAACCGTTCGCCTGGCCGGCTCAACCGGCGCCAACCCCTACGCGTGTATTGCCTCCGGTATTGCAGCGCTGTGGGGCCCTGCACACGGCGGCGCCAACGAAGCAGTTCTGGACATGCTCGCGGAAATCGGGGACGAGTCCAACATCGAGAAATTCATCGCCAAGGCGAAGGACAAGGACGACCCATTCCGCCTGATGGGCTTTGGTCACCGGGTCTACAAGAACTTTGACCCGCGCGCCAAGGTAATGGCCGAAACTGCGCATGAAGTTCTGACTGAGCTCGGCCTGGAGAACGACCCTCTCCTGAAGATCGCACAGCGTCTCGAGAAGATTGCCCTTGAAGACGAGTATTTCGTCCAGCGCAAACTCTACCCGAACGTGGACTTCTACTCCGGCCTGATCCTCAAGGCCATCGGCATTCCGACGTCCATGTTTACGGTTATATTCGCCCTTTCGCGGACCATTGGCTGGTTCTCACACTGGAACGAAATGGTCAGCGGCGACTACCGCATTGGCCGGCCGCGACAGCTCTACACAGGCTCCGAAGCAAGAAGCTACCCCAAGAAGTAGCTCCCGGATAGCCGAAATCGAAAGGCCGCTGCATCAGCGGCCTTTTTTGTGCCCTCACATTCTGCAATGATTGATGCCTACTTCGCGCTAACACCAACCACGTCTGGAGAAACAGTGATGAACGTAACTGCCGCATTTATCGGTCTCGGCGTAATGGGCTATCCAATGGCCGGCCACCTGGCAAACGCCGGCCTTACAGTCCAGGTATGGAACCGCACTCACGCCAAAGCAGAGAGCTGGGCGAGCCAGTATAAAGGCAAGGCCTGCGACTCTATCGCCGCCGCCGTTGCTGACGCAGACTTCGTATTTACCTGTGTGGGTGCCGATGTAGATCTGGAAAAAGTCTATGAAGGCCCTGAGGGCATCATTGCCAACGCCAAGCCCGGCGCCGTGCTGGTCGACCATACAACTGCTTCGGCAGGCATTGCAGAGCAACTGGGCCAGCTTGCCAGCGCCCGCAACCTTGAGTTCATTGACGCCCCGGTATCCGGTGGCCAGCAGGGTGCGGAAAACGGCCAGCTTACCATTATGTGTGGTGGGGAGGCCGACCCTTTTTCGCAAGCGAAACCGCTGATGGAGCATTACGCCAAAGCCCTGAACCACATGGGACCGATCGGCAGCGGCCAGAAGACGAAGATGGTCAACCAGATCGCCATCGCCGGACTGGTTCAGGGCCTCTCGGAAGCCCTTCACTTTGCCGAACAGGCGGAACTGGATGTCCGCAAGGTCGTCGACGTGATCTCAAAAGGAGCAGCTCAATCGTGGCAGATGGAAAATCGCTCAGGCACCATGATTGATGGGGAGTTCGAGCACGGCTTCGCTGTCAACTGGATGCGCAAGGATCTGGCAATCTGCCTCGAAGAGGCGCGAAAAAACGGCTCAAGGATTCCGGTCGCCGCACTCGTTGACCAGTTCTATGGAGATGTTCAGCAGATGGGGGGAAGCCGCTGGGATACGTCTTCACTGATACAACGGCTGCGCAAGAAACCCTGAGGTTCGCTTTCAAACAACTGGCAGGATAGGTGTCGAGCCCAACCTGCCAGTCATCCTATAGTCACTTCTCTTTCGGCTGCCATTTGCCGTTCACAAACCACGCAGACCAGCCTGTCGCTTTGCCGTCCTTTTCCGACATCACATACTGCTCCTTGCTCTTCCGGCTGTAACGGATAACCGTCGGATTACCTTCCGGGTCACGCTCCGGAGCATCCATCAAGTAACCGTACTTGGGATCAATTTCCTTGCGGTGAGGTTTGATCTCCATAACCAGCGGCGGACGCGTCTCCCGATTCTTGGGAAACTTGCTGGCAGCCAGGAACAATCCGGAAGCGCCATCACGCAGCACATAGGTGTCTTCAACCTTCTGGCACTGCAGCTCAGGCATCGGCACCGGATCCATCTTGGGAGGCGCAGGCTCGCCGCTTTTCAGCAGCTTGCGTGTGTTCTTGCATTCGGTGTTGGTACAGCCGAAGTATTTCCCAAAACGCCCGGTTTTAAGCTGCATTTCGGAGCCGCACTTGTCGCACTCCAGGGTTGGACCTTCATAACCCTTGATTCGGAACGTACCCTTCTCCACTTCATAGCCGGAACAATCCGGGTTGTTACCGCACACATGGAGTTTGCGACCTTCGTCCACCAGGTAACTGTCCATGGCCGTTCCGCATTTCGGGCAACGCCGCTTCTTTCGGAGCAGACGGGTTTCACCTTCGCCATCGACATCTTCGTCCGCGCTGACAACCTCGTCACCGGACACCAGGTTGATGGTCGTTTTGCACCGTTCTTTAGGCGGCAGGGAGTACCCTGAGCATCCCAGGAAAACGCCGGTACTGGCCACGCGAATCTGCATGGGGCGACTGCAAGTCGGGCACGGAATGTCGGTCTCGGTCGGGGTATTCGCCCGCATGCTTCCGTCTTCGCCACTCTCGGCGGTTTCCAGTTGCTGACGGAAACGACCATAGAAATCATTGAGCACCTTTTTCCAGTCCACCTCGCCACCGGCGATGTCATCCAGCTCACCTTCCATTTTGGCGGTGAAGTCAAAGTCCATCAGGTTCGGAAAGGATTCCGACAACCGTTCGGTGACGATCTCGCCCATTTTTTCAGCGTAGAAGCGGCGATTCTGCAAACGGACGTAGCCGCGATCCTGAATGGTGGAGATAATCGATGCGTAGGTGGATGGCCGCCCAATACCCTGCTTCTCCAGCTCCTTGACCAGGCTCGCCTCGGTATAGCGCGGCGACGGCTTGGTGAAATGCTGGCTGGGATCGAGCTTCTTCAGTGTCAGGGTTTCGTCAACCTTGATGTCAGGAAGCGCGATATCTTCATCTTTCTTGGCCGACTGGGGCGCCACTTTGAGGAAACCCTCGAACTTGATGATCCGCCCCCGCGTACGAAGCTCGTAATCACCGTTGGCAACCACAATGGACGTGCTCAGAAATTCAGCATCAGCCATCTGGCAGGCAATAAACTGGCGCCAGATCAGGTCGTAGAGCTTCTCAGCATCTTTCTCCAGGCCGCTTATATCGGCCGGCCTACGACTAACATCGGTCGGACGGATGGCCTCGTGGGCCTCCTGGGCGCCCTCTTTGCTACCGTATACCCTTGGCTTCTCCGGCAGGAATTTATCACCGAACTGCTTTTTGACAAATTCGCGGCAACCGCTCACGGCGTCCTGGCTCAGGTTGGTCGAGTCGGTACGCATGTAGGTAATGAAGCCGGCTTCATAGAGGCGCTGGGCCAGCATCATGGTTTTCTTGACGCTGAACCCCATCCGGTTGCTGGCCGCCTGCTGCAGCGTGGACGTAATAAAGGGGGCGGAGGGACGTGAGCGTGTCGGCTTGTCCTCTCGTTTGGCCACCTTGAACGTGCCATCTTTCAGGCGGTCAACATGTTCGACACTCTGTTTCTCACTGACTGGACGATAGGCTTTATCGTCGTACCGGGTCACTTCAAAACGAACGGGCTGCTCGGCCTGCTTCGAAGCCAGGTCAGCATGCAACTGCCAAAACTCTTCGGGAATGAACTTGCGGATTTCCCGTTCGCGTTCGACGATAAGCCGGACCGCAACCGACTGAACCCGACCGGCCGAAAGGCCGCGTGCTATCTTTGCCCACAGCAATGGCGATACCATATAGCCGACGACCCGGTCGAGGAATCGACGCGCCTGCTGCGCGTTAACGCGGTTGTTATCGAGATTCCCCGGATCCTTGAAGGCCTCCTGGATGGCACGCTTGGTGATCTCATTGAACACCACGCGGCGATACTTTTCCGGCTCACCACCAATGGTTTGCTGGAGGTGCCAGGCGATCGCCTCCCCTTCACGGTCCAAATCCGTCGCGAGATAGATATGATCGGCGGACTTTGCCAACCGTTTGAGTTCGCTGACAACCTTTTCCTTGCCGGGCAGTATCTCGTATCGGGCGCTCCAGTCCTGGTCAGGATCCACCCCCATGCGGGCAACCAGTTGCTCCCTGGACTTCCGTTTCTTGTGAACCACCTTCTCTTCCGGGCTCATCTTGCGGGTCAACGCGGCCTGCCTGGCACGTTCTTTCGGATCTGACGTTGAGCCGCTACCGCTGACCGGAAGGTCGCGAATGTGCCCGACGCTGGACTTCACAATGAAGTCGGACCCCAGGTATTTGTTGATGGTCTTCGCTTTCGCTGGCGACTCGACAATAACGAGGCTTTTACCCATATCGGAGATCTGTGTCCTTGGCGATAATCGGTTAAAAAATCAGCAAACCGGAAACTCGCTGTAAAATCAGTCGGCTAGAAAACAGTCCATAGCCGCCACAAGTGTATAGGTGCATTGTTTTACAGGGTCAAGAAAAGCAAGACAACCCATTCTTTTATTTCCAGGCGCCTTTTTCTCCAGTCAGAGACAGGAAAGCCCGGCGTTTGCCGGGCCTCCTGAGACAGCGTTACTGATTCTGCTCAATGAATCAGAGACGCTCCCATACCGTTGCAATGCCCTGCCCCAGGCCGATACACATGGTGGAAACACCAAGCTTACCGCCTTTGGCCTGCATGACATTCAGCAGGGTTGTAGAGATACGTGCACCGGAACAACCCAGCGGATGCCCAAGGGCAATCGCGCCACCATTCAGGTTTACTTTCTCTTCCATTACACCCAACAGCTTCAGGTCTTTCAGGACCGGCAGGGACTGACCCGCAAAGGCTTCGTTCAGTTCCCAGAAGTCGATATCTTCGACTTTCAGGCCTGCGCGCTTCAACGCCTTCTTGGTGGCCGGAACCGGGCCGTAACCCATGATCGCGGGATCACAACCGGCAACAGCCATGCTGCGAATCCTGGCAACCGGCTTCAGGCCCAAAGCTTCAGCACGCTCTGCGGACATCAGCACCATGGCTGCGGCACCGTCAGTCAGCTGCGAGGACGTACCTGCAGTCACTGTACCGTTTTTCGGATCGAACGCTGGCTTCAGCTGACCCAGCGATTCAGCGGTGGTTTCGGGACGAATGGTCTCGTCTTCCTCGATCAGCACTTTAAAGCCGTTCTCGTCATGACCTTCAATCGGAACGATTTCGTTCTTGAAGCGGCCTTCCTGAGTGGCTTCATGCGCCAGGCGATGTGAACGTGCGCCAAACTCGTCCTGCTGCTCACGGGTGATGCCGTGCATCTTGGCGAGCATTTCTGCGGTCAGGCCCATCATATTGGACGCTTTGGCAGAGTACTTGGACGCAGCCGGGTTGTGGTCAAAACCGTCGGTCATGGGAATGTGACCCATGTGCTCAACACCACCCACGAAGAACACATCGCCGTTGCCAGTCTGGATCGCCTGGGCGGCGGTGTGGATCGCGCTCATGGCAGAACCACACAGACGGTTCACGGTCTGCGCAGCAGACTCATGAGGGATGCGGGTCAGCAATGAAATCTGACGCGCCACGTTGAAGCCCTGCTCTTTGGTCTGGTTTACACAGCCCCAGATCACATCTTCAACTTCTTTCGGGTCGAGCTTCGGGTTGCGCTCAAACAGTGCTTCGATAAGCGCAGCCGACAGGGTCTCCGCACGAACATTGCGGAAGCAGCCGTTTTTGGCACGCCCCATCGGAGTCCGCACGCAATCGACGACGACAACGTCTCTCGGATTAAGGCTCATAGATCTTTCTCCGTTCGGAAATCTCGTTCAGGGTTAGCCAAAGAACTTTTCGCCAGTCTTGGCCATTTCACGCAGCTTCTCGGTCGGATGGTACAGGGGACCAAGATCTGCAAACTTGTCTGCCAGCTCGACGAACTTGTCGACACCCATGTCGTCGATATAACGCAGGGCGCCACCACGGAACGGCGGGAAGCCGATACCGAAAATCAGGCCCATATCGGCGTCTGCCGGGTCTTCAACAATGCCGTCTTCCAGGCAGCGAACGGTTTCGAGGCACAGAGGCAGCATCATACGTGCGATGATGTCCTCGTCGCTGAAATCGTTCTTACCCTGAACAACCGGCTCAAGCAGCTTGTAGGTTTCTTCGTCGACAACCTTCTTCTGCTTGCCCTTGCGGTCCAGTTCGTACTTATAGAAGCCCTTGTCGTTCTTCTGTCCGTAACGGCTGTTATCGAACATCACGTCAATGGCGGTAGTACCTTCGTGCTTCATGCGGTCCGGGAAGCCGTCAGCCATGACTTCGCCAGCGTGCTTGCCGGTGTCCATGCCAACCACGTCCAGCAGATAGGCAGGGCCCATCGGCCAACCGAACTTCTCCATGACCTTGTCGACGTGCTGGAAATCCGCGCCGTCACGTACCAGGTTCACAAAACCACCGAAGTACGGGAACAGCACACGGTTGACCAAGAAGCCTGGGCAATCGTTGACCACAATCGGGGTCTTACCCATGGCCTTGGCGTAGGCCACTGTGGTGGCAATAGCCTTGTCACTGGTCTTCTCACCACGGATAACCTCAACCAGGGGCATCATGTGCACCGGGTTAAAGAAGTGCATGCCGCAGAAGTTTTCCGGACGCTTCAGGTTCTTGGCCAGAAGATCGATGGAAATGGTGGAGGTATTGGACGTCAGGATCGCGTCTTCACGAACATTGTCTTCGGTCTCACGCAGAACAGCGTCTTTAACCTTCGGGTTCTCAACAACGGCCTCAACAACCAAATCGACGTTCTTGAAGTCGCCGTAGTTGAGTGTCGGCGTGATGCTGTTCAGAACGTCAGCCATCTTGCTGGCGTCCATTTTACCCTTGTCAACGCGCTTGGAAAGAAGCTTCTTGGCCTCTTTAAGACCCAGAGCGATGCCTTCCTGGGCGATGTCCTTCATGATGATGGGCGTACCCTTCAATGCGGACTGGTAAGCCACACCGCCACCCATGATGCCAGCGCCCAGAACGGCCGCCAGTTTCACGTCATTGGCTTCCTTCTCCCAGGCCTTGGCCTTTTTCTTCAGCTCCTGGTCGTTCAGGAACAGGCCAACCAGGCAGGCTGCCACGTTGGTTTTGGCCATCTTGGCGAAGCCTTTAGCCTCAACCTCGATCGCTTTGTCACGGGTAAGGCCGGCATGCTTCTGCATGACCTTGATCGCCTCGACCGGTGCCGGATAGTTCTTGCCAGCCTGGCCGGCAACGTACGCCTTGGAGATCTCGAAAGCCATCATGCTTTCCATGGCGTTCAGCTTGATCTTGCCCTTCTTCTCTTCACGACGCGCCTGGTAATCCAGCTTGCCGTCGTTGCACTGGTTGATAATGCTGATGGCCGCATCTACCAGCTTCTCACCCTCAAGTACGGCATCAACTGCACCGACTTTAAGGGCTTTGTCGGCACGGTTCTCAGTGCCGCCGCAGATCCATTCAACCGCGTAGTCAACACCGACCAGACGGGACAGACGCACAGTGCCACCGAAACCTGGGAAAATGCCCAGCTTTACTTCCGGAAGACCTACTTTGGCCTTCTTGTCCATCACCCGGTAGTCCGTGGCAAGACACATTTCAAAGCCGCCACCCAACGCCATACCGTTGATCGCCGTTACGGTGGGGAAAGGCAGATCTTCAATCGCGCTGAATACTTCATTGGCCTTGAGGTTGTTGGCAACGAGGTCTTCTTCCGGCCCGGCAAACAGGTCGGTGAATTCCGTAATGTCGGCGCCAACAATAAAGCTGTCCTTGGAACTGGTCACAACCAGGCCTTTCAGGCCCTTCTGCGCTTCCAGTTTGTCAGTCGCGGCGCGGAGCTCTTCAATCGTGAGACGGTTGAACTTGTTCACTGACTCGCCCTGCAAGTCAAAGTTCAACTGAGCGATCCCGCCTTCGATCTCTTTAACCGTGATGGCTTTACCTTCGTAAATCATCAACTGATCTCCAGTCTGTGTTTGGAACTGCTGAAACAGCCGCACAAGCGCTTCGCAAGACGACCGCTGATGCAGCGAGATTTCGGTCACTGTTTTCAATCAATACCCGATCAAGCGATCCAAAAATTCATACAGTCGTTTGAATCGTGGTGTGACACGATGAAAAAAAACGGCTCGTTTGTCAATTTGTTTCTGGAAGAATCAACCCGACCAGCCTCGAAATGGACAGCCGAACGGCATCAGGAGGCGAATGGAATTGTTGTTTATCAAGTATGTAGTTCGAGGTATTGATGCGAAACGGTAGGTTTATCACGTAAATTTTAAATTTGTTTACATTTACTCCCGTAGCGCCCCCCAAAACAACTTGATTGGTCGGCGGAGTTACTTTACCTTCAGCCTAAGACTTTAGTCCACAATAATAAAACAGCCTTAACGGAGACCCATCCGATGAAAGACGCTCGCTTGCGGGTACGTTCCCTGGTAACGGCGCTCGCGCTGTTACTGATCACCTCCTTTACGGTCCGCGCCCAGGAAGGCGACGGCTTTCTTTCGGACCTGCATAATTTCCGGGTCAATAACTACATGGCACTCGACGCCTACTATCGGTTCAGCGCAAGCGGCGATACCGAAACCCTGAACGAGATTGTCGCCAGTATCAATGCCGCCAACGAATCCATGAATTCGGTCGCCGACAGCACCGCCGGCGTATTGTCCGGAGAACAGGTTGAAAGCCTCAACGTGGAGTTCGACAAATTCAAGGATCTGATGCGGAGCAACATCAACGACGTGCGCAACACCGGTTATCCCGACCTGCGCCTGGTGTCCGATATGGCGAACCAGGCGTTATCGATGAACCAGGTGGCTTCAGAGATGTACGCGGTTGCCCGGGAAAGCGCCGAAGTCGCAACTGCCCAGAGAGTTGAAGCCGCACGCTCGGCGGCAGTCACTATGGCACAGATGATGGCCAAGTACTCCGCCCGCACCCATTCCTCGGTATCGCAAACCTTCCAGGGCTCCTCCAACGACATCCCTCTTGACGAGCAGGCAAAGCAGTTTGACGCCTTCCTGTCACAGATCACCAAAGGCGGTGCCCAAGGCCCACTAAAAGCCGCTCTGGACGACCTGACCTCCAAGTGGGAGTTCATTCGGGGCTCCTATATTAACTATAACGACAACAACGTTGCGTTTGTGATCGACCGCTATTCCAAAGGCATTCTCCGGGGCCTGGAAACAACCATTGGCCTGTTGCGCGAAAACGCCTGACGTCCACTCCGGCTGGGGCAGATTGTAGCCCCAGCCAACTCTCCTTTTGTCACCTTTCCAGTCAGTCATTGATACCTGTCAGTGTTGGTTTACACTTATGGGACAAGGTACTGCTTTGGCACACCAAGAGTTTGACCCCATCCGCGAAGGAGCGATGCGATGTCGATCTATAAGAAGATACTGGTGGCAATCGATCTGACCGAAGAGGCCCCCCAGGTACTCAATAAGGCCGTCGAAATAAGCAAAGCCCATAGTGCTGAGTTGATGCTTGTGCACGTAGTGGAGCCTGTTGGCTACGCCTATGGGGGCGACATTCCGATGGACCTGACGGAACTTCAGGATCAACTGGACAAGGCGGCAAAGGAACAGCTTGCCGGGTACGGTGAAAAGTACAATGTTGGCAAAGACAATCAGATAGTGACGGTGGGGCGCCCTGAATCCGAAATCCATCGGCTGTCTGAAGAGCAGAGTGTGGACCTGGTCATCGTGGGAAGCCACGGCCGCAAAGGGTTCCAGTTGCTTCTCGGATCAACCGCCAACGGTGTGTTGCATGGCACCGTCTGCGATGTCCTTGCGATCCGCATCCAGTAGCCGGACGATGGCCGCGGCGCCCTAGTCGGCGCCGTCGCCCTTCATTTTTGCTTCCAGTTTTCGAAGCTGACTTTCCAGGGAAAAGCTCACACTGGAGGCCATTGAGAAGAAGTTCAGCAATGCCTTCAGGTTACTGTCCCCCTCGCACACCGAATGAATCCGCTGCCATAACGCCTGGTTGACCAACTGCAGGCGTTGATTTCTCTCCACCAGCCCTTTCAGTTCCCAGTCTGGCTCCTTGTGGTTACGTTTCGCCAGGTACTGCTGCAAAAGGTAGTGAGACACACTCCTCATGATGAATTCATCGTTGCTGGCAAACGGCAAGTGATGCACGGCCATCGACTTCAGTTCGGACAACACCGGACACCCGCTTGTCGCCATTTTCAGCCCCAGCAATGACCTCAGGGACTCCTCAAGCGTGGTGTCCTTGGAATAACGTCTGCGGTCGTCTGTAACCTCCACAGTCACCTTCTGGTAGGCGTCCTCTGCCTGAAAGGCGTTCACAACCGGAAGCATTTCAACGGCGGCGGGACATCGTGGCGACTCCGATGCTTTCAGCGGGCAGTTGGCGCATTGGCAGTGCTCCAACCTTGTCCAGCTCGGCAGGTTGCCCACCGGCTCAGCTGGCCGGTCCGTTACTTTAAACGTCTCGGAACGCTTGTCTTCAAATTTGAAGTGGTACGTTACATTCATTGATTCGCCTGTTCTTCCAGCTCCATCCAGCGCTCGATGACCTTCTCCAGGTGGGCTTCCTTGTCCCCGAGGTCCGCCAGGGTCGTGGAGACGCTCTCAGCGGGCCCGGAGTAGAATTCCGGATCGGAAATCTGTGCCCGAAGCTTTTCCAGTTCCGCCTCCAGCTCTTCAATCTGGCCCGGAAGTTTTTCCAGTTCAAGCTTCAGTTTGTAGCTGAGTTTTACGGGTTTTGTTTTTTTGGTGTCTGCCACTGCGGGCGCTTCCGGCTTCTTTTCCGGCACTGGGTTCTGGTTCTTTGGCGGCTTGGTGGCCTTTCGCCTTACCCCCTCAGAAGGGAACCGGCCACCCTGCCTCCGCCAATCGGTATACCCACCGACAAACTCCGCGACTCTGCCAGAGCCGTCCAGGAACACCGTATCAGTAGCGACGTTATCGAGGAACTCGCGGTCGTGGCTGATAACGATCACAGTACCGGCAAATTCCACCAGCCGGGATTCAAGTAACTCCAGGGTCTCCACGTCCAGATCATTGGTCGGCTCATCCAGCACCAGGATATTGGCAGGCTTGCTGAAGAGCTTGGCAAGAAGAAGACGCGCACGCTCACCCCCGGAAAAGACACGCACAGGGGACCGCGCCCGTTCCGGGCTGAACAAAAATTCCTGCAGATATCCCAGTACGTGCTTGCTTTGGCCGTTAATTTCGATGAACTCCCGCCCCTCGGACAGGTTATCCAGCGCATTGCGTTCAAGATCGAGCTCACCCCGGAGCTGGTCGAAGTAGGCGATCTGCAAATTGGTGCCGAGGCGAATTCGGCCATCTGTGGGCTTCAGGTCTCCCAGCATTAGCCGGACCAGGGTGGTCTTCCCAGTGCCATTTTCACCAACGAGGCCAATCTTATCGCCCCTTAGGACCGTCATGTTCATGTCGCGAATGACCACGGTACCATCAGGATAGGCAAATCCGGCATCACTGGCTTCCACCACCAGTTTTCCGGAACGGGCGGCGTCTTCCACCGAAAAGCTCGCAGTTCCACCGCGTTCGCGACGTTGCTGGCGTTCTTCACGCATGGCCTTTAGCGCCCTCACCCGGCCCATATTGCGGGTCCTACGAGCCTTGATCCCCTGGCGTATCCACGCCTCTTCCTGTTTTAGCCGCTTGTCGAACAACGCATTCTGGCGATCTTCCTCCTCCAGAGCCTTTTCCTTTAGGTCCAGATAGCGGTCGTACGTAGCGGCAAAACTCACCAGGTGCCCGCGGTCCAGTTCCACGATCCGCGTGGCCATGCGGCGTATAAATGCGCGGTCGTGGCTGACAAACAGAATCGCGCCACGGAATTGACCAAGGGCCTCTTCCAGCCAGGCAATGGCGGGCACATCCAGGTGGTTGGTAGGCTCATCCAGCAACAGGATATCCGGCTCGGTCACCAGGGCACGCGCCAACAGGACACGTCGCTGCCAACCGCCGGAAAGCGTGTTCAGACGCTGCTCCGGGTCGATGCCATATTGCTCGAGGATGGCGCCGACTTTCTGGTCCAGACGCCAGCCATCCAGCGCCTCAAGGCGCTCCTGTACTTTCATCAGCCGGTCCAGGCTGGCTTCATCCGCAGTCTGGGACAACCGATGAAATTCCGCGAGCAATTCCCCGGTCTCCGGGAAAGCACCGGAAACGGCCTCATACGCGGTTCGAGTATCATTGACGGGGAGATTCTGGGGCAGCACTGACAACACCGCACCGTCGTCCAGCCGGACAACACCGCCGTCCGCCGTTACCTCACCGCTGACGATCTTCAGTAGTGTGGATTTTCCCTCGCCATTCCTGCCAAGAAGACACACACGTTCACCTGCCTCGATGGTCATAGAGGCTTGGTCGAGCAATGGCTGCATGCCAAAAGCAAGGGATACGGCATCCAGCGTTAACAATGGCACGTTACTGATTCTCCGTTGTGGCAGTCGTTTGCAGAGTAATCGGATCACCGACCCGGATGGTCCCGTCCGATTCATGAATGGCGTTCATTCCGAAAATGACGCCGTCAGAGGTTCGCCGATAGGTTCCAAGCATCCTTAAAGGCTGCAGATCTACGGACTTTACGCCTTGGTCCGGATCCACGGTGGTCATAACACAGCGGGAACAGGGCTTTACCAGCGTGAATGCCGTTTCCCCGATGCGTGCAGATGTCCAGTTGTCCTCATCCCAGGCCCCCGCGCCCTCAACAACAATGTTCGGCCGGAACCTTCGCATATCGATGGCCGAATCAAGGCGCGTGTTCAGCTCTTCAAGGGACGCAAGGTTGGTGATCAGGAATGGAAAACCATCGGCAAAGCTGACCCGACGATACTCGGTAACCCGGCTCGCCTCAACGCGGCGGAAGGTTTCCTCGGGCATATACACAAAGCGAAATGTCTGGCCACAGTAGCGGGACAGCGCAGCAGATGCCTTGTCCTCTCCGTACACCGCTTTCGCCCAGTCCCGCCAGACCCTGACACGACACTCCTCAGTGTCCGGCAACAATGGAAACTCGCCCTCCCCCGGTATATCGACAAAGACCTGACCTGAGTCCAACCGGGTTTTGATCATGGCGAGTTCCGGATTGCTTCGCTGGGTAACGAACTCGCGCTCGGAATCAACGATCATCCAGCGACGGTCATCGGCCGGACCGAACTCGTCCAGAAGGAATGAAGAAACCTGGATTCCGGCCAGGGATTTGACCGGATAGACATACAACGAATGTACCTGCATGGGCGCTCCCGAAACACTGACGACAAGGCATCCAATATGACCTGGCAGTATAACCGAGAACAGGGTGTGAAGACTGTGGCTTGCAGGCTAAAAATGAAAAACCCGGCCTTTCCTTTCGAAAAGACCGGGTTTTTGGAATCTGGAGCGGGAAACGAGATTCGAACTCGCGACCCCAACCTTGGCAAGGTTGTGCTCTACCAACTGAGCTATTCCCGCTTGATCAACGGACGCGTATTCTACGGATTCATCCTGGTTCGTCAACTCTTTTTTCAGGACCTTTTTCATCCCCATATTCAGACCGGTACGATCTTCTGTTCGCCTAACGCCAACCCGATCACGCGCGCAACGGTCTCAGACAGTGCGGCGTAATCCACACGCTGATCGTTGAGTAAAGAATCGTATCCCATACCCAGAGTGACATTCACCAGCAGCGTTGCGTCTCTCTCCGGTGATGGCGAATCCAGCCGCTTCAGTATCTGCCGCAGGCCTGCGGTCCAGGCTTCACGATAGCTTCTTGCCAGGCCCGCAAGACGGTCATCCCTTAACGCTTCCATAAGGAACACCTGCTCCGCCAGCATCTGCTGCCTTCGCTTTGTAAACTGCTCATGGAGATAGGCCGTCGATATTACCGACAAACGCGCAGCCAATTCCTTGCGTTGGGGACCATTGCGCCGAAGGGTTTCTGCAGGGGTGGTATCCAGCACCAGATTGATGGTGTCATAAAAGCCATCAAGATTGTCCCGGGCTTTTTCAGCGAAAAGCATGAATGAGTCACTGATCAATTCATGAATATCGCGAAAGTAATAGGTGGTGGCGGCCAGAGGCACTTTCGCTTCCCTCGCAACAGCTCGATGCTTGATGCCTCGCAAACCGTCACGAGCTGCAATTCGAAGGGTCGCCTCCAGGATTTTAAGACGCCGTAGCTCGCTTTTTACACGTAAGGTCTTGCGCCCCCTGTAGCGAATCGACTGCCGAAGTAATCGGTTCTCCGGCAGTTCACTGTTCGCCTGGAGTGCGGGGTTCTGTAACTGCCCCATGGCTGGTTTTCCTTGTTTCGATCGCCGGCCGCCTGCAATGGCCCTGAGACCTGTGCAGCGAAGCCTGATTCTTGTTAGTTTTTGTAAATTCTGCCGCATAAGGCGCCATGAAACCTTGATGGGCTTGGCAGTTCCGGCCTGTTGAACGGATTTGAAGGCATTTATTGGCCGAAGCGCTTACCGTTGGTCAGGTAGGCTTGCTCCTCCGGGCTTGAGGAGCGTTTCAGTGCCTGGTTGCGGTGTGGAAAACGGCCAAATTGGTGGATGATATCCCGATGGTCACGGGCGGATTGTAGAAAACTCTCCATAAAATCTCCGACAATGCCATCGGTGGCGGCGGCCAATTGCGAGTAACACTCCACAGACAGATCCTGATCCTCACGTTTTTCCGAGTGCTGCAGCGGCATATAGAGGAAGCCCCGCTTTACCGGGGGCAATTCCATGTCCTGTCCATCACGCATCGCTGCCTTACAGAGCTTTACAGACAACCGGTCATTGGAAAACGCCAGCGCTCCGCCCCGATGTATATTCCGTGTGAACTGATCCAGCAGGATGATCTCTGCAAGAGCCCCACCGGCCGTCTTGCGCCAGTGCCGCAGACCGTCCTCTGACGCAAAAAGGACCATCGACAGGAAGCGTCGCCGGATTTCCTGGTCGAAGGCACGCGTGGAACGGAACCAGCGATTCCTGTGAAAGCTGTCCGGCAGGCCGTGCTCATCAAGTTCACCAAACCAGAAATCCAGAATCTCTTTCCAATCGAACATATACCCATCCTATCGTCATCGAGCAGCACAGTGGCAGGCCTGCGGCTGCTACACTTTAGATTACTATCCCAGCTTTTATTCATACCAGGAGATACTATGAACGGAGAAGCTCCCCGAATAATCCTACTTGCCCATGGAAGCAGCGATGAGCGCTGGTGCCGGACGTTCGAAGCATTGGCAACCCCGACACTTGAATCTGTACCCGGGTCCCGCATTGCCTATATGGAACTGGCAGAGCCCTCCCTGGATACGGTTATCAGCGAGGGAGCAAGTGAAGGCGTCCGACAGTATACCGTCGTGCCGCTATTCCTGGCGGCGGGCCGTCATCTCAGAAAAGACGTTCCCGCGATGATCGAGGGGCTACAAAGCCAACACGAGGTCAGCATTACGCTTGCACCACCCATCGGTGAGAATCCCGAACTGGGGAAAGCCATTCGTGACGTTGTGATCCACGAACTCGACAGCCACAAACAGCCGGCATAACCCATCACCGACAACTATCAATAGCCGACCATTAACCGACCCAGGAGCGAGCAGCAATGGATAATCGGATTCTGATCACCGGAGGCACCGGATTCATCGGCCAATCATTGTGCCAACAACTGATCAGCAAAGGCTACGCCCCAACCGTCTTCAGCAGACAGTCCACGGCAAACGTTCAGGCTCTTTGTGGACGTGTAGAGGCGTTGGGAGATCTCGAGCTGCTACGAGGCCACCCGGGGTTCGGTGCGGTTATCAACCTGGCTGGCGAAGGCATCGCCGATAAACGATGGTCCGATCGCCGCAAACAGGAACTGCGGGACAGCCGTATCGGCCTTACTAGCCTCCTGGCGAACGTGATAAGGAGCTGGGAATCACTCCCGCGCGTGCTGGTGTCCGGTTCTGCTGTGGGTTTCTACGGCGACCAGGGCCGTGAACGCGTGACTGAGCAAACGTTGCCCCATGACGAATTCACTCATCGCATGTGCCGTGACTGGGAACAGGAAGCTCTGAGCCTGGAGGCTGACGGCGTTCGCGTATGCCTGTCGCGGACGGGGATTGTTGCCGGCCCCGGTGGCGGTTTCCTGCAGCGCATGCTTCTACCCTTCCGCCTGGGTCTTGGGGGGCGACTTGGCGACGGCGAACAGTTCATGCCATGGGTTCACCGGGACGACGTGGTCGCAGCGCTTGTCTGGATGCTCGAATCCGACAAGGCCAACGGCCCCTACAACGTCGTGAGCCCCAACCCGGTCACCAACCGGCAGTTTACAAAGTGTCTTGCCGGCGTTTTGGGCCGGCCGGCCATTTTCCCGGCACCAAGTCCGGTCCTTAAGTTGGCGCTGGGCGAAATGTCCCGGTTGTTACTGACCGGCCAAATGGCCATACCCGAAAGACTCGAAGCCGAAGGGTTCCATTTCCAGTATCCTGAATTGGGTCCAGCCCTGGCGGATTCGGTAAGGTACTGAGGCGGTCCTCGGAAAGGCTCAGGGCAGCTTCCTCGACCAACCTGCTGTGCTCGCGAAAGCTATTATTTTTTTAAAAACCGTTTGACAGCTCGTATCGCCTTACTTAATATACGCGCCACCTCGACGAGGCAAGCTTTTGAAGCGATGCGTCCCCTTCGTCTAGTGGCCTAGGACTCCGCCCTTTCACGGCGGCAACAGGGGTTCGAACCCCCTAGGGGACGCCATTTTTTCAGCTTCTTTTTCGTTGCAGGTCCACTCTGCACTCCCAATCGATCAGCCCTGCATGCGCAGGCGTTCAACACCCCCGATCATCGCCCGCTCCCAAGACATTAACAAATCCTGAACAGTGACACATTTCTCCCGATTTTTCCTGTATTTGCGAGGCATTTGCAAGAAACTGCTGCTATAGTCCTGAGAACACCGTCTGACCATGCTCATTGAAACCTGCCAGGGTGGCCGAAGTATAGGACATGCAAAAACTGTTGACTCGCCTGCAACGATTTCGAACCGGGTCTCCCCTGTCCTTCAGGCTGCTCGCATACATCCTGTTGTTCAGCTCGTTGTTCACGCTCATCTCTTCAGCTATCCAGATATACTCGGATTACCGGAAGGACCTGTCGCAGATCGACAGGCGCATGATGGTTGTCGAAACCGGCTATACCTCCAGTCTGGCCCGCAGCCTATGGGCGCTGGATCAGAAACTCCTACAGACCCAGCTCGAAGGCATACTCAGCCTGCCAGACATCGTTCACCTACGCCTCAAAATTGAACCGGATTCCGAACTGGTCATGGGCGAAATCCCTCGCAACGCCCAGACAATCAGCCATACGTTCAAGCTCACCCACCAGGGTGATGAAATGTTCAGTTTGGGTCAGTTGACCATCACCGCCGATCTGAAGCGGGTGTTCTCGGACATGCGCCAAAAAGTCGTAGTGGTGCTGACCACCCAGTTCCTGAAGACCTTTTTCGTTTCGATCCTGATCATCTGGATTTTCCAGCACTTCATTGCGCGGCACCTGACCACCATGGCCAACTACGCCCGCAATTTCTCACTCAACAACCTGTCAGACCCGCTTGAACTGGACCGACCGGACACCCAACTGAATCGAAATGACGAACTGGCCCAGGTCACCGTTGCCATCAACCAGATGCGGGAACGTCTCAACGATGACCTCGAGCGACAGGAGCGCGATGCCCAGGAAATCCGAAAATTCTCCAAGGCGATTGAGCAAAGCCCGTCATCGGTGCTGATTTGTGATCGCCAGTGGCGTATCGAATACGCCAACCAGAAATTCAGCCAGCTCACCGGCTACGACGCTGCCACCATCGCCGGAAAACACCCGGGCGTGCTATCCGAGGATGCACAGGCCCATCGAGAAAACCGCCAACTGTGGCAATCCATCCGACTTCAGGTCCAACGCGTGGGGGTCTGGCAGGGGGAAATCAACAGCGTTCGCAAGAACGGTGAGCGCTTCTGGGAACAACTGATCGTAACCCCCATCAAGAATTCCAAGGGCGAAGCCACCGGCTACCTGATTCTTGGCGAAGATATCAGCATTCGCAAGCGCTACGAGCAACAACTGCTCAGACAGGCTAACTACGACATCCTGACCGGGCTTCCCAACCGGATGCTCGCCCTGGATCGCCTGAAACTGGCCCTGGCCCAGGCAAGACGCGAAAGCTCCCTGGTTGGCGTGATGTTTCTCGACCTGGACAACTTCAAGCACATTAACGATACCCTTGGGCACGACGCCGGTGACAACCTCCTGATAGAGGCCGCACGACGGATTTCCAGCTGCCTTCGGGGTACCAGCACCGTCGCCAGGCTTGGTGGTGATGAGTTTCTGGTGATATTGCCCGGCCTGACGGGCCCCGAGGCGACGTCACAGGTGGCAGAGCGTATCCTCAAGACCTTTGCCCCTCCTTATTTGCTGAATGGCCAGGAAGTGTTCGTAACCACCAGTATCGGTATCTCCGTTTTCCCGAACGACTCCGATAACAGCGGCACCCTGCTTCAACACGCCGATGCCGCCATGTACCAGGCCAAACACAAGGGTAAAAGTGCCTATGCTCTCTTTGCTCCGGAAATGACGGAAGTCTCCCATGAACGGCTGCAGATGGAATCGCTGATGCGCCGGGCCCTGGAGCAAAAAGAGTTTGAGCTCTACTACCAGCCCATTGTTCGCACTGAGTCCGGACAACTGTGCTCTGCCGAAGCCCTGCTGCGCTGGAATAACCCCGGTATGGGTATGGTCATGCCCGACCGGTTTATACCCCTGGCGGAAGAAACCGGCCTGATAACGCCGATTGGTGAATGGGTGTTACGGGAAGCCTGCCTGGCGGCCATACGCTGGAAAGAGTCCACTGGTACGGACATCGGCATTTCAGTCAACGTATCTCCCAGGCAATTCAGGGATCCGGGCTTTGTCGACACGGTCATGAATGCTCTCAAAGCCAGCGGCTTGCCCCCCCAGCAACTGGAACTGGAAATCACTGAGCGACTGATCCTTGATAACACCATAGAAACCGCCGATATCCTGCGGCAACTCGATCAATCCGGCATTCGCCTGTCAGTTGATGACTTCGGTACCGGCTATTCGGCGCTCAGCTACCTCAAGAGCTACCCTTTCGATACCCTGAAAATCGACAAATCCTTTGTCCAGGACGTGATGAAGGAGCGGGAGGACGCCTCGCTGGTGAAGGCCATTATCAACATGGCCCACAGTCTTGGCTTGAGTGTAATTGCAGAAGGCGTGGAAGAAGAAGCCCAGACACACTTCCTGCAACAGGAAGGCTGTGACTATTCACAAGGCTATTTCTACAGCAGGCCGATGCCCGAAAACGAGTTTCAGGAGTGGCTAAAGACCAACCATCGCGCCCTTTGATGCAGCACCGACTGCCTGGCGCTGCCCCGACGGTCGGATCGTTTCAGCGTTTCTTGCTCTTCATTCGCGCTTTCTTCCGCACCGGCCGCCCTTTCTTCAGGTCATTGTCCTGTTTGACCTTCTGACGCGGCGTCAGCCGGCTAACCTTATTAGCGAACGGGTTTTCACTGGAACGGAACTCGAAGCGAATGGGAGAACCATTGACCTTCAGCACTTTACGGAAGGTATTCTCCAGATAGCGTTTGTAAGCCCCTGGCAACGCGTCAGTCTGATTGCCATGCACCACAATCACTGGAGGGTTGGACCCACCCTGGTGGGCGTACCGCAGCTTTATTCGACGCCCCTGCACAAGCGGCGGCTGGTGTTGGGCGGTAGCATCCTGGAGGATGGCCGTCAGGCGATTGGTCGGCCACTTGGCCATCGCTGACTCATAGCAGGCGTGAACCGAATCGTACATGACGCCCACACCGGAGCCGTGAAGGGCAGATATGTAGTGCTTGTCAGCATAATCAAGAAAGTCCAGGCGGCGCTGAACCTGCTCTTTTACCTTGGCCCGGTCGTCCGGGTCCATGCCGTCCCATTTGTTGACCGCAATCACCAGGGAACGGCCGGCATCCAGAACAAAGCCAATCAGATGAAGATCCTGGTCCACCAGACCTTCCCGGGCGTCGATAACCAGGATGACCACATGGGCGTCATCGATAGCCTGGAGGGTCTTGATGATGGAAAACTTCTCCACCACCTCACTGACATTCTTGCGCCGGCGAACACCGGCCGTATCGATTAGTGTGTACTGGTTATCCATGCGTTCAAACGGGATGTAAACGCTATCCCGGGTGGTGCCGGGCATGTCATAGACGATCACCCGGTCCTCTCCGAGCATGCGGTTGACCAATGTTGACTTGCCCACGTTCGGTCGCCCGACAATACCAATGCGTATGCCCGGATAACGATCGGCACGGTCCTGCCCTTCGCGCTCTTCCTCGGACGGCAGCAACTCTTCCAGCATGGAGCGAATGCCCCGGTTGTGAGAGGCAGCAATCAGATAGGTAGATTCAAAGCCCAGGCCGTAGAAATCGGACGCGGCGATGTCGGGGTCCTGGCCATCCGTCTTGTTGACCACCAGATGCGCCCGCTTGCCGGTTTTCCGAAGATGGGCAGCAATCAGTTCGTCGCCGCCATTGAGGCCGGCCTTGCCATCTACCAGAAACAGGACAATGTCAGCTTCCTCGACAGCCTGCATGGACTGGCGGGCCATTTCAGCGTCCAGGCCTTCCTCACCCCCGGTCAGGCCACCGGTATCAATCACGATAAAGCGCTGCCCTTCGTAATTGCCCTCACCGTATTTACGATCACGGGTTAAGCCGGGGAAATCCGCTACAAGCGCATCCCGGGACCGCGTCATTTGATTAAACAGTGTCGATTTGCCCACGTTGGGGCGCCCGACAAGAGCAATTACAGGGGTCATAGTCTTTCGCTACACATTAAAACAGGGCCCGCGCTTCACAGCGATAGGGCCGGAAAGGAGCACTCAGTCGAGCGTCCGGAGTTTCAATACCGACAGTTTACCGCTATTGCCATACACAAGAAGGTTACCGTTCTGCAGGCGCTGGAAAGGCACCCGCAGGCCCTCGTCGTCAAATTCAAGCTGACCCACCAAGCTGCCGTCTTCCAACGACAACATATGAATATACCCCTCGAAATCACCTATCAACAGGTAATCCTCATAGACAACCGGCTGCGTTGGCTGCCGCCAGGATAACCGGTCCTGAACCCACAGCTCGCGACGGTCGGAACCGCGGTAGGCCGTGATATCGCCGTTGGCACCCGCGACAAAAATATTACCGTTGCCGATCATTGGTGACTGCAGGCTGGAGGCGGGACGACTCCAGATTTCCTGTCCGGTTTGCAGGTCAACCAGCGCAAGCTTGCCCTGATAGCCCACAATCATCGCCGCGCTCTCTAGAATCAGCGGCTCACCGGCCACATCAACAAGCCGTTCAAGCTCGGTACGGCCCTGCGGCTGGCCCACTTCATACTGCCAAACGGGCTGGCCGGTCTCAGTGGAGATCGCCATGAGCTTGCCGTTGGCCAGTGAAGCCAGCACAAGGTCTGCCCCGACAAGCGGCGACGCCGCTGCACGTATTGACAGGACCGGGACATCACTGTCGTATTGCCATGCCTGCTCCCCGGAGGCGGTATCAAACGCCAGCACCTTGCCATCAATGGTCTGTGTCACCACCAGGCGCCCATTGGACTGGGGGGATGCCAACACTTCGTTGGGCAAAGGCTGCCGCCAAAGCGCAGAACCATCTTCGCGCGACAGGGCCATCAGCTCAGCATCACGGGTGACCAGGTACAGGTTTCCCTGATCGCCACCAACGCCGGCACTGATTTCCTCGTCAAGATCCCGGAACCAGAATACCTCGCCGTTTTCGGAGCCGACGGCATAAACCTCGCCATCGGCTGATGCCGCATACAAACGGTCTCCGGTGTTCAGAGGGGCGAGGTACAGGAAGTTGTCATCATGCCCGTCCCCAACACCCATACTCCAGACAGGCTCAAGCCCGACACTGGATGAAATCTCCGGAACCGGTGCAGGTTGCTCAAAGGTGTCGCTGGTACTACATCCTGCAAGGACAGCCAGTGTCAGCATACCCGCAAGCGAAAGGAGTCTGGTATGCCCGTTAACCAACCAGGGCATCAGGCTCCCTCCTCAACACCAAGGTCGGATAGCTTGAGCTCAAGAATGCCGCTACGACCCTGCTGGTTCATTTCACGGGCCGCCAGATACGCTTCTCGAGCCCCCTCACGATTACCCTGGGCTAGCAGGATATCGCCTTTAAGCTCGGTAAAAATAGCGCCGAAACTGCCGGTATTGTCCGTACCCTCAATGGTTGCCAAAGCATCTTCGTACTGTTTCGCCGAGAACTGGGCGCGGGCCAGGCGGTTGCGAATAACCAGCGCCAACGCTCCGCTTTCGCCGGCTTTTTCCTGTGCCCAGGTCAGGGACTCGATCGCCCCTTCCGGATCGCCCTGGTCCATAACCTGCTGGCGAGCAAGCATCAACATGCCATAGATAGCGAAAGCGCTGTCGCTGTATTCTTCTCGCAGGTTCTCGGCCACGTAAGCAACGGTATCTGCGCGATTTTCATCGCTCTCATCGCTGTAGGCATTGATCAGCTCGGCAAACTGGGAAGCCGCTTCCGTACGCTGCTGCATTTGATGGTTCTGCCAGGCCTGCCACCCGAAAACAATAGCCAGCGCCGCACCGACACCGATCAGAAGCGAGCTGCCATTCTTTTTCCACCAGTCCTTGATTGCCTGGACCGTTTCTTCCTCAGTACGCATTTCAGCCATGATGACTCCTGCAATAGATGTTTATTATGCTGTAGCTCGTCGGCGCGCCATCAGCGGCCAAGCAATTCTTTCAGTGCCACTGCCAGGTCGCCCTGGGCAACGTCTTGCTGCGCCTCATCCGAACGTAACGGCTTAAGGCCGGCGGTCCCGCTGGCAACCTCATTCTCACCCAGAATGACTGCGTAACGGGCGCCACTGCGATCAGCCTTCTTCATCTGACTCTTAAAACTACCGCCACCGCAGTGCCCCATCACCGTCACACCCGGCAAGGCATCGCGAAGGGATTCACACAACGCCAATGCTGGGGCCACGGTGGATTCACCCATAGCCGCAACATACACGTCTGCATTGCCATTGGCACTGTCTGGCACAAGATTGAGCGTTTCCAGCAGCAAAATCAGTCGTTCGAGCCCCATGGCGAAACCGACCGCCACCGTTGGCTTGCCTCCCAACTGCTCCACCAGCCCATCGTAGCGACCACCGGCGCAGATCGTCCCCTGGGAGCCCAGGCTGTCGGTAATCCACTCGAATACGGTTTTGCCATAATAATCGAGCCCGCGAACCAGCTTTGGATTCACCGTATACTCAATGCCAGCCGCGTCCAGCAACGAACGCAATTGGCGGAAATGATCCCGTGATTCATCATCGAGGTAGTCATCCAGGCGAGGCGCGTCCACCAGAAGCTTCTGTGTGACCGGGTTCTTGCTGTCCAGAATGCGTAGCGGGTTCGAGCCAAGACGCCTTTGGCTGTCTTCGTCCAATTGATCCCGGTAGTCCGAGAGGTACGCGACCAGCGCCTCGCGGTATTCCCGACGGGCAGCAGACGTACCTATGGAATTGATTTCCAGGCGGGTGTGTTCACTCAGTCCTAGCGCGCGCCAGAGCCTGGCCGTCAACACGAGGAGCTCAGCATCAATATCCGGGCCGGTCATGCCAAAACATTCCACGCCGATCTGGTGGAACTGACGGTAACGGCCTTTTTGGGGGCGCTCATGACGAAACATGGGGCCGGTGTACCAAAGCCGGCGGGTCTGATTAAAAAGCAGACCGTGTTCTTCGGCGGCGCGCACGCAGCCGGCCGTACCTTCGGGGCGCAGGGTCAGGCTGTCACCGTTGCGATCCTCAAAGGTGTACATCTCTTTCTCAACGATATCCGTCACTTCGCCAATAGAGCGCTTGAACAGGTCCGTCTGCTCAACCACCGGCATGCGAATTTCCTGATAACCGTACTGGGAAAGCACTTTCCTGACCGCGTCTTCCACAAACTGCCACACCGGCGTCTGCTCTGGCAGGATATCGTTCATCCCGCGGATTGCCTGGATCTTAGCCAAGTTACTACCTTATCTGTGTCGGTGATTTGACGATCTGCTCTCAGTCGGCCGACCGGGTAATGATCGCTTCTTCCTTTTCCTTGCGACGCGCCACTTCCTCACGGATCAGCCGTTCCAGGTCGTCGGTCAGGTTGGCATTGTCGAGCTTCTGATTGGGCTTGCCCGACGCGTAGAACAGGTTCTTGGGGCTGCCGCCGGTCAAGCCCAGGTCAGCAACCTTGGCCTCGCCCGGCCCGTTTACAATACAGCCAATGATGGCAACATCCAGGGACTCGTTGACGTCTTCCAGACGAGCCTCAAGGTCATTCATGGTCTGGATGACATCGAAATTCTGGCGTGAGCAGCTTGGGCACGCGACGAAGTTGATACCCCGGCTGCGCAGGCGCAAGCTTTTGAGAATATCGTAGCCGACCTTGATCTCCTGCACCGGGTCTGCCGCGAGCGATACTCTGATGGTATCCCCAATGCCGTCCATCAGCAGCATGCCCAGGCCAACAGAGGACTTCACTGTCCCGGAGCGAAAGCCACCAGCCTCGGTAATACCCAGATGCAGGGGTTGTTCTATCTGTGCAGCAATCTGACGATATGCCGCCACCGTCATGAAGACCTCTGAGGCCTTCAGGCTCACCTTGAAGTCCTGAAAATCATGACGGTCGAGAATGTCGATATGGCGCATGGCCGACTCAACCAGAGCCTCGGGTGTCGGTTCCCCGTACTTACGTTGCAGTGCCTTTTCCAGCGAGCCTGCGTTGACGCCAATACGAATCGGGATATTGCCATCCCGCGCGGCGCTGATCACGGCGCTGACACGGTCATCCCGACCGATATTACCCGGGTTGATACGAAGACAATCAACACCCAGTTCCGCCACCCGCAGAGCAATTCGGTGATCGAAATGGATGTCAGCCACCAATGGTACCGACACCATTGAGCGAATCTTGCCGAACGCTTCCGCAGCATCCATTGTAGGCACGGATACCCGCACAATGTCCGCTCCAGCCTCCTGCAGGGCGCGGATCTGGCCAACGGTTGCATCCACGTCACAGGTGTTGGTGTTGGTCATGCTCTGGACAGCAATAGGCGCATCGCCACCCACGGGAACATCGCCAACCATTATCTGGCGTGATTTGCGTCTTTTGATCGGAGATTCGTGATTCATATAGCCTGCTAACCGCAAAAGAGGGTTCGAAACGTTTAGATATCCAGCGAGAATTCTGCTCGGTTGTTGACGACCCGATAACCGGAAAGGTCAATCGGTTGGCCATCAAATCTTATAGATTCGATGGCATCGACTGCGCCGACAACAACGTCGATGGGCAGCCTGCCTGATACATTAATCCTGTCACCATCCCGTTGCAGGGATCCCACCAGGCGATTGCCCGCCGAATCGGTTACCTGTACCCAGCACTCATCGCTGAATGTCATTTCCAGGCGAGCGCTGCCGACGGCAGCCGTTGGCTGGGCGCTCTCCTGAAACGCTGGCTCCGGCTCACTGGTCACCACCGGAACCTGGCTCTCATCAATCTCATCGACAGCAGGTTGCGCAGCCGGAGCGGAATCGTCTTCAACCGTCGGGGCCGGAGAGCCAGAGACCTGCTCATTCACCTGAGGGTCCTCAGGCAGCTCTGCCAACTCGCTATTGTCCTCAACGATCGACGCTTCATCAACCGGCGCGGATAGCCTATCGGCCTCTTCCTCGGTTTCAGGCTCGGCTAACTCGGTATCGACAGTGTCGTCCACCGACACCGTCTCTTCGGACGGTTCAGGCTGCGCGGGAGCAGCCGTTTCCGAGGACACAGCCGGTTCCGTCGTGTCGCCTGTTATACCGTCCAATTCGCCCATAAAGCGCAATGCGAGAAAGGCAATTACTGCTATGGCCAGCAGGAGAAGCAGAAACTTTGCAACGCGTCGCTTGCGACGCCTGCGACGCTCGATATCAATCAGCGGATTCGCTTCTTCTGTCTGCACTTTTTGCTGTCGTAGCGGTTCGAGCTCCTCATCCAGCGTCGCGATCACCGCATCCGGATCAAGGTCAACCTGTCGTGCGTAGGTTCTGACATAGCCTTTAAGGAACAGTTCACTGTCGATCTGTTCATAATGCCCGTCCTCTATCGCCTGTATTATCGCCGGGCGAAGGTGCTGGGCATCGGCCACGGCGGAAACACTGAGCCCCTTCTGCTCACGCGCACGTTTGAGCAACTGGCCCGTAGGCTCACTCAGGCCCGACGGTTGTTGTGCGTCATCACTGTCCATTGGATGTCATCACCCTGTATTGTTGGTATTCGACAGAGTTTGGAAAATTGTTCTTCAGTTGGAGCGCAAGACTCGATTCCCGGTTCCTGTCGCCCTGATGCCGGGCAATGCGGATGCCGGTAAAAAGACTTTCCGGAGAATGGCGGAGATTCTGGTTCCGTTGCATCAACGTCATCAGGCGGCTGTAGTGACGAGAGGCGGCCTGGAGCTCTCCGGATTCGACCAACGTCCGTGACAGCGCAAGCAGTGACTTTGCATCACCACGGGATAATTCAACGGCGCGCCGGTACGCCGTCGTGGCGCCCTCAAGGTTGCCAATTCTCTCTTCCGTCAATCCTAGGTTAAAAAACACGGATGCCCTGTCGTTGTAGGACGTATCCCTCGACGCGGCCAGAAACTGTTCACGGGAGTCCTCGAATCGGCCCGCACCGTACAGGAAGGCACCGTAATAAACCCGCCCGCGGGTATAGCCCTGATCACTATCGAGTGACTCCCGGAACGACCGCTCAGCCAGTTCCGGTTCGCCCTCGGCGTTATAGATCAGCCCCATGGCTGCCAGCGCCCCGGGGTCATCGGGAGACAATTCTAGTGCTCGTTCAAGGTGATGCCGGGCCCTTTCGAGATTATCCTGGCCGATGTAGGCGGTACCCAACTGGACATAATTCCTGACGGCCTTGTCGCGATCTGCCTCGCGGGCAAACCGGCTATCGGTATTGGTCACACACCCTGCGACAAACATCGCCAGCAATACCACGACAAGCGCGGCTCGCATCCTTTTCACTGGAATAAATGTCACAGTCGGCAATTCCTCTTGAATTGGAAGATGCATATCGGCACCGGGTTTACGGACTGACCTGCTGCACCTGGATATAACGCTGACTACGCTTGGTGCGGTCTTCCACCATCCCTACCAGCTGACCACAGGCTGCATCGATATCATCACCGCGAGTGGTTCTCACCGTGGCGATAAAGCCGGCCTCGTTCAGGACTGCCTGGAAACGGCGGGTCGCGTTGTTACTGGGACGGCGAAAATCGCTCTCGGGAAACGGATTGAACGGGATCAGGTTAATCTTGCACGGCAGGCCGCGAAGAACAACAGCGAGTTCCCTGGCGTGCTCAGGCTGATCATTAACGCCTTCGATGACCGTGTACTCAATGGTTGCCTTCCGCTTGTCAGGCAGACGTGCAAGATAACGACGCGTCGCTGCCAGCAACTCCGCAATAGGATACTTTTTATTCAACGGCACCAACTGGTTACGCAACTCATCATTGGGCGCATGGAGCGAAATGGCCAGTGAAACATCGGTAACTTCACCCAATTTGTCCAGTGCCGGAACCACCCCAGAGGTGCTGACGGTGACACGTCGCTTGGAAATGCCGTACGCCAGGTCCTCCATCATCAGGTTCATGGCATCGACAACGTTGTCGAAGTTCAGCAACGGTTCACCCATCCCCATCATTACCACATTGGTAATCGGGCGGTCCGGGCCGGGTTCAAATGGCATGAACGCCTTACGCGCAACCCAGACCTGCCCGATGATTTCGGCAGCGGTAAGATTGCGGTTAAATCCACGCTTGCCCGTTGAACAAAACGTGCAATCGAGGCTGCAGCCAATCTGCGACGATACGCACAGCGTGCCGCGCTCGCCGTCAGGTATGAGCACGGTTTCAACACTGTTGCCGTTGTCCATGCGCATGACCCATTTGCGGGTACCGTCTTTGGAGGACTCGTCGTACACCACCTCCGGCCCACGAATTTCCGCAACGGCCTTCAGCTTTTCCCGCAGCACCCGACTCATATTGGTCATTTGATCGAAGTCATCGGCCCCGCGCTGGTGAATCCATTGCAGCACCTGTGTTGCGCGGAAACGTTTCTCCCCCAGGGACTCAAAAAAGGCCTCCATTTTGGCCTTGGGCATTCCCAGAAGGTTGGTTTTCTCAGCAACAGCTGTCATTTCATAACCTCAATCAAATAACCAATACGGGCCGGACGTATGTCCGGCCCGATACAGCCTGATCAGCCGCGCGGGCAGATCTCACTGTCATTAAAGAAATACGCAATTTCGCGCTCAGCTGACGCGGCGGAATCTGAACCATGAACAGCGTTTGCATCAATTGAAGATGCAAAGTCGGCACGAATGGTGCCTGCTTCCGCTTCCTTGGGGTTAGTTGCTCCCATCAGGTCACGATTCTTCAGGATAGCACCATTGCCTTCCAGAACCTGAACAACCACAGGGCCGGAGGTCATGAACGCAACCAGATCATTGAAAAACGGGCGCTCCTTGTGCTCGGCGTAGAACCCTTCTGCCTGCTCCTGGGTCAGGTGCATCATTTTCGCAGCGACGATGGTCAGGTCCGCTTTTTCGAAGCGTGTGTAGATTTCGCCGATCACATTTTTTGCGACTGCATCGGGCTTGATAATCGAGAGCGTGCGCTCATTGGACATGATCTATCTCCATTCAGGTTCAGAAAAATTTCAGGGTTGGGATTATACGCAGTCCGGAGGCAACTGCCTACCGCACTGAACGGAGACGGGTAACAACGTCAACGATTTGCGCCGCTGCGAAGTCTGCCTCCTCTTCCGTCGAAAAGCGTCCAAAGGAAAACCGGAGAGCTCGATGCGCCTGCTCATCATCCAGCCCAATGCCCTTGAGTACAAACGAAGGCTCAATAGTGGCCGAAGAACAGGCCGAACCAGACGAAACCGCCAATTCACGCAATCCCAGCATCAGGGATTCCGCATCGACACCGGCAAACGAGAGGTTGATGATACCCGGCACCCGATGTTCGGCACTGCCGTTAAGCGTCACGCCCTCAAGACCTTCAAGGCCCGACATGAAACGCTTCCGCAGGGATTCCAGCCGCGCCTTCTCCTGCTCGAGTTTTTCGCCGGCCAGATCAAAGGCTTTGCCCATGCCGACGATTTGGTGCGTAGGTAGTGTGCCGGAACGCATGCCCCGCTCATGACCACCGCCATGAATCTGCGATTCAATTCGCACGTCCGGAGAACGCCGCACATAGAGGGCGCCAATACCCTTGGGCCCGTATACCTTGTGCCCCGACAAGGACAACAGATCCACTGGCATGGCGCCCACATCCACCTCGGTCTTGCCAGCCGCCTGCGCCGCGTCCACATGAAACAGCACACCGCGTTCGCGAAGCATGGTACCGATGGCGGCGATATCCGTTTGGCTACCCAGTTCATTGTTGACCATCATCAGGCTGACCAAAGCGGTATTGTCCCGGAGCGCATCTTCAACCTGTTGACAGGACACCCGCCCGTCCGCGCCCGGTTTCAGCCAGGTCACCTCAACACCCTGCCCTTCAAGCCACTTGCAGGTATCAAGCACCGCCTTGTGTTCAATCATCGATGTCACAATGTGCGGATTGTTCTTGCCTGTAACAGCACCCTTGATGGCGAGGTTGTCGGACTCGGTAGCGCCGGACGTCCACACAATCTCACGTGGGTCTGCATGGATCAGACTGGCCACCTGACGGCGAGCACCTTCAACGGCGGCTTCGGCCTGCCAGCCAAAGCCATGGGAGCGTGAGGCAGGGTTGCCAAACACACCATCAGGTGTCAGGTATTTGACCATTTCTTCGGCAACGACAGGGTCTACGGGCGTGGTGGCCGCATAATCCAGATAGACGGGCTTTTTCATAGAAGTTTCAGGATAGTCGTTCAGGCCGGCGCCTGATCCGTAAGGCGCTCGGTGTTAATCGTCTGTGAGTCGCCGTCTGAATGGCGCCTGTTCTGCCGATCGGCAACCACCTGAATCTCCCGTTTGCGCATCAGGTCCCCAAGACTGATATCACTGAGGAACTGATGAATCTGATCACTGAGATCAGACCACAGGTGGTGGGTCAGGCATTTCTCGCCATTCTGGCAATCACCCTTGTTGCCGCAACGGGTGGTATCCAGGGATTCGCTGACCGCGTCGACAACTTCCGCAATAAAGACGGAGTCTGCCTCACGGCTCAGGCGATAACCACCGCCAGGGCCCCGGATACTCGTCACCAGTTTGTGACGGCGAAGGCGGGAAAATAACTGCTCGAGATACGAGAGGGAAATCTCCTGCCGGGCAGATATGTCAGCCAGACTCACCGGCCCCTGATCCCCATGAAGGGCGAGATCCAGCATTGCCGTCACCGCATAGCGGCCTTTGGTGGTCAGTCTCATAACGTCAGCCCCGGTCAGGGATTGATTCGGCTTTAACAACGCCGAGTATGAATTGACCTACCAAAACAGTCAAGTATTCACCGTTGCGACGGCTCGTCGTCCCGCACGCAGTCAAAATCCTCCTCCTGCAGCGGCGGCAACTCGCCGTTCTGGTATTCACTGTTCACCTTGCGAAGCGCTTTGCACATATTCTCAATGCGGTCATCCACAGCATGCATATGATCCAGCAGGCTGCGCATGGCCCGGGCTACCGGGTCCGGCATTTCCTCGGTCACACCATAGGCATCGAAGCCCATGCGTTCTTCCATTTCCTTGCGCCGGGCGTCATCTTCCCCTTTGCGCTTCACCACAACCCGACCAGGAATACCGACAACCGTCGCGCCAGGCGGAACCTCTTTGGTCACCACGGAGTTGGAGCCAATCTTGGCGCCCTCGCCCACCGTAAACGGCCCAAGGATCTTGGCACCGGCACCCACCACAACACCGTCACCCAGCGTCGGATGGCGCTTACCCTTGTTCCAACTGGTCCCGCCCAGGGTAACGCCCTGATAAAGCGTGACGTCGTCACCGATCACCGTGGTCTCACCAATGACAACACCCATGCCGTGATCGATAAAAAAACGCCGCCCGATCGTCGCACCTGGATGAATTTCGATGCCAGTCAGCCAACGGGCGATCGAAGAAAACGTTCGTGCAATCCACTTCAGGCCAAGACCCCAAAGCCAATGGGAGAACCGGTGGCACAGGAGCGCGTGCAAACCCGGGTAGTTGGTCAGCACTTCGAAAGTATTGCGAGCGGCGGGATCACGATGAAACACGCTGTTCACATCTTCCCTTAGACGTTCAAACATAACCCTATTCCTGTTCACCGGCCGTTGAACCAGCCTTTGACGTATTTTTTGCGGTATCCGCAGCACCAGTCGATTTCTGTACGGCGGTCAGTATTCCCCGAAGGATATTGATCTCCATCTGATCCAGCCCGGCACGCTGGAACAGCCGCCGCAGCCGCGTCATCAACTGACGGGGATTGTCCCGGCGGTGAAAGTCGACATCCACAAGCACCTGTTCAAGATGACTGAAAAAACCCTCAACATCGCGGACAGGCGCGGGCGGCACATCCCAACCTTCATCGCCGGGCACCATCATAGGCTTGAGATATGGGCTGCCGTCGCCACCTTCAAGGCCTTTCAGATAATGCATACGCAATTCATAGCACATTACCTGAACCGCCATGGCCAGATTCAGGGAACTGTAATCGGGATTTGACGGGATATGAATGTGGAAATGACAACGCTGCAACTCTTCATTGCTCAGCCCATGGTTCTCACGTCCGAAGACCAGCGCCACCTGCCCCGCTTCTGACTGCTGCGAAGCCTTGGCCGCTGCGTCTGGTGGAGCGATAACCGGCCAGGGGACCTTTCGCCCTCTCGCGCTGGTACCCATAACGCACACACAATCGGCAATAGCTTCGTCCAGAGTCGAAACAACCGTGGCCTTGTCGAGAATATCGGAGGCGCCCGCTGCACGGGCGTAGGAGGCCTCATCAGGAAAGGACGCAGGATTTACCAGCCACAGGTTTCCCAGCCCCATGTTTTTCATGGCCCTGGCGACCGCACCGATGTTACCGGAATGGGACGTCTCAACCAGGACAATCCGAATCTGGTCGTTGTAGGTATCAGGGCCCTCCAGGGGCTTAGCTGGCTTGTGCATGGCGGTAGAATCTCTGTAAAAACTGGAAAGGTGCGCATGATAGCAGATCTACCCCCTTCCCCGCCTCTCCGGACATGCCCTGATACAGCGCCATCCGTGACATTGCGGAGTGGAAAAACATACAAGGCGGGTCAGTTTTTGATATGCTATGCGGCCTTCACACACCCGGATAATGAACACTCAGATGCAACCAGCAATCAAAATGGCCCTGCGCGTCGCGCGTCAGGGGTCCGACTATCTGAAAGCACACTTCGAACGCCAGGAACCCAACGGCGACAGCGAAGACCGCCGCAGGCAACTGGAGCGGGTCGAACAGTCCATTTACGACAATTTTTCCGAACAGCTCGACAAAGCCTACAAGGACCACGCCATCGCTCCTTTGAATGAGGCGGACGCCGACGGTAACGACAAGAGCTGGCACATTTTCCCGGTACTCGGACGTGAGAATTTTTTGCGCGGCATTCCTGACTTCGCCGTTGCGTTGCTGCAAAAGAAAAACAACCGCACCGAGAACCTGCTGCTGATCAATCCGGTCACCGGTGAGGAATACTCTGCCAGTCGCGGCCACGGTGCCGCACTAAACAGTCGGCGGGTGCGTACCAGCGACGTCAAGCATGCCGACCGTGCAGCCGTGGTCAGCAATCTTCTCGACCAGACCCGCTCTTCTGACGACCCACTGATGTGGGGCGAGATGGCATCCTTGCTGGCCCGTGACAGCAGCATGTTCCGAACCGCAGGTTGCGTGGCCCTTGATATCGCCCGGGTTGCTTCCGGCCATCTGGACGCCGCTGTCATTTTCCGTCCTGAGCCGGCTGACCTGGCCATCGGCGTCACGCTGGCACTGGAGTCCGGCGCTCTGACCGGCGATTTCTCCGGCAACCCCTCAACGGAGAAAGCAAAGCAGTTGATCGTCGCAAACCCCAAGCTGTTCCGTGAAGTACTCAAGACACTTCACCCGTTCCGGGGCCGACTGCCTCGCTAGGCATAAAGGCCAACGGCCAGGCATAAAAAAAGCCGCAACCCCATTTGGTGTTGCGGCTTTTTTGTGGCTGACCGACTTACATCCGGTTCAACCACTCGGGCGGCTGCTCTTCTTCCTCTTCCTGCCCAGCAAGACCTTCCTTCGGCGGAACAATCAGGTCCTCCCGTGCCACACCCAGGGCAACCAGCAGGTTTGCTGACACATAGATAGATGAGTAGGTACCCACCACCACACCGATGATGAGAGCCAGCGCAAAGTTGTTGATCGCTTCACCACCCAGGAAGTACAGGGCGAACAGCACCACCAATGTCGTACCGGACGTGTTGATGGTCCGGCTGATGGTCTGGTGAATGGACTCGTTGATGATGTGCTCGGAGCCCCCTTCACGCATCTTGCGGAAATTCTCGCGAATCCGGTCCGCCACCACGATGGTATCGTTAAGGGAATAACCGATAACCGCAAGCAACGCTGCAAGCACACTGAGGTCGAACGTCCACTGGAACAGGGCAAACACACCCAGAACAATGATGACGTCGTGGGCCAGTGGCACAACAGAGGCAATACCGAACTTGAACTGGAACCGCATACCGACGTAAATCAGCACCACTGCCAGCGCAATGAGCATTCCCAGACCACTGTCTTCCTTCAGCTCGTCGCCAACCTGGGAGCCGACAAATTCGGAGCTCACCAGTTCAAGCTCATTACCACCAGCCGACAACGCGGCCGTGACTTCAGCGGCCAACTTGTCGTTCTCGGACTCCGCCATCCGCACCAGCACTGTGGTGTCCGAACCAAAGTTCTGGACCACAAACTGCTCATATCCCGCGCCTTCCAACGTCTGGCGAACATTGTCCAGAGCGGGCGCCTGCTGGTATTCCAGCTCAACGGAGGTACCACCGGTAAAGTCCAGCCCGAGGTTCAGGCCGCGCACTGCCAGCAACGCAATGGAAGCAACAATCAGCGCAATGGACACAACGGAAGCAATCTTCCGAAAGCCCATAAAATCGATAGGTTTCTTCTCAACTTCAGACATTGGCCAGTTTCCCCCCAATCGACAGCTTTTCAACCTGTCGACCGCCGTATACAAGATTTACGATGCTGCGACTGACCATCAGCCCGGAGAACATCGACGTAAGAATACCGATCGACAGTGTCACCGCGAACCCTTTCACCGGGCCGGACCCCATGGCGAACAGGATCACCGCCACCAACAGGGTGGTGATATTGGCATCAAAAATCGAAACGAAGGCCCGGGAATAACCGGAGTTTATCGCCGACTGTGGCGGTATGCCCGATTTCAACTCTTCCTTTATACGCTCGAAGATAAGCACGTTGGCGTCAACCGCCATACCCACCGTCAGAACGATACCGGCAATACCCGGCAGCGTCAGGGTTGCTGAGAGAATCGACATGCAGGCGATCAGCAGCATCAGGTTAAGCGTCAACGCAATGTTGGCGATCACACCAAAGCCACGGTAGTACACCACCATGTAGCAGAGAACCAACACAAAGCCGAGCAGGACCGACATCATGCCGGCATCAATGTTCTTCTGCCCAAGGCTGGGACCAATCGTCCGCTCTTGAACAAAGTACATTGGCGCAGCCAACGAACCGGCTCGCAGCAGCAATGCCAACTCCGCCGCTTCCGGGATGGAATCCAGCCCGGTAATCCGGAAACTGCTTCCCAGCGCAGACTGGATCGTCGCCAGGCTGATGATGCCCTTCTCGACAACGCGGTTGTCGACCGTGCGGGTTTCACCATCCACAACCACTTCTTCCGTCTCTGTCCGGTATTCGATAAACAGGACCGCCATGCGACGCCCAATGGCGTTGCGGGTTGCACGGTTCATCAGATCGCCGCCCACCGAGTCCATGGTGATGTTGACCTGTGGCTGGCCGTTCTCGTCGAAGGCCTGCTGTGCGTTAGAGACATTGTCACCGGTGACGATCACTTCCCGCTCAAGACGGGCTTCACGATTAGGGTTGTCACGGAACGGGAACGTCTCGATATCAGCTGATGACGCATCCTGGCGGGCCTCTAGACGGAACTCCAGATTGGCCGTAGCACCCAGCACACGCTTTGCCGCAGCGGTATCCTGCACACCGGGCAATTCCACAATGATGCGATCCGCACCCTGGCGCTGCACCAGAGGCTCCGCCACGCCAAGTTCGTTGACCCGGTTACGGATGGTGGTCAGGTTCTGCTCCAGTGCGTAGTCCTGTATGGACTTCACTTCGGCTTCCGACATGGACAGCACCAGCAGGTACTCACCTTCCTCTGTCTGCTCATCGAGCAGGAACTGGTTGTACTGGTCACGGATCAGGTCAAATGCTTCGCTGCGGGAGCTTTCGTCGCGGAAACTCAGAACAATGGAACGGTTGCCTTCCACATCGCCACCGCGGTAGCGCACACGCTCTTCACGCAATTCGCGCTTGATCTGACCAGACATGGCTTCGAGGCGCTGGTCGACGGCGGTTTCCATATCCACTTCCAACAGGAAGTGAACACCACCCCGCAGGTCGAGGCCGAGCTTCATCGGGCCCGCACCCAGGCTTTCCAGCCATCCCGGTGTTGACGGCGCCATATTCAGGGCTACCAGATAATCCCTTCCAAGCGCCTCTTGCACCACCGGCCGAGCCCTCAGCTGGGATTCGGCGTCGTTCAGGCGAATCAGGGCGTCGCGCTCCTGCAACTCAGATTCCTTGACCTGGATCCCCTTGGCTTCGAGTGCATCAACAGCCCTGTCGAGAATCCGCTGATCGACTTCGGTACTGCTCCGGGCACCGGTGATCTGTACGGCAAAGTCGTCAGGAAAGACGTTAGGCAAGGCATAGACGAACCCGATCACCAGCGCGATCACGATAACCAGGTTTTTCCAGAGCGGATACTTGTTCAGCATGGGGTCCCTTTAAGCCGGCCAGTCGGCCGGCTGTGATGTTTCAGCTTGGCAAATTCAGACCTGAGTCGAAAACCGGTCGATCAGATGTCCTTCAGAGTTCCTTTCGGAAGTGCCGCTGCAACAGCAACTTTCTGAACCTTGATCTCAACGTTGTCAGCGATTTCAACCACGATAAAGTCATCGGAAACCTTGGTGATCTTGCCGGCCACACCGCCGGAGGTAACCACTTCATCGCCTTTGTTCAGGCCAGCCATCAGCGCCTTGTGCTCTTTCGCACGCTTGGACTGGGGACGCCAGATCAGGAAATAGAAAATCAGGATAAAGCCGGCAAAGAAGATCACCTGCCCCATCACTCCCATACCCTGGGCACCCGCATCCTGTGCCATGGCCAGTGCCGGCATCGCAGCAAAGAGTGCAGCAACAAGTAACTTGATTGATTTCATTGACTATCTCCGTTTTTAAGAAAAGTTCAGGTAGCGGTTCAGAATCGGCTTATCCCGCAGTCACTGCGCCATTGGAGGCACGGTTTCACCGCGGCGGGCATAGAAGTCGCTAATAAAGTCCGACAATGTACCTGCTTCAATTGCGCCACGCAATCCAGCCATCACGTTCTGGTAGTACCGCAGATTGTGGATAGTATTGAGTTGAGAGCCGAGCATTTCTCCACATTTATCGAGGTGATGCAGATAACTTCTCGAAAAGTTCTCGCAGGTGTAGCAGTCGCATTGATCGTCCAGCGGCGCGGTATCGTGCCGGTGCCTGGCGTTGCGGATCTTGATGATGCCGGTGGAGGTAAACAGGTAACCGTTGCGCGCGTTTCTCGTGGGCATTACGCAGTCAAACATGTCTACGCCGCGGCGCACTGCTTCCACAAGATCCTCGGGCCGCCCTACGCCCATCAGGTAACGGGGGCGGTCTTCCGGCATTTTGGGTGGCAGATGATCCAGGATACGGATCATATCCTCTTTGGGCTCGCCCACCGACAATCCACCTATGGCGTAGCCGTCGAATCCGATCTCCGTCAGCCCTTCCAGTGAGCGGTCCCGCAGCGATTCGTACATCCCTCCCTGAACGATGCCGAACAGCGCGGCCGGATTACCGGCGTGTGCCTGTTTGCTCCGGGCAGCCCAACGCAGGGACAGCTCCATGGACTCACTCGCCTGCTTCTCGGTGGCCGGGTAAGGCGTACACTCGTCAAAAATCATCACAATGTCCGACCCGAGATCCCGCTGCACCTGCATGGCGATCTCCGGTGACAGCTCTACCGGTGAACCATCGATTGGCGAACGGAACGTCACGCCCGCTTCGGTGATTTTGCGCATCTCGCCAAGGCTGAACACCTGGAAGCCGCCGGAATCTGTGAGGATCGGGCCTTGCCACTGGGTAAAGTCATGCAAATCGCCATGGGCCTTCACCACTTCCGTACCCGGCCGCAGCATCAGGTGGAAGGTGTTGCCAAGGATGATCTCGGCCCCAATATCCTTGATGTCCCTCGGCAGCATACCCTTGACGGTGCCGTAGGTGCCCACCGGCATGAAAGCCGGGGTTTCCACCGTGCCCCGGGGAAACGTCAGGCGTCCGCGTCGTGCACGGCCATCTTCCCCGAGTTTTTCAAAGGACATATAACACTGGTCACTCATCATCGTTCTCCGGATTCTGGCTGCCCTTCCCTGAACAGGAAGAGAGGGCGCCCAGGCTTGGCTCCTGCGCTGTGATAAACATCGCATCACCGTAACTGAAAAAGCGGTAACGCTCGGCGACAGCCGCTTGATAGGCCGACATCACGTTCTGATAACCGGCAAACGCGCTGACCAGCATGATCAGCGTTGACTCCGGTAAGTGAAAATTCGTCACCATGGCGTCCACGGCCTGGAAACGATAGCCGGGGTAAATAAAGATGTCGGTTTCGCCCTGAAAAGGTCGAACCACCCCACCACGACTGGCGGATTCCAGGGACCGCACAGAGGTGGTACCAACGGCTACGACACGACCTCCCCGGGCGCGGGCTGCATTCACCGCATCAACCGTTTCTTGCGATACATGGGCCACTTCACTGTGCATCACATGATCTTCAATACCCTCCACACGCACCGGCTGGAATGTGCCAGCGCCCACGTGCAAGGTTACAAACGCGGTTTCAATGCCCCGCGATTCAAGCTCGGCCAGAATCCGGTCATCAAAATGCAGGCCGGCGGTCGGAGCCGCCACCGCACCGGCTTCCCGGGCGTACACCGTCTGGTAGCGTTCGCGGTCCGAGGATTCATCCGGGCGATCCACGTAGGGAGGCAGCGGCATATGACCGATCCGCTCAAGAACCTCAAGGACGGGTTCGTCGCTGTCACAATGCAGGTGAAACAACGCATCATCCCTTCCGCTCATCCGTAGCGCTGTGCCATCTTCAAGCAGCACTTTCTGGCCTTCTTTTAGAGCTTTGGAGGCCCGTACGTGAGCGAGAATGTCGTGCTCTCCAAGTACACGTTCAACCAGCACTTCGACCTGACCGCCGGTTTCCTTGCGGCCAAAAAGGCGCGCGGGAATCACTCGCGTGTCGTTGAAGACCAGTAGGTCGCCCGGCTGAAGCAGGCCTGGAAGATCGGTAAACCGTAAGTGCCTGGTGTCACCGGACAGCCCATCGAGACTGAGCAACCGGGACGCACTGCGCTCTTTGAGGGGATACCGGGCGATAAGCTCATCCGGTAGATCAAAGTGAAAATCGGAGACGTTCATTGGATGGACTGCTTACACCGCACTGTGCGGATCGTAAATGGTAGCGGCGGGCGGACTCGAACCGCCACGGGTTTTACCCCAACGGATTTTGAATCCGTCGTGTCTACCAATTTCACCACGCCGCCATCGGAGAGTGCTGGGGATTATACTGAGGTTGAATCTGAAAGCAATAACAAGTGCCGGACTTCCTTGTTCCGGCAGGCTTTTTACAAGCGATCGAACAACGACAGCTGAGAGACCTGGGCAAATGATTGCTGTGCAGCCTGCAGCACGAAGCTCTGGAAGCTCAGGTTGCTGATAGCTTCGGCGTAGTCCACGTCACGCAGTTGCGAACGAATGTCCTCACTGTACACAGACGAGTCTTCCAGGAACGATTTGGTAGAGTCCACGGCGTTCAGGCGCCCGCCGATTTCCGTTTGCTTCTGCACAATGCTTTCCTGGGCATTGTCCAGATTCTGCAAAGACGCTGCGATCAGGTCGTCATAGGCCGCCTGCCCGGCCGGCCAACCTTTGTCGATGTTATCGAGGCCGTCAATCAGGTTTTCGATGGTAGCAAACACCGACTGCCTCTCCCCCGCGCGAAGGGTGAACTCATCGCCATCGCCCGCATCGGTAATCGTCGCCTGCACACCGGCAACTTCGAAGGACTCACCACTGGTATACGCCGCCGGAGTCACAGTCAGGGGATCGCCGGTGCGGCTATTCACAGCACTGACCGTTCCCGCAACGGTATCAACGGTTATGGTGATATCGTCCGGTGAAACCGCCGACAGTGCGCCATCATTGATCACCTGAATACCATCGATTCGAGCGGCGGCCGCATTGCCAGGGTCACTCTCGGCAAACACTGCTGCGGGAACCGAAGAGTAGATGCCTTTACCATGATCGCTGATAGGCACCGTTACGCCATCGTCGATCTCCAGCACCCGCTGGCCCTCATCACCCTGGTACACCCAACTGCCGGATGCATCTTTCCCAAAAGCCGCGGTGGAACCCTGAAAACCACTGAAAATGTACTCGCCGGACGCATCACGGGTATTGGCAATGTTGGCCAACTGCCCGATACGCTCTTTCATTTCCGAGGAGATGGATTTGCGATCATTCGGTGACAGCGAGCCGTTACCAGCCTGGACGGTCAGCTCCCGTATCCGCTGGATAACATCCACCGAACTGGCCAACGCGCTTTCCTCCTGCTGCAACCGGTTTTCTGCGAGCCCAGCGTTGCGCTGATAGGTCTCGATCCGGGACAGCTCCTGATCAAGCTTCAGGATACGCGCCGCCGCAACCGGGTCGTCTGACGGTTTATTGACCCGCTTGCCCGTCGAAATCTGCTCCTGGGTCTGGTTCAGGCTGCTATTCAGTTCCTGCAGCCGGTTTATACCGCCGGAGAATATCTGTTGTGATGAAATTCTGATCATGTCACATCACCTCGCACTGTTACCGGAAACTCTGTAACAGGGTATTGAACAAATCCTGAGCCACGCTCACCACCTGGGCGGACGCGTTGTAAGCCGCCTGATACTGGATCAGCTTGCCGGCCTCTTCGTCCAGGTTGACGCCAGAGACGGATTCCCGCTGATTGGTGGACTGCTCCAGTAGCGTGCTACCGGCGTCTTTATCCAGCTGGCTCTGTCGGGTTTTCACACCAACAGCTTCCACCAACCCTGCGTAGCCTTCAGCAAAACTCTGGCTACCGCTGTTAAGGGTATTCTCGGTTCCCAACGCCGCCAGGAACTCAGCATTGCGGTTGTCCGATACACCGTTGGAGTTGTAATTGATGCTGAACGAATCCCCGGGCCTCGGGTTGCCGGAGATCTCGAACTGAAAGCCGAAATAGTCCGGCGAACGCGGATCCTCAGTGAACAGCTTATTGGACTGGCCTGACTGGAACACATTGACCGGAGGCACGGCCGCGGCATCACCGGCCTGCAGCACCGTGTTCGTATTGGCGTCGACAATGTCATAGACCAACTGGCCACCATCGTCCCGGAACTGAATATCCAGCGGTGGGTCCAGTTGTCCGTCCTGTCGGAAATTGCTCAGCAACGAATTGGTAAACGGATCCCTGACATCCAGCATCTTGCCCTGGTTGATCGTGGCATCGCCGGTATTGCTGGCAGAACCTTCCGCCCTTACCGGGCTTGCAAATGCAAGGTCCTCTTCACGATCGAGTTCCAGGCCGATATTGGCCGCCGCGTTCCGGGTCGGCTCGATCAGGAAGCTGTCACCGGCATTGAAGGTGCCCCCCTCGATACGGATATTGAACCCCGGCATGGATATTTCGGACTGAACAGGGTCCGGCAGGCGGCCTTGGTTAACCACCTCACCCGTGGCACGATCCACCAACTCGAAATCCCGACCGTCGCCACCAAACCGCAACGACCAACTGCCCGCGGGAAGCTGGGAACTGTCGATAATTTCGACCGCAAGCTGAGCGTCCCGCGGAGCTCCGTTACTGGTATTGGCTATTACCCGGCCGCGTTGGGCCGCCTGGGAGTTGACGTCACTGAAAAACAGACCACCCAGGTCACCCTCAAGGTCCATGCCAATTTCATGCTGATGATTGAGGGTTTCGGACAAGGCAATCGCAACCCGGCCGAGTTCGGCGAAGGCAGGCTGCAGGGCCTCTGACTCAAACCGTTGCAATCCGCCGAGTTTGCCACCGTTGATTTGGCTGTCCACGTTCAGGGTCCGGCCACCGGTCGTCAGGGTGAATTCCAATCTGGTTGGGTCTTCCGCGTTATCGCGGGTTCCCAGTTGTGCCGCCCTGTCACCAACCACCAACGCCTGCCCATTGCGCAGCGAGACATTCACCTGGCTACCTTCTGCTTGCACCACACTGATGTTGACCAGTTCAGACAACTCACGCAGTTTTTCGTCGCGCTTGTCCAGCAGTTCGTTGGGTTCACGGCCCTGGGCCAAGCCGGGAGATTCGGAGATCGCCAGGTTCAGCTGTGCAATGCTTTTCAACAGCGTATTGGCGTCCTTGACGCCCTGCTCCATCTGGGTCTTGACGGATTCCCGCTGTTGAATGAACTCCTGATTCAGGGCCTCAAATCGGTTTACCACATGTTGCGCCTCGCTCAACACCAATTGGCGCTGGGGCAATGAGGCCGGATCTTCTGCAGCATTCTGCAGGCTCGCGAAGAAATTGTTCAGGGCATTGCTCAAGCCGGTTGTTTCGCCGCCAAGCAGGTTGTCCAGGCGGGACAACTCCGAATTCAGTGCTTCCTGCTCACCGAACAAAGAGCTGTCTTCACGCACCTGTTGCGTCAGATATTCGTTCGCCAGGCGACGGATGTTGGTGATGCTGACACCAGTACCGATAGAACCCGCGCCGGTGCGTTGCGCCGACTGGGTTTCAAATTGCACCTCCTGACGGCTGTAGCCCGGCGTGTTGGCATTGGTGATGTTGTTACCGGTGGTGTTCAGCGCCGCCTGGTGTCCGAGGATACCGGTCAGACCAATATTGATAAGCCCTGCCATAATGCTTACTCCTCAGCCCCACGCGTACCCATGGACAACGTTGCCATGGAGTCATTATTCATAATGCGGCGAATCTTGGCACCGTAGTTCGGATCGGTGGCATAGCCCGCTTCCTGAAGCCGGTTTGCAAACAACTCGGGGTCATCCGCGGCCGCCAGCACATCCCGATAACGGGGATTGGATTCGAGGAACGAGACATAATCCCGGAAGCTGGATTCATAGTCCGGGTAGGCCCGGAACGCGGCCCGTTCGTTCATCGGCACGCCTTCGCGGAATTCCGTGGTGGCAATGCTCACTGATTCACCCTGCCAGCGGGTGTCTGCCTTGATACCGAACAGGTTAAAGCTGGGAGAACCACCGTCGCCTTCAATCATGTGCCGGCCCCAACCGGTCTCCAGTGCTGCCTGTGCAATCATCAACCTCGGGTTGATGCCGCTCTGAGCCGCTACCTTTTCCGCGACGGGCAGGAGTTCACGGACAAACTGTTCCGGTGAGTCGAACCGGCTTGGCATGACGGTACTGACTTCCTGTGCAGGCTCTTTGCGGGCGGTGTCAGCCACCTGATTTACCTTGTCCATCTGCTCAGGCAGGCGCGGCGAAAGTACCGGCATACTACGGTCATAATCCGCCAGCGCGGTCTTATGGGCCGCCATCGGCTCACCCTTCTCATCCATGCCAGGAATCTGCCGGCTAAGCTGGCGCACCAGGGCATCGGATATACCGGTGCCCTGCTTTTGCGATAGCGTCAGGCTCAACTGGCTGTCGAACATCTCTCGATAGAACTCCGACTGCTGGCTGTTGAGGTAGTTACCCTCCGCAAACACATCACCGGCCTTGCGCATCGCTTTGACCATTTCCGACAGGAACAGGCCTTCAAACTGCTTCGCCACTTCCTCAAGCGCCGCTTCCTTGTCGGTCCTGGCCTGGGCCTTCAACGCGTTCAGGCCGCCGAAATCGGTATAAACCTGGGCCTTCTGGAGACTGGAATCCTGCATCACGCCCCCTAAATCACAATCAGCTCAGCGCGCAAGGCACCGGCCTGTTTGAGGGCTTCGAGCACCGCCATTACGTCACCGGGCGCCGCACCTACCTGGTTCACGGCCTGGACAATCTCGTTCAGGGTGACCGCCGGGCCAAACTGGAACATCCGGGCCGGGTCTTCGGTAATGGCGATCTGGGTGTTGGGCTCGATCACCGTTTCACCATCGGTGAACGGGTTTGGCTGATTGGCTTCGGGATTCTCTTCAATGGTGACGGTCAGGTTACCGTGGGTCACCGCCGCCGGGCTGACCTTGACGTTCTGCCCCACCACAATAGTGCCGGTGCGGCTGTTGATCACCACCTTGGCGGCGTCTTCCGCCGGATTAACCTCAATGTTTTCCAGAATCGACAGGAAGCTCACTCGCTGGGATGGGTCTCTCGGCGCCTTTACGGAGACCGAGGTAGCATCATGGGCATACGCCATGTCCGGGCCCAAATGACCATTAATTGCTTCCACCACCCGGCGAGCCGTCGTGAAGTCAGCTCGCAACAGGTTGAAGGTGATGGTATCGCCACGGGTAAAGGGCGACATTACCTCCCGCTCGATGGTGGCGCCATTGGGAATCCGGCCAACGCTGGGAACGTTTACGGTAATCCGCGAACCATCGGCGCCCTGGGCACCGAAACCACCCACCACCAAGCTACCCTGAGCCATGGCATAGACCTGATTGTCGGCCCCCTTTAACGGCGACATCAACAGGGTACCGCCACGCAGGCTGTCGGCATTGCCGATGGACGACACTGTGATGTCCAGTTCCTGGCCTGGCTTGGCGAAGGGCGGCAGATTCGCGGTAATGGTAACCGCAGCCACATTGGCAAGATTGGGGTTCACGCCCGGCGGCAGGGTAATGCCGAACTGGGTCATCATGTTGCGAAAGGTCTGGTTGGTAAACGGCGCTTTATCACCAGTACCGTCCAGGCCAACCACCAGCCCGTAACCGACCAGTTGGTTGTTACGCACACCCTTGATGCGCGCCAGATCCTTCAGGCGGTCCGCCAGCACCGGCGCTGCGATCACGGAAAGCGCAATCATCAGTATCCCAAACCTCAGCATTTTCATAGCGGGAACCACTCACTGTTGAAGAACCTCGCCAGCCAGCCCATCTGGTTAGCCTGGTCGAAATCACCGGTACCGCCGTAGGCAATACGGGCATCAGCAATACGATTGGACGCCACGGTGTTGTCCGGCGAGATATCCTCCGGCCGAACAAGACCGGTCAGGCGGATATACTCATCACCGTTGGTCAGGGACAGCCACTTCTCACCACGAATATGCAGAACGCCGTTAGGCAAGACTTCGGTCACCGTCACAGTAATGTTGCCGGCCAGGCTGTTGCTTTGGTCAGCTTCTGCCTGCCCCTCGAAATCCCGCTCCAGATTGAAGTTTGTTGCCAGCCCAATATTGCCCTTGCCTAGAATCTGCGGGTCCAGCATGGAAACTTCATTGTCTTTGGTAATGCTGCTTTCAGCGTTCTTGCTGGCGCGGGTCGACTCTTCGAGGGTTACCGTAAGGATGTCACCGACGTTCAAAGCCACGGTATCGCCATAGAGACTGTAGTTCCGCGAGGACTGGTAGATAGCGCCGGATTCCGGGTCCCGCTGCATCATCGCTTCCGCGCGGACTGGCGCGTATTGCGGATCATCCGGAACAGCCCGCGGCCGGCTCATGGCGGTACACCCCTGAAGGACAACCAGGATCGCCACCAGCGCAAAGGTGCCGCCGTGATGTCTGGTCGTTCTGTTGTTGGTAATAATGGGTGTCATGATTCCCCCTTCCTGCCGTCCGCTACCGGTTAACCAATGTTGTTGGTGATGAACTGCAGCATCTGGTCGGTTGCGGAGACCACTTTTGAGTTCATTTCATAGGCACGCTGGGTGGTGATCATATTCACCAACTCTTCCACCACTTCCACGTTGGAGGCCTCCACCATGCCCTGCTCCAGTGTGCCCAGGCCACCGATACCAGGCTCGCCCTCGGCGGGATCACCACTGGCATTGGTTGCTTTGAACAGGTTGTTACCGATTGCCTGCAGGCCCTGGGGGTTAATGAAATCAACCAGAGTAATTTCGCCCAGGTTGACCGGGGCCGCCTGGTCATCGGTAACCGCCGTTACTGTGCCGTCCTTGCCGATGGTGATATTGGTGGCGTTCTCCGGAACGTTGATGTTCGGCTCCAGGGTGTAACCGTCGGGGTTGACGATGTCGCCGTTGGAGTTCAGCTGGAACTGACCATCACGGGTATAGGCAATCTGCCCGTCCGGGAGCAGGATCTGCATGAATCCGCGGCCGTTCACCGCCATGTCCAGAGGCTGCTCGGTGACTTCCAGGTTGCCCTGGGAAAACTGCTTGGAGGTGCCGACGATGCGAACACCGGTACCCAGCTGGAGACCGGACGGCAGCTCCGAGTTCTGGGTATTCAGACCACCGGGTTGCCGGTCGATCTGGTACAGCAGATCCTGAAACACCGCGCGGTCGCGTTTGAAACCGGTGGTGTTCACGTTGGCCAGGTTGTTTGAGATCGTGGACATATTGGTGTCCTGCGCGCTCAACCCGGTTTTGCTGACCCAAAGTGCTGGATGCATGTCGTCTACTCCTTGCCGGGGGCGTCTTCAATGCGGCCGATTTTTGCCGCTTCTGCGCTCACCCGGGCGATGTTCATAGGATTTATCAAAGGTTCTGCAACAGTCGTGCCGACGCCTCGGCATTCTCGTTGGCGGTGGTCATTATCTTTACCTGCATTTCATACTGACGGGACAACTGCAGGTTGGAGATCATCTCCTCCACGGCGTTCACGTTAGAGCTTTCCAGAAACCCCGACGCGACGCGCATAGTGGCATCAGGCGGCTCTGGACCATCCAGCGCCTGGTCCGCCTTGCGACGGATAAAGCCATCTGCACCTTTTTCCAGCGCGTCCCGGGGTGGGTTCACCAGCTTCAGTCGATCCACCTCAACCAACTGGTCCGGCGGACCGCCAACAGGAACCACGGAAATGGTTCCGTCCGCGCCAATCTGCACGTTATCGAACGGCGGCAGTGCCACCGGTCCGCCATTACCCATGACCATCTCTCCGCTGGAGAGACGCATCAGGCCATTGACGTCGATCTGCATGCTGCCGGAACGGGTGAATACTTCCTCGCCCTGCTGATTCTGCACGGCCAGCCAGCCATCACCTTCAACGGCGACATCCAGCTTGCGGCCAGTGTCCATCAATGCACCGGCGGAAAGGTCTGTTCCAGGCCTCTCGGCCATGGCATAGGCACGGGTGGGATGATGCTCACCAAAAACCGGCATACTGCGGGCCTGGGCAAAATCCGCCTTGAAACCGGTGGTACTGACGTTTGCCAGGTTATTGGCGTGGGCGCGCTGGGACAGCATATTCTGCTTGGCGCCGGACATTCCTATATAGAGGGCTTTGTCCATGGGAAAACTCCTGCCGGAATATTGACTGTTTCCAGTCTTTCCTATGTTCTAGCAGGAGTTGTGCCATGTTCACATTTCAGGATTAGCGGAGGTTGATCACCGTCTGGGTAACGGCGTCGGAGGTCTCGATCGTCTTGGCGTTGGCCTGGTAATTACGCTGGGCAATGATCAGGTTTACCAGTTCCGCCGACAGGTCCACGTTGGACTCCTCGATGGAGCTGGCTTTGATCGACCCCAGGGTTCCGGTATCAGGCGCACCGATAATCGGCTGGCCGGACTCGAAGGTTTCAACCCAAGTGGTTTCGCCCACCGGCGACAGACCGTTGGTATTGTTGAATGAAGCCAACGCTACCTGTCCCAGGGATTGGGATTGACCGTTGGTGTACCGGGCAAACAGAACACCCTGGTCCGACACATCCAGACCCGACAGCCTGCCGGTGGCATACCCGTTCTGACGCTGGTCGTTTACCCCAAAGTTACTTCCGTACTGGGTGGTATTGCCAAGGTCCAGCACGAAGGCCGAAGTGGTCGGGGGCTCTGGAATTGGCGTGGTGATATTATCACCCGGTCCTGGAGGGCCATCTGCGCCGTTCGGAGTGCCGTCGGCATCTTTCGGCGTCCAGTCACTGATCAGAATCTCGCCGTTGGGATCACCGTTTACGGACTGCAGCTCGCCGTCCTGATCAAAGCGAGCCTGGTACGGGTTCTGATCGGTTCCGGCCACGAACTCACCGTCGATCTGCAGGTATACGGACCATTCACTCACACCCACACCATTACCTGGGGCGGGTTGCTTCACATAGAACTGGGTCATCTCGTGAGAGTTGCCCAGGCTGTCGTAAACGGTGGTCGATGTTGCGTGATTGTAGGTACGCTGATCCAACGGATTGAACTGGTTGGTGATCTCAATGTTGCGCGCGTTCCATGAATCCGTGAGGTTCGTGGCACCGCTGGTTGACGCAATATCGGTAATCTCACGATCGGCCTGTGGCCTCACCGTGCCAACGGTTGTCTCCGGCGCCTGGTTCGGGCCGTCGCTGGTAAAACCGGCGGTGACGTTGTTGCCGCGGTTGTCGATCAGCCTCAGGTTACCGCCTGTGAGTGACGCCGAGATCGTCGGCGCCTGGGCGTTGTTGATCGCACTGACCAGCGAAGCGGCATCGGTCACACCCGTCGTATCCACGGGCACAGTAACCCCGCCTACCGCAAGGTCAAAGCTGAAGTTGCCAGCCGCAATGGCGGCGTTCAAATCCGCTTCGGACATCCCCTCATAGGTAGTGGTTGCGGAGGCAGAGAGACCGTCCTGCCCATTGAGCACATCCACGACGTCAGCCGCTGAGAAATCAGTCGATCCCGCTGCGTTGATGGGCACGCTCACCACGCTGCCATCTGCGTAGGTGATTTCGAAGGTTTCAGACGGAAAACCGGTGGACCCGGCGGGAGCCGTGTAATCACCCATATCGGCAACTCGGCGTTCCAACACGGTTTCCCGGGAATCCAGGTTCAGGTCCGAGCGCAGGCTGGTCGTACGGCGGGGTGCCAGGTTATCGGTTTCAATCTGCAGGTCACCACGAATACCGGAGAGATTACCGTCATCATCGGCGACGAAACCCTGAACCCGCATGTTCTGGTTGTTGGTGACAAAGCCGTCCTTGTCGATACCGAACTGGCCGGCACGGGAATACCGCACTTCACCGCCGTTGTTCAGCACAAAGAAGCCGTCACCTTTGATGGCAAGGTCGAGGCCGTTATCGGTGAAACTGATATTGCCCTGCCCAAAATTCTGTTTCACATCCTGTACCCGTACACCGTCCCCGATCGGATTGGTGCCGGCACTCAGGAAACCACTGGCATACAAGTCGCCAAACTGCGCCTGGCTGCTCTTGAAGCCTACTGTGCTCGCATTGGCAATGTTGTTACCGGTGACATCCAGATCAACCGATGACGCCCTTAAGCCGCTAAGACCTGTATTGAAAGCCATACTTCACCTCTTACTGTTTCACCGGTTTCAATTAATTTGCTGAACATCTTGCAGAGCGATCGAGCCCATCCCCGCCAGGTTCAGGGTAATGCTGCCACCCTGCCCCAACGACACACTGTCGACATTGGCGCTGACCATGGTGCCCAATTGTTCAAGCCCGCCCGGGTATGAAGCCTCTGCCACCACCTTGTAGCGTCCGGGTGGCAAACTGTTGCCGTTGCCATCCTTGCCGTCCCAGCTGAACGCTGTCTGGCCAGGCTGCTGCTCACCCATATCAATCTGCCGAACCTGCTCACCGGACTCATTCTCAATGGTGATTCTCAGCCCGGATGTGGTTGCCGGAACGGAAACGTTGCCGGATATCTCACCGTCCGCGCCAAGCACGCCAATGGATGACGGTGCCAAGACCGTACGCCCGACCATTGCAGAGGCCTGCAGTGCCTGGGTGGAGCGGAACTGGCTGGCCATATCGTCGACACTGCCGGACAGGCTCTGCATTTCCTCCAGGGAGCTGAACTGCGCCAGCTGGGAGATGAACTCGCCGTTGTCCTGAGGTTCAAGAGGGTTCTGGTTTTTGAGCTGAGCGATCATCAATTCCATGAACTCGTTCTTGCCCAGCTCACTTCCGCTCTTGGCCTGATCCTGCTGCACTCGATACTGGCTCAGCACATCCGAAGCGTCTGTCGTGTTATTCACTACGCTCATGATTCAATCCTCGCTCGGTTACTGCTGACCCAGGGTCAGGATACGCTGCATCATGGATTTGGCGCTGTTCATAATGTCCACATTCATCTGGAAGCTGCGCGACGACGACATCATGTCCGCCATTTCTTCAACCACGTTGACGTTGGGGTAGAACACGTACCCATCCTCGTTCGCGGCGGGATGATCAGGCTCGTAGCGCATCTGCAACTCGGCGTCACTCTCGACGATGCCTTCAACCCGAACGCCTGCCCCCGGGCCATTGTCGCTGCCAAACGCCATGCTCTGCTGAGACGGATTCAGCATGGACTGCTGTATCGCCGCGAAAACAGGCTTGCGGGCGCGATAGGTCTGATCCGTACTGGAACTGGCCGTCTCGGCATTGGCGATGTTGGACGCAGTGGTGTTCAGCCGCAGCGACTGGGCTGTCATACCGGAACCGGCGATGTCGAAAATATTACCCAGAGACATGATGGTGCTCCTCAATTAATGGCTGCGCCCAGTTTTACTGGCCAGAGAGTGCCTTTTTGATGCCTGAAACCTTTCCGTCCAGGAACTGGAAACTGGCCTGGTAATCCATGGCATTACGCATGAAACGGGTTTGCTCCTGCTGGGCATCCACCGTGTTGCCATCCACGGACGGCTGGTGCGGTACCCGATAGAGCAATTCGCTGTCGGCGCCCATGGGCGAGGTGTCCATATGGGACTCGTGGGTACGGGTCATGCCGAAACCACTCATGCTGTCCTGGGCCTTCTGCATCATCGCCTGAAAGTCCACATCCCGCGCCTTATAGCCCGGGGTATCTGCGTTGGCGAGGTTGTTGGCCAACACCTCCGCACGCTTTACCCTGCCTTCCAGGGCGTGCTGATGAATGCCTAATGCTTTGTCCAGGGAAATTGCCATAGTGCCTCCGATTCCTGCACACGGCGTTGGTCGTTTTGCCGTTTGTGCGTTCTTGCAGAGGTAAAAGCAATCGCAATGCCAGTTTTCAGGAGATGTTGTGGTGTGCGGGCTGAGGCAGGTATCGGCTTATTCGAATCGTAAATTGAGGGCGGAAAGCGGCAAGGGATTTCCCCCGCGCCGGGGGCGGGGGCAACGGGGCGGCAACTAGTGGGGCCAGCGCCTGACAAACTCTTTGGGTTCAGGCCTGGGTATGCTGGGCTTGTTCGCACTGACACTGCCGGTATACAGAAATCCGGTTATGATCTCATTGTCCTGCAGCCCCAAGCCTCGCTTGATAGCTGGATCGTGCGCCATGGCACCGGTACGCCACATGCCTCCAAACCCGGCGGACTCCAGAGCCAACAACAAATACCCCATCCCCACCGCGGCCGACATGGACTGCTCGATCTCCGGTACCTTGGGATGGGACTGGTAAGACGCAATGCCAACGATCACCATAGGCGCCCGCAGTGCCTTCTTGCAGCGTTTTTGCCGCTCCTTTTCCGAGGCGCCGTCGCCACAGGTGGCGGCAAACAATTCACCCAGGGCGTTCAATGCCTCGTCTCCCTCAATAATCAGGTACCGCCAGGGCCGAAGCAGCGCATGGTCCGGCGCCCTCGCGGCGCAGGCAAAGGCATTTTCAAGCGTTGCCGGGTCCGGTGCTGGCGCCTCCAGGCGTGGCTCTGAAGATCGTTTTAACAGGGCTTCCATTACTGCTGTCATATCGCCTCGCTGTGGTTGATTTCAATACGTCAGTTCGGGCCAAACGACCGTATGAATTGTGGGACAGATGGTTTACTGTTAGTCTTTAGTCTAAGTACTTTCCACTATCAGACAGTACTATCTACCTTAAAAACGATAAGCGAGCCGGTAGACGCCCTATGAGCCAACAGCAAACATTCCGCAATTTCGCGGACTTCTATCCGTACTACCTTGAAGAACATAGCGATGTAAACTGCCGCAGGCTTCACTTCGTCGGCAGCCTACTGGTTATCCTCGTTACACTCTACGCCATTGTAACGGCCAAGTTCCTCTATCTGTTGCTCCTGCCCGTCATCGGCTACGGGTTTGCCTGGGTTGGCCACTATGGCTTCGAGAAAAACCGACCTGCCACCTTCAAACACCCACTGTACAGCCTGATGGGCGATTGGGTGATGTTCAGAGATATGCTCGTCGGGCGGATCCGTTTCTGAATGATGAGCGCACCGATTGACCTGCGTAACGCCAGTACCAATGCCAGCAAGGCCGCCGTGCTTGACGCGCAGAACCATCCAATTGCCATCCCGCCCATGCCGGATTACAACGGCAGGATACTGGCGTATACGGCGACCGCCGGCATTATTGTGTCAGGCGTACTGCAAGACGTCTTCGGCCTGTGGATGCTGTGGCTGCTTTCAGGCGCCCTGACCTGGCCACACATTGCCCATCAACTTACCCGACGAACGTTTCTCCGTAACTCATCCCGTATTCGCCAGAAAATGCTGTTAACGGATTGCGCCATCGGGGGTGGATTCGTCGGCTGCATTGGATTGATTGCGATACCCTCGGTCGCCGTGGCACTGATGCTGATGTTCAGTTGCCTGATTGTGGGCGGCATCCGCCAGTGGCTGCTAGGCACCATGATCATGGCCGCCTGCGGCGCCATCGGCGTTGCCATCGTGGGCCCCGCCGAGTCACTGCAGTCGCCGATGATCACCAGCATTATCGCGATCAGTGCCACCGGCCTTTATATCTGTGTGACTGCGTTCTATTCCCACCAGCAGGCCCGCGCGCTGATGATGGCAAAAACCCAGATCCAGAATCAGCGGGAACAATCCATTGCCCTGTCCCACAAACTCTCCAAGTATCTGTCACCGCAGGTGTGGCAGTCCATCTTTACCGGTGAAAGAGACGTGCGGCTGGAAACACAACGCAAGAAACTGGCCGTCTTCTTCTCCGACATCAAGGGTTTTACAGAACTGTCCGAAGAGATGGAGCCGGAAGCACTGACGGAACTGCTGAACCACTACTTCAACGAAATGTCGGAAGTGGCCCTCAAATACGGCGGCACCATCGATAAGTTCGTTGGCGATTCCATCATGATTTTCTTCGGTGACCCCACCAGCCGGGGCCAGAAAGAAGACGCCTTCGCCTGCGTGTCCATGGCGGTGGAAATGCGTAAACACATGAAAATCATGCGGCAGAAATGGCGCAGCCAGGGTATCAAGACACCGCTGGAAATCCGCATGGGCATCAGCACAGGCTACACCACCGTTGGCAACTTCGGCGCCGAGAACCGCATGGACTACACCATCATCGGCAAGGAAGTGAACCTGGCCAGCCGCCTGGAATCCCTGGCTGAACCCGGTGAAATCCTGATCTCCTACGAAACCTTCTCGCTGATCAAGGACCGCATCATGTGCCGCGACAAGGGCGAGATCACGGTTAAAGGCTTCGGCCGCCCGGTCTCCATCTACGAAGTGGTGGATTTCCGCCGCGACATGGGCCCCAACCGCAGTTTCCTTGAGCACGAACGCAGCGGCTTTGCCATGTACCTGGATTCGGAAAAAATCACCGAACGGGAACGGGAGTCCATCCTGTCTGCGCTCGAGGATGCCGCTGAGCGACTGCGCCAGGAAGAGGATTCCTGACCGTTCCCGCCTTTACACCTACTGCCTGATCAACCGTGGCCCTACCGCCTCTTCCGGGTCGGTACTGCGCCAGGGGTTGATATCCAGACCACCCCTTCGCGTATAACGGGCGCACACCGACAGCTTCTGCGGCTGACAACGGGCCATCAGGTCGGTAAACATCGTTTCCACACAATGCTCATGAAAGTCCTGCTTCTGGCGAAAACTCACGATGTATTGCAGCAGCCCTGCCCGGTCCATCGCCGGGCCGGTGTAATCGATCAGCACCGTTGCCCAGTCCGGTTGGCCGGTGACGGGGCAATTGCTTTTCAGCAGGTGCGAGCACAGTTTCTCCGACACCACATCACCCGTCGCCTGTAGGCTGTCCGGGTTGTAGTCGTAGCCCACGGATTCCACATCCTCGTCGTCGATCAGCACGAAGCCTTCCGGCCGACCGACCGCTCTCGCTCCCTGATCAACACTGTGCAGGTCTACATTGACCGCCGCACCGCTTGCGCTCGACAGGTCACGGGCAATCACATCCCGAACCTGATCGGCGGAGGAAAACACCGTCTGGTTCAGGGAATTCAGGTACAGCTTGAGAGACTTGGACTCAATAATCGACGGCGACGCCGAAGGCACCCGAATTTCCGCCCAGGCGACTGCGGGCACGCCCCCGGTGCGCAACCAGGAAATCTCCCAGGCCTGCCACAAGTCTTCCCCGAACCAGGGCCAGCGGCCATCCTCCAGGCCGATGCGGCGACGGTTTTCCTCCCGTGCCACGGGAAACAACAATTGCGGATCGTAGGCATCCGGGTAGTCGCTGGATTTGCCCAGCGGGGCATCATTAAGGGCCATGATCAATCCTGGGAAACGTTCATCAGTGACGTATGCCCTTACCGCGCGCCAACATGCGCAGGGAAATGGCAGACAGAATGGCAATAAACAGCAGAATCATACCAAGGGCGACGTAGGGATTAACATCCGACACGCCCAGAATACCGTAGCGGAAGGCATTCACCATGTAGAGTATCGGGTTGATCATCGACACCCCTTGCCAGAACCCCGGCAGCATGTCGATCGAGTAGAACACTCCGCCCAGGTAAGTCAGCGGTGTCAGAACAAAGGTCGGCACAATGGAAATATCATCAAACTTAGTCGCCAGCATGGCGTTGATGAAACCACCCAACGAAAACAGCGCCGATGTCAGGAACACCGTCAGGATCACCATCGGCAGATGATGGATCGACAACTGCGTAAAGCCCAGTGACAGCAGCGTTACGATCAACCCAATGCCCAACCCCCGGGACATACCACCTGTAACATAGCCGGCGAGGATCACCCAGTTGGGCACAGGTGACACCAGCAACTCCTCAATGCTGCGCTGGAACTTCATGGAGAAAAACGACGACACCACGTTGGCGTAGGAACTGGTGATCACCGACATCATGATCAGCCCTGGAACAATGAACGCCATATAATCGAAGCCGCCCATCACCCCGATGCGCGAGCCAATGAGGTTGCCGAAAATAATAAAGTACAGCGTCATGGTGACCGCCGGTGGCAACAGGGTTTGTGGCCATATCCGCATGAAGCGACGGATTTCACGGGTGACGATGGTTTTATACGCGGTCAGCATCGCATCCGTTCTCATGCGGTTTCTCCCTGGGTGGCGTTACGGGGGTTGTTGTCCTCAACCATGCGGATAAACAGCTCTTCGAGTCGGTTGGCCTTGGTGCGCATGCTGACCACGCGAACGCCCTGCTCTTCCAGCTGGATGAACATGCCGTTCAGACTCTGGCCCTTTTCCACATCCACCACCAGGGCGCCCTCGTCATCCATGTGACTGAAGAAACCGTCGAGCACCGGTGCTTCCGTCAACGGCTCGGCGGTGTCCAGCACGAAGGTTTCAGAGCTCAACTGCTGCAACAACGCTCGCTTGCTGGTGTGACGCAGGATCTTGCCGTGGTCGATGATGGCAATATTGCGGCACAGGGCTTCCGCTTCCTCCAGGTAGTGGGTGGTCAGGATGATGGTGGTGCCCTGTCGGTTCATCTCTTCCAGGAACGTCCACATGGAGCGGCGCAACTCGATATCCACCCCGGCCGTGGGCTCATCCAGGATCAGCAGCTTGGGTTCGTGCACCAGCGCCCGGGCAATCATCAGCCGCCGCTTCATGCCCCCCGACAGCATCATGGCCGGCGTATTGCGCTTATCCCAGAGCCCAAGCTGGCGCAGGTACTTTTCTGCGGACTCCGATGCCTTCTTCAGAGGAATACCGTAATAGCCCGCCTGGGTGGTCACAATGTCGAACACCTTCTCAAACTGGTTAAAGTTGAACTCCTGGGGCACAACACCCAGGTTCAGTTTGGCGTCCGATAGATGGGTGTCGATGTCAGATCCGAATACCCGAACCTTGCCCGCGCTTTTATTCACCAGTGAGCAAACAATGCCAAGGGTGGTGGACTTCCCCGCCCCGTTGGGTCCTAGCAAGGCAAAAAAGTCACCTTCGGCGACATGCAGGTCAATCCCTTTCAGGGCCTGGAAGCCGTCGCCATAGGTCTTGACCAGACCTTCGATTTCAAGTGCGTTGGTCATAGTGAATCCAGAGCTGCAGGGGCCACCGACAATGCTGCTGCCGCGCCCAATAGTGGAATAGAAAAAACAAAAGCTATAACTGGAGGCCCGGAAAGTGAAATTCAAGTAGTTCGGCGCAATCCTGCTATACCGACTAAAACCCCAAACTGCGACAGGTTTCCCGATATGGCACCAATGCCGTCCTTATAATGCCGGTTACAACAACTTACAAAAGGTCTTGCACCACCGACCGAACGCCAGGGAATGTACGCGCCACCATGAGATCCGTTCACTACACATCTGCATTACCGTCTCTGATTTGCCCGCTCGCATTAACGGTCCTACTGGCCGGGTGCTTCGGTGGCGACGGCAGCGGCGGAGATGATGGCTCACGCACGGGGCAGCTCATGCCGGCGGGTATCTCCGGGCTTACCTATTCCACAGCCAGCCGCAACGGCACCACTGACGCCAACGGACGCTTCAACTACTACCCCGGCGAACGGATCAGCCTTCGCGTCGGCAACCTGCAACTGGCGGATGGGATTCCCGCGCGGTCCATTGTCACCCCTCTGGAATTCTTCCCGGACCTGCGAACCGCGCTGGAGATACCAGGCACCACCGACGAAGGACTGCAGAACCACCGACTGACAGAACAGCAACTGATCCAGGATGAAGTTACCCTGATCAACATGACGCGGTTTCTACTGGCGCTCAACTGGAGCCTGAACCTCTCCAATGGCCAGGGCATCGACATACGGGAGCGGGTTATTACGCAACTGAATGCCGCGCTACCCGACCTGGACGCGCCGATCGACTTCAATGTTCCTGAAAGCGACTTCGCCGAAGGCGGCAACTCGCCGTCTCCCGCCAACCAGTTGCTGCAAAGCATCTGCTTCTACCCAGCCGACGATGAGCTTTGTGAAGACCCACCCACCGAAGAGGAAATCGCCAACGCGGACCCTCGCCCGGACGAAGAAGAGGACCGTGACGAAGACGTCGAGTATCGGGAGGACCTGCAAAGCAAGCGCGATCGCATCCTCAACGCCGTTCGCAGCCTGGAGGATGTGGATGCCGAGGACGCCGAGGGTTATCTCACGCGGGAACTGGACACCATCAGCACCAAACTGGCCAACCGTTATTACCTGGACGATTATGTGGCAGAATTCCCCGCATCGGACACCGCCATCAAAACCGTGCGGGTACGCAAGATAGCCGATCAGCCGCAACTGGATACCATCGAAGCCATCAGCACCCGCGATCAGGATGTGGTGGTGCACTCTTTCGATTGGCAGTCAGCGTCTGTGGAGTATTTTGTTGCGGGTGAATCCGGAGGAGAATCCGAGCTGTTGGTGAACTTCCGCCCCGAAGGTACCTACCGATGGGTGAAGAAACAGCTCAGGGTACTTATTCAATAATTGCTCGATAACCCGAGCCGTATCAGGCGCCGACAATGCGTGACAGGTTCCAGCGGGACTCCGCACCAGTGACGTCGTAGTGCTCCGGGTTCAACCCTTCCGTGCCATGGGGCAGGCACTCGGCCACGGTCAGGGTGTCATGCGCGCCACGCCCTTCATTGTATTTTGCAAGGTCCACGATCCGGGCGGACTTCAACGGCCGGTGATAGCAGTCCGTCATCACCATAACCTTCGGCCACAACCGACGCTCCGGCGCATGGGAAACCACAATACCGCGCTGGCCATCGTTAAGCTCAACCAGGCTGCCGGTGGGGTAAATGCCAATGGCCTGGATAAACTGCTCCACCAGGTCCTCCTGGAATTCAATGTTGCGCATTTCATACAACAGCGTCACCGCGCGGGCCGGCGTCATGGGCTCCGCCGAAGTCCGCGGGCCAATCAGTGTCTCGAAATACTCCGACAGCCCCGCCACCTTGGCCAGCAGTGGAATCCGGTCGCCCCGGACACCTTCCGGGAAACCGGATCCGTTATGCCGTTCGCGGTGGCCCTGCACAACACTGAGAACCGCACGGGATAAACCGCTGTCCGCAAGCTTCGCAACACCGCGCTCCACGTAAGTGCGATACACGGAGAAGTCCTCGGAATCCAGCTTGCCCTCATTGGCAAGAATGCGGGCTGGAAGGTCCAGCTTGCCAACCTGAGACAGCAGGCAGCCCAGCCCAAGGTGATTGAGAAGGCCTTCATTCAGACCCAACTGACGACCACAGACCAGCGCCCATACTGCCGTATTCAGGGAGTGCCGATACGTATAGTTGTCATGGTGACGGGTGCGGCTGAGCCACAGCATGGCATCGGGATTGCGAACAACGCTGGAAACCATTTTCTGGGTGACGACAGCCACCCCCCGAAGGTCCGGCGTTTCATGCTGACGAATGGCCTCGAAAACCTGATTCAGCGACGCTTCCGCATCGATCATCAGCTTCTTGGACACCTTCAGTTCTCTGCGCATGGTCGTTACGGAGTCGTACTTGACCGGCTCCTTGATATTGAGAGGCGGCAACTGTACCGAATCTCGATCATGCCCTGAGCGTTTGCTCGGGCGCCTGAAGATGCGTTTTCCGGGTTTGCTCTGATCGATGGCCTCGCGAACCTCGGCCTCATCGATAATCACCCACTTGCAGTGAGTCACCAGCGAACGCACGTCGTTCTGGGAGCGGATGTGAAAGCCCTGGATGGGGAAAGGCGTCTGATGCCACGGGCGATCGAGATCGGACACAAACATGCCAATCTCCAGATCGTGTACAGCAATTTTCTTTTGACGGACTCCCACGGGACACCTCTAACACGTGCACGAATCGATAATCACTATTGTGACGCCCGCTCAGAAAGAGTCCATTACATTTATGTAGTGTGAAGTAACCGGAACGCGACAGGGAGTAACCGAAACTATCATCAGGAAACAAAATGTAGCAACGTGACACCATTCACATTACTGACAAGTCGTTGCCCGGCTATTCGTCGTCACAAACCGAATCATCCAGTTCCGGCGGCCGGGCGTGAAGTGATCCACGGGGGGATTTGCGGCTATAGATAGTGTAAGGCACCGTTGAAGCCCGGATATAGTCGATGTTGTCGGCATCATCGCCACTACCCCGAACGGTCTTGACGGGCTCACAGGACACCAGCAGATCCAGTGACGAACCAATATCGGTGACGCGTGCCGCCGGATCGTCCGCATTTATCGTCATGCAGCGCTTGCCAGCTGCCGACGCACCCGTGCGGGCAACACGGTCCAGCCCTTCGTTACCGCAGGCCCGGATACCCTCGCCGCAGGATTGGTCGGCGGCGTCTTCATGGCTGTCATCCACCAGACGCCATTCACGGGCGCTGCATTGGGTTTCGACGGTAATGGGTGTGGACCGGTTATCCGCCACCCACCAGCCGGGGTATTCGGCAGTCTGCCACGTCAATTTTACCTGGCGATCTTCGCCAGCCGAATTCTCAGCGGGAAACACCGCGTAGTGGGTGTAATAGGATGCGCACCCACTCAGGACAACTGGCAGAACGGCGACGATAAGCCGCATAGGGAGGAAAAATCTGTTGAATATCATTCAGGTGAGCACCGTCTATTGATCCGCAAACTGTAGACCAAAACCGTCGTTGGTCTTACGTACCACCACCATATCCAGCACGGGAGCAGGCACCGGAAGGCCCTGCACCTGAACCTGAACACTGTCACCGATCGACGGTGCGAAGGGTTCGGTGTCGACAACAATAAAAACGCCGCCATCGGAAATGTCCCTGGTTGAGAACACGAATTCACCAAGTTCTTCATGGGTAACCCGAACCTTCGCACTCATTGCTGTGCGACCGTGCACTCTTCGATCATTCCCAACCATAGTCTGTATGCCCACCACTTTTTACATAGTTTTTATAGTCTTCCGAAGCATAACACCATTTCCGCGATAAGTTGGCAACGGTGTATTGACACTCAGCGCAACACAAATAAGAATAGTTGGCATTGTTAACTACCATTACGTCTCACTACACGTATAAAGATCACCCCTTACCCAAAACCATAAAGGAATACCTACCATGAAAATGAAACTTGCGGCGACTGCCATCGCAGCAACCTGCGCGCTGCCCCTGCAGGCCAGCGCTGACGGCGAGGTCAACATCTACTCCTACCGCCAGGCTTACCTGCTGGAACCGCTGCTGAATGCGTTCCAGGAAGAAACCGGTATCGAAACCAACGTCGTCTTCGCCAAGAAAGGCCTGGCAGAGCGACTGGAGCGTGAAGGACGCAACAGCCCCGCGGACCTGGTGATGACGGTGGATATCTCCCGCATCAACGAGCTGGTTGAGCGCGACCTCGTTGAAGGCATTGAAAACGAAACCCTGCAGAGTAACGTCCCGCAGAACCTTCGTCATCCTGACGGCAAGTGGTTCGCCCTCACCACCCGCGGCCGGCTGATCTATGCCTCAAAGGAACGTGTTGAAGAAGGCGAGATCACTACCTACGAGCAACTGGCGGATGAAAAGTGGGATGACCGCATCTGTACCCGCAGCGGCAAGCACCCTTACAACATTGCCCTGTTCTCCTCCATGATCGCCCACCATGGCGAAGAAGCCACTGAAGAGTGGCTGGAAGGCCTGAAAGACAACCTGGCACGCAAGCCCCAGGGCGGCGACCGCGACCAGATCAAGGCCATCCATGCCGGCGAGTGCGACATTGCCATCGGTAACAGCTATTACTACGGCAACATGCTGAACGACGAGAACCAGCGCGAGGCCGCTGAGTCCGTACGTCTGGTATTCCCCAACGCAGCTGGCCGTGGCACTCACATCAACATCAGCGGTATCGCCCTGACCAAAAGTGCGCCCAACCGTGACAACGCCATCCGCCTGATGGAGTTCCTGTCAGAGCCCAAGGCACAGCAGATTTACGCCGAGGCCAACACCGAATACCCGGCCAACCCCGACGTAAAGCCCTCCGGCATGGTGGCCGAATGGGGTGAGATTAACCCGGACGACCTGTCTCTCCAGGAAATCGCGGAGAACCGCAGCGCAGCGGTGAAGATGGTTGATCGCGTCGATTACGACAACTAAACCATCCTTGTATTGAAAAAGCCGGGACTCAGGTCCCGGCTTTTTTGTACAATCCGCACCCTATTCCCAATTCACCCAAAGGAAACCTATGTCCGAGGCCATTGAACAGACCGGGGCGAGATACCCCCTGCTGGCAAAACGGACCTCGAAACGCTGGCTGATCACCGCCGCAGTGACCACCGCCATCGTGGCGCTTCCGGTACTGTCGGTGCTTATCCTGGCGCTGTTTCCGGAAGAGAATATCTGGCCTCACCTGCTGGACACCACGCTTCCCCGCTATCTGGTTACCACACTCCAACTCATGGCCGGCGTGGCTTTCATCACGCTGGTTATCGGCCTCGCCAGCGCCTGGGCGGTCACCATGTGCGACTTTCCCGGTCGCAAGTTTTTTGAATGGGCCATGCTGCTACCCTTTGCGGTGCCTGCCTATGTCATCGCTTATGTCTATACCAGCCTTCTGGATTACGCCGGGCCGGTTCAGACCGCCATGCGGGACTGGTTTGGCTGGCACAACGCCGCCGACTACTGGTTCCCCGAAATCCGCAGCCTGGAAGGCGCCACCCTGATGATCGGCCTGGTGCTCTACCCTTATGTGTACCTGCTGGCACGGGCCGCGTTCCTGGAGCAATCCCCTTCCCTGTTTGCGGTCAGCCGTAGCCTGGGGCATTCCGCCATCAGCACCTTCTTCCGGGTTGTGCTGCCGATTGCCCGGCCTGCCGTAGCGGTTGGCCTGTCGCTGGTACTGATGGAAACCCTGAACGACTTCGGTACGGTGGATTTCTTTGCGGTACAAACCCTGACCGCCGGGCTGTTCGACACCTGGATGAACCTGGGGAACCTGGGAGGCGCCGCGCAGATTGCCACCACCATGCTGGCCTTCGTCGTTATCCTGGTGACCCTGGAGCGCTATTCCCGGCGCAAACAGCAACAATTCGCAGCGCGGGACAACCGCGAGCCAATCCGTCGCTTTACCCTCTCACGCCCGCGCCAGTGGGTGTGCGTGGCCGTCTGCGCCGTTCCGGTGATCTTCGGTTTCCTGCTGCCGGCAGCCACTCTTGGCCACTATGCCTGGGAGTACTTCGACGAAAGCTGGAACCCGGACTTCGTCCGCAACACGCTCAACAGCCTGTTTCTCTCGGGAACCGCCGCGCTGACCACGCTGATCATTGGCGTCACCCTCGCCTACAGCCGCCGCCTGCACGATACCCGGGGCATGCGCGTGATGATGCGGCTGTCCAGCCTGGGCTACGCCATGCCCGGGGCCGTGCTCGCAGTGGGTGTGATTGTGCCGCTGGCCGGTTTTGACAACTGGGTGGATGGCATCCTGAGGGACAACTTCGGGGTCAGCAGTGGGCTGCTGCTTAGTGGTACCGCATTTGCGCTGGTGTTCGCCTATACCGTTCGCTTCCTGGCGGTCTCCGCTGGCAGCGTGGAAAGTGCCCTGCAGAAAATTACACCCAGTATGGACATGGCCTCCCGGTCCCTGGGCCATACACCGGGCAACACACTGCTGAAGGTTCACCTGCCGATGTTGCGGGGCACCTTGATTACGGCGGCGTTGGTGGTGTTCGTGGACTGTATGAAGGAGCTGCCGGCGACGTTAATCCTGCGGCCCTTTAATTTTGAAACCCTGGCCACCTACGTGTACCAGTTTGCCTCGGACGAGAAGCTCGCCCACAGCGCCCTGCCGGCATTGATTATCGTGCTGGCCGGCATCATTCCGATCATCCTCATGAGCAAGTCCATTTCCGACACCCGGGCCATTAGCTGACGTTCGCCGCCTTCAAGCGGCAGCCGGGAAGTCCGCTTAGATCACCGAACGGGAATGCGCGCCCTGAACCACAAAACGGCCCTGGAAAACCGCAACGGGTTCTCTGACGGGTTCCGTGGTGGGTTCGCCGCAGTACACTTCAGCAATCAGGGAAAGCCTGCCCTTGCCGTGGCGGGCCAGGCTTTTTCGGAATCGGTCAGGGACTTCACCGCCGGGAAGGCGGCACAGGGCGAAGAAGTTCGTGTCTACCGGTTCAATGTGCTCAATTTCACCTACCTGGATCACCACCTTTCCGGCCAATCCCAGGTCGGTCAATACCAGCTCAACCAACCCCCAGGCGGAAATCACTGCAACCGAGTAGACACTCCCCCCGAAGCCGGTCCCCTGGTGGTTGTGGTTGGGGGCCAGCGGAGCACTGACCAACAACGCATGGCCGTCATAGGAAACCAGCTCCACACCCAATGCTTCCGAGAGCGGAATCATGTCATAAATGCGTTTCTGAAACCGGGCTAACTGAGTCATATTCCCTCCTGAATATGTCTTCAGTTTATGCCCGTTTCAGCGCTTTCCCTATGCGACTTACGTCGGTTTTCTCTACTGCCAGATGACCGGCTCACGTTTTGCGTACCAGGAGTCCACATTTTCCTGATACGCATCCTCCACCACATTACGCTTCAGCTTCAGTGTCGGGGTCAGGAAGCTGTTCTCGATGGACCATTCATCGCTGACCACGGTAATGAACGCCAGTTGCTCGTGAGGGTCCACGGTCTTGTTCACGTCTGTAATCAACTGCTTGAAGCTGGCCTCGATGTCCTTGCGGAATGCTTCATCAGCCATCTTCGGACGAATCTCCTCGCCCAGCATCACCAGCGCGTGGGGTTGCGTCTGGTTGGCCCCGGAAACACACACCATTTCGATGGCCTCATGAGACATCAGGCGGTTCTCGATCGGTGCGGGGGCGATGTACTTACCCTTGCTGGTCTTGAAGATTTCCTTGATGCGGCCGGTCAACTTCAGGCGTCCCATCTCGTCGATTTCGCCCTTGTCGCCGGTTTTCAGGAAACCGTCCTCTGAGAACGTTTCGCGGGTTTTCTCTTCGTCCTTGTAGTACCCCATCATCGTGGCCGGGCTTTTCACCAGCACTTCGCCCTCGTCGCTGATCTTCATTTCCACGCCGGGCAGTGCTTCACCCACGTAGCCGGTGCGGGAACGGCCAGGCTTGTTCATGTGGGAATAGGCAAAGTTCTCGGACATGCCGTAGCCTTCCAGCAGTTCCAGCCCCAGGTTGCGGTACCAGTCCAGCACATCGTTGGAAAGAGGTGCGGAGCCACTGCCAGCCAGTTTGACCTTGTTCAGGCCCAGCCCTTTGAGCACCTTCTTCTTGATCACCTTGTTCAGCAGCGGAACCTTCAGCAGCTTTTCCAGCTTCTCCTTGGGCAGCTTCTGAAGAACGCCGTGCTGGAACTTCACCCACAGGCGGGGGACTGACAGGAACAGCGTCGGCTGTGCCCGCTGCAGATCCTGGACAAAGGTATCCAGCGACTCGGCAAAGAACAGCTGGAAACCGGAGTACAGCGAGCCCAGCTCCACAAACGTGCGCTCGAAAACGTGCGCCAGCGGCAGGTAGGACAGCATGCGCTCTTCCGCGCCAACGCCCAGCACCTGGGTGCCACCGGCGGCCGCAAATGCCATATTACGAAAGCTCAGCATAACGCCCTTCGGCCGGCCGGTGCTGCCAGAGGTGTACACAATGGTGGCCAGTTCATCCACATCCCGCTGGGTGTTCTCTTCCAGTGGCGGGTACTTGCCCACAAGGTCGTCCCAGGTTTCAAAGTCGTTGGGCGGGCTCAGTGGGTAGGAAATACAACGCACGGACTCCGGCACGCCGGACTTCATCTGGTCCCAGTCGTCCAGCTTACCGACAAACAGAACGTCGCATTCGCTGTGGTTAAGGATGTAGTTCACCGTATCCGCATTCAGGGTCGGGTACAGCGGCACGGAAATGTGTCCGGCCATCCAGATGGCCCAGTCCGACATAATCCACTGCGCGCAGTTCTTGGATATGATCCCGACCCGGCTCTTTTCCGGCAGGTTCAGGGATTTCAGGTACGAGGCCATCCGGCGGGCTTCATCCACCGCACGCTTCCAGGTGTATTCGACAACCTTGCCGTCGCCAATGGGCTGAGTCATGTACAGGGAATCCGCCTTGGCGTGTTCCCAGTGATAAACCATATCCAGGGGGAGTTTGTCAGTAGTGTCCATGGACCTTCCTTGCGTTGTGTTATTTTTGAGTTATCGGTGTTTTTATTATGTAAGGGCTGCACTGCATTAGACTTTAGTAGCCTATTTCACCACAGCCGTCACCGTCAAAACGTGACGGAACTAAAACTATTCCACTTCACATGTACTTTTGGCCGGCATACTGCCGCGCAAATCCCTGTAAAAGGTACCTTCCCTTACCCATCAATCCAATAGCCTGTGATAAACTCCCGCCCCATTATAAAACGCGCGTTCGATCTCCCGGCGCGCCCAAACAGTCTGAACAGACCCGGAGACCGGTTTATGGCTAACAAGATTCTGCGTACGCTGATCGGCACCGCCCTACTGGCAATGGCGGCCATTGCACCCGCCATGGCACAGAGCGACGAACAGCGAGTAGTCGCCATCACCCAGATTGTGGAGCATCCGGCACTGGATGCTGTCTACCAGGGCATCAGGGACGAACTGGAAGCACAGGGATATAACGACGGCGAACAGGTTCGTATCATGCACGAAAGCGCCCAGGGCAACGCCGCCATCGCGTCACAGATTGCCCGCAAATTCGTGGGTGAAGGCCCGGACGTGATCGTCGCCATCGCCACGCCGTCGGCCCAGACCATGGCCGCCGCCGCTCGCGAGACTCCAGTGGTCTTCTCAGCGGTGACTGACCCAGTCGGCGCCAAGCTGGTGAAAAGCCTGAAGGCTCCGGGAGCCAACATCACCGGCGTGACCGACATGCTGCCCATCGAACGCCACCTCGACCTGCTCGAGCGGGTGGTGCCAGACGCCAAACGCATCGGCACCGTCTACAACCCCGGCGAAGCCAACGCAGTGGCTCTGGTGGAGCTGCTTGAAGAGCGACTGCAGGCCCGTGACATGGAACTGGTTAAAGCCGCCGCCACCAAGACCTCGGAAGTGCTCGGTGCTGCCCGCTCCCTGGTGGGCAAAGCAGACGCCATCTACCTGACCACCGATAACACCGTGATCAGCGCCGTGGAAGCCGTCATCTCCGTGGGCGAGCGTGCCAGCATTCCGGTCTTCGCCGCTGACACCGCCACCGTCGGCCGTGGCGCCGTTGCTGCCCTTGGCTTCGACTACTACGACCACGGCCGCCAGACCGGCGCCATGGTGGCCCGCATCCTGGAAGGTGCCAACCCCGGTGACATGGATGTGGAATCCGTGGACACCCTGGAACTGTTCGTGAACCCCGCTGCCGCAGAGCGCATGGGCATTACCCTGTCCGACGACCTGATCAGCGACGCGAAAAAAGTCGTAAACAGCGACAAGTAACCCACTGTTAGCGGGCAGCCTCACAAGGGCTGCCCGTTTTCATTTACGGTGACCCTATCCCATGCTTAGTAACATTGCCTTTTATGGCGCCATCGAAACCGGCCTGATCTACGGGCTGGTCGCCTTCGGTATCTACCTTTCGTTTCGCGTACTGGACTTCCCGGACCTGACCGTGGACGGCAGTTTTCCCCTGGGCGCCGCCGTGGCAGCAGTCCTTATCATTGAAGGCGTTAACCCCTGGCTGGCCACCGGCGCCGCCGTTATCGCCGGCATGGGTGCCGGTGCGGTAACCGCATTGCTGAACGTCAAACTCAACATTCTCAACCTGCTGGCGTCCATCCTCACGATGATCGCGCTGTATTCCGTGAACCTGCGCATCATGGGCCGGCCCAACATTGCCCTGCTCACCGAGGAAACCGTGCTCACACCCTGGTACGACCTTGGCCTGGCCTACCATCAGGTGCCGGTACTATTGTTCATCATCGTGGTGATGGTAAGCCTGTTGTTGCTGTGGCGTTTCATGAAATCCGAAACCGGGCTGGCCATGCGCGCCACCGGCGCAAACCCGCGAATGGCCCGTGCACAAGGTATCGCCACCGGTGCCATGATTGTGCTGGGGGTTGCCGTCTCTAACGGCTTGGTAGGCCTCGCCGGTGCCCTGTTCGCCCAGAGCCAGGGCGCTGCAGACGTCACCATGGGTGTGGGCGTGATCGTGATCGGCCTGGCCTCACTGATCGGTGGTGAAGCCGTGCTTACGCCGTCCACAGTTCTCCGAGCCCTGATTGCCTGTGTTATCGGCGCCATCGTCTACCGCCTGGCCATTGCCCTGGCGCTGAACGCTGACTTCCTGGGGCTACAGGCCCAGGACCTGAACCTGATCACCGCCGTGCTGGTCACCCTGGCCATTGTGCTGCCCGGTGTTCGCACGTCCGTTGCCGCGCGGTTTACCCGCAAAAAGGCCTGAGGAGGAAGCATGATTACAGCAACCGACCTGACCCTCACCTTCGGCAAGGGCACGCCGCTGGAAAACCCGGCCCTGCGAGGCATGAGCCTGACCGTCAACCAGGGCGAATTCGTCACCGTGATTGGCAGCAACGGCGCCGGCAAGTCCACCTTCCTCAACGCCCTCGCCGGTGAGGTGATGGTGGACAGCGGCAACATCATCGTCGACAACCAGGACGTGACAAAGCTGCCCACCCACAAGCGTGCCGGCCGGGTAGCCCGCGTATTCCAGGACCCGCTGGCCGGCACCTGTGAAGGCCTGACCATCGAGGAAAACCTCGCCCTGGCCATCAAACGTGGCCAGCGCCGTGGGCTGAGCGCAGCCGTAAAAGCCCGCTACATGGACCAGTTCAAATCCAGCCTGGCCTCCCTCAACCTGGGCCTGGAAAATCGTCTGGGCGACAAGATGGGCCTGCTTTCCGGCGGCCAGCGCCAGGCCGTAAGCCTGTTGATGGCCAGCCTGACACCCTCCGCCATCCTGTTGCTGGACGAACACACCGCCGCGCTGGACCCGAAAACCGCCTCCTTCGTGCTGGACCTGACCACACAGATCATCGAAGAACAGAAGCTCACCGCGCTGATGGTCACCCACAGCATGAAACAGGCGCTGGAAGTGGGCGACCGCACAGTGATGCTGCATCAGGGCCAGGTGGTGTTCGATATCGCCGGCCAGGACCGGGAAGGACTGGAAGTGAAAGACCTGCTGGAACTGTTCGAGAAGCAGCGCGGGCTGGAAGTGGACGACGACAGTTTGTTGTTGGGCTGATCACGCTCGCCGGCAAACTCGTCTACGGGGCACCTTGCATGCCCCGTAGACAGTTTGGTCACTAGTGACCGTACACCCGCATCTGGGTATTGGTGATCGCCAGGTCATCAATAAAGATCTGGCCGATCGAGGCCTGCCCCACAATCACCTCCTGCATTCCGATGTCCGCCGCAAAGCTGGGCATATCGATCGCCAGGGAGGAACCACCGTCTGCACGCTGGCCGTTGTAGATGTACAGGTCCACTTCCGCGAACAGATCCAACACGCTCGGGAAGGTCTGGTCGTAGTCCGCACCGGTCAATGAAAGGCCACGAATGCCCACGGCCGCAAACGGCACATCGAAATCCATCACTTCAATAGCGAACGCCGAACGTAGCCGCATGATGTCGGTGTCTGTATCAATGTGGATAGAACCACGCCCCAGCACACCCTCGATGAACAGGTTGTCCATCAGTGCCGTGTTCTGGGCGCCCTGCCCCCACAATTCCCACGCACCGGAGGTCACACGGAAATCTATGGCATTGAAGAATTGCGGGCGGATATTGATGGCCGCATCGCCGTCGGCGAGCACATCAATATCGATACGGATGTTGTCCAGAAGATCATTGGAATCCGGCCCACCCAGGCCATTGAAACCAAAGAAGTCTGTCCGTTCCGCACCGCCAATACTGATATCACTGACCGTTAGCGAGCCTTCATCGGTGTAGATGAAGCGATCCATATTGATCTTGGTTTCAAGCTCAATGGATATGCCTCCCTGACCGGTGATGTTTCCCGTTGTCTGGTCTTCCAACTCAATGACCACACCGGCCTGGCCGGTAATGTTCCCCATTGCGCTGTCCTCCAGCATCACAATGTCTGCCATTGCGGCAGCAGGCAACCCTGCGACGCCCAGCGCAAGCAGTGTTCGTTTCAGGCCTTTCATTATTATGTTCCTTTTATAGTAGTTTTCACTTCCTGTGGGCCACTACCTCTTACGACTCCACATCACTACTTTAGCGACAGGTACAAAACGGGTACGTGCATCGGTCACATTTAACTGACTTTATGAACCTTTTTTCAGATTTTTCGCTGCGCAGTTTTTGACCACAACATCTAGTGGTTTCAAGTAAAATGCCTCAACGCGGCGTTTCTGCGGGCATTTCAGGATATTCAAGCATTCATCCATTGATTTTCTTTCGCTATGAGCCGCAATCTATAGTTGTCTTCTTATTCACAGACCACTATATCCTGTTATACTCATCTCATATTCACCCATATATAGGGTTTGATCGGCCCGCTCACCACAAACGGCGCGCCAGTAAACCACGCGGGTGACCATCTTTCCTGAAAACCCGCTGTTACGCCCTTTCCAAGGCGGGCAGCAGGTTAGAAAAACACCAGATCTAGTGTTTCACCGGATCTGAAGCATAACGGCCTTCCAGGCTGAGACATCTTAACGACACATGGGGTATGGCCGGCTGCGGTTTGCAACGGCCATCAAAAGACATACCGGACATCCGAGGGTGGCAATGAACGCTAAAGCACAGGCAGTGATAACAACAATTCCAATGCAGGAAGCTTCGCTGGACATCTGGAACAGCAAGTACCAACTCAAAACCAAGACCGGCGAACCCGTCGATAAGGACATCGAAGCAACCTACGAGCGTGTTGCCACTGCCCTTGCCGAAGTGGAAAACAAAGCCAACCGTGCCAAGCACAAGAAAGAATTCGTCTGGGCCCTGCGCCACGGTGCCATCCCCGCTGGCCGCATTACCTCCAACGCCGGTGCGGAAGCCCACAAACCAGCCACGTCCACCATCAACTGCACCGTGTCTGGCTCCGTTCAGGACTCCATGAACGACATCCTGGAGAAAAACCACGAAGCCGGCCTCACCCTCAAAGCCGGTTGTGGTATTGGTTATGAATTCTCCACCCTGCGCCCCCGCGGTGCCTACGTTGCCGGTGCGGGTGCCACCACCTCCGGCCCGCTGTCGTTCATGGATATCTTCGACCGCATGTGCTTCACCGTGTCTTCTGCCGGTGGCCGCCGTGGCGCGCAGATGGCCACCTTCGACGTACACCACCCGGACGTCATCGACTTCATCCAGGCCAAGCGTGAAGACGGCCGCCTGCGCCAGTTCAACCTGTCGCTGCTGATCACCGAAGACTTCATCGAAGCCGTGCGCAATGGTGACGACTGGCACCTGTCGTTCCCCGTCACCGAGAAAGAAGCGGAAGACGAAGGCCTGGACCTGTCCGACACCACCCAGTTCGTGTACCGCGACTTCCCGATCCAGAAAGGTTACGTGGTCAATGGCGAAGGTAAGGTTGCGTGCCGCATCTACCGTACCCTGAAAGCCCAGTTCATCTGGGACACCATCATGACCAGCACCTATGACTACGCCGAGCCGGGGTTCATCCTGATCGACAAGGTCAACCAGATGAACAACAACTGGTTCTGCGAAGACATCCGCGCCACCAACCCCTGTGGCGAACAGCCCCTGCCCCCCTACGGCAGCTGCCTGCTGGGCTCTGTGAACCTGACCATGTTCGTGGACTACCCGTTCACCGACAAGGCCAGCTTCAACTATGAGAAGTACCGTAAAGTCGTTGGCATCTTCACCCGCATGCTGGACAACGTAGTGGAAATCAACGGCCTGCCGCTGGAAGAGCAGCGCCACGAAATTACCTACAAGCGCCGCCACGGCATGGGCATCCTCGGCCTGGGCTCCACCCTCGCCATGCTGCGCATGCCGTACGGCTCGTCCGAATCCGTGCAGTTTACCGAAGAAGTCGTACGTGAAATGGCCGTGGAAGGCTGGCGCCAGTCCCTGGCCCTGGCCGACGAGAAAGGCCCGGCGCCGATCATGAACGACGAGTTTGAAGTTACCCCCAAGATGCTGACCAAGTGCCCGCAGCTGTCCCAGGACGGCTACAAGCTGGGCGACAAGCTCAAGGGCAAGGTACTGCACGCCAAGTACAGCAAGTACATGCAGCAGATCGCCGGCGTAGAGCCGGAGCTGATCGAGCAGCTGGCCGAGAAAGGTGGCCGCTTCACGCACCACACCTCCATCGCGCCCACCGGCACCATCAGCCTGTCACTGGCCAACAACGCCAGTAACGGCATCGAGCCCAGCTTCTCGCACCACTACGCGCGCAACATCATCCGCGAAGGGCGCAAGACCAAGGAAAAAGTCGACGTATTCTCCTTCGAGCTGCTGGCTTACCGCCACCTGGTTAACCCCGGTGCCATGCCCTTCTCCGAAGAAGAAGACAAGCGCCTGCCCCAGTACTTCACCACGTCTGAAGACGTGACGCCGGCGCAGCACGTGGACATCCAGGCCGCGGCCCAACTGTGGGTGGACTCGTCCATCTCCAAGACCGCCAACGTGCCCCAGGATTTCGCGTATCCGGACTTCAAAGACATCTACATGTACGCCTACGACAAGGGCCTGAAGGGTTGCACCACCTTCCGCTTTAACCCGGAAGCCTTCCAGGGCGTACTGGTTCAGGAGAAAGACCTGGAAAACACACTGTACGAATTCACCCTGGACGACGGCAGCAAGGTAACCCTCAAGGGCAACGAACAGGTGGAGTACGACGGCGAGCTCCATAACGCCGCCAACCTGTTTGATGCGCTTAAAGAAGGCACCTACGGCAAATACTGATCCCGGGAACCGACACAGGACAACGAACATGACCGTTAAAATCAGCAACAAAATCGTCGGCTACCGCGTAAAGAAAGCCGACCCAGAAGCAGCACAGCCAGCCGCGCAGCCGGAAAACAAACCGGTTGAGATGAACGAATACATCGAACGGCCGGACTTCCTGCTGGGCACCACCTACAAGATCAAGCCGCCGGTGGCCGAGCACGCGATGTACATCACCATTAATGACATCCTGCTCAACGAAGGCACCGACCACGAAAGCCGGCAGCCGTACGAAGTATTCATCAACTCCAAGTCGATGGAACACTTCCAGTGGGTTATCGCCCTCACCCGCGTTGTCTCCGCCGTGTTCCGCAAAGGCGGCGACGTGACGTTCCTGGTGGAAGAACTGCGCAGCGTGTACGACCCCAACGGCGGCTACTTCAAGAAAGGCGGCGTATTCATGCCCTCTCTCGTCGCCGAAATCGGCGCCGTGATCGAGAAGCACCTCAAGGCCATCGGCCTGATTGAAAGCGAGGAAATGAGCGAAGTCACCAAACGCATCCTCGCCGAAAAACGCGCCGAATTCGAAGCCAGCCACACCACGGCCACGAACGACGACAAAGCCGGCGACTACCCGCCCAACGCCACCATGTGCGGCAAGTGCAGCACCAAGGCGGTGATTGTGATGGATGGGTGTGCAACTTGCCTGTCTTGTGGCGATAGTAAGTGTTCATAGCCATATAAACTGGTTACTTGATAGCTTTAACAGATTTACAATCTTTGACCCCCGAAACCTTGTTCTTCGGGGGCTTTTTATTACTATTCCACTTCCCCATCACTTCGTAAGATCTTAGTTGCTGAACGGGTTAAACGCACTATACTAGCGGATACATAAGAATAATCCTTCAAAACCTTGTTTTTATTGTTTTTTATAAAACAAGTTTTATCTTTTAGGTTTCAAGTATCCAAATGTCATCTAGACCAAAAGCCCCGAAAAAAGTTGTGCAGTTCTCACACATTACGCCTAGAGAACAACGCTTTATGATTGTCGACCGTGAGACGGGGGGTTCCTACCCCGTTACTGCGGACATTCCTAAAAAGAGGCTGGACTTACCCCGGTCCACTAGACACTCCTAGCCTATGATTAGAGCATAGGAGGAACTGTCATGAGCAGCCAACGTTACCCCCCGGAATTCAAGAACGAAGCGGTTCGACAAGTGCTGGAACGGGGCTATACCGTCGCCGAAGTGTCGCAACGACTGGGAGTCTCGGCTCACAGCCTCTACAAATGGGTTAAGGCCGTGAAACCGGATAAGTCTGATGAACAAGCCGCCGAGTTGGTCGAAGCCAAGAGCGAGATTCTCAGGCTGCGTGCTCAGATGCGCCGGGTTGAAGAAGAGCGGGATATCCTAAAAAAGGCCGCTCGGTACTTTGCCAGAGAGCCCGAGTAAAGTACCGGTTCATCAACGATCACCGACACCAATTCGACACCATGACCATGTGTCGCGTGCTCCAGGTGGCTCGCAGCGGATTCTATCATTGGCTGCATAAGCCCTTGTCTGACCGAGCGATTGATGACCAGCGGCTGCTAGCGCAGATCCTGGCATCTTATCAAGGCAGCTCTGGCGTGTACGGCGCGCCACGAGTGTTTCTGGACCTTCGGGAGGCTGGCGAAACCTGCGGCAAGAACCGAGTCGCCCGGTTGATGAAAGAGCATAAAATCAAAGCACTGCGAGGCTATAAAGCGCCCAGGGTGATCGCCGGGAGGCCGTCGATCCTTACCCCGAACAAGCTTCAGCGCGAATTCACGGTGAGTCACCCGGACAAAGCCTGGGTAACCGACATTACCTATCTCCGCACCTGGCAAGGCTGGTTGTATCTGGCGGTGGTGGTCGACCTGTTCTCACGCCGCGTGGTGGGCTGGTCGATGAAACCCACCCTGCACCGTAGCTTGGTGGTGGATGCGCTGCTGATGGCCGTTTGGCGTCGGCGACCGAAGGAAAAAGTGTTGGTGCATTCGGATCAGGGCAGCCAATACGGCAGTGATGACTGGCATCGTTTCTGTCTAGCCCATAACCTGGATCCCAGCATGAGCCGTCGGGGTAATTGCTGGGATAATGCGGTGGCGGAATCCTTCTTCAGCAGCCTGAAAAAGGAACGGATCCGCAAACGGATCTACAAAACCCGTGACCTGGCCAAAGCAGATGTGTTCGACTACATCGAAGTGTTTTACAACCGAGTCCGGCGTCATACCCACCTGGGAGGCGTCAGCCCAGAGGCCTTTGAAATGGCCTCCGTTTGAGGCTGGAGTGTGTCATGCGTATCGGGGTAAGTGCACTAACTAATGGGGCGTCTCTATTTTGTTGGGGGGAATACCATAATGTTCGCTTACTTTTGTATCGTTTAGCAGTAACGCCCTTCGGGTTTCAGAAGGCAACTCACCAAATAGCTTCTTATAATCACAAGACAGTCTCCCTAAGTGCATAAATCCGTAATCGAACGCAACCTCAGTAACATTTTTCGCGCGGCCACCTAGCAATTCCTCCCTAACCTTCTGAAGCTTTCTGTTTTTTATATAACTTCTAGGAGTTGTTGAAAATGAGGCAGAGAACATATTATAAATTGAACGAACGCTAACCTTTGATATAAAACATAACTCATCTAAGCTAATATCATTCTTCAGATTATTATCTATATATTGAGTAATTTTTTCCATGCAGGGATGAGCATTCACAGACTTCTCATATATATTAAAATTTCCTTGAAATGTTCGCAAAATTTTCTTTACCATAATTTCTTTGTATGGATCAAAAACACAAAAAAGGTCAGAGTCACAATTCTCAACCTCCAGAAATACAGACTCAAAGAGTTTCACCAATGACGGGAAACAAAAAAGGCTTACTGGAAGTCGTTTGAAACGAATACCTGATTTCGGAATATGCCCCAGATCACCAATGACAGCAGACTGAAATTCGCTTTCAGGTACATTAATGATTAGCTTTTCGCAGTCATGAGAATAGTCAAGTATTATTAATTCATGCGGATTTAATATTATTGCGTCACCTTTCTTCAAAAGAACTTTTTCGTCCTTAAAAGTGATCTTGCACTCGCCTTCCGTTATTATTTGCAAGTGAAATGCATCTTCTAGCTCCGGACTTTTGATTTTTACCTCACCACCATAGGAAATAGAGGATAGCCCAAGCCCAGAAATTTCTGTAAAACTCAAACGTGATAGAGATTTTTGGCTATTCATTACTTCAATTGTGTGACGGCCAATTTTTTTGTTTACAAATTCCGAGACCACTTCCGGATGAGCGAATTCGAAAACCGTCGCCTGACTTAAAACATTAGCTAGCAACTTAGTCATCTTATTTATCCTATTTTTGATTTTTGTCATTGTGATTTTAGGAAATTTTAGCCTATTCGAGCCCAAAATCCATTGCAGTAGGTGATGACGGAGTCAAAAGGAGTCCTGATTATACATAAGGCTCATCATCTTCAGGGCCTGATATGGCGTCAGTGGTTTTCTCGCGGCTACCGTAAGAAAGCGTAGAATCATAGCCTTGAGCCTGACCCGTGACTTCAACCCGTCGAAAGTAGGCGCGCAAGGCCTGCAATGACGGGGAACTGCACGATATAATGTCGCCGGACATCCAATCGCCCAGTCAATGCTCTTGGCTCATGCGACGTAAACACCTAGTTAAGGCGATCAATAGCGAGATCAAACTGGTTCTGGGCTTCCGTCAACTCGGTCTGCGGGGGCTCGACGCAGTGCAGGGTGAGTGAGATCTTATCTGCCTGTCGCTCAATCTCTGGAGGATTAGTTTGCTGATGAGGCTGACGTAGCGATTTGTTCACGTTACTTCTCCGAAGAAAATTTCGCAGTAATTGCCGGGGCTTAACGCTCCAGTTTCTTTGCAGATTGGCCACCAATGCCGAAATGCTGCTTGGGCATTTCCGTGATCATCACCCGGATACGATCCATTGGCGCATCCAAGGAACGGGCCATAGCCTCACTCACTTCCTGGATAAGAGTTTCCTTTTGCTCGTCGGTTCTGCCTTCAATAATATAAAGTTGGGCAATGGGCATAGAGCCTCCTTGTTTATACAAATCGGCCAGAAACAGTTCCCAGCCCCTGGTAGCGTACGGTGATATTGTCACCAGGCTCCACGGCGATCGCTGCGGTGATACCGCCCGTCATGATGAAGGTGCCCGCTGGGATATGTTCACCCCGTTCTGCCAGCAGGTTGGCCAGCATCGCCACGCTGGACGCCGGATGACCAAGCACGGCAGCGCCCGCACCTACATCGACAACTTCACCGTTCTTCTCGACCACCACACCCAGGGTTTTCAAATCCACGTCCGCCACATCGGCCATCTGGCCGCCAGTGATAAACCGGGTTGATGAGGCGTTGTCCGCCACGACACTTACCAGGTCGAACTTGAAGTTCTCGTAGCGGGAGTCAATAACTTCCACGGCAGGAATCACGAAGTCCGTTGCTGCCAGCACCTGGCCGATGTGGCAGCCGGGGCCTTTCAGGGGCGCCTTGGTAACGAAGGCAATCTCTGCTTCAATTTTCGGGTGGATCAGCTCCTTGGTGTCGACCACACCGCCATCCGGCACGCTGAAATAGTCCGCCAGGAAGCCGTAAATGGGGGTTTCGACACCCATCTGGGCCATCTTTGCCCAGGAGGTGAGGCCCATTTTCATGCCAACGATCTTGTTGCCACGCTCTTCCTTGCGGCGGCGTATTTCCCACTGCACGTCGTAGGCATCCTCGAAGGTCATGTCCGGGTAGTCATTGGTGACCTTGGTGATGTCGTGGGCCTGCAACTCGGCGTTTTCCACGTGTTCGGCCAGGGCCAGCACCTGTTCACGGCTCAGTGTCTTGCTCATGTGTTCTGCTCCTTTTGTGTCGCCAGCAGATCCAGCGCCACGTCCACGATCATGTCTTCCTGGCCACCCACCATGCGGCGTTTGCCCAGCTCCACCAGAATGTCCACGGTTTTCAGTCCGTACTTCTGCGCCGCCACTTCGGAATGGCGCAGGAAGCTGGAATAGACTCCGGCGTAGCCCAGGGCCAGGGTTTCGCGGTCAACTCTGACGGGACGGTCCTGCAGCGGGCGTACAATGTCATCAGCGGCATCCATCAGGGCGTACACATCGGTGCCGTGCTCCCAGCCCATCTTGTCGAAGGCGGCGATGCACACTTCCAGCGGGGCGTTACCCGCGCCTGCGCCCATGCCGGCGAGGCTGGCATCGACACGGTCACAGCCTTCCTCGACCGCCACGATGGAGTTGGCCACACCCAGGGCCAGGTTGTGGTGGGCATGGATGCCGGTCTGGGTTTCGGGTTTCAGAACATCCTTCAGGGCCCGGAAGCGGTCGCGGATGTCGTTCATGTTCATGGCACCGCCGGAGTCGACGACATAGAGGCAGGTAGCCCCGTAGTCTTCCATCAGCTTGGCCTGTTCCGCCAATCCTTGCGGGGTCTGCATGTGGCTCATCATCAGAAAGCCGACGGTGTCCATGCCCAGTTTGCGGGCGTGCTCGATGTGCTGCTTCGACACATCCGCTTCGGTGCAGTGGGTGGCCACTCTGACGATTCTTGCGCCGGCGCTGTAGGCGTTGTCCAGGTCGTGGACGGTGCCGATGCCGGGCAGCAGCAGGGTGGCGATTTTCGAGTGGGTGACTACGTCCGCCACCGCTTCGATCCACTCCAGGTCCGTGTGGGCGCCGAAGCCGTAGTTGAAGC